>JAABUU010000109.1_pt1 | contig 200402 bp, 221 predicted proteins | sample 5559301 | NCBI WGS metagenome assembly JAABUU01 (sample SAMN10711884, study PRJNA513360) | rock metagenome | isolation source: Antarctica rocks | place: Antarctica: Victoria Land, Richard Nunatak white
TATGACTGTTTCTATTATGACTGTTTCTATTATGACTGTTTCTATTATGACTGTTTCTATTATGACTGTTTCTATTATGACTGTTTCTATTATGACTGTTTCTATGCGTTGGAGGCTTGTCCAGTGATGAAGTGACTCAAACACTGATGAAGTGACTCAAACACTGATGAAGTGACTCAAACACGCACTGCTGTTCTTCGCACTAGCCTGTCCCTAGGCTCTCTCGCAAAAACAAACAGCCGATGACTCGGAGGCCGCATATAGATAGCCCAAACAGTATTTGTGTATGCCTAGATTATACCCGAAAGGCACGAATATAAAGGCACGAATATCATGCCCTCAAACAGACTTAAAGAAGGGCATGGCGCTATCTTCAGGACTTTGTCCCATCTCCCTCATAAATGAGGAAGTCTTCCGCGCATTTCGATAAAGCGGAGGCGAGCCAGTTCCGCAAAATAATAAAGCACCGAGAAATCTCGGTGCAGACATTGCCGGAGTGAAGGTTTAGAAAAAAGTTCGGCCTGTCCGCTAGGCAACTATGTGTGCCATGCACGCATCCATACTAGCCCCGTTTTTACGAGGAGGCGACAGTTCGCTCGCAGGCCATTTGTAAATCTATTATACCTTGAATTTCGTAAACTTAATCAAATGATTTTCCCTGGTCAAAAAACTATTACCGGCGCGAACGCCTGGCGCAGCCGTTCCCCGTGTCCTGGCTAGGATAAATCCTTTCCCATGAACGATCTGATTACGCTTCATCTATTTGCCGAGGATTACCCACGACTTAAATCTTGGCAATTGATACAATGGTGCAAGGTACATGGAGCCGACGAGTGGACCGTCACGGCTATTTCCGTGAAAGGAGCGGCATCAGGACTGTTCGACCGCTTTGATGAAACCATGACGTCGTTCCGCCTAGCCGATGCTCCCCGCCGCCACCTGACGGCTTACCGCAATGCGCTGTTTATCCGAACCGCCGAGCTATGGAAGCTGACTTCCGCATCGCTGGCCGCCCTGCAAGAGTTTCTTTCGGAGGGCATTTTCATGAACCGGAGTGGCGCAGACGGCTGGTTTGAAGATTTGATACTCTACCGTCAGGGAGAGCTAATGCTGGGCGTTGTCTCCCATGAGGGCGAAGGCATACTGCGTGTTACAGGCGAAGATCGGCAATTGCTGGAGCGTAAGTAACCCCGTGGCTAAAGCCAGGGGCTTTGACAGTCACGAAAGGCTATGCCTCTAAGAACATCCCTGTCTCGTGCCATCCATAGGCTTGCTTACAGTCAAGCCCGTGCCATACCGCTCACGCGGAGGCCATTTCTGTTGAAAACAGAACCTTCCGAAGACTTTACGCAGCAAAAAGGCGTGAGTTGCTGCAACCGTGGAGTCTTCGCTTATGTCCAGAACTGTTGTCTCCGAAGAGTGCCTTTGGACATATTTATATACCCTAAGAGGCAGACATTGAAACGAAAACAAGAGAATATCTTGCCTTCGGAACTAGTTCCTGCTTCGCAGGAAAGGCAAGGCGGCATTTCCTCCCCGTGGCTAAAGCCAGGGGCCTCCATGCCGCCCGGATTGGTGACGAGTTCCCGTTCCATCTCTCCGGGGCCTATGTCGGGTATTAACGCTGTATGATCTTCCCCTGGTCCAAAACCCGTCACCGGCGCGAACTCCTGGCGCAGCCGTTCCCCGTCTCCTGGCTGGGCTACCTGTCGGCCAACGTCGCGCAGTACCGGTCTCTGTCCAGTGACGAGCAGCGGAAGCTCGGCGACATCACGCGCATTCTCATCGCCGAGAAAAGCTGGGAGGGGTGCGGGGGACTGGCGCTGACGGAGGAGGTGCAGGTCACTATCGCCGCGCAGGTCGCGCTGCTGGTGCTGGGCTTCGAGGGCGAGTATTATCGCAATGTCGAGACGATCCTCGTCTATCCGCAGGGTTTCCTGGTGACGGTGCGGCGGCCCGGCGTGGGCGGCGTGATCGAGGAACAGATCGTTCCCTACGCCGGTGAGGCCGCGCTGCGGGGGCCGGTCGTCATCTCCTGGGCGGACGCGCGTCGCGGGGGGATCGAGGCTGGGGACGGGCGCAACGTCGTCCTGCACGAGTTCGCGCACAAGCTGGACATGCGGGACGGCGCGGCGGACGGGGCGCCGTACCTGCGGGACGGGGCGCAGATCGAAGAATGGTCACGGGTGATGAGCGCGGAGTATCAAGGCCTGCTGGCAGCCATCGCGGCAGGGGAGCCGACGCTGATTGACCCCTACGGCGCGACGAACGCGGCGGAGTTCTTCGCCGTGGCGACCGAGTGCTTTTTCGAGCTGCCCCGGCGGATGCAAAGCGAGCACCCGGAACTGTACCAAGTCCTGCGCGATTTCTACCGGCAGGACCCGGCGGCGCGGCGATAACCCGCCCCAACGAGAAGACTATGACAAAAACAGACAACACTCTGCCCCTCGCCGCCGAATGCGGAGTCCTCGTCTGCGGCGGCGGCACGGCGGGCGTCGTCGCGGCCATGGCCGCCGCACGGGCGGGCGCGGACGTGCTGGTCGTGGACCAACTGGGGCAGCTCGGCGGGACGCAGTCGGCGGCGTGGGTGACGCCGATGATGCCGAACAAGATACTCACGGAGAACCTGACGCACGGGCTGAACGACGACATCCTGCGCCGCGCTGCCGAGTATGACCCGCCGCCGACGGACAAAAGCGGCGACCTGCTCTGGTTCAACCCCATCACGCTAACGCTGGTACTGGACGATCTATTGGCCGAGGCGGGGGGGCGCGTTCTTTATCACACCTGGATCAGCGACGCCATTGTCAAGAACGGCGCGCTTGCGGGCATCGTGATCGAGAACAAGTCCGGGCGGCAGCGAATACAGGCGCGCGTGACGATTGACTGCACCGGCGACGCCGATGTCGCGTTCCGGGCCGGTGTCCCGTGCGTGTCCGGCGACCCCGAAGAGGGCAGAAACCAGCCCATGTCCCTGCGCTTCGCCCTGGCGGGCGTGGACCAGGAGCGGGCGGCGGCGTTTTTGGCCGACGAATTGGGCATGAACTGCTACGCCCGCCCGCCGCTGTTCGAGATTGGGACCGGCGAGGCCAAGAACACGCCGCTCGGCCCGCTCATCTGCGCCGCCGTGGCCGAGGGCGTTCTGGCCGAAGACGACCTGGGCTACTTGCAGTTCTTTTCCATGCTGGGCCGGCCCGGCGAACTCGCCTTCAACTGCCCGCGCCTCGCTGGGCTATCCGCGACGGACGCCTGGGACCTGTCCCGCGCGCAAACCATCGGCCGGCAGAAGATACGCCGCATCGCCCGCTTCTTCAAGACATTTGTGCGCGGCTTCGAGCACTCCTACATCGGCACGGTCGCCCCGATGGTCGGCATCCGCGAGTCCCGCCGCATCGTGGGCGACTACACGCTCACCGAGCAAGACTATCTCCTCGAAGCCCGCTTCCAGGACGCCGTGGCCCGCAACTCGTACCCCATTGACATCCACAGCACCAAGGCCAAAGGCGGGCTGATCATGAAGCACCTGCCGCCGGGTCATTACCACGAGATTCCCTACCGCTGCCTGCTGCCCGTCGGCATCGAGAACCTCCTCGTCGCGGGCCGCTGCCTGTCCGCCACCTTCGCCGCCCAGGCCGCCGTCCGCATCCAGCAGAACTGCCGCGCCCTGGGCGAAGCGGCGGGCCTGGCGGCCGTCCTTGCCTTAGAGCAGGAAGTGACGCCCCGAGGGGTAGACACGGACGAACTGCGGCGGCGGCTGAACGCGCAGGGGGCGCAGATATAAGCAGGGAACGCAGATATAGAATGGAAGACATATTCTCAGCCTGAAGTGATGATATGACAGCATAAGGGCTATAAATCTTCTGCGTTGTTAGTCCGCAGGAGATATTTTCTGCCCTACTCCAGTTGACACCACTAATGAGTGGTGGTATAATGGATACTGTGGAACAACTCCTCGATAATCTGATGGATCTGGGCCTGAACGGGTACGAAGGGGCAGTTTATCTCTCCCTGTTGGGCCGGACTGGAATGACGCCGACAGAACTGGCCGCCCACGCCAAAGTCCCCCGGCAGCGCATCTATGACGTGCTGGAGTCGCTGGCTGCCAAGGGGCTGTGCGTCAGCCGGGACACTAGCCCGAAGACGTTTTTCGGCGTGGACCCTGCCCTGGGGCTGGAGGCATTGAGCCGAAGACGAGCGGAAGCGCTGGAACGAGAGAAGGAGCAGGTTGCCCGGCTTGCCCATGATCTAATCCCCCATTTAGGGCCGCTGTTCCAGGCCGGGCGCGGCCAGAATGACCCGCTCTCCTATATCGAAGTCCTCAGCGACACGGACCGGATTGCCGCCCGTGCCCTGGACCTGGCCCGTGCCGCCCGTATCCAGGTCAACTCCTGCATCAAGCTACCCCTGATTCTCTCGCCGGAACAGAACTGGCGCTTCCTGCGTGAGCCGCTGGCCCATGGTGCGCTCTACCGGGCTGTCTACGAGAGGGCCGCGCTGAAGAACGAGGAGGTGCGCGCCTGGATCGCTACGTTCCAGACGGCGGGGCAGCAGGTTCGGGTCGCCGACGACCTGCCCCTGAAGATGCAGGCGTTTGACGACGACACCGTCCTGCTCTCCATGCAGGACCCAATCGGCGGGTCGCCCTCTTTCACCGCATTGGCGATCCGACACAGGGGCACGGTCGCCCTGCTGAACATGGCATTTGAGCGGCTTTGGGAGACGAGCGCGCCGATCCCTGATTGACGTAAAGGACATGCAGATGACGATGGCAATGGTGGAGCCAGTAACTTTCATGGAGGGCTTCCGGCCCGGCTATCTGGGCCGGATAGCCCAGATGCACGGTGAGTATTATGCCGGGGCGTTGGGAACGGGGGCGGAACTGGAGGGGCTGATGGCGCGCGAACTGGCCCAGTTCCGGGACGGGTACGACCCGGCCCGTGACCTGCTGCTGACCGCGCATGTGGAGGGGGTTCTGGCTGGGTGCGTTGCCCTGGACGGCGGCCAGACGGAGCACCCCGGCGTGCGGCTGCGCTGGTTCCTGCTCGACGCGGCATATCAGGGTCGCGGCATCGGTAGCGCCCTGTTGCGCCGCGTCCTGGACGCCCGCCAGGCGCACGGCTCCGGTCAGGTCTGGCTGTGGACCGTGGAAGGGCTGCCCCAAGCGCTGCACCTGTACGAGAAGGCCGGCTTCCGCGTCGTGGAGCGGTTCCCCGACGAGCGCTACACCGTGCCGCTGGTCAATCTGCGGATGGAGAAGGATCTGCCGTGAATGAAGAACAGACCGAGCCGTCGAAATGCGCCCTGGTCATTGCCGACGATCTGCCGCCCGGCTTGGCTGCGAACGCCGCCGCCGTACTAGCCGCTACTCTAGGGCGTCACATCCCCCCGCTGATCGGGCCGGATCTGCCTGACGCAGCAGGGCAGTATCATACGGGTCTGGTTACGATTCCCTTGCCGGTGTTAAAAGCTGACCGCGCGCAGATCAAGTCCCTGCGGGCACAGGCCGCCGCGGCCGAAGGACTGTTCGTTGTGGACGTGACCGAGACGGCGCAAAAGGCGCGTACCTACCCCGAATATGCACAGGCACTGGCGGAGACACCCGCCGACGCGCTGGTCTATTTGGGCGTCGGCCTGTGCGGCTCGAAGAGACCGATCATGAAATTGACCGGCAGTTTGCCGCTTCTGTGATGAGGGGGGTAGAGATGATAGGGAATGAGACACAGGCTGTCACAGTCCGCTCGTTCGTCTCCGGCGATGCCCAAGCCTTTCATGACCTGAACATGGAGTGGCTGACGGCCTTCTTCCATGCCGAGGCCAAAGACGAGGCGACGCTGTCAGACCCGGAAGGGACGATCCTCGCGCCCGGCGGACAGATATTGCTGGCCGGTCTCGCCGGGCAGACGGTGGGCTGCGTCGCGCTCCTGCCGATGCCGGACGGGGCCTACGAGGTCGCCAAGATGGCCGTCGCGCCCGAAGCGCAGGGGCGCGGGGTGGGGCGGCTCCTGATGAGCGCCGCAATCGCCTGGGCGCGGGGGAACGGCGTGCGGCGGCTCTATCTGGAAAGCAACGCCCGCCTCGCCCCCGCCCTGCGCCTGTACGAGTCGGCGGGCTTCCGTCACCTGCCGCCCCACGCGCGGCCCGTGTCCCCTTACGCCCGTGCCGACGTGTTCATGGAGATGCTTCTGGAGGGGGGAGCGCCCTGATGCGGTGTAAACAAGGGTTGCTATTTCCCCCACCGCTTGTGTATAATAGGGCCAGCCAATCTCAGCCCCCACAGGCTCCGAATTTTGCGGCTTTAGATTTCCCAGGAGGAACTGATCGTGCCCTATGTGATCGCCGAACCCTGCATCGGGGTCAAAGATAAGTCCTGCGTCGCCGTCTGCCCCGTGGACTGCATCCATGACGCCGACGACCAGCTTTACATTGACCCGAACGAGTGCATTGACTGCGGCCTGTGCGAGCCGGAATGCCCCGTGGACGCCATCTTCATGGAAGATGAAGTTCCCGACCAGTGGAAGAACTTCATCCAGATCAACGCCGACTACGCCAAGAAATAGGCAAGAAATAGGCAAGAAGTAGTCCCGTTTCCTTCCCGGTGCCCTTCTCCCCAGGCGCGCGAACGGGCCGTGTGGCCCGCCTGCGCGCCTTTTGCATTCAGCCTTCTTCTTGGAGACACTGATGTCGAACCTGGAACTCGGATTCATCCGGCTGGCCGACGGCCTGCGTCTGCGCTACCGCAGCATGGTGGCGGACGGGCCGACCGTCCTGCTGCTGCACGGCTGGCCCCAGTCCGGCCACGCCTGGCGGCGCGTCATCCCCTCGCTGGCCGCCTCGGACTACTTCCCCCTCGTCCCCGACCTGCGCGGCAGCGGCGACTCGGACAAGCCGACGGGCGGCTATGACGTGGGGACGCGCATGGAGGACATGCGCGCGCTGGTCGCCGCCCTGGGGGTGGGGGACGCCCCGATCTTCCTGGTCGGCCACGGCCAGGAGGGGGCGGAGGTCGCCAACGCCTACGCCGTCACGCATCCCGATGAGGTCGCCGGCCTGGCTATTCTCAGCGCCGCGCCCGGCGGGGCGGTCAATCTGGGCGGCCCGCACATAGACTGGCACGGCCACTTCCACCACACGCCCGACCTGCCCGAGCTTCTTTTGGAAGGGCATGTGGACGCCTACCTGCGCCACTTCTTCCGCGCCTGGTCGCACGACCCCGACATGCTGCACGAGAGCGACCTGGCCGTCTACGTCCGCGCCCTGTCCTTGCCGGGCGCGATCCGCGCCAGCCTGGCCCCTTTCCGCGTCCCGCCCGCGCCCCCCCTGGGCGTCAACGGCCAAATCCCGCTGCTCCTGCTCATGGGCGAAAGCGACCCCCGCCTGGATGTGGACGCGCTCGAATCCGTCCTGGCCCAGCACGGCGGCCATGCCGCAATGCAGACCATCCCGCGCGGCGGCTACTGGCTGCCCGAGGAGCGCCCCGACCCTGTCGCCGCCGCCCTGCTGACGTTCTTTGCCAGCGTCCAGGAAGGCTGGGAAGGCAAGCTCCTGGGCCGGTGAAGCGAGTACGGCAGCTCGCTTATTTTGATATTGCCTGCCCATCTAACATAACCATTTTGGAGATTTTTTCTCCAAAATCTCATTTCCATTGCACGAACTGGTATCATAGACCTATGCTTGTGCAGTTCTCCGTAGAAAACTTCCTCTCGTTTGACGAGGAACAAGTTTTCAGCATGGTCGCCGCCGGCGGCGACCAGCACCCCACCCATCTTGTGCCGGATGTACCGCGCAAAGGCGAGTCTCTGCTTCGGGCCGCCGCCCTTTACGGCGCCAACGGCGCGGGCAAGTCCAATCTTGTTCAGGCAATTCTGTTCGCCAAAAACCTCATCGTTGAAGGAACGCGCGGCACCCAGGCCATTCCGGTTCGCCCATTCAAGCTGGGCAACGGGGCCAGCCGACCGAGCAAGTTTGAGTTCATCATCAAGACGCAAGGCGTCCTGTACAACTATGGTTTCCGGCTGGATGCGCGTCGCATTCACGAGGAATGGCTTTACGCGACTCCGAACAAGCAGGAGGTCAAGTTTTTCGAGCGCACGACTTCCGAAGACGGCAAGGCAGAGGTAGAGGTTGGTCCGTCGCTCTCAGGCCGGAATAGCAGGCAGAGGCAGTTTTTACAGTTCGTCGCTCAGGGGACACGCCGTAATCAACTCTTTTTTACACAGGCGATTGAAAATAATGTTGTCGAGCTAATGTCGATTTTTGAGTGGTTTGAGCAGGCATTACTTGTGACCACTGCGGAGGAGCAAGACTTTAACCTTGAAGCCAGAGCGCATATCAGTCAGGAATTCATTGCCTTCCTTGCTTCGTTTCTCCGAGTGGCAGACACCGGAATAGAAGACATCACGACTAGAAAGCAGCCGTTTGACTTCAATCAACACGTTCCGCGATGGTCGGAACTCCAACGCTATGCACTTAGGGTCGAGCTTCGGCAAATGGAGCCAAATAACCTGATACGAATTGACGGCGATAATGGTACGCCCTTGTTGCTTACCCCAGGTCCGAACGGAGAGCCGCTGCTTGTTTCCCTAATCCCGTTGCACCGCGCGGCGGGTGGCCGGACTGTCCCGTTTGAAGTGTGGGAAGAATCAGAAGGAACACAGCGCTTACTGGATTTGCTGTCTTTCGTGTTCGGGCTAAAGAAAGGGCCTGAGCAAGTGCTAGTGCTTGATGAACTGGATCGCCGGCTGCACCCGCTGCTTTCTCGTCTCCTCATTCAAACGATTTTGGCAGAAGGTGGCGAGGAACAGCGCAGTCAAATTATCTTCACGACACACGACACCAATCTGCTTGACTTAGACTTGCTGCGGCGGGATGAAATTTGGTTTGCGGAGAAAGACAGGGGGGGGGCGTCTCATCTCTACTCGCTGGCTGAGTTCAAGACACGGCCCGACTTAAAAATCGAAAAGGGCTACCTCAGTGGCCGGTTCGGGGCGATCCCCTTTATCGGCGACATTCACCGCCTGGACGAGACCATCCAGGAAACCCAGAAGGCTGGTGAACCGGAACTCTCAGGCGTGGCCGCATGAGAGCGCGCCGGACCGGCCTGGTGCCCCGCCCGCAGTTCGTCCGGGACGCGCGCATCTTTGTCATCGCGGTGGAGGGTGAGAAGACGGAGGCGCGGTACTTCTCCCTCTTTCGAGGCTCGCGCGTTCATGTGGAAGTCTTGCCCGCAGGCCCGGAAGGGCTTTCCGCGCCGAAGCAGGTTTTGGAGCGGCTTGTCAAGTTCGAGGAGCGGTTTGACCTGGGCGAAGACGATGAACGGTGGCTGGTCATAGACGTGGACCGGCAGCGCGGGCAGTTTCTGGATGAAGCGACCCAAGTGGCGCGGGAAAGCGGTTATGGTCTCGCCATCAGCAACCCCTGTTTTGAGCTGTGGCTGCTTCTGCACTTCCAGGAGGCCGAGACGGCGGACACGGACTGCGATGCTGTAATCGAACGTCTGCGCCCGCACACCGGCGGCCATAACAAGCCCAGAATAAGGCTCGACCTTTACACCTCTTATAGCATCCAGGCCGCTATCGTACGCGCCAAAGCGCTGGAAGGGGAGCGGGACACGCGCTGGCCCGTGTTCCCCGGAACCCACGTCTTCAAGGTCGTGGAAAATCTGCTGCAATTCTGTACGCTATAAGCCTTCGCCTAGACTGAAACTTCCATGTACCTAGACATCGCCGAGAAACTGCGGGAGTGCCGTCGGGCGCTCCCGGCCTTTACCCGCGACGCGCTGGCGGCCTTTTTCGGCGTCGGGATCGGGTCGTTTTCGCAGGACGGCCCGGCCATCACCTACCACCAGTCCGGCAGCCACGCGCCGGTCTCGTATGTCCTCAAAGGCACCGTGTTTTTCACCGACACGCGCCAGATCGTGCGCGGCTACCCGCGCATCCTGCCCGCCTCGGACTACACCACGGACCGCTTCGCCGCCACCCAGGAGCGCAGCCTGTTTCGATCCCTGCGCGACGGCGAGGTGATCGTCGAGAAGAAAGAGGACGGCGTCAATATCCGCCTGTACAAGCACGGCGACGGGAAAAACGCCCCCTACCTGTTCGCCACGCGCGACGTTTACGACGGCGGCAATCCGCTGGTGTCGGCGGGCATCGAGAACGTGCGCGGCCTGGGCATAGACTACGGCTCGCAGGCCCGCAAGCTGATGGACAAGCTCTACCCGCAGGCGTATAAGCTGGCCGACCTGGGCTACGTTCCCTGCTTCGAGATGACGCTGCCCGAGATCGAGACCGTCATCCCCGCCGACCGGCCCGACATGATCCTGATTGACGTCATTGACCCCGATTTTCAGTTCGTGGACCGGCTGGAAAAGGAGCGCATCGCGGAGGATTACCGGCTGAAACTGGTGGAGTTGCAGGGGCGATTGATCGGCGGCGGCGAGGCGGGCGACGTCTACAAGCGCCTGCGCTCCCTGGAGCACCTGGCGACGCGCGACGGCATCGAGGGCTACGTCGTCAAGGGCCGCTTCGAGGGGTCCGACCAGATCTTCCTCAAAGTCAAGCCTGCGGGCGTCCGCGACGCCCACCGCATCTTCAGCCTCGCCGACCTCAAAGCTGTCTGGGACGCCCTGCGCGAAGACTTCACCCCCGCCGACCTCGCCGACCGGGAGTTCGCCGAGGAGGCCATGCTGGACTACCTCGGCTCCCACGGCCGCAACGCCCGCTGGCAGGTGCAGGACTTTTTGGCCGAGACGCAGAAGCCAGAGTGAGGCCGTTGACAATTCCTACACGAGCGACCACGCAGCACGTTGGCAAGCCCCACCCTGGGACGACACGCCTGTGGACGATCCAATCCCTTTGGGTGTGGGAACGACTTTGTGAGCAGCGGACGCTCTGGTCTGACCCCACAGGCGAAGCGTTCTTCGCGGACTTCCAAGCCTCCTACAACTGGATGCGCGGCCAGATGCATCGCCGCCTGCCGGGTTATGGGGGCCGCTACCCATGGTGGGCCTACGAGCACAAGCCTGACCTACGCCGCCGCCACACCGACGATCCCGGACGGTTCGTGCGCCTGGAACTGGCTGTGTCGCCGGAGCGTGTCCTGCTCTCCGCCTACGGCGCGTGGCACTACGTTCTTAACCCCATGTACTTGCCGCAAGCCGTGGACGACGAAGGGTACGAGCGGGAGGGCGATACCTGGAAGGAGGAACTAAAGCGGCATGGGCTTGACCCTTACCGAAGCCATCCACTGCCCGATCCCTGGCATTCGCGAATGATCGCCAGTTGGGAGCGCATCTTTGACGTGGATGACCTGCGGGCCACGAACACGATCCAAGCGTGCTTCGAGTGCCTAGACCTCGCGGATGTTGTGAAGGTGACGTTCTTCACGCCCCCTATTCATCAACAGCGCGACAAGGAAATACGCGAAACCGAATGACCGTCGCGCATCTTGATGAAGAAAAGTACAAGCCGCTCAACAGCCCGTTCAAGTGGGTCGGCGGCAAGTCGCGTCTGCGGAAGTACGTCATTGAGCTTCTGCCGGAGCACACCTGCTATGTTGAATTATTTTCCGGGGCCGCTTGGGTACTTTTTGGCAAATCGTTGAGCGATGTCGAGATCATCAACGACATTGACCAAGACCTCGTGACCTTTTTCCGTGTTTTGCGTGAGAAACCGGAAGAACTGATTGCCTCATTTGAGTGGGAACTGGTATCGCGCACCGAATTCGAGCGTTTGGCCGAACTCGACGCTTCACAACTTACGGACGTTCAGCGCGCACACCGCTTTTATTACCTCATCATGGCGGGGTGGGGCGGCGAACTGAACTATCCCCGCTTCCAGACCAGCATCACGGACGGCGGGCACGGCAACCGCTTGATCGGCGCCCTCAAAACCCTGCGTCAGCGCCTGCAACCCGTCCATGACCGTCTCCGCACGGTCATCATCGAAAACTTAAACTGGCAGGAGTGTCTGGAGCGATACGACCGTCCAGGGACCGTCATGTATGTTGATCCGCCTTATCCCGGTAATAAGTGCAACTATGCCCACAATATGCGCGGCTGGGACGAGCACCATCTGCTGGCGGAGCGTCTAAAAACAACGAAGTGCAGGTGGATACTGTCCTCCTACGACATCCCCGAAATGCACACCCTTTTCTCCGACCACTTTATCTTGGGGGTGCAGTCCGCGTCGGGAATGAACATTGAAAAAAACGGCGGCGTCCGAACCCTGAACCGGGAAGTCTTGATTACGAACTACTCCCCGCCCAAGTCGCTGCTGCTGAGGCAGAAAAAAGCCGCGTCGGCACAGCCGACACTGGAACTGGAAGCGGCTGCCCCCTACAAAGTTTCAGGCCCCGCCTCTGCTAATTTGGTACTACTCAATTCGCCGCTTGAAGATGCACTTCCTGCAAGGATGACGCAGTAATACTCAGGATGGATTGGCTGACCGCAAGTTCGCCGAGGAAGCCATGCTCGACTACCTCGGCTCCCACGGCCGCAACGCCCGCTGGCAGGTGCAAGACTTCCTGCAAGAGACTTTGGCTGAAGCGCAGACGTCCGAACCGGGCAGTTGACCGCCTTATGCCTTTCTGCCGACTCTGCCCCTTCTGAAAGAGCATGGACAACATATATACCCCTGTCTCCCATCGAGCGGCCACACATATCTCCCATCGAGCGGCCACACATATCATTGGCAGAGCGCATCCTGACACCATGCGGCTGTGGACGATCCAGCCGCTTTGGGTTTGGGAACGGTTGCGTGAGCAGCGGACGCTCTGGGCCGATCCTACGGGCGAGAGGTTTTTCCAGGACTTCCAAGACTCCTACGACTGGATGCGCGACCAGATGCATCGCCGCCTGCCGGGGTATGGGGGCCGCTACCCGTGGTGGGCCTACGAGCACAAGCCCGACCTCCGCCGCTACAAGCCTGATACGGGTGATACGGGGCTGAGTGTACGCCTGGAACTTGCAGTGCCGCCGGAGCGCGTCCTGCTTTCCGCCTACGGCGCGTGGCACTACGTTCTCAACCCCATGTACCTGCCGCAGGCCGTGGAGGAAGGGGACTATGAGTGTGAAAGCAATGCCTGGGAACAGGAACTAGGACGGCATGGGCTTGATCCATACCGAGGCCATTCGTTGCCCGAACCCTGGCACTCCCGGATGACGGCTAGTTGGGAGCGCATCTTTGACGTGGAGGACCTACGGGAAACAAACACGATCCAAGCCTGTTTCGAGCGCCTGGACATAGAAGATGTTGTGAGGGTAACAACCTTTACGCCAAGGGCACAGAAAGGCCGATCATCAGATCGCTTATGAGGAGCGATAACTGCGTGCGCCGTTCAGGACCTCGCGCGGGTCATAGTTCGTCCAAAGTGCCTCGTTGCACTTGTCTTTCGTGGAATGGGGTAAACTCCACCTATGAAGAGTTCACACTTCACCATAACCTGTGCCGTATGTGGTGCCGGGTTTCAAGTCAGCCCTTACTTTGCTTCCGGCCCACGAATGAGGAAGTATTGCAGCAGGAAGTGTAGTTCTACCGCCTCGATACGGGAGACGGAGCACACTTGCCAGCAGTGCGGCATTATTTTCCAACAGAAATCGTTTGCTCGCAATCCCGGTCTGTTCTGTTCGCCTACCTGCCTACACGAGCACAGACGACAAGCCCTGCCGGTTGAAGACATCATCCGGCTGTACCAGTCCGGACTCACCATCTACGAAATCGGTAAACGCTTCAGTGTGTCAGGTGCGACGATACAATACCGTCTCAAGACGAATGGCGTCGCCCGGCGAGACGCCTCCACACGGTTCATGGGCGCGAACAACCCAATGTCGGGTAGAACGCATACTACCGAGAGCCGTCAAAAAATTCGCGCAGCAAACGCCAAACAATTCTCGCAACCGGCAGCGCGTCAGCGTCATGCCAAACTGACAGCCCAGCAGATCGCAGACGGTCGAACCGGAAAAACTAATAACAGCCTTGAAAAGCGGTGCGCGGCAATTCTAGACCAGGCGAAAGTAACCTACAAGCAGGGGTTTCGGGTAGGCCGTTTTGCTTTTGACTTCTATCTGCCCGATAGCAATATCTTGGTTGAATGCGACGGCACTTTTTGGCACGCCGACCCGCGCCGCTATCCTGACAGAGACTGCCTGAGCCGCGTCCAGCAACACAATGTTGAGAACGACCGTCGTAAAAACGCCCTCGCCGCCGAGGAAGGGTTTATCCTCTGTCGGCTATGGGAGCAGGACATCATACAAAACCCTGCGGCAGTCCTCGAAACGCTCTGCCACCAGATCGCCCTTAGCACGTCAGAGTAGACAGAAAGGGGAGCTCAGAGTAGACAGAAAGGGGAGCGGGCCATTCGGCCCGCTCCCCTTTCTGTCTATGCTTGATTACTTCATCTGCCGCGTGGCGTCCAGGGCGTCGTCCGTGGCGCTGACGCGGGCGGGTTTGAGGGGGATGCGGTCCGGGGTCGGCTCGCCGTCGTTGTCGGGGGCGTCCGAGACCATGTGCGAGAACGGCTCCGAGTCCTGGGCCAGCTGGCCCCGCGCGTCGAACTGGCCGTCGTCCGCGTCATCGTCGTAGTCGTCCAGTTCCTCGCCGTCCGCCAGGGGCCGGCCCTGCAGCTTCAGGGCGCTGTCGGGGATGGTTTCCACCTGGAAGCCGCCCGCCCCGATGTCCTGCGGCAGATGCGTCCCGAAGCCGCGCGCAATGCCCGCGACCGTGCCGGACTGATCGGTCGCGAACACTCCGTTTTCGTCTTCGGTGGAGTACAGGTCGCCCGCGTCCATCCCGGCGTCCGGCGCGGGGTCGGCTTCCAGCATTTCGGCCTCGAAGTCCGACTCGCCGCCGTCCGCGCCGCCCACGCTCTTCTCCGGCGGGGTCAGAAACACGGCGTCCCCGGCGTGCTTCTCCACGATGTCGCCGAGGCTGCCGATCTGGTTCGTGTCCTCGTCGAACAATTCGTGGTGGATGCCGTCATGCTTGTCCAAACGCTCTTGTGCCATGAAAGAGGTCCTGCTTTCGCGAGATAGGCTCTCTGTACCCAGCCCCCGTTTGTTGACAAACCCGGCGCTTTCGGCTAGAATGAAACGGCTTCTTTTTGCGTATTAAGATTCCGAGTGCCCGATAGGGGGAGGCAGAACGATGAAACTGGCTGTGATCACCGACGAGATTGATGCCGACCTGGGCCATGCCCTGGATGTCATGGCCGAATACGGCGTGCGGGGGGCCGAGCTGCGGCAGATCTGGGACAAGAACATCGCCGAGGCCCCCCAGGAGTACTGGCAGCGGGCCAAAGATCTGCTCGACGCGCGCGGCATGAGCGTAGTCGGGATCGCCTCGCCCTTCTACAAGTGCGACATGCCCGGCGCGGAGCCGGACGGCCCGGCGGGGCCGCTGCATTCCGCCTCGGCGCGCGGCCTGGGCGACCAGATCGCCCTGCTGGAGCGGTGCATTGAGGCGGCGCGCTTCTTCGACACTCCCTTGATCCGGGTGTTTTCCTTCTGGAAGCAGGGGCCGCTGACGCCCGCGCAGGAAGAAATGATCGTGGATGCCTTCGCCGAGCCGGCCCAGATGGCCGAGCGCGCGGGGATCACGCTGGTCATTGAAAACGAGCACGCCTGCTGCCTGGGGACGGGGGCGCAGACGGCGCGCGTCCTGGAAGAAATCGCCTCGCCCGCCGTGCGCGCGGTCTGGGACCCCGGCAACGCCTTCATGGCCGGCGAGGCGCCCTTCCCGACCGGCTACGAGGCCATCAAGGACTTCGTCGCCCATGTCCACGTCAAGGACGCGACAGTCCCCGCCGGGGCGCTCGCCCCGGCCTGGACCGTCGTCGGCGAGGGCGAGATTGACTGGGCCGGCCAGCTCCTCGCGTTGGAGCGCGACGGCTACAGCGGCTGGCTGTCGCTGGAAACGCATTACGGTGGGCACGCGACCAAAGAAGCGTCCTCGCGGGCCTGTCTGGAAGGCTTGCAGACGCTGCTGGCGCAGGCTGCCTCGGCATAAATGGACCTCTTGCCTCATGTTTGACCCGGCCTGAAGGCCGGGCCTACTCGGAGGGGCGGCCCACCGGCGGAGCCGAGAATAGAGCGGCCCTTCAGGGCCGGGCAGGACTTACGCAAGATGTCTCATAAAGACAACTTAGGAAACCGATACCGATGTCATTGAACTCGTTTCGAAACGGTCTGGAGACCGTTTCGCGCAATCCGTTGGGGAAATGGGGCCTCTTCGTGCTTGGGGCCTTGCTCGTGTTCGGCCTGGTCGGCTTCGGCCTGCTCAACTCGGGCGGGCTGAGTGGAGGGGCGGGGCCGAGCGCCGCCGCCCGGTCCGGGGACGACGTGATCGCGACCGTCAACGGCGACCCGATCACGCGGCAGGACTTCGACGGCGCGATGCAGGAGGTCCAAAGCTCGCCCATGCTCATGGGCCGCACCATCGGCCTTGCCGAGCAGCCCTTCTTGAACAGCATCGCGCTGGATCAGGTCATCGCCACCAAACTGCAATTGCAGCAGGCGAAGACTATGAACATCCCGGTTTCGGACGCCGAGATCGCCCAAAAGCGCTCGGAGATCGTGGACATGTCCGGCCTGCGCCGGACGTTGAGCCTGCCTGCCACCGCCTCGCTGGCCGATGTGGACGCCGCCCTTGTCAAAGGGAACAGCCCCACAGTGGAACAGAAGCTTCCCGACGACACCCTGCGCCAGATGATCCTGCTGGGCGACCCGCAGAGCGGCCAGCCCGGCAAGGTTCAGGCCGCAGTGGGCAGCGCCGTGGTCGTGGACGAAGCCCAAGCGCGCCAGTACTACACCAAGTACCACACGCGCCATATTTTGATAGACAACAAGAAGCGCTCGGACGTGCAGGCGAGGGCGCAGGCCCAGGAGATTCTCGCCAAGGCCAAGGCGCCCGGCGCGGACTTCGCCGCGCTGGCAAAACAGTATTCGGACGACCCCGGCACCAAAGCCAAAGGCGGCGACGACGGCCTCATTGATGAGAACACGCAGTACGATCCTGCGTTCAAAAAGGCCGCCTTCAGTCTCAAACCGGGCGAGGTGACGCCCGACCTGGTCGTCTCGCCCCAATTCGGCTACTTCATCATCAAGCTGGACTCGGCCAAGACCGACCTGCCCGCCGACTTCGAGAAGAACAAAGCCAAGTACCTGGCCCAGATCAAGGACGAGCGGGCAAAGGCCAAGTACCAGGAGATGCTGACGAGCCTCAAAAGCAGCGCCAAGATTGATGTCAAGGACCCCGCCCTGGCCGGCGACCGCGCCTTCTCGCAGGCGGGCCGTCAGGGCGCGCTGTCCATGCCCAAATATCAGGAAGCGCTGACCGATTACCAGAAGGCGCTGAAGGGCAGCCCGCCCGCCACGGAAAAAGCGACTATCAACGCGGCCTTGGCGCAGGTGTATCAAGCGCTGAACCAGACCCCGCAGGCGATGGCCGCTTATGAGGAAGCGCTCAAGTTCCGCGATGACGCTTCCCTGGAGATGACCCTGGGCAACCTGTATCTGCAAAACAAGCAGAACGACAAGGCCGTGGCCCATTTCCAGCAGGCGTCGAGCCTGGCCTGGAACGACCAGAGCACCCACATTCAACTGATGATGAACTACCGCCAGGCGGGCCGGCCCGATCTGGCCGCCAAAGAAACGGACTGGCTCAAGCAGTACGCCATCGCCCACCCCGCCCCCGGCGGGCCTAACGGGATGCCTGGAATGCCCGGCGCCCCCGGCGGCGTTCCCCCGTCCGGCGTCCCCGTCGGCCAGCCCGCCGGCTCGGTCCATGTGACGGCCCCGCCGGCGCGCAAGCCCGTGCAGTAAAGGTCCGGCAAAGGAGGCCCGGCACTGGAAGTGCCGGTCTACCCTCGGTGAAAGTCGCTCCGCGACTGAGGACAGGCGGATGATGGCTTGTCTTCAGTGCCGGAGGCACTTTCACTCCAAGTAGACCGGCACTTCCAGTGCCGGGGATGTCTTCTCTCCAGCAACGCCCATGCCCGGAACGCTCTACATCGTCGCCACGCCCATCGGCAACTTGGAGGACATCACCCTGCGCGCCCTGCGCCTGCTCCGCGAAGCCGACCTGGTGGCCGCCGAAGACACCCGGCATACCCGCGCCCTCCTGTCCCACTTCGAGATCGGCACGCCCCTAGTCGCCTACCACCAGCACAGTGAGGCTGGACGAACCGACAACTTGGTCCGCCGCTTGACCGAAGGCCAGACCATCGCCCTCGTCACCGATGCCGGCACGCCCGGCGTTTCGGACCCCGGCGTTGAACTCGTCCGCGCCGCGCTGGCCGCCCAAATCCCCGTCGTCCCCATCCCCGGCGCTTCCGCCGCGCTCTGCGCCCTCGTCGGCAGCGGCCTACCCCCGGCTCGGTTCGCGTTTGAAGGCTTCCTGCCGCGCACCAAAGGCCCCCGCCGCGCCAAGCTTGCCGCCCTCGCCCGCGGCGAGACGCGGACGCTGATCTTCTACGAATCCCCGCAGCGCATCGAGGCCACCCTGCGCGAGATGGCGAACGCCTTCGGCCCCGCCCGGCCCGCCGCCGTGGGCCGCGAGCTGACCAAGAAGTTCGAGGAGTTCGTGCGCGGGACTCTGGAAGAAGTGGCCGCCCACTTCGCTGCCCACGCCGCGCGCGGCGAGATCACCGTCGTCGTCCAGGGCCTGGCCGGCGACAGCGACGACGAGGACGCCGCCGAAGGAACGGCCGGAATGCCCGAAGCCGAACCCGTGGACGTTCCCGCCGCCCTGCGCGCCGCCCTGGACGCCGGCCAAAGCGAGCGCGACGCCGTGCGCTCGGTCAGTGCGGACCGGAAGCTGTCCCGGCGCGAGGTCTACGCCGCCATGCTTGCCTTGAAGAACGAGTCGTAACTGCCCCGCGTGTGCTATAATAACCGCGCCATCATCTTCAACAGACTCTTTGCAAGGAGAAATCATACCGCATGGAGCGAAAGCTGCATCAGGAACCCCAATTCGATCTGGAAACGCTGCGCCGCAAGTGCGACGCCTGGAAAACTCATGGCGCGGCCAAAGTCGTCATCGAGTGGAGCACCGGCATCGGGCCGACCGTGTTCTATTACCCCACCGGCGAGCGCTTGCAGGGCGTCAAGTGGACCGCCGCTGTCGAGACCTACAACTACAACGAGGTCTATGCCGATTTCATCGAGCACAGGCTGATCCCGCAGCTCCGCGAGGTGATCCACGCGCGCGGTCTGGCCGAGACCGTGCTGTGCGTGGACTTGCAGCCGCTCCAGATCCAGCGCCAGCGCCGCCGCCAGATCGAGCGCACGCAGACAGCGACGACGGGGCATCATTAGCCCTGTGTTCAGCATCACCAACGAGAAAGTGGCCGGGTTTACGCCGCGCTGGGCGAGGTTCCGAGGGTTCTCGCTCCTGTTCGACCCTCCCGGCGACTGCCTGGTTTCTTCGGGAAAATGTCTTGACCTCGCCTGCGGCCTGGACGCTGATGCCGCGCTTGGATTCTACCGGGCGTTACGGGACAGCCTCGCCCAGTTGAACCCGGACCTGCTGATGGCTACCTACCTGTTCTGCCCGCTCCCGCCGCCCTCGTACCATGTCACGGTCTGGGACGGAGGCAATGACGGCAACCGGACGTTCGTCGTGAGTGACCGGCGGCCCGCGCTGGAACGCCTCCTCGCGGGCCTGCCGGATGCGCTGGCCCTGCCGCACGAGATGACGGAGCCGGCCCTCGCCTCGCCGCTGGTCCGCCGCCGGGACTGGGACATTGAGTTCCAGTTTGACCATCTCGCGGTGAGGGGCGCGCTCGTCGCGCGGCTGTCCCCGACGGAAGCCTCCCAGGAAGCGTTCGCAGCGTTCGTCGAAGAGCGTCACCGTTTGAACGACTTTGTTCACGAGACGTTCGGCATCGCGGCCTATGAGAACTACACCCCGCACGTCTCGCTGGGTTACTTCGCCAGCCGCGAGGGGGCGCAGTTGGCGAGGCCGTGCCTGCCTGAATGGAACGCGCTTTTCGCCGAACGGATGCAGGGCCGGACGCTGACGTTCCAGCACGCCAGCTTGTACGGATTCACCGACATGGCGACGTTCTTCAAGGCCGCCGAGCCGTCCCCCCTCTAGCCCTCCCTCCGCCATGCTCCCTCCACGCGCTGCCCCCTCCTCTGCGCTTCCGCCGCCTTTTCGCAAAGTGGGGGCGCGTCCCAAATGTAATTTCGGGTGCAATTATCCCCTGAGCCTCGTTCCAACGCGCAGCAATCCCCATATTTGGTATACAGATGCGGCCAACCCCTACATTTAGAGCGATGGCTCACAAAAAATAATCTGAGAAATCTTCCTTCTGCCCTTGACAAAAAGCGGCGTGATGCCGTATAGTTGTACGCAAGTGGCGGCAAGTGGTGACTAGGTGGAGGAATGGTGGTTTTTCAGGGCGAGTTCGACCATAGCGTGGACGACAAAGGCCGCGTCATCATCCCTACCCGGTTCCGCTCCTCCCTGGGTGAGCGCTTTTACATGACCAAAGGCCTGGACGGCTGCATCTTCGTCTACACCGAGGCGGCCTACAAGGACCTGAGCGAGACCCTGTCCCGGCAGCGGCAGCTTGATGAGCACACGATGCGGCTTCAGCGTTTTTTTACCTCCACGGAGGTCAGCGCGGACGGCCAGGGGCGCGTCGCCATCCCGATCAAGCTGCGCGAGTACGCGAAGATCGGCGAGCAGGGCGATGTCGTGATCGTCGGCACCGGCAGCCGGCTCGAAATCTGGAGCGCCGAGTCCTGGGCACGCTACAACGGCGACCTGACGGCGGAGATGATCACCGAGTCGGCGCGCGAGCTGGGCATTGCCTAAAAAGCCTGTGCCTGACGCCTTGCCTTATCATGTTCCCGTGATGCGGGACGAAGTGGTGGCCGTCCTGGACCCGCAGCCCGGACAGGTCCTGCTCGACAGCACCGTCGGCGGCGGCGGCCATGCGTTCGCGCTGGCCGAACGGCTCCAGCCCGGCGGGCGGCTGATCGGGCTGGACCAGGACCCCGACGCATTGGCCGAAGCGGGGCGGCGGCTCCAGCCCCTGGGCGAGAGCATTATTTTAAGGCAGGCGCGGTTTGATACGCTGGGTTTGGCGCTGGACGAGTTGGGCATTGGGCAGGTTGACGGCGCGCTGTTCGATTTAGGCGTCTCGTCCTACCAATTGGATACGCCCGCGCGCGGATTTTCGTTCAAGGACCCGGATGCTTTCTTAGATATGCGGATGAATCCCGGCGCGGGCGGGCCGACGGCGGCGGATCTGCTGAACCGGCTCTCCGAGCGGGAACTGGCGACGCTGATTCGCGAAAACTCGGACGAGCACTGGGCGGCGCGCATCGCCCGGTTCGCCGCCGAGCGGCGCGAGACGACTCCGTACCGGACCGTGGGCCAGCTTGTGGACACGGTCCATGCCGCGATTCCGGCCCGCGCCCGTCCAGGCGACAAGCACGCCGCCACGCGGACCTTTCAGGCCCTGCGGATCGCGGTCAACGACGAATTGACAGTTCTCGGACACGCGCTGGAAAGCGCCGTAGATCGCCTCGCCAAAGGCGGCACCTTAGCGGCGCTTTCCTACCATTCTTTGGAAGACCGGATCGTCAAGCAGCTTTTCGCCCGGCTGTCGGGGCGCGGGCCGGGCGAGGGGCTGTACGGGACGCCGCCGCCTGCCGTCGTCCACCTGCTGACGCGCAAGCCGCAGGAACCGGAGCCGTCCGAAGTGGCCGCCAACCCGCGCGCCCGGTCCGCCCGCCTCCGGGCCGTCCGCAAACTGTGAACTAGGAAACACTCTCAGAGGAAAAGCGATGCTGGAAACGAGAACGCCGATCTCCAATCGGACGCGCCGCCTGGATGCCCCGCCGCGCCCCGCCTCCAGCGCCGCACGGTCCGCCGCGCGCGCGGACTCCGCCGCGCGAGAGAGTCCCGCCGCGCCGGGCCGCGCCGTCGTCGGCAACACCGCTCTGGACACCGCTCCCGCGCGCCCCCTCCCGCGCTCCGTCCCCGCGCCCCGGCCCAGCCGGCTGGGCCGCTCCGAGATGCGGCTGATGGGGCTGGCCACCACCTGCACCGCCATCGTCTGCGGCCTGCTGCTGCTCTACCTGGCGGCCTATGCCCATGTCAGCCAGCTTGGCTATGATCAGGCCGAGGCGCGGGTCCAGCTCCGCCAGAACCAGCTTCGCAACGAGAGCCTGCGGGCCGAGCGCGACCGCCTGCAAAGCCGCCGCTACGTCATCGGCAAGGCTATCGCCCTGGGCATGACGCCGCCCGGCACGACACCCATCCGCTACATCACCGCCCGTCCCCCGCGCATCGGGCGGATGGAGCAGACAGGGCGCGACGCGCGCCCGAAGACGGATCGGAGCGGGGCGGGAAACGCCGAAACAGTCGCGGACGGGGAGCAGGGAATCAACGGTGGCACGACAGCAGACAGTTCCAAACAACCATCTTTCGATCATTAAGCCGCGGGCGACGCTGCTGGTCGCCTGCGTCGCGGGTCTCTATCTGCTGCTGGCCGGACGCCTGGTTTACCTCCAGGCCGTCCGGCATGCCTATTTTCAAAAGCAGGCCGACCTTTACCGCGTCAGCAAAAGCCTGCTGCCCGCCCGGCGCGGCCTGATCCTCGACCGCAACGGCGATGCGCTGGCGGCCAACGTCCCCGCCGCCGCCGTCTATGCCGACCCCCAGGAGGTTCCCGACCCGGCGGGCGCGGCGGCCCTGCTCGCTCCCATCCTGCACCAAGACCCGGCCCGTCTGCAAGCGCTGCTGACCCCCCGCTCGTCGCGCGTGCATTACGTCGCCCTGCGACGGCACTTCGCCCTGTCCGGCACCACGATTATGCCCGTCCAGGCCCTGACGGCGGCGATCAAAAAGACCGGACTGGCCGGCATCTACGCTGTCGGAGATTCGAGCCGCTCTTATCCCGACGGTCCCCTGGCCGCCCAGGCGCTGGGCTTCACCAACGGCGACGGCGTCGGCATCGCCGGCCTGGAAGGCAGCCAGGAGGCCCTGCTGCGCGGCCACGACGGCAAGGTCGTCGCCGAGATAGACAAGGATGGGCGCTTCCTGCCCGGCACGACGCGCCGCCGCGCCGAGGCCGAGAACGGCGCGGACATCATCACCACCCTGGACGCCCGCCTGCAAGGGGCCGCCGACGACGAGCTTGCTCAAGCCGTTCAGTCCCACCATGCCGACCACGGCGTCGTCGTCGTCCTGGACCCGCAGACCGGCGAGATCCTCGCGCTTTCCCAGGCCCCGGCCTTCAACCCGAACATGCCGCGCCCCGGTCGGCTCTCCAAAGCCGCCGCGCTCCAAGCCGCCGCCCGCTGGAAGAACGGGGCCGTGTCCGACCTGTACGAGCCTGGGTCTACGCTCAAGACGATCACCGCGTCCGCCGTTTTGCAGGAGCAGGGGCTGGGCATGATGGACAAGCGCGTCTATTGCAGCCCAACCCTGCCCATCGGCCGGCGCGTCATCCACGAGGCCGCCGACGCGCTGACCAAGAACCTGGGCGAGCAAAACCTGCGCGGCATCCTGCGGGTGTCGTCCAATGTCGGCATGGCCCAGTTCGGGCTGGCCCTGGGCGCCCCCCGGCTGTACGAGTACGAGCAGAAGTTCGGCTTCCTGGACCCCCCCGGCTCCGGCCTGCCCGGCGAGGCCAGATCGCATCTCTCCGCGCCCGACGCCCCGGACAGGTTCACGGGCGGGGTGGGCTGGCCCAAGATCAAGCTCGCGAACATCGCCTTCGGCCAGGGCATCTCGCTGACGCCCTTGCAGCTCGCCGCCGCCTACGCCGCCATCGCCAACGGCGGGACGCTGATGCGCCCGCACATTATCCGGGCCGTCCGCAAGGACGGCAGGGAGACGCTGACGGCCCCGGAACCCGTCCGCCGCGTCCTGGACCCCCCCGTCGCCGCCGCCGTCCGCTCCATGCTCGGCACCGTCGTGCAGTCGGGCACGGGTCGGCCCGCCCAGATCGCCGACTTTTCCGTCGGCGGCAAGACCGGGTCGGCCCAGGTATCGGGCGCGCACGGCTACGAGGAAGGCCATTTCGTGGCGTCGTTCGTCGGCCTGTACCCGCTGTCCCGCCCGCGCCTCGTCATCCTGTGCGCCGTCTTCCAGCCGAAGGGCATCCACTGGGGCGCCTCGGTCGCCGCCCCGGTCGTCCACAACATCGCCCGCGAGGCCATGCTCCAGATGCACATCCCGCCGGACGCGCCCGGTACGCTGGACTGGAGCGACCACCTGAAGGTGAAGATGGGCATGAAGACGGGGACGGGACGCCGGACGGCGCGGGAGGATGGGGGTCTTAACGCACTATGAAACTCAGCGAGCTGATTGCACACATCCCCGACGCCCAGCGGCAGGGCGAGGACGCCGAGATCACCGGCCTGGCCTACGACTCGCGCCAGGTGACGCCCGGCGCGCTCTTCGTCGCCCTGCGCGGGGCCGCGTCCGACGGCCACGACTTCATCGCCCAGGCCCTGAACAAAGGCGCGGCGGCCCTGATGATCCACGCCGACCGCGCGAGTTGGTACGGCGCGCATGGCCTGCCCCTGGTCGTCGTCCCCAGCACCCGCGCCGTTCTGCCCCAGCTTGCCGCCACGTTCTATGGCGAGCCGTCTCGCCGCTTGGACCTCATCGGCGTCACTGGCACCAACGGCAAGACAACCACGACGTACATGATCGAGAGCATCTTTCGGACCCTGGGCGAGAAGGCCGGGCTGATCGGCACGGTCGGCGCAAGCATCAACGGCAAAGCCGTCCCGCTGGAGCGCACCACGCCCGAAGCCCCGGACTTGCAGCGGCTGTTCGCGGATATGGCGGGAACGGGCGTCCGTCGCTGCGTCATGGAAGTATCTTCCCAGGGCATCCTCATGGGGCGGACGGCTGAGTGCGCCTTCGATACGGGCGTCTTCACCAATCTGACGCAGGACCATCTGGACGCCCACGGCACGATGGAGGCGTATTTCGCCGAAAAGCTGCGCCTGTTTACCGAGTACCCCACGGCGTTCCCCGACAAGCCCTTCAATGCCGTGGTCAATGCCGATGATCCTTATGGGCGGCGCATCATCGAGGCGCTGGAAGCGGCGGGCCGCCCGGTTCTGCGCTACGGCCTCCACACGCCCGACGCCCCGCTGCGGGCGACGGTGGACGAGGCCCGCCCGGACGGGACGCGCTTCACCGTCTCGTACCAGCCACCCCAGGGCAGCGCCGTGGTCTTCTCCGTCAGCCTGCAAATGGGTGGCCTGTTTCAAGTCGCCAACGCCCTCGCCGCCGTCGGCGTCGCTCTGCTGCGCCGCGTCCCCCCGATGGCGATCAAGAACGGCCTGGAAGCCCTGGTGGGCGTACCGGGCCGCTTTGAGCTGGTGCCGACGCCGGGACGCGAGTTCACCGTCGTCGTGGACTACGCCCACAGCCCGGACGGCCTGGAAAACGTGCTCCGGTCGGCCCGCGCCCTCAGCCCCACGCGCCTCGTTTGCGTGTTCGGCTGCGGCGGCGACCGAGACCCCAAGAAGCGGCCCCTGATGGGCCGTATCTCCGCCGAACTCGCCGGCCTGACGATCCTGACCAGTGACAACCCGCGCTCCGAGAACCCGGACGCCATCGTCGCCGACATCTTGGCCGGTATCGAGGAGGGGCGGGACAACCCCAGCGTCGTTGTCGTCGTGGATCGCCACGCCGCCATCCAGCGCGTCCTCTGCGAGTTGGCGCTGCCGGGTGATCTGATCATCATCGCCGGCAAAGGCCACGAAACCACCCAGACCTTTGCCGGAGGCCGGACCATTTCCTTCGATGACCGCCTTGTCGCGCGGGAGGCGCTGGCTGGATGCCCTTGACATTGCGCGATGTCTTCCAAGCTTTGGACTACGGGACGCCTGCCGGCGGCGGCAGCGTCACCTTCCCGCACGTCTCAACGGACACGCGGACATTGGGGCCGGGCGACCTGTTCGTCGCCCTGACCGGCCCCGCCACCGACGGCCACCAGTTCATCCCCCAGGCCCTGCGCGCGGGCGCGGGTGGCCTGGTCGTCTCACAGCCCGTCGTCGCCTCGCTGGACACCCCGGTCCTGCGCGTCCCCGATACCGAAGTCGCCTACGGCCTCCTCGCCCGGTTCTGGCGCGACCGCTTTTCGATCCCCGTCGTCGGCGTGACGGGCAGCGTCGGCAAGACGACCCTGAAAGAGATGCTGGCGGCGGCCCTGTCCCCGCTCGGTCCTGTCCTAAAAACAGCCGCCAGCCAGAACAATGAAACGGGCGTCCCAAAGACGCTCTTGCAACTGACCCCCGACCATAAGGCCGCCGTCATCGAGATGGGGATGCGCGGGAGCGGCCAGATCGCCTACCTGTGCGGCATCGCCCGCCCCACGGTTGGCGTCGTGACGGTCATTGCCGACAACCATCTGGAACTGCTCGGCTCGCGCGACGCCATCGCCGACGCCAAAGGCGAACTTTTAGAGAGCCTGCCCGCCGAAGGCGTCGCCGTGCTGAACGAGGACGACCCTTATCTGTCACGCCTGCGACCGAAAACAAAGGCGCGCGTTGTGACATATAGGACGGCCCCCACCCCCGGCCTCTCCCCCGCAAGCGGGAGAGGGGAGTCGGAAGGAGAAGTCTTACCCCCCTCTCCCGGAACGGGGGAGGGGGCTTCCTGGCTCGCCGAAAGCATCACCTCGGGGGAGGACGGCTGGCGGTTCACCGTGCGCGGCGTCTCGGTCGAGATCGCCAGCCTGTCGCGCCACGACATCGGCAACGCCCTGGCTGCCCTGGCCGTCGCCGATGCCCTGGGCGTCCCGTTGCCGGACGCCGCCATGGCATTACGCGGCTACGTTCCGCCGCCGATGCGGATGGAGATTGTCAAAACGAACTCAGGCGTCACGATCCTGAACGACGCCTATAACGCCGCGCCTGCGTCTGTAAAGAGCGCCCTCGAAACACTAGCCGCCCATCCCGGTACGCGCAAGATCGCCTTTCTGGGCGACATGCGCGAATTGGGCGCGCGGGCGGATCAGGCGCACCGCGAACTCGGCGGCGTCATCGCCGGTCTTGGCGGGCTGGACGCTCTGTATACCGTCGGCGGCCTAGCCGCTTTGATACCTGACGCCACGCAGCGCTTCGCGGACAGCGAGGACGCCGCCCAATTCGCCCGCGAGGCCCTGTCGTCCCAGCCTGGCGACGTCATCCTCGTCAAAGCCTCGCGGGCTGTGGCGCTGGAAAAGGTCGTGGCGGCCCTGGCCCCCCGCGCCCCCAATTCTGGGGGTGCCGGATTAGGAGAGGCACCTCTTACATCCCTTCTGGCTCCCCCATTATTGGGGGCGGGGGGGGGCACATGAGAACGCCGGACCCTTACACTCTGGCCGGCTTCCTGGTTGCCTTCCTCGTTGCCCTGATCCTCGGCCCGCGCACCATCGCCGCCCTGCGCGTCTTGAAGTTCGGGCAGAACATCAACGAATATCTGTCCGAAGGCCACCAGAAGAAGCAGGGGACGCCGAGCATGGGCGGCGTCCTGCTGGTGGGGAGCCTGCTGCTGACCCTGGGCCTGGGCTGCCTCGCCGCCCCGCCCCTGCGCCCGGTCAGCCCCGCGCTTGTCGCCGTCGTGCTGGTCTTCGTCGCCCATGCCGGGTTGGGCTTCATGGACGACTTCCTGAAGGCCCGGCGCGGCAAATCGCTCGGTCTTCTGGCCCGGCAGAAGCTCGCCGGGCAGGTCGCCATCGCCCTGGCGTTTGTGACGTGGCTCTACCTGACCGCGCAGGCGGACTTCACGACGGTGGTTTGGGCCTGGCGCAACCAGCACATTGACCTGGGCTATTTCTACTATGTCCTGGCCTTCTTCCTGATCATCGGCCTGTCCAACGCCGCCAACCTCACGGACGGCTTGGACGGCCTGGCCGGGGGGCTTTCGATCTTCACGCTGCTGGGGCTGTCGCTGACGACCCATCTGATGTTCCCGCAGCTCCCGCTGTTCGGCTTCGCGCTGGCGGGCGCGTGCCTGGGCTTTTTGTGGTACAACGCCCACCCGGCCCGCGTGTTCATGGGCGACACCGGCTCGCTGGCGCTGGGGTCGAGCTTCGCCGTCATGGGCATTCTGGGCAAGCAGGAGCTTTTGCTGCTGCTGTTCACGGTCGTTTTTCTGGTCGAAATGGTCAGCGTGATGATCCAGGTGAGCGTCTTCAAAGCGACGGGGGGCCGGGGGGCGGACGGCAAGGACATCGGCCGGCGCGTCTTTCGGATAACGCCGATCCATCACCATTTCGAGAAGTGCGGCTGGCCCGAAACCCAGGTCGTCGCCCGCTTCTGGATTTTGGGCATTCTGGCCCTCGTCCTCGGCCTGCTGCTCGCGCCGGCGATGTATGTATGGCTGGATAATCCGTAGAGGAAACCGGCACTGGAAGTGCCGGTCTACCCAAAGTGAAAGTCGCTTCGCGACTGAGGAAGGGCAGGGCAAGAAGGAGGGCAGGGCAAGAAGGAGCAGGCAAGAAGGAGCAGGCAAGAAGGAAGGCAGGGACAAGCCCTGCCCCTGCGGGGACTTATCCTCAGTGCCGGAGGCACTTTCACTCAGAGTAGCCCGGCACTTCCAGTGCCGGGAAAAAGATGCAAACCGAATTCAAAAACAAAACCGTCGCCGTCGTCGGCCTGGCCCGCAGCGGCCTGGCCTGCTGCGAGGTGCTGACTCAACTCGGCGCGCGCGTCATTCCCTACGACGGCAAGCCCGCCGGGGACATCGCCGAGGCCGTTGCCGAGGTCGAGGCGCTGGGCCTGACGCCGCTGACGGGCGGCGCGGCCTTGGACTACGGCGCGCTGGACTACCTCGTCACCAGCCCCGGCGTTCGCCGGGATGCGCCCGTGTTGCAGGACGCGGTCGCGGCCAATGTCCCCGTCCTGGGCGAGATCGAAGCCGCGTACCGCATCGCCCGCGCGCCCATCCTGGCGATCACCGGCACGAACGGCAAGACGACCACGACGGTGCTGCTGGGCGAGATGCTGCGCGCGGCGGGGGTCGAGACCTTTATCGCCGGCAACATCGCGGCGGGCGACCTCGCGATGCCCTTGATCAAGGCGGCCCATCTCGCCCCACCCGAAGCCGCCATTGTCGCCGAGATTTCGTCGTTCCAATTGGAATGGATTTCCACCTTCCGCCCCAAAGTCGCTGCCCTCTTGAACATCTCGCCCGACCACGGCGACCGGCAGACGTGGGAGGAATACGTTGCGGCAAAGTGGCGCATCTTTGAGAACCAGACGGAAGAGGATGCGGCTGTTGTTGGCCCGCAATTGCTTTACTCCGATATGTATGGGAAGTATATTTCTAGTGTGAAGTCGCGTATATGGGAGGTTGACTCCCAGGACTATGCTGAAACTGACGGTGATATTTACACTGATAAAGGAACCATTTTTAACCTGGCTGATGTGAGGTTGCCGGGGCACCATAACTTAGAAAATATATTAGTAGCTACGACTATGGCGGATGTCTTCGGCGTCGGCATTGAACCCATCCGCCAGGTCGTGACCACCTTCACCGGCGTCGTGCATCGGCTGGAATATGTGGGAACGATTGAGGGCGTCAAGTACGTCAACAACTCTATGTGTACGAACGTTGCCGCGTTCGAGAAGTCATTGGAAGCCCTGGCGGAGCCGAAGGTCGTCATCGCCGGGGGCGTCTTCAAAGGCGGCGATGTGGGGACGCTGGCCGAGGCGGTCGTCAAGAACAATGTCCGCGCGCTCGTCCTCATCGGACGGTCGGCGCCGGAGATCGAGCAGGCCGCGCGGGCGGCGGGGTACGAGAATGTCCACCGTGCCGGGACACTGCAAGACGCCGTGACGCAGGCGGCGGCCCTGGCGCAGCCGGGAGACACGGTGCTGCTGGCCCCGGCCTGCGCGTCGTTCGACATGTTCCGGGACTTTGAGGACCGGGGCGACCAGTTTAAGGCCGCCGTGCGGGGAATGACGGCAGGCGGAAGAAACCCGGCACGGTGATGAACCCGGCACTGGAAGTGCCGGGCTACTATTGAGTGAAAGTCGCTCCGCGACTCAAGATCGGCTTACAAGACTGGCTCACGATAGCTGTTCCTCAGTCGCGGAGCGACTTTCACAGAGAGTAGACCGGCACTTTTAGTGCCGGGCGAGAAACCATATGAGCGCCACCACCAAACCAGACCGCAATGCGGACAGCCGGACGGACCGCAAGGCGCGGCAGCAATCGCCCCCGGTCTCCTCCCACCGGCAGCCGATGGACGGCCTGCTGCTCTGGCTGACCTTTCTGCTGCTTGGGGTCGGCATCGTGTCTGTCTACGATGCCTCTTACGCCATCGCCGTCGAGAAGCTGCACGGGGACTCGTTCCACTTCGTCAAGATGCAGGCCGCCTGGGCCGGCGTCGGCCTGCTCGCGCTGCTGGGAGCGAGTCGGCTGCCTTACTGGAAGTGGAAAAAGCTCGCCGTCATCGGGCTGGCGCTGGCGGTCTTTCTGCTGCTGGCCGTTCTCATGCCTCATGTCGGCATCACGGTCAACCATGCCCGCCGCTGGCTGGGGCACGGGCAGATCCGGTTCCAGCCGTCCGAGCTGGCGAAGCTGGTCCTGGTCCTGTATCTGGCCCGGATGCTGGCAGGCAGCCTCAAGATCAAGACTCATCCGAAGCAGGGCCTGGCGCCGCCCCTGATCGTCATCGGCATTCTGGCCGCCCTGATCGCCAAGGAGCCGGACTTGGGCACCGCCCTGGTCCTGAGCGCGACGGGCCTCGTTATGCTGTTCCTGGCCGGGGCGCGGCCCGCGCACCTGGGGGTGATCTTGGGGGCCGCCGCCGTCGCCGTCGCCCTGTTCGTCGCCTTCGAGCCGTACCGCGCGCACCGGATCACCGCCTTTCTGGACCCGAAGGCCGACCAGTACCACACCGGCTACCAGGTCTGGCACGCCCTCATCGCGCTCGGCTCGGGCGGAGTCGGCGGCATGGGGCTGGGCGAGGGGCGCGAAAAGCTGTTTATCCCGGAGCCGCGCACGGACTTCATCTTTCCCGTGATTGCCGAAGAGTGGGGCCTGATCGGGACGCTGGCCCTGGTTGCTCTGTTCGTCTTCGTCGCCGCGCGCGGCTTCGGCATCGCCTATCGGACACGCGACCCGTTCGGCGCCCTGCTGGCGGCGGGCATCACGACTCTCATCAGCGTGCAGGCGCTGATCAACATGGCAGTGGCGACGGCCAGCATTCCCGACACGGGCGTCCCGCTGCCGTTCATCTCGTATGGCGGCTCGTCGCTGGTCCTGATGATGCTCGGCATGGGCATCCTGCTGAACATCTCGTGCTACCCCGACGGCCCGGAGGGGCCGGCGCGGGACAAGATCGAGCCGAACGAGGACGACTGGAACCGCCGCTGGGGCCGCCCCGAAGACCCGCCCGCCGCCGTCCGCCCGTCGTCTTCGACGGCCACCGTGCGCCGTCTGGACCGCGCCCGGCGCGACGAGGCCCGGCGGGACCGCGCGGCGTTCCGGGAGTGAGAGGAGAGGCCCCCACCCCCAGCCCCGGGCCGGGGGTGGGGGGCCTCCTCTAAGCCGGGGTTGGGGGCTTCTTTATGAGAACCATCAAAATACTCGTCACCGGCGGCGGGACGGGCGGCCATGTCAGCCCCGCCCTGGCCGTCATCCAGACGCTTCAGGAGATGGCCCAGGGCGCGGACTGGACGCCCGAATTTCGCTACATCGGCAGCCGACGGGGTGTGGAACAGGGGCTGGTCGAGGCGGCCAATATCCCGTTCGTCGGCGTCCAGAGCGGCAAGCTGCGGCGCGCTTCCAGCCTGCGTGGGCTGCTGACGCTCAAAAACCTCGCCGATGCCTTCCGCGTCCCCATCGGCATCGCGCAGGCGGTGGGGGAAGTGCGCCGCTTCCGGCCCGATGTGGCGCTGGCGACCGGCGGCTACGTTTCGGTCCCGCCCGTGGTCGCCGCCGGGCTGCTGCGCCGGCCCGTCCTGATCCACGAACAGACCGTGCAGATCGGGCTGGCGAACCAAATCGCCGCCCGCTTCGCCACGCGGATCGCGCTGACGTTTGAAGGGGCCGCCTCGGAACTGCCGCCGAGCCTGCGCCGCAAGACGTTCGTGACCGGCAACCCCGTCCGGGCGGCCATCTTCGGCGGCGACAAAGAGCGGGCCGTCGCGCGCTTCGGCTTCAGCCGCGACGACGACGCCCTGCCCACGGTCTACGTCACGGGCGGCGCTCTGGGCGCGCAGAGCATCAACCGCGCGGTCGAAGCCGTCCTGCCGAACCTGCTGGCGGGCTGCCGCGTGATCCATCAATGCGGCAAGCAGGATGGGGAGCGAATGGCCGGGGGGTGGGCGGGCCTTTCTGCCGAACAGCAGCGGCGCTACCACGTCGTCCCGTTCGTCGGCGCGGAGATCGGGGACATTTTCGCGCTGGCGGATTTGATCGTCGGCCGCAGCGGCGCGGGCACTGTCACGGAAGCGGCCGCCGTGGGCAAGCCCGCGCTGTTCATCCCGCTCGTGCCGACCGGCGGCGACGAGCAGACGCGCAACACGCGCCGCTCGGTCGAGGCCGGCGCGGCGGCCTTGCTGCCGAGTGGGGAACTGAGCGGCCCGCGCTTGCTGTCCGAGGTTCGGGCGTTGCTGTCCGACCCCGCCCGCCTGCGGGCGATGGGCGCGGCGGCCTTGACGCTGGCGACGCCGGACGCGGCCCATGATCTGGCCTATGCGCTGCTGGAGATGGCCGACCCATCCCCGGCGCAAGCGCCGGCCGCTCCCTGTTAAGGAGGGGTATGCCTGCGGCATTACTGCGTATCGGCGCTTGCGCTGGGGGTAGGTATCCCTTCCGACATCAGTTATCTACCTCATATCAGGTACAATAAGCGGCAATCAAGACGCCGCGCGAAGAAGCGCGGCGGGATTTCAGGAGACACACATTCCGTGAGCGAATGTCACCAGGACGAATGCATCCATTTTGTCGGCATCGGCGGGGCGGGAATGAGCGGCATGGCCCGCGTCCTCGCCCGGCAGGGCGTGGCCGTGACCGGCTCGGATCTGCGCGAATCGGCGACGCTCGAATCACTGCGGCGCGCGTCCGGCATCCGGGCTGAGGCCGGCCATGAGGCCCATCACCTCAACGGCGCGACCCTCGTGGTCGCCTCCGCCGCCGTGAAAAAGGACAACCCGGAAATGGTCGCCGCCCGCGCCAAGGGCCTCCCGGTCATCTCGCGCGCCGAGATGCTAGGCCGGCTGATGGCCCGCTACCCGCGCTCGATCGCGATTTCGGGGACGCACGGCAAGACGACGACGACGGGCATGACGGCGATGGCGCTGGAAGCCGGCGGGCTGGACCCGACCGTGCTGATCGGCGGCGATCTGCCCGCCTATGGCGGCAACGCCCGGCTGGGCGCGAGCGATGTGTTTTTAGCCGAAGCCTGCGAAGCCTACGACTCGTTCCTGGACCTCGACCCGCAGATCGCCGTCATCACCAACATCGAGGCGGACCACCTCGACTATTACGGCGACCTGGAGAACATCCTGCGCTCGTTCCGCAAGTTTCTGCGGCAGGTCACGGGGACGGCCATCCTGCCCGGCTTTGACGAGAACGCCCGCGCCCTTGCCGAAGATCTGCGCTTGGCCCCGTCCGCGCCCGCCCTCGTCACCTATGCCCTGGGCGGCGACGTCACCCTGCGGACGGAAGATTTGGACGCTCAGGGCATGGCCCCAAGCTATGTCGCCGTCTGGCAGGGCGAACCGCTGGGCCGGATCACGCTGGGCGTGCCCGGCATGCACAACGTCGCCAACTCCCTCGCCGCCGTCGCCGTCGGCCTGACGCTGGGCGTGCCTTTTTCGAAGATCGCCGACGGCCTGCGGGCCTTTGTCGGCACGGGACGCCGCTTCGAGCGGCTGGGGGAGACGCCGGGCGGGGTAGTGGTCGTGGATGACTACGCGCACCACCCGACCGAGATACGCGCCACGCTGGCCGCCGCCCACCGCGCCTACCCCGGTCGCCGGATCGTCGCCGTGTTCCAGCCGCACCTGCCGTCCCGGACGCGGGACTTCAAGACCGAGTTCGCGGAGAGCTTCGGCGACGCCGACCACGTCGTCCTGACCGACATCTTTCTCGCCCGCGAACAGCCCCTGGAAGGCGTCACCGGCGCGGGCTTGGCCGCCCTGACCGCCGACCGGCGCGGCGTGGACCATGTCAGCTACGTCGCCGACAAAACCGCCCTGCCCGCGCGCCTCGCCGAGATGGTACGGCCCGGCGATCTCGTCCTGACCCTGGGGGCAGGCGACATCCGCACGGCGGCGGAAGGGCTGCTGGCCGTATGACACCCAAACGCAAAGTCGCCGTGCTGATGGGCGGGACGAGCGCCGAGCGCGAAGTTTCCCTGTCCACAGGGCGGCAAATTCTGAACGCGCTGGACGCCGACAAGTACACCGTCTACGCGCTGGACACTGCCTCGGGCCGGAAATTCCTGCCTCATGGCGTCACCCAGCCGCTCGGCCTGCTCCGCGCCGCCGATGGCGCGACTGAGATCACAGCTTTGCCGCAGCTCCCGCAGGCGTCTCTTGAAGATCGGCCGGATGTCGTTTTCATCGCGCTCCACGGCAAGGGCGGCGAGGACGGCACCGTCCAGGGAATGCTGGAAGTGCTGGGCCTGCCCTACACCGGCAGCGGCGTCCTGGCAAGCGCGCTGGCGATGGACAAGGCGATGAGCAAGCGCGTCCTAACGGGCGTGGGTATCCTGATGCCCCAAGATATGACTATCGAAAAGTCACATCTTTCCCAGGTGGATTACACCGCGCTCAGGCGTAGAATGTCGCTGCCCTGGATCGTCAAGCCGAGTCGTCAAGGGTCCACCATCGGCATGACGGTCGTGGAGGATCCGCGACAGTTGAAGGCCGCGACTGATCTGGCGTTCCAGTACGACGATGTTGCTCTCGTGGAGCAGTTCATTACCGGCACGGAGATCACCGTCCCGATCCTCGGCAACGACACGCTCGAAGTCCTGCCTATCGTCGAGATCGTGCCCTCCGGCGGCTTCTACGACTATCACGCGAAATACACGGTGGGCGCGACCGACGAGATCGTCCCCGCCCGCATCACGGCGGAGGTCGCCGCCGAGGCAAATCGCATCGCGCAGCTCTGCCACCGGACGCTCGGCTGCCGGGGAATGTCCCGCACGGACATGATCGTCACGCCCGATGGCGAGATCTATACTCTGGAGCTCAACACCATCCCCGGCATGACCCCGACCAGCCTGCTGCCGCGCTCGGCCCAGGCGGCGGGCTACAGCTTCCCGCAGCTTCTGGACCGCCTCCTTGATCTCGCGCTGGAATAAAGGATGCCCTCACCCCTCTCCCGCTTGCGGGGGCAGGGGTCGGCGCGCAGCGCCGGGGGTGGGGGCAGGAGCCAAAAATCATGCACAAGCCGACACGCACGCGCCTGACCGTCACCGAGGGCCGTTCCGAGGCTCCGCCCAAACGCTCCCCGTTCAAGAAGCGGACTAACCGGCGCAGGCGCAACTGGAACCGGACGCTCAGGCTGTTCGCCTTATGCCTGTTCTTGGTGGAAGCGGGCGTGCTGCTCTTCGCGAACCCCGCCCTGCGCGTCACCCAGGTGCGCGTCGAGGGGGCGCAGACGCTGACCCCGCAGCAGGTCTTCGACGAGGCGCGTGTGCCGGAAAAGACCAACATCTTCTGGATGCTCCGGCAGCCGTTCGTCCAGCGGCTCCAGTCCGACCCCGTCGTGGACCACGCCGCGCGCTCGTTCGAGCTGCCGAACCGGCTCGTCTTGACCGTGACCGAGCGGCAGCCGCGCGCCGTCCTGGCCGGCGGCGGGCAGTTCTGGCTGCTGGACAAAAAAGGCGTGCCGTACGAAGAACTGAGCCGCCCGCTCCCGCCCCTGCCGGTCGTGCAGGTGGCCCAGGCTGTCCTGCCCGCTGAAGTTATGCTCGGCAGGCCGCTCCGCACGCCCTGGCTGACTGATGCCTTCCGCCTGCTGACTCTGCTCGAAACCCGGCCCGGTTTGGGCGGCACAAAAATAACGGTTGACCAAAACCTGAATTTGTGCTTAAATAGAAGAGATAATCTGCAAATTCGGCTGGGACAGCCCGATTCGCTGCCGCTCAAGGTCGCCCTCGCCGATGCGACCGTGACGGCGGACGGCGGCGCGCTGGCCCGCCAGGCCGCCTATATTGACGTGAGCTGCCCCCAGCAGCCGGTCTATATGCCGCGCAAAGACAGTGACCAAGAGCAAACCAATGGACCTGAACCCCGCACCGATTGACAGGCAGATTGACAGGCAGATTGACAGGCAGACGGACGTCATGCCGAGGCAGGACCGACGGACCTGGTGGGCCACCCTGTTCCTCCTGTGCGGCATCCTGGGCGCCATGCTCGGCCTGTCGGTCAGGACCCAGAACGCCAAGCAGGTGCAGGACACGCTCGCCAAGCAGCAGGGGGCCGAGGTGTTAATCAAGGCCAACGCCGACTTGCAGCGCCGCATCGCCCAGCTTCAGAAAGACAATGAAAAACTGGTCGCCACCGCGCCTTCCGATGGGCCGCGCCTCAAGTTGCTGTCCAAAGACCTTGCCAAAGCTCAAGCCCTCGCGGGATTGACCGATGTAAAGGGGCCTGGGATCATCGTGACCCTGAGCGACAGCAAAAAGCCATTCGCGAACATGCCCTCCGGCTTCGCGAATATGCCTGCCGGCTTCGCGCCGCCCAACATCATCCATGATACCGACATTGATGCGGTGCTCAACGAGCTAAAGGCATCAGGAGCGGAGGCTCTTTCCGTCAACGGCCAGCGTATTGCTGCGGTGAGCCCAGTGCGGTGCGTCGGGCCGACTGTCTTGGTGAACTTTACGCCGGTGGCCTCGCCATTTGTCATCAAGGCCATCGGCGACCCGAAAACCCTGAAAGCCGGAGTGGAACTGCCTGGTGGTATCGTGACGCAGATTCGGGGTTATGACCCCGCTATGTTCACCACGCAGGTCGCCAAACAGCCTTTGACTATCTCTGCCTATTCCGGCGGGATCGAGCCGAAATATGCCGTCCCGGCCACAACGTCCGTGGCGAGCGGCCCCGACAAGAAGCCGGGAGTGTAGGAAATCCGATGGCCTGGTTTGCGCTGCTGGCGGGGGCTTTGGGCTTCGCGCTGGTTTACTTTACGGGGGCCACGTTTCCGACGCAGTACAGCCAGTACCTTTCGCTGGCGGCCCTGGCCGGGCTGGATTCGCTGATCGGCGGCGTGCGCGCGGGCACGGAAGGCAAGTTCAAGAGCGACGTCTTTATTTCGGGCTTCCTCACGAACACGCTGCTGGCCGCGTTTCTGGCCTATTTAGGCGACCTGATGGGGCAGCCGCTCGGCCTGGCCGCCGTGGTGGCCCTGGGCGGGCGGATCTTCGTGAACCTGTCCATCATCCGCCGGCAATGGCTGGAAGGGCGCGGGGGCGAGAACCGCAACGGGACGGGACGACTCAAGGCGGCGACGCCGCTTTCGTTGGAAGAGCAGACGCAGCCGCAGCCGTAGCGCCACCCTGGGGTGGGGCAAGAGGCGCGTCAAGAGCGAGGGGAGCAAAGGAGGTGGCCAGGGACTGCGTCGTGGGCCTAGACATCGGGACGACCAAAGTTTGCACCATTGTCGCGGAGATCGAGGAGCCGGGCCGCATCAACATCGTGGGCGTCGGCAACAGCCTCTCCGGCGGCATCCGCAAAGGCGTCGTCATTGACATAGACAGCGCCGCCCAGGCCATCGTGGACAGCGTCGAAAAGGCGCGCGCCATGTCCGGCTACGAGATCGGTCGGGTCGTCGTGGGCGTCACGGGCGAGCATGTCGCCTCGCTCAACTCGCGCGGCGTCGTCGCTATCACTCACGCCAACCGCGAGATCACCGACGACGATGTCGCGCGCGTCCAGGACCAGAGCCGTGTCATCGTCCTGCCGCCGGACCGCGAGATCATCCACGCCATCCCGCGCTCCTACTCGATTGACGGCCAGAACGGCATCCGCTACCCGGTCGGCATGTCCGGGACAAGGCTGGAAGTCGAGACCCATATCGTGACCGGGGCGGTGACGTTCTTGCAGAACGTCGCCAAGTGCGTCCACAAGGCCGGTCTGACCATCGAGGCCACTGTCCTGGAACCCATCGCGACCGCCGAGGCCGTGCTGCTCCAGGACGAAAAGACGCTGGGCGTCTGCATCGCCGACATCGGCGGCGGCACCACCGACATCGCCGTGTTCGTGGATGGGGACATCTACTACTCGTCAGCCATCCCCGTGGGCGGCAACCACGTTACCCACGACATCAGCGTCGGCCTGCGCGCCTCGCACGAGGAGTCGGAGCGGGTCAAGCGCGAGCAGGCGGCGGCCATGACGAGCCTGATGAACCCGGACGAGTTGTTTGAGGTCCTGAGCCTGGGCAGCGACGAGCCGCGCCTGCTGCCCAGGCGCATACTGGCCGAGATCGTCGAGCCGCGCATGCATGAGCTGTTCCTGATGGTCCGCCAGGAGATTTTGAAGTCCGGCTATTACAACCTGCTCCCCGCCGGCATCGTGCTTTCGGGCGGCGGGTCGCAGCTCGCGGGCGCGGCGGAACTCTGCCGGCAGGTCACGGGAATGCCGACCCGCGTCGGCAGTCCGCGCGACATTGGGGGCATCTCCAACGATCTGCGCTCACCGGTCTATGCGACGGCCATCGGCCTGGTCCAGTACGGCGCGCGGCACCACCACACGTCCCACGGGGCGCAGCGCGAGGGTTCGCTGATGGGCAAATTCCAGCGCTTTTTCGCCCGCATCATGGCCCGCGCCGCCGGCGGGTAGTGGATCGGCGGGGACGGGTAGTGGATCGGCGGGGAGTGGAAAAGGAGGCCGTGGCATGGAGGCGTGGGAGAAGTGGTGGCGGATGGCGCAGGGGTCTCTGACGGCGGCGCAGTTTCTGGAGACGCAAAAGCTGCCGCGATCCAGTGCCAGCCGTGCCTACTATGCCGCTTATCAAGCCGCGACCGCCCTGCTGCTGTATGGCGGACAGATGCCGCCGGAAGGGCGAGAAGCCTGGAGCCACGAGGCAACGCCGGATCTTCTGGGCAACCTCTCCGGCGCTCTCCTTTCGCCGTCAGTGCAGAAGGATTTGGGGAAGCGGCTGGCGGATTTGTACCAAATCCGCCTCGGCGCGGATTATCGCGGTGACGAAAACATTGAGGACTCGGTTCTGCGGGCTGCCGTTCGGAGCGCCTCCTTTATCGTCAGAACAATTCGCAATATAGTACCAGGAGCATAGTTTATGGCCGTTGCACAGACATTGTTAGAGCCTAATAAAGCCTTGCGGGATCGGGAAGAGATATACCAGTGGCTGCGCGATCAGGCGGAACGGCTTGGTCTCCATGTCACTTTGTCCACGGACGCGGCGCGCGTGGAAGGCGGCTACCTTTATCTGCCAGTCTACATCCCTGAAGCCCGAGACCCTTACGACTTTGCCGTCAAGAGCCAGGCACTGGAAGACACATGGAACGATCAGGAGCCAAGACCCGATCCTCCCGTTTACCTGACGCCGGAGAAAAGCCCGGAGCAGCGCGCGGTCTGGCAGCGGCTCTGGGAGGCACGTGACCGCAAGACCGAGGCGGCCAATGCCGTCGCCGAGGCGGGCGAAGACCTCGAGCAGCAGGCGGCCCTGGCGGAACTGCGCGCGGCCCGTGCGGACGAAGTTCAGGCGGAAAAAGAGTATAATGCCTTCTATCAGCAGAACCGCGCGGCTGAGAATTTTTAAAATAGCGCTGATACACACGCTTTGACAACACTTTTTACGCTTTAAGGGAGACGATTTCACTATGGCACTCGGAATACGAGACGATCTGGCGCCCTTCGCCAAAATCAAAGTCATCGGCTGCGGCGGCGGCGGCACCAACGCCGTCAACCGCATGATTGACGCCGGCCTGACCGGGGTCGAGTTCATCGCGATGAACACCGACATCCAGGTTCTGGACATTTCCGCCGCCGACTACAAGTTGCAGCTCGGCGAGAACCTGACGCGCGGCCTGGGCGCGGGCGGCAACCCGGAAGTGGGCCGCTCCGCCGCCGAGGAGTCCAAGAGCGACATCAAGAAGGCGCTCGAGGGCGCGGACATGGTGTTCATCACGGCGGGCATGGGCGGCGGGACAGGAACCGGATCGGCCCCCGTCATCGCCGAGATCGCCAAAGACTTAGGGATTCTGACGGTCGCCGTCGTCACCAAGCCGTTCAAGTTCGAAGGCCCGCGCCGCTCGCGCCTGGCCGACGAGGGCGTGGATAACCTCAAGGACAAGGTGGACACCGTCATCATCATCCCGAACGACCGCCTGCTGGGCGTCGTCGAGAAGCGGGCCACGCTCGTCGAAGCCTTCAAGGAGGCCGACGACGTTCTCCGCCAGGGCGTCCAGGGCATCTCGGACATCATCACCATTCCGGGCATCATCAACGTGGACTTTGCCGACGTCCGCGCCATCATGCTGAACGCCGGGACGGCCCTCATGGGCATCGGCGTCGCGTCCGGCGACCACCGGGCCGTGGACGCCGCCCAGGCCGCCATCGCCTCGCCCCTTTTGGAAACCAGCATCGAGGGCGCGCGTGCCGCCCTGATCAACATCACCGGCGGCCCGGACATGACCCTGGCCGAAGTCCACGAGGCGACCGAGCTGATCCAGCAGGCGACGGATGCCGAGGACGCCAACATCATCTTCGGCATCGTCCAGGACCCCAAACTGGTGGACGAGGTCCGCATCACCGTCCTGGCGACGGGATTTGACCAGCGCCCCACCGCCCCCGCGCCCGCCCGCACCGCCCTGGCCGCCGGTGCCCGCACGGCCCAGGGCGGGGCCGAAATCGTGACCGCCCCCGAACCGGCCCCCGTCACCCAGCGCCAGCCCGCCGACAACGACGTAGACATCCCCGCCTTCCTCCGGCGGCGCTGACACTGACGCAAAGACGGCCCCGGCATCTGCCGGGGCCGCTTTATACTGGAGAACATCATGGCTCTATTGGAGAAACCTCGTGCCGATGCAGCGTCTTTGTTCATCAGTGAAGAACAGATGGACGAGTTGCGCGCTATCGTCGCCCAACAGTTTGAGGAACTTGGGATCGAATACGACCCGACCGCGACTGCGGATGACGCACGCCGCATGATGCGGGCCGAAGGAATACGCGCTGAGGATAATGAGTTCTCACGGGGCATCATCGCGGCACGGGAAGAGTGATCTTCCATGCCAACCCTGTTTTGGGATGCCAGCGGTTTGGCTAAACGCTACACCGAAGAGATCGGCAATGGTACTGCGGAGGCTTTGTTTCATCAAGCCTCTGCCCCGAAAATGACTACGACGCTCTGGGGCTACACAGAAACATTTTCTCTGTTGTTGCGTAAGCACAACGATGGTAGACTCAGAGCTTCATTCGCGATCACAGCCTCCGCGCTAAGGAACGACCTTCTCGGCCATGCTCCCTTTCGCCTCCTGGCTGTTACAGACTCGGCGATCCTCAGCAGCATCCTTCTCATTCAGCGGCACAACATTAATGCTACTGATGCCGCCCTGCTGGTGACGCTCCTACGTCACGCCCGGACCAGCGGGGAAACCTGCGTCTTGGTCGCGGCCGATGGCCGCTTCTGCCGGGCCGCTCAGGCGGAAGGGCTGGCCGTCATCAACCCCGAAGTCATGCCCGCCGCCGACGTGCCGGCTTTTGTGGCCGCGCTTTAGCCGGCTTGGACGTTCTAAAAGGGTTATGCGCGAATAGCTATAACCTCACTATTTTAGACAGAACACGATTGATTTTATGCCTCAAGAATATGTTGAAGATGCCATAGATCAGTTCATCACAACACAGATGGAGAGCCAGCACATCCCTGGTCTCTCCCTGGCTATTGTCTGTGGCGATGAGGTCGTCCGAGCGCGCGGCTACGGCTTCGCGAGCTTGGAGCTGAATGTCGCGGTCACGCCGGAGACTGTATTCCAAATAGGTTCCATCACCAAGCAGTTCACGGCGACTGCCGTTATGATGCTTGTGGCGGAAGGTAAGGTCAGCCTGGACGAAAGCATCACCGGCTATCAAGAAGGTCTGCCTGCGGCGTGGGGCGCTGTGACGGTCCGGCACCTGCTCGATCACACCTCCGGCATCAAGAGCTTTACCAGCATCCCAGATGTTACCGAGCGGCTGACGTTTCTGCCGACTACGCGAGACGAGATTCTGGCCTTGATCGCGAAGGAGCGGCTGGAGTTCGCGCCGGGCGAACGGTACGCCTATAACAATACGGGATACTACCTGCTGGGCCACATCATTGAGAAGGCGAGCGGTCGGCGTTATGCAGACTTCCTCCAGGAGCGAATTTTCGCTCCTTTGGGGATGGAGGCTACCCGTGTCAACGACATGGATAACATTATCCCCCACCGCGCCAGTGGCTATGTGTGGGCTGAGAACAGGTGGTGGAACGCCCGCCACATCAGCATGACTTGGGCCTTTTCTGCGGGTGCTCTTGCATCCACTGTGCATGACCTGGCACGGTGGGGGGCGGCTCTGGGCCGCGATGCGCTTCTCCCGAAGGCGAGTTGGGAGCGGATGTGGACGCCTACGACGCTGACCGACGGGACGAAAACCGGGTACGGGCTTGGGTGGAGAATGAGCGATTACTCTGGGCGCCGGAGCGTAGGCCATGACGGAACCAGCTCCGGCTTCACCGCATTCGTTGAGCGTGACTTGGAAGATGACCTCACGGTCATCATTCTAACAAACGTCGTCCCGTCAAACCGAGCAGAGATCGCGCGTGGCGTGGCGGATCATTATATCGTCGGTCTGTAGCCTCCCCAGTGTTCTCACACCAGAACATCCGTCTCCGACTGCTCCCACGCCTGCTCGGCTAATCTTTTCATCACGAGGCTCTGCTGCCAGCGGTCACTGAACTCACGGCCGTCGGGCAGGGTGATAGCGTAGCGGGGCGGGCCGAGTTCGGAGGCGAAGGGGAACACGTCGCCGGGTCCGGCCTCTTTCCGCCAGTGGGACATAGCCCGCGTCCATAGGCGGACGAAGAACTGGGCGGTGTCGCCGCTCCCGTCGCCGACATCCACCTGTACCTGCTCGCCGTTGGAGATGCGCCCGTGCAGGTGCGCCGTGCGCCGCAAGATCGGGTCCATCCGGTCAATGGCCCGCTCGTCCTCCCAGCCGTAGAACTCGCCGATGACGACAAAGTGCGACAGGTCGCCGGTGAACGTCACTTCGGGCATCCGCTCCACCAGGGCCAGCGCCTGATTGAGACTTTCGGGGATGTTGTTGCGGTGCGTCTCGATGAACAAGGGCAGGCCGTGGCCCTCAGCGATCTTGATGGCTTCGCGCAGGAACGGGACGGCCTCATCGAGCGGGACGTAGGGGTGGAGTGGCTGGGCGAACACGAAGTCGGCGTTCAGCCGCTTGGCCTGTTCCACCGTCCGGCGCGTGTCTTCGAGGGTGAATGGGTGGTGACCCAGCACCAGGCGCAGCCCGGCGGCGTCCAGGGCGTCCTTATGCCGCCGCTCGTCGCTCTCGTCCAGCCAGCACTCCACCGCCTCGAAGCCCGCCTCTTTGACGCGCCCCAACTTCTCCCCCAGCGTCCATTCCCCGTCGGGCGGCGTGTTCATCGGCAGCCCGATCAGTGACCAGAGCGAGTGCTGGACACGCAGCCGGGGCGGGTTTTGGCTGCCGTCGTTGTAGCGGGTCAATGGGAGAGGCATTGGCCCTGTCCGTTTCGGAGGATGTTGGGGGCGTCGGTCGCGGTGGATGTGCCGGTGGCGCTTTTTGTCTCCAGCCGCCCGACGCGGCCTTCGAGGCGGTTCAGGGCCTCGTCGAAGGAGATGTCGAACTGGTGGCTGGTGCTGTGCATCTCGGCCATCTGCTGCTTCAGCGCCTTGAGTTCCGCCAGCACCGCCCCGTCTTGCGGCAGGCCATTCGCCTGTGGAACCTCGCGCTCCGCCCGGATGCGGGCGATCTTGGCCTTCATGGAGGTCCATACCAGCATGGAGGTCCATACCAGCAGGGAAATGCCGCCGAAAACGCCCAGCATGGCGACGGCCGCGTCTAATCCTTCGTGCATCTGTGTCTCCTCAGCGCAGCCCGATCCGCTGCACTTCTTCCGATGAAGGGGCCGCCACGGGCGCGGCGGCCACTTTGGTTTCCACGCGCCCGACCCGCTCCTCCAGACGCTCTACGGAATGTTCCAGACTCATGTCGAACTGCGTACTAGTGTCCCGTAGAGCGGCGATCTCTGCCCGCAGCGCCTGGATCTGCCCGCAGCGCCTGGATCTGCCGGCTGACGTCCTCGGTCTGCCCCTGCTGCGCTTGAAGGCGCATCTCCAGCCGCCGCTCCTGCGACTTGATGATTCTCTTGACGATGTCGCCGCCGATCCCTAACGTGATCGCGGTGATTGGGATCATGAGGGCAATAATGGCGATCTCCATTGTTCTCTCCCTTCGTCTGTTGACACTCACAGGCGCGCAAAGTTGCGGAGGATCGCCAGTCCGACCGGGCCGGACTTTTCCGGGTGGAACTGGGTGGCCCAGACGTTATCCCGATGCAGGGCGGAGCAGTAGGAAACGCCGTACTCGGTCGTCGCCGCCCAATCGGCGGGGTCGTCGGGGGCGCAGTAATAGGAGTGCAGGAAGTAGGCCATGGGCAAGGCCCCCGGCAGGTCCGCGCCCAGCGGCGAGCCGGGGACGAAGGCGAGGTCGTTCCAGCCGATCTGCGGGATTTTCAGGCCCGGACCGGCTGGAAAGCGGCGGACACGACCGGGGACGACGTCCAGGCCCCGGACGGCCGGTTCGCCCTCCTCGCTGCCCGTCAGAAGCACCTGCATCCCGACGCAGATGCCTAAGAAGGGCCGGCCCGAGGCGATGAACTCCAGGGCGATTCGGTCCACGCCTGATCGGCGCAGGGAGTGCATGGTCGAGTCAAACGCGCCGTCGCCGGGCAGAACGGCCTTGTCGGCGCGGGCGACGGCGGCGGGGTCATCCGTCACGAACGCGCCGTCCATGCCGACTTTATGGAACGCCTTTTCGACGCTCCGCAGGTTGCCCATGCCATAGTCTATGATCGCGACTCTCATGGTCTTAGTTCATGCTCTTATTCTCGTACCCACTGCCGGCGGACGGGATATTCCAGCTTCGCGCCCGAAGGCCGCAGGCCGCAGCGCCGGATGGCTTCCTCGGCGACGGCCTGCTGCACGGCGGTGGAAACGAGCGACAGCCAGACCAGCTCGCGGTCGCCCGCGCCGTAGATCGAATACGCTTTTCCCTGGTCCACCCGGCGGACCTGTGCCCAGGCCGCGTCTTTGCGCCCTAAGATGGACCGCTGATGCAGGCCCGCTTCGTCCACCTGAAGCTGGAACGTCAGGGTCAGCAGCAGCGCGCCGAGGAAGACGGCGAAGGGGATGCAGATGACGAGCAGGTTCTGTGTCTCATGGCGGCTCGCCGCCAGGCCGATCCCGATGACGCCGACCAGACCGAACAGGGCCGAACCGAGCCGGTAAGACAGGTCGGCAGGGAAGACATTGGGGAACGTGATCGGCGCCGTTTGAGCCGCCATCGTTACAGCGCTCCCTTCGTGCTGGGAATGCCCTGCACGCGCTCGTCCCGCCGCTTCGCCATGTCCAGCGCGCGCCCAAAGGCTTTGAAGGCCGCCTCGGCGATGTGATGGGCGTTCGCGCCCCGCCGCTGCTCGAAGTGGAGGGTCAGGCCCGCATGGGCGGCGACGGCCCGGAAGAATTCCGTTACCAGTTCGGTATCGAACGTGCCGATCTTGGGCGCGGCAAAGGCGAAGTCGTGGAGGAGCAGGCCGCGCCCGCTCCAGTCCAGCGCACACGAGACCAACGCCTCATCCATCGGCACCAGGGCGTGCCCATAGCGAGCGATTCCCGCCTTGTCGCCGACGGCCTCGCGCAGCGCCAAGCCCAGCGCGATCCCGACATCCTCGACGGTGTGGTGGTCGTCAATGTGCAGGTCGCCGGTGGCTTTTACGGTTAGGTGCAGCAGGCCGTGCCGGGCGACGTGGGTGAGCATATGGTCGAAAAAGCCGACTCCGGTGACGATCTCGCTCGCGCCGTCCCCGTCGAGCGAGACGGAGAGGGAAATGTCGGTCTCGGAGGTGCGGCGTTCAAGTTTGGCCTGGCGTGCGGGTGTCATGTGCCCCCTATTGTACCGAACGGGCGGCGGTTTGTCTACCGGCGGGAGGAACCGGCCAGGACGATTGCATATGACGATTGCATATAAAGGACAGGAGAAAGAGGGCAGGAGAAAGAGGGCAGGAGAAAGAGGGCAGGCACGGGGGCCTGCCCCTACGCGGCCCGTCACGCATGGTGATTGGCAGGGGCAACCCTCCGTGGTTGCCCTCTGTGTGCTATTTATAGGTGATTGCCCTGTGCCTCACAGGTTCAGGCCCGCCACATAGCTGCTCAGGTCGGCGTGTGCCGAGGTCATCTCGGCCTGCCGCGCGTCGCGCTCCGCCGTCAGCGCGCCGATCTGCGTTTCCTGCTTGTCCAGTTCGCCCACATAGCGCCGGTACAGGTCGGATTTATGGTCCAGCGCCTCCATGTTCTTGCGGATGCGCTCCTGGCCCTTGCTGATAGCCTGAATCTGCGCGTCCAAGTCGGCGACTCGGACTTCCAGGTCAGCCAACCGCTGACGCCGGGCGGCGACTTCTTCCAGCGCGGCCCGCACCGGGGCCGTCGCCTCCGGTGCATCGGCATAAACCGCAAGGCCCAACTGATCCCCGCCCACTAGCGCAAGCGAGTCCGTGTAGCTGCGCTCCTCGCGGACGCTGAACGTGACGGCGGCTCCCGCCGGGGCGGGGAGGTCGAACCGGTAGTGGTTGGCCGTGCGCTCGGCGGGCGTCTCTGGCTCTATCAGCCGCCACCGCTCCTCATTGTTGACGTGTTCGACGATGATTACTCGCGCGGCAGTGCCATTGTTCTTGAAAGTATAGTTAGTCGCGAAATTGTCTTTGCGGCTGACCTTGAGCACACCTTTGGCGATGCGGATTTCAGTTACAGTGCCACTCTGAATGTCTCTATTCATATTGGCGTCTACGGCGAGGTCTATGGCGTAGGTCAGCAGGCGCGTCTGCCCAGCCTCGGTGTCGTCCATCAGGGCGTCGCCGACGTAGCCCGCCGCGCCCTCGTCCTGGGTGTCGAAGACCGTCAGCGGCCCGCCCATCAGGTGCAGGTCGGTGGTGTTCTTCAGGCGGACGCCCGACAGCGGGTGGTCGGCCTGGACGCGGCTGTTGTAGACGGAGACGCGCTCGGCCTGTACGGGGGCGGCGACAAAGGGGATCATGGCCGACTGCTGGCGTGGTACGGACACGGGCACGTCAATGTGGTAGGCGAACAGGGCCGCGCCGAGCGACGCGCCCGTGGCGGCGACGCTCCCCAAGGCGGCTTGGGCGGGGTTCATTCCCGAGCCTCCGAGTTCGGCCATATCGGTGGCTTTGCGGGCGCGGGACACGCGCGGTCCGGCAGGGGCGGGCGCAGCGGCCATGACCGCCCCGACCATCACCGGTTCCTCTAGGGCGATGCCCTGGGCCATCATGTCACTTGCATACGTCTGCGGCGTGGGCGAGGCGGGGATGCGCGGCTGTACCGTGGGGCGGGGAACGTAGAGCGGCGTGTAGAGGTCCTGGATGAACGAGATGGGGCGGCCCGAAACGAGGCTCAGGTGAGCGTCGCTCCAGTCGTCCTGGCCCGTGTTCTGCACCAGCGCCCAGCCTTGCAGGCGGGGCGTGTCGCCCAGGACGAGGCGGTACGAGGTCTGCCAGGCAGGCGCTTCGAGCAGGTAGCCGATCTGGACCGTGCGGTAGCCTTCGCCGTTGAAGGCCAGCGTCACGGGCCGCTTGCCGGCGTCGCGCCCCTGCGCCACGGCGGCCAGCGCCTGCCGCAGCTCGTCGGCCAGGGCGGCGTCGTTGATCTGGAGGCTGCGGACGGAGTCCAGCGGGACGGTGTGCAGGGCGTCCCCGGCCAGCACGGTCAAGAGGGGCCGCTCGGTCGTGCCCTGGCCTTCCGGCAGAAATACGGTCTGCGTCTCGACGCCCGAAATGATGCCGGTCAGCGGGGCGCGGTCGTCCGTGGTCAGAGTCACGGCGACGCCGCGCATCCGGCCCAGCAGCGTCGCCCGATCCGGGTTGTCGCCGACGTCCAGCGAGAAGGCCGCCAGCGCCTTGTGGACGGGGTCCTGGGCGGCGTAGGTGACGGGCGCGATCCCGCCGCCTCCGCCGTCCAGCAGGACCAGGGACTTGAGCACGTCGTTGACCGAGCCGACCGGGAAATACAGCGTCAGGCGGGCGTCGCCCTCGATCTCGCCGCCGCGCTCGAAGTAGCCGACGCCGCTGGTGTAGAGGGTGACGCGGGTGATGGGGAGCATGTCTGGTATCCTGTGATGCTGAAAGCCCCCCGCCCTGAACGGCGGGGCTTTAGAAGTGCAAGCCCCCGCCTTCGCGGGCGCGAGAAAGTTCCGATGCCCGCGTAGGCGGGGATGTGCATTACCGAAGCCCAGGGGTTCAGCCCTGGGTCGCTCTGGGGACACTCCGGCAAGAGGTCTATTGTACCAAGCGACCGGAAGTTTGTCTATGGCCGCGCTGATCCCTTTTGCCCTCTCGCTGCGCCTTAATCTATGATGACACATGAAACCGACACGGAACTTGTCCGCCGCGCCCTGGCCGGAAACCGCCCGGCGGCGGGGCGGCTGGCCGAGCGCCACCGGCGGGCCGTTCTCGCTCTGGCGTACCGGACGCTGGAAAACGCCGACGATGCCCAGGACGTGGCGCAGGAGGCGCTGGTCTACGTCCTCCAGCGGCTGCCCGATCTGCGGGAGGCGGGCAAGTTTGCCTCGTGGCTCCGCAATATCACGCTCTCGCTCTGCGCCGACTACCGCCGCCGCCGGGGGACGCGGCGGCTGGGGGAGCCGTTCACGGTCCTCAACGAAGCCAGCGAGGAGATCAATTACGTCGAAGCGCTCACCGTCCGCCAGGCCGTCGCGGGCCTGTCCGATGCCCACCGGACGACCCTGCTGCTGCACTGCGTCGGCGGCTGGTCGCGGGAAGAGGTCGCGGCCATTTTGGAAATCCCCGTCAACACGGTCCGCAGCCGTCTGATGGCCGCCAAGCGAAACCTGCGCGCCGAGCTGCCCGGCTTCTTGCCGGAAGCGAATCTCCCCAAAGGAAAACTCATGCCCACCGACACCTTCGGCCTGTCCGAAACACAACTTTCGCTCATCAACACGGCGTTCCCTGGAGCGCGCCTCCTTGGGGACCAGAACAAACTTGACTCGTTGACGGCGTTTCACGTCCACTTCCACTTCGCCGTTCCCGGCGGCGAGAAGACCTTGGAGTTCCGTAACGATATCAGCCCCGACCGCGCCGCGCTGCTGCCGGCGCTGGAACGGCTGGGCATTCCCGGCCCACAGATCATCAGCGGCCCCGTGCCCGACGGGGCGGGCTACCAGAGCCTGTGCGAAATCCCACGCGGGGAGAACCTGACGGAGTGGGCGATGGGCGGTACGCCGCACCGCATCCGCCTGGCGACCGAACGCGCTTTCGAGGGGATTGACCGTCTTCAGGGCGTCACGGATGCCCTGCAAGTCGATCCGGTCGGGGCAAAGCTGGAGCGCCGGACGCTGGCCGATGAGGTCGCCATCCTGACGGACGATGCCCAGTGGAACGCCGACCCCTGGTTGGCTGAGGAAGGCCGCGCCCGCACTCAATGGCTTGCCGATCCCTGGTTTGCCGAGGCTCTTGCGAAGGTGACAGAAGCTGTCGCCGGCATCCACGCCCCGCTCGTGTATACCAACTATCTGCACTTCTTCCCACAGTGCTACCGGATCGCGCCGTCTTCCGATCTGTTCAATGAGCCGCTGGGGGCGCCGGGGGACCCGGCCTATCAAAAGAACCCGCTGGTCGAGTTTCCCCAAGGCTTTTCCGGTCACTACGGCGACCCGCTGCTGGGTCTGGCGATGGTCTGGGTCTATGACTGCTACCCGTTCGTGCATACGGGCTTCGTGGAGCAGTTCCTGTGGCGGCGCGGGGTGACACAGCGGGAGTTCGGCCCTCGGCTGGCGCTGAAGGCATTGCAAATGATCGCGCGGGACCTGCCGCTCGCGCGGCCCGCCGAGGGCGGCGGCTATTGGGACGGCCTGCACGGGTGGGCGGAGCAGGGGCTGGGGTGGATGTGACCGCTCCTGTGTAGGGGCGTGATTCATCACACCCTTCTCTTGGAGGGCGCGGATAAAGAGGGCGCGATGAATCGCGCCCCTACGGCTATCCCCGCAGCCAGTCCAAGACCTCGTTCACATCGGCGGCGAGGATGTCCGCGCCGGACGTGCGGAACAGCTTCTCGTTAGCCTTGCCCGCCGGGCCGGTCAGCACCTGGGCCGAGAGGAAAGTGGCCGGGGCGTGGGCGGCGTTGAAGTTCTTGACGGTTCGCAGGTCGTCCAGCGCGTCGCCGATGTAGACGGCATTGGTGAACCCTATCCGCTCGGCCAGCTTTGCCAGCCCGCCCGGCTGCGGTTTTTGGAAGCCGTCGCTCTTCGTGACCACCTGCGCTGCGGGGAGGCGGCCCGCCAGCCCGCACATCTCCAGGCCGATGCGGGCCTCTTCCAGCGTCCGCCCCGTCTGGACTCCCAGCCCCTTGCCTTCGGGCAGCTTCGCCAGGTCCAGCAGGGGGCGGTCATTGTTGATGTAGCCCGGCCCGGTGTAGAGCGTCGGCGCGTATCCGTACAGGCGCTCGCAGTGTTCGCCGGCGAACATCTCCTGGAAGATCTGCTTGATAAGGCGCTTGCGGTAATCCGTCTCAACGGCCAGCCGGTCGTCACGGGTCAGGTGCTCGAAGGCGATCTCCTCGGCGGCGCGGAGCCAGCCGCCCCGGTCCTTGATGCGGGCGGCGTAGCGGGCGAGGTTGGGCTGGATGACGTTCAGCGTCTCGGGCGCGGCGCTGGGGTTCTCGCGGCCCTTGGCGACGTAGTGCAGGACGAGGGCGTAGGTCAGGTCCCAGTCGTCGTTGAACCCGCCCGCGTTCTTGAACATCTCGATGTCCTGGGACGTGAGCAGGTCATCGGGCGCGGGCCATCCCAGGACGGTCCGCAGGTAGAAGGGCACGGACAGGCAGTTGACGACCCGGATGGAGCCGCTGATGTCCAGCAGAACGCCGTCCATGTCGAAGATGACGGCGTCCACGGCGGCGCGGCGGGTGTCGGCTACGGGGGTGGTATAGGGCATTAGGAGCGGCCCCCGGAAGGCACGTCGGAACCCGGCACTGGAAGTGCCGGGCTACTCAAAGTGAAAGTCGCTACGCGACTCATGACAAGAACACAACAAAGGCTCACGATGACTGTTCCTCAGTGCCGGAGGCACTTTCACCCGCGAGTAGCCCGGCACTTCCAGTGCCGGGGCCACCTCGCAGCCGCGCCGCCTGGGCGTGCCCGTCAAACCCCTCGGCCTCGGCGAAGCGGGCCACGTCCGCCGCCGCCGCCTGGGCCGCCTTTTCCGAATAATACAAGACGCTCGTTCGCTTCATAAAGGTCGCCACGGACAGCGGGGAGGCATACCGGGCCGCGCCCGCCGTCGGCAGCGTGTGGGACGGCCCCGCCCAATAGTCCCCGATGGGGGCCGAGGTGTGGTCGCCGAGCAGCACGGCCCCGGCATTCTTGACCAGCGGCAGGACGGCCAGCGGCTCGCGCACCATCAGCTCTAGGTGCTCCGGCGCGAAGACGTTGGACAGGGCTAGAGACTCTTGGAGTGAGTTCGTTTTGACAAAAACGAGGTTGTTCGCGGTCACGGCCAGTATCTCTTTCCGGGACAACGCCTCGCGCTGTGTCGCTAGTTCATTTTTACATTTTTCCAATATTTCGGAAGAGTGGCTGAACAGGACGCCCCGGTTGTCGTGCCCGTGCTCCGTCTGGGCCAGTAGGTCGGCGGCGACGAAGGTCGGGTTCGCGCCCTCGTCGGCCACGATGGCGACCTCGGACGGCCCCGCCAGCATGTCTATCCCGACCTCGCCGTAGACCAGCTTTTTGGCCGTGTTGACATAGGCATTGCCCGGCCCGACGATGACGTCGCACTTGGGTACGGTCTCGGTGCCATAGGACATCGCCGCAATCGCCTGTGCGCCGCCGATTTTGAACAGCCTCTCCACCCAGCGCGAGGCGGCCAGGCCAACAAGAGGAGGAATGCCTCCCTCTTTGTCTGCTGGCGTGCAAAGGATGACTTCTTCCACGCCGGCAACGAACGCTGGTATCGCTGCCATCAGCACGGTGCTTGGGTAAGCGGCCTTGCCGCCGGGGACGTAGATGCCGACACGCCTGACGGGCTGCAACAGTTGGCCCATGAGCCGGGACGGACCATGAGATGAAGGGTGCATCCATGACTGCAGATGTCCAACCTCGGCCCTATGGTACTCCATGATGTTCGTCATGGAGCCTTCAAGAGTGTCCCACTCTGCCTCAGATACCTGCGGCTCGAATTGGGTTGCGAGCTGCTCTTGTGACAGCGAGAGTGCGCCCGTCGTCGCCTCGGGCCAGTCGAAGCGGCGGGTGTAGTCCAGCACGGCGGCGTCGCCGCGCGCCTTCACGTCGTCGAGGATGGCGCGGACCGTCGCCTCGACCTGGGCGTCGCGGGCGGTGTCGCGGGCGGTGAGGGCGGCGTGGATGGTTTCGGGGGTGTCGCGGGCGGTATCGAATTGGCGCATGATAGGGGAATTATACCCGATAGGAAGGCACCCCCAGCCCCTCCCCCGCAGGCGGGAGAGGGGAGTAAGATCAGGATGAGAGTCGGGCGTTTTCTTTTCTGATGTCCTCCCTATCCTGCTCCCCTCTCCCGCCTGCGGGGGAGGGGCTGGGGGTGCCTTCCTCCCCTTGCCAACTCCCCGCCGCGTCCGGTATAATCATGCTGGCCTGCCGACGGGGGCGTCAACCAGGACGGCCCCCAGAGCGGCGGGCGGGGTGGGGGAGCACTGTGAGAGAAAAGACCGAAATCAAGCTGTTTGCGGGGACCGGGAACCCGAAACTCTGTCAGGAGATCGCCGACTGGCTGCGGATGCCGCTGGGCAATGTCCGCATTGACCGGTTCTCCGACGGCGAAACGTATGTGCAGTACAACGAGAGCGTGCGCGGGGCGGACGCTTTTATCATTCAGCCGACCTGTCCCCCCGTGGATACGAACCTGGTCGAGCTGCTGATTTTGATTGACGCTATGCGGCGGGCCAGCGCGGACCGCATCACCGCCGTGCTGCCGTACTTCGGCTATGCGCGTCAGGAGAAGAAGGACCGCCCGCGCGAGGCGATCACCGCCAAGCTCATCGCCGATGTCCTCACGGCGTCCGGCGCGGATCGGGTGATCACGATGGACCTGCATGCCGACGCCATCCAGGGCTTCTTCAACATCCCGCTGGATCATCTGACGGCGCGCGGGATGTTCGCCGATTACTTCCAGCAGAAGGCGCTGGAGAATGTCGTCATCGTTTCGCCCGACGAAGGCCGGGTCAAGCAGGCCCGCAAGCTGGTCCGCCAACTGAACGCCCCCCTGGCCGTCGGCTACAAGCATCACGCCATGCACGGGCATACGGAGATCACGGACTTGGCCGGCGACGTGGCGGGCAAGACGCCGATCATCCTGGAAGACATGATCACGACCGGCGGCTCCATCATCGAGTGCGTCAAGACCCTGGTGGAGCACGGCTGCAAGCCCGAAATCCACATCTGCGCCACCCACGGCGTCCTGACCGGCAACGCCGTAGACCGCCTGAACGACCACCCGGCCATCGCCGAGGTCATCATCACCGACAGCATCCCCCTCGCACCCGAAAAGGAGCGCCCCAAGATCACCCAGCTCTCGGTCGCCGCCATGTTCGGCGAGGCCATCCACCGCGTCAACCAGGACATGAGCGTGTCCAGCCTGTTTGACTGAAGGAACGAGAACCATGACCACTTTAACATTAGAATTGACCGATGAGCAGGCGCAGAAATGGACCGAAGCGGCCCAGCGCCTGAACCTAACGCCGCAGCAGCTTGTGACGCAGAGCGTCGAGGAGCGGCTGTCCGGGCGCAAGAAGTATGTGTCTCAGGCGATCAAGCGCATTATCAAGGAGAACGAAGAGCTTTACAGGCGGCTGGCATGAACGAGCCGCTAGAAACGGAGTTCCTTACCCGTGATGACGTGCTGGAACTGCATGAGGAGATGATCAAAACCATCGGCGGTGCTCATGGGGTGAAAGACGCGAACCTGCTTGACTCCGCGCTGGCCCAGCCGCAGATGACTTTCGGCGGCGAAGACTTTTATCCGACCCTGGCCGAGAAAGCCGCCGCCCTTGCCTTTTCGCTGATCCAGAACCACCCGTTCAATGACGGTAACAAGCGCACGGGCCATGCTGCAATGGTGCTGTTCCTGGACATCAACGGCTGTGACTTTGCTGACGACCTTGACGAACAGGAGCGTGTCATTCTGGCCGTGGCGGCAAGCAAGATGGAGCGCGAGGAGTTTACGGAGTGGGTCAAGGCGCACGTCGTACCGCATGAGGGCTAGGGCAGGCCGATGAGACAGAATATTTACGACGACGAGGCGTTTTTCCGGGGCTATGCCGATCTGCGCGCCCAGCCCGGCAACCTCAACGATCTGGTGGAGCAGCCGGCCCTGCGCGCCCTGCTGCCGCCGCTGGCGGGGGCGACGGTGCTGGACATGGGCTGCGGGGCGGGCGGTCTGGCCGCCTACTGCGCGGGGCAGGGGGCGGCGCGCGTGGTCGCGGCGGACATCTCGGAAAGGATGCTGGCCCTGGCGCGGGAAACGAACGCGCACCCGAACATCGAGTACCGGCAGGCGGCGATAGAAGACCTGGCGTTCCCGCCCGCCTCGCTTGATGTCGTGGTCAGCTCGTTCGTCGTCCATTATGTGCAGGACTACGCCGCGCTGGCCGCCCATGTCGCCCGGTGGCTGAAGCCGGGCGGCGTGTTCTCCTTTTCCACAGAGCACCCGATGATCACGGCGCGGAAGGCGGGGGAGCAAAACTGGGTGCGCGACGACGCGGGGCGTAAGCTCTACTGGCCCGTGGACCATTACGGCGACGAGGGCGAGCGGCGGTTCCACTGGATCGTGGACGGCGTCGCCAAGTACCACCGGACGATGGCGACCCTGGTGAACGGATTGACTGCGGCGGGCCTGGCCGTGACGCGGCTCGTGGAGCCGGTCGCGTCCGAGGAGGCGCTGCGGCGGGAGCCGGGCCTGGCGACCCTGGCGCGCTGCCCGAACTGCTTGATCGTCCAAAGCGTCAAGCCGTCCTCCGTCACACCGGCTGTGACACTGTGACATGACTGTGACATAAGGATTTTCCCATGCCCCTGTATGACTTCCACACCCACTCGTTCTTTTCCGATGGCGCGCTGCTGCCGATGGAACTGATCCGGCGCGCGCATGTCAACGGCTATTCGGCGATGGCGATTACCGACCACGCCTCGGCGTCGAACATCGAAGAGCTGGTCGAGAAGGTGATGCGCGACTGCGCCCTGGCCTGGGAGCAGTGGGGCTTCCGCGTCCTGCCCGGCGTCGAGCTGACCCACTGCCCGCCGCGTTCCATCGCGACGCTGGCGGCGCGGGCGAAGGCGGCGGGGGCGAGGGTCGTGGTCATCCACGGCGAAACCCTGGTCGAGCCGGTGCCGCCCGGCACGAACCGGGCGAGCGTGGAGTGTCCCGACGTGGACGTGCTGGGGCATCCCGGCCTGCTCACGGAGGAGGAGGCCGCGCTCGCCGCCCAAAACAATGTCTTCTTGGAAATCACCTCGCGCCGGGGGCACTGCCTGGGCAACGGCAACACGGTCGTCCTGGGCCGGGCGGCGGGGGCAAAGTTCCTGGTCAACTCGGACACGCATTCGCCGGGCGATCTGCACACGGAAGCCTTCGCCCGCACCGTCGCCCTGGGCGCGGGGCTGACGGCAGCCGAAACGGATACAGCCCTTTACGAGAACCCGAAGATGCTTCTGGCGCGGGCCGGGGCGGGGACGACAATTGCATGAGAATAGACGGTTTCATCTGGCTCGATGCGATTGTTGAAAAACTTGCTGTCAAACACCAGGTAGAGGTGGAAGAAGTGGAAGAGGCTTTACGGAATCGACCCAAATTCCGCTTCATTGAGAAGGGGGAGCGTGAGGGCGAGGATGTTTACATGGCACTCTCGCAGACGGAGGAAGGCCGCTACCTGACCACGCTGTTCATCTACAAACCGGCGTCGGAAGAAAGAGCCAATACAGAAGCGTTGATCCTGAGCGCAAGAGACATGGCAGACAAAGAAAGAAGACTCTATGGAAGAAAATAACGCTGTCCTCCCGCGTTTCGACAGCATTGATCGTCTCGTCGAATTCTTTGATACGCACGACATGGGTGATTATGCCAGCCGGATGCCGGAAGCGCATTTTGAGGTCGCACCCAAGCCTGGAGTCCGACAGGATCGCGCGGCCATTGAACGCAAAGTGAGGGAAATATTGCAAGAGGAGTACCATGCCCCCCTCCCAAAGAAGCGCCTTCCCGTCGGCACGAGGTCGAACGGAGAAAAGCGCTACCACGAGTTCGATGGCGTGTCACCTGATCAGAGGATCGTGTTCGAGGTCAAGTCTAACCAGGTGACGGCTACGAAAGCGAAGCCGACGGGGCGCTACTTCAGCGCAATCAAGTGGGCGCTTCTCGGTGACGTTTATCTCCTGTCCCGCACCCCGGCTCAGACACGGCTGCTTGTCCTGACAGACAAGACCTTGTTCGACATCTGCCGGGAAGACATGGATGGACTGCTGCCGGAGAATACGCAAATTATCTACCGGAACCCAGCATGATGCCTGACGCACTTCTGCAAGTGGACGACCTCGAAACCGTGTTCGGGCGGGAGGGGCGCGGGCCGGTCGCGCGGGCCGTGCGCGGCGTCTCGTTCGCCGTTCGCAAGGGCGAGACGCTGGGCATCGTCGGGGAGAGCGGGTCGGGCAAGAGCGTGACCGCGCTCTCGATCCTGCGCCTGATCGCCCCGCCGGGCCGAATCGTCGGGGGGCGGGTCCGCCTAGACGGCGCGGACCTGCTGGGGCTGCCGGAGCGGCAGATGCGCGAGGTGCGCGGGGCGCGGATCGCGATGGTCTTTCAGGACCCGATGACCGCGCTCAACCCGACGCTGACCGTGGGCGAGCAGATCACCGAAACGATCCTGGCCCACCAGCCGGTGACGCGGGCCTCGGCGCGCGCGCAGGCGCGGGACTGGCTGACGCGCGTCCGGGTCGCCCTGCCGGAGCGGCGCTTGCGCCAGTTCCCGCACGAATTGTCCGGCGGGATGCGCCAGCGCGTCATGCTCGCCATCGCCTTTTCCTGCCGCCCCGAAGTCCTGCTGGCCGACGAGCCGACGACGGCCCTGGACGTGACGGTGCAGGCCCAGATATTGGACCTGATGGACGAGCTCAAGGCCGAACTCGGCACGGCCATCGTCCTGATCACGCACGATTTAGGCGTCGTCCGCCAGCGCTGCGACGACGTCGCCGTCATGTACGCCGGCCAGATCGTCGAGTACGGCCCGGCGTCCGAGTTGTTCACGTCCCCGAAGCACCCCTACACGCAGTCCCTCCTCGCCTCGCTCCCGGACTGGCGGCGGCCCCGGACGGATGCCTCGCTGCCGTCCCTGCCTGGCCAGCCGCCGCCCTTGACCGCCATCCCTCCCGGCTGCCCCTTCGCCCCCCGCTGCCCCCGACGTTTCGAGCCGTGCCCGACCGTCGTCCCCGCGAACACGCGGCTGGAAAATGGCCGGACCGTCCGCTGCCTGCTGTACGAGCCGTCCTATAACGATAGGACAGACAGCGATAAGACTTGACGCCGCCGCCGTTATCGGCTACACTGAGGGCATGATCAGTGTCAAGACAAACGCCCATGTCGGTCCCGATGGGACTCTGACGGTCGCCGTCCCAACGCCGCTGCGCGAGACGGACGTTGAGGTGATGGTGGTCGTCCAGCCCGTGCCTTCGCGCGAGCCACCGCCCACGGCTGCCCTCACGCCGGAAGAACTCGGCTGGCCCCCTGGTTTCTTTGAGCAGACCTTCGGCGTTCTGAAAGACGATCCGATGGAACGCGGGCCGCAGGGGGAATATGAGGTACGGGAGGCGCTCGAATGACGCACTTGCTGGACACGAACGCCTGCGTCCGCTACCTGAATGGCCGTGCCGTCCGTGTCCGTAACAAGCTGGCGACCATGCCGCCAGGTGCAGTCGGTGTTTGTTCGGTTGTAAAGGCCGAAATGTACGCGGGCGCGATGAAGAGCAATGACCCCGCCCGCACACGATCCGCACAGCAGGCATTCTTCAACCAATTCCTCTCGCTGCCGTTTGATGACGCGGCGGCATCGGTCTACGGGATCATCCGTGCCCATCTGGAAGCGGCGGGAACGCCTATCGGCCCCTATGATTTGCAAATCGCCGCCATTGCGCTCGCGAACAACCTGATTCTGGTCACGCATAACACACGCGAGTTCAGCCGCATCCCCGGTCTGCTTCTGGAAGATTGGGAAGTCTAACGTGGTTGAGCGATGCGGAGCAGGGGGCATACTCTTCTTAACGGAGGAACAAACCGATGGCTTACGAAGACGCGGAGCATGACGTGTGGACCGACCCGGTCTCGCACTTAGAAGTGGACCCGGACAGGTCCAAGCACCGGAGCTTTTACAATGGGAAGATGTACCACTTCGTGGACCTGACCAGCAAGCAGACGTTTGACGAGGACCCGCAGCTTTGGGTTTCGACGCCTCATGCCTCGGAGATTTCGTCCAACCTGTCGCCGACGGGTGAGCCAATGTAGGGGAGCCGATGTAGGGGAGCCAATGCAGCGGAGCCAATGCAGCGGATGCCTAGTCTGTGCGGCGCGCGGCTTCGGCTTTCAGGACGCGGGCCAAGAAGAAGCGCAGGGCGATGATGAAGAACAGGGCGGCGAACTGCCGCAGGCTGCCGACCGTGATCGTGCGGATCACGCCTGCGCCGGTCTTGAAGGACAGGGCGAGGACCAGACCGTCGGCCAGCCGCAGGCGCAGCGGGTCCAGCACGGAGGGCGTTCCCCAGGCCCGCACGAAGCCGCGCAGGCAGGCCAGCGCCGTTGCCAGCACGACGAGGGTGCCGCCGAAGTCCACCAGGGTTGCCAGCAGGGAAAGCCAGGGCATCGCTCACGCGCCTCGCGCGGGGGTGCTGCCCGTGGCTTCCGCCATGCCGGGGTGACGCGCCTCGGCGTTCCGCAGCTCGCGCTCCAGGAAGTAGTTGAGCGCGGTTCGCAGCACGGCGATGGCGGCCAGCAGGCCGATGTCGTTCCAGGTAGGGGCGACGGCGGTCTTGAGGATGTCCGCACCCAACTCGAACTCCAGGGCCAGGGCAAGCGACCGGCCCAGGGCGAGCCGGATCTCTTCTTTGGGCACTTCCGTGGCCGTGCCATGCGCGAGGTTGAGGAAGTAGCTGCCGAGGGAGCGCACGGAGGCGATGCCGATGACCAGGGCGCCGGCAAACTCGACGAAACGGGCGAGGTACAGCGTCAGACCTTTGATCCAGCCTTCGACGCGGACGTTGATGGCCGTGTCGGGGGCTGCCCCTTGCGCGTGGGCCGCGCCCGCCAGAAGACACAGAAGCAGGAGCGTCAGCGCCCATGCGCCGTATCTTGTTCTTGCCATGCCCCCTTCTTCCCATACCCAAAGCCAAGCAAAACAAGGCCGGTGGAGACATCCCCAACCCGCACGGGCTGCCGACTAGGACCTGGCCCGTGTGCGGCAAGCCGTTGCCCCGGCGCAAGAAATGGGCGTGGGATTGGGAGTGGGCGGTGTAGGGGCGCGATTCATCGCGCCCCTACATCATCAAGAGGGCGTTCTTAATTCTGCGCCGGCCCGCCGCCTACCGGCAGGACTTGCGTCGCCTGCGCGTCGGTGCGGGCCTCCTCCTGCTCCCGCTGGAGCGCGGGCGCGTCGCCGTCCTTGCGCGCTTCCGGCTTGGCTTCTTCGCTGTCTTTAGCGATGGTCTTCTGCACGACATTGGCCGCCCGGCGGACGGCGACGACGTCGGTCTTGAACTGCGGGAACAGGCGGATGAGAATCACTTGCAGCGCGGCGGCGACCGGCACGGCCAGCAGCGTCCCGCCGATGCCGAACAGCGTCCCGCCAGCCATCAGGGAGATCAGTGTCAGCAGGGGATGCAGGTTGACGCTGCCGCCGATGACACGTGGGGCAAGGATGTTGTCGAAGACGATCTGGTGGATGAAGATCATGATCAGGACGAGGATGACGGCGCTCGTGACCCCGTGCGTCGCCAGGGCCACCAGGCCGATTAAAATGGTCGAGACCAGCGCGCCGAAGTAGGGGATGGTATACAGCAGGCCCGCCGTGATCGCCAGCGTCAGGGCGTAGTTGCGCAGGCCGTCGAACCACAGCACCAGGAAGATCACGAAGATGTCCAGCGCCATCACGGTGAAGACGCCCCGGACGTAGGAGCCGAACACGGCGATGATGTCCGTGACCGTCGCCAGGATGCCCTCGCGCTTCTCGCGGGGATAGAGGAGCAGCGTCTTGCCCAGAATCTTGTTGAAGTCCAGCAGGATGAAGAACGTGATGATGGGGACGATGACCACCCAGACCAGGTTGCCGGCGAGCGCGGGCAGGTTGTTGCCGAACCAGGTCAGGCCGTTGCCCAGCAGTTCGGGGACGTGCCGCGCGTAGTTTACAACGGGCGCGTGCATGGCAGCCGGGACGTGGTGAGCGGTCATCCAGTCCCCGGCCGCCTGGGCGACCTCTTTGGGCGTGCCGGACAGCAGCGGCTTGGGCGGGTTCCCCACCTGAGGGGCGTAGCGGGTGACCAGCTCGATCATCTGGACGCTGACCAGGCTGAGGCCCTTGATCATCAGGGCGAAGATCGCGAGGAAGAGGAGGTAGATCACGGCGATCGCCAGCCCGCGCGGGAACCGCCTGCCAAACAAGCCCTGCCGCTCCAGCCGGTCCGCTTCGGGCGTGAGCGTCATGGCGATGATGGTCGCCACGAGGAACGGGGGAATCAGGTCGCGCAGGGCGTAGCAGAGCCACAGGCCGAGCGCGGCCAGCCCGATCCAGCCCAAAACGGCGAAGAGCGAGAGGATTTTTTTCTGTTCAAAGACGGGAACGGAGGCCACGACTGCTCCTCATGCCGATCAATACGGGAAAACGACAGGAAAAAGAGGGTCGGGACCCCCCGCCCTTCCTATCCTCTTTCCTATCTACCCCGATACCAGCGGCAGGCCGATGAAGGTGCGCGGCGGGCTGTCGCCCGGCTCCTCGTCCTCCACCTCGATGTAATTGTCCAGGATGTCGAACAGCTCGAACAGATCCTTGTTGGTGTTGGCGAAGACATCGTAGTTGTCGGCGACATCGGCCAGATAAACCGGCTCGCGGCTCGTCGGCCCGGCCTGGGCCAGCCAGGCGGCGAAGACGGCGGCGGCCTGGGCCGAAGGCGTGCCCGACGGGTCGTTGTCGGCGATGGCCTTCAGCGTCCGGCCCAGTTCCATCGTCTGCGCTTGCAGCGAAGGCGGCTTGTCCGCTCCCCTTGCCGTTCTGCTTCCTGGTTTTCTTTCTGGCGGCATGGCGTCAGCCCAGCCTCTCTAAGTGGTCCTCGACGCGCGTCAGCACTTTGGTCCGCAGTCCCTCGATGGCGGTCTCGCGGGAGCCGAAGTAGTTGATAGCTGTGTACCCGCCGAAGCTGGTGAAGTTTTCGTAGGTGGAGAACTTCGAGGCGCTGGCGGGGACCGAAACCGGCTCTTTGGTCTCGGCGTCGGTGACGTCAATGGCCCGGATGAAGGCCGTGCCGGGGTCGGCGTCCTGGATGCGCTCGTTGTAGGAGAGGCGGATCAGGAACTGCCGCCCCACGCGCGTCGTGTAGCGTTCGGTGATGTCCATAGATGTGAGTGTACCCGATAGGGGGCTGTATGAGGTGACGCAGCCGTTCCCCGGATTGAAATCCGGGTCTTTGGTAAAGCGGTTGTCCACCTGCGTGGACAGCAGAACAGGCTTCCGGCAACCTCTTATGTCCGCGCAGGCGGACAACCGCACTTCTACAGACCCGGATTTCAATCCGGGTGATTACTGGTAGACGGTCTGCGCGACATCAAACAAACTGTTCTGTGCCTAAAACCGCCTCTTCGGCTTCCCTTTCGGCGGGCGGGGCCGGTTTTCCTGGCCCGGCGCGGTGTAAACGTCCGCGCCTTTCCCCATTTGAGGTTTTCCCGCCTGACCCTTGCCCGTCATTCGCAGACCCTGGCCCGGCGACAGCTTTTCGGCCCAAACGCTCTTTTTGCGGCGGACGAACGCGCGGGCGGACTCGGCTCTGGCCTTCTCACCCAGGCCCGCATACGCCTGCGCCAGCAGGAAATGCGCCTCGCCGCTGCCGTCCAGGAAGCGCTGCATGGGCACGGCGAACGGCTCCAGGGCGGCGACCGCCTCGCCCCAGGCGCGTGCCCCGACGCGCTCGCGGCCGATCTCCAGTCGGACGGCATACAGGCGGTGGATGCCGAAGTAAAAGGGGATCAGGACGACCAGGATGCTGAGGAGGTTCAGCGCGGCCAGCTTGGGTGAGTGGATCAGGTCCGCCAGCGTTTTGGGCTGGGACGCTGCGTTGGCGGCGCTGAGGAGAACCGTGGTCAGGAGCAGCAGGACGAAGACGAGGAGGCCGTAGGTAAGCGCGATGCGGCGCAGCCGGCGGTCGGCTTCGGGGTTGATGGAGGTGTTTTGCGGGACTGGCATAAGGGAATTTCTAGCAACTCTTGGAACGAAACATGAAAACGCCCCGGCGGGCGCCCCGACAGCAAGGGGCGGCGCGGGCCGGGGCAGCCACTTCAGGATGAAAAAACTTAGGCGGTGACCGCCTCCCGCCTCATCTGCTCCGATGCCGCCTGCTCCGGCGTCACCTGCGCCGCCTGGGGGCCTTTCTCGCCATCCACGATCTCGAAGGCGACGGGCTGGCCTTCCGCCAGGCTCTTGTAGCCGTCTTTTTCGATCGCGGAGTAGTGGACGAACACGTCTTTTCGCCCTTCGACCTCGATGAAGCCGTAGCCCTTCGAGTCGCTGAACCATTTGACTTTCCCGTGTAACATGGTCTTACCTTCGTGCCTCCTGAGAGAACTGGGGGGATGTGTCTGCCGAAGTACTCAGACAAGCCGGGGAAGATTACCCTTGCGACACCGATTATATCATGCCCCTCGAGGGTTGTCAACAGAAAATCGTGTAAAACTTGTCACAGTTCATGGCGCTGACGGTTCTCCCTATTTGCCGCCGGCCTTGCTGTTCTCCGGGTAGGGCTTGAAGAAGTCTTTCAGGATGTCGTCAATGCCGTGCCCGACGGCGCGGATGGTGTAGCGGGTGTAACCGTTGGTGTCCGGACCGATCTGGTTGTCCAGGAAGGCGTTGGAGGCGGCCTTGCCCTCGTGCTGGACGGCGTTCAGGAGGGGCTGCTCCCGGTCGGCGTCCACCAGCCACAGCTTCAGGAGGGCCTTGCCTTCCTTTTGCTGGCCGAAAAAGGAGTTGCTTTTGGTGTGGCGCGAGACGCTTTCGATGATCACGAAGACGACGAGGTCCGCATGAACCGTCTTGCCGATCTGGTAGAAGACCGCCCGGCGCTGATTCTCCTCGTCGCTGAGATCAATCTTCCCTTCGGCCAGCGCCTTCTGGACGGCGGCGGCGTCGGCCAGCCGGAACCCGTGATTGCTGAAGAGGGCCGCCAGTTCCTCGCGGGCTTTGACGACATGGCGCTCCTGGAGCGGGGCGTCTTTTTTGTCCTCCTTTTTGTCGTTGGCGTCCTCTTTCTTGATGACCGGCAGGATGGCGACGACCGTGCTGGTGGGCGTGTAAGTGACCGCAGCGGGCTTGTCCTCCGCGAACGCCGGGGAAGTCGGCGTCGGAGTCAGGCCGAGGCCAAGCCAAACGGCGCCCAGCAGGACATAGATAAGTTGTTTCACGGGCTTCTCCTTGTGGCGATAAAACCTGCATATCTTAACAGCAAGCGGTCAGCCTGTCAAGTGGGACGAGCAGCATAGGAGAAGGCCCAAGCGCTTCCTGGATTTCATAGACCCTTTGCCACCCGGCCCGGAAGAACCCGGCCTGAAGGCCGGGTAGGACGACTCACCATGCCCGAAACGACCACTTCCGGCAGTCCAGGGCGTTGGCGGTCCACTGCTCCAGCGGCGTCCCGTCATTCAGGGAGCAGCCGCTGACATCCAGCGCCAGCGCCTTGCCGCTGCTTCTGGAGAGCAGCGCATATGTCCCGTCGTCGTTCTGCTGGACATACCACTTCTGACCGTCGCGGCCCGTTGGCGGCGCGATCTCGACCTTTGCGCCGGGTGTGGCCGCGTCGCCCGCGACGCCGAGGGCTTTGCCGCTGGCGGCGTTGACCAGGCTGTAATAGCCGTCGCCCTGATAGTGCAGCGCCCACTGCTGGCCCAGCCCGCCGGTCGGGAACCATGTCCGCACGGCGGCCCCTGTGCCCGTCGCGCCGCCGGCTGCCTCGGCGACAGCGTGCGTCGCCAGGGCGGAGACTAGGCGGTAGGGGCCGGGGTCGAGGACGAGGCGCGGCCAGCCGTCGCCGTCCCAGGCCAGCTTGTTGATGTTCAGGGTCGTCTTGCCGCCCCGGTCCCGCGCCCATTCCTCGTGGTAGGAAATGTAGGTCGCGCCGCCGTCCTCCAGAATGCCCGCGTGGCCCGGCCCGACCTCGTCGTCAATGGGCCGCCCGGAGCCGTTGTCGGACACCGCGCCGAGGAACAGCGTCCCGCCGCCCGCCTCCATGTCCTTCCCCGTTTTGTCCAAGTAGGGGCCGGTGACGGATTGGGAGCGGCCCATGCGGATGTTGTAGGTGCTCTTGGGTCCCGCGCAGCAGGCGTCCCAGGCGACGAACAGGTAGTAGTAGCCGCCGTGACCATACACGCAGGACGCCTCGATGGCATTGGGCGGGGTGTGGGGCCGGTCGGCGAGGTTGTAGACGGCGGGGTCGCCCGCCGCCTGCTTGCCCGTCGCGGGGTCAATCGCGATCAGCTTGATGCCGCTGAAGTAGGAGCCGAAGGACAGCCAAGCTCTGCCGCCCGCGTCCAGGAAGATGCACGGGTCAATGGCATTGTAGTTGGTATCCCGGCCTGTGCGGACGACGACCCCCTGGTCCGCCCAGGTCTTCGGGTCCAGGGTCGGATTGGTCGCCACGCCTATGCCGGACACCTTGCTGCCGAAGGTCGAGTAGGCGTAGTAAAGGCGCCACAGGCCGCCGAAAAAGTGAATGTCGGGCGCCCAAACGTTGTTGCGCGTGTTGCCCGGCACCACCGCCGCCACCCAGGCGGGCGCATTGGAAAAGACCGGCCCCCGGAACGTCCAATGGACGCGGTCCGTGGACGAAAACTGCGGGATGCCCTGCCCTGTCCCGTACACCCAGTACGTCCCGCCGCTTTTGACGACCGTGGAGGGGTCGCGCGCGGACATATCTGTCTCTAAAGCCTTCGCCGGGGCAAGGGCCGTCAGCACGAGGAGCGCCGCCAGCAGCGACCGCGCGAACAGCTTCATCCGCTTTGGTGAAGTGGAGAGGATCGTTTTCTTCATGGCTCTCTTTTCGGCCTGCGCGATCCCACAGGCCCCGCGCCGCGCTATGCCGCCATTGTAGCACACCGCCCGTCTACCGTCAATCGCAGAGCGCGCCGGGACAAGAAAAAGGCGCGGGGCATACGCCCCGCGCCTCCGTCCGTTTCAAGCGGGAACGGTAAAAATCGCGTCTTTTCTTCGACGCGCCTGCATGTTCGCAACGAGGAGGAAAATCGCGTGGTCTTCCGACAACTGCCGTTCGTGCATGACCGTCCGCACCGCCTCGGGGGTCGCCAGCGCTTGTCGCACCTCTTCTTTGGAGGCGCCGATGCGCTCTGCGATTGCTGCAACCTCCAGAGCGCTCCTCCCCAAAACCTCTTTTGCCACTGTGGTCATCGCAGCCACCCGAGTTCCTTCCAAAGAGTGTCGAACACTTTTGCGACGGCTCGAAAGTCGTTCGCCGTCCATTGCACATGGTAAAAACGCCCTTCCACGCTCTCCCGCCGTCGCCGGACTTGGCCTAATAGTACCCGATTTTGGCTCTTGGCGGCGATGTATTGGGCGTAGCTGCGGGCAAAAAGCTCTCGTCCTTGCAGGTAGTAGCGGCAGTTCTCCCTTTCTTCCGGCAACAGAGGAAACTCGAACGTCTCGCCGTTGGGCAAGACTGCTGTCATCTTTTCCGTTTCTAATCCTATGCGGAGAGCACGCACGGCCTCCGTGTTTTCCCACGCCTGCCGCAGCGGCTCTAATCGCGGGTCCACCTCAGAAGCCCATCCTTCTGTCGCACTGAGGCCGCAGTCGTCTAAGTAGTGGGCGACCTCATGGATGGCTGTCAATTCTGGATAGTCCGCCCCTTCCGCGATTTCAATTCTCAGCGGCGCTCCACCCCGTTGCCTGACGTAAGCGCCCGCACTCCCGTCTTTGACCACGGGAACGATCTGGAGCGGAATCGTTGGCATGGCCGGGAAAACCATCATCGAGTCAATGGCGGCGAGGGCTTCCCGAATCCCCTGATACTTCGGTGTTTGCGGGACCTCAAACACTTCTGTTGGACTCAATGCTGGCAGCCCAGCAGGAAGTTCTGCATCGCATTCTCCTCCGTTGGCACTTGCGTCTGTGGTGTCTGCGCCCGCTCATGGGGAACGCACCTTTCCCGCACTGGGCCTACCGCCATTCTATCACACCGCCCTCGCGCCGTCAATCGGGGAATGAGCCGAGAAAAGAAAAAGGGCTATGGATTTGATGGCGTTGTTGACGCGGCCTCGTCCTGACGGTGTTGCCAGCGTGAGCGCTCTGGCGGTTGTGCTCATCCACCAGCAGCCCGAAGCGCTCGGTGTCGCCGCAGTGAGGGCAGGAAAGGACTATCATGTCCCCATCTTTGGAACAACGCTGCTAAATCCATAGCCAGAAAAAGGCGCGGGGCAGATGCCCCGCGCCGTGTTCTGTCGCCCCCTATCACCGCCCGGTGCCGAAAATCACTTCTTCCAGTTCATCCACTTCCCGAATCAAGGCGCGAACGACCTTCGCAAAGTAGTCGCCATCAATCAGGGACATCTCCGCATTGTGCATATGGGAGAATATCTGCTTGCTCCCGATCTCCTCCAGGCACCAGAACCCAAATTTCTTCTCGCAGTTACGCTTCAGCAACAGCGTGGACAGGTAGCCGGGAACGGCATCCACTGTGTCAAAGCGCAGATCGCTCTGCACGGAGAACTCCAGCGTGGCATCAAACTTGAGGACGTAGAGGATTTGGGTGCGTCCCGACTCCATGCCGAACCTAAGAGCCGCCATGTTGGGGTTCAAATCGGCGATGCTCCACCCTTGCAGGCCGCAGTAGCGCTGGATGGTGCTTTGAAAATTGACCCCTGCGAACAGTTGTGCCAGACCGCTCATGGCGAATGCCTCTGTTTCTGTTATTTCTGTCGGCGAAACGTGATCACATAGTAGTTGATCACGACCTGCTTCTGGCCCAGCAGCGCCGCGAGGCACCCTGGCTGGACCGCGACGCCGACAGTGTCCACGCGGAAGAACTCCCATCCCTGCGCGGCGTACTGGTTGGCCGTGGACTGAAGATAGTACGCGGCCTCATTCCCGACGTACTCTTTCTGCTTCACCTGAATGGTCGGCGGCACCTGAACCATGAAGTATTCGTAATTCATGCAGTCTCTCCTGTTCCTGTCGCACTACATCTCGATTCGGTACTGGCCCCGGATGGGACCACGCTCTAGCTTCTCCTGACCGTTGACATAGACGTTAATGTCGCCGTACTCATCCACGTCGAACTCCGCCTGGCCGCTGCTGTCCGTATACTTCGCCGGCAGGACGCCGCTGTTGACGCCGAACGTGCCGAAGGCAACGCGTGCGCCGGAAACGGGGCGGCCGCCCGAGTCATAGACACGAACCAAAACGTTTCTCATTTGCTGTTCTCCTTTTGCGCGTTGATGAGCGCCGCGCCCCTCTTGCGGTCAGCCGCCGGGACGCCTTACTCCCGGCACAGTCGAACATCAGTCATTCAGAGATTTTCAGCGCCGGAACAGTGCCGCCGCGCACCGGGGCAGGTGCATCCGCCTCTCCAGCCGCTCGCGTTACGGCTCTCCCAGGATTGTAGGCCTCAAGTTGTTTGATCCAGTCCTCTAGGTGCTTCAATCGCCGATCACGCCACTCCATTTCAATGGAGGTTGCTGTTCTTTCCTGAGTGATTGCTTCTCGTTCTTCCTCCGCTTGAGTCATGCTCGTTTTCCAGGTCTCATTGTCGGGTGTGGTGACAACCACTTTTCTGTGTTCATGGGCTCGCTTCATCATGTCATTCGGGAATTCCAATGCATGTTCAGCCGCCGCTGTGCAGAAACCCGCCAAACATGAGGCCGTAGGCTCGATCAGCGCGAAAATGAAGATGCATAAACCAAGCAGGATGGGAAGCATGCCCAATTCCGATAGGTACATATAGGCGCGGTATCCTCCAATGCCCAGCATGAAGAGGGAAAGCGCAATCGCGATGCTGAACCCCGTCCACTTCTTCAAAGGGGAGTGCCTTTCCCCTTGATGAAGTTCATAAAACCATGCGTGAAACGCCACGACCGCCATCACCTGAACGACTACGGCCAGCAGAATTGCCATGATGAATGGCAATTCAAAAATGCTCACCATGATGGCAAAGGCGAGAAAGCCCATGATGAGGGTGATGACCGTGGCAATGATTCGCGCCCACACCAGCCGGATCTGGAACGGTTTCAGCCGTTCTTGAACGCTCTGTTCAAGGCTGTTTGCGGCACGGACATAGTGTTCCGGCGGCGCATAAAGAGTGACAGGTTGATCTTGTGCCATTGTTGCGATGTTCCTCTCAGATGATTTTCATTGTGTGGTCAAGAGGCTACTGGGCGTCACGCGGATTAAGATCACCAGTCCGAGCGGCACGGAGGCCCCTGGATTTATCCATGGGGAGGAAGTGCCGCCTTGCCTGTCCGCAGGCAAGATATTCTCTCGTTCTCGCTTTAATGCCTGCCTCTTTGGGTATAATATCAGTGTGCATTTCAGCGTAAATGCACTGTTCAAAGGCACTCCGCTTGCGGAGATAACAGTTCTGAACATTGATAAGTCAACATATGCGGTTGCTGTGCCTCACGCCGTTGCACAGCGTAAAATGTTGAGACGGTTCTCAGTTTTCTGAGAAGTGGCCCCCAGGTGACTGGTGAGGCACGGGCTGCAAATGTAAGGCAGCCTCTGGACGGAGCGAGCCAGGGATGGCATTAGAGGCATCGCCTTTCGCTACTGTCAAAGCCCCTGGCTTTAGCCATGGGGTTACTTACTCTTATCCACGGTATAGCCTGGATGAAAAAAGCGTATGTCTGTACCTGAGCTTTGCCAGGCGGCTTGAAGCCTATTTGTTGTGTCCGTCCCTACCATGTAAAAGCGCAGGTGAACATTTTTAGGATTCTGCACCGTCCACATGAACTTAGCAGGATCGAGATAGTGCTGGATTGTGCCGTCCTTGTACTTCGTGGGATCAGCCTCCAGATCACTGACGATAATGATCATCTTCTGGTCGTCTTTGGGTCTGTCGTTGATCCAAGCGAGGACCGGCGCAAGTTCGGTCTCGACAATGCGAGAGCCGTTACACAATCCATCGTCACAGTCATGTTGGTCAACACTGTAAGCAACATGATTGCCTTGCGGGGTAGCGGACTTTGGTTTAGCATCGTCATCGTCCGGCTTGCCATTGGCAAGGCTGTCGATCTTGTCCCGCAGTTCGGACAGTCCTTTTCCCTTCCCATCGTACAGAACGGCGTTGTCAACGCCCCCATGCTGAAGGCTTACCTCATTGTGAGGTCCTGTTTTTAGTACGCTGAGATAGACCTGGCCGACCTGATGGATAGTATCATTGAAAGGCGCGTTGGTTCTGGTCGAACCGCTATGGTCGATCATGACGAGTACGTCATAGTGTGGTTCAGCCCCAGGGATTGAATCGCATCCTAATACCATCAGACCTAGCGAAAGGACCAGACACGAAGCAAGCAGGGTGCGTCCCCAAACTGGCAAAAAGTTGAGTGAAGACATATCTTTTGATTCCTTTTCTCGAAGAGCCGCCACGGGAGGCGGACGCTGACGAACGTTGATAATGCAGACGATTTTCGGGCAGGAGGCGACGAGTTTGCCTTTCGGCGGGAGGGGAAGACAGGCCGCTGCTCCCGCGACATGCCATCATATCATGCTTGGGTGCAGGAATCCATACCCTAAAAGATTAATTTTGGAAAATCGTGAGCGGGAAGGAGGGAGGGCATGGAGCTATCGTGGCGGGCGGCGCGGCTGGAAGACTTTGCGCCGTTCTATGACACTTGCTTTTGGAATGACCGGGGCAACGCGGCGCTGCGCGAGATCGTCGGGTACGAGTGGGGGGTTCTGCTGAAGAACCCAGCGACGATCTCGTTTGTGGTGGAGGATGGGGGGCGACCGCCGGAGCGGCGGCTGATCGGGTGCGGGCAACTGGCGTTTGTCACGGACCGGTTTGTGCAGTGGGCGCGGTCGGCGCCCGCGCCCCGCGTCAATGTCCAGGCGACGCACCCGCTGCCGGACGGATCGTGGCCGCTGCTGACGCTCCCGGAGGTCGCGCGGGGCAATGGCGGGGGCGGTCTGAACGGGCTGTTCACGCGCTGGGGCCGGGCCAATCCGCTGCTGAGGCCGGAGGAGCAGCGGCTTTTGGGGCGGTTCATGCATGACGCCGGGTTGACCCTGACGCGCGGCTATCAGTTCCAGGAACTGCTGATCGAGGCTATCGGCGAGGCGGCCCGCGACAGCGCCCTGCACGCGGGGTTTTTGGAGCGGTGCGTCATGCCCAACTCCCAGGAGTGCGTCCCGCCCGCCAAGCGTCCTTTTCTGATGGGGCTGACGCGGGAAGAAGCGCACCGGAGGGAGGGCAGCGTGATGAGCCACTATTTCATCTACACCCCGCCCCGGTTCGGCTTCACGGCACGGCAGCAGGACATGCTGCGGCTGTCCCTGCTGCGGCCGGACTTCTCGGACGGGGCACTGGCGGAGGCGCTGGGGGTGAGCATTGGCGCGGTGAAGAACTGGTGGCGGCTCGTCTACGAGCGCGTGTCCCAGGCGGACTCCGACCTGCTGCCTCTGGGGGATGTGGACAAGGCGCGCGGCCCGGAGAAGCGGCGGCGGCTGCTCCACTATCTGCGCGAGCACCCGGAGGAGCTGCGGCCCTACAAGCCGCGCCGGAAGGAGGGGGCGCGATGATCGCGCCCCTACAGGACGTTCGAGGCGTCTGTCATCAGTGCCCCGCCGGGGGCGGGACGGCCAGGGTGGTGGGCTGGTAGGCGAAGATCCAATAGCCCGTGTAGGGCTGGAGCGCGTCCGCCGTGGGGTTCAGCGGCGCGTAGGCATTGGAGCCGGCGTTGTAGCGGAACAGCGTGGGCGAAACGGCGGCGCCGGAGGCGAGGGGACTGCCGCCGGCCGTGACCGAGGACAGGGGCACGGCGGCGGGGAAGGGGTCGCCGATCTGGTTCCAGCCCGCGCCCAGCCCGACCGTGAACGGCGTCGTTGTGGGAACCAGCGGGCCGTCGTAGTGCAGGTAGGACGGGGACGGGAACCGCGCCCAGCAGCCCCGGCCCGCCGACAGGGTGTTAACCGGGGCGGCGGGGTAGAGCAGGTAAGCGGCCTGGGAGGGGGACCAGGCGGCGAAGCGCGGCCCGCCCGGCCGCAGCGGCGGCGATGCGCCGAACAGGTCGGCCAGGTCGTCCCCGGACCCATAGGCGTAAGGGGCGGAGATCATCTGGAGGCCCGGCGCGAACGTGTGCGCCGGATTCAGCGCGAAGGAAACCGTCACGGCCTGCCCCGGCCCCGCCGTCGCCGACGCCCGCGCGCCGCCGTACTTGCCCCCCGTGGCAGCGTAGGCGTCCACGCGCAGGTCGAGAGCTAGGCTGCTGGGGACGGACAGGACGTAGCCGCCGTTCCCGCCGGTCGTCGTCGCCGCTGCGAGGAGGCCGCCCGGCGCGGAAAAGGCGGACACGGACGCGCCCGCCAGCGGGCCGCCCGTGTCCGCCGCCGTCACCGTCCCGCTTACCATCCCCGCCGGAGCCGGCGGGAGGCCGTTGACCAGCGTGTTCAGCAGCGCGCCGCCGATGAGCGACCCCAGGCCGGTCGCGTTGTCGTAGCCGACAGTGGCCGGGTAGAACAGGTTGTCGCCGGTCGTGACGTCGTGGAAATCGCTGGTGTAAGCGGCGCCGGCGCCGATCTGGTAAAGGGGCGGGTTGAGGAAGCCGATCGGCTTCTGGCCCGTTGCGGCGCGCTGCCCGTTGACCAGGGCCGCGAAGCCCGCCCACAGCGGGGTCGCCGTGCTGGTGCCGCCGTAGACGTGCCAGGCGCCCTTGTAATAGATGGAAAATCCCGTGTTCGGGTCCGAGTCCAGCGCGACATCCGGGACGCTGCGGCCCGTCGGCATCGTCCTCAGCCCGGCTTGATAGCCCGGCACGGGCCAGATGATGCTGAAGCCGCCGCCGCCGCCCGACCCCAGCGGACTCAGGCTGGTTTCCGTCGAATCGCTCCAGGTCGTCTCCGATCCGTAAGCGGCGCCCGCCCCACTGGAGAGACTCGTGCCGCCCACACCGGTCACATAGGGCTGTGAGGCGGGGTCGTCCACGCTGAGGCTGCTGCCGTCGTCATACGCGCCGTTGTCGCCTGTGGCGCTGAGGACGCTCTGGCCCTGGGCGGCCATCTGCTTGAAGATCGCGTTCTCACCGTCGAGGAGCGTCCGGGTGGACAAGCCCTCGGGGTAGCCCCAGGACGTGCTGACCTGCTGGGCGAGGCCGTCGGTGGCGATCCGGTTGTAGCCGTCCAGCGCGCCGGCGTCGGAATTCGGCGTCTCGTACACCAGGATTTTGCGCAGGTTCGGGGCGAGGGCCTGCGCCAGCTCGATGTCCAGCGTGACTTCATCGGCGTTGCTCCCGGCCGCGCCGGAAACGCCGTCCACCAGGACGTTTTGCAGCAGCGCTCCCGGCAGCCCGTAGGTCTTTGCGTAGGCGGCGACATCGGCGGGGTTGTAGCCGTCCAGCTCGAACAGCGCGATTGTCTGCCCCCCGCCCGTCGCGCCGACGTTCGACAGGCCGTAAGCGTTGCGGGCGTCGGCCGGAGTCAGGCCGCCGCCGCTGCCGCTCCCGTCCGCCCCGCCCAGGGCGGGCCGCAGGTGCGGCCGGCGCACGGCCAGCGTGTCCAGGCCGATGACGCCGGCCAGCCGGCCGGCCAGCGCGGCGGGGACGGACGGCTCGGCGGCGGGCGCGCGGAAGATGCGCCCCTGTGGACTACGGTAGCGTCCCAGCCGGACGCCCAGCGCGCGCTCGACGACCGAGGCCGGGCCGGCGACGTCTAAAATCAGCCGGTTCGAGTGCGTCCCCGTCACGGTCAGGCCGCTGCGGCGGGCGAAGTCGGCCACGGCGGCGTAGTCCTCGGTCGTCGGTCCGAACCGCTGCGCGAACTCGTCCGGCGTCAGGAACCGGCCCTGAATCGGGTCGCCCGGCGTGTACAGCCGCCGCAGCAGGGCGTCCAGCCCGGCTGGATCGCGCAGCGGCAGGGTCAGGGCGAGCGGCAGGGTCTCTTGCGGCGCGACCCGCCCCAGGAGGCGGGCCTGCGCGACCGCCACGCGGGGAACATGCCCCGTCAGCCGCCGCAGGGCGGGGTCGGCCTTGACAGGCGACATGGAGCCGAGGACAAAGACGGCGAAGGCCAGCGCCGGCGCAGGGCGAAGGGAGGTGAGCGGGAGGACTTTCATGGTTATTAGCTACGCGGTTTTCGGGGAAAATGTGCCGTCGCCGGCACGGTTGACGTGAAAAAACGTGAGAAAGAACGTCGGAAGGGCGGACCCACAGGTCAAGACGCCTCTTTCGGGGGAGAGGTTCCCGGCGCTCAGAATATGTCCTGCCGGCGGCGCACGTCCACGAAGCGGGACAGGTGGCCGAGGTGTTCCGTTATAGCTTGGCTCCTTTCGAGTCAGGACGACGCACTGGGCTTGGGCAGCCCGTCCAGCGCCTGCTGCGCGGCGGCGTAGCCGGGGCACAGGAGGACGGCGTGGCCGAACTCGGCGCGGGCGGCGTCGGTCTTGCCTTCGGCGGCGTAGACCGTGCCCAGGTGGAAGCGGATCTCCGGCTCGCGCGGGTCGGTCCCAACGGCTTCCAGCAGGTTCTGTTCGGCGTTCTTGTCATCGCCCATCCGGTGCTGCACCCAGCCCAGGGTGTCCTGCACGGCGGGAATCTCCTCGTCTTTGGTATTGCTGCTGCTGTGCTGCACCAGCGCCAGCGCCTTCTGAGCCAGGCCGAGCGCTTCGGGGAGGTGGGTGTTCGCCTCCGCGTACCCGTAGGCCAGCCCATTGTAGGGGCCGAGGTCGTTGGGGTAGGAGCTGAGGGCGGGGTACGCGCTGATAACCTTTTTGTACTGTGCCGCGCCGTTGGCGGCATCGCCGGCATCGAAATAAGCGCGCGCCAGCGACGCCGTCAGGGTCGGGATGTTCGCGACGCCCGGCGCCTGGAGCTTCTTGGTGAGCAGCGCGACCAGATTCGCCGCCGCCGCCCTCTTTTCCGCCGTCCGGCCCTGCCGCCCCAGGGCGTCCACGAGAAGCTGGCCGCCCCGGTAGTCGTCGGGAAACTTCTGGACCGCCTGCGTCATGTAGTCAATCAGGGCCGGATCGTCGCCGACGGCCTCAAAGACGGCCGCGACGCCGATCTCCGGGACCGCCCCGCCCGGATCGCCGAAATACGTCGCCGGGTCGTTCGGGGCGAGGGCGATGGCGCTGTCCACATACCGCCTGGCCCCCTTGTCGTCCGGGTCCACCTGCGCGCGGCGGAGGGCTTCCGCCAGCGTGTCCTGCACCTTGGCCGTGGTGAGGCTCTTCCCGCAGCCGGCCAGCAGCGGCGGCAGGAGCAGCAACAAAAGACACGCGGGGACGAGGCGGCGGATGACGAGTGGTGAGGACATGGCCTTATTATAGCACACTCGCCGCCCGGCGACACGGAGCAGGAAGAAGCGCAAAAACGTGAAGAAATGCAAAAACGTGAAGAAATGCAAAAAAGCGGGGGACTTTCGTCCCCCGCTTGATTTGGGTTGCCTGCGGCTGCTTAGGCGGATTCATCAAGCCCGATCGCGGCGCGGCCTGGATGCGCCGGGCTGAGGGAAACGGCTCCCACGCCCGACAGGGCCGCGCCGGCACGTCGGCTAATCGGCGAACTGCGCCTCGTAAGGGATCAGGCCCAGCCGCGTGGCGCGGCGGAAGGCCTGCACGCGGTTGTTGACATGCAGCTTGTCGTAGACATTCGCCAGGTGGAAGTCCACCGTGCGCTTGCTGACAAACAGCGTCTCGGCCACTTCCCGGCTTGACTTGCCCTGGATGACATGGGTCAGCACTTCGATCTCCCGCTTGGTCAGCTTCACGAGGTGCGACTCGTCGACGCTCACGGGAGCCGGAACGGAAGCCTTCTGTGCCATCATTGCCCCTGGGGCGACAGACGTAGCTGTCATAAGAACTCGCTCCTTTCGCGATGCCGCCTCCAAGAGTGATTATGGCGGACGGAAGGAGTTTCGTTAGGGGGCGGCGTAGAACTTGACAGCGTGTATTATAAATGATACACTGTGCCCGTGAAGATCACCGAGCGGAAGATCAAGCTGCTTACCCTGGAAGACGGCAAGTGCCCGTTCTCGGAATGGTTTGATGGCATCAAAGACATCAAGACCAGCGCCACGATTGACGCGCGGCTCGCCCGCGTCGAGGCGGGGAACCTGGGCGACCATAAAGAGGTGGGCGGCGGCGTCTGGGAACTGCGGATTGATCTCGGCCCCGGCTACCGCGTCTACTACGCGGAGCACGAGCAGGTGATCGTGGTGCTTCTGGGCGGAGGCGTCAAGAAAAGGCAGGGGGCGGACATCAACCGGGCGAAAGACCTGTGGGAGAAGAACGGCAATGATCCTGAAAGATTACAACGCGACCTACGCGCACAAGATGCGGGACAAGGCGTACCTGGACGCCTACCTGGAAGCGTGCCTGGTGGAGAGTGAGGCGGCCTTTTACGTCGGCCTGCGGCGCGCGGTGCAGGCGCGTGAGAACGGCTTCACCTGGCTGGCCGCCCAGACGGGGCTGGGACGCGAGAGCCTTTACCGCGCGCTCAGTCCGACGGGCAACCCTTCGTTCCGAACGATCCGCAAGGTGATGCGGGCGCTGGGTGCGGACGAGCGCCTCCTGGCGCATGTGGCGGGGGCGGCGGAAAGTGTCAATGAAGAAGCCTCCCGCGCCGATGGGGCCCGGCAGAAAAAACCGCGTACCGAGCCAGCGGCCTCGGACGAACTCACCCCCGTTTGACCCAAGCGGCCAAAGAACCCGCTCCCTTCGCGATGCCGCCTCCCAGAGTGATCGTGGTGGGCCAGGGAGTTTCGTTAGGGCAGTGCTGGGCGCTCGGCTTACCTCGCGGGCGGCGTGGCCGTGGCGGGAGCCGCGCCGACGGTGACGGCGGGAACGGTGGAAGGGTAGGGTTGCAGGTACAGCTTGCCGCCGGGAAAGTCTATCAGGATAAGGTAGCCGGAGAGCGCGTCCAGACCTAGTGTGGAGTCGCTGAAGATATGCGGGTCGCCCTGGTACTCGACGGGGAAGTTGGGCACCGTGCGGTTCCCGAACGCCGCGGAAGCGACACTGGCAACGTCCAGTATGGTCGGGCCGTCATAGCTCAGGGACCTGACCTTGTCTGTGGGCGTGAGGCGCAGTTGTTTCGCCAGCGAACTGGATTGGCACTGATGTTGTTGAGTGCCGAGGGATCGCTAGAAGTTGCGGCGGCGAACGATGCGGCCAAGGCCGCCATGGCCTCGTTGAACGCCTCCGCGACTTCCTGTTCCAGCAGTTTCATCTTGATATCATCATTGACGTCATGCCCAGTCGGATCAGTGTTGTTGACGGGATCGCCGTCGCAGTAGGCGTAGGGCCTCTGGCTCAGGTCCGTGTCCCGCGTCAGGAAGCACCCGAACTGCGGGTCGTAGTAGCGCGCCCCCACCTTTTGCAAAGCCGCCGCCCCCGCCGCACCGTCCCCGTCCGAGCGGTAGCCCGACGAGGCGTTGTACAAGTACGGGTTCGCGCTCGACCCCGACTGCGCCGCCGTATCAGATCGTTCCCCTCGGTGTATGACGCAGAGGGCGAGAAGCGATTTTGACGATCACATAGAAGGTCAGCAGAACAACCATTTTGTAAGCAAAGTGGTCGTTGTTGTCAAAGGGCCAGCAAGAATAATAGACTTCTTGCCTAAGCCTTTGGGCGGGGTTCCCCCGCCCTTATGCAAGAGGTCTCATTTTGTACGGAAGATGCAGGAAAATCGCCTCCCTCCGGTCGAAGGGAGGCGATTTTTGGAGGACCCTATTGGATGTGTAACCGTGTGATCTGGCTGAACGTTTCCGCCCCGCCTAGAATCTGACTCTGGCTCGTCGGGGTCGGGAGGAGGTCTTCGATCGGGTCCGCCACGCCCACGACGACCACATAGTAATCCTGCCCGCTGCCGAGGCCCGTCACGGTGTAGGAGCTGCTGCCCGCCGGGAGCGCGGTCGTCGGGTTGGTCGGGCTGTTTGTGATCGGGTTCACGCCGATGGTGGGGTACTGGTCGTAAACGAACACGACGTACCGCTGTGCGCCCGTGGCCGGGCTCCAGGTGATCGTTGCGGAGCCTATGTAGGTCTGGCCCACCGTCGGATGGGTCAGGATCAGACGGCCGAGCGGGGTGATCGAGAGGACCGACGACAAGGGCGATTGCGCGGGAGAGTTATTGGAGTTGAGGGCGGAGTTGAGGGCGCTGATGGCGAAGTTATACTGCGTGCCTGCCACCGTCGTATCCGTCTTCGTGGAGAACGACACATTGGTGTAGTAGTTCGCCAGCGGGTCCAGGAGGAAATCGTAGTATTGTTCGTTCTCCGTCGGCACAGTCGTCTGTGTGTCCCGATAAAGGTAGTAGCCCAGGAGGCTGCCGCTCAGGGGCGGGTCGAAGGCGACGTCCGTCTCGATGGCGTAGTCGCCGATGTCGTGGGCGGCCAGGCGCTTGCCGACGGCGGCGTGCCGGTCGGCTGTGCGGGCGTAGGCGGGGCACAGCCGGCGGCGAAGCTGGTCATAGACCGAGGCGGGGGACGCGACGGCGTGCGCCGCGATCGCGCGGCCGCTCTGCGAGTCGGTCGGCTCCGTGGCCGTCGTCACATATAGCAGCGTCGGCGCGGCAAGGGCCGCCCCCGTCGCGCCGCTGATGGTGAAGTCCTGGTTGCGGACATCGCCCGGCTGGAACGGCGAGGTCAGCGTGGTCGTCTGGGTCTGCGCGCCTGGAATCGAGACGCTGATGGTCACCGCCCCGCCCGAAGGCATGTCGGAGGGGATGTTCGGGATCGTGTACGAGCCGTTGGCGTCGGTGAAGGCGATCAGGGACGAGTAATTGCCGCTGCTGGCTTGGCTGGACCGGGTGGGCAGAGCCAGCGAGACCTGAGCGCCGTTGAGCGGGTTGCCGCTCGGGTCCCGCACAGTGCCGCCGACTCTGGCCTGACGGGTTGTGGGGGAGACGATGATGTTGGCGTTGGAGACCACGAAGTTGCCCTCGGTCAACACCTCGGTGCTGCCCGTGTACTGCGTGTTGCCCTGCTGGACCGAGGCGGTGAGCCGGTGGACGACGTTGCCGGTCAGGTTGTTCAGCCGGTAGCCGCCCTGTCCGAGCGACACGGCGGCGGTTCCGCCGCTGTCGGGGACGATGGTGGCGCCCGCGACGCCGTTGCCCTGCGCGTCCGTGATCTTGCCGGTCACATCGGCGTTGGCCTGCTGGCCGCCGGTGCCGGTGCCGGTCGTCCCTGTTCCCGTCGTCCCCGTGCCGGTCGTGCCGGTGCCCGTGGTCCCCCCGCCGGTGTTGCCGTTGCCGCCCCCGCCGCAGCCGGCGAGCAGGGCCGCGCCCAGCGCGCCGGTCGCGAGGAGCAGCGGCGCCCCCCGTCGGGTGAAAAGCGTATGCGTTGAAGAGAAGCCGGACATGGAAAGGTTCCTTTCGTGAAAGGCGCGTGCGTGAAAGGCGTGTGCGAGAAAGGCGCGTGCAATGCCCGGCATTGAAATGCCGGTCTATTCGGAGGAAACCCCTCCGGGGTTGAAAACCGTGGCCGAAGAAGGGCGAGCATCATAACACTAGGCGCATACCATAACACTAGGCGCATATCATAACAAGGCCAGCGCCACATCTACGTTCCGCGCCGCCCGCGCGCGCAGGGACGGCAGCGCGGCCCGCAGCAGGACGCCGCGCTCCGCCCGCTCGGCCCAGACGCGCCTCAGCAGGGACTGGAGCACGTCCGGGTCGGACTGCCCCAGATCGTACACGGCGTCACCCTGCCCGCTGCCCTGCATGAAGGCGTCCACCTTGGGGTCATAGGACAGCGCCACGGACGGGACGCCGGCAGCGGCGGCCAGGATTAACGCATGGAGGCGCATCCCGATCATCAGGTCGCACGCGGCAATGTTCGCCAGCAGCGGCATCAACCCCTTCTCGGTGGAGCAAAGGGTCACCCGGTTCCCCGCCTGACTCCCTTGATGCCATTGGCGCGCAAATTGTTCCGCGACCGGCTTGTCGCTTTCCGGCTGCATCGGCAGCAGCAGCGCGCGCCGCCCGCTCAACACGGACGCGCAGGCGTCGGCGACGTGCGCCGCCACCCCTTCCCGCCCGCCCCAGGGCCGCAGGGCGACGCCGAAGACGCCGCTTCCCGCCCCCGGCCCCGCCGAAGAGGCCGCCGCCCCCGGCCCGAAAGCAGCCGCCACCCCCGGCCCCTCCCCCGCAAGCGGGAGAGGGGAGTCAGAAAGGGCAGATAAGTGAGGCCCGTTCCTTTCCGACTCCCCTCTCCCATTCTGATGGGGGAGGGGCCGGGGGTGGGGGCCTTCCGGGACCTCCAGCAGCAAGGCCGGGTCCGCCGTTACCTCGATGGATGGCCGCGTGACGCCGGCCTCTCGCAGCAAGCGCGCCGAATCGGGATCGCGCACGGTGACGGCGTTCAGCCGGTTGGCGACGGACTTGACCAAGCGGCGCGAGCGGGCGAGCTTCAGGGGGCCGACGCCCTGCGCGATAAACATCGTCTTCTTGCCCAGCATCTGCGCCAGGCGCACGACGCCGAGATAATAAAAGATGCCGTGCGCCGAAGTCACGTCTTGCAGCAGGCTGCCGCCGCCGGACAGAACCAGGTCCGCCCTCCTGATCTCGGCCAGCAGCGCGGCGGGCCGGTAGCGGTCGGCGGCGGCGATGCCGTGCGCTGCCCGCGTCTCCGAAGGGCTGCCCGACAGGGCGACCATCTCCATCTCCCCGGCGGGCCGGGCGGTGCGAAAGCCCGTCACCAGCCCGGCTAACACGGCCTCGTCGCCCGCATTGCCGTAGCCATAGTAGCCGGACAGCAGGAGGCGCTTCACGAGGCGGCCTCGGCGGCGCGGGCCACGGGGCTGAACCCCCGTGCTTTAAGAGAGCAAATCCCCGCCTGCGCGGGCATAATAAAGAACCGGAATCTTGCGCCCTTACCCTCGGGGGCTTGCTTTTCTAAAGCCCAGGGGTTCAGCCCTGGGAAATTTGCCTGCCTCATCGTGCCGCCTTCTCCGAAACGGGCCGGGCCGCGACGGTCCAGAGCAGCGCCCCCAAAATCGCCCCCAGCGCCCACCCGATCAGCCCGTGCAGGCCGGAGATCAGCAGCGGGGTGTGCAGGTGGCAAAAGGTGTCCATCAGCGAAGACTGCCCGATGGACCCGATCACCAGCAGCGGCAGGGTCCAGCGGACGAACCGGCCTGAAGCGGCTGCCGCCAGGCCGAGCAGCAGGGCCGGATGCCCCAGGGCGAACTCCTTCGTGCGCGGGCGGACATACAGGTAGTGGTCCAGCAGTGAACGGACGTGCAGTTCCGTGGCCGAGACGCCCACGCCGGGGTCATTGCCGCTGCGCGCGACGAACAGGGCCAGGGCGACGAGGGCAGCCAGCCCGACCACGACCTGACCCACTCGCAGCGGCTGGGCCGCCAGCGCCTGCACGCAGTCCAAAACCGCCCCCCGGCGCTCCGCCCAGCCCACGTTCGGACCCAGGGCAGCCAGCCCCAGGCCGTAATACGCCGCGACCAGCAGAACCGGCGTCACCAGCACCAGCTTGACGCCCAAAAACTCGTCCACTTTGATTAAAAACAGCCGCCCCGAAAGCAGGCCGACGACCAGGAGGATGCCAGTCACGGTCATTAGGGTCATCCGGGCATACGCCCCGAACGCGCGGCCCAGAACCTGCCCGTTCGTGCCGCCCCGCGCGGGACGCGGCAGGGCGACATAACACAGCCCCAGCGTCGGGAAGACGCAGGCCGCGATCAAGGCCAGCGCCTCGCGTCCCTTCGGTGCGTGGCCGGGCACCGCCAGGCCGGCGGCCAGCAGCAGGCCCAGGACGAGGGCCACGCCGAAGGCCTTCCCGGAAATGCCCGTGAAGACGCGCCCCAGCAGCAAGGTCCCGCCCAGGACGCCCAGGGCCAGGAGGACGCGCAGAATCAGGCCGGGCGCGGGGTCCTCCGCGTAGGGGTGGGCCGGGCCGTCCACCGTCAAGCGCGCCTCGCGCATCCCCTTCACGATCTGTCCGACGAATTCCGTGTTGGCGTGGATCACGTCGGCGTCTTTGGTCAGCCCGAACGTGAACAGGCGGACGTAGCAGACCCGGATGTTGCGCTCCTTGGCCGCCCGGACGAACCGCTCCACCGCCGTCGGCTCGTCCATGCTGCCCATCTCGTCCGTCCCGATGCTGTGAACGCGGACCGTCCGCGCCGAGGCCATCCGGGACAGGTCTTCATCGCCGAACGTCTTGCCCAGCTCGACGCTGCCATACGCCAGGCCATTCGCGTCCAGCGCGTCCGCCGTGGCTTTGATCAGGCCCCGGTTGCCCAGCACGGACGACCCCGCGAAGATGACCGGGCCGATGCCCTGCGCGTCCGCACACTGCCGCTTCGTTTGCGCCATTTCCCAGGCGATGTTGCCCTGGGTGACGCCTGTGAAGTTCACCAGGCGCGGCGCGACCAGCAGCCCGTTTCCCTGCACCGTCCGCACCGCGTCGCCGTCCAGCCCGATGGGGAGGGTGCTGAACTGCGGCCAGGGCGACCCGATCCGCAGCCCGTCCGCCCCCTCCGGCGTCACCACCAGGCCGGGCGCCTTGTGCGCCAGCATTTGAATGACGCGCGGGCGCTCGCCGGGGAAGCCGGGCGCGAACGTCAGGACGGTTTCGTCGCCCTCGCGCCGGTAGGCCACGACGCCGTTGGCGTTCAGGATCCCCAGCGTGTCCTCGGTGACGGCGACCGTCGTGATGCCTGCGCCTTTGAGCTGCTGCAAGACATCGTCCACCTGCCGCCGCGTCGTGTTCGCCAGCGCCTGCGCGTCGCCATAGTCCACGGCCAATTCGACCCGCCGGTTGCGCGCCTCGGCCTGCCAGCGATGCCCCGCCGAGACCAGCCCGCCGAGCAGTCCCAGCGCGATGAGGACCAAGAGAGAAAGGTTCGGTTTGATCAAAAGGAGTTCTCGATGGGCGCCCTTGCGGGCCGAGGCGCTACAGCCGGCTCGCCGGGTCCACCCAATCCCGCTGCAAAAACAGGCCGTGCAGCGGGTCAAAGTCGCGGTCGGTGGTGAGGATCGTCGCGCCGGTGACGTGCGCCGTGGCCGCGATCCACAGGTCATTCTTGCCGACCGTAAGACCATTCTGCACGCAAAAGTGATCTATCCGGGCATAAGCGTCTATGATGCCGCTAAAGGGCAGCGGCACGGCGGTAAACAAGTTTAGCAGCTGATTCAAGTGCTGCTGTTTTCCCGTGCCCCAGGCCAGCCGCAGCGCCAGCGCCCTCATCTCGCCCTGCGTAACAATGCTGATGAGCGGCGTCGGAGCCGTGGTCGTCAGTGAGTACTGCGCCTCGATCCAGGCGAACAGCAGGCTCTGGCGGACGTAAGCGAGCAGGATGTTTGTGTCCAGGAGATACAGCACTAATCCATCGCCTTGAGCGCGGCCAAAAGCTCTTCGTCCGTCTCATCCCCCGGCCACGGCTCACGAGGAAGCATGTCCCGGATCGTCTTGCCCGGCGGCGGCTGCACGCGCGGCTTCAACTCGTCCAGCGACTGCGGCGTGCGCCAATTCTTCATGTCCTCGGCAATCTCTTCCGGTGTCGGTCTACCCGCCGAGAGGTCCGGCAGCAGGTCCAGCGCCTTGCCGCTTTCACGCTCCATGCCTGCCGCGCGCCGCTGGAAATGCAGCATCAACTCGTCGGAGAGGTCGCGCATGACCGGGTCTTCCATCAGCCGCATCTGCGGGAGGGTGAACAGCCCCAGCAGCAGGGTCAGGCAGTCCCCGACGGCCAGCCCGCGCTGTGCGGCCACGTCCTCAATCCTCTGCGCCAGGTCTTCCGGCAAATTTGCTTGTATGTCCAGGGTCATCGTCCTCTCCCCCGTATCATTATAAAGCCGACGCCGCCTTCTGTCAATGCCGCATCCCTACCGCCCGCTCCACGGCGGGGGGTAGACCGCCCGCTGCCGCTGGCGCATGACCAGGTTCTGCCCGCCCAGCAGCAGGATCAACGCGACGCCCGCGACGAACCCGCCGATGTGGGCGAAGTGCGCCACGCACCCGCCGCGCTGGATGCCCAGGCCCGCGACGCCCTGGAAGACGTTCAGCACGATCCACAGCAGCAGCACCCAGAACGCCCGGACTTCGGCCAGAAAGTAAACGAAGATCGGCACCAGGCTCAGGACGCGCGCGTTTGGGTACAGGACGAAGTACGCGCCCAGGACGCCCGCGATGGCGCCGGATGCGCCCACGTTCGGGATCAGCGAGTTCGGGTCAATCGCGATTTGCGCGAGCGACGCCGCGACGCCGCAGACGAGGTAGAACAGCAGGAAGCGCCCTTTGCCCAAGGCGTCCTCGATGTTGTTGCCGAAGATCCACAGGTACAGCATGTTGCCGCCGATATGCAGCAGGCCGCCGTGTAGGAACATCGAGGTGAAGATCGTCAGCCACACCGGATGCGGGCTGGGGCCATACGGGATGTCGCGCGGGCCGAGGCGGATGACCGCCCCCGGCGGCGGCTGGACCAGGTGGGGCACGCCGTCGCGCCCGATGTGGGCGAACGTGCCGTTCAGGTCTATGTTGTGCGTGACCGCATACGGCACCAGAGACCAGACCTGGTCCAGCGGCAGGACCTGCTGGCCGACGTAGACCAGGACGTTCAGGGCGATCAGCAGAATGGTGACGATGGGGAACGTGCTGGTGGGCTGATTGTCTCGCAGCGGGATCAATGGCTCGGTCTCCTCCTATTCTAGCACACCGGGCGGGCGGGTGTCAACGAAATCCCCGCTCCATGGGCGCTTGACAGCCCCCGCTCAGGCCGCTATACTTTCCCCAATGCCGCCCCATTCTACACTCGTTCCGACATCCTACACTCGTTCCGACATCCTACACTCGTTCCGACATCCTACACTCGTTCCGATATCGGTGTCCCGTTATCCTGCCATCCCCTTGCCGCCGGGCTGGGAATCGGATCATTCCCCCAATTCTGCGGGTGGGGGCGAACACAAGTTGTGAAGGGCGAACACAAGGCTCGTTCCTACAGGCAAGTTTTTCTCTGTCTCCTGCAACCTTTTCCGGCCCGCCGTGTCTTCTCTAGTATGCACCCCCCTGGAGGAACATACCTGATGCCTGCTTTTCCCCTGCGCGCCGCCCTGGCGGCCTTCTGCCTCTTGGCGGGCGGCCTGACCCATGCCGCGCCGCCCCCGGCCCTGGATAAAGACCCGGTCGGCTTTCTGCGCTTCGTCCAATCGTCACCCGCTCCGCGGGCCAAAGTCGCCCGGCGGGCGATCGCCGCTGGCCCCGCCTCGCTGGCCCGTGAGCGCGCGCTGGCCCAAGGGGAAGGCATCGCCGTCTTCCCGGCCCAGCTCAACCGCCCCCTGCCGCCGGATGACCAAAACGCCGCGCCGCTGTACCTGAAGGCGGAGGCTCTGCGGCGTGGGAAGCTGCGCCTGCCCAACTACGCCGAAACCCTGTCCGCCCGCTATGCCTACACGCCGGAACAGCTCAGTCGTATCCAGAAGATTTATGACGACAACCCGGAGGTCTTCGCCCTGCTGCATCAGGCGACCGACAGGCCGCTGTGCGTCTTCCCACGCGATTGGACGAAAGACGCTTTCGCATTTCCATCCCAATTCGCCGGCCTGCGCGAGTCGGCGCGGGAACTGAGGACGGAAAGCGTCCTGCTGGCCGAACGCGGGCGCTTCCCCGAAGCCATCCTCACCCAGACGCGCGGCTACCGGCTGGCGCAGCACACGGCCTCCGATCCCACCCTGATCAGCTACCTGGTGGCCGAGGCGATGGAGGCTATCACGACGAGCGGGATGCAGGATATATTGACGCTGGCCGGGCCGAACGCTGCCGTGGACGCCCAGGTAGTGCAGGCCGTGACGGACCATTCTGCGCGCCTGTCCCTGCGCCATGCCTTGAGCGGCGAGGTGGCGCTGGCCGATGCCGGGTTCTCGCTGCTCCGTCGCGGCGGCGCCGCCGGGATGGACAACCTGTTTCGCGATGCGGACGCCGGGCTGCGCCCGGCCAAGGCGGCCTTTAGTCCCGGCGAGCAGCGGTTCTACACGGACCTGCTGGACGCCGCCGAGGCCGATTACATCCACCACATGCGCGCCGCGATCCGTCTGGCGGACACGCCTGATCGGGCTGCCATCTTGGTACGCATGAGTCGGGAGGTGCAGTCGCCCGCCGCTGGCCTCGTGCAAGAGGTCGCCCGGCGCCTGTCGCCGCTCCAGTTTGACATCCTGAATGATGTGCCGCTGCGGAGCGCCGCCTCCCACGCGATCACACGGGCCGCCGCCGCCGTTTTGACCCAGCGGGCGAAGACCGGCGCCTATCCCGACGCGCTGCCGGGCGCGTTCCCCGACCCGTACACCGGCAAGCCGCTCGGTTATCGGCGGGAGGGCGCGGACGGCTTCGTCGTCTACAGCGCCGGCCCGGACGGCAAGTACGACGGCGGCAGGCCCGGCGAGCAAATGGCTCCAGGTCAGGCGGGGTTCCGCTACCTGGCGGTGCCCGTTCCCGTGCCGAAAGAGATGCAATAGGGGCAACCGGCAAAGGATTCTGCCGCCGCCGTCGCGAACAAGCCGGGCAGACCATCCCAAAGGATAACCCATTCCATGACCAAGACACTGAAAGTCGCCGTCATCGGCGTCGGCGGCATCGCCGGCACGCATTTTCCCGGCTGGAAGGCCAGCCCCCACGCGGAGCTGTATGCGTTCGGCGACATCGCCCCCGACACCTTGCAGCGGCTCGGCGACCAGCACGGCATTGACCCCGCGCTGCGCTACGAGGACTCGTGGGAGCTATTCAAAAACCCCGACATTGACATCGTGGACATCTGCACACCCAACATGTACCACACGCCGCTGACCGTCGCGGCCTTAGAACACGGCAAGCACGTCATTTGCGAGAAGCCGCTCGCGCCGACGCCCGAAAACATCGAGGCAATGATCGCCGCTCGCGACAAGAGCGGCAAGCTGCTGATGACCGCCCAGCACTTCCGGTTTACGCCCGAAGCCAAAGCCTTGAAGGCTGAAATCGAGACCGGCGTCCTGGGCGATGTCTACCACGCCCGCTCGTGGATGCTGCGCCGCCAGCTCTGTCCCACGCGCGACAGCTTCCTTCAAAAGCAGCACAGCGGCGGCGGGCCGTGCATTGACATCGGCGTCCATATCCTCGACCTGACCCTGTGGATGATGGGCAATCCCAAGCCTGTCACGGTTTCGGGCGTGACCCAGGACAAGCTGATGCGGATGCCGGGCGCGTGGAGCGTCTGGGGCGGGGCGATTCCGAGCGAGCGGGCGGACGTGGAAGAGTTCGCGGCGGCGATGGTGCGCTTCGAGAATGGGGCGACGCTCGTCTTGGAAGTGTCCTGGCTGCTGCACCACAAGACGACCGGCGAGGACATGCAGATGTGGCTCTACGGCGACAAGGGCGGGTCGCACTGGCCGTCCAACGAGATACTGACGGGCAACAACGCCACCCAGCAGCAGCTCAACACGTCGCTTCAAATCAAGCCCAGCGGCCTGGAAGCCCACGCCGAGGAGTGCAAGGTCTTCGCCCAGGCGGTCGCCGAGGGCCGGCCGTCCCCCGTTCCCGCCGAGCAGTCGCGGGACGTGATGGCGATCCTGGACGGGCTGTACAAGAGCGCCGAGGCGAAGCGCGAGATCGTGCTGTAGCATGAGACGGCACGGGTGGACGATGCTGGCGATTCTCGCGCAGGCGGCTCTCGCTGCGCCGCTTTCCTGCGCCCCCGCCTCCGACGACGCGCGGGCCGCGCTCCAGGCGCTCCGAGCCGAGAACGGCCCCGACGCGGCCGCCGCCCGCCGTCAGACCGAGAGCGGTCCCGCCGACCTGGCCCGCGCCCGCGCTGCGGCGGTGGCGACCGGCATCCCGCTGGACCCCGCCCGCCTCCAAAGGCGGCCCGTCGCTCCCGCCCTAGACGCCGCGCCGCTTTACGTCCGCCTGGGCAGGCTGAGGCGGCCCAACCGGGCGGACAGTCTGGACCTGTCACTGGACCCGCCGAACCCGCGCTACGCCTACACGCCGGCACAGATCGCCCGCGTCCGGCGCTCGCTGGGGCATCAGCGCGAAGCCCTCAGCCTGGCGCATCAAGCCGCCTCTCGCCCCTACTGCGTCTTCCGGCGCGACTGGAGCCGGGGGCAAGAGGTGCTGCTGTCGGAGTACCAGTATCAGGGCGCTGCCGTTCGGCTTTTGCGGACGGAGGCGTACCTTTGGGCGCGGGATGGGCATCCGACCGAGGCGATCAGGAACGCCGTCCTGGTGCTGCATGTCGCCGACCAATTCGCCTCTGACCCGACGATGAGTGGCTATTTAGGCTCACAAGACATAGAGGCGAAGGGCCTGGACGTTCTGGCGGACGTTCTGGAAGTGTCACATGGCAACCCGCAGACAGCGCGGCAGGTGCTTGACATTATGGCGACTCGCCTGCCGCACCGCTCGCTCTGGTATGCGGCGGCGGGAGAGTTTTCTTCCTGGCTCATTACGCTGGACTCGCTCCGCATGAAATGGGAACCCGGCTGGGCCTGGGATGTGCAGTCCGGGCGCTTGGTGGACCTGGCGGATCCGACGCCGGACCGTCCCGTTGTGGCCGTCTCCCCCGAAGAGCATCGCCTGCTGGCCGGTTTGTGGGATGCCTGGGAGGCGCATCTCCTGACCGACACAGCGCGGCAAGTCACGCTGCTGCGGGCCGGGACGCCGCCCCAGAACATCGTGCCGGGACCATCGGCGGTAAGGGGATGGGCCGACCGTGTCCTGAGACTGCCGGGCGGGCCGCTCCGCAACCCGCTCCTGGCGGGCTTGGGGGAGGTTCAGAAGCGGGGTCTGGCGCGGAAGAACGTCCTGCGGACGGCCGCTGCACTGCTGGCGGACCCCGCTCACCCGCTCCGCCCGTTGCCGGACCCGTTTACCGGCCGCCCGCTCGGCTTCCGGCGCGAGGGGCGGCGCGGCTTCGTCGTCTACAGCGTCGGTGAGGATGGCACTTTCCGGGGCGGCCACTCGAACGACCCGCCAGTTCCGTGGACGATCCTGTTCCGCTTCCCGGCCCCCAAGCCCTCCCCGCTGCCGGAGTTCTATGACTGGCTCTGACGAGCGGCGCTCTCAGACACAGCCAGCGCCGCGAACAGCTCTTCCACCGACCCCGCCCGCTTGACGGCTTCAAACGCGGCGAAAGTGCCCTGCGCGTGCGCGATGTTCAGCCACTGCTTCAAGCGGCACACCATCTGCGGGGTCAGTTTCCCATTGAGCGCTTCGGTCAGCGCCACCAGACGCCGCAGGGGCGGGAGCCAGTCCAGCGGCGTGTCCGCGCCCGCGTCGGCGTCAACGTCCGGGGGCGCCAGGCCGAGTTCGCGGGCCGCCCGGCAGGGCAAGTGGGGGTCCGCCAGCGCCCCGCGCCCCAACATAAAGTGGATGCAGCCGGTTTCGTCGCGGCAGCGGCGCAGGTCGGCGACCGTCCAGAGGTCCCCGTTGGCGACGACCGGGATCGTCAGCCTCGCCCGCACCCTCCCGATGGGTCCCCAGTGCGCGGGCGGACGGTAGCCCTCGGCCCGCGTCCGCCCGTGAATCGTCAGCCAGGCCGCCCCGCCCTCCGCCGCCATTTCGGCGTTCTCCACGACCACGTCCGGCGTGTCCCAGCCCAGCCGCAGCTTGGCCGAGACGGGGACGTCGGCGGGCAGCGCGTCCCGGACCGCCCGGACGATCTCCCGGATGCGCTGGGGGTGTTTCAGCAGCGTCGCCCCGCCGTCGTGGCGGTTGACGGTCGGGGCGGGGCACCCGAAGTTGATGTCCACGGCCTGCGCCCCCGCCTTGCAGGCCGCGACCGCCGACGCCGCCATGCGGTCCGCGTCCCCGCCCAGAAGCTGCACCTGCACCGGCAGCCCGCTCCGCGTCGTCCCGCCCTCCCCCAATTCGAGGACGTGGCGGCGGAACATCTTGGCCGGGAGCACGTCGCCGCTGACCCGCAGGAATTCGGAAATGGCAAAGGTGAACGCCCCGGATTCGCCCTGGAACGCCCGCATGGGGGCGTCGGTCAGCCCCTGCATCGGGGCCAGGAGGAGCGCGGGCACGTTCGGCAAAAGCATCGGGACAGGGGACATGATAAGGACATTGTAGCCACTTGGCGCTGCCATTGTCAAATGAATGGCAGTTTCCGGCAATTGCGAGTAGGTTCAGCGCCGGTCACGGGCTGGACGCCACGGGTTGAAAGCTGGACGCCACGGGTTGAAAGCCGATGCTGCCAAGTGCCCACCGTCCAGGGGACGCCCAGCGACGTGTGGCTTCGCCTCTTTATGTCCGGCCCGGCGGCGTTCGCCCCGGTTTCTTCCGTCCCCTGGACGGTGGGCTTTTGGCAGCATCGGCTTTCAACCCGTGGTCTTCTGCTGCCAATCAACCCAACCGAACCCTTTCCCCGCCTCCTTTCGTTATAGCCTTTAACACTACAGCCTTGCACACCTGCTCGGAAGGAACCACGCCCATGTCACTCACGCCCCGCCTTTGGCCGCTCGCCGCCCTTGCCTGCGCCTGCCTCACTCTCACGGGCGACGCCCGCGCCCAGACGCCCTCGCAGATCGGGCGCGACCCCATGGGCGTCCTGCACACCCTGGAAACCGCGACCGACGCGCGCTCCGTCGCCGTCCGCCGACAGATCGAGGCCGGACCCGCCGACCTGGCGCGGGCACGGGCCGAACTCGCCGGAGACGGCGTGGCGCTCGACCCGGCCGGCCTGCAACGGCCTCTGCCGCCGCCCGACCGGAACGCCGCGCCGCTGTACCAAAAGCTATTCCAACTGCTCCGCGACAAGCCGCTGGGCCTCCCGATCTACGCCCAGCCACTGACGGTAGACCACACCTACACGCCCGAACAGCTCGCCGTCGTCCAAAAAATCTACGACAGCCGCCCCGACGTCTGGGCGCTGCTGCATCAGGCCGCCGACCGCCCGCAGTGCGTCTGGACGCGGAACTGGTCGGAAGGGGCCGGCATCCTGTTCCCCGAGTTCCAGCAGATCCGCGAGGCCGCGCGCCTCTTGAATACCGAGACGTATCTGCTGGCCGCGCAGGGTAGGTATGCCGAGGCCGTCCAGAACCAGACGCGCGGGTTCCGGGTCGCCGAGCACGCCGCCTCCGACCCGGTCCTGATCAGCTACCTCGTCGGCAATGCCTGCGAGGCCATCACGCTGACTGGGATGCGCGGCATCCTGGACATGGCCGGGCCGAACGCCGCCGTGGACGCTCAAGTGCGGGCGGCGATTGAGACCAGCCGCCCGCGCCTCTCCCTGCGCTACGCCTTGGCTGGTGAGGTTGGCGTTCAGGCCACCGGCCTCCAGCAGATGCAGGATGCCTTGGACAAAGAAGGCGTGCGGGGAGTGGCGGAGATCTTCGTGGGGAAAGGCGATCCCCTGCTGAAAAGGCTGCCGCCGGGCACGCCCGCCGACCGCCGGTTCGCGCAGGACTGGCTGGACGAGAGCGAGGCGATCCTCCTGACCCGGATGCGCCCCCTCCTGGCCGCCGCCGATCTGACGCCCGTGCCGCGCCGCCAAGCCTTCGCGCAGGAGGCGCAGGTCGCCGCGCCCGACTCTGTTCTGACTCTCCTCCCCAACATGGTGCTGCCTGTGTTCGCGCAGGTGGATAGCAACGAGACGCGCCGCGTCGCGCTGGAAGAAGTGACGGTCGCCGCCGCCGTCGTCCTGGCCTCGCGGGCCAAGACGGGCGCGTTCCCGGACGCCCTGCCGGAGCCGTTCGCGGACCCTTACACCAGCAAGCCGCTCGGCTACCGCCGCGAGGGCGCAGACGGCTTCGTCGTCTACAGCGCCGGGCCGGACGGCAAGTATGACGGCGGCAAGTCGGGCGAGAAGATGGCGCTGGGTCAGGTGGGGTTCCGCTACCCGGTTCTGAAGACGCCTGCGACCAGCCGTTGACGCTCCCTGAGCAAAACCCAGTCCGGTTCCCCGCCCTGAACGGCGGGGCTTTAGAAGTGCAATCCCCCGCCTGCGCGGGCGAAGAAAGAATTGGCATTTCCTATGCCCGCGCAGGCGGGGATTTGCTCTCTTAAAGCCCAGGGGTTCAGCCCTGGGGACTGAGACTGCCGGGCCGTTGACTCTCGGCGCGGCTACATCGGGTATAACATCTGTCATGGGCCTGCGACACGACAACCCGAACTCGCTCGAACCTGACCCGCTCCGAACGCAGCGCATGACGGCGGACGAGGCCAAGTCCGTCACCGCCCTGTGGCAGCAGGAGCGCGTCGTGCAGACAGGCCTGACCGACCAGCCCGCCGTGCCGGACGTCGCCGAGGGCCTGGACGTTCCTGTGGAGGAGGTTCAGCGCCTCCTGGCCGAAGTGCGCGCCCGGCGGGTGGAAGAAGAACTTCGGCTTGCACGCGAACAGAAGCTGGCACAGGCCGAGGCCCGGCTTGCCGAAGAAGAAGCGAGACTCGCCGACGTTCAGCAGCAGCGGGCAGAAGTGCGGCGGGCGAAGGCAGGACGTCGCGGAGGGGCCGCTTCGCGCCGACAGGCCGCAGACATTGAGCCGGTCCCATGGGAGGTCTGGAAGGCTACTCATTCGCCCGTGCGGTGGGCGGAGACCGAGCCGGGCGTGTGGGAAGATGTCAACCAGCAGGAACCGACGCCACTGCTCTCGTCCGGTGTGAAGGCCGGCGCGGTCGTCGTTTGCCTGATGTTAAGCGCGGCGGTTTCAGTTCTCGCCTGTTTAGTCTGGATTCTCAGTTCTGTGGGCCGCAACTAACGCCATGACAAACAACAAACCCATCGGTGAGATCATCGAAGCCGGCACGACGGCTTTCGTCGCGCAGTGCCTGGAAGTGCCGCGCGAGATCATCCCTCGGCTGTACGACCCGCCGCCCTTCGGCTCGTTCGTCAAGATCGGCAAGCCCGCCCCCGTGACGGAAGCGCCCGCCGCGCCCCTCCCGCCCGAAGAGGAGGAAGACCCCTTTGCGCTGCCGTTCGACGCGCCCGCGTCCCCAACCCTCAACACAGGCAGCATGGGTGCGGGACTCGCGCCCGCCGTCTACGCCCTCGTTTACGGCGCGAACACCGCCTCGCTGGAGCCGAACCGCCGCCCGTCCGCCCTGGGTTTCGAGGACGAGGACGAGATGCGGAAGCGGCAGCCGCAGATTTTTGAGCTGCTGCGGACCGAGTTCTCCGGTCTGTTGGTCGCCTACAGCGAGGGCGGCGACAAGCCCCTGCGCCGTCACCTGCCGCCCCTGCCGCCGCGCATCCACAGCCGGGTCTACCCGTGTACCGAAGGCGAGACGCGGCGGCTGACTGAGGACCTGTCGTTCCTGCGGTCCCTCCTGCTCCCTTCCGGCGGCGCGCTGGCCGGAGTTCCCTCCGACGAGCTGGCGGCGGCCTGCCTGCGGCTGGCGCGCGACTCGCACCCGGACGACCAGGCGTTCCTGCTGCGCGCGGGCCAAACGCTGGCGAAATCCATGGCGAACGATTACGAGAGACTCCAGGCGATTTTGAGGAATGTGCTATGATAAACGCTGACAACGCGGGTCGGAAGCGGGCGGTTGAAACCGCAGCAACGAGAGCACGAAACTTGCCTTCGCAGGTTAGGAGCAGAACGTCAATCCTAGGGCGCGAAGGCGGACTTCGCGCCCTGGTTGCCGCGATTTCAGTCGCCCGCTCCCGCGCCTTCTGCCTTCCGCTGCTTCTCGCCTGTCTCCCGCCCGCCCGCGCCCAGACGCCGCCCACAGAAGCGACGATAGACCGCGCCGCCGTCTACCAGAAAGCGCTGCCGTCCTACACGGACGACGCACGCCGCCCTCTCGCCGTCAAGACCGGCGGCGCACAGACCCTGGGCGGCGCGCGCCTCCTGCGCTTTTCCTACCTGAGCACACCCGGCCAGCGCGTCCCTGCCCTCCTGTTTACGCCCCTGCGCGCCTCGGCGACGCACCCCGCGCCCTGCCTGGTCCTCCTGCACGGGCTGGGCGGCAGCAAGGAGATCATGGCCGCCCTGGCTCTGTTCGCGGCCAAGTCCGGGTACGCTTCGCTCGTGATTGACGAGTACGGCCAGGGCGAACGCGCGCCCGCCAAGCCGTCCACGCAGTCTCAGGCGGAGGAACTGGCGACCACGGTGCATCAGTCCGCGCTAGACGTCCGGCGCGGCTTGGATTATTTGGGGACCCGGCCGGACATCAACAAGCAGCGCATCGGCCTGTGCGGCATTTCGCTCGGCGCGATCATCGGCGCCGTCGCGTCCGGCGTGGACCCCCGCATCAAGGCCACCGCGCTGATTTCGGGCGGCGGCGATTGGGGCCTGATCCTGAAGACGCTGACCGCGAACCGCGCCGAGGTCGGCGGGCGCAGCACGGCGGGCTTCAAGAACATGGACTGGGACCGCGTCAGCGCCCTGCTCGCCCCCGAAGACCCGCTCACCTTCGCCCCCCACATTGCCCCTCGCGCGCTGCTCATGCTTGGCGGGCGCAAAGATACCACCATCGTCCCCCCGTCGCAGCAGGAACTCTACGACGCCGCCCGCGACCCGAAGGAGATCCACTGGTTCGACCAGTACGGCCACGTCCCCCCGCCGGAAGTCGTCTATCCCGCCTTGCAGAAGTTCTTCGCGGCGCGGCTGTGAAGACCCCCACCCCCGGCCCCTCCCCCGTACCGGGAGAGGGGAGTTGGAAAAAGAGGGAGGGCACCCGTTCCTAGTCTTATCCTTATCTTACCCCCTCTCCCGCTTGCGAAGGCTTTATTGGGGTGGGGAGGGGTTGGGGGTGGGGGCGCGTCTTTACTGCCCCGCGCCCGCGCTGGACTTCGTGTATCCTGCGGGGACGGCGAACGCCGAGGCGGGCACGGGGGCCTGGGACACCGACACGACCGAGGACGTGACGGTCGTGTTGCCGAGCGGGCTGCCCGTGACCGCCATTGTCGTCTTCAGCGGAAAGCCCTTGATTTTGCGCATCAGGCCCTGCATGACGGCCATCGGCCCCTGACCGCTCGCCGGCAGGGTGGGGCGCGGCAAGTCCTGGGCGGCCCAGATGTCGCCCTGGATGACCGTGCCCGGCTGCGAAGCCAGCGTCGCCGTCATCGCATAGCGGCGGGACGGATGCCCCTGGATGACCTTCTTCTGGCCCGTGTCCTTGACCGTGGCCGTGATCTGGCCCGCCGGAGTCGCCGGCGTTTGAACCGTCGTGAAGGTGTGCCTGCGCCGGTCAATCACCGTGGTCTGATTCGTCGCCGCGTCCGAAACGTAGGTCATCTGCCCGATGTCGGCGCGCGACTTGCTGCCATGCGCATAAAGCGTCGTCACCTGCGGGGCGCCGCTGAACATGGGGTTGCCCGACCGGCTCATACGCGCCCGCTGCTCCGGCGTCATGGACTCCAGGTAGGCTTTGATCTGTGGGCTGTCTATCTTGAACGTCTGCACCACCTTGAGGTCGGCGCGGGCGGCGGAGGCGGTCAGGGCCGCCAGCCCGACGGCCAGTGTGGAAAAAGCGATTGCGGTCTTTGTCACTAGAATATGCTCCTGTGTTTCTATCCGATACGTTTACGCGGCTTTCTTTCCGCCGGTTCCCGCTGCCGAACCCCCCACGGGTATCCGGTACAACCGGTCCAGCAGGCGCGGCGGCAGAAGCCGCACGGCGGCCATCGTCAGCGACGCCAGGCGCGGGAAGCGGACGACGGATTTCCCGGCCCGCAGGCCGTCTAAAATGACGCGCGCGGCGTCCTCCGGCTCCATCAGAAACGGCAGCCACGTCTGCGCCGCCGTCATCGGCGTGCGGACGAAGCCCGGCGCGACCGTCACCAGCCGGATGCCCTGCGTCGCCCACGGCGCGCGCAAGCCGTCGCAGAGCTGCGACACCGCCGCCTTGCTGGCTGAGTACCCCGCGCTGGCGCCCGGAAAAGCCCGGTCCGCCGACAGGCTGGACACCACCGCCACCGTCGCCTCGCCCGGCTGCGCCTTCAGCAGCGGCTGCAACGCCTCCAGCCAGTGCGCCACGCCTAAGACGTTGATGTCCAGCATCGTCTCCAGCGCGCCGCTCGTGAACTCCTCCGCGTCCGTGCCCAGCCCCACGCCTTGTGACAAGATCGCCGTCTCGATCCGCTGCCCCCGCAGCACGATCTGCGCCAGCGCCGCCTGAACCGAAATCGGATCGCGCACGTCCGAAACCAGCGCCAGCGGCTCCCCGCCGAACATCGCCGCTTCCCGCGCCACCCGCGCCAGCCGTTCCTCGCTCCGGCCCACCAGCGCGACATGCTTGCCCTCCCGCGCCAGGGCCAGCGCGAGTGACCGCCCGATCCCGCTGGACGCGCCGACAACGAGGTGTGTGGAGGAGGCGCTTGTCATTTGAGGGTAATGCTGAACCGGCTGTTGGGGCCGTCGTAGGTGAAGATGACGTATTGCAGGATGTCGCGCCCAATGAGACATTGGACGTTCTGGCCTATGAGCGGCGCCTCAACCACGTCTGTCTCAAAGGCGATAGTCCTGGACAGAGCGACACGCACCCGGTATTCATAGCGTATCAGCGGCTTTGTGGTTGAAGGCGTCGTCAGACGAACGGTGCTAATCCAATCCAGACCTAGCTTTTCGATGACGGAGGTTTGGATCAACGTGCCGGATGCGCCGGTATCAATCAGCGCATTGACGGAAACGGACGGCACCTCATCACCATCGTTCCGCATGACCTTCTGTGCGTCCAAGACGGGTTCCACTTGAACTTCAAGCGTTGGCCCGTCTCGCAACAGGCCGGGAGGGACCTGCTTAAGACGCGCCATTCTCCTCCTCCATGTCAAGGAATTGAAAGGATGATCCGCCGATGGTATAAACCTTGTCTTGTTCCAGCACCTGCTTTACCATAAAGCCGGTAAGCCGAAAACGCCGGTAGCCCTCGGAGAACGCTTCTTCCTCGCGGTCATAAAGGCCGATGATCTCGCCGCCTTTGATAAGAACGTACTTACCTCTGTCGGTTTCGAGCAGTTCGGCTTTGTGGGCTTCGTAGGCTTTCAACTCTTGGGCGCGCGGACTCGTCTCCCATCCATCGGGTAATGCTGTAGAAGTCGTCATGAGTGTAGCCCTCCGCCTCCATTGTACCCCCTACGGCAACGAAGACCCATCCCAGACGTGCTCCGGGTCAGAATAGAAGAAAACGTGTATATGGCCGAAGGAAACCGCGATAAACCATCCACCGGGGACTTTGACGCGCTGCGTCCTCGGCTTCAGAAAGCCTCCCTTGTCTACCGTCTCCCATATCAGGGCCATGTTGCTTTACTCCTTCTCCACGAAGGCGGCGTAGATGGCGCGGACGGCCTTTTCGTAGTCGCCGGTCGCCACGCCGACGATGATGTTCAGCTCGCTCGACCCCTGATTGATCATGCGGATATTGACACCCGCCCCGGCCAGCGCGGTGAAGACTTTGGCCGCAATGCCGACGCGGCTGATCATGCCCTGGCCGACCACGGCCAGCATCGCCATGTCGCGTTGGACTTCGATACGGTCCGGCTGGACGACCCGGCGAATCTCGGCGACGACCTCATGCTCCTTGCCGGCCAGTTCCTCGTCGGTCAGGATGACCGAGAGCGTGTCAATGCTCGTCGGCGAGTGCTCGTAGGAGATGCCGTGCGACTCTAGGATTTCCAGCACCTTGCGCCCGTAGCCGCGCTCCTGGTTCATCATCGCCTTTTCGGTGAACAGCGTCGCGAACCCCTTGCGGCCCGCGATGCCGACGATGCTGGTGGCGCGCGACTCGCGGGACATAACGATCTTCGTCCCGGCGTCGCCGGGCCGGTTCGTGTTCTTGATGTGGATGGGGATACCCGCCTCGCGCACGGGGAACACCGCCTCGTCGTGCAGCACGGTCGCGCCCATATAGGATAGTTCCCGCTGCTCTCGGTAGGTGATCTCCTCGATGGGGCAGGGGTCCGGGACCAGGCGCGGGTCGGCCATCAGCAGGCCGGACACGTCCGTCCAGTTCTCGTACACGGCGGCGTGGACGGCGCGGGCGACGACGGCCCCGGTGACGTCTGACCCGCCCCGCGAGAAGCACTTGATCTTGCCCTGCGCGTCCTGCCCGTAGAAGCCCGGAATGACCGCGATCCTGCCTTCGGGCACGGCGGCCAGGCGCGCGCCGAGCCGCCCATAGCTTTCCCCCTCGTGGAACCGCCCATCCGCCCCGAAGCGGATGCCGTCGGCGGCGTCCACGAACTCCGCGCCCAAAAACTCCGCGATGATGCGCGCGCTCAGGTACTCGCCCCGCGACGCCACCCAGTCCTTCGCCGCCCCCGCCGCCACCTGCTGCCCGATGTCCCGCAGCCACTCCCACGCCCCGGCCACGCCCAGCTCGGACGCGATGCCCAGATACCGCTCCTTGATGATCGCGAACGGCGCCCCCGCGTCCAATCCCTGCTCGCCGAGCGAGTGGCACAGGTACAGCAGGTCCGTGATCTTCTTGTCCCTGTCCGTGCGCTTGCCCGGCGCAGACACGACGATGAACCGGCGGCGCGGGTCCGCCCGGACGATGGCGGCGATCTTCCGCACCTGCTCGGCGTCGGCCACCGACGACCCGCCGAACTTGGCGACAATGGGTCGGGGGTGCTGCGGATGCTGAGACTGATTGGGTAATGTGTCTGTCATAGACTTGTCTGTGAGATCGCCGCGCTTCATGCTGCGCGGAGCAAGAACGGTTTGCGAATGACTTCCTGACCTGAGGTGCTTTCCAATTGAGACCGATAAGCCCGCCTATGTAACTCTATCTGCATGATCGTTCAGGAAACCGTTCAGGCGTCGCCTCTGACCTGAACCACACAAAAGAGGTTGCCGTCGGGGTCTTCCAGCACGACGAAATCATCGCCCGGTCGGTATCTCCATGGATATCGCTTCGCCCCGATCTGGATCAGCCTCTCCACCTCGCCCGCCTGGTCGTCCGTGTAGAGGTCTAGGTGCAGACTGCTCCTCTTCCCGGTGCGCTTCTCCGGGGCTTGGTCCAGAGACACATTGGGGCCTCTCCCCTGCGGGTCACGAAGGATTACCCATCCGCCCGTCGCAGCCGCCCTGGGGACATAGTGGAGCGCTTCCTGCCAGAATGCCCGCATTCTGTCGAATTCGTAACAGCGGATGACGACCGAACCGATTCGCAGCCCCGACACTGGTTGAAGAAGGATCGGCTCTCGAATAGCTTTTTGGCCTTTCAGCGCCTCCTCAGCCAAAATGCGATTGCCTTCCAGAACGAGTGCAATGGCGTCCTGAAGATTTTCGCGCGTCTCTTCCAGCGTCTCGCCTTGAGTGATCGCGCCGGGCAGCTCTTCCACGAACCCGATGTAGCCGCCCTCTTCCGCCTCCTGATAAACGGCGGTGAATGTGAACGCCATGTTATTTACTCCCCATGCAACTCTGCCAATGATTGCTCCAGCCGCCGCGCTTCTCTTGCAGCTTTGGCTTCCAGGGCGCCCATCGTGTTTCCGTGACTGGTTATCAATTTCTCTGCTTGTTCGGGCGTCAAGCGGTAATCCTCGCAAACCTGGCGGACACGGCTGGTCCCGTTCGCGATGCGCTGCGCGAGGACGAGTTTGGCTTGAAGAATCTGCTCCTGGGTGCTGTCAGGATCGGCTAAGACAGCGCGAAGTTCTTGCCTCGTTGGGGTCTGTTCTTCCACGGTTGCTTCCTCTCTGATCGTATGCGGACTCGTTTTAACGGCTGTCGCTCTCCCACTCCTTCAGCGACGGCATCAGCGCATAGGCGGTCAGGTCCAGATGGATGGGCGTGATCGAGATTTTGCCGTCGGCGACGGCGCGGACGTCCGAGCCGGCTTCGGCCCCTGCGGCTTCCTCGGCCAGCGAGCCGCCCAGCCAGTAGTAGGGGCGGCCCACGGGGTCCAGGCGCTTCTCGATCCGGTCCACATACTGCCGCCGCCCCTGCGTCGTGACGGCGACGCCTTGCAGGTCGGACTGCGGCAGGTTCGGCGCGTTGACGTTCAGGATCGTGTGCGGCGGCAGCGGGTGCATCACGAGCCATTGCGCGACATGGGCGGCGAACCGGGCGACCGGCTCCCAGTGGATGTCTTTGTCCCAGGACGCGACCGAGACCGCGACGGAAGGCTTGCCGATAATGGCGGCTTCAATGGCCGCCGAGACAGTGCCTGAATAGTGGATGTCCCAGCCGAGATTCGGGCCGTGGTTGATGCCCGACACCACCAGGTCTACGTCGCCGCCCATCGCTTCTAAAATGCCCAGGGTCGCGCAGTCTGAGGGTGTGCCGTTGGACATGAACGCCGGGGACCCGTCCCGCAGCGTCGTCGGCGTCATCCGCAGGGGCTTGTGCAGGGTGATCGCGTGGCCGGTCGCGCTCTGCTGACGCTCCGGGGCCATGACCGTCACGTCGCCGACTTCCGACAAGGCTTCGTACAGGGCGAACAGGCCGTCTGCCTGGACGCCGTCGTCGTTGGTCACTAAGATACGCATTGCCGTCAACTATAGCCCAAAGGCCGGGCCGGTGTCAAGGCGGAGGCCGTCCGCTTGCCGCGCCCCCGCGCGGGGTATAATGGGCGGAGAAGATTGCCCCCCGGCCCCCAATACTGGGGGAGGCAGAAGGGAAAAAGGGTCGGGCGACCCGACCCCTACACCTCCGGCGCGTGGGGTGGGGTTTCCCCGCCCTCTTTCCGGGTTCCTCTCCCCATCATTGGGGGCCGGGGCGACATTAGAAAGCCTATTCCCATGCGCCTGCGCCTTTTCCTGTGCGCGCTCCTGCTTGCCTTGTCCTGGCACGACACACACGCCGCGCCGCCCCCGGCGCCCGCCGCCTTCGGCGTGGCCGCGCACGACAACGTCAACATCGAGTGGTGGTACGTCAACGCCCACGTCACCACGGACAAAGGCCGCCACCTGGCCCTGATTGGCTCGTTTTTTCGGTTCGGGGCGGGCGTCAACCCGCTGGACGGCTCGGCCCTGCCGCGCGCCCACTATTTGATCTATGCCGTGACCGATCTGGACAGAAAGACCCAGCAGCCCTACTCGCTGGCCGACGCCAATATGATCTCCCTCTTGAAGCAGTTCGGGCCGCTGCTGGCCGCCCAGAACCCCCGCGACAAGGGCGTCCGCGCCCTCCTCGCGGGATTGGATCAGGGTAAATTGCCGCCGCCCCATCAGAAGATCGCGGGAGAGGCAAGCGTCGTCAGCGCGCCGTTCCGCCTCGCCTATGGGAAGGAAAACACGCTGGCGGCGACGAACGCCGCGAATACCGCCTTCGAACTGAACTTGGACGCGGGCGGGCCGGACAGGATTCACCTGACGCTGGCCTCCCAGAAGCCTCCAATGGCCGTCGGCGGCAAGGGCGAGACGGGCCTGCACACGCCTACCGACATGTACTACTTTTCCCTCACCCGCTGCGCCGTCGGCGGGACGGTGGACACGGGCGCGGGGCCGGAGAAGGTCACGGGCGGCCAAGGCTGGTTCGACCACCAGTGGGGCAACTCGTGGGTGGCCTCCAACAACGGCTGGGACTGGTGGGGGGTCCAATTGGACGATGGCACGGATATTTTGTTCTTCCGGCAGCGCGATTTGGCGACGGGCCGCGTCTTCTTCCCGCTGGCGACGTTCATGGACAAGGACGGGCGGCAGAGCGTGACTCGCAAGATCGTGTTCACGCCGTACAAGAAGGCGTTGTGGAAGAGCCCCCGGAGCGGCGTGACCTATCCGCTGGCGTGGACGGTAGACTTTCCTGACAAGGGCCTGCAACTGCACCTGACGGCGGCGGTGAAGAACCAGGAGATGCCGATCTTAGGCCCCGGCGCGGGCATCTGGGAGGGCCTTTGCCGGGTAGATGCTTATCAAGGCCCTGTCTTAGCGCCTGGGGAAGTTTTCAACGGCCCCGTCCAACACATCCCAGGCGTCGCGTACATGGAACTGGTCGGCTACAGCAGCCCTGCCGTGAAGAAGCAGGTGATGAAGGCGGCTGCGGCGGAGAGGAAATGAGTGCCACGGGATAAGTCCACAGAGTAAAATACCCCGGCCTGAAGGCCAGGGCCTTCAACAGTTTATCATAATGCGCGTAAGACCCCTTGATTCATCTATGGGGATAAGCGCAACGTCTTTCCTGCGAAGCAGGAACTAGTTCCTAAGACGTTCTCCTTCTGGCTGCATTTTAAGCAGGCTTCCGGTATAATCTACTTGTGAGTGTGATCTGCAATAAGTTCAGGCTGTTCCCAAGCAAGGCCCAAGAAGCCGCGTTGAATGAGACGCTTGCCGTCTGCCGCCTTGTCTACAACAGCCTTCTGCATGAGCGGACGGCACTCCATGAGCAGGGCTTGAAGGCCCCCACCTACTACACTCAGGCCCCCGCGATAACGCAGTGGAAGAAGACACACCCGGAACTCAAAACCGTTCACTCCCAGGTCTTACAGAATGTCGCTGTTCGGGTAGACCTCGCGTTCCAGGCGTTCTTCCGCCGGGTGAAGAAGAATGATGGGAAGGCGGGTGAGACGCCCGGCTATCCGCGAATGAAGGGCAGAGGGCAGTACGACAGCATTACCTACCCCGGCAGTGGCTTCAAGATTGCGAGTCTTCGGTTTGGCTGTCACTGTTCGGCAAGCAGGTACAAGTCAAGGCGAAGATACACCGTTCGCTTGTCGGCAAGGTCAAGACTTGCACGGTTCGCCGCTATGGAAGCAAGTGGTTCGTCTGTCTCTCGGTAGAGCAAGAAGACAGCCCTCTGCCGCCTTGCACAGAAGCGATAGGGCTTGACGCGGGGCTGAACTCGTTCCTAGCCTTGTCTAACGGCGAGTTTGTAGGTAATCCGCGATTCTTCCGTAAAGACGAAAAGGCGTTGGCGAAGGCTGGCAGACGACAAGCCAAGACCAAGAAGCGAAGCCATGAGCGCAAGAAGGCTAACAAGGTTCTTGCTCGTATCCATGAGCGCATCAGAAACCGTCGCCATGACTTCGTACACCAGACCGCCCGCAGGCTGGTCAACCGCTACGGCGTGATTGCCGTTGAAAAGTTAAACGTCAAGGGCATGGTCAAGAACCACTGCCTTGCTAAATCTATCTCTGACGCTTCCTGGTCGATGTTCCGTTCTGTCCTCACGAGTAAGGCTGAGAGTGCCGGGTTCCGTTCTGTCCTCACGAGTAAGGCTGAGAGTGCCGGTCGTGAGGTAATCGCCGTCAATCCTGCGTACACAAGCCAGGACTGTTCCGGGTGCGGCTACCGCCCTGACGGGCTGGAAGGCCGCACCAAGAAGAAACTGAGCGACCGCTGGCACTTCTGCCCGAAGTGTTCCGCCTCTTTGGACAGAGACACCAACGCCGCCATCAACATCTTGGCTTTGGCAACATCTTGAACCTAGCGATAGGGACAAGTCACGCTGGGGTTACAGCGTGTCAGGTAATACCTGTAGAAGCCCCGCCATTTATGGCTGGGGAGTAATCACTAAGGCCCGGGTATTTTACTCCAGGGCAAGTATTTTCAATGCCGACTGCCGACAACTATCAAGCCGACTTACGCTACCTGCCAAAAGTCCACGCCCTGCTCGAATCCCAGCCGGCGCGGGTGTTGCTGGCCGAACTGCCGCGTCAGGTCGTGCTGGATGCCCTGCGGACGGAACTGGACAGCCTGCGGCAGAGAGTTTTGGCGGGCGCGGCCATGCCGCCGTTCGCCGAGGTGGATATTTTTGCCGCCGTCCGTCGGCGTCTCCAGGAGAACCATCTGCGGCGCTTGCAGCGGGTCATCAACGCGACCGGCATCGTCATCCATACCAACATGGGGCGCGCACCGATGGCAGAGGCCGCCGTCGAGGCCATGGCGAGCGTCGCCCGGAACTACTCCAACTTGGAGATGGACTTGGCGGCAGGCAAGCGGGGCGGGCGGGGCGGGCAGATCGAGGAGCTATTGCAGCGCCTCACGGGGGCGGAATCGGCTCTGGTCGTCAACAACAATGCCGCCGCCGTGCTGCTGGCCCTGAGCACGGTGGCGCAGAGCGGTGAGGTGGTTATCTCGCGCGGCGAGTTGGTGGAGATCGGCGGCGGATTCCGCGTCCCGGACGTCATCACGCAAAGCGGCGCGCGGCTGGTGGAAGTGGGGACGACCAACAAGACGCGGCTTGACGATTACGCGCGGGCGGTTACGCCCGAAACGAAGGTCTTGCTGAAGGTCCACGCCAGCAACTATCGCATCATCGGCTTCACGGCGGAGGCGACTCTGGCCGAACTCGTAGCGCTGGGGCGGGAGCGCGGGCTGCTGGTGATGAACGACTTGGGCAGCGGGGCGTTGATAGATGTGACGCGCTTCGGCCTGCCCTATGAGCCGACGGTCGGGGAAACGATCAAAGCGGGCGTAGATGTCGCGACGGTCAGCGGCGACAAGCTGCTGGGCGGGCCGCAGTGCGGCATCCTGCTGGGCCGCGCCGATCCGATCCGCCGCATGGCGGCCAATCCTTTGTTTCGCGCCCTGCGGGCGGACAAACTCACGCTGGCTGCTTTAGAAGCGACCCTGCGGCTGTATCTGGACGAGGCGCGTCTGACCGAGACGGTGCCCGTCCTGCACATGCTCTCGCGGAGCAAGGAAGAACTGACGCGCCGCGCCCGCCGCCTGCGGAACGCGCTGGCGAAGCTGCCCGGCCTGGAGACGCGCCTCATAGATGGGGAAGGCTATACGGGAGGCGGCGCGCTGCCGATGGTTCCCCTGCCGACCAAATTGGTACAGGTGCGGGCGGCAAAGATGAGCGTGGAGGAACTGGCGTCCGCATTGCGCCGCCACGACCCGCCGGTGGTGGGCACGCTGGCCGACGGCTGGCTGACGCTGGACGTGCGGACGGTGCGGGAGGACGAGATGCGGGAGGTCGTGCAGGCGATGCGCGATGCCGCCGGGGAACCTGACCCCACCGCCGGCGGTTGAACGGGGCGTATCAAACATACCTATGAAGCACATCACGGTCGGCGTCGCCGGCCACATTGACCACGGCAAGACCGCGCTGGTTCGCGCGCTGACGGGAACCGAGACGGACCGGCTCAAGGAGGAGCGGGAACGGGGCATGTCCATCGTTCTCGGCTTCGCCCATCTCGCGTTGCCGGGGGGCGAGGTGGACCTGATTGACGTACCGGGCCACGAGAAGTTTGTCAAGACGATGATCGCGGGCGCGACGGGCATTGACGCCGCCCTCCTGGTGGTTTCGGCAAACGAGCGCATCAAGCCGCAAACCGTAGAGCACGTCGCCCTGATGGGCCTGCTGGGCGTTCGGCAGGGGCTGGTGGTCGTGTCCAAGAGCGACTTAGTGCCGGACGAAGAGGAGCGGGCGCTGGTCGCGGACGAGCTTGGCGAGTTCCTGCGCGGGACGTTCCTGCGTGATGCGCCGCTCTTGTTCGCGTCGGCGGTCACAGGCGAAGGTCTGGCGGACATCACGGCGGCGCTGGAAGGGCTGCTGGCGGGGGCCGAGCCGCCGGGCGAGCAGCCGTATTTTACCCTGCCGGTGGACCGGGCGTTCACGATCACGGGACAGGGCACGATCGTGACGGGGACGCTGCGGCGCGGGCCGGTGCGGGTGGGGCAGACGGTCGAGATCTGGCCGCACGGGCTGAAAGCCGAGGTGCGAGGGCTGGAGGTGCATGGGCAGCCCGTCACCGTCGCGCCGCCCGGCGGACGCACAGCCGTCAACCTGCGCGGGGTCAAGAAAGACGACGTGGCGCACGGCGACACGCTGGCGACGGTGGGCGCGCTGCGCCCGACCCGGCTGCTCGATGCCGAACTGATGCTGCTGGCGTCGGCGGAGAAGCCGGTCAAGCGCGGGCAGGCAGTCGTCCTGCATTTCGGGACGAGTGAAGCCCCGGCGCGGGTTTACCCCCTGGGGCAGAACGAAGTTCAGGCTGGGGAAACGGCCTTTATCCAGTTCCGACTGGCGGCGGACGCCGCCGTCCCTACGGGCGAGCCGTTTGTCATCCGCACCCCGTCCCCGGTAGACACGGTCGGCGGCGGACGGATCGTTGACCCGTATCCGGCCAAGCACACGCATGTGGATGAGGTCGTGCTTCGGTCGGTGCGGACCCTGGCGCACGGCAGCCCTGCCGAGCGGCTGGCGGAAAAGCTGCGCGAGGCGGGGCCGGAAGGACGCGATGAGCGGCAGTTGGCGCTCGATCTCGGCTTGTCTCCTGACGCCCTGACGCCGGACCTGCCCGTCGTGTTCTGCTCGGGCGGGCTGGTACTGCACGCAGACGCCTTCGAGGCGCTGCGGGGGCAGACTCTGGGCCTGGTCGGTCAGTTTCACGCGGCCCACCCGACTCGGCGCGGGATGCCGCAGGAGGAGCTGCGGCGACGCCTGCCGCGCGGTTTGAAACTCCCCGCGTATCACCGGCTGGTAGAGGTTCTCACGGCGGAAGGCGCGCTGGAAGCCCTGGACGGTCTGGTGCGGCAGTCTGGTTACTCGCCCGAAGCCGCGCTGTCCGCCGTCGAGCGGGGGATCGCGCGGGAAATCGAGGCCGAGTTCCGCGCGGGCGGCCTGAAGCCGCCGGACTTGGATGCCGTCTTGAAGCGCGACCGGCGGCGCAAGAGCCTCTATCATTTTCTGGTCGAGGCGGGCGCGCTGGTTCCCACGACCGAGCGCACCAGCAACCGGACGGTCGTGTTCCACCGAGACGCCATTGCCGAGGCCGAGCGGCTGCTTTGCGCCGCGCTCTTTGGCGGTGAGGGGCAGACGGTCTCGCAGCTCAACGCCGCGCTGGGTACGACGCGCAAGTTTTCAATCCCGCTGTTGGAATATCTAGACGCCGTGGGCGTGACGAAGCGCGCGGGCGATTTGCGGATACTGGGAACCCACCCCGGCGCTAGCGCCGACCCTCCCGAAACGGGAGGGTGAAGAGTGTAGGGGCGCTGCTTGCCGCGCCCTTCCCTCTCCTGCTCCCTTCCCTAACAGGGGAGGGTGGCGAAGCCCTAGCGAGCCGGGAGGGGTTCCGAAAGGAGGTGTACGATAATGGCAGACAAAGAACTGCGCTTGACCGAGATGGTCTCCTGCGCGGGTTGAGCGGCGAAGCTTGGTCCGGGGGACCTGAACGTCGCAGTGAAAGATTTATTCGTCAACGTGCCGCGTGACCCGAACGTCCTGGTGGGCTTCGGGACGCTTGACGACGCCGGCATTTACCGCCTGAGCGAGACGCAGGCGCTCGTGCAGACGGTGGACTTCATCACGCCGGTCGTGGACGACCCTTACGCCTACGGCGAGATCGCCGTGGCGAACGCGCTTTCGGACGTCTATGCCATGGGCGGCCTGCCCCTGACGGCCCTGAACGTCGTCTGCTTCCCGTCGGACATAGACATGGGCATCTTGAACGGCATCCTGCGCGGCGGCCTAGCGAAGTGCCTGGAAGCGGGTGTCGCGCTCGTGGGCGGGCATACGGTTGATGACCCGGAGATCAAATTCGGGCTGTCCGTAACGGGGGCCGTCCACCCCGATCATATCTGGACGAATGCAGGCGCGCAGGCGGGGGATGCCTTGATTCTGACCAAGCCGCTCGGCATCGGGGCGATCACGACAGGCATCAAGCAGGGCGTCGCGCCCGCCGAAGCCGTGGAAGTCGCACTGACTTCGATGCGAACGCTGAACCGGGCGGCGCGGGACGCCGTGGCGACGGTGGGGGCACACGCCTGCACGGACGTGACCGGCTTCAGCCTGATGGGGCACCTGTACCAGATGCTTCGCGCGTCGGGCGCGTCGGCACGGGTTTACGCCTCGCAGGCGCCGTTCTTGACCGGCGCTCTGGATTTGGCGCGGCAGGGCGTCGTGCCGGGCGGGACGGCGCGCAACCGGGACTACTTCGGGGCGCACGTCACGCTCTCTCCTGATGTCGGGGAGGCCGTGAGCGACCTGCTGTTCGACCCGCAGACATCGGGCGGTTTATTGGTGTCGGCGGCGGGGGATAAAAAGGACGCGCTGCTGGCGGCACTGATTGGCACGGGCGTTCCAGCGGCTCACATCGGGGATGTGACCGAAATCTCTGCCGGTCACGTCTTTGTCGTCTAAATGGAGGCGTTCGGGGTCTGGTGGCCCTCCTGGTCTTCAAAACCAGCGACCCGCATTACGCGGGTGGTGGGTTCGATTCCCATCCGCTTCCGCCAACTATCATGCCTACCGAAGACATCCAATCCGCACACATCCAATCCGCTGATGCCACAAAACAGATGCCCGTCGTGCGGCTGCGCGACGGGCATCTGACCGAACTGGACGACACGCTGGTCGTTGAGGAGCCGCTGGAGATACGGCTGGGGAGTGAGCGGTTCACCGTGACCATGCGGACGCCGGGGGATGACTTCGCGCTGACGCGCGGCCTGCTGCTGACGGAAGGCGTCATTGATTCGGAGGCCGACATCGGCCAGATCCGCTACTGCGACACGGGCGCGGCGGCGGACGCGGATGTGCCGAACATCGTGACCGTCCGACTGAAAAAGCCGCCCATTTCCGGGCGGCTCTGGCAGCGGACGCTGATGGCGGGGACAAGCTGCGGCCTGTGCGGCAAGGCGGCCCTGGAAGCCGTCGGGAGGCAGACGTGCCCCCTGCCGCCTGCTTCGGGGGTCTTGAGCCGGGACACTCTGCTCACCCTGCCGCACACCCTGCGGCGGCATCAGACGCTCTTTCGGAAGACAGGCGGCCTGCACGCGGTCGGCCTGTTCGACGGCATGGGCGACTGCCGGTGCGTCTTTGAAGACATCGGGCGACACAACGCGACCGACAAAGCCATAGGCTACGGCGTGGAGCACGGTTGGCTGCCGTGGACGGGCGACACGCCCCTGATCCTGCTGGTCAGTGGACGGGCCTCATTCGAGATCACGCAGAAGGCGCTCATGGCACGCATCCCCGTCGTCTGCTCCGTGTCCGCCGCCTCCACATTGGCCGTCGAGTTGGCTCAGGCCAACGGTCAGACGCTCATCGGATTCCTGCGCGACACGGGCATGACGGTCTACGCAGGCGGCGAACGACTATCCCTCGCGCCCGATGCCTAGCGCATCGGCGACGCGGTTGATGTAGTTGAACCAGGAGGTGATCAGCGTGATCTGCAAGATGCCCCGGTCATCGAACTCCACCGCGCGCAGGCGCGCATGGTCGTCGGGACTGACCTTTGTGGCGTCCTTCGTGACCTTGACGACGTAGTCCAGCATGGTCCGGTCCTGCTCACTGATCGGGGCGGTCTTGTAGTCCCGGCGCAAGGCTTCCACGAAGCCGTCATCCAGGGTGATTCGACGCAGAAACTCTGCGTGCGAGACCGTTCAATAAAAACACCGGTTGGTGACGGAGACCGTCGTCGTGATCATCTCCTGCTGCCGCCGCGTCAGCGGCAGGTCGGGGGACATCAGCGAACCGAAGGTCGAGAAGGCGTGAAAGAGGGCGTCGGGGATGAGCGTGTGGGACGAGACGATGTTCGGCATGTCGGATCGCCCCGCCTCGTCCGTCCCTTCCACGGGTGTCGCGTACTCCACGGGGTAAAGCTCCCGCTGCTTCGTCATCAGTTCCCTCAGCCGCTCGTCGGCTTCGGAGGGCGAGATTGTTTTGATCCAGGCCATGTGCTTTCCTGCTCCTTTCGCTGGGACTGACCCCATCTTCCCTTCGGCTCGATTTGTGGTAAACGCCCTGCAACCCTATGAGGGAACACCGCTTATACCAAGAACCTGGATGCATTTTACCCGCTACAGGTTGTTAAAATAACTGCTGTGCAGCATAAGCTAGGAAAGAGTAGAGTGCGAGGAGTGCAACTTTCTCAAATCACCGTTTCAACGGTTACAGTCCCCATATGCGCCTCATGTTGGGTTTGTGATAAGGATGTTTGCGGATAAAAAAACCGGCCCCTAACAAAGAGGCCGGGCGTTGTTTGTTTCTTCTATGCGGTTCTCGTAATCATCCGTGACGTCTAACTGGATAGCGCGTGCGTCCGGCCCGACCTCCTTGGCCGCAGCCGCGCCGCGCTCGAAGCTGCGCGACCCGACAAGCACGGTGAAGCCGTGCGCCGCGAGATCCTTCGCGATCTGAAGACCGATTCCTTGATTAGCCCCGGTGACCAGGGCGACGGGTTTGTCCTGCATCGTAATCTCCTTCGAGTGCGTGATAATGTGGTACTATCAAGTACACTCGGACCAAGTGTACCCACATATTTGAACACTGTCAAGATAAATCTGAACACTGTTAAAATAAATTTGAACATGCCTCAAAAAAGATCGACATACCATCACGGCGACCTGCGCGCCGCTCTCATCAAAGCGCCCGATGACATCATCGCCGAGGGGGGTATTGAAGCCTTCTCGCTGCGCGCCGCCGCGCAGCGGGCGGGCGTGTCTCCGGGCGCGCCGGCGCATCACTTCGGGAGCGCCAAAGGACTCCTCACTGAAGTTGCACTGTTGGCGTTTGAAAGGATTGGGCGATACATCGAGGAGGTCGGGCACTCGGACGATGTCGCTACGGACGTCCGCGCACTGACTCTCGCGTTTATCACCTTTGCATTAGACCATCCCGGTCACTTCCGTCTGATGTTTCGGAGTGATCTTGTGAACCGCAATGACCCCCGCTATCCTGAGATCAGCATCAAGCCTGGGATGCGGCTCAGTCTTGCAGTCGCCGCCTATCACGGCAAATCCGATGTGGACATGAATCGGTTCGAGGATGCGGCGGACATCTTCGGCGCGATGGCTACGCTGCATGGCCTCGCGCATCTGGTTCTTGAGGGGAAGGCCGCCCATTTCTTTCAAGATGCTACTTCCCAGGACTTCGCGAAGAAGGAACTACCCAGGGTGCTTGAGCACATGTACCCGCACAAAGACAGGACGCAGGGAGCATAGGCGCCCAAAAATGGCGCTTGTCCTCCTCCGGCTTGACAAACTGGCCGTTCTTCGAGTCACGAACAATGGTTTGCGTTTTGGGCGGCTGCTGCGGCTGGGGAAGCATGGCGTTGGGCACCGCCGTTGCCTTCGGCTCTGCTGTCTGCAAGCCGTGCAGGTCGTCGGCGGCTTGCTGGGCTTTGGCAGCAGTGAAGATCGCCAGCGAGGCACTTCCAGCCAAGAGGCGGCGTGGTCTGGGTGCGGCTCGTGGCGAGGGGAAAATGGGCGCACACGAACGTGGCACTAATCCTCGACGCCTACTTTGAGCGTTTCATCGGAAATGCGTCAGCGCGGCCATGGCCGCGTAGTAGCCGCACATGCCGTGGACGCCGCCGCCGGGAGGGGTGGACGAGGAGCAGAGATAAAGGCCGGGAACGGGCGTGGACCAGGGCGTCCAGTGGGCGACGGGGCGGGTGAAGAGCTGCCGCCAGTCTTGGACGCCGCCGTTGATGTCCCCGCCGATGTCGTTGGCGTTGTAGCGCTCCAACGCGGCGGGGCCGAGGACGTGCCGCGCCAAAATCCGGTCCCGGAAGCCGGGCGCGAAGCGCTCCACCTGCGCCTCGATCCGCTCCGTCATGTCCACCGTGCAGCCGTTTGGGACATGGCAATAAGCCCAGACGGTGTGCTTGCCCTCCGGCGCGCGCGTCTCGTCAAAAAGGCTTTGCTGGGCCAGCAGAACGTAGGGCCTGTCCGCGACCTTGCCGCGCGCGGCGGCTCGCTCCGACAGGCTGATTTCAGCCTGCGTCCCGCCGAGATGCACCGTCCCGGCTTGCGCCACTTCCGGCGACTTCCAGGGGATCGGCCCGTCCAGCGCCCAGTCCAGCTTGAACGCGCCCATGCCGTAGCGATACCGTCCCAGCCGCGATTTGTAGCCCTCCGGCAGCCGGTCCCCGGCGATGGAGATCAACTGCCGGGGTGTGATGTCTCCCAAGATGATGCGCGACGGCGGCAGATCGTCCAGCGACTTCACCTCCTGCCCCGTCACAACCTCGCCGCCCAGGCTCTTCAAATACGCAACCAGCGCGTCCGTGATCATTTGCGAGCCGCCGCGCGGGAACGGCCAGCCGACGGCGTGACCCGCGATGCCCAGCGCCATGCCGAAGGCCGCGCTCGGCGACTGCTCCAGCGGCAGCATCGAGTGCGCGGCGATGCCGGAAAAGAACCCGCGCGCCCGCCCCCCCTGAAACGCCGCCTCGGTCAGCGTCCGCGACGACAGCATGGCCTTCAGGCCGAACCGCGCCAGCCCGAACGGGTAGCGCGCCAGCCGCCACGGCTCGCGCAGCGTCCGCGCCGTTTCGTCCCAATCGGGGACCAGCGGCCCCATCAGGCGCCGATAGTTCTCCGCATCGGCCCCCAGCGTCCGGGCCGTTTCTTCCACCGACTGATAGAGGAGCGCAGGTGGGCCGTCATCAAACGGGTGCGCGACGGCCGCAAGGGGCTGTATCCATTCCAGTCCGTACTGTTCCAGTGGCAGCGTCCGAAAGAACGGCGAGCCGTAGCCCAGTGGGTGGATGGCCGAGCAGACGTCGTGCGCGAAGCCCGGCAGCGTCAGTTCTTTCGTCCGGCAGCCGCCGCCGGGCGTGTCTTTGGCTTCCACGACCAGGACGGAATGCCCCTCCTGCGCGAAGCGGATGGCCGCCGCCAGCCCGTTCGGCCCCGCGCCGACCACCACGGCGTCATAACTTGTTGTCTGGCTCAGGGTGGGGTTCGCAGTCTAGGCAGGCGGCGGCAAACGCCGCTCGAACTTCAAAATCTCGATCTCCAACCGCAGCGCCATTTTCTCGCGCTCGTGCGCCTCATTCTCATGGTTGCGGTGCATCTCGTAGATAATCCGCTCGATGGCCGCCGACATGTTTTTGATTTCCTGACGCATCTCGGCGATGTCTTTCTTGTTTTTCTCCGTTTCCTGCGTCAGCAGAAACACGCGCGAAACGAGATCCCAGAACTGTTTCCACATGGCGTGTTGACCATCCTCACGACGCGGGCCAGCTTTGACTCAGCAGACGATGGACATTCTCCATCGTCGCGCGCGTTTCCATTTTTAGCCGCTCAATCTCCGCCTGCGTCGCCGCCATGCCTAGACTCATGCGATCCATCTCGGCGAACATCTCCGCGATAGCATTTTTGTAATAAGTCACCTCTTCGGCGCTCGGCTCTGCCTGCGGATCAGCCGTTAGCGTCTTCTCCATGTTCCTCTCTCCTTTCCGTCATTGTAGCACATCGGGCCTCTCGGTGACACTGATCTCCTCCACCCGCAGCCGCCGCACCGTCAGCTCGTCAATTTCCAGCGAGCGTATCTGCGCCTTGCCAATGACGTGGCGGCCCACTGCCAGTGCGCTGACGGCGAACGCTCCCAGAGCCAGGGCGCCCATTGACGACGCGCCGATGGCGATGGCCGGGGCCAGCCCCTCACCCACCTGTTCCGCGTGCCCTGCAACGTCATGGCCGGTCGGCATGACTCGCCTCCTCATTCGCTGCGGTTTCCTCGAAGCTCACCCGGTCGTAAACCTCCGCCAGCGACAGTGTGCAACCCAGGGAAGGGAGCAGCAGGCTCGCCTCCAGCCCTTCCGCCGCCGTGAACTTCCAGGAGCCGTCGTCCTGCCGGACGTATTGCTCGACAAGTGGCTTGTCCTGCGAGACCAGGATGTATTCTTGCAGCGAGTCCAGGTGCCGGTAGAGCGCCCACTTTGCGCCCCGGTCGTAAGCTTCGGTTGTGGGCGACAGCACCTCAAAGATAATGGAGGGGTTGATGATGCTGTTTTTGTCCAGCGGGTGCCGGTGCTGTTCCCCGCAAACGACCGTCACGTCCGGGTGCGTCATCAGGCCCGACTGCATCACCGTCACGCGCAGGTCGCTGTTGAAGACGGCACAAGGGGTGCCTCGTAACAGACTCCTCATCTCGCCGCCGATGTTGTTGCCGATGGCGCTCTGTTCCGGGCTGCCGCCCGCCATTGCGAAGATCTGGCCGGACAGGTACTCGCTCTTGTAATCGGCATCTTGTTCGAGTTCGAGATATTGTTCGGGCGTGTAGAAGGGTGCGGGTTGTGCGGACATGTGCTTCTCTACCTCCCAGATTGCAAAGAATGTTCGTTGTCGTTGCTGGCATTTGGTTCTACAGCCCAGGGGCTAGACCGGATACTGTCCCACGTTACCCGCCAGTCTGCTGTATCATCCTCAACTCGTAGCACCTTCCAGATGCTATGAGAGGCCAGCGGCCTTCCGCAACTCACGCAGGGGAAGCTGTCACCGCTGCCGGAGATGCTTACTCGCCTCGCCAGATCGTCCGCGTCAAGAAAGACCGTGTCCACTTCATAATCTATCAGGTATGTCGTGCGGCATTTGGGACATCGGAACAAGGCGTAATCTTCATCGCCGCCGTTTGCTCCCCCTCGCTTCCAGATTTCGTAGTAATTGATGTCGGTTTCTTTGACGAAATCACCCATGTGGTTGCCCTGATGTGGAAGTTCCCTTTCGCTATTCCGCATTCCTGCTTGATGACCGAAGTTGCGGCTGTGCCCCCTCGGATTAACGGTCGAAGAAACCGGGTAGAACCCGGAACAGTTAGCCATGTCTCCCCTCAGTCCCTTTGAAAGCCGGAAAAGGAATCATTCCCCATGTTTAAACTGCCCCTCTTCTCGTCCAGCGGCGACGGGAAGAAGCGTGAGGATCAGCCGTTCAGCCGGCAGACGCAAGGCAAGGCGGCGCGGCTGGAGGGCGCGACCGTGACGGAGAGTGTCTGCCCGTACTGCGCGGTCGGGTGCGGCCAGCACATCTACACCAAAGGCGGCCAGATCATTGACATTGAGGGCAACCCGCACTCGCCGATCAATGAGGGGACGCTGTGCCCGAAGGGCGCGAACGTCTTTCAACTCGCCCGCAACCCGCACCGGGTCAAGCACGTCCTGTACCGCGCGCCCTATGCGACCGAATGGGAGCAAAAGCCGCTGGACTGGGCGATGGACCGGATCGCCCAGAAAGTGAAAGATGCCCGCGAAAAGGGGTGGGCCGAGAAGGACGACCAGGGCCGGACGATCAACGCGGTTCGCAACCTCGGCTGTCTGGGCGGGGCGACGCTGGACAACGAGGAAAACTACCTGATCAAAAAGCTGTTCTCGGCAGGGCTCGGCGTCCTGTCCGTCGAGAACCAGGCGCGCATCTGACATTCTGCTTCCGTGCCCGGTCTGGGCGCGTCATTCGGCCGCGGCGCGGCCACTTCTTACCAGCAGGATCTCGCGAACAGCGACGCCATTCTGATCATGGGTTCCAACATGGCCGAGGCCCATCCGGTCGGCTTCCGCTGGCCGATGAAGGCCAAAGCCAAAGGCGCCAAGCTCATCCATGTGGACCCGCGCTACACGCGCACCTCCGCCGTGTCTGATGTCCATGTCCAGATCCGGGCGGGCAGCGACATCGCGTTTTTGGGCGGGCTGGTCAACTACGTCCTGACGCACGAGCGGTGGTTCAAGGAGTACGTCCTGGCCTACACCAACGCCTCGGTGCTCGTGGATGAGCGGTTCCAAGACACGGAAGACCTCGACGGCCTGTTCAGCGGCTACGACGCCGAGACGCGCGACTATGACCCGTCGGAGGGCCACTGGAGCTACAAGCACCCAGAGGGCCAGGACGGCGGGGGCGGCAAGGCGCAGGGCAAGCACGGCAAGGACTCCCAAGGGGTTCACGGGCACGGCATTGACGGCGGGGCATCCACGCACTCCTCGCCGCAGGACTCGCCGACCGAGAACAAGTCCGGCGAAATCCAGCACGACCCGACCTTGCAGGACCCGCACTGCGTCATGCAGCTTCTCAGGCGCCACTTCGCCCGCTACACGCCCGAACTGTGCGCCGAAATCTGCGGCTGCACCCCGGAGCAGATCGTCCACGTCGCCGAGATGCTCTGCGACAACTCGGGCCGGGAGCGCACCAGCGCGATCTGCTACGCGGTTGGCTGGACGCAGCACACGACGGGCGTCCAGATCATCCGCGCGGCCAGCATCTTGCAGCTCCTGCTGGGCAACATCGGGCGGCCCGGCGGCGGCATCATGGCCCTGCGCGGCCACGCCAGCATCCAGGGGTCTACGGACATCCCGACGCTGTACGACCTGCTGCCCGGCTACCTGCCGCAGCCGACATCCGATGAGTCGCATGATACACTGGACTCCTATGTCCAGTACGAGGGCCTGCCGACGGGCTACTGGGTCCATTTCAAGGCGTTCATGGTCAGCCTCCTGAAAGCCTACTATGGGGAAGCGGCAACGCCTGCGAATGACTTCTGCTACCACTGGCTGCCGCGCCTGGACGACGATTATTCGATGATCCCCGTCTTCCAGCGCATGGCGAAGGGGGACATGACCGGCTACTTCATCTTCGGCCAGAACCCCGCCGCCGGCTCGGTCAACGCCAAGATCGTCCGCCAGGGCCTGCGGAACCTGGACTGGCTGGTCGTCGGCGACTGGTTCGAGACCGAGAGCGCCATCTTTTGGAAGAACGACCCCACCGGTCCGCCGCCCGAAGAGGTCAAGACAGAGGTCTTTTTCATCCCCGCCGCTTCGTCGCCGGAGAAGGAAGGGACGCTGACCAACACGCAGCGCCTGATCCAGTGGCACGACAAGGCGCTCGACCCGCCGGACGACTGCCGCTCCGATCTGTGGTTCATGTACAACCTGGGCAAGCGCTTGAAGAAGCTTTACGCCGGCTCGACCGACCCCAAAGACCAGGGATTCCTACACCTGACCTGGGACTATGAGTACGACGAACCGCCGCGCCTGCCCGACGGCTCGGTCAGCCGGATCGAGGGCGAGCCGGACGCCACCAAAGTATTGCAGGAGATCAACGGCTACCACCCCGATCAGGTGGACCCCCAGACCGGCAAATGGAAGCTGCTGTCGGGCTTCTCGGACTGCAAGGACGACGGCACGACGGCCTGCGGCTGCTGGATCTATTCGGGTGTGACGCCTGCTCCGGACGTCAACCGCGCCCGTGACCGGGTGCGGACGCCGGGCAACATGGTAGAGCCTAAGTGGGGCTATGCCTGGCCCCACAACCGGCGCATTCTCTACAACCGGGCGAGCGCCGCGCCGGATGGTTCGCCGTGGTCGGAGCGCAAGAAGTACATCTACTGGGACGAGGAAAAGAAGAAGTGGACCGGCCCGGACGAGCCGGACTTCCAGCCGGATAAGCCGCCCTCTTACCGCCCGCCCGACGGTGCGGTGGGCATGGACGCGATCAGCGGCGACGCGCCGTTCATCATGCACCCGGATGGCCGGAGCTGGCTGTTCGCCCCCGGCGGCACGAAGGACGCGCCGTTGCCGACCCATTACGAGCCGGTCGAGTCGCCGGTGCGGAACCTGATGTACGGCGCGACTCAGGACAACCCGACGACGCGCTACTTCGAAGGGCCGGACAATAAGCTGGCCCACACGGTAGAAACGGACTACCCCGTCGTCGCCTGCACGTTCCGCATGACCGAGCAGTATCTGAGCGGCCCGATGTCCCGGTTCAACTCCTGGCTCAACGAGCTGATGCCGGCCATGTTCATCGAGATCAGTCCCGAGCTGGCGGAAGAGCACGGCATCGAGAACGGCGGCTGGATGGTGGCCGCTTCGCCGCGCGGCGAGATCGAGGCGCGCGCCCTGGTGACGCGCCGCATCAAGCCGATGGTCATTGACGGCAAGACCATCCACCAGATCGGCATCCCGTTCCAGTGGGGCTACGCGGGCGAGACAGTCGGCAGCATTGCCAACGATCTCACCGCGCTGCTGGCCGATCCGAACGTCTCCATGCACGAGGCCAAAGTGTTCGGCTGCCGTGTCCGCGCGGGCCGTGCCAAGAACCAGCCGACCGAGCCGACCAAGCCCGAAGCGCGATGGGCCAACCGCGAGCCGGTCCCGGACACGCCCGCCGGGGCGCAGCCGGAGGGCCATCTGGAGAGGTATATGCGAAAAGATGGGCCGAGGACGAAATAGCCATGATCCAACTCGAAATGATCCAGAGCCTGACGAACGCCTTTCCGCCGCAGCGGACGCCCGTGCCGGACCCCGGCCCGGACGGGCAGGGGCAGATGGGCTTCTTCACCGACACCAGCCTGTGCATCGGCTGCAAGGCTTGCGAGGTCGCCTGCAAGCAGTGGAACCAACTGCCCTCGGACGGCTTCAAGTTCACGGGCAATTCCTACGACAACACGGAGCATCTTTCCGCGACAACCTGGCGGCATGTCGCCTTCCAGGAGCAGATCGGGGAGACGTCTTCCCGCTGGCTGATGATGAGCGATGTCTGCAAGCACTGCGAGGACGCCCCCTGCCAGCAGTCCTGCCCGACCGGGGCGATTGTCTACAACGAGTTCGGCGACGTGTATGTCCAGGCGGACATCTGCAACGGCTGCGGCTACTGCGTCGCCGCCTGCCCGTTCGGCGTCCTGGGCCGGAGCAAAGAAGACGGCCACGCCCATAAGTGTACGCTCTGCTATGACCGCCAGAAGGATGGGCTGACCCCGGCCTGCGCCAAGGCCTGTCCGACGGCCTCCATCCAGTTCGGGCCGGTGGACGAGCTGCGCGAACACGCGCGGGAGCGGGTCGCCACTCTGAACGCGCAGGGCAGCGACCACGCCTACCTGTACGGCGCGGACCCGCTGCCGGGCTACGGTACGCTCAACTCGTTCTTCCTGCTGGAAGACCACCCGAACCGCTACAACCTGCCGGAGCGGCCGCCCCAGCCGCTGCACAAGCAGGAGAAGCGCTACGCGGCCAGCCTGCTGACCGGGCTGGCCTTGACCGCCCTGGCGGGCCTGTTCCTGGCGCAAGGGGGCCGAGATGCCTGAAACGGAAGCGCGCGGCGAGGTCGAAACGCGGGGCCGCTGGGACGGCGCAAGCGGCGTCAAGCCCGATCACAAAAACCCCGATCACAAAAACCTCGATCACAAAAACCTTGATCGCAAATACATGACCGAGGGCCTGCCTGAGCGCAGTACCGGAGACAAAAGCGACGGCACGGCGGCCTATTACGACATTTCGCTGCTGAAGGCGCCCGTCTGGACGCCCGAAGTCGGCGTCTACTTCTTTCTCGGCGGCCTGTCGTCGTCCGCCTTCAGCCTGGCGCGTATGGCGGACCGCTTCGGCAGAGGCCGCTACCGGAACGTCGCCAAAGCGGGGACTCTGATTGCCGCGCTGGCCGCGCTGCCCTGCGCGCCGCTGCTGATCAAGGACCTGGGCGACCCAAAGCGCTTCCACCACATGCTGCGGGTCTGGAAGCCGTCGTCCCCGATGAACCTGGGAAGCTGGACTCTCACCGCCTACACGGGAATGGGGGCCATTGCCGCTCTGCGTGAACTGCTGCGCGTCCTCCGCCATGACGCCCCTCTGACGGGCGCGGCGCGGGCCGTGGATGAAACGGCGGGTATCGTTGCCGACGCCGCTGGAATCCCGCTCGGCCTGCTGCTGGCCGGCTACACGGGCATCCTCCTCAGCACGACGGCGACCCCGATCTGGAGCCGCAACTCCTGGATCGGCGCCCTGTTCAGCGCCAGCGCGGTCAGCGCGGGCACGGGCGCGGTGCGTCTCGTCTTGGAAGTGACGGGGCAGGAGGGGCCGGGGACGGAAGCGCTGGCGAAAGTCGAGACGGCGGCGCGCGCCGCCGAGGTCGTCTGCCACGCCGGGTTCCTGTCCGCCGCCGGGCCGCTGGCGAAGCCGCTGACGGAGGGCAAAGAGAAAACGGCGTATCTGGCCGGGGCGATTGGCGCGGGGATCGTGCTCCCTGAACTTCTGAACCGCCTGCCCGTCCCGACACCGTACCGCCACGGACTGAAGATCGCCGCCGGCGTTCTTGGTCTGATCGGCGGCTATGCCCTGCGCGCGGCCTTCGTCGCCGCCGGAAAGCCGTCCGCGCTGGACCCGGATGCGGCGCGGCTGGCGACGGGGGAGAAGGGCGGCACAGCATGAAAGTCCGCTGGAGCCGGGACAGCCTGCGCCTGCGAATCACGCCCTCGGAACTGGCGATCATCACGCGCGGCGATGAGGTGGGGCAGGAACTGCGCGTCCCCGGCGGCGCGTGTTGGCGCGTGGCCGTCGCTTCTGGGGCGCAGACCGGCCTCCTTTCCCAAGACCAAGCCGTGCAGGTGGTTCTGTCGCAGGCCGACCGGGAGCGTCTGGCGCAGCCGGAAGCCGAGGGCGTCTACTTCCAGACGCCCGATGGCCTGCGTTACTACGTCGAGAAAGACTTTTCCTGCACCCACCCCCGCGCCGCCGAGGCGCTGGAGCCGGCGACCGAGACGTTCATGGCCCCGCAAGGCTTTGAGGAGCGCAAGTTAGAGACGGAGACCGAAATCCATGGCGACTGACCTGGTCCGCTGGGGAAACATGCCGGACGATGACGGCGCGCGGGATGAAGACGTCGAAGAGTGGGACCGGCCGCCGACCGACCCGCGCCCCAACCCGCATTCCGGCCCGATTCACGACAATCGGAGCGAGTCCGGCGCGCGTCGGGCGGATCAGGATGCGTTCCAGGCGAAGGCCCGAGGCGACGTCTCCTTTGCGAAGATGCGCGAGGGCGATGCCGCCGATCTCCGCCAGAGCCGCTGGGACTGGGGCGACCTGCGGACCTGGATGTGGATCGCCGCCATGTGCCTCGGCTTCCTGCTCTTCGGCGCGTTCGTCTACTTCATGCCGCAGGGCCGGCACAACCAGACGGATGGCCCTACCCCGACGCCCACCATCCGCGTCTACTAGCGCCCCCTTGACAGCGTTTCGGCTCTTTGCTACAATGTCGTGATAATCATCTTGACGACATTGGGGGAAGGGCAACACTATGGCAACGCAGGTTCTTCCGGCAGGAGGCTTCTCGCGGGAACGGCTGTTTCTGGCCTCCTGCATCGCGCTCGTCGCCACCGCCATGACATTCGCGGTGCGCGCGGACATCATGAATGCGCTGGGGCAGCAGTTCCACCTGAACAAAGAGCAGGTCGGCGCAATTGCGGGGATTGCCTTCCTCGGCTTCACCGTCGCCATCTTTTTCGGCGGGCAGGTAGTGGATGCGCTGGGCATGGGGCGCGTGCTGGGGCTGGCCTTCGTCTGCCATGTCAGCGGCATCGCGCTGACCATCGGGGCGAACGGCTACTGGCTCCTGTGGACGGGGACGCTGCTGCTGGGTCTGGGCAACGGGCTGATCGAAGCGGCCGTCAACCCGTTGATCGCGACAATGTACGCAGGCAACAAGACGCCGAAGCTGAACGCGCTCCATGCCTGGTTTCCGGGCGGCATCGTGATCGGCGGTGTCGTGGCCTACGGGATCAGCACGGGCCTGCACCTGCCGCTGCACCTGGGCTGGCAGGTGAAGATGGCGACCATCATCCTGCCGACGCTGACCTACGGCTTTCTGTTCCTCGGCCAGAAGTATCCGCCGACCGAGCGCGTCCAATCCCACATCTCCACGGGCGCTATGTACCGGGAGGCCATGCGCCCTCTGTTCCTTCTCTGGCTGTTCTGTATGCTTCTGACGGCGGCGACGGAGCTGGCGACGGGGCAGTGGATCGGCTCGATCCTAGCCAACGTCGCCGGGGCCAGCAGCATCCTGATCCTGGTGCTGATCAATGCCATCATGTATGTGGGACGCTCGTTCGCCGCCCCGGTCGTGCATCGGCTCTCGCCCGTCGGGATGCTGACCGGCTCGGCCGCCTTCGCGCTGGCCGGCCTGCTGGCGATGAGCTACGCGGCCAGCCGCCTGGGTGCGTTCGCGGCGGCAGCGATTTTCGCCGTGGGCGTCTGCTACTTCTGGCCCACCATGCTGGGCGTGACTTCGGAGCGCTTCCCGCGCGGCGGCTCGTTCCTGCTGGGCCTGATGGGCGCGGCGGGCAACCTCTCCGTCGCCATCGTCCTGCCCTGCATGGGCCATGTCCAGGATATCAGCCGGAACCACCCCGAACTGGCCCTGCGCTACATGGCGATCCTGCCCGCCATTTTGATTCTCATCTTCGCGGCGATCTACCTCTCCGACAAGGCAAAAGGCGGCTACCGGGCCGAGACCCTCAGCGCCCCGATCCCTAACGAGGAGCCGCTGGCGACGCCGCTTTAGAACGAGGCGGCAGTGCGTGGCCTTTTCCCAGGGCTGAAGGTTTTATTGGGGTAACCCCTGGGCTTTGGAAGTGCAACACCCCGCCTGCGCGGGCTGAGGATTGTGCCACTATGCAGCCAGGTGTCATACACGCACTCGCGCAATATATTCGGGTATTGACTGACAGCGCCGGCCGTACATCAAAGGCTGAAGACAGGATGGCTTACACAAAGCATCTTGCTGAGGCGGCGATTATGTTCAGCCTTGCTCATGCGGGTGACGCGCATCAACTGGCGGATAAGGTTGCACAAGAGCGGCACACCTTTGGTTGGGGTTACTTGTCCGGCCCGGAAGGAGAAGCTGCCGAAGCTGCATTTCAACAATTTGCCGCACTTGCTGGCGAAAATTGACAGTTATCGCTTGTCAAATGTCTCATTTGGTGCTATAATAACGGCAGAGGCCGAACATCCGTTGCCGAACAGATGTGCCTTGTCTACCTTTTCGCTCTGCAAAGGGGAGGGAACAGAGCCATGCCGAAGCCGATTTCCAGTCGTCAAAAACAGATTTTAAACTATATCCAGCAGCACATGGACGCGCACGGCTACCCGCCGACCGTCCGCGAGATCGGGAGCGCGGTCAGCCTTTCGTCATCGTCCACCGTCCACGCGCACCTGAAGACGTTGCAGGAGCAGGGGCATATCGAGCGAGACGCGGTGCTGACGCGGGCCATTAAGCTAACAGCCAGCGGGGGCGGCGAGAGCCGGCCGCTGACCAAGCCGGTCATCCAGATGCCGATCATCGGCACGGTGGCGGCGGGCAAGCCGCGCCTGGCCGTCGAGGACGTGGAGGATGTCTTCCCGCTGCCCTCGGACTTCATTTCGGGCGACGGGTTCATGCTGCGCGTCATCGGGGACAGCATGATCGAGGACGGCATCCACGAGGGCGATCTGGTCGTCGTGCGCCGCCAGCAGACCGCCGATAACGGCGAAACCGTCGTCGCCATGATTGACAACGAGGCGACCGTCAAGCGGTTCTACAAAGAAAAGTCGCGCATTCGCTTGCAGCCCGCCAACAAGCGGATGAAGCCCATGTACTTCGACACCGTGGACATCGCCGGCAAGGTCGTGGGCCTTGTCCGGCACCTCGCCTGGTAGGGAAAAGGACTCAGGGATGCCGCACATCGAGAACCACGTCGCCATTAATGCGCCGCTGGAGACCGTCTTCGCGCTGGCGCGGGACGCCGAATCGTTCCCGCAGTTCATGCCGGACGTGGAAAGCGTGACGGTGACGGAGCGCAGCGAGGACGGGAGCCGCACGGTGACGGATTGGGTGGCCGTGGCGTCCGACTTCAAGCTGAAGGTGCGCTGGACCGAGGAAGACCTGTGGGACGAAGCCGCGCACACCTGCCGCTTCCGGCAGCTCAAGGGCGACTACACGGCCTATGGGGGGCTGTGGACGTTCACGCTGGACGGTGCAGGCGGGACTCTCTTCCAATCGGAGATTGATTACGAGCTGGAGATTCCCCTCATCGGCCCGCTGCTCAAGGCGGTCGTGGCCCGGCTGATGCGCGACAATACGCAGAAGATTTTGGACGCCATCAAAACCCGTGCCGAGCAATCTTTGGCTGGCTGACGGCAGCATCCGGGGCCACCTGAACGCCGACATAATAGTGCTTCAGGATTTCGAGATACGTCTTCCGGTAGGGCGGCCCGGCCATCGCGACCGCGCCATCCTGCGACATCCCCAGCCCGTGCCCCCAGCCCTTGCCGTCGAACCGGTAGTTGCCCTCCGGCGTCCGTGTCAGCGTCACCCGCGTACTGCGGAGGACGTCATACCCCAGGATTTGCCGTAGCTGCGGCCCGGTCACGGTCCGCAGTGTGCCGTCCGCCCCGGCCACCGTCGCCGTCGTAATACGCCCCGACGCATCCCGCCCATCCACCGTCAGAGACACGAACTGGGCGACCCGTGTCCGCAAATCGCGCGCCAGCGTCTGCGCTAGTTGGGCTGGCGTGAACGTCTGTGTCCAGGTGTGGTAGCGCCCGGTCGCGGCGTACTCCTGCCCATCCGCTCCGTCGCCATCCCGCACGGCCTGAAGGTAAGGGCAGCTTCCACTGTCGTCACAGGCCGTCATGCCGCCGCTGTCGGTGGAGTAGGGGGCGTCGATCAGCCGCCCCTGATATGTCAGCACCTGCCCCCGCGTGCCGTCCACGGCGGCATTGGAGGCGGCCGTCTCCCCATCCACGCCTTCATACCCCTCGCAGCGCGTCGTGTCGTCCAGGTCGAACCCGTCCTTGACGCACTTGCCCCGGTTCTTGAGCGCGTAGGTCCGCGCCGCGACCGCCTGCGCCTTCATCGCTTCCATCGGGACCTTCGCGCCGATCTCGGCGGGGATGACCCCGTACAGATACGGCTCCAGCGGGACCGTGTTGATGACCCGCAGCGTACTGTCCGGCTCGCGCCGCACCGTCAAAAAGCCTCGGTAGCGATGCCACGGAATGCCCTTGGCCCCCAGTGGGCGGCTGTCCATGCGCGCGATCTTGACGACGCTGCCCTGTCCCGGCAAGACGACCAGGGCGGCGTTGCCGTCCCCGATAGGAATGTCGTTCAGGCCGTCCACCCGTGCCAGCGCGATGCCTGTGGGCGAGACGGTCGCCTTGTAAATGCCGTTTCCCGTGCCATGCGCCAGCACGCGGTTTGTGAGGGCATCCGTGAGGGAAAACGGCCGCTCACAGGAGAGCAGCAGGACGGTGGAATGGCGGTAGGAGTGGTCCAGCCCGATGCGGAGCGCGCCCGGCTGCGCTCTGTTGTCAGCGAGGGTGGAAACGGCAGGAACCATCAGAAGCAAAGCGAGGGTGAGGATAGCGCGCATTCTTTCTCCGGCCTACCGATGAGATAAGCACATATACGACAACAGCCCAGGAAAATCCTGAGCTGCCATTGTTCACTATAAACAGTTGTGTCATCGGGGTGACAGGACTTGAACCTGCGGCCTCTCAGTCCCGAACCGAGCACTCTACCAAACTGAGCTACACCCCGTTGTGCTATCCGAGGAGTTCGCTTTTCTCGTCGGGAGCGGAATAATGATAGCCCATTTAACTCCTGTCTGTCAAGCCTTTCGGACAGACGATTGAAGATAAGCCCCTAATCCGCCGAAAATGAAGAGCGAAAGGGTTTGTCTCCTATGAAATGCTCTCCGTTGTTCTTGATTTCCGCCGCCTCGCTCGCGACGCTTGCCGCCGGTCAGGCTTTGACTTCGACTGTACACGCCCAGCCGGTCAGTCCGGCTGAATACCACGTCCGGCTGGACTGGCAGAAGGCCGAGCCAGGCCCCGGCGGACTGGTCATTCGCGGGCGCGTGACCAACATCGGCACGATGCCGCTGACCTACACGCAGGTCACGCCGACGCTTCTGGATCGGACGGGGAAAGAAGTCTTCCGAGGGAGCGGTTATTTGACCGCCAGCCCGCTTTTGCCGGGGCAGTCGGCAGAGTTCCGCGCCTGTGAACTGTCCGCGCCACGGTTCGCCGGGCTGCGGATGGTGTTCCGCGAGGCGGGGCACCCCGTCCTGGTGGAAAGGCTGCGAGTTTCAGCGGGTCTGTAACTTTCCGCCCTGAACGGCGGGGCTTTAGAAGTGCAATTCCCCGCCTTCGCGGGCAGAAGAAATATCTGTAGGGGCGCTGCTTGCTGCGCCCTCCTGTAGCCGCGCTAAAGGCAACAGTCAGATACCCCATTGCTAAAGCAAGGGGCTTGTCCCTAGCGCGAACGCCTACGCATTAAGCGCAGGCGTTCGCCTGAGACCATAGGCCGCCTGACAGTTCGGCCCGTGCTTCCAGTCCTTTGCGCCTGATGTTGACGGAGCCAACAAAATCCGCATTGGCCTGGAAGCCACATTCAACGCAAAGGAACTCGCTTTGGTTGCGGCGGTTTTCTTTGGCGCAATGACCACAGGCAAGGCACGTCCGAGACGTGTTTCTGGGGTCAATGATTATCAGCGGTATCCCTGCCGCTTCGCACTTGTACGCGATAAATCCGCGTAATTGTGCAAACGCCCATGAAAGCCGTTCGTAACGCTGGGTCTTCCGTACTGTTGCTTGCGTCCGCTCTCGAATGCCCGAAAGATTTTCAATCGCAAGTGCCTTTTGCCCGAGGAGAGCCTTCTGAACAAGATGCCTGCTGATAACGTGGTTGATGTCGCGCTGGTAGCGAGACTCGCGGCGGCGCAACCGCCGCAGGTGCTTCTTGGCGGACTTGGTTCCCGCCTTCTGCAAGCCCGCCCGCAGGCGGCTGTGCTTGCGGCGGCACTGTCTAACGCCTTCGCCCGTGTGCGCCTCCCCGTCGCTGTCCACGGCCAGTTGCGCGATGCCCAGGTCTACCCCCAGAACATCTGTAGGTTCGCACGGTGGGGCCGAAGGCAGGTCAACCGTGGCGTACAGGTAGAACGTGCCTTCGCGCAGGATAAGATCGGCCTGCCCTCTGGCACGGTCAAGGCGTGCCGCCTGGTACGCGCCGTAGCGCATAGGAACGAGTTCGCGCCCCGAAGTCCCTGCTCCGTCAGGGCGAAGGCACATGAGCGAAACCTGCGTCAGTCCCTTGAAGGACAGGATGCGTGGGTCGTAGACCATGGCCCCGTGTTCGTCAAACCTGACATGGATACGTCTATCGCGTTTGTAGGCTTCTACCGCCTTCGCAATAGCGCGTATCGCCATCTGGGAAGACAGGCCGTACTCAGAGCGGAGCGTTCCGTAGACGAACGGCTGCAGGGCGATCTTGTTGGCAAGCCGCTTCTCATAGGCGACATCAGCGGCGTACTGGCAGCCTCGGTTGAACGCCTCCACCGTTTTCAGGAGGGACTGGTACTGCTCCTGCGACGGCTCCAACTTGACGACGATGACCTGTTTCATTCCAGGTCTATTATACCACAACGAGAGGCTTTATGAAGCAAGAAACATTCAATATCTTGCCCTCAGAAGGGCAAGGCGGCGTTTCCTCCCCATGTCTAAAGAATAAATCCTAAAGCCAGGGGCCTCCACGCCGCTCGGATAAGTGAACTCGGCAGGTAGGATAGGGCGGGCGTTGTTGTTCGCGCGGCTCAGGCTCGTAACTGCCGGATGACTGTGTGATAGTCGAACTCCGCTTGGAACAGCGCCCGGTCGCCCCAGCCGTAGCCGACGCGGAGGCGGTCGCCATTGCGGTAGAGCGAAATCGGGAAGGCGACCCGCTTGGTGTCGAACAGCTCGCCTGCGCCCTGGTAGCAGCGGGGAACGTCGTCCGGCGTGATCGCGCGCAGGCAGGACTTGACGCGGGGGACGCCGTTCTCGTCGAAGTCCAGCCAGACCATCCAGCCCTCGTACTGCTCCTCGATCTCAGGATAGGCCGCGTCGCGCGTTTCGGGGTAGGCAGGGTTGTTGCGCTCCAGCACGACATGGATCAGCCCGATGTGCCCGCCGAGTTCCGGGCTGGGGATGAAGTTGCTGCCCAGGCCGACTCGATGCACCCGCTCCCACACCTGGGGGCCGATGGCGGGCGGCAGGCCGTCCACAAACCCCGACAGGCCGTAGCCGTGCAGGCCGCTTGCGTCGGCGCTCTCGAAGTAGGGGAGCAGCTTCGTTTCGCTCATCGAGCGCGCCCCGATCAAGACTTTGCCGTCGCATCGGCAGGGGAGGCGCACGGAATTCTTATAGGATTCGACATGCAGCTCGTCCACGGCGTTGCCGATGATGCCCTTCACCCACACATCCTCGCCTAGTTCCGTCAGAAAAAGGTCTTCCTGCGTCCCCGTCTTCCCCGGCACGAACTCGACGCCGCCGAACAGATGCTGAAGCTCCAGTTGGGCGGGCCGCTCCTGGGGGTCTAGGTAGCCGCCATACACCCCCACATCGTGGATGAACTCCCCGCCCGGCAGCACCACCTTCCCCCGGTAGCCCTGCCCCGTCACGAAGAAGCCCGCCCGCCCGTCCGGCAGTGTCACGGGCGACTGGCGGACATCTTCCATGATGACCCCTTCGGGGTTGGCGTCGTACCACAGCTTGCCGGCGCGCGGCGGGCACTGCGGCACGGGCGTGCGCGGCCCCCGGATGCGCGTGAACGCGAAGCGGCGGGCCATCTCGTAGACATTGTGCATCCCCTCCATCTCGCTCTCAGGCAGGTAAAAGAGAATGTTCGTCGAGTACAGCTCGCGCGTGAAGGAATCTTTGATCCGTGACAGCCGAACCGTCACCCCATACGTCGTTTGACCCGTTTCGGCGTCGGCCCAGGACTGAATGGGGCCGTTGAAGGCCGCTTCCCACGCTTTCCCCGGTTTGCGCGCCTCGACGCCGAACTCGTGGACGGTATGCGGGAGAACATGGAGATCAACCAGCGAGGGCTTCGATGAATATGGCTTTGGTGAATCCAGGATGGCACAACTGTTCACGCGGCGGACCTTCTTCCAGCAAGATGCTTGTTCTTTTTCTTTGCTTGATGATGTTATCGGGTGCTGCCCTCAATTTTCGGAGGGTCGTGACGGCCATTGTACCACCCGTGCGGGAGAAGTCTGTAGCGGGCCGAACAAGTCGGGGTGCAGGAGCGAAGCCAGCATCTCCAGGCTGTCCACAAGGCGCGGGCCGGGCCGGCTGAAATAGTCGGAGCCGTTGACCAGGTAGACGCGGCCCGCGCGGACGGCGGGCAGATCGGAGTAGCCGGGGAGCGCTTCCAAGCGCGGCATGTCCTGGGCCGACCGCTCGACCCCGAAGCCGCACTGGGCGACAATGAGAACTTCGGGCGCAAAATCTCGGACCGTCTCCCATGACACCTGCGTAGACGGTTCGTGCATTCGCCCAACAGCGTCCACGCCCCCCGCGGTCTCCACCAATTCCGGGTCCCAGTGGCCGCCGCCGAAGAGGGGTTCGATCCATTCCAGCAGGACGGTCCGGGGCCTCGTTCCGGCCTGCCCCGCCCGTTGGCGCACGTTCTCAGCACGCCCGCGCAGGCCCGTCAGCACTCGCTTCGCTTCTTCCTCCCGGCCTGCGGCCTGCCCGACGAGGCGAATCGTGTCCAGCACGTCACTGAGCGAGTTCGGCTCCAAGTTGAGCACGCGCGGGCCGGGCCGAGGCAGAGCGCGAACCGCCGCCTGCACGTCGTTGTAGGACACTGCACAAACATCGCAAAGCTGCTGAGTCAGGATGAGGTCCGGCTGGATTTCGGCCAGCAGCGCGCGGTCAATCGTATACAGCGAGTGTGATTGATCCAACTGCCCCCGCACGGCGGCGTCAATCTCGCTGCTGTCCAGCCCGGACGGCAGGATGCTCTGCGTGATGACGGGTTTCTGCTTGACCTCCGGCGGATAATCACACTCGTGCGTGACGGCGGCCAGCGCGTCGCCCAGACCGAGTGCGTAGACGATCTCCGTCGCGCTCGGCAGCAGTGAAACGATCTTCATAATGCTCTCTTTTTGCCGGGCCGTGTGTTGGTTAAACGCTCAACCTGCTTGTGCGACAAGAAAAGCGAAAACCCCTGCGGGAGCCTTTACAGCGCCCAATCGGCAGATCAGGCGGGAAGTCTGCGGCCACGCCGGCATCAGCGACGTACAGATGGGCGTGAATCTGGGCCGCATATTCGTCTCACATCCGTCAGGCCCCGGCGGCTGGGAACCGCCAGGGCTGATCGTTTCAGCCAGAGCGTCTAGACCGGCTTGCGCCTGCGCGCGGCTAGGAAGCCGCCCGCCCCGAGAGCCAGAAACAGCCCCAGGGAGGCCGTCGTGGAGGATTCCGGCACGGGAACGGAGACAGCCGGAGTGACGGGAAGTGGGTCGGAGTTGTTCACATCCCAACTCCAGCCGTCCCAGGAGCCGTTGGAGAGGGCACGGCCTTTGATGCCGCTGGCCGAGGATTCCCAGCTTTGCCCATCTTTCCCAAGGTAGTAAGACCAGTAAGCATTGGCATCAAAACCAGCCTCCGAGTGGCCGCTGAAGCTAAAGCCGTTGACCACACCCCCGTTGTAAAGGTAGGTGACGCCAAGTCCGACCCCACTGGAGACCGCAGAGATTAAATCCGCCCCCGTCTTACTGCCATCATAAAGATAGCCGAAGGCGTAATTGTGGTCAACCGTGCCATCCTGGAAATCGACGACCAAGAACGATTCTTCGCTGCCACTGCCGACAGTCTGAGTGATCTGCGGCGTAAAGGTCTGGGCATGAGCGGTGCTGGACAGGATTGCCAGCAGGATGCCTGGAACTACTAGGGAGATGTGTTTCATGGGATTACTTTCCGGGAGAGCCGTTTGTCTTGCGGCGGAGGCGGGCGGCGATGAAGACCAGGCCGACGCCGAGGAGCCAGCCTGAGCCTAGCTCCGGTACAGGAGCCGCCGCATTCCCGACCCGCGAGACGGCATCCACGGTGCCGGTTCCTGAGAAGCGGATGTACTGGATGCCGGTCGTGGCGAACGGCGTATTCGCCAGTGAAAAGGCGGTGCCGCCTGCGGAGCCGTTGTACAGGTCATTGGCGGCATGGGCTGCGGTCTGGCCCGCGAAGTCGGCGGCGGTCAGCGAAGGGTCTACGGGCTTGGAAAAGTCCTGAAGGTGGCTGTCGTCCCAGCCGCTCGGGTTCTGGGCGGAGATGCCGACCCACTTGTAGGGGTTCTCGGGAAAGAGAACACTGTCGGCGGGCGTGAGGGTAGTAAAATTGAACCCGTCGGCGCTGACGCTGACGGTCGGCAGGGTGCCGAAGGTGCTGCCGTCTGTGATGTGGTACTGAGACATGTCCGTGGTGGGAGTCACAGACGCATCCCCGTTAATCCCCTGCCCATTAAATCCTTGGTTCCCGAAGACGATGAGGTCTTCGCCGAACCAGTGGCTGTCACTGTGAACGATAGGCGCGTCAAACTTGACGGTCAGAACGCCCTGGCCGGTGCTGCCGAGCAAGACCAGCAAGTTGTTCCCGTTTGGGTCCGTGTTGTAGGCCGTGTAGACCAGGGAGCGATGGTAGGCGCCGGGCGGGCTGTCATAGATGCCGTTGACAAGCGTGGTCGGCTGCCCGAGGGCTGCGTTCGGGTCACTGTACGGGGGGTTGGCGCTGAGATTGCTGCCGGTGGCGCTGGTGGCGAACTCCTGGCTGTGGGCGGCCGTGGGGACGCCGAGCAGCAAGGTGAGGGACAGCAGCCCGAGGGCCGGTCTGAGAGAGGGGGAAGTCATCATGTTCTCCTTGGATCGAGTGTAGAAAATCTCACGTTCAATAGGCGAAGGCGCGGGCCGGCTGCATGTCCGGCCCATAGGCTGAGTCGTCGGCGGACAAGCCGCCGAACTCCGGGTAGCGTGTGTTGTAAGGGAAGTTGTCGCGGGCGGCTTTGACATGACCGTCCGCATAGGCGACGTTGGCCCTTTCCTTGTGGCGAAAGTCCACCAGCCCTGCGGAATAAAAGGCCGTGTCGCTCGGAGCGCGCAGGAAGTTTTCCGGCAGCGGCTTGGTCGTGCCATAACCGCCGTCGGCGAAAACGGCGGTCTCCCCAGGCGTGACGATCTGCGCCAGAGAGCAGGCAGGCAAATCACCGTCAATCGTTGCGAGGTCGCCGCCGATGTAGGTGGCGTTGTAGGCATAGCCGTTGTAAGGCCGCCCGGCCCCGCCGGTGTTCACAAAGTCCGGGCACCCGTGGATCTGCCCCGACCTTGTGTAAGCGCCCAGCATTCCGACTTCCCAGCGCCCTGTCAGCCGGTCAAGCCGAAAGTCCCAGGCATCGTCGGCGTCGCCGATATTGTTGTGCTTGTTGTAAGAGGGGCAGGCTTTCTCGTCATAATCCTGGGCGTAAAGAAGCCAGGCAAGCCCGAGCTGCTTGAGATTGCTGGCGCACACGGTCCGCCGGGCATTCTCGCGAACGCCTTGAAAGACGGGAAATAGGATCGCCGCGAGAATCGCGATAATGGCGGTGACGACGAGCAGCTCGATCAGCGTGAACGCTTGGGGTAAGGCCCCGCGTGGGGCGCGGGTGGAGACAAGGCAGCGCCCCAGGGGGGACGTGCCAAAGACGTGGCGAGACATGAGGTGTATCCTTCCGCCTGTCGCGCGCAGGCAGGAAAATCCGAAAGACGCCTGTCTTTCGGTCACCTTCGGCTGGCATTCTGGCTGAGAGGATACGCCCCGGAGGACATAGCCGCATCACAGTTGCGGGACAGCGCCGGAATAGTTCTGCCTGGATTCAGGCAGAACGCACCGGACTTCCCCATTTAAGCGTCGCGTTGACCGCGACGCACCGAGGGCAGGGCACGATGAAGTTTTGTGGGGAGAGTATAGCCGAGAAGGGGAAGGGTTGTCAAGGGCGAAGTTGTCAAGGCGAAGGCGAAGCCATGTCCCGGCACTGGAAGTGCCGGTCTACTCGTGAGTGAAAGTGCCTCCGGCACTGAAGAGGGACTCCATTAACGCCTTCCTAGTCGCGGAGCGACTTTCACCCAGAGTAGACCGGCACTTCCAGTGCCGGTTATCACTGCGTTGCCGCCTCGCCCGCCGCCCACCCGGTACTCCACGCCGCCTGCAAATTGTAGCCGCCGACCGGGCCGGCGATGTCCAGCACCTCGCCGCACAGGAGCAGGCCCTCCACGAGCCGGGAGCGCATCGTCTGCGGGTCCACTTCGTCCAGCGCGATGCCGCCCGCCACGACCTCGCCGCGCTCCAGCGGCACATGGCGCACGGTCCCCAGCGGCCAGCCCTTGAGCGTCGTGACGAGCTTGTTCAGGGCTTTGGCGGTCAGATGCGCCCCGCGCGTCTCGCCGGGCACACCGGCGGCTTGGAGCAGCGGTTCCAGCAGCCGGGCGGGGACGAACGGGGCCGCCAGCGCCCCGACCGTCTTGCGCGGGTTGTCCCGCGCCTGCCGCCGCAGCTCGGTCTGCAATTCCTCCCAGGTCAGCCCCGGCGCCAGGTCCGCCTCGACGGCGCTGGCCGACTCGCGCTCGGCGACTTCGCGCGAGACGCCCAGGGCAGTCGGGCCGGAAACGCCTTTGTGGGTGAACAGCAGGTCGCCCTGCCAGCGCATGAACTCCTTGCCGCCCGACCCCGCGCGGGCGCGCAGGACGGTATCCCGCAGGGCCACCCCCGACCATTCCGGGGCGGCCTCGGCCAGATACAGCGGGGCCAGCGCGGCCCGCAGCGGCACGAGCGTGTGCCCCAGGGCCGCCAGCCAGCGCCAGCCGTCTCCCGTCGTTCCGGTTGCGGGATACGACGAGCCGCCGGTCGAAACGACCACGCGCTCGGCCCGCACAGTCTCCGCCCCGACCTGCACCGCCCGCATCCGGCCTTCGTCCGCCACCAGCCCCGTCACCGCCGCCCCGTAACCGATTGAAACACCTGCCTCCTCAACGTAGCGCGTCAGCAGCGCAACGACATCTTTGGCGTTGGCCGGCTCGACGGGGAAGATGCGACCGTCGGGCCGCGTGTACGTCTCCATGCCCCGGTCGTGCAGGATTCGCAGGAAGTCCCGGTTGGTGAACCGATAGAACGACGGCTTCAGGAACCGGGCCTCATTGGGGCGGAACTTCGCCCGCACGTCCTCCATCGGCCCGTCGTGGGTGAGGTTGCACTTGCCGCCCCCGGAGATGAGTATCTTCATCCCCAGTCGGTCGTTCTTCTCCAGCAGCGTCACCCGCGCTCCGCACTCCGCCGCCCGCCGCGCCGCCAGCATCCCCGCCGCCCCGCCGCCGATGACGATAACCTCAGCGGCCATGTTCAAATTTGTCCCAAAGGTGATCGTCCGGGTGAGCATTAGTAACTGTGATCTTGGCTTGGTCTGTCAGCTGCTGCGAGTTTTGGTAGCGAAACGCTTGAACGGGGAGCGTCACCTTCACGTCGTGGTACATCGTGCCAGAGTCTAGGATGATGTACCCTTTCTCTCTGCCAGTGAGGTCAGCGTCTTCAACATTGTAAAGGTCAACTGCTTCGCCTGCGATCTGCGCTTCGGAGGTCTGAAAAGTGTATGCCTGAACATAAACTCTGCCGTCGTGCTTGATCAGGCCCCAACGTATGCCCTGACTGTTCGGGTACGTCTGGACCTGCGCCGGCGAGGTTCCTTCAATGATCTGTTTCAGCCCATGCGTGTCCACAAAAACCTGCTGTTCATTCGGGACGTCGGCTAACGTGGTAGTCCGAGGGGTGGTGACGGAGGTAACGGAAGCGGCGGACTGAGTGTGAGGACGAAACGCTACTCCCGCCGCGCCCACAGCGACGAGGGCGGCGGCCAGAGCCAGCCAGCTTCGGCGCTTTTTCCTACGGCTACTGACGCGGTGCGCCCGCCGCGACTCGACCGTGCGTAGTATCTCCTCCGGCGTTGCGTCCAGTGAAAGCTCTTCCACAGCATCGCCGATGGAGATGGTTCCCGCCATGTCTTCCTTGCCAGCTTGGAGTGTGGCAATCGCGTCGGCTAATTCTTCCGGCGTGACGCGCACTCGCTCGGCGGGAAGCGCATCTGACTCGTCCGTCTGTTGTCGCAGCATGGCTACCACTTCTCCTTGAAGTATTTGTCAGGAACCAAATGGCTGGCGCTGATCATGTCGTCGCTGGTCAGGCCGGGCGGAGACTGGAAGCTGTCTACGGGAAGCGTGACAGGGACGGGGTGAAGGCCGGATGCGACGTAGTAGGCGAGGGGGTGGAGGGTGACGACCGTGGAGCGGAGCGCCGCATCGGACATGTCGCCGATCCAGCCGCGCACATAGACCTTGTCGCCGTGCTTGATGAGTGTCCAGTGACCACCGCCGGGGGCAAAATCGGCTAATTTTGCGCCGGTGTCGGTGCCGGCTAGGTCGCAGAATACCGGCTGACCGTCCGCGACTTCCGAGAGAAGAACCATTTTTTGGTCGGGCTGGCGTACCAGCAGGTTGGCAGGGATCGTGATGGAGGATGCCTGCGGGGGGGCCGGAGGAGCAGTGACGGGAACCGACGGCGGAGTGGGCGGGGCAGCATGGGGCAAGAAGTAGCCCCAGAGGCCGCCGAGCAGGAGCACGGCGGCAAGCGACGCCTGGAGCCGGAGAAGGCGGCGGGAAGGGAGGCGGCGGGCGGGGGAAGTGGCGCGGCCCGCCTCGATCTCCCGCAGAAGCTCTTCAGGCGTGGCGCTCAGGCCGAGTTCCTGCACGGCGTCGCCCAGCGGGATCGTGCCTTCCCGTTCGCCCTGGCGCGCTTCGAGACGCGCCAGCGCCTCGGCCAGTTCCTGCGGGGTCACGCGGACTTGGGCGGCAGGCTGAAGCGGCATTTCCGGGCTGTCTTCGTGTTTCAGCATGGTGTGATAACTCCGCACGGGCTGAAGCCTCATAGCTTCTTGGGCTTGCCAAGAGGCGTGAGACTGTCTTCTCGTGCGTCTTCTACGGCCTTACACCGATGCCATGTTATCCCAGGGCAACTAACTCTTCGCCGGGAGACTGGCTCCAGCGGACTGTGACTCTTCTGACAATTCCGGCAGACGGCTACACTCTTAGTTGTTCCGCTCCCCTTCTTCAGACTCGCCAACTACGGAAGCGTCGAAGGCTAAAATCAGTGTATCACTACGTTGAAGGACGGTCACTTGCCTATGTTCCGTTTGCTACTGCCGAAACTGTATCTGTATGCCTTGATTATACCCGAAAGCCTGTCCGGTAAAGCTTGTCCGGTAAACTATCAAGCAGACTCGCTTCGCCTCATTCTTCGGCTTCGCTCGGCCTGAAGGCTCTGTGTCGTAGGGCTTCAAAAAGCCCGGCTAACGCCCCGCTGAAGCAAGGGCGCTTGCGGCGGGCTAAATACGGTCAATGCCAGGGACTGAGCGTTGTCAGCGGGTCGGGCTGAAAATGGGGGACGGTGATTTCTGAATAACCGCCATCGCCGCCGGACTTCTGCAAAGGGATTTTGTCCACGCGCAGGGTGATGTTGGACGTGCGCTCACCCTCCAGCTCGCCGGAATTGTCGCCGTTGTAGACGTTGAGCGCTTTGCCTCCAAGCGGCTGAAGCGAATTGGTATTGGCGATGTAGCCGCGTAGATAGACATGAGCGCCGACCTTCACCAGCGTCCAGCGGTTGCCGGTCGCATTCTCGCTGACGGTGATCTGCGCCGCCGGTTTGCCTTCGGAGACTTGCACCAGCGCCGCGTCATCGGCATAAACCTCTTTGCCGTCGGGGACTTGGGCCAAGGGGCGCAGAATGGGAGCGGCGATGTGGGTGGAATGGCCCCAAAAGTGGGGGATGAGACCGTTGTGGGCCAGCACCCACAAGACCAACAGGGGGGCGAGAAATCCTGTCCAGCCCCGGCGGCGCCTGGGGCGCGGGGTTATGGATTGTTGGTATGCCGCCTGCTTTGCCGCTCGCGCCTGCTTTGCCGCCTGTTCCTGCTGAACCTGCTCACTCTGCACGGCAGCCGCGTTATCCCGTTGCGCCTGCACTTCGGCCCAGATTTCTTCCGAAGTCGTGTCCAGGTTCAATTCCGTGACGGCGTCGCTGATCGGGATCGTCCCGGCCAGCCGGCTCGCCTCACGCTGCTTGCGCGCCTCAATGGCGGACAGCGCCTGGGAAAGCTCTTCGGGCGTCACGCGGTTCCCGCCCACGGCGGGAGGCTGCTCGGCGTCGGTCTCGTGGCTTTTCAGCATGGGAGTGATCCTGTCTCAAGTCTCTTGCTCAAGATGCTTACGCGCTCAGGAGGCCGGAATGTTCGCCGCTTCGACAAGATTTTGGTCGTCGTGCCGCGTGAAGAGCAGGCGGCGGATGCGGCGGCCCGTGACTTCGGCGACCGAGACGTCGAAGCCGTCCAAGCGCGCCGAGGCGCCGTGGCGGGGCGGCAGGCGCAGCTCGTGGAGGGCGTAGCCGCCGATGGTGTCGTAGTCGGCGGGGTTGTCAATCGGCATCCCCAGGGTTTCCGAGACTTCGTCCAGGGCGACTGTCCCGGCGACGGAGTAGGACCGGCCGGTCTCGTCGAGGGGCAACAGGGGCGGCGGCTGGTCGTGCTCGTCCTGAATCTCGCCGATCAGCTCCTCGATGATGTCTTCCAATGTCACCAGGCCCGCCGTGCCGCCGTATTCATCCACGACGACGGCCTGGTGCGTGTGGCTCTTCTGAAGCTCTTTGAGCAGCTCGTCAATTGGCTTGGTTTCGGGGACGCCGATGATGTCGCGCTTGATGGAGCGGATGTCGGCGTCGGATTTGTTCGCGATCGCCAGCAGGTCCTTGATGTGGATCATGCCGATGACGTGGTCGCGGTCGCCTTCGCAGAGCGGATAGCGGGTGAAGCCGCTTTCGACCGAAACCTCGACGCTGCGCGCCACGGGCCAGGTGGTGGACAGGTAGACCATGTCCACGCGCGGCACCATGATCTCCTTCGCCTGCGTGTGGGCGAAGTCGAAGACGTTCTCGGCGATCTCGATTTCGGAGGGCCGCAGCTCGCCCTGCTGGTGCGAGTGCGCCATGATGGCCAGGATTTCTTCTTCGGAATGCGCCTGCTCGTGCCCGTCCCCCGGCTGGATGTGCAGCGGCTTGGCGATGGCCTTGGCCGCGCTCTCCAAAATGATGATGAGCGGGTAGCCCAGCGTCAGGAATAGCCGCATGGGCCGGGAGACGGCCAGGGCGGTCCGCTCGGTGTGCGCGATGACCCACCACTTGGGCAGCAGCTCGCCGAAGATGATATGGAAAAAGGTGATCAGCACAAAGCCCAGCCCGATGGCGACGATGTGGGCCGAGGCCGAGTCGCGGCCGATGCCGAGCGAGTCGAACAGGCCGCGCAGGAGGCGGGCGACGGATGGCTCGCCGATCGCGCCCAGGGCGAGCGAGGCGAGGGTGACGCCGAGCTGGGTGGCGGACAGGTAGGTGTCCAGCCGGCCGAGCAGGTTCTGCACGGCGCGCGCGGGCACATTGCCCTCCGAAACAAGCTCGGCGATGCGCGTCTGCCGCACACGGATGAGGGCGAACTCGGCGGCGACAAAGAAGCCATTGCACGCGACCAGCAGCAGGGTCAGCGCCAGCATGAGGTAAGCCGGAGACTGATTTGATTGTAAATGGGGGTCCATAGGGTCGCCTGCGTCCGCGCCGCAGGCCGCGCTTCCGCTGGTGGCCTCTGCCCGAATCAGCGGAAAAGAAATCGTCCTTTCGTTTTCGCCCCTATTGTACCCGGATTTTGGGCGATTAGCCGCGAATTTTCAGCGCTCGGCGCACGACTTGCAGGGTCTCGTCGGCTGCCGCGCGGGCCTGTGCCGCCCCGGCCCGCAGGACGCCGTCCACGAACGCGGGATCGGCTTCCAATTCCGCCCGGCGGGCGCGCAGGGGCGCGAGGCTGGCGTTGATGATCTCCGATAGTTCTTTTTTGGACTGTCCGCAGCCGCGCAAGCCCTCCCGGCACTCGTCCCACTGCGCTTGGTAGCCGGCGGGGTCGTAGACGCGGCGCAGGCGGCAGGCGACGCAGCCTTCGGGGATGCCCGCGTCCGTGACGTGAATCTTGGTCGGCGTCGTGAAGGCCGAGTTGATCTTCTTCTGCGTCGCCTTCGGCGTGTCCGCGACGTACAGGGCGTTGTCATACGACTTGCTCATCTTGCGCCCGTCCAGGCCCGGAATCTCGCCGCTGCCTTCGGTGATGACTTCTTTGGGTTCGGGGAACACGTCCTGCCCGACGATGTGGTTGAAACGGCGGGCGATCTCGCGCGAGATCTCGATGTGCGCGGCTTGGTCCCTGCCCACCGGCACGGCGTGGGCGCGGTACACGATGATGTCCGCCGTCTGGAGCACGGGGTAGCCGAGCAGGCCGTAGCTGACCTGCGTGTCGTTCTCCTTGACCAGCTCGCGCTTCTCCTTGTAGGTCGGGACGCGCTCCAGCCAGCCGACCGGCGTCACCATCGAGAGCAGCAGGTGCAGCTCGGCGTGCTCGGGCACGTCCGACTGCCGGAAGATGGCGCACTTGTCCGGGTCCAGGCCGCCCGCGAGGTAGTCTATTGCCGTCTGCCGCGAGGCTTCGGCCAGGTCGTAATGCCCGTCCGCCACCGTCGTCAGCGCGTGCCAGTCGGCAATCATGCAGAACATCTCGTACTCATCCTGCCGCTGCACCCAGGGCCGGAGCGCCCCTTCCAGGTTGCCCAAATGCAGCCGCCCGCCGCCGGTCGGCTGCATCCCCGAGAGTAGTCGTTTCTTGATCATGATAGGTTGTGAAGCCGGAGCGCGCCGAAGATGGTCACGCCGACGAGCAGGGCGAGCGGGGCGGCCCATACCCAGCGGCGGCGCGGCATGAAAAACAGGAAGCCGATGCACAGGCCGAACAGGAAGCCGCCGCCGTGCGCGCCGTTGGCGACCCGAAAGTTTAGCCCAGGGATATAGGTCGCCGCGACGCAGAACAAGCCCCACAGAATGAAGTAGCGCAGGTTGTCGCGCGTCGCCGTCGCCGCCCAGGCGGGGTACAGCCCGCGCCCCGCCCACATCAGGGCAAACATCGCGTACACCACGCCGGACATGCCGATGCCGGGCACCCCGGAGATCAAAATCTCGCACCCGGAGCCGACCGCCGCCGCGCTGACGATGAACGCCAGGTAGGCGAGGGGGCTGAGTGTGCCTTCCAAGATGCGCCCAAGCTGAAGCAGCCAGATCATGTTGAACAGGAGGTGCAGTGGACTCCCGTGAATGAAGATCGTCGTGATCAGGCTCCAGGGAGCCGCCCCTGCCGACTCGGCAAAGCCGAAGTGGCCGATCCGATACCAGACATTCCCCAGCTCGGCGCCCGGCAGCAGGTAAGCCACGGTAATCAAGACGGACAGCCCGGCCAGCAGGTAAGTCAGAAGTGGGAGTTGCGGGACCGGCCCCGGCCGTTGCGGCTTTTGTGAGAAATCCCATGAGTCCGGCATCTTGAAGCCCTACCTCAGCCGTTCGGGGACGACGTCCAGCTGCACGACGTCGTCCAGCGTCTCGCGGCGCGAAACGAGATCGGCCTTACCGGCCCGGACAAAGACGCCGGCGGGCCTGGGGAAGCGGTTGTAGTTGGACGCCATGACGGCGTTGTAGGCGCCCGTGGACTGCACGGCCAAGATGTCGCCCGTCTCGACCGGCTGGGTCTGGGCCTCCTGGATGAGAATGTCCGTCTCGCAGTGCTTGCCCGCGACGCGCACCGTGCGCGTCTTCGGCTCCCCGGCGCGATTGGCGACCTGCACTTCGTAGACCGCATCATAAAGCTGCGGGCGCGGGTTGTCCGACAGGCCGCCGTCAATGGTGACGTAGGTGCGCTCACCGGGGGGTTCGGGGATCGCGACCTTCTTGATGACGCCGACCGTGTATAGCGTCGTCCCGGCCTCGCCGACCAACGCGCGGCCCGGCTCTTGCAGCAGGTTCGGTTCGGGGACGCCGTACCTGTCCAGCGCGGCCCGCAGGGCCGTGATGATCGTTTCGGCGAATTCGTCATACGTCGGCGGCTGCTGGCTCTCGACGTAGCGGATGCCCAGGCCGCCGCCGATGTCCAAATCCTCCGGCATCCAGCCCGTCGCGTCGGCGACTTTGCGCAGAAAGCCGACCATGATGTCAATCGCTTGCTCGTGCGTGTGCGCGTCCAGGAGCTGCGAGCCGATGTGGCAGTGCAGGCCGGTGATCTTCAGATGCGGGGCCGCGCCCAGCGCTTCGGTGACGGCCTCCAGGGCCGCGCCGCTGGCGACGCTCAGGCCGAACTTCGTGTCTTCCTGCCCGGTGCGGATGCGCCGGTGCGTGTGCGGGTCAATGCCTGGCGTCACGCGGATGAGAACGGCCTGCGTCTTGCCGCGCGCTTTCGCCAGAGCGGCCAGATGGCGCAGTTCCGGCAGGTTATCCACGACGACGCGCCCGACGCCGTACTCTAGCGCCATTTCGAGTTCGTTTTCGCTTTTATTGTTGCCGTGCAGCAGGACGCGCCCCATTGGGAAGCCGGCTTTGGCCGCCGTGTATAGCTCGCCCGCCGAGGCGACATCCAGGCTCAACCCTTCCTGCTCCACAACCTTGCAGATCGCCAGGTTCAGGTAGGCTTTGGAGGCGAACGAGATGTCGTTTTTGGGGTAGCGGGCCTCGAACGCGGCCTTGTACCGGCGGCAGTTGTCCCGGATCATGTCCTCGTCCATCACATACAGCGGCGTCCCGAACTCGCGCGCCAGTTCCACGCAATCGCACCCGCCGATCTCCAAATGCCCCTGCGCGTTGACGCGCTGGCTGCCAAGCAGCATGATCCCGTCTCCCTCTCGTCGCCTTGTAAAAAAGACCCGCGTCACCGGAATGCGGGCGGGGGGTTCTGCGAGGATTCTAGCGTGAATACTCCACACCCACAAGGGGTGCGGCTTCTAAGGATTTGCACCTAGGCGTTGTACTCCCAACGCTAATATGTTGATAGCCGCATTCCTGTCTCTGTCCAAAGAGGCTCCGCATTTTGGACAGAGATGCCAGCGATCCGATAACTTTTTCTTGGCTCGGTATCCGCAAGAATGACAATCCTGGCTGGTATACGCAGGATTGATCTCCAGATACTTGCGACTGGCACTTTCAGCCTTGTACGCAAGAGCAGAACGAAACATTGACCAAGCCGCCTCCAGGATGCTCTTATTCAGGCCAGCCTTTGCCCTGGCCCCATTGGGAAGAAAGTCCCCCGTCTCGACATCCTGTTTAGGAGCAGGAGACTTTGACATATTCTTAACATTCAAGTCTTCGACAACAATGATGCCGAACTCGCTGACGATTTTGCGGCTTTCCTGGTGAACGAAATTATGCCGACGATTTTTGATCCGCTCATGGATACGAGAAACCACTTTCTTGGCTTTCGTTCGTTCCTGAGACCGTTTTTTGTACCGCTCCGTTTTACGCTGTGCTTTTGCCAGAGCCTTTTCATCTTTGCGAAAGAACCGAGGATTTTGGATGTAAGTGCCATCTGAGAGAGCCGCGAACTTCTCGATACCTACGTCAATGCCAATGGCTCTGCTGTTCTCTGGCAACGGAGCAGCCTGCGTTTCAACGGCAAGGCAAGCAAACCATTTCTTGCCTTGACGCTTGACGGTGCAGGTTTTGACCGTGCCTTCCACCTTGCGGTGAATGATGGCTTTCACGACACCGATCTTGGAAAGACGTACTGACGCCTCATTGATGGCAAAGCCTGTGCCTGGATAGCAGAAAGAATCGTATCCCTCTCCCTTCATGCGCGGGAAGCCGTTACGCACAGGGTGCAGCCGCCCGACTGCTGGTGTTCTCTCACCAATCTGAGCGGCGTGGAGGCCCCTGGCTTTAGGATTTATTCTTTAGACATGGGGAGGAAACGCCGCCTTGCCCTTCCTGCGAAGCAGGAACTAGTTCCGAAGGCAAGATACTTGAAGCCGTTTGTTTCAGATATTGACATTGTTATCTCTGCCGTGCTATGATAGCGGTATCTTGAAACTCATCGCACAAGTCAAACTGGTCGTCACGCCTGAGCAGTCGGAAGCCCTGCTAAAAACACTGGAAGCCGCCAACGCCCTCTGCAACGGACTGAGCGCGTGGGCACGGCAAAACAAAGTGTTCGGCAAGTATGCCATTCAGACGGCGCGGTATCACCAAGTGCGCTCCGAGTCAGGCTTAACAGCGCAGGTCGTCATTCGGTGCATTGCCAAAGTTGCCGACGCCTATAAAACAGCCTTCGCCCTGCATAAAGAACACGTCAAGCGCACCGAGCGCACAAACAAAAATCGCGCCGCAAAGAACGTGCCGCCCAAAGACCTGCCTGTGATGGAAGCCTGCGCGTTTCGAGCGCATGGGTCCATTGCCTACGATGACCGTATCCTTAACTGGTACATCGCCAAAAGCGAAGTGTCTATCTGGACAACAAAGGGCAGGCTCAAACTGCCGTTCGCCTGCGGCGAGTTTCAGAAGAAACTCCTTACGTCGCAGCAGGGCGAAAGCGACCTCGTATACCGCAACGGCAAGTGGTTCCTTCTGGCCGTCTGCGAGGTGGAAGACCCGCCCCTCAAAGAAGTAGACGGCTTCCTCGGCGTTGACCTGGGCCTCGTGCAACTGGCCTCAGACAGCGAAGGCAACTCGTACACGGGAGCGGACTGCATGGCACTTCGCCGCAGGGTCAAAAAGCATCGCGCCAGTCTGCAAAAGAAAGGCACAAAGAATGCGCGGCGCAGGCTGCAAAAACAATCTCGCAGACAAAGCCGCTACTCGCAGTGGCTGAACCATAACATAGCAAAACACATTGTCCAATCCGCAAGTGATTCCTGTAAGGCAATCTCTCTGGAAAACCTGGAAGGCATTCGGGAGAGAGCATCGGCTGTAAGACGGGAACTGCGGTGGCAAATCGGCAATTGGTCGTTCGCCCAGTTGCAGAACTACATCGGCTACAAAGCAAAGGCGGCGGGTATTCCCACTGTGTTTGTGCCTGCGCCTTATACTTCGCAGACTTGTTCTGTTTGCCTGCATTGTGAACGCGCCAACCGAAAGAGCCAATCGGACTTTCATTGTCAACAATGTGGCTTCCAGACCAACGCCGACTTCAATGCTTCTCGGAACATTGCTAGGCTCGGAATGGAAGTCGGAATGGAAGCACGGGCTGCCCTTTAACTCAGCCTATTGATGGCGCAAGAGCCTTCCGCTAGTGCAGAGGGCTTGCGTGACTGTCAAATCCCCTTGATTTATCAATGGGGATAAGTTAATTCGTACTCAAACTTGCGGGTGTTGAGCAGAGAGTTGTAGACTCCACGACATATTGCTAGTGTTTCGCTGAGAAAACTCTGCTGGGAATGTGTGGGAAAGATTCTATATTTTGTGCAAATCGTAGACACAATAAATATTATACCACGTTTTGACACAACTCACTGCAACACATAATGCCAAAGGGAGAAACTTCAAAAAGTTTCTGCGGCATTCATCCGCAGGGACAAGCCGCAATGGTTTTCTGTCGCTCGGATTATAAACGAGGTAAGGAAGTCAAGAAAGTGCCTGTCTTTCACCAATCCGAGCGGTTTGGTGAAGAAAGCCGCCCATGCCTCTGTATGAGGCATGGGCGGCTTGTGGAGCGTCGGCTTGTGGAGCGTCGGCTTTGCGCTACGCGGCCGCAACTTTGCGCCGGCGGGAGGCGACCAGGAGGCCGCCGAAACCGAGCGCCAGCAACAGCCCCAACGAAACCGTCGTCGAGGCTTCGGGGACCGGGGCGGAGGTGACGCCGACGGTCAGGAAGTCCACGGCATAGCCGTCGCCGCCGTCGCCGCCTTCGCCGCCTTCGTCAATGCTCAGTTTTAAGACGCGATCGCTCGTCAAAAGAGCAGGGTCCACGCCGAATGTGAAGAACAGGTCGGAAGGATCGGTCAGCGTGACGTTGTTGAGCTTGTTGGTCAGGCCGGCGGAGAAAATGCCGTTGATGGTCGCCGTGAACGGCTGGCCGTACTTGGGGGCCTGGAAGTCGTCGGCAGCGATTCCCAGCGTGAGGGTTTGCAGCGTCTGTCCGGCGGGCAGCAGGGAACTGTAGTCCAGGGAGAATGTGTCCGGCCCCTTGACGCCGGCCTGACCAGTCAAAAATTGGTACGAGTACCCATCATGGGCCAGAGTCGTAAACGTGCTCCCGACATGGATCGTGTCGGTTCCGGCAAAATCGCCCCCCGACGGTCTTGTTTTAAACTCGTCGTGGCCGGCGGATTGGGGACCCTGCGTGATCGCGCCGGGCGCGAGACCGGCCAGGGTCGCTCCCGCTTTGGGATCGGACGGGTAAGGCCCGGCTCCCGACTGGTCTTCGTCGCCGTACTCCAAAACGCCAGGACCGAGCGAGGTCACCTGGGCGTGCGACGGGATGGGTGCCAAGACGAGGAGCGACAAACTCGCCAGGCCGACCATCATCTTGGGTGTGAGGTTCATCGTAAGGTTCCTTTACTCGAGTTCTCCAAAAATCTCCAAAAAGTAGAATGCGCCTATAGTTCCCGCCGGACGCAGAAATCAAACCGGTGGGAACACCTGCAATTTTCATAGTGCATAAACCATGCCAAAGTAGGAAAATAAAGGGAATCTAATTCAGTATTTTTCACAGTGCGTACCGTCGCCGGCCCAGCCGACAATGACAACCGGAGGCCATCATGACCATTTCAGGCACAATCAGCCAGGTGGCGGCGGCCAACCCCGTCGTTGGTGTGGCAGTGGCAAATCAAAGCATGAACAGCGCCATACTCGCGGGGCTGCAAACCGGCGATACCCAAACGGCGGCGCTCCTGGGCGCGGCGAGCGGCCAGGCGCTCGAGGCGAGCCAACTACTCGCGAGTCTGACACCGCACCTGGGGCAGAACCTGGACACCACCGCCTGAAACGGAAGGCTGAAAGAGTCGCCATGACCGGCACGACACCCATCCTGCCCGGTTACCCGGCGCCAAACACCTGAATAGCTGCGATTTGTCTAAAAATTTATCTTTGGTAGCGTGAATGCTTGGGGAAAGTACATTTCTACTTTTGGTCTTGTGAAAGAGCAGGAGCAAGCGAACTCGTTGAGCCAAGAACCCCACCTGCTTTAACGGTGGGAGATGTCAGAGCCGCTTCTCCCGCGTGATCGTCACCGTTTTGATTTGCGTTTGTGCCCTTTCCGGCTCCCCGGAAAGGGAAACATCCACCTGTACTTCATAAGGCGAAGCCGGCTCTTGCCGGTCAGCATGGTCGAACCGAACCACGAACGGATTGCCTTCCGGGGCGGGGACGCCGTGACGCCATGCCCCGAACACGCCGGCAAGGTCCGCAAGGTGCAGACGTGTTTCCGGGCGCAGAGTCGCCTCGAGATAATAGGGTGTTTCTCCGGCGGGCGCGCCTCCATGCGTCGCCGTCTGCCAGGCGCGCGGATACAGGCCCAGGAAGAGATGCCCGAAGCGCTTGTCCAGCGGCGCGATGTCGTACCCCGCGTCCTCCTGGCGCTCCTGGACGTGGCCGAGGTGCGGCAGGAGTCCCTTGACGGAGGCGTGGGGGTCGCGCAGCCGGCGCATCATGTCCCGCAGCGCGGCGGCTGTTTCCGCTCCCGCCGCGTGCGGGTGGGAATGAATAGTCACGTCTGTCTTTCCTCCAGAGAGGCGCGCGTTCGGCGGCGCCGAAGCCGGGGCGCAGGCCGCAGGGACTGCCGCCCAGAGCGCCCACAGACACGACAGCGCGCGCGCCGCCGTTCCCTTGTCACCATTGCAGTAGTTTCCCATCCCAGTCCCTTTCCACTTGGTGTCCGGTGGCATAAGCGTCGGCTTCCTCCGGCAGAGACTGGTAGGCGGCGTTTGCCAGGCTCTCCTGGCGCTGCACGTTGCGCTCATGGGCCTGGGCCTGGTTCAGCAGGTTGGCATCGTGCTGAAGATGGGCCTGCTTGTGGGGGTCGTTGGCCTTTTGTTCCGCGTCAAGCCGGGCCTGTGCCGCCGCTTCCTGCTTCTTCGCGTTGTCCAAATCCACTTCCTCCTGATGGAAGCGTGTCAGGGTGGCGTTTCTGGCCGCTGCGTTCGCCCCGTAAATGCTGTCATACATCTGCTGCGCGCATTTCGCCTGGGGCGAATTCTTGGGCAGCGGGTGCTTCTGCGCCTGCTGCGCGATGGGGAGCGGAATCGTCAACTCCTGCGCGAGCTTCTGCGCCTGCTGCTGCGGCGTCAGGCCTCCCGCGGCCTGTAGGTCCGCCGCGCGCTTGCGCGCCGCCAAGTACCACTGCTCGGAATGGCGGCTTTCATGGTAGACCATCGTCGCCAGGACTTTGGCGTCCCAGTCCGAAAGCTGGTGCGCCTGCGGCCCGCTGCTCCCGGTGAACTGATCACTGATGTGCATCGTCCAGTGCTGGAAGTCGAACTCGCCGCCCGTGCCCGCGTCGGGCGCATGGTACTGCCGGAAGATGAGGGCGGGTGCGCCGGTCGCGTGCAGCTGCGTGTTGACGAGGTTTTGGATATGGAGCCGCCTCTGCTCCGGTGACAGCTTCGGCCACTGCTTCTGCAGCTGCTTGAAGCCGTGGACATATTTTTTAACGTGCGTCTCCGAATGCAGCCCCGTGCCGGCACAAGGTTTCGCCGGCGGCTTCGGGTGGGCATGATGCTGTCCGTGCGGCCCGCCGGTGATCGGCAGCACCTCTTCCACAAAGGGATGACGCTGAATGGGCCGCATCGGCCTGAGAACCTGTGTAAAAAGGCGTCAGATCGCCCCCCCGCCCCCAATTCTGGGGGAGCCGGAATAGGAGCAACGGGTCAGCGGTCCTCTCTGGTCCCCCCAAAATTGGGGGCTAGGGGGTCCATTCGGGACTTTTTACACAGGTTCTGAGCGATCCGCTCATACGATTTCTACCTCGCTGGCATTATACCTTAGTTGACAACCAGCTTTCTGCCACGGTGAGGAACCTGGCGAGGCGCTTTTCGTTGAAAACGATCCCGATCGGGATGATGTTTGAATTGAGCGTGAGCATTCCGGCAGCAGGGGAAACGCGGGCAGCAGGGGAAACGCGGGCAGCAGGGGAAACGCGGGCAGCAGGGGAAACGCGGGGTTCGCCTGATAATACACCCAATAATACACCCAAGCGCTGTCCATCTCGCCCCCCAGGATGCCCGCTTCGGTCAGCATGGCAAGTTCGCGCTGAAGACTAGACGGCAGCAGCGTCGCCAGGATGTTCTGCCGGGTTCGCGTAAACAGCGCATCCAGCGTGTTGTTCTTACGCATCTTGCGTATATTATAACGCGAAATGCGTACTAAAGCAAGCTGGGGCAGCGAAGAAAAGGGGACGGATAAGCCTTAATCCATATCTTGTCCTGCTTGGCGCGTTCCCCTAAACCGTCGAAGTGGTCGGAGACGATGCGGACATAGACCTGACCGGACTCGCCCTCGTCGGTGCGGATCGTCGTATTGGGGCCGAACGTCTTTTGCAGCGTCTCGCGGACCTTGTCGCTCATCTGCGCGTAGTTGAATGAAATGGCCGGCATCAACTCACTCTCCAATAGACTTAAAGAAAAGCCGGTAGATTGTTATGGCTAATTGTCAACAATTTAGGGTATAATAGCCAAGCAGAACGGGGTCGCCAATCGCCACCGAATACCCGCCCTCAGTGGCGGGGTAGCAGGCTTTGCCTGATTAGGAGCGATGGCGGCCTTTCTTTTTACCCGCTGTTCACTGTTCCGTCACTTTCACCTCATCGGGAAACCGAAACTTCCAGATATTGAACCGCGTATCCGACCCCAGTGATCGCGCAGGCGGTCGCAGCCGATCCTCGCCGCGATGTGCTGGACTATTTTCACTTTGGCCGGGCTTTCCGCCCTCTCCTCAATATCATACCCCACGGCTCCCAGCAGTACGTCGGTGATCTGAAGTAGGCCCTCTGCTTTGGAGTCACGCGGTTCCACATTGCGAACGAGGCTGGCCGTCGCCCCTTTGAGGAGCCAGTGATAGTTTGTTTTTGACTTCAAATCAGTAAGGCGATTCGACTGCCGGTTCTGCCGGTTGTCGGTGAACACCAGGTATTCATCTTCCAGACGCAGGTTGCGGGAAGGGCTTGAAAGTAGAACTCGTAAAACGCGGTCTCCCGATCCCCCTTGTGGTAAGTCTTGTAGTCAATCTTGTGCGTGTCAACCACGAGGCAGCGGAACTCAGCCGCCGCATGATGGAAGAAAACGTCTACAAACTCTTTGTAGACGTTCATTTTGCCGTGAGAGACTTCTTCCCACTTGAACTCCCCGGTTCCCCAATGACGCTGCTGACGTAACCGAGTGCAGTCCTCGCGGAGTAATCGCTCCGGCTCACCTCGCGGAATGAACAGTAGCCCATAGAGCATATAACAGTGCGCGTCCTGCCGGCTTTCATCGGCGTAGACATGGTAGAAAGTCAAAGCGTTGTCCTGAGCGTCACACGGACATAGAGAAAGAGGGCGGGGGCAAGCCCCGCCCTTACAGAAAGACTAAACCACCTGCATGGGCATGAGGACGCAGAGATAGTCGGCGGTGTCGGTGGGGCGGATGATGCTGGGGCGCAGCGGCTCGGTCAACTCAATGTGTTGCAACATTAGATCTGATCGGTGCCGAAGGCCAATACTAATGCCACGGCTTGCGAGTCTTCCTGCAAGTCTCGCCGCAGGACGTCCCAAATCATGTCCTGCTTGGCGCGATCCCCTAAACCGTCGAAGTGGTCAGAGACGATGCGAACGTACACCCGACCGGCCTCGCCTTCATCGGTGCGAATAGCCGCATTGGGGCCAAATGCCTTTTGCAGCGTCTGGCGGACTTCGGCGCTCATCTGCGCGTAATTGAATGAAACAGTCAGCATCGTTTATCCTCCGAAAATCTTGGGAGAAAGCCAGTCTACAGCCGCCTGCACATCGTCTAGGAACTCCCCTGCGTCCGTGTGTGCTACCATGTCCGTCTCGTATCGCCAGGACGAGCGCCACTGAGCGACTCGCGCCCACCGTTTCGGATCATAGGCGGGATACTGCGGCAAGTCGGTTAGCTGAAGCAAATACAAGATTTTATGGCCTGCCGCCGTCCGCGCGATTTGCTCCACGGGTTCTAGACCTTGCTGCCGACGCTGCTCGTTGAGCGTGTCTACTGCCGCCGCGAGCGTCTGCGCGTTCATATGCTGGATGAGATACGCCTTCACCAAGCACTCTGCCGCATAACCGGCCAAATACATCGCTCCGCGTAGGTGACGGCGGTCGGCGTCGGAGCGCTGCGGGTCAAGCGTGGGAAGTTCCAGAAGCTCTTTGGCGTCCTCCAGACGCCGTGCCGCGCTGCGCCGATAGTCTTGAATGGTGTCCCGAAAAGGCATTGTCCGTCCGGCTCCGTTCCGTGGTGCGGGAACCCAGGAGCAATGGGGGGTTATAAAGCCAACCCCCATTGCCGTTACTGGAATTATACCACCTGCATGGGCATGAGGACGCAGAGGTAGTCGGCGGTGTCGGTGGGGCGGATGACGCCGGGGCGCAGCGGCTCGGTTAGCTCGATGTGCAGGCCCTCGGTGTCCAGGACATTGAGCACGTCGGCGAGGTACTTGGCGTTGAAGGCGATCTCGACGGGGCTGTCGTCGCCTTCGCGGGCGACTTCGACCTCCTCGTAGGCATTGCCGACGCTGCCGCTCTCGGCGGTGATGGTCAGGCGGTCGCCGTCCTCGGTGGTCCGCAGGACGACGCGGCTGGCGGAGTCGCGGGCGACGATGGAGGCGCGCTTGACGGCCTGGGCCAGCGGGGCGCGCTCGACGGTCAGGGTCTTGGTCGCCTGGGCGGGGATGACGCGCTCGTAGTTGGGGAACTGGCCGTCAATGAGGCGCGAGATCAGGGTGGTCTTGCTGCCGTCGCCCTTTTCGTCCGCTTTGCCGTTCTCGATCTGGAACTGGATCTGGTTGCCGGACAGGGTCACGACGACCTCGCCCTCCTCGTTGCCGATGATCCGCAGAAGCTCGTTCATGGCGCGCGACGGCACGATGGCGCTGGCGCTGCCCGTGCCCTCCTTGACGGGGCAGTCGCGGACGGCCAGCCGGTGCGTGTCGGTCGCGACCAGGCGCAGGCTGTCGCCCTGGAAGACGACCAGAACGCCGGTCAGGATGGCGCGGGTCTCGTCGGTGGACGTGGCGAAGATAGTCTGCTTGATGGCGTCGCGCAGCGTCTCGCGGTCCATGACGAAGCGCGAATCCTCCTTGACCTGCGGCAGCAGCGGGAACTCGTCGGCGCTCAGGCCGAGCAGCTTGTAATTGGCTTTGAGGCAGCGCAGGTGCAGCGTGTTGGTCTCGTCCTCCACCGTCACGGACACGTCGGCGTCGGGCATGGCGGCCAGAAGCTCGGTGAAGTTGCGGGCGGGCGCGGTCGCCGCGCCGTCCTCGGTGATGCCGACGCCGGGCAGGGTGTGCTCCATCCACATTTCCAGGTCGGTCGCCATCATCGAGACCTTGCCGTCTTTGGCGGCGATGCGGACGTGGGTGAGGATGGGCAGGGACGAGCGGGTGGCAACGGCCTTGCCGACCGTCTGGATGCCCTCGAACAGTTCCTTGCGCGGAGAGGTGGCCCGGAGCAGTCCGGGCGCGAGTGTCTTGGTTGCCATTGATCGTTGTCTCCTTGTTGGTTGGTCCCCGCCCTGAACGGCGGGGCTGTAAAAGTTCACGCTGCCCGCCTTCGCGGGCGCAAGAGCATCATGCCGACGGCGTTCAGCCCGCGAAGGCGGGGTGTTGCTTTATTAAAGCCCCGCCGTTCAGGGCGGGGTTACTCCCCCGGCCTCTTCAGGATCGAGTAAAGGTTGCTGTAGTCGTCGGTCCAGGCGTGCAGGCCGGGCCGGGTTTCGGGCGTGGTCGCCGCGCCTTGAAGGCGCGGCGACCGGAAAAAGTCGTGCCGGGCGGACACCAGCACCCATTCGGCGTCAGAGGTATCGTCGGACTCGTCGGCTCCGCTGCTGACCACACGCGCTTCCAGTCCCAGCGCCCTCGCGCCCTGCGCGACGACCGGAGACAGGGCAAGATAGCGGTTGGAGACGTGGACGGCCAGCACGCCGCCCGGCTTCAAGTGCCGCAGGTAAAGCGCGAACGCTTCGCGCGTGAGCAGATGGACGGGGATGGCGTCCCCCGAAAAGGCGTCCACGGCCAGCACATCGAACCCCTGCGGCGGCTGGCGCTCTAATGACAAGCGAGCGTCGCCCGGCACGACCGCCGTCTGCGCCGGCGTCCCCGACAGAAACGTGAACTGCGTCCGGGCTAACGTAATCACCAGCGGGTTGATGTCGTAGAACTCGTAAAAGTCGCCGCGCCGGCCATAGGCGGCGAGGGTGCCCGTGCCCAGGCCGATCACGCCGACGCGGACCGGGCCGCGCACTATTGGCCCCCGCCCCTGGGCCTCGCGGACCGCCAGGCCGATGCCCGACTCGCGCCCGTAATAGGTGGTCGGCGTCCGCGCCCGCGCGGGGTCCAGGAACTGCTCGCCGTGGTTGATCATGCCGTTCGCCAGCGACCGGGTCGCCCCCTGAGCCGCCGGGTCGGCGGGGTCCACGACGCGCAGGACGCCATAGAAGTTGCGCGCCATCACCCGGTTGCCGTCCGTCACCTGCCGGACCGTGTGGTGGAGGAAGACCATCAGGCCGACGGTCAGCGCGGCCATCGTCAGGAACGCGGGCTGGGCAAGCTGTCTCCAAAGCGCCCCTTTCGGCTCGCGGTACAAGGCGAGGAGCGCGACGAGGGCGCAGGCGGCCAGAGCGATGGGCAGCTCGTAAGACCCCCGGAACAGGCGCGGGGCGAGCAGGCCGACGAACAGCCCGCCCAGCGCGCCGCCGACCGACACCATCAGGTAGAACTGCGTCAGAAAGCGCGGGTGCGGCTTCAACCGCGCCAGTTCCCCGTGGCAAAGCAGGCAGCAGACGAACAGCCCGCCGCAGAACAGCGGGAGGAGCACGGCGATGCCGGTCGTCGCCTCCTGCAACTCCGGCGACAGCGCGTAGGCCATCGCCCCCAGCGCCAGCGCGGGCAGCGGCAGAAAGGCAGGCGTCCACCGCCAGCCTCGGCCCCCGAAGCAGACGATAAAGGTCAGCAGGTACAGCGAGAGCGGCAGCACCCACAGGAACGGGATGGCGGCGACATTCTGCGTCAGGTAGTTCGTCACGGCCAGCAGCAGCGTCGAGGCGACGGCGGCCAGGGCGATCCAGACCAGGGACAGCCACCGCGCGGGCGCCTCCGCGCCGCCTTCGACTTCGGCGGCAGGCCGGACGCCGGACTGCGACCGCCAGGCGGCCACGCCGCACAGGACGATGAATAGGGCGTAGCCCGCCGACCAGACCAGCGCCTGCTGCTTGATCGTCAGCACCGGTTCCACCAGGACCGGGTAGGACAGCAGGGCCAGCAGGGAGCCGAAGTTGGAGAGCGCGTACAGCCGGTACGGGAACGCCGCCGCCTGCCCCGCCCCCGCCGGGGGACGGGCGGCGTACCACGCTTGCAGCAGCGGCCCCGTCGTGGACAGCAGCAGGTACGCCAGCCCAATCGTCGCCAGCAGCAGCAAGAGGATTGCCCAGGTCGGCTCCTCGGCCCCGGTCGGCTTCCACGAGTCGCGCGGCAGGACGTGCAGCGCGAGCAGGCTCACGCCCAGCAGCGCGAGATGCAGCCGCGCCTGCATTTTGGGCTGGAGGTAGCGGATCGTCCCGTGCGCGTACAGGTAGCCCCCCAGCAGCACGAGCTGGAAGAACAGCAGGCACGTCGTCCACACCGCCGCCGACCCGCCGAACCAGGGGACGATGATCTTGGCGATAATCGGCTCGATCTGGAACAGCAGAAAGGCGCTCAGGAAGATGGTGACGGCGTACAGAAGCATGATCGGTTCAGCGCGGGCGGCGCGCGGCGGTCAGCACGGACGTCTGCGCTTCCCGGTGCTCGTGCAGCAGCCGGTCCAGGGCGCGCTCGACGAACCAGTCGTCGGGCCGCTCGGCGGGGGCCGCTTGCAGACGGGCGATCGTGGCCCGCAGGGCGGCGACTTCCCGCGCCGCGTCCGGGTGGGCGGCGAGATAGCCCTCCACCCGCGCCCGCAGCGCTTCGGGCAGGGCGTCGTCCACATACAGGTCAATCAGTTCGTCCCGCTCGTCTTCCGTCATGGGTCCTCTTTTCTCAGCATCTCAAAAGCGTCGCGCAGGGCGCGGCGGGCGCGGCCGTGCAGGGACTTCGTGGCCGCCGGAGTCCGGCCCAGGACGGCGGCGGCCTCCCCTGCCGTCAGCCCCTGCAAGTCGCACAGGGTCAGAACCAGCCGGTGGTCGTCGGCCAGCGAGGCCAGGGCTTCGTCTAACTCGGAAGTGGAGTCCGGCCCTGGTGAGAACAGCACCCAATCGCCCCGATCCGTCTCGGTCAGCCCGGACAGCGAGAGGGTGGGGAGGCGCGGCTGGCGCACGCGCTCCAAGCAGACCCGCCGCGCGATGCCCAGCAGCCAGGTCTTGAAGCGGCTTTCGCCCCGGAAGCCCCCCGCCCGCAGCGCGCGCCCCGCCCGCAGCCACGTTTCCGAGGCGGCCTCCTCGGCGTCCTCGCGCGTCGCTAAAAAGCGCCGGGCGAAGGCATAGGTCGCCTCGATGTGGCGGCGGAACAGCGTCTCCAAAGCCCGCGCGTCCCCGTCCGACCCGTAGCGCGCCGCCAGCCGCTCGTCGTCCTCCCACTCAGCCATGCCCATCGCCTGTTCTCATTACCTTTGTGTCGTTTCCCGGCCCAAAAGCGCCGCGCCCGCGAAAAATAATTTCGTGGAACTTTTCCGTGCGCCTGTGCGCTTCCCAAGTTGAACTCAACCCCGCCTTTGGAGGCAGCAAGGATCAAACCTATGAAGACATTCGCCCGCATCCTCTCCGCGCTCGGCCTGGCCGCCGTCCTCGGCGCGACCGCCGTGTTCGCCCAGACGCCCGCGCCCGCCAAGACGCACGTCCAGGGCTATACCAAGGTGACCAAGACCGGCCAGGTGGTCCATGTTAAGGGCTATAACCGCGCGGCGAAGCCGGCCAAAACGACCCGCGTCAGCGGGTACACCAAGATGACCAAGACCGGCAAGACCGTCCATGTCAACGGCTACAACCGCAAAGCCCCCTCAAAGATGAAAATGCCGTCGAAGATGACGCCGGGCATCAACCCCGGCGCCAAAATGTAGCCCGCGCCTGCGCCGGAAATCAGTGTGACACAAAAACGGCCCGGCGCGTCCAAAAAGACTCGCCGGGCCGTTTTTCGTGCGCGAGGCGTCTACTGCTACTGCACCTTGCGCTGCTTTTCTTCGATAATATTGGTCAGCACCTCGTTGCCGATTCGGCCTTCGGGCCGCACCGTCCCCTTTAGGCCGACCTTATCCCCTTCGCGCGGCGCCCCCGCCCGGCTGATCACCCAGGCCTGTCCCGTGCCGTCATTGACTCGGTAAGCCGCGATGTCCGCGATGCCCAGCGGCAGCTCGTAGACCTTCGTCACCTCGCCTGCCACGGTGACATCCTTGTTCGCGAACCCTGCCGGGTTGCTCGCGATGTCACGCAGCTTGTCCGTGTGCTCGTTGCAGCCCGCCAGCAGGACGGCGGCCAGCGCGAACGCCGCCAGCCATAAACTCATGTGGGGCGCGGGTTTATGCCAAAGTCTCATAGTTCGATACCTCCTCAAACGCCTATGTTTCTTTCCGACTCGCAAATGTTCTGTGAGGTTCCCCTACACACCGTAAAAAAACCAGTATTTATTTTGCGCAACGGAACTTTTCGGAATTTGTAAACGCTATAAGTCGTGAAATCTATCTCAAGGAGGCTTCAAACTAATGAAGTTGATCAGCAAGCTCGTCGCCGTTGCGACCATCGCCACCCTTGTCGTTCCCGCCTTCGCCCAGACCTCCACCATGAAACCCATGCCCAAGTCCGGGACCAAGTCCGCCATGATGAAGAAGTCGGTTGCCATGCACAAGAAGGCGACCGCCATGCACAAGAAAGCGACCGCCATGCATCAGAAGGCCACCTCGATGCAGCAGAAGGCCATGAAGAGCGGCACGATGAAGAAGACCATGTAGTTTCGCTTCTTTGCGAAACGCAGAAGCGCCCCTGCCGACGGTCGGCAGGGGTGCTTTGTTGCCTTTTTCTTGGGCGTCTTTTCACGCGCAGTCGTCCAGCACAGATTGAATGAACGATGCCTTCGCCGCCGTGTAGTCCGCCCGCCGCTCGGCGTACTTCTCGCTGAGGGCGATCTTCAGCGCCTCATACTTTCGCGCCAGCGCCGGGTCGGCCCGGAGCGCATCCCGGAAGCAGATCGCCTCGGTCCAAATGACGCTGCCGTATTCCACCACATGCAGCAGGTGCGTCCGCTCCTCTCCCCTGCCGAAGATATGATGGCCGGGCACGACCTTGTCCCCGGCGTACTCATACCCCAACGCGGCCAGCGGCTCGATCAGCGCCGGCCCGTCTTCCAGCCGCGCGATGCCCGCCAGGATGTCAATAATCGGCTTGGCCCTGATGCCGCCGACCGATGTGCTGCCGTAGTGCTCGACGGCGAGCAGGGCCGGCCCCAGGGCGGCCCGCAGCCGATCTTCCTCCGCCCGATACAGCGCTGCCCAGAGCGGCGTCGGCTCATGCAGACGCACCTGCGTCTGCGCCAGCCCCAGCACCCCGAAATGATCGTCCATAGGTGCCATCGCATCCTCCGCGCGGTAGATTCGGTGCTTCTCGCTCCCAGCCGCCTCCGCCTGGTTCTTAGATCGCTCTCAGTGTAGCATCATCGGCATCGGCTGTCGAATAAACAGGGGTGGCTTCTGTAGACGGACGCGAACAAACGAAGCCCTCCTGCGTCTCCCGGAACTCGTCAACGCCATACTCCTGCAATGCCTGTCGCAATGCAGCGGTGGGTTTTGACCCATAAACTTCAATCACTGACCAAGCCGGATCATGGCTGTACTCGCCGTGGTGCAAATCAACGGCTGTGAGCCGATCAAGCACCATATCTTCCGGGCTGTCGTTTTCGCTCACCTTAAAAGTAGTCGCCCCAGCTTCGTTCCAAACTGCTTCCAGAGGCAGGGCGGCCGCGGCTCTTTCGGCTGCCTGACGGTTAACCGGCGTGTCACAAATCCAGATATGAAACACCTTCGCGATGCCCAGCAGCCGGTCGCCGAAGTGCCGATCCACCACTATACCGACTTCGCCAGGTTGCGGGGCTGGTTAAGCAGCCTGTGATTCCAGCAAACGGCTACTTTGGGCATCTCTGACGACCTGCCCTCCTTGAACGGCGTCGTACAGCCCTGAGCGAAACAGCCACTCTTGAGACTGATTGTGTCCGTGGGGCTTCCGCGTCTGAACCAAGTTTGACAGCCAGGTATGGATCATGTTCTCGTATCGGTCCGCTTCATCCTGCCCCGACGGCTGTGACGGCTGATACTCTTGCAGCAGGGCTTGGGCATCTATCGTATATTGTGGCGGTGTTTCCGGCTCCGGCGCCTCTGATTTTGTCCAAAGGTAGAACGGCTCTGGATACACGGCGAACAGGAAGAAGGCAGAACTTGGAATGCCTGAGTGAAGCAGCAGATTGCGGTGTACCCGTGTCGCCCAGCTTTCCAGGTCGGTCGCCACCTCATAAGGCCGCTTCCTCATCTCCACAACGAGTTGAAGATAACCGGCGTTGTCGTATACCGCGAGGTCGAACTGCCGGCTGATGCGCGCCCCCGGATTTTCCCATTCGCCGAGCCGGACCATCTCCTCCAAGCAGCGGCGGCAGACATTGATCTGTCGCCGACCGGGGGAACCCCAGACGGCCGTAATCGGGGCCGGTTCCAGAGCGGTGCAAAAGGGCGTCTGTATCTCGCACTCGCCGATCATCACTACGCCCGATGGTTCAATTCTCATAATTTGCCTCTTGGCTGACGGAATGGGCCAGCCCCCTCGTGATCTGGTCGCGTGCATCTTCTATCAAGTCGTGCCTGTCCGTGATGCTAAGTGGCTGCATGAAAGAGGCATGAAGGCTGGCTTCCGCTTCATCAATGGCATTCGCGGTTTCTGTGTCGGGCCTGTCATAACCCAGCCGAAATCTCTCCGCATGTGCCAGTTCGTGCGCCAGACAGGCGAGTTCGGACATCCTGACGCGCGCCTCCGTACCGATTCCTGGTTCGACATCTGCTCCCAAATACACGACGTTTGCTGTCTGATTATATCTGGTTCGCGATCCATGTTCAGAGGCTTCCCGGATGTCAAGGGGGCAAACCTCGTTCCCACCAAGCAATTCCCATATTGCCTCGCAAATGGCTATCTTCCTCCGAGAAAGGCTCCTCTGGTTCCTGCTGGATGAGAGCATTTGCCGCCTACTCCACCGTCACCGATTTCGCCAGGTTGCGGGGCTGGTCTATCTCGCGGCCCAGATCGGCGGCGATGTAGTAGGCGAGGAGCTGCATCGGGAGGATGGACAGGACGGGCATGAAGGTGTCATGGGTGGCCGGGACGCGCAGGATGCTGTCCACGAAGTTCTCGTCCAGGCCCTCGTCGCCGGCCTTGACGATGCCGATGGCCGCGCCGTCGCGGGCCTTGACCTCCTTGACGCTGGACTGAATCTTGTCGTAGAGCGCGGACTGCGTGGCGAGGCAGACGACGGAAACGCCCGGCTCGACCAGGGCCAGCGGGCCGTGCTTCAATTCGCCGGCGGGGTACGCCTCGGCGTGGATGTAGGAGACTTCCTTCAGCTTCAGGGCGCCTTCCTGGGCGACGGCGTAATCGTTGCCCCGGCCCAGGAAGAAGAACGAGGACGAGTGGGCGTGCTCCTTCGCGACGGCCTGCACAATGGAAGTATCGGCCAGGATTTCGGAAACCTGTTCGGGGAGACGCTGCAACTGCTCCACATAGGCCGCGACCACGCCCGGCCCTAATTTATTCTCTTCCTGCGCGATGTACAGGCCGAGCAGGTACAGGCCGATGAGCTGGGTGATGTAGGCTTTGGTGGAGGCGACGCAGATTTCCGGCCCGGCATAGGTGTAAAGGACTTCATCGGCCTCGCGGGCGATGGAAGACCCGACCACGTTCACTAATGCCAGCGTCGTCGCGCCCTTGATCTTCGCCTCGCGCAAAGCCGCCAGCGTGTCCGCCGTTTCGCCGGACTGCGAGATGATGATGGCGAGTGTCTGGGCGTCCACGATGGGGTCGTTGTAGCGGAACTCGCTCGCCACCTGCACCTCGACCGGGCGGCGCAGCAGGTGCTCATAGAAGTTCTTGCCCGCCAGCCCCGCGTGGTACGCCGTGCCGCAGGCGACGATGACGATGCGGTTGAAGTGGACCAGCTTGCTCGTCGGCAGCTTCAGTTCGGGCAGCGTAACCTGGTGCGTTTCGGTCGTCCGCCCGCGCAGCGTGTCCCGAATGGCCTGCGGCTGGTCGTAGATCTCTTTCAGCATGAAGTGCGCGAACCCGCCCTTCTGCGCCGTGGAAACGTCCCAGGTGACATGGAACACGTCCCGGTGCAGGGGCTGCCCGTCCAATGTCGTGAGCGTGACGCCGTGGGGCGTGATTCGCGCGAAGTCGCCGTCTTCCAGAACGAGGACGTTGCGCGTGTAGCCCATCACGGCGGGGATGTCCGAGGCCAGGAAGTTCTCGCCCTCGCCCAAGCCGATGATCAGCGGCGAGGCCGTCTTGGCGGCGTAGATGACGTCCGGCTCCGCACTGGACACGACGCAAACGGCATACGCGCCCGTCACCTCGGACAAGGCCGCCCGGACGGCCCCTTCCAGCGACCCCGCCGTTTCCCAATGGGACTCGATCAGGTGCGCCAGCACTTCCGTGTCCGTGTCGCTCGCAAAGACGTGCCCCGCCGCCGTCAGCCGCTCTTTCAGCCCGATGTAGTTCTCGATGATGCCGTTGTGGATCAGCGAGATGCGCCCCGTACAGTCCGAATGGGGGTGGGCGTTGACATCGTTGGGCCGCCCGTGCGTCGCCCAGCGTGTGTGCGCGATAACCGTTCCACTCGACTGCCCCAGCCCGTCCAGCGCGGCTTCGAGATTGGCGAGTTTGCCCTTCTTTTTGAGGACGGTGACGCTGTCCTCGCCTGGCTTGACCACGGCGACCCCCGCCGAATCGTAGCCCCGGTATTCCAGCCGCTTCAGATTATCCAGCACCAGCCGGACGCTGCGTTCGCGCCCGCCCACATAGCCCGTGATTCCACACATTAACTTGCTACCGCTCCCCTTCGAGTTCTGCGAACCGTGCCTATGTCCCCGGAATGAATTCCGGGTCTTTAGGAGTGCCAACGTCCGCCTGCGCGGACAGAAGAACCGAACTCGATACCTGTCTTATGTCCACGAAGGTGGACAATCGCTCTGCCGAAGACCCGGAATTCATTCCGGGGACAGCCGCTAGTTTCAGTAAACATTATCACAAGACGACGCCTCGCCCACGCCGGTTCCCGTGCCTAATCCGCCGCCCCCGCCAAATACTCCGCGTCTGTAACCTGCTCTAGCCAAACCGCATCTATGCCCGCCTCGACAGGCTGGATCGCCAGATGCACCATCAGCCGGTCTGGGGATGCCCCGTGCCAGTGCTTCTCGCCCGGCGCGAAGTAGACCGTGTCGCCAGGCCGCACGGCCTGAACTCCCTCGCCCCATTTCTGGACGCGCCCCCCGCCCGCCTCGATGTGCAATATCTGCCCCTTCGGGTGCGTGTGCCAGGCCGTCCGCGCTGAGGGCGTGAACGTCACGCGGAAGGCGTTGGTCCCCGTCTCCGGCGGAGACCGGAGGATTTCATCCAGCCAGACCACGCCCGTAAAATACGCCTCATCCCCCCGCCGCGTCGCCCTCCGCTCCGCCCGCGTGATCTCCATATGTTTGCCCTCGTTTCTGTAGGCTTGAAAGGCGAGTATACCCCATCACCCCCTAGCCCCCAATTCTGGGGGGAATCGGAAAGGGCGAACACAGCGGGGGCGAACACAAGGGGAAGGGCGAACACAACGGGAAGGGCGGACACAAGGCGAAGGGCGAACACAAGGTTCGCCCCTACGGGCTTTCTTCTCCTGTCCTCCCAGAATTGGGGGCCAGGGGGCGATCTGCTTGACGCCGCCCGCTCCCGGTGCTACAATGCAACAAGAAACGCCGCCCGCGCGGCGCCCGGAGAATGGTCGCCATGTCACTTGTGCTGGACTCCCTAGAAATCAAAAACTTCCGCGCCTTCAGGCACCTGCGAATCGAGAAGCTGGGGCGGGTGAATTTGATTGTCGGCAAGAACAACGTTGGGAAAACCAGCTTGCTTGAAGCACTCGCCTTGTTTGCCTCCAAAGGTGAGCCGTTTACTGTTTATTCTCTGCTGAAAAAGCATGGCGAGCTGCCACAAGATGCGGTCAACGACGATGTTCGTCTTAACTCCCCTGGGATGCAGGAAGTGGTGGATGCCTTCCGGTATCTGTTCTACGGGCGCGAGGATGTCAGCCGACCTCAGAAGCCTATCCAGATCGGTCCAGCTCAACCTGTGGACGCTGCTGGTGATGTCGCTGACAACGGAGCTATTACAATCAGCGTGACCTTCAACCCTAACCCGATAACAAACCGCTATTCCGAGGATGACGAGAACACAAACATTCCTGTCCATGCCCCACGTCTTCAGGTAGGGACCAGCCTGCACTCATCAAGTACTTATATCCTCGGTCGCAACTACTACATGGACAGTCTAATAAAGCGATCCTCTTGGCTCGAAGGCCCCCACTTTACCGAAGTCGGAGTTAACGGACTGAGCCTCAAAGCAGTGGAGGATTTTTGGGACAGGATTGCTGTCTTTGGCTTGGAAGATGACGTGCTAGCGGCCTTACATATCATCGCCCCAGAGATAGAACGTATAATTTTTGTCGGTCACGGTAAAAGCAGTGGTTCCCGCGTTCCGTTTGCCAGGCTGAAAGGCATGGATCGTGCGCTTCCTCTTGGGAGTATGGGGGAAGGCATGAACCGTATGCTTGGCATCGCCCTTGCCCTTGTCAACGCCAAAGACGGGATGCTGTTGATTGATGAAGTAGACACTGGCCTGCACTACTCGGTGCTACCTGACCTCTGGAAACTGATCTTTGAAGTCGCCCACCGCCTCAATGTGCAGGTGTTCGCCACGTCCCATAGCTGGGACTGCATTCAGGCTTTCCAGAAGGCCGCCGACGAGAACAAAGAGGAGGAGGGCGTACTGATTCGGCTGGAAAACCGGAAGGATGGGGTGCGGGCCGTTCTGTTTGACGAAGAGGAGCTAAATGTTGTGGCCCGTGAGCAGATCGAGGTGCGCTAGGAATGGCAGACTCCTGTGTGATGCTGGTCGAAGGGCCGGATGATTGGAATGTGTTGTTCCATCTGATTCAGCATCACTACCCAGCCGACCAGCTAATCGTCACACGGCAGGGCGATTACCGCCCACGACAGGAAGACGCACCCACGGGGATCAAGCACATCCTCTTTGATGTCGTTCAAGGTGACAGCCTCTTCAGACCCAAGTCTCTATCGGCAAAGTTGAAGGCGAGTGGATTGGAGCGGATCGGGATCATCGTGGATGCAGACACCGATCTCCAATCCCGTTGGCTGAAGTTGTGTGACGCTCTTGCCCATTTCGGCTACACCGCCCTTCCGGTCAGTCCCGCTCCCGGCGGCACGATCATTGAGCAGACAGATTACCCCATAGTCGGAATCTGGGTCATGCCGGACAACCGGTTACCCGGAACACTGGAGGACTTTGTCGGTTTTTTGAGACCCGCAGACGACACGCTCTGGGCAAGGGCCGGAGAAGCAGTCGCGCAAATCCCGGCTCAGGAACGCCTCTTCAAACCGCAGGCGGCGGTGAAAGCGCATATTCATACCTGGCTTGCCTGGCAGGAAGAACCGGGAACGGCAATGGGGCAGGCGATCTCCAAACGCTATTTAGACGCAACATCTTCCCATGCCCTACTTCTCGTGGACTGGCTGCGGCGCTTATTCGATTTAGACGGCCCATTGGAGTAGCAGCCTTATGAAACAACCGAAACGCTTCTCCCATCCATCTTTGATGTGGCTGGCGGGCCTGCTGTGCCTGCTGGGGCTTGCGCCGCGCGTCCATGCGTCGCCGGGGGAGTATTACCGAATCACGGTGGTGGATGCGGACACCGGGCGGGGGGTGCCGCTGGTGGCGCTGACGACGGTGAATGCAGTCACATTCTACACCGACAGCAATGGGATTGTGGCCGTCCATGAGCCGGACTTGATGGGGCAGACCGTGTGGTTTGGGGTCAAGAGTCACGGCTACGAGTTTCCCGCCGACGGGTTCGGCAACCGGGGCGTGGCCCTGCCGGTCACAGCGGGCGGACAGGCGCAGATCAAGATCAAGCGCGTCAACATCGCCGAGCGGCTGTATCGCATCACCGGGGCGGGCATCTACCGGGACAGCGTCCTAGTTGGGCAGTCGGTGCCGATTTCGCATCCCTTGATGGACGGCTTGGTCATGGGGCAGGATACGGTCATGGCGACGCCGTACCGGGGCAAGATTTACTGGTTTTACGGGGATACGGAGCGGCCCGGCTACCCATTGGGCCAGTTCGCGACTTCGGGGGCGACCTCAAAGCTGCCAGGGCAGGGCGGGCTGGACCCTAACAAGGGTGTGGACCTGACCTACTGGACCGACGCGAGCGGATTCAGCCGACCCATGCTGCCGCTGCCAGGCTTCGGCGGCCCCGTCTGGGTCGGGGGGGTCTTCACGCTCAAAGACGCGAACGGCGCAGAAAGGCTGTATACGCATTTCAGTCACCTGGACCACGACGGCAAGACGGCGGAGCACGGATTGGCGGTCTTCAACGACGCGAAGGCCGTCTTTGAGCCGGTCTGCCGGTTCGCGCTGGAGGCGCCGCTTTACCCCGACGGGCAGCCGTTTCATGCGGTCGTGAACGGGCAGCCGTACCTCTATTTTCAATCCAAAACGCTTCAAGCCTACCCCCTGGTGCGCGTCCGCGCAGACGAGGCGCATGTCACTGACGCCCATGCCTGTGAAGCATTCACCTGTCTTGCGCCGGGCGCACGGTATGAGGGCGCAAACACGCGGCTGGACCGGGGGCGGGACGGGCGGCTGATCTATGCCTGGAAGGCGGACACGGCCGTGCTGGGTTACGATGACCAGCAGGCGCTTGTCACGGCGGGGAAACTGAAGCCGGAGGAGGCGCTGGCGCCGCTGCGGGACGTGGAGACGGACGCCCCAATCCACTCGCACGGCGGGTCGGTCTTTTGGAACGCTTACCGGAAGCGCTGGGTGATGATCAGCGGCCAGGCGTCGGGCACATCGTCCTACCTGGGCGAGCTGTGGTTTGCCGAGGCCGACACGCCGGTCGGTCCCTGGACCTACGCCCGGAAGATCGTCACGCATGACCATTACACGTTCTACAACCCGACCCAGCACCCGTTCTTCGACCAGGAGGGCGGCCGGCTCATTTACTTTGAAGGCACCTACACCGATACCTATTCGGGCAGCGCCGACCTGACGCCGCGCTACAATTACAACCAGATCATGTACCGGCTGGACTTGGGCGACCCGCGCCTGTCCCTGCCCGTCCCCGTCTACGCGCTGGCGGGGGCGGACGGCTACGGGCTGCGCGAAACGGTGGACGCTCGGCACGAGTGGGGCCAGGTGCGGGGCGTGCCGTTCTTCGCCGTCCCGCCGGGCCGCCCCCATGCGGGGCTGATCCCCGTGCCCGCCGCCTCGTTTGTCAGCGCCGGCGGCCCGCTGCTCTTTTACGCGCTGCCGCCGACGCCGGCGGCGGGGGAGAAAGCGTCGCCCGCCGTCGTGCCCCTGTACGAGTACCGGGACGAGCACACGAACGCCCTCATTTACCTGACGGACCCCGCCTCGCCGTCACTCGAGCGCCTCTCCGCCCGGCCGCTCTGCCGCGTCTGGCGCAACCCGTCCACCGTCCACGCCTGGGACCCGGCGGCGAGGCCCGCTCCGCAAGACTATCCGAGCCGAAGCAGAGCAGAAACGGGAAAATGATCGGAGGGAAAGGGGCGGCTGCCGTCGCCTCGAAGAACCTGGGCGGACAGCGCCTGCCATTCGGGGGAATGGAAGATGTAGTCTATCGGGCCGTGCGACGCTGCGCCGGTAAAGCCATGAAATGTTCCTTCGGCAACCGCCGCCAAAGCGTTTTTCAGCAGCGGTGAAGACGCTTCTTGAAGCCGTAAGACAGCGGGATTGTCCGGCTCTGCATTGAAGTCTCCTACAACGATCACAGGCACAGGGCCGGACTCGGCGCGGTGTCGGATGCGTTCGAGAAGGAGGGCGACGCTGTTCTCGCGCGCCGTCGGCGCCTCGTGATCCAGATGCACGTTGTAGACGGAAAATGCGGTGTTCGTGTCCGGCTCGACAAGAGTGACCCAGGTGCAGATGCGCGGGTGCCGTGCGCCCCAGGCCAGGGAGCCGGGCGTCTCCGGCTCTTCCGAAAGCCAGAATGTGCCGGAGGTCATTGGCCGGAACCGGTCCCGGCGGTACAGGATCGGGCAGAACTCGCCCGCCGCCACGCCGTCCTCGCGCCCGACCCCCACGGCATCATACTCAGGCAGAGCCTGCCGGAGATAATCGAGCTGGTGCCGGAGGGGTTCTTGAAGACCCAGCACATCCGGCGCCCAGGAGCGCAGGAGCGCCAGCAGGCGCTCGCGCCGCCGCTCCCACCGGTGCGCCCCATCGTCGGGGTTGTCCCAGCGGACGTTGCAGCTTCCTACGGAAAGCGGTTTCTGTAAAGTCATGGGTGTTTCGCTCCCTCGGCCTGTTCCCCTGTCAGCAAATCCGCCGCGTCATCCAGCGGCGGGTCCACTAGCTCCGCCCCCTTCGGCTTCATCCACGTCCGCGCCCAGTCCGCCAGCGCCTCGAAGATGCCGTTGAGCGCCTGCCCCTTCTCGGTCAGCGCGTACTCGACGTGCGGGGGCATGATGCCCAGCACGGTGCGCGTCACCACCCCTTCTTCCTCCAGCGCGCGCAGCCGCTCGCGCAGCGTGGCTGGGTTCAGCCCGATCTCGCGGGCGATCTCATTGAAGCGCTTCTTCTGCCCCAGCAGGCTGCGGACGATGTGCAGCGTCCACCGCTCGCTCAAAAGGTTGAGGGCGGCGTTGGCCGGGCAAAATATCTCCGGGTCGTGTGCGTGCTGCTCCATAACGGTTTTGTCTCCTACAGGCATAACACCCGCCGGAAAAATAATGTGCCTGCGGGGGAACTAATCTTTTTCAGGCGCTATTACGCAAAATGTGAGCGCATTAAAAAATAGTGTGCTTTGCAAATTATACCATAGAAGGAGGAAAGAGTGATGAGTAATGTGACGCTAGACACCCCCGTCGCGCGCGCTGAACGAACGGGGATAGACACGGCGCTGCTTTTGGCTCGGATCGCGCTGGCCCTGCCGTTCGTTTTCCACGGCGCATCCATCGCGTTTGGAGCGTTCGGGGGCCCGGGCCTGCAAGGATTTTCCGGCTTCACCCACATGCCCCTGGCGATGGCCGTACTGGTCGGCTACGGCGAGTTTCTGGGCGGCCTGGGCATCCTGTTCGGCGTGCTGTCGCGCATCGCCAGCGCCGGCATGGTTCTCATCATGCTGGGCGCGATCGGACTGGTGCATCTCAAGAACGGCTACGACGGCACCAAGAACGGATTTGAGCACCCGCTGACCCTGCTGATCCTCGCGCTGGCGATCCTCGCCGCCGGGCCGGGCCGTCTGGCGCTGGGACGTCTCCTGCCACTGCCCAAGAGGGCCGGGACCGACGAGCCTGTGCCCGCATTGGAATGAAGTTCACTTTGACCGACACTCGATAAGGAAACACACATGGACCCCGTCAAGATTTTGATCGCCTTTTACTCGCGCAACGGCTCGACCGAGGCGCTTGCCAAAGCCATCGCCGAGGGCGCGCAGGCCGAAGGCGCGACCGTGACCCTGCGCCGCGTCCGCGAGACCGTTTCCCGCGACGTCATGGCCCACGCGCCCGGCTGGACCGAGAGCGCCGACCGCATGAACGCTGCCTACCAGGCCCCGACCGAGGCGGACGCCGAGGGCGCGGACGCCATCGTCTTCGGCACGCCCACCCGCTTCGGCAACGTCTCCTCCGAGCTGAAAGCGTTCGTGGACAGCCTGGGCGGGCTGTGGTTCCAGGGCAAGCTCGTCGGCAAGGCCGGCAGCGCGTTCTGCTCCACCGGCTCCCCGCACGGCGGCAACGAGAGCACGAACCTGACCATGTACAACTTCATGGCGCACCTGGGGCTGATCATCGTCCCGCTCGGCTACGGCGACCCGATCATGTTCCAGGCCGGCACCCCCTACGGCGCGAGCGCGATTTCGGGCCAGAACGCCGCGCCGCCGACCGCCAACGACCTGGAAGCCGCCCGCTACCAGGGCCGCCGCGTCGCCCAGGTCGCCAGGGCGCTGAAGGCGGCCAAGCAGACGGAAGCGAAGTAGAAGCGCACTGCGCCCGGCACTGGAAGTGCCGGTCTACTCGGGAGTGAAAGTGCCTCCGGCACTGAGGAACATTCCCGTAGGGGCAGGGCTTGTCCCTGCCCTCCTCCTCTCTCCTTCTTCAGTCGCGTAGCGACTTTCACTCACGAGTAGACCGGCACTTCCAGTGCCGGGAGCCTGAGCCACAGGAGCCTCGCATGACCACCCAACTGACGGGCCTTCATCACGTCACGGCCATCGCCGGAGACCCGCAGACGAACCTAGATTTCTACGTTGGAGTCCTCGGCCTGCGCCTGGTCAAGCAGACCGTCAACTTTGACGACCCCGGCTCGTACCACTTTTATTACAGCGACGCCCTGGGCAGCCCCGGCGCCCTGCTGACCTTCTTCGCCTGGCCGGGGGGCCGCCGGGGGCGGCGCGGGCTGGGGCAGGCGACGGCGGCGGCGCTCTCCGTCCCCGCTGACTCGCTGGACTTCTGGCGCGAGCGCCTGACGCGGCAAGGGGTGACAGTAGACGAGGCCCAAACCCGCTTCGGCGAAACCGTTCTGCCTTTCTATGACCCGGACGGGCTGCGGCTGGAACTGGCCCCGACGGCGGGCGACACGCGCCCCGGCTGGACCGGCGGCGCGGTTCCCGCCGCCCATGCCATTCGCGGCGTCCATGCCGTCACGCTGCCCGAACGGTCGTCGGCGCGGACGGTCGCCTTGATGACCGATATGCTCGGCTTCCGCGCCGTCCAAGCCGAAGGTGACTGGACCCGTTATACACTGGGCGACGGCAGGCCGGGCACGTTTGCGGACGTGCAGGCCGCGCCGATTATGTCTCCCGGCCAGATCGCCGTCGGCAACATCCACCACGTTGCCTGGCGGACCCCCGATGACGCGCAGCAGGGGGCATGGCTGCGGCAGATTTTCGGTCTGGGGCTGGGCGTCAGCCCGGTCATGGACCGCGACTATTTTCACTCGATCTACTTCCGCGAGCCGGGCGGCATCTTGTTCGAGATTGCCACCGATTCGCCGGGTTTCGCCACCGATGAGACGCCCGAAACGCTGGGCGCGCATCTGCAACTGCCGGCGCAATACGAGGCGGACCGCCCGCAGATCGAGGCCCACCTGCCGCCGATTCGTGTGCCGGGGAGAGACGAAGAATGACCGATCTCGGCTTCCTCCACCAATTCGTCCCCGCGCCGTCCGGGGCGAGCGCGGACACTCTGCTTCTGCTGCACGGAACGGGCGGTGATGAAAACGACCTGCTGCCTCTGGGTAAACTGCTCGCTCCAAACGCCAACCTGCTCAGTCCACGCGGCAAAATCTCCGAAAACGGGATGCCGCGCTTCTTCCGCCGCCTGGCGGAAGGCGTCTTCGACATCCCGAACCTGATCGCGCGGACGCACGAGTTGGCCGGGTTCATCGCGGTGGCCTCAAATGCCTACGGCTTTGACCCCAAGCGCGTGGTCGCCGCCGGTTTCTCCAACGGCGCGAACATCGCCGCCTCCCTGCTCCTGCTGCGCCCCGGCGTCCTCCGGGCTACTGTGCTGCTGCACGCGATGGTCCCGCTCGTCCCTGAGACGGTGCCGGATCTGACCGGGACGCGCGTCTTCCTCGGCGCAGGGCGACAAGACCCGGTCGCGACGCCGGATGAGACGGAGAAACTGGCCGCCCTGCTGCGCGGGGCGGGCGCGGACGTGACAACCCAATGGCAGCCGGGCGGGCATGGCTTAACCCGTGAGGAAGCCCTGGCCGCCGCCGAATGGCTGGCTGGATCGTCGCGTCCTTGACACCGCCGCCCCTGCTTGCTACAATGGGCGCATGGCCGGACCGAATTGGACCTTTCTGACCAACCACGCCCGCGTGCTGTTCTCTTTAGCGGCCCAGCCGGACCTGCGGCTTCGAGAGGTGGCGGAGGAGATCGGCATCACCGAACGCGCCGTGCAGCGGATCGTGACGGACTTGGAGGCGGCGGGGATACTGACGCGCTCGCGCGAGGGGCGGCGCAACCGCTACGAGATCAACCCCGCCGAGCGCCTGCGCCATCCGAACGAGGCGCACTGCACGGTGGGCGATCTGCTGGCGATGGAGCAAGTCGCGGGTACAATAGCGGAGGGGGAAAGATGAGGGAAAGATGAGTAGACAAGGAAGGAGGGTAGGGACAAGCCCTACCCCTACGTCCCGCAGATGGAGGGGCGTGGCTTGTTCCCGCCCTTTTCTTTGTCCCGCCCTTCCTGTCTCCCTAGTTGTTTCGGCCTAATGCCACCCCGAAAACTCCGTCCCCTTCATCACCACGCTGTCTATGCCGGCAATGAGCGGCTGGCCTTCCGGGTAAAGTTCATCCTGGCGGGCGGGCCAGCCTGGGTTGGTGTAGAAGGACGCCCAGGCGCGCTCGCGGTGGGCGAGGTTCTCGAAGACCAGCATATAGGTCAGGCGCGGCGCAACGCCGATGTAGGTGGTCCAAAACCCCATCGCGAACAGGCCGTGCGTCTCAAACGCGGGGGCAGCCTGCGTGCCGAACCAGTCCACGGCCTGCGCCAGCTTCGCCATGTCATCGAAGCGGTAGGTCCGCAGCTCGAAGACGCCGCCGGCCAGCCGGTGGGGCTGGTTGTCATGGCGCGGCGTGCGGGAGTAGTCTGTCGGCTGGAGGATCGTGCTGCCTATGGTGTGGATCGGGCTGCCGCCCCAAGCGGCGTTGGTTTCACGGCGGACCTGCTGCCATTCCGGGTCGGCCTCGAAAGCGTCCCAAAGCGCCTGCCGCTAGGCCAAATCTTTCCAGGCCAGGAGGTAGGTAAGCCGGGGGCTGGGCGAGCCGAGGATGACGCTCCAGAAGCCGACCGGCTCGATGCCGATCCTGCCCCAGATCCGCAGAATGTGGTCGGCGAAGCGGCTGCTGACCAGGGTCAGGCCGCGACTGCTGCGGGTGTCGTAATGGCGAAGCTCGTAAAGCATAATCAGTCGCTCCGGGCGGATGATGTGCCGGTGTCCTTCAGGTGAAAATAGGCTTCCAGCATGGCGCGGGCGACTTTGCCCGCCGTGCCGCCGCCGTGCCCGCCGTGCTCGACGATGGCGGCGATGGCGATAGTCGGGTGGCTGTAGGGGGCGAAGCAGATGAACAGGCCATGCGTCTTGACATTGCCATGAGTCTGTGCCGAGCCGGTCTTGGCGGCGACGGCCACATCGGGGAAGCTCACCACTTTGCCGGTCCCGTTCGTCACCGTCACCCGCATGGCCTGCCGAACGCGCTCCATGTTGGCGGCCCGGATGGGGACGTGCCGGATGACGGTGGGCCGGCTCTGGTACAGCGTCCCGCCCGCCGCGCCCCCCGAGACCTTCGCCACGACATAGGGCTTGAGGACGTTGCCGCCGTTCGCCAGGGTCGCCGCCACGCGCGCGAGCTGCAAGGGCGTTGTCAGCACATCTCCCTGCCCGATGGACATGTGCAGCGTGTCGCCCCCGTACCACTGGTCAAAGGCCGGGCCGAACTTGTGGAAGCGCTTAGCCTTCCAGGCGGGCGAAGGAATGGAGCCGATGTCCTCGCCGCCCAGATCAATGCCCGTTTTCTCGGCCAGGCCGAACTGCTTGGAATAGTAGGACAGCCGATCCGGGCCGATCTTCTGGCCGTAAACGTAAAAGAACACGTCGCAGGACTGCGCGATGGCTTTGGTGAAATCGGTCGCCCCGTGCGTCTCCCAGCAGCCGAAGCGCGCCCGCCCCAGGTGGTATGAGCCGGGGCAGTAGACGCCGCTGCTCGGCGTGATCACGCCGGTCTCCCAGCCCGCCGCCGCGACGACCGGCTTGAAGGTCGAGCCGGGCGGATACATCGCCTTGATGGCCCGGTTGAGGAGCGGGTGAGCGGCGTTCTTGTTCAGCGGGTCCCAATTCTTCGCCGTGATGCCGGTCGCGAACTTGTCCGGGTCGAAGGTCGGCGCGGACGCCATCGCCAGCACCGCGCCCGTGCGCGGGTCCAGGGCGACGGCCGCCCCGATAAAACTATGCTCCTTGAAGACGCGCTCCGCCGCTGCCTGCGTGGGCGCGTCCAGCGTCAGTGTCACCGTGCTGCCGGGCGCGGCGTCCTGCGCGCTCAGAGCGCGGACGGTGCGGCCATGCGCGTCAATCTGGACATCCGTGCCGCCCGCCGTCCCGCGCAGGTAGGACTCGTAAGCCGCCTCGACGCCGGATTTGCCTAAAAAGTCGTCGTTGAAGTACCCCTGCCCCTTGCGCGCGTTCCACTCGTCCCCATTGATCCGGCCCATCGTCCCGATGAGGTGCGCCGCCAGCGACCCTTTGGGATACCAGCGGACGGGTTCCGGCTGGGTGCTGACGCCGGGCAGGAACGGCTTGTTTTCCTCGATCTGCGTCACGGTCGCCATCGGGACGTCCAGCGCGATGCGCAGCGGGTCGTAGGGGTTCTGCTGGGTGTCTAGGATGGTCTGCCGGATCTCGTCCGGCGTGACGCGCAGCAGCATTGCCAGCCGCCCCAGAACAACAGGGTCTTTGGCGACATCGGGCGTGGCGTAAAGGGCGAGCCGGGGGCGGTTGGCGGCCAGCAGGACGCCGTGCCGGTCGGTGATCGTCCCGCGCGGGGCGCGCAGGGGGATGCGCCGGTGCTGGTTTGCGGCGGCGCCATCCCGAAAGTCGTCGCCCCGCGCGATCTGCAAGTACCACAGCCGGGCGGCCAGTGCCAGGAACAGCAGGAGGATCAGGAGGCCGAAGCTCCAGGCGCGCTGCGCCGCCGCCCGCTTGGTCTGCTGGCGGGACGGCGCGTGACGGGGATCGGGCGGGCGCAGGGACGGCTTCGGCGAAGTGATCATGGCGCGGCTTGGCTTTACTGCTCGCCGGGCGGCGGCGGATACATGCGGCTGTGCCGGTGCGGCTCCTGCCCACGCGGGTAAGTCCGCGTCACCGTCTGCGGGTCCCAGCGGGTCGCTAATAGGCCGTCTTCGGGGTTGATCGTCACGGTGACGGTGTCGCCGCTCGTGTCGCGTCGCCGGTATCGCCGCGAATGGGATGTGTCTTGGGATGTGTCTGGCGAAGCCGAAGAGGGTGACGAGTCGCCGGAGCCGCCGGGCGCGCTGCTGTCGCCGTTACTGCTGGTGTCAGGCGATCCTGTATACTGCGGCGAGAGCGTGGTCGGCTGCGTCCCCGAAGTGAACGTCTCCGGGTGCGAGTTCGGCGAGCCGTCCGGGGCGAGCAGATTGCTGCTGTCATCCACGGTCACGGTGACGGTGCCGTCGCCGTTGTCGTGGGACTGGCTCCGGCGCGTGCGCCGCTGCTGGCGGGGCGTGTCGCTCGCAGAGGAGTCCGAAGAAGAGTCGGAAGAGGCGTCCGAGGGCGACGCTTCCACGGCCGCCGCCGTGTCCGCGCTGGTAACCGGCTTTGCGACCGGCGGCAGCTTGGCCTTCTCCCGTGCGGCTTCCTTGGCTTTTGCCGTTTTGAAGATGGGCAGCGCCTGGCTCATAAACTGCGCCCAGATCGGGGCGCAGACCGTGGCGCCCCAGGCGTTGCCTTCCATCGGTTCACCGTAAGCCGGCGGCAGGTTCTTGGACTTGTAGATTGGGTGGCCCGCCCAGACCGCGCAAACGAGTTCCGGCGTGTAGCCGACAAACCAGACATCTTTGTGTCCCTGCGTCGTTCCCGTCTTGCCGCGCGCCTCCGGGACAAGCCCTCCGACGGAGCGGCCCGTGCCCTCGGTGACGACCGCGCGCAGCATGTCGTCAAGCTGCGCCACCGTTTCTTTCTGGAGGACGCGCGTCTCGATGGCCGGCGGCACGTCTTCCAGCACGTTGTCCTGCGAATCGGCCAGCCGCGTCCAGGCGGACGGCTCCGGGTGGTTGCCCCCGGCGGGGAAGGTGGAATAAACGCTCGCCATTTCCAGCGGCGTCACCGGGCTGGAGCCGAGGGCGAGTGAGATTACCGGGTCGAGCGGCGAATGGATGCCCATCATGCGCGCGTAGCGGACGGCCGCCGGCGGCCCGATCAGATGGAGTACCTTCACGGCGGGGACGTTGATGGACTGCGCCATTGCTTCCCGCAGATCCACCCTGCGGTATGAGTAACCGTTGTCATCTTTCGGGGTATAAGGCTTCGGCACGCTCGGAAACGAAACAGGGCCGTCGTAGATCATGGTCTTGTGCGGGCCGCTTTCCAGCACCGAGCCGTCGTTGATGGCCGCCGAGTAGACGACGGCTTTGAAGGACGAGCCGGGCTGACGGCGGGCTTGGGCGGCGATGTTGAATTGGCTCTTCTTGTAATCTACGCCGCCGACCATCGCCTTGATTTCGCCGGTCTTTGGGTCCAGGCACACCAGCGCGCCCTGGTTCGGCCCCAGGCCGCGCACGCGCGCGATCCCCTCGCGCACCGCCTGCTCGGCGCGCTGCTGCATCGGCCAGTTCAGAGTCGTGTAGACCTTGAGGTTGCCGTTGGTGATGTAATCCGGCCCGTACTTGCGCCGGATTTGGTCCACGACGTAGTTGACGAAGTAGGGCGCGTGGAATATCTGGCTGCCCTGGGACGGCGGCTTGGCCCCGGCCAGCTTGATCGGCGCCTTGACGGCCTGGGCGTACTGGGGCGGCGTGATGTAGCGCTCCTTCAGCATCTGGTCCAGGACACGGTCGCGCTGGCCTTTGGCGGCGTCGGGGTCTTTGTAGGGGTTGAACTCGTTCGGGCGGTTGGGCAGGCCGGCGAGCAGGGCGCATTGGGCGAGGTTAAGCTGCTTGACGTGCTTGTTGAAGTAGACCTCGGCGGCGGCCTCGACGCCATACGCGCCGCTGCCGTAGTTGATCTGGTTCAGGTACATCGCCAGGATGTCCTGCTTGGTGTAGGAGCGCTCGATCTGGGTGGCGATGATCAGCTCGTTGAACTTGCGCCCCGCCGACTTCTGCCGGGTCAGCCCCTCGACGCCGAGGTTGCGCGCGAGCTGCTGCGTGATGGTGCTGCCGCCCTCGCCCTTCAGGTCCTGGTGCCGGATGTTGCTGTAGAGCGCGCGCCCGATGCCCTGGAAGTCCACGCCGCGATGCGTGTAAAACCGCCGGTCTTCGAAGGCGACCGTGGCGTTCTGCAAGTCCTTGGGCATGTCCTCGATGGGCACGACTTTGCGCCGCTCGGTGAAATACTCCGCCAGGGGCGTTCCGTCGGACGAGTAAATGTAGGTGATGCCGGGGGGTGTCGTCGGCAGCTCGATGGTCTTGGGTGCGGTGTAAAGCCGCCAGCCGACCCAGGCCATCAGCGTGACGAAGGAGACCAGAATCAAGATGATAACGAGAGAGAAGAACGCCTTGATGCGCCCCCAGACGGGGTTCCGCCGGCGACGCGGCGCAGGCCGTCCTCTGCCGCCGTTTCCGTTGCGGGCCGGAGGGCGCGGCGGGGCTGTCGGGCCGCTCTGCGCGGGTCTTCGTGGTGGTGTGCCGGTTGTAGCCATAATTTCCCTACCGTATTATAGGCCCCCAACGTGCCTTTGTCAAGCAAGCGTCCGCGTTCATGTGCGGTTCTGGTATAATACCCATGTTTTCGGCGTGATAAGTGAGGCTTCTCATGGCCCGCGTATCGGCTTCCACGGTTTATGGTAGAATCAAAGGGAGGAAAGCAGCATGGACATGGCATCAACAGTGGTCATTCCCGACAACCCCAAGGAGATGAAAGCCGCAATATCGCAGATGCTCCGCCAGATTGATGAAATCCGCGAGCAGATGAAGGCCACTGACGCTGATATTGCGCGCATGAACGCCCAGTATGCCGCATCAAGGGCTGAGACGCTGGTTTTGCGGGAAGAGACGGAGATCATCCTCACACGCCTGCGGGAGACCATCTGACCCATGCTCAAGCAACTACTCGAGCTAACGGCGAAGCTCTTTTCTCTTTCGAGAGATGTGCAGCAGAACAAGGCGGACATCCAGGACGTCAAGCAAAAACTCAACGACTTGCAAAATGACATCAAAGACTTGCAGCGCGAAATGCGCGATCTGGCGCGCGGCTTTGATCGCTTGGCCTACGAGATTCGCCGTGTCAGCGACAATGAAGCTCAGGAACGCAAGATGATAGCGCTCCAGTTGGAGAATGACATGCTGAAGTTTGAGCGTCGCCTGCCGGTTTCCAAAGAGCCTAAAGAACCGGGAAGTTAAAGACTCGCTATGCTGTCGGTGCTGATGCCGGTCTACAATGAGGAAGACACCGTGGAGCGCATCATCCGCGAGGTGCTGGCCCTGCCGCTCGACTTGGAGTTGATCGTGGTGGACGATGGCTCCACCGACCACACGCGTGCGCGGCTGCATTCGCTGGAACAGGCGCACGACCCACATCTAAAAATCGTCTACGCGCCCCGAAATGCCGGCAAAGGCGCGGCGATCCGCGCCGCCCTGGCCCATGCGACGGGGGAAGTCGTTGTCATCCAGGACGCCGACTGCGAGTACGATCCGCGCGACTTCGGGCCGATGCTGGAACGGATCGAGGCGGGCGCCGCCGTCGTTTACGGGACGCGGCTGTCGCGCGAGGCCGCCCGGATGAACTGGGAAGCGCGCGACAAGTTTTATGTCGCCCGCCGACTGTTGCCCTGGCTCACCAACGCGCTGTTCGGGACGCAGATCACCGACGAGGCGACCTGCTACAAGATGTTCCGCCGGGACGTATTAGCCTCCATCCCTCTGCGCTGCGCGCGCTTCGACTTCTGCCCCGAAGTGACCGCCAAAGTCATCAAGCGCGGATATAAGATTTACGAGACGCCGATCCGCTACCACCCTCGGACCGCCGTGCAGGGCAAAAAGATCGGCTGGCGCGACGCTTTTGACGCCGCTTGGGCGCTTCTGAAATTCCGTGTTTTGGATTGATCCCCCATGCCTGTCACCGTCACCATCGTTCAGACTCCTGCCGACCACGCGGCCTGCTACGACATCCGCAAGACCGTCTTCGTCGAGGAGCAAGCCGTTCCACTGGAATTGGAGATGGACGAGTATGACGACGCGGCGACCCATTTCCTGCTCCGGGGCGGCGACGCGCCGCTGGCGACCGCGCGGCTTTTGGACAAGCACGGCCTGGCGAAGATCGGCCGCGTCGCCGTTCTGCGTGAGGCGCGCGGGCGGGGGCTGGGGCTGACTTTGATGCGGGCGGTGCTGGACGAAGCCCGGCGGCAGGGGTTTTCCGAGGCCGTCCTGGACTCGCAGACCTACGCCATCCCGTTCTACGAGCGGCTGGGGTTTGTGGCTGAAGGGGACGAGTTTGATGACGCCGGAATCCCGCATTTTCTGATGCGGCGGCGGCCGTGAATGTGCCCCGGCACTAGCCTAGTACTCTCCAACGGCGTAACTCCTAAAGTGTTCAAATAGGGCGGCCCTTCAACGTCAGGACAGACCGAAGTCGCGCGCGTACAAGTCCTGCACCTTCGCCAGTTCGTCCGCCGTCAGCGGGGGAGCGTCGGGGGCGGCGCAGAACTCTTCCAATTGCTTCTCGTCGTAGATGTTGGGCAGGGCGGTCGCCATCAGCGGCTCGGACCAGAGCCATTGCAGGGCGGCTTGGCCTAATGTCCGGCCCGTGCCTTTGATCAAGAAGTCGAGCCGTTCGATCTTTTGGAGGCCGTCTTCCAGCCATGCCTTGCGCTTTTCGTTAGTCGAGACGCGGAAGTTGCGGTGGTCGCCGGGTGCAAACTCGGTGTCGCTGGTGTAGGAGCCTTCCAGCAAGCCCGAAGCGTGGGGGACGCGGCACATGACCCCGCCGCCGGTCTCGCGGGCAGCTTGGAACACGTCCGGCCCCAGCATCTGTTCCAGCAGGTTGTAGATAATTTGGACAGACGTCATCTGGCGCGTCCGAAAGGCGACTGCGCCTTCCTCGGCTTGCCGGATGTCTATGGCCGGGCCGAGGGCCGCTCCGTAGTGCCGGATCTTGCCTTCGGCCTTCAATTCTTCTAATGTCGCAAACAGGTCGTCCCGCTGCAAGGCGTCCACGCGCGGGTTGTGCAGTTGGTACAGGTCAATCCGATCCGTTGCCAGGCGCTTCAGGCTGGCCTCGCAGGCGCGCTTGATGTAGGCAGGGGACCAGTCATGGGGCCGCTCGCGCTGGCCGGGCTGCTCGCCGGGGGCGGTGTACCAGTCATAGCCGAACTTGGTCGCCAGGGTCAATTCGTCCCGGTGCGCGCCCAGCGCCTCCGTCAGAATGGTCTCGCCCAGGCCGTCCCCGTAGACATCGGCGGTGTCGTAGAAGGTCACGCCCAGCTCAAACGCCCGCCGCAGCAGGCGCAGGCGAACGGCCTCGTCGGTGACGCCCCACATGCGCGTGCTGACCGTCCAAACGCCGAAGCCGACGACGGACGCGCGTAAATCAGTCGTTCCAAAGTTGCGGTACTGCATGGTCGTCGCTCACTCCCTCACAAACAAATCGCTCACGCGGCAGGAAAAGCCCGGCAGCAAGTCGCCGGCATCCAGCGTGTCATCGGCATCCAGCGTCCGCATCTCGGTCGGCGAGGTAAAAACGATGACCCGCTGCTCTTCGGGGAAGACGTGCCAGACCTGCTCCGCCCCGCCGTCAAAATACTCGCGCACCTTCCGTGCTATGTCCGTCGGCTTCTCGGAGGGGGAGATGACCTCCACGCACAGGTCGGGAGCGAGGTTGCCAAAAGTGTCCGGGGCGTGTCCGCCGGGGAACCGCTCCTTGCGCGTGTAGGACACGTCAGGCGCACGGATATTACCGTCCACCATGCGGAAGCCGCCTTGCCCGGCGGTCAGAATGCCGCGCCCTCGCGCGAACGGCAGGAACAGCGCGATCAGATTGATGCCAATTTCTTCATGTCGTATGCTTGTCGGCACTTCCGTGAGCCTCCCATCCACGAGTTCCCACTTGCGCCCGTCTTTCGGCAGGCGCATCATCTCGTCTTCCGTCATGCGTGTCCCTGATTTGATCTCCGCTTCGGCAATCGTCATTGGGGGTTCCTCCTGACTCGGTGACTCCATTATACCCGGTCCGGTCGGCGCGGCGGGGTATAATGGAACCAATGATTATCCTCCTCAGCGGCTCCATCAACTCCGGCAAGACCACCGTGGCGAAGCAGCTTGTCCGACTGTTGCCGCGCACGGCGCATGTCGAGGTGGACAGCCTGCGGGAGTTCATCGGATGGATGCCGCTGGCCGCGTCCATCCCGCTGAATCTGGAAAACGCCGTCGCCGTCACGCGCAACTTCGTCGCCCACGGGCTGAATATCATCGTCAGTACCCCCATAAGCCAGGAGGAGTACGACTATTTAAAGCATGAGTTGGAGCCGCTCGGCGTACCGATCCACTGCGTCACGCTCAACCCGGACTTGGCCGTCGCGCTGACCAACCGGGGAACGCGAGAATTGACTGAATGGGAACTGAGGCGCATCCCGTATCACTATGAGACGGGCATCAACAACCCGCCGTTCGGGATCGTCATCAATAACACGCGCCTGACGCCGGAAGAAGCGGCGCGGGAGATATTGGCCTTTGTGTCACCGAGGCGGAAGTGAACTAATGCGAGAAATCAACCGGGCCGTCATTCCGGCAAAGTATGTCCAATCTCTTTGCTGGCAGGGCGACGAACTGGTGGATTGGGCGGGGGGAGGCATCCGCTACCAGATGGATGGCACCGCTACCTCACGCCTGGTAAGCTATGGCTATCGGTTTGATCGGGCTGATTCGTCTTCCCAAGGGCAATTTTCCATCATTTACGAAGTCTTGGGCACAAAGGGTTTGGTTCTCAAGGACGGCAAGATAATCCGAGAGATCAACCGGAGTTTCTACTGTGCGGACGCTTATGAATATCCCGTCGCTTTTTTGCGCCTCCCTAGTGGGCGTGATGTGTTGGTACATTGTCCCGAAGAATACAACAAACTGGAAATCGAGGATGTGGAAACCGGCGAGCGACTTACCCTGCGTAGCGGCGAAGCGGCGGATTTCTTTCATTCGCGCCTTCAGGCAAGCCCGGATGGCCAATATTTGCTCAGTGCCGGTTGGATATGGCATCCGATTGATGACCTGAGAGTGTATGATGTTGCCGAAGTGATGAGTCACCCTGCCCGTCTTGACGCGGAATTGGATTGGGAGTTCACTCAGAGATCAGAGATTACCAACGCAGCCTTCGCCGCCGATTCGATTTTGATGACGACAGGCCACCTTGGGGCTAGGAAAGAAAGTCAAGACACAACAGCAATGGGTGATGATCAAATAGGTCATTACAGCCTCAGGGAAAAGCGCTTCCTGACGATTGCCCCGCTGAAAGAACCCCTGGGAACCCTGATGCCTGTCGGTAATTTTGCTGTCGGCTTTTATGAGCATCCGAAACTGGTGGAAGTTGCCACGGGGGAAATCGTCACCTGCTGGCCGGAGTTAGAGACGGGAAACCAAAACAGCAGCATCGGCCGTGACCTAGACAAGATGCCGCCTCTCGCCCTCGATCCGGCGAATAAACGCTTTGCCGTGGCCGATGCGGAGAAGATCACGGTCATTCAGTTAGGATAAAGCCATGCTGTCCAATGAACTCACCATCGCCCTGAAAGAGTGGGCGGTCGTTCAAAGATCACTGCTGGAAGGGCATCAGATCATCCTGCTTCGCAAGGGAGGGCTAATCGAGGAGAACGGGGACTTCGACCTGCGGGCCGGGCAGTTCCTGCTGTACCCGACCTATGAGCACGAGACCGAGCGTGCGGGGGACGTGCAGCCGTGCTTCGGGCAGTGGCTCCGGGAGGAAGAAGCGCGCAAGACGCCGCCGACGGAAATACGGATCGAGGCGGCTGCTGAAGTCACTGACGTGGTGCGCGTGGACGACCGCGCGAAGCTGCTGAGTTTGGCCCCGCAGCACCTCTGGAGTCCACAGTTTATCCACGGGCGGTATGAGTGGGAGCCGTACAAGCCCATCTTCGTGCTGCTGCTGCGGGCGTACCGACTGGCTGCGCCGGTCGTGCGGCCCGTCCTGCGCCAGTACGGCGGCTGCCGGTCGTGGATCGAGATGGCCGCGCCGGTGTCAACAGCGGGGGCCATCCCCGCCGTCTCGGATGAGCGTTACGCGCGGCGGCGGGAACTGACTCTGTCCCTGCTTCGGGAAGGATAACCCGCGCCGCGTCGCGAACAGGCGCCCCGGAGGACCGACAATGGCAGTCTGCGGATTTCACCTGGATCAAGGCAACGTGCTGGAAAAGATGATCTCGTTCACGGCGATCGTGCCGGAGGGAAAGACCGGCCCGTTCCCCGTCTTCTACCTGCTGCACGGCCTGTCCGACGACCACACGGCCTGGACGCGGCGCTCCAGCATCGAGCGGTACGTTGCGGGCCTGCCGCTCATCGTCGTGATGCCCAACGGCGAGCGCGGGTTCTACACCGACGCCAAAGACCGGCCCAAAGCCGCCTTCGAGACAAATCTCGTCAAAGACATCGTCGGCTTCGTGGACCGGACGTTCCAGACCATCCCCACCCGCGAGGGCCGCGTGATCGCCGGGCTTTCGATGGGCGGCTACGGGGCAGTCAAGCTGGCCCTCAAGTATCCCGACCTGTTCTGCGCCGGCGTCAGCCACTCCGGCGCCGTCGGCTTCGCCCGGCGCGACTTCGGCACGGACGACTGGGGGCGCGAGTGGATGCCCGTCTTCGGCGCAAGCCCAGCAGGCGGCCCCGACGACCCGTTTGCCCTGGCGGAGACGATTGACCGCGCCAAACTGCCCTCCCTGCGGATTGACTGCGGCGTGGACGACTTCCTCATCGAAGAGAACCGCGCCTTCGACGCCCACCTGACCGCTCTTGGCATCCCCCACGAGTACGAGGAACACGCTGGCGGCCATAACTGGGGGTATTGGAACTTTCGTGTGCTTGATACCCTGAAGTTTTTTAGCCCGATCCTGGGCTTTGAGTTCCAGTGTGAGGATCATATCTACCCCAGCGGCGCGGGTAGGTAGACTTATCAATGCGGCGTCGGCGCTGCCATCCACGCCGCCAGGCGGCGGGCCTCGTTGACCGTGCTGGGATCAATCGGCAGGTCCCGGCACTCAGCGTCAAACCGCGCCAGGTCCGCCCGCGCGTCCCCGTACCGGCCCAACCGCTTCTCGCTGAGGGCCAGCATCTCGCGCGCCGTGCATTCCTCTACGGACGGGGTCTCCGGGTCGGTGACGATCTTGCGCGCGGCGGCTTCGGCCTCCCGGTAGCGGCCCGCCCGCGTCAGGTTCCAGACATGCACGACGCGGGGCGTGTCCCCCGGCACGTTCTCCGTGTACTCGGTCGTCGGCGCGACCTCCCGGCCGACTGCCTTCAGGCGCACGTCCGCCAGCCATACCTGCCCGGTTCCCCTTAAGCTGCTGCCGAACGCCATCCCCTGCGCGTCCGCCGGCACATCCAGCACATAGCCGTACCGATGCCAGGCCGTGGTGCCGTGGATCGGCCGCGCCTCCATGTTCCAGGCGAGGTCCCCGTGCGGGCCGTCCATCCGCAGCCACAGGCCCGCCCACCGGGTCACGGCGACGGTTCGCAGCATCGCGCTGAACCGGAGGCGCCTGCCGCGATACCGGTCCGCCCGGATGCCCTGGATCAGTGTGCCGTAGCCGTGGGGGTGCGCCGTGCGCGCCGACAGCAGGGCGCTGGGCAGGCCGGGGGCGGGGCCTTGCGGGTCCGCCCGAATCATGTAATCCGGCGCCTTGCTGTTCGGCGCTTCCTTGTCCCAGCCGTACAACCCCTGCCGGAAGGAGAGGTTCTGTCCCGATGTGGGCGAGGTCGTCCAGTCTACCCCGGAGAAAGGGCTGTAGTAGTCGGCGGCGACCGCCACGGTGGTCAGAGCGGCAGCGGCCGCGAAGATTGAGGCGGCTGTCGTGATGGTTTTTATCCACATGGTGTGCAGGACTCCTTGGGCGAGGTGAGAGACTTTGGCCGCGACCAGGCCTGCCGGCAGGTGGCCGATGCCGGCGGCGGCCACGGGCAGGACGGCGGCGACGGTGGACGCCGGGGCGGCCTGAGCGGCCTTGCCGGCCAGCGAGGGCAGCGCCGCCCAAGATGGCCCCCTCACGGGCCAGATGGCGGCGCAGCCGCTCCAGGGCACGCGAAACGCGCATCCGGGCGGCGTTCTCGGACACGCCGAGGCATACCCCGATTTCGGCCAGGCTGCGGCCCTCGAAGAAGCGCAGCAGGATGGTCTGGCGGTCCGGCGGGCGCAGGCGCGCCACAGCATCATTGAGGAGCGGCTCGATCGTCTCCCAGACAGGATCGCGGTTGCAGGGGGCGCCGGCCTGCCCCGCCTGCGCGTTCAGCATTCCCGTCACTTCCCGCTCCGCGATCTTTTGTTCGTGTCTCAGGCGGCTTTGTTCCCGTCGGACGGCGTTGCGGGCGGCAAACCGCGCTGTCTGGAACAGCCAACCGGCCAGGCTGTCCCCGCCGCGCAGCCTGGGTGCCTTTTTCGCCAGGATAAGGAAAACGGCCTGCGTGACATCTTCGGCGAGTTCCGGGTCGCCGACTTCCCGCCGACAGGTGGCGTAGACCAGGCCCAGGTGCCGATGAATGAGTCGGGCAAAGGCGGCCTCCGACTTGTGTTTCACATACCGGCGCAATAGGGTTTGGTCCGGCGGATCGTCCGTGTCGGGCAGAGTATTCACGTCCATTGTGGTATCAGGAATCAAATATCGCGAGATCATGGCTAGGGGGCGTGGCCGGTCGGGGTGCGGATCTCGCCGGGGCAGGCGATGGCGGACGGCGCGACGGGGGCAGGCCGCTCAGGAAGTCCGGGTGGGACAGCCGCCCGACGTGCCAGAGCTGGCAGACGATGCGCCCGCCCGCCGCGTGGACGCTGTCGGTGATCTCCTTCCAGCCTTCGGTCTGGGCGGGCGACCAGATGCCCGGCGTATCAAGATAGCCGACGCCGCGCGGACCGATGCACGTCGCCTCGGTGAAGATCAAGCCCGCCGAGGCGCGCTGGGTGTAATACTCGCGCATGAGGTCGTTCGGCACGCGGCCTGCGGATGCCCGGCTGCGGGTGAGCGGGGACATGAGGATGCGGCTGGGCAGCGTGAGCGCGCCCAGGGTGACGGGATCAAAAAGTGTCGGCATGGTTCTTTCTCGTTCTCCGAATGTTTCTTGTCTCAGCCCCGGCACTGGAAGTGCCGGTCTACTCTGGAGTGAAAGTCGCTGCGCGACTAAAGAAGGCCGTCCACGGGCTTGTCCTCAGTGCCGGAGGCACTTCCACTTCGGGTAGACCGGCCATCCAGTGCCGGGACCCTTCCGGAGCTACGGCTCCAGCACGACTTTACCCGTCGTGCGGCGCTCCGCAATGGCAATATGCGCTTCGGCGGCCTGCGCCAACGGGAATCGGTCACTGGTTTGGACTTGAAGGCGGCCCTCGGTCGTCCATGTCAGCAGATCATGCAGGGCGGTGGCGATGGCCTGGGTGTCGGGGATGACGCTGTATAGGGTGAACCCGCGAATGGTCTGGCTTTGACCAATAATGCCCATCAACTCGCCGCCGGTCAGCCCCCCAGGTGCGCCTTGCTGGGAGCCGTAGACCACCCATGTTCCGCCGGGCGCAAGCGGCTTGAGACCGCCGCCCGATGTGTCTCCGGTAGCATCCAGAAAAAGGTCCACGCCCCGCCCGTCCGTCGCGGCTTTAACCGCGTCCGCCCAGCCGTCCTGCGTGTAGTCAATGGTCTCATCGGCTCCTAATTGACGCACCCAAGCGCGTTTCTCCTCGGTCGAAGCCGTGCCGAGGACGCGGCCTGCGCCGAAAATCTTGGCGATCTGTACCGCCAGGGAGCCGACGCCGCCGGCGGCGGCATTGACCAGCACGCTCTGCCCCGGCTTCACTTCGCCGGCCCGCTTCAACAGGAAATAGGCAGTCAGGCCCTGCACCAGCAGGGCCGTCGCGGCGGCAAAGTCCACGGCCTCGGGCAAAGGAACGGCCTGCGCGGCCTCCGCCAGCGCATACTCCGCATAGCCGCCTTGCACCAGCGCGGTCACCCGTGTGCCGACGGCGGGCGTTGTGACACCCGCGCCGACCGCCGCCACGATGCCGGCCGCCTCCACGCCCAGCACGAACGGCGGTTTCGGCCCGGCCGGATAGGTGCCTTCCCGCGCCATCAGGTCCAGGAAGTTAAGCCCGGCGGCTTTGACTTCGATCAGCACTTGGCCGGGTCCAGGGGCCGGGCGCGGCTTTTCGACGATCTGCAAGACTTCCGGGCCGCCGTACTCGGCGATTTCAATGGCTTTCATGGTGTATCCTCCTATGAGCTACCAGGGCAGCGTCTCGCCCAGGTGGAAAAAGCCGCCCGTGGGGCCGTCGTCGGGCAGGGTCGCCAGAGTGACGGCGGTTTTCGCGCCCTCTTCCACGCTCAGGTCGCCGCCGGGGTTCATGTCGGTCTTGACCGAGCCGGGGTGGGCGATGTTGACCTTGACGTGGGTGTCTTTAAGGTTCGCAGCCTGGATCACGCCCAGCATGTTCAGGGCGGCTTTGGAGGAGTTGTAGGCGGGCAGCATCCATTCCGTCGGCAGGCTGCCGGAGGCATGGGTGGCGAGTGAGCCGAGGATGCTGGACTGGTGGACGACGCGGCCCGCCGGGGCGGACTTCAAGAGCGGCAGCAGGGTTTCGGTCAGGAAGTAGGGCGCAATCACGTTCGCGTCATACGTCCGGGCCAGGGTGTCTGGCGTGACGCCTTCCGACGTTTCCAGCAGGACGCCCGCGTTGTTGACCAAAATGTCCAGCCGCCCGAAGTGCTCTTGCAGGAAAGCTAGGGCGGCCTCGCGGTCTGCGGCGTCGGTCACTCCCAGCTTGACCGTGTGGGCATCAATGCCCTCGCCCTTCAGCGCGTCGGCGGCGGCCTGCCCTCGCTGCGGGTCGCGCGACCCGAGGACGACCGTGATGCCCTGCTTGCCCAATTGCCGGGCGATTTCCAGCCCGATGCCCTTGTTCGCGCCCGTGATGAGGGCGACTTTCTTGTCGGATGCCATGCGTGTGATCTCCTGAATGGGATGAACGGACTGTTACGCCCCGGTGAGCGCCTTGATCTGCGCGCGGGCGGCGGCCAGCGAGGCGGGCGTCTCGTCGCCGCGCGAGGTGTTGTTGACGTGGATGTAGGTCTGGTCGGTGACGCCCACGAAGCTAAAGGCGGCGCGGAGGTACGGGTCCTCGAAGTTATAGGACTCGCGCGCCTCGCCCGGCCCGTAGCCGCCGCCGCCGCGCGCCGTGACGAAGATGACCTTCTTGTTCTTGAGCAGGCCCTCGTAGCTGGGCGAGAACGTCACGCCGACGCGAAAGATCTGGTCAATGTAGGCCTTGAAGACGGCCGGGACGCTGAAGTTGTACATGGGGATGCCGAAGACGTACACGTCGGCGGCCTGAAGCTCGCCGATCATCTCGTCCGAAAGCTTCAGGGCCTCGACCTGCTCCGGGGTGCGGGACTCGGCGGGCGTGTACATCGCGCCGATGAACTCTTCCGAGACGTGCGGGATGGCCTGGTGGCCGAGGTCGCGGTGGGTGATGGTGTCGCCGGGGTGGGCCTGGAGCCAGGCTTGGACGAACTCGCCCGAAATCTGGCGCGAGTGGGAGGCCGCGCCGCGCGCGCTGGCATTGAGGTGCAGGATGTGTGTCATGGATGTTCCTTCTTTGTGAACAATCTCAAGAAACGAGACGGAGCGTTTCGTTTCTTGGACCAGGAACACAGCACCCCGGCGGTTCGTTCCCGCCGCGATGAACTATTTGGGGAGGGGGCATTCGGGGCGCAGGCCCTGGAAGACCAGGGCGAGCAGGGAGTCTACGAAGGCCGCATCGAGCGGGGCGTGGCCGGCCAGCAGGCGGAAGAGGAGGGGGCCGTACAGGGCGTCGGTCGCCGTGTCCAGGTCGGCGTCGGCGCGGATTTCGCCGCGCGCCTGCCCGCGCGCCAGCGCCTGTTTAGCTTCCAGTCGGCGCGGGGCCAGGTAGCGGGCACGGAACGCCGCCGCCGCGTCGGGATCGGCCTGCGCTTCGGCGAGGATGCCGGCCAGGACCGTCCCGAACGGCCCGCCCAGCGCCTTCGCCAGCCCGCCCATCTGCCGGCGCAGGTCTTCGCGGAGGCAGCCCGTGTCGGGGAACGGGGCGCACGGTCCGGTCGCCGCCAGAAAAGCGTCCATCAGGACGGCCGCTTTGCAGGGCCACCAGCGGTACAGGGTCGCCTTGCTGACGCCCGCCTCGGCGGCGATGGCCTCCATCGTGACGGCCTGGAAGCCGTCGCGCGCCAGCAGGTCGCCCGCCGCGCGCAGGATCGCCTGCCGCGCCGCCTCGCTGCGCGGCCGGCCCAATTTGCAACAAGGCTGGTGCCCCGCTTCTTCCATAGGCTTATCTTACTCGCTTTGGGCAGGAATCTGTGCCGTTCTTGGCAAACTTTGCGTACACGATGCAGAGTTCTCCCCCGCCCCCACGGGCGGGGCATTGCGAACAGGAGACAGACCCATGAAACGATCCGTTCAGGCGCTCGGCGTTCCGCTGATGCTGGCTGTCGGCTTCGGCCTGACCGTCGGTCAGGGCGACACGCGATCCCCTTATGCGCTCGCCCAGACGCCGGGGACGCTGGGGCAGGCGCTCACGCTGAAGGCCCTGACGCCCGCGCCGCGCGTCACGCGCCGATCCCGCCTCCCTTTCGCTCCCGTCCCGCACGGGCCGGGCGATGTCATCCCCCGCTGCTATCTGGTCTTTGGCCTCCAAAGTGGCCGTGATGGCACGCACTTTACCGACCGGAACGGGGCCGTTATCCCCGTGCCGTCCAACGCGCGAATCTTCCTGAACCCGCCGTTCAACCGGCAGCCCATCGTCCCGCCGCAGGCCCTGCCGCCCACATACACCAACCCACGCATATATACCTTCCCGCGCATCAGCCTACCTCCCGCCCCGAAAAAATAGATCGAAGCGAACGCCGCCCGTCACCGTTTACCACTGTGGAGGTGACGGGCCGTGGATGACGACGCACTGATGCGGCAGGCAGCAAATGGCGACGCGCAGGCGTTCGGCCTGATCGTCCAGACCTATCAGGGGCGTCTGGTGCGCTTCGCCGCGCGTCTCCTCGGAGACTCCGACGCCGCCCAGGACGCCGCGCAGGAGGCGTTCCTGCGCCTGTGGCGTCTGCGGACGCGCTACGAGCCGCGCGGCTGCCTGCAAGCGTACCTGCTCCGCACGGTCCGCAGCGTCTGCCTGGACTACGCCCGCGCTGCCCAACGCCACCATTGGGACGCGCTGGACGCGGAGCGGCAGGACAGCGCGACCGGCCCGGAACGACTTGCCCAGCAGCGCGGGCTGGCCGATGCCGTCGCGCGGGCGGTGCAGTCCCTGCCGGAGCCTCAGCGCGCCGTTTTCCTCCTCAGCCAGTACGAAGGACTGTCCTACGCCGAGATCGCCGACGCTTTGCAGTGCCCCGTCGGCACGGTCGCCTCGCGCAAGCATCAGGCGATCGAGACGCTGCGGCGCAAATTATCCTCCTGGAGAGACGAGCTATGACCTGTGATGCCATCCAGAGCCAATTGACGGCCCTGCGGGACGGCGAGATTCCGCCCGAAGCGTTTGCTGAGGCCGAACGCCATTTGGCTGCCTGTCCCGCCTGCGCCAAGATGTGGGCCGAATTCGGGGCGGTGCGGGACATGGCCGCCGCGTGGACCGTGGACGCGCCCGACATTACCGGCCGTGTGATGCAGGCCCTCACGGACGATGACCAACACCTGCTTTTGGACGAGATGCGCCGCCTGCGGGCCGAGATGCAGGAGCTGCGCGCGGAAGTCGCCGCCCTGCGCCGCCAGCTCGGACGCCGGGACGACCCACCCGCCTGGTTTCCCCCGGCCGAGCCGGACTATTCCCAAATGGAGAATGACCCATGGAACTTAACTCGCTCCTAGCCCAAATGACCGAGCGCAAGGCTTCCGACCTGCACCTAGCAGCCGGCGTCCCGCCCGTCTTTCGCGAGGCCGACGCCTTGATCGCGGCCAAAGCGTCGAACCTGACGCCGGAAGACATCGAAACCCTGCTGCAAGCGGCCTTCCCCGAAGACAAGCTGGCCGAAGCCCGCCGGGGCAGCGATTTCTCCGCCACCCTGCGCCATGAGGGCCGGACGTTCCGCTGCCAGGTCTTCCGTGAGCGCGGGCGGCTGGCCGCCGCCATCCGTGTCATCCCCGACCGCATTTACACGCTCGACGAGCTGCACCTGCCGCCGGTTTTTGAGGCGCTGACTCAGAGCAAGCGCGGCCTGATTTTGGTAGTCGGGCCGACCGGCAGCGGCAAGACGACGACATTGGTGTCCATGCTGGAACACATCAACCGGACACGGTCGGAGCGCATTTTCACCGTCGAGGACCCGATCAACTATGTCCTGTCCAGCAAACTCAGCCTGGTCACGCAACGGGTCGTCGGGGAAGACGTAGAAAGCTACGAGCACGGCCTGCGGGCCGTGGAGGACGCCGACCCCGATATCGTGCTCGTCGGCGAACTGCGGACGCCGGAGACGGCCCGCCTCGCCCTGGAACTGGCCGATAAAGGGCATCTCGTCCTCTCGCAGATGACGGCGGAGACGGTCGCCGACGCGCTGGCTCGGCTGCTGGCGCTGCTGGGCGAACCGCACGACCAAGCCCGCCGGCTCCTGGCCCGGACGGCAGAGGCCGTCATCGCCCAGAGGCTGCTGCGCCGCGCGGACGGAACAGGCCGTGTCGCCGCCAACGAAATCCTGATCGCGACCCCGCGCGTCCGCCAGATGATCGTGGACGGACAGACGGATACGGTATCGCTGGAACTGGCGATGGAAGCGCGGCGGGGAGTGGGGGGCTTTTTGACGAGGATGCAGACGATGGACGATGCCCTGCTCGGCTACTACGCCGGTGGCGTCATCAGCCGGGAAACGGCGGAGAGCCATTTGAAGGAGAAGGGGCGGCTGCCGGCGGGGTAAGCGTGTTCCCGGCATCGGAGGCAACCGGCACTGAAGTGCCGGTCTACTCTGCGTGAAAGTCGCTCCGCGACTCAGGAGCAGCACCTATGGCCTGATCCTCAGTGCCGGAGGTACTTCCACTCCCGAGTAGACCAGCACTTCCCGTGCCGGTTCCTTCCACGCCGGGATCATCCCCGCCACGCCACCCGCCCGCCGACCAGCGTCCACGCCGCCTCACCCGTCTGGGGGCGCAGGATGGCGATGTCGGCGGCCCTGCCCGGCGTGAGCGCCCCGAACCTGTCCTCCAGCCCCAACTGCCGGGCCGCGTTGCCGCTCGATAGCCGGGCCGCATCAGGCAGAGAGACATCGGCGAACCGGCGGACGTTGGCGAACGCGCGGTTCATGGTCAGCACACTCCCCGCCAGCGTTCCATCGGCAAAGGCCGCCGTGCCGCCTCGGACGAAGACCGTCTGGCCGCCCAGCGCCCACTCGCCCTCCGGCATGGCCGCGCCTTCGATGGCGTCGGTGATGAGCACGGCCCCCCCCGCGCCTTTGGCGGCGACGATCAGCCGGACGACCAGCGGGTCCAGGTGGACGCCGTCGGCAATGATCTCGCAGACCACTTCGGGCCGCGCCAGCACCGCCCCGACCGTGCCCGGCTCCCGGTGGTGCAGCCCGCGCATGGCGTTGAACGTGTGCGTCGCCTGCGTCGCGCCCCACTCAATCGCCGCCAGCACGTCCGCCGCCGTCGCGTCCGTGTGGCCCAGCGAGACAACGACCCCTTCTGCCCGCGCCTGCCGGATGACGGCTTCCGCCCCCGCAACTTCCGGGGCCAGCGTGATTTGCCGCACCGTTCCTCCCGACAGCGCGATCCAGTGCGCCAGCTCGTCCGCGTCCGGGGGTCGCACGGATGCCAGCGGCTGCGCCCCCCGTTTGGCCGCGCAAATGTACGGCCCTTCCAGGTGGATGCCGAGAACGCGCGCCTCATCCTCGCCGCGCCCCGCCTCCATCACGGCCCGCGCCGCCGCCACGGCCGCGTCCGTGTCCTCCCGCGAGGCCGTCATCGTCGTCGCCAGCAGCCCCGTCGTGCCGAAGCGGGCGTGTGTCCGCGCTGCCTGCCGCGCTGCCTCCGCCGTCCCGTACATGAAGTCCGCCCCGCCGCCGCCATGGACGTGCATGTCCACGAAGCCGGGCAGGACGAGCAGGCCCGCCGCGTCAATGTCGCCGCTCCGCGCGGACGCCGTCCGATATGGCCCGACCTCGGCGATCTCGCCTGCGTCGTCCACGGTCAGCGCGCCGTTCCCCAAAACGCCGTCAGGCGTCACAATGTCTCCAGTGATTGTCAGCATGGCGCTTTATTCCTGATGACATAGGGCGAGTCCTGCATGGGAACCTCTCCCGCCGCCAACAAAAGCCCTCGTTTCTGTCACTATCACTATGAGGACCGATGGTTGAGACCCAACGAGCGCGACGGCTTCCCCGCCTTCTATCAACAGTACGGCGACCGCATCTACCGGTTCTGCTACCGGCTGTGCGGCAGCGCGCCCGACGCCGAGGACCTGACGCAAGAAGTCTTCCTGGCCGCGTTCCAGGGCGCGGGCCGCTTCGGAGGCCGCTCGTCCGTCCAGACCTGGCTGTACCGCATCGCCCTGAACTGCTGGCGGCATTCGCGCCGCGCGCCCCGCCTGGACACGACCACCCTGGACGGCGTGGCGCAGGCCGGGCCGGGCGTGGAGCAGGCGGTGACGGAGCAGATGGCGCTTTCCTGCGCCCTCGCTGCCCTGCCCCCCGACCTGCGCGAAGCCTTCCTGCTCGTCAAAGCCGAAGGGCTGACGCATCGCGAGGCAGCGCAAGTCCTGAACATCCCGCAGGGGACCGTACAGTGGCGGGTGCATCACGCCTCCCACCGCCTGCGTGCCCTATTAACCGAGGAAGGAAACGACCATGACCTGTGACCAAACGCAGACTTGCTTGGAGGCATTCGCTGGAGGGGAATTGGGATGGGGGATGGCCTGGCGCATCCGCCGTCACCTCGCTGGGTGCGCCGCCTGTGCGGCCCAACTCGCCGAAACCCGGCATCTCGACAGCCGCGTCCGCGCCTGGCGGGACGTGCCCACCCCGGCGGGCCTGGGGGATCGCATCGCCGCCGCGCTTCCGCCCCCCCTGCCTGTTTCGGCTCTGCCAAATCGCCGTGTCCATGTGACGCGCCGCGCCGCCGTCGGGCTGGCGGGCATAGCCGCCGCTGCCGCCGCCTTCTTCTGGCTCCTGCCCGGCCAACCAGGGCGTCCGACCATTGCGTTCGCGGATGTGGAGCAGGCCATGCAGCAGGTGCAGACAGTCTCCTGGGTGGCCGAGGCTGAGGTCTATGACAAGCCCGACTTGAAGACTGGAACATTGAAAGTCGCCGTCATCAATTGGTTACGGCGCGATCCTCCTGCTGTAGCCAGCACTGGCGCTGATGTTACACCCTCACACAATTCTAATGGGGTTAAAACCTTAAATGATGCACGTGGACAGTTTTTCTTAACTAAAGACCAGTGTACGGTGTTACCTGGGCCTAACGACCTCATACGACAAACGGTTGAGAACCAGATCCGCAGTTTCACGCGGTTCCCGCAGGCTGCGCCCTCTTCCGCTTTTGGGCGTCGAGTCCAAACGACGCCCACGAATTTTCGTCAGATTTCTGTAGTTCTTAATGGACAAGATCAGGTCCGTTTTGACCGGGACATCAAAACCGTATGGATATGGAAGGGACGCACTGATTACCAACTGTCTCATGTCAGCACCTGGGCCGATCCAGAGACACACCGAGTCACCCGTAACGAGTCGCATGTCTCCGAAGACACGCGCATGGGCAGAAGTTTCAAGCCATACATAGTAATTGAAGATCAATTCCGATACGATCAGACACCACCAAAGGGTACTTTCGACTGGTCTCCACCGGTGGGAATGAAAGTGATTCGGATGCTCGCTGAACCGACCAAGAAGTAGTCAGGACTGATGGCGGCGATGTTCTCAGATCGCCCCCCAGCCCTCAATTCTGGGCGAGTCAGAGTTAGGGCATGGGCAGAAATAGGAAGCCAGGGGCTACTTCGGCCTCTCCTGTTTCCTTAGCCGGTTCCCCCAGAATTGGGGGCTAGGGGGCGATCTGAATTCTTTTCGCCCTAATACTCCTGCTCGGAGTATAATAGAGGCAAGGAGAACCTAGTCATGCTACTGGAACCGACGGTCACGCTCACCGAGGAGCAGATCGCGTTTTATCACGAAAACGGCTTCCTCGCCATCCCGCCCATCACGACTCAAGAGGAGATCGAGCGCCTGCGCGGCGTCTACGACCGCATTTTCGAGCAGAAGGCGGGCCGCGCCGAGGGCAACCAGTTTGATCTGGCCGGGGCCGACGAGGAGGGCAAGCCCGCCGCCCTGCCGCAGATTCTCGGCCCGCGCAAGTATGCGCCGGAACTGGCCGAGACGCTGTACGAGGCCAACGCCTGCGCCGTCGCCGCGCAGCTTCTGGGCGAGGGCGTCACATTCGCGGGCGACCACGCCATTTTCAAGCCCGCCGGGGTAGGTGCCCCGACGCCGTGGCACCAGGACGAGGCGTATTGGAACCCGAACCTGGACTACCACTCCCTGAGTGTCTGGATGCCTTTGCAGGAGGCAACGATGGAGAACGGCTGCATGGTCTTCCTGCCCGGCAGCCACAAACAGGAGATCGTGCCCCACCAGAGCATCGGCGGCGACACGCGCGTTCACGGTCTGGAGATGGTGGACGCCATAGACGAGGCCCGCGCCGTCGCCTGCCCGCTGCCGCCGGGCGGCGCGACCTTCCATGACTCGCGCACGATGCACTTTACGGGCGCGAACCGCTCCGCCGTCCCCCGCCGCGCCTACATCCTCGGCTTCGGCACGCCCGCGACGCCGCGCGCCGACGCCCGCCGGTTCCCCTGGAACGAGGCCAAGCAGACGGCCCGCGACGCTCGCCGCCGGGCGGCGGCGGGTAAGTAGATAGGCAGACCGGAAGAGGATAAGAGGGCAACCACAGAGGGTTGCCCCTACGCCTTCTGTCGTGGGTAGGGGCAGGCCCCCGTGCCTGCCCTCCTCCCGTGCCTGCCCTAGCCATTGTGTGCTTCCGATTGCGTCCTCCATGCCCCTTTGGCTTCTTTGCGCCGTCCGTGCTATAATACAGCAGGCCGAACGCGCAAGGAAACCACCGCCATGCTGCAACACGAACCGCAAGAACCGCAAGAACAGCCTGCTCCGACCCCTGCCGCCCAAATCCGCGTCACATCGGAAGAACTGGCCCAGGCCATCAACGCCCTGGAAGCCAGCAAGGACGAGGCCGCCCGCCGCCTCGCCGGGACGGTCCCCATTGGGCAGGTGGTGGCGGAGTTGAAGTTGGAGGCGACGCCGGAAGAGGTCTGGGCACAAGTGCAGAAGCAGCGCGCGCAGGCCGCTGAGGAGGAAGCCCGACGCGTCCGTCCGGCGGCAGCGCCGGTGGCTGTCCCGGCGCCGCAGGACGTGGGCGTCAGGCAGCGGGCGCGGGGCTGGCGTCGTCTGGGTCGCGGCTGGTCGGGGATCAAGGGCTGGCTGTGGGTCATGTTCTGGTGCAGCGGGGGGCTTGGCCTGGTCACGACTGCCCTGCACCCGTCGCACCCGAACGCCGCCGTCTCCGTCAGCGGCGACGGCCAGACGCTCACCTCCGGCACTTTGGGCAAGGATGTGGAAGTGAGCGGCGACAAGGACACGCTGACCTTACAGGGGAACTGTCCGACGCTGACGATCACCGGGGACGGCAACCGCATCCGCGTGGAGGGCACCGTCGGGCGCGTCATCGCCGATGGCGAAGGCAACGTTGTGACCTATGCGGCTGGCCCCGTGCCCGCCGTCTCCGGCGGCGGCGACGGCAATCACGTCGGGCCGAGCGCGCCTTAGCCGAAAGCCGGGCGGTTTGAGGTATACTAAGGCGCTATGTCTCAAACTGTTACACAAGATCACCTGCGGAATATCGCGATTATCGCGCACGTTGACCACGGCAAGACGACTCTCGTAGACGGGATGCTCAAGCAGGGCGGCGTCTTCCGCGCCAACCAAGCCGTCGCCGAGCGCGTCATGGACAAGATGGATTTGGAGCGCGAGCGCGGCATCACCATCGTCTCCAAGCACACCGCCATCACCTACGAAGACATCAAGATCAACATCGTGGACACGCCCGGCCACGCCGACTTCGGCGGCGAGGTGGAGCGCGTGATGAGCCTCGTGGACGGCGTCCTGCTGCTGATTGACGCCGTGGAAGGGCCGATGCCGCAGACCCGCTTCGTGCTGTCCAAAGCCCTGCAAGCCGGGCACAAGGCCGTCGTGGTCGTCAACAAGATAGACAGGCCGATGGCGCGGCTGGATTATGTCGTAGACCAGACCTTCGACCTATTCGCCGCCCTGGGCGCGACCGAGGAACAGCTGGATTTCCCCATCGTCTACACCATCGCCTTGCAAGGCACGGGGACGCTCGACCCCGCCACGCCCGGCACGGATTTGACGCCGCTCTTCCAGACCATCGTCAGCCACATCCCGCCGCCGACGGGCGACCCGGACGCGCCCTTGCAGGTCCGGGCGACCACGCTGGACTATGACGACTACAAGGGCCGCATCGCCATCGGGCGGGTCAATGCCGGCACGGTCAAGAGCGCCCAAAACATCACGGTCATCAACCGCGAGGGCGTCAACGTGCCGGGCAAGCTGGCCCAGGTCTTCATCTACCAGGGCCTCAACCGGGTCGAGGTCGAGCAGGCCGAGGCCGGCGAGATCGTCGCCATTTCGGGCCTGCCCGACGTCAACATCGGCGAGACCATCGCCTCCCGCGAGAACCCCGTCGCGCTGCCGCTGATGCAGGTGGACGAGCCGACCCTGCGGATGACCTTCGGCGTCAACACGTCTCCGCTGACCGGGCGCGAGGGCCAGTATTCGACCTCGCGCAACCTGCGCGGTCGGCTGATGAAGGAGCTTCAGACCAACGTCGCCCTGCGCGTCGAGGACACCGACTCGGCCGATCAGTTCAGCGTTTCGGGCCGGGGCGAGCTGCATCTGGCCGTCCTGATCGAGACCATGCGGCGCGAGGGGTACGAGCTTCAGGTGTCGCAGCCCGAAGTCATCTTCCACGAAGAAAACGGCGTCCGCATGGAGCCGCTGGAAGAAGTGGAGATTGACGTCGCCGAGGAATACAGCGGCGTCGTGATCGAGCAGCTAGGCCGGCGGCGCGGCGAGATGCTGGACATGAAGACGCCGGGCGACGGCCATATGTACCTGCGCTTCAAGGTGCCGACGCGCGGCCTGCTCGGCTTCCGCAACCAGTTCCTGACCGAGACGCGCGGCACGGGAGTCCTGAACTCGCTGTTCGCGGGCTATATCCCCTACACGGGCGAGATGACGACCGAGCGCAACGGCAGCCTGCTGGCGAGCGAATCGGGCATCACGACGACCTTCGGCCTGGCCGCCGCCGAGGAGCGCGGCATCCTGTTCATCCCGCACAACGTCGAGGTCTACGAGGGCATGATCGTCGGCAAGAACGCCCGCGACACGGACCTGGAAGTCAACGTCTGCCGCAAAAAGCACCTGACGTCCATGCGCGAGTCCAACAAGGAGACCTTCATGCGCCTGGCCCCGCCGACCGTGATGTCCCTGGACCGCGCCATCGAATACATCGGCCCCGATGAACTCGTGGAAGTGACCCCCAAGAACATCCGCATGAGAAAGCGCGAGCTGAACCCCGACATGCGCCGCCGTCAGTCGAAGGCAGCCAAATAAAGCAAAAAGCGCCCCGGCCAGTGGCCGAGGCGCTTCTGATTTTGCCTACTCGACGGCTTCTATGGTCGCCAAGCCGCCGGAAAAGAACTCGAAGCTGCCGAAGCTGCCGCGTAGGAGGGACATCCCAAGAAGGGCGTCCCCCTCTCCCGCATAGGCAAGAACGGCTCGCTCCTCTTCGTGCCAGGAGATAAAAACTTCATACACAGCCATTCGGACAATGCTTCCATTCGCCAGAACTATCTCGTTGATGTCAAGCTGAACCAGCCCAAGATCACGGATAATGCGGCTTGGGAGGACCAGAAAGCCCGTAAATCCGGTATCCACTACCACCTCGACCTGTTCTTCGCGACCATCCTCGCCCCGCAGTGTCAGCGGCACGACGATCTGGTTGCTTTCCCTGAACTCCCCGTGCATCATGCGTTTTTGTTCTCCTGAATGGGGCGCAGTGTTGCTCCGATAGCGTCTGTGGCCGGATAGCCGATCCGCATCCCATAAAGCGCCGCATCGGGGTGCTTGGCTCGGGCACGGCGCGCTGTCTCCAAATGGTCCGGCCCGATCTCATAGTCACCGGACGCCACATCCAGGATCAGGTATTGACCGAATTTAGCTTCCTCCACCTGAGCGCGTAGACGCTGCTCATAGAGAGCCTTGCCGCGATCCGCGACCTCGTCCCACGAATCACGGCCCAACGGGTCACGCTGTGTACCGCTTGTCATTTTGCTTTCCTCCTTGATGTGCATGATTCTTGCTCCAGCGCATTATACCAAAAATGTCGCACGGGAACAAGCAGCGAAAAACCGCCCCGGCTGGTGGCCGGAAGGCAGGAACTCGCCAAAGATCATCGAGTTTTTCCCGGACCCGCCAATGCGGCGGGTTGGCTTCGTTTAAGGGACGTAGACTTGTCCCAATCGCCGTTGTTGCGGGGTAACCGACACGCATCCCGTAATTCTGCGCCTGTGGGTTCCGCGCGCGCAGTTGGCGTGCCATCTCGATGCGGTCTTCCCCCATGACCCAGTTGCCCGTCGTGACATCCACTAGGAGCAGTCTCCCAACGTTGCCCGTTTCCACCTGTGCCCGGATGTCCTTCTCATAAAGCGCTTTGCCACGCGCCACGACCTCATCCGGCGAATAGCTCTCTGTGCTGCCCGTCATATTCCTCTCCTCCTTGGTGTGCATTATACTTACTCCCACCCATCATACCAGACATGGCGCACGCGAACGGACAGCAAAAGACCGCCCCGGCCACTGGCCGGGGCGGTCTTCTTTGTCTTACTAGGCCGTCCTACTGAATGATCGTCGTCCCCGCAGCCGTGGCAGCAACGATGAGCGTCTGCGTCGTCACGGTGGTCACCGCCGCCGCCTTCGCTGTCGCTGGGGTCACGTTAGTGTCCACGATGGTGTGTGTGCCGGGAGCGACAAAGAAGATCACCGTTCCCTGTGGGTCCGCTGTCATGGGGGAGGAGGGCTTGCCAGTGGCGGCGTTGTAGCCGGTGGCTGGGTAGACGCCGAGGCCGGCCCCGCCATCAATCGTTACCGTGTCACCTGCCGCAATGGCCGTCGGCTTTGCAGTTCCTGTTTGGCCGTCTGCAATCACGTTCTGCAAGAACAGTGCGACATTGGCCGGAGTGACGACAGGCACAGCGAACGTGGTTGCCGTCTGACGCCCTGCGTCATCGGAGACCGTGGTGATGAGGGTGTGAATGCCACTCGTCTGGAAGGGGAGAGTGAACGGCGTCGGCGTTCCATTAGTCCCAGTAACATAGGTCCCGTTCGCCAAAACGCCGCCTTTAGGATCATTAAACGTCATCGGCAGAGTTCCCAGGGCTGCCGCCTCTGGGTCTGCCGAGGAGAGGTTGACAGTGGTGATTGCCGGGGTACTGTTGCTGGAAACGCCGTTCGCAATCGCGGCGCGAAACACGACGGGAGTCCCAGTCTGTACGGCAGTAGGGGCCGCTGTTCCACTGATGAAGGTGCCGCCCGTGGCAAACCCGAGCGGCACTTTGCCGGTCGCATTCGGGTCCGCGTTCACGTTCAGTGCTGAACCATCAGGTGCCGCAAGGGCACTAAAGTCCGAGGCAGCAGTCAGAAATGCCTTCTGCCCGTCTGCCGAACCGAGGCCGCTAGTTTCCGTGAATGAAGGATTTTGTTGAAGGTTACTGCTCGCCGCAGTGGGTTCCAGCCCAAACACGGCGGGAAGGGTGTTTGTGTAGTTCCCGAACGTGTTCTTCTGAAACGAGGAACCGCCGCAGCCGCTTAACAGCACCGTCGCCGCTCCCAGCGCACCGATCCCTAGTGAGAGTTTCTGTTTTTTATGCATGAGTAAGTCCTAGTGACATGTGGAGGAGGCGCAGAGAGGGGTAAGGCACCCCTCCTGCGCCGAAGGCTGTCTCAGAAGCGCTGCCGGAAGCCGAAGGTCAGGTAGACCGGCGTCAGCTTGCTCTGGTAGCGGTAGACTTCCTGGCCCTGTGGATACTGTGCACTGGGGGCGGTGTAGTACGGCTCGCCGGAGAACGAGCCGGTCGCCAGAGACAGAGCTGTCTTCTTGTCGAAGACGTTGTCCACGTTCAGGAACAGGCTGAAAGTGTCTGTCACGTTGAAATCGGTGTTGACCGAGATCTTGTAGTGCCATCCAGTATAGCCGACGAGTGGATTGAGTGGGGGCAATCTGCCGCCGCCCAACGAGACCGGAACCTGCGTGAACTCCGCACCGCCCGTGGTGGTCGCGCCGATGTTGGCGAACCCGTTGCTGATCGAGCCGAAGTTTCCGTTGCTCGACGAGCCAGCATAGAATGGCAAGCCACTACCGGCGTCGAGGATGAACGTGGCTCCGAACAGCTTGTTGAGGTTCTTATGGGCGACCAGGGCGACCGTGTGGCGCTGATCCCAAGACGGGGCGAACTCCCGGCGGACCAAGCCTTGCACGGTGGCGTTGTCGAAGTTCTGGGCCTCGTACAAGGCAAAGTACGGGGTGTATGCCGTGTCGTATAGGCTGGCGTTGGTGCGGACGACCTGGTTGGTATAGTTGAGGTATCCGCTCCAGTCCGAAGGACGGCGCTGTAGCTTGCGGAAGGAGAACTCGAAGCCGGAAGCATGCTGCGTCCCATCGTTGTTGTAGAAGATCTTGTTCGCGTTCGCGTAGTTGGGCGAAGTCTGGAAAGCGATGTCATATCCGTACTTCTTGTACCCCGTCACGCTGAAGTTGTACGCACCCTGGAGGAGACCCTGCCTGAGGTTGAACCCCTTCTCCACGCCAAGGTCGAAGTCCTTGGAGTGTGAAAGGCTGACACGGCTGAACCCTTGTGCCCGGTAAGCGTCGCGCGACTGGATCAGCGGGTTGGCATTCAGTGAGGTGCCGACAACACCCACATCTTCCGGCCCGAGCCGCTCGATGCGCCGTTCGTCTGCGTGCTGCGAGTTGATGGTATAAGAGGAGCGGAAGGTCAAGTCCTGCACGGGGGTGAAGGTCAGGCCAAAACGCGGGTCCGTTGACTTGGTCGTATACTGGCTTGGCAGCGGGGCGCCGATGCTGTCGGCGTACTTGGAGTCGCCACCCTTATAGGTCGTGCTTTGGAAGCGCACGCCGTAGTTGAACGTCAGCCTGTCCTGAGCGGCGCGGAGCTGGTCCGACAGGTACAGCGCGAAGTCCTGTGGATAGGCGTTGTAGGTGCGGTCGCTGTAGCGTAGGAGTGAGCTGGTTGTAGTGGCAAGGTCACCCCGCTGGACGCTGACGATCTGACGGCGGTAGGAGCCTTTGGCGTCTTTGTACTCCAGACCTGCTTGCAGGGTGTTGGTCTTGTTGAGCTGGTTGTAGTAGTTGATCTGGTTTCCCGTCACGTTCGAGCGGTCAGTGTTGTAAAAGTTGAGGGTCTGTTCCTCGTGGTTGGGAATCGCCTGGTGGAGCTGATAAACCCGGTACTGAAGGTACGAGGACGCCGCGAAGTTGTGTTTGTAAGTGAAATGGTCCAGATTATAGGTCTGGAGGTTGTGGTCGTTGAAGGTAGTACCCAGGTCGCGCGCCGAAACGTACTGCCGGCCGGTCGCCGGATCTGTCCGCACTTGATCCGGGTCGAAGAACAGCGAGTTTGGTGTCGTCTGGTAGCTGTTGTAGTTTTCCGCACCGTGAGCGAAGAACGTCGTGAACGTGTCGTTCGGGCCGGCGTAGTAGTTGAACTTTCCGACCTCATCATGTGAGGAGTGCAGCTCGCCGAGCTGGGTGTTGTCGCCGTACTTGGTCCTGAACACGATCGAGGACAGGGCGTAGTCGAGCTTGTTGTTGAGCAGGACGCCGCCGACCTGGACATTGGCGCCCGAGTATCCCCACTTGCTCCCCGGCCCGTTCGTCTGCTCGACGAAACCGCCATAGGGCTTGCCTTTGGAGATTTCGCGTCCGCTCGCGCTGATCTGATTCAGATATGCGCCCGCCGAGCCGCCGTAGGAGGCGTCCGCGCCGCCGGTGATGACGTTAGAGGAACTGATGCCCGCCGTGACTAGGTTGGTCGCGAATTGGTTAGTGATAGGATCACGCAGGTCGATTCCGTCGATGGACCAGTTAATCTGGTTTCCGTCCGAGCCGCGGACATGCGGATACTGACCCGCGTCCACCGTCACGCCCGTTTTGTAGTTCAGAAGGCCCGTGGACTGATACAGGTTGTTCGGCTGGGATTTCTCGCGCCGCTCGTCCTCGGCCGTCACGACCTGGTCGGTCTGCGTGTCGGTGGTCTTGGTCAGGGGGATGGTAATACCCGCACCCCGGCGCGTCAGGACACGCTTGGTCAGGGTGAAGTCTATGGTGCTATTGATGTCTTGGGAGATGGACACCGGCTGGCCGACCGGGTTGAAGGTGACGACATTCACCTGAATGGTATAAGTGCCTGGGTCAACACCCGCAAAGCTGTAGTAGCCGCTGGCGTCAGTGCGGGCGAAACGCGGGGCGCCTCCCTGCGGGATGAGTTGGACCTGAGCACCGGCGACGGCTGCGCCGCTCGCGTCCTTGATGGTCCCCTGGACGCCGCCGACCTGGGCCGCCCGGACGGGTGGTGCGGTGGCGGCGAAAAATGCTCCCGTCGCGCTCAAAGCGGTCGTGGCCGCCAGAAGCCGGAAAGCAAGTGCCTTGGCGGTTGCTTTCTGCATGGACATGTTCCCCTTTCTGATACTTCCGAGAGATGGATCAGGACTGAAGCGTTGATAGAATCGTGACATTTGAGTGAATAAGAACTTCCAAGTAGGATAAGAATCTTCCGACAGCCGTGTGGTGAATTCCATAGCCCGCTCGGGACGCGGCGCTGGCATTTCTCGCCGCCACCACGAGGAAACCTTGTGCGGGTGGCAAGAAAATGGGGGCCGTTCCGGCAGGGAAATTCGGCACCGATGCCGAGGGGTGACTTGTCTTTGTACAGAACCTGGCAAGTAAGGTGAACAGTTCGGGAGTAGCCTACAGACTGATACAACAGTATAACACAAGTTTTTCCGGGTGAGACAAATTGCGAAAAAAGTTTTTAGCTTTTTTTGGGCCTGCCCCCACTTCATTAGACATTATCGGGTTTAAGCGGGGCAAACGAAGTCCCGCACGTCGAGCGTTGTAAACGGGTGTCGGCAGGAGACACGCAGATTGTGCAGGCCACAGGCAATCTCCATGACCTGATCGGAGA
>JAABUU010000110.1_pt1 | contig 200154 bp, 179 predicted proteins | sample 5559301 | NCBI WGS metagenome assembly JAABUU01 (sample SAMN10711884, study PRJNA513360) | rock metagenome | isolation source: Antarctica rocks | place: Antarctica: Victoria Land, Richard Nunatak white
GTGAGGAGTTGCAGAAACTCGCCCACGGTCAGGCCCGTCGCGGCCAGGAACTCGCGGTCTTTGTGTTTCAGGGTGTCGTAACTGAGCATACTTACAGTATAGCCTATTGCCGATAATGTTTAATGGGCCAACGTCTGACACCGGCTTTAGACAGAATGACACACGGAATTCTACCATGAAACTTATCACCCGGCTTGCCCAGCAATGGCGGGCGCTCCAGCAGGAAAGCGCGGTCCGCGCCGCTTATGAAGAGGGCCGCCTGGAGGACGCCATCTCGCACGCGCGCGCTCTGTACGAGTTCGACCTGGACAACCCCTGGGCGAACTTCTTTCTGGCCTGCCACCACCTGGAGGCCGAGCGCTACGCCGAGGCCCTGAGCCACCTGGAGCGCGTCCGGGAGGACTGGCCCGACGATGCCTACACCCACTTCGCCATCGGGCTGTGCCACGACTACCTGGAAGACCCGCGCGCCGCCGTCACCGCCTACCGCCGCGTCCTGATCCTCGCCCCCGAATGGGCCAAAGCGCGCAAGAACCTGGGCCGCGACCTGTACCTGCTCGGCGACTACCCCGGCTCCGAAGACGCCCTGCGGCTCTACTGCGCCGAGGCCCCCGAAGACCGCGAGGCCCACGACCTGCTCGGCTACGTCTGCTACCGCCGGGGCAAGTTCACCGACTCGTTCGGCCACTACGAGAGCGCGCGCCGCCTGGACCCCTTCAACCCCAAGATGGAGCGCAACGCCCGCCTGCTCTACATGAAAAGCGCCCGGTCGTAGGGCGGTCGCCTTTGAGAATGCCTATGTCTAGCCATCTTCGTGAACGTCGTCTAGATAACCCGTCGTCGTGGCAGTGGACCATCGCCTTCTTCGAGGACATTACGAGCCACCCAAATGAGAAGTTTCTTCCACTTCTGCATCTAGTGCAGCAGTTGGCGGCGAGCGAGTACGCACCCTACTTCCGTGCCGGGCAGTCTGTTTGGAGTTTAGTCATCTCGACGGCGGCACGGAACGGCCTGCGATTTGATGAGCCATATGTGCGGGTAGCGTTACTGAGACTGGACATTCCCGACACTTGGCAAGTCGGCTACTATCGGGGTGCGTTAGCGGATGATCTTTTGGACAGTCGCTCTTGTTCAACGGAAAGCCTACTCCCCATTGTCACAGTGTTCCTACAGCGTCTATGGCAGGAGACTCGCGGTGAAAAGCTGCCGGTTCCTGCTTGGTTTGAAGGCACCAACCAACAGCCAAAACAACCGGAGGACAACTAGTGTCATCACGCGCCAAGCCATGCTACACGCCGGAAGATTATCTGGAACGGGAACGTCAAGCGGATTACAAGAGCGAGTATTTTGCCGGCGAAATCTTCGCGATGGCTGGAGCGAGGCGAGCCGCGCTAAACGGGGTACAATTGGGGCATGACCAAAACATTGATTGCCGCTGAAAAGGGGACTGTCCGGCACAGGAAAAACCGTCGGGCCGCATCCCGCCGTGTCGGGCCGCAGACCGCGCCGGGAGCGCCGGCGCAAGGTTCGCCGGAATGGCTGGCACTGCTGGATGCGCTGGCGAAACCCCGTGGGCGCGCGGTGTCCTTAACAATCGAGCAGACTAGCCGAGAGGCTATCTATGGGGACGACTTGCGTTGACTACGCTGGTGGACACTTCCATTCTGCTGCGTCTTTCAGACACGGAGGACATGCGCCACGCCGTCACGCAGAGGGCCGTTACGAGGCTCAATCTTGAGGGAGAGTCGCTGGTGACGACGCCCCAGAACCTGATCGAGTTCCGTGGTGTCGCGACACGCCCGGTAAACGTCAATGGACAAGGCATGACGGCAGCGGAGGTGGAAGCGGCGATTGACCTGATTGAGAGCGTCTTCCCGCTGCTGCCGGACCGCACCGGGGTTTATCGCCACTGGCGCAGGCTCTGCCGGGCGGCGGGCGTCAGCGGCAAGCAGGTCCACGATACGCGCCTAGTCGCGGTCTGTGTCACGCACAAAGTCTCCAGCATCCTCACTTGGAACCCGCGCGATTTCGTGCGCTTCATTCCCTTTGTCGCCGGTCTGCAAGTTCGGACGCCGGACGATGTCCTGGCACGGTAGCGGACGGGGCGCTCCCGCCCGGTCATCCGTCAGCGGCGGGCGAGGCGGGCGGCGTAGACGGGGCCGGGATAGGCGGCGCGGCCCTTGACGGCGTGCCAGAGCAGGCGGTTGAGCGTGTCCGGGTCGCAGCGGTCGTAATGGGAGAAGTCCAGGCGGGCGGAGGCGACGGCGCCCGCCCCGCGCTTGGGATTGAGGGCCATCAGATCGGTGCGCTGAGTGAGGACTGTGTAGGGCGCAAAGTTCGGCGTGTCCGTGAAGGAGGCGAAGAGCGGCGTCGCCCCGGCGTCGTACTGGGTCATCGGGGGCAGGCCGAGCAGAAGCTCCATCGTGCGGACGAACGAGGTCGTGGTGTAGAACGTGTGGTCGAGCGCGTGGCGCTTGGTGTAGGGGCTAATGACCAGACCGACCGTGCGGTGGGCGTCCACATGGTCCGGGCCGGCCTGGGCGTCGTCCTCAATGACGAAGATCGCCGTGGTCGGCCAGAACTTGGAGTGGCTGACGGCGTCCACGATCCGGCCGAGGCCGAGGTCGTTGGAGGCGACGGCCGCCCAGGGCGTCGGACGGTTCGGGGTCAGGCCGACCGTGTGATCCTCGCCGAGCGACATGACCATGTAGTTCGGCCACTGCCCCGTCTTTTCCCCTTCATGCAGCTCGTCAATGAAGGCGTCCACATGCCGGAAGTCGCGGCCCTTGCCCTGCCGGCCCGCCAGCTCCCAGGCGAGGCTGACATGGCCTTGCAGGGCGGGCTGCGTGGACGTAGCGATGGGAGCGGTATCCTTGTTGGAGACGAAGTTGGAGAACTCGCCATAGGTGCGGTAGGTCAGGCCATGGCGGGCGCAGTTGTCCCACAGGTAGCCGCCCGTCGAGCCGGACACGGCATCGTCGCCCGGCGCATCCCCGCGCGAGGGGCTGGCATAGTTGCCGGGGTAGACCTTCTCCGTCCAGTCCGTGCAGAAGGCGGCGTTGCACCACTGATGGCCGTCCTCGGACACTTCCCCGTTGCAGTAGAGGTTGTCCAGGGTCACGAAACCCCGCGCCAGCGCGTGGTGGTTCGGCGTGACCGTCCGGCCGAACAGGGTCAGGCTGGGGTCGCCGTCTCCGACGCCCAAGTCGCCGAAGACCTGGTCATAGGTGCGGTTCTCTTTGATAATGTAGAGAACGTGCTTGATGGGCGATTTTTGTCCGACGACGCTGGGGATGATCGTGTGCGCGGGCCGCTCCGCCGTGCGCGTGAGCAGCGAGTCCTGGTAGGGGCAGCCGGCGAGGACCTCCGCCGTGTAGCGCGCGAGCTGCGCCCGGTCCGGCATGTCAATGACCGAAACGTCGCCGCCGATCAGCGAGGAAATGTAGTCGAAGGTCACGGGCTGGTCGTGGCCCGGGCCGTAGGACTGGCCGGGCTTGTTGTAGATGTCCAGGATCATGCCGCCGCCCCGCAGGGGGTAGCTTGGCCCGGTCCCCACTCCCTTGCCGTCGCCGACGAACAGCTTTTTGCCGTCGGACGAGACGGCGACGGCGGTGGGATACCAGCCGGTCGGGATGAAGCCGAGGACGCGGCTCTCGGTGGGATCGGAAACATCCACGACCGCGACATCGTTGTTGTCGGCATTAGTGATGAACAAGGTCTTGCCGTCGGGGGACAGCGCCAGCGCGTTGGGCGTACTGCCCGTCGGTGCCTGCGGGAACAGCGCGGTGCGGATCGTCTGAGTGACCGCATGGGCGGCCGTGTCCACGACGCTGACACTGTTGCTCCCGGAATTGGCGACATAAAGACGCTTGCCGTCGGGGCGGAAGAGCAGGGCGACGGGCTGCTTGCCGACGGGGATGTCGGCGATTTTTGTCAGCGATCCGACTTGGAACACGGACACCGAGCCGCCGCCCTGATTTGTCACCCAGACCTCCTGGCCGTCCGGCGACAGGGCGACGGCGTTGGGATGGTCGCCGGTCGCGGCCTCGGCTTTCGCCTTGCCGGTTGCTGGGTCGAGGGCATACAGCGTTCCACTCGGCACATTGAGCGCGTACAGGGTGCCGTCGGGGGCGACGGCGGGGCCGGCGACCCAGGCATTGGCACCCGCCGCAGCCTCATGGCTGTAGGGGGCGGGGCGGCCTTTGAGGTCGGCGACGGGCAGCGGGTCCTGGCGGACGAGATCGCCGCCGGCTTTGACGTACCCGAAGCGCCAGAGCAGCCCGCGCCCGCCGCCCGAAACGTAGAGCGTGTCGCCGCCCGGCCCGAACGCCATCCCTTCCCAGGTCTGGTCCAGGGTCTGCGTGACCTGCACCTGCTCGTTGTCGGTGTTGAGGGAGACCACCTGGCAGGGCCGGAAGCCCCCCGTGCTGACCAGCAGGCGGCGCCCGTCCGGGGAAAGGTACATCGCCAGCGGCATGTCGCCGATGGGAATCTGCCGCCCCGCCGGATGCAGCGCCCAGCCGCTCGGCAGCAGCGTCCCCTCGGCGGTCATGCGTGGATGGTCCGTGCGCGGCTTCGCCGTGGCGGTGAGGGTGAGCGTCTTGGCGGCGTAGAGGCCGGAGGCCGCGAGGGCCAGACCGGCGGCCAGCGGCAGGAGCAGGCGGCGTTTCAGGTGAGTTGGTTTTTGCATTTTTGTTTCATCTTTTCGGGGTCCGGGATTGCGTCTCCGCGCGGGGAGGGCGCTGTGCTTCAGGCGCGAGAACTTCTCCACACAAGCAACAGGACTAACAGGGCTTGCGGGGGGCATCGGCACACGCAAGGAAGTTACCTGCTCGGATACTCATAATCCTCCTGAGCGGCGAAAAATCTTTCAAGGAGGCTTGCTTTATCCAGTTGGCGCGCCCGCCGTTGTGCGCGTCACGCCGTTCCCATTTTGGACTATATTGGACTGTAGGGATTGTGATAATCTCTGCTATACCAGCCGCGCGCCCATTTCATGGGTGGTTAATTACAGCCGGCGCTGCCTTGCGTACACCAGGTGTTGGAAAGCGTCCACATGGAGAAAGAGCCGTCGGGCTTGAAGGTCTGCTCCGGCTTGTACCATTTGGCGTGCCCATCCACGAACAGATAGTTCGAGCCGCCGTTGTGCCGCGCATCCAGGTTGGAGCCGGACGGCATGAGGCCGGGAATACGCTGGAAGGCGGGCATGACAAACCCAGTCGTCGAGCGGTACTTTGAGTAGCCGTTAATCACATTGACATCATTATCCGGCGGATAATACACCATTTGGTTGAAGTTGATGGCCTGTTCACCAAGCAAAATCGTTTGGGCCGGGGTGTCGAAGGCCACCAGCGAACGGAAGGAGCGAGCATCGCCGACGGCCCACATCGTCATGCCGTAGGAGAGGCGTGGAATGTCGCCGGCACCGAGGCGCTGTGTTCCATGGTCCGGGCAGATCGCGAGTTTTACTGCCCCGCCAGCATTGCCGGCATTGATCTTTTTGTTCTCGGCGTAGGGCTGGATCACAGAGACCCAGGAAACACTCGTCCCATTCGAGGCATACTGCTGCGACGGGAATTTCTCATCATAATCCTGCGCGTACTGCAAGAAACCTAGCCCCCACTGCTTCTCGTTGGAGAGACAGGTGGTGCGGCGGGCGTTCTCGCGCACACTTTGAAAGACGGGAAACAGGATGGCGGCGAGAATCGCGATGATGGCGATGACGACGAGCAGCTCGATCAGGGTAAAGCCGCGCCCCAAGCGGGCGCGAGTCAGGGTGTGGATACGAGGCTGGTTCATGACGGACTCCTTTCGAGCAGCAGAGCTTGCGCGGGGGCGCTTGGCGGGACCACAGAGGCGGGACCGCCAAGCACGCTACTGCAGAGGCGGGACCGCCAAGCACGCTACTGCGCGCGGCTGAGGCAGTCCTGGCGTTCCCGAGCGTCGTAAGCAAAGTAGTTGGCACAGGCTTGGTAAGCGGCTTTGGGGCCGGCGGCTTTGGGCGGATACATGACCTCGGCTTTGAACCATTTGGCATGGCCATCCGCGAAGACGTAGTTTGCCCCGCCGTTATGCCGGTCGGGCACTTCCCAGCTATAATAGACATTGCTGCCTTGCTTGCGCTTGGTTTCTGTTGTGTAATAGAATGGAGGCGCGATGCGACCGGGGTAGCCACACTCACCGACGTAGATGGTGCTGGCGGGATTGTCCATCTCTTGCAGTTTCGGCCACCGATAATAGGAAGTCTTTTTTGGCCCCGGCGGGATGTCCGGAAAGCCTCCGTAGTTGCTGTAGGAAACCATGCCGTTAATGCCATAGGAGTAACTAAGGCGGCTTGTGTTCTTGCCGGCGGCATCGGTCATGTACTGCTGCTCCTGCTTGTTGCCGAGATCGGGACAATGCCAGACATCGGTGTTATTGACTGCGAAGGGATCAGCATCCGGATTCCCGCTCTTGATATAGGGCTGGAGTTTAGCCTGCCAGTAGTGTGTTCCGGCGGACGAATCGGGAAGCGGCGAAATGCCCTGTGTATAAGCCGCCCAGTACTCATCCCAGGCAGGCAGTCCCTCGTCGTAATCTTGTGTGTACATCGTGGCGGCGAGACCGATCTGCTTCTCGTTGGAGAGGCAGACGGTGCGGCGGGCGTTCTCGCGCACACTTTGAAAGACGGGAAACAGGATGGCGGCGAGAATCGCGATGATGGCGATGACGACGAGCAGCTCGATCAGGGTAAAGCCGCGCCCCAAGCGGGCGCGAGTCAGGGTGTGGATACGAGGCTGGTTCATGACGGACTCCTTGAGCGCCCCTCATTATCTTCAGGGGCGGCGTGAATGCGATACGTCTTGAATCATACCCGCACGACCATTAACCTTCTGTTAAGAGAGGATTAAGGTTACGTTAAGAATTGTAGTGTAGATTGCCTCAAATGCAGCCCAGGAGTTGAGAGTTGACAGGAACGCCGCAACAGCCGGTCTGGCTTTTCGGCCTCTGTTCTACCCCCTTAGCCTATATTTGGGAACGTTTTTTGTTCTCGCACGCCTAAAAGCGTCTGAGGCAGGTACAAATCCGGCCCGGACGGGGTATCATAACCTGTTAATTTCTGCGGAAGGAGCGCCCCGCTTCCCCACCGATGCGGCCCGATTCCCAGGCGCATCATAGACAAGAACGAAGGATTGTGAAAAGTCATCTATGACCGTTAAATCTCCCCCGAACAGTGGCAGCATGCCCTATGAGAGCCTTCTTCCGCCCGATCTGATCGAAGGCAAGCCCCGAGACTGGCCGGTCACGACCCTGAGCCGCGAGGAGCGCGACCGGCAGATGGAGCGCGCGTTTTCCGGGCTGTACCGGTGGTATGTGGCCCGTTCGCAGCAGATGCGCAACTGGAACCCGGACTCGTCGTTCGAGTGGGGCCAAATGCGGCAGGACCATTCCGCCGATGTCATTCAGCTCATCGAGGGCTTTTTCGCCGTGGAGCAGTACACGCCGGATTACACGAGCGAGATCCTGCGGATCGTGCGCCGCAGCCACGGCCGCTCGAACTTCCAGCTCCGGTGGGGCGCGGAGGAGGAGCGGCACGCCAATACATGGGAGAACGCCCTGCTCTTCTCGCACGGCCGTTCCCCGGAGCAGATCGAGCACTACAAGTGGCAGCTCCGCAACAACGCTTGGACGCTGCCCTGGGACGATCCGCTGCACATGATGCTGTACACGGTCTTTCAAGAACGCGCGACCCAGATCAACTATCTAAACTTCGCCAAGATCGCGCGGGGCGAGTCGGAAAATCCCGCCTATGCCGGGGACGCCGACCTGGTGCTGGCGCGCGCCTGCACCCTGCTGGCCGTGGACGAGGCCGCGCACTACGCCTTCTTCCTGGAAGGCGCGCGCCTGTGCCTCTACTACCAGCCGGAGGAGACGCTGCAAGCCATTCAGGACGTCGTCGCCCACTTTGCCATGCCCGCGCAGGACATCATCCCGAACTGGCCGACGGTCGCCGAGAACATCTACCGCGCGGGCGTCTACGGGCCGCGCGTCTTCCAGCGAGACGTCATCGGGCCTGTCTTCGACAACCTGACCGTCTCGGGCCGCAAGGCGCTGGAAAACGGGCTGAAGCGCGCCCGCGCGATTCCGAACGACGCGGGCGAAATGCGGCTGACGGCGCTCTGGGATACCTTTGATACCGGCGAGGCCGAGCGCAGCGTGATGCGCCTCCATGACAAGATCACCGATTACGAGAAGAGCGTCGGGCGCGATGCCCTGGACCCATTGCATTTCCGGTCCAACCCCGACTGGCCCAGACCGTGAACGCCCTGCGAACCCTCTCTAAAATCCTCCCGCTGGCCGGGCTGGCCGCGTTCTCCTGCGGCTGCCGGTCGGCCCCACCTGGCCTGGCGGCCCCACGCTCGGCTTCCGCAAGCGCTCCGGCCGCCGACCAGGTGAGCGCGCCGCTCTTGCCCGACTCAAAGCTGACGCCGGGGGCGACGTTGCCGGTCACCCGCGCCGACATTTGCGTTCCCGGCTACACCAAAAAGGTTCGCAACGTCCCCCTGGACGTCAAGCGGCAAGTGTACGCCGAGTACGGCATCAAAACTCACAAGCCGGGCGACTACGAGGTGGACCACCTCATCAGCCTGGAACTCGGCGGCTCCAACTCCCTCAAGAACCTGTGGCCGCAGTCCTACCGGACGCAGCCCTGGAACGCGCACGTCAAGGATGCGCTGGAAAACGAGCTGCACGACGAGGTGTGCAGCGGCAGGCTGGATTTGGCGACGGCGCAGCACGACATCGCGACGGACTGGATCGCGGCGTACAAGAAGTATTTCCACACCAGCACCCCGCTCTCGACCGGGGACGGCTTCACGACCGGGCGCCGGCGGCGCGGCAGCCACCACCCGCTGACGGGGATGGAGTCACCGTTCCCTGCCCCACTCCCTGCCCCACCCGTCGCGTCTTTTCCGACGCCGGGGAACGCTCCCGCCATGGGGACGGGCGGGCGGGTCTGGGTCAACCTGAGATCGGGCAAATACTTCCGTCCCGGTTCGCCCTACTACGGCAACACCAAGCAGGGGCAGTATCTGACCGAAGCCCAAGCACAGGCACAGGGCTATGTCGCCGCGCGGGGGCAGTAGAAAGATTTAATAGAAATTTAATAGTTGCCCCCTTGACAGACGGGCCGGAAGGTGCTATGATGAAGTACCTCCTGGCCCGCCCGCTGTTTAGGCTCGCCCCGAGAGTGCTGTGTGTTCGTCTCTTGCTTCACTGAAGATCGGAGATCACGATGCGCGCCTCTTTCGCTCGGCCTCTTTCGCTCGGCCTCTTTCGCTCGGCCTCTTTCGCTCGGCCTCTTTCTTCTATTTAGCCTGCTCCTTTGCGGCCTGAACACCCCCGCGACCGCCCAGTCCGGCGGTATCACGGTCGCCAATTCCAGCTTCGAGACGCCCGTGATCTCCTCAGTCGTGGAGTACGAGAACGGCTACGCGATGCGGCAGGCGGGTGTCAACCCTGTCTGGACCATCACCGACTACGCGGGCATTGGGCTGGCCGAGTATTTCAACAAGGACGCCTCCGGCCAGGGGCAAGTCGCCCCCGACGGCAACCAGGTCGGCTACGTCCAAAGCTGGCACGGCACCGGCAGCGCGCTTTGGCAGGCGGTTTCCGGCTTGCAGGCAGGCCAGAGTTACTACGTCATCGTCGCCGCCGCCCAGGATGGCGGCAACACCGGCGGCATCGCCATGCCGGTCCAAGTCTCGCTCGGCGCGCAAAGCTACACCTTTACCCCCACCGGCACCAACTACCGCGACTACACCTTCGGCCCCTTCACGGGGAGCGCCGGCAGCCAAACCCTGCGCTTCGCCACCGTGACGCAGTCTACTTCAGTGAATGCCATAGTCATGCTCGACAACGTGCGCGTCGTCCCGGCTTCCAGCGCCTTCGCGGCGGCTCCCGGCGTCCCCACCCCCAACTTCAGCTTCGAGGCGCCCACGATCTCCAACTACGACGAGTTCGAGGACGGCTATGCCATGATGCAGGCGGGAACCAATGTTGGCTGGACCCTCAGCGCCTACTCGGGCATCGGGCTGGCCGAATACTTCAACAAGGACGAGCCTGGTCGGGGCCAGCTCGCGCCCGACGGCAGCCAGGTCGCCTATGTCCAGAGCTACTATAGCTATGCTCCCGGAACGATCTCGCAGACGGTTCCCGGCTTCCAGCCCGGCCAGAGCTACTACCTGATCGTGTCCGCCGCCCAGTGCAGCGGCAACGACGTTGCTCTGCCTGTCGTGGCGTCCCTGGGCGGCCAGACCTTCCAGTTCACGCCCAGCGGCACGCAGTATCAGGACTACACCTTTGGCCCCGTCACCGCCAGCGCCGCCAGCCAGAGCCTCGGCTTCATGGCCGTCCCGCAGTCCCCCTCGGTCGCCGCCACCGCCATGCTCGACAACGTGCGGGTCGTTCTCAGCGCCGCCCCCTTCACCCCCGCCAGCCTGTCCCTGTACCCGGCCACCGTCACCGGCGGCACGTCCTCGCTAGGGACGGTGACGCTCTCCAGCTACGCCCCGCCCGCCGGGGTGGTCGTGGCTTTGCAGAGCGACACCCCGGCGGTCACGGTTCCGGCCAGCGTGACGGTGCCCGGCGGCCAGAGGAGCGCCGCCTTCACCGTCAGCACGGCGTTCGTGAGCGCAGCGACTACGGCGACGGTCACGGCAACGGCGGCAGGGTCGAGCCAAATGGCGACGCTGACGGTTAATCCGGCAGCACCCATTAGTCTTACGCTTATCAATGCTGTCAACAACCAAGCTTCGCTGAGTTGGTCAGGCATTTCGGGGGCCACGAGCTACAACGTGAAGCGCAGCACGACCAGCGGTTCGGGCTACTCGACCGTCGCCAACGTGACATCCACGTCTTACATAGATCAAGGTCTCACAAACGGCACGACGTATTACTACGTCGTGACTGCCGTGAACGCGACCAACGAAAGTACGCCTTCCAACCAAGTCACTGCCAGTCCCACTGTTCAATCATTCGGGTTTCTGAACACTGGAAATGGATCGGTTCTGTCTGGGCAAGTGACTTTGTACGTTAGCATGGCATCACGCGCTTATGGTAGTGAAGCAAGTCCTGTGACGTTCTCTGTAGATGGGACTGTCTACGATACTGGCGGCGATCTGCAACAAAGCTCAGGGAATGCTGGAGCAAACACCTTCTTTGTTCTTGCCACCGACGCATTTGCGAACGGACCGCATACACTAACTGTCAATGACGCAAATGGAAACTCAGCCAGCGTGAACGTCACGTTTAGTAACGTGCTTTTCAACGTAAGTATGCCAAGCATGTTCGACACTTCAGGCGGGGACGGTCTACCCTCATCGGCAACCATCACCGCTAGTCTCACTTCAGCACAGCCCTGGACGGTGTCGATAGTGACAGTCGACAGCGCCAGTTCCGTCGTCCAGAGCTTTAGCGGCAACTCCGCTAATATCAACGTATCCTGGAATGGCAAGAACTCTCAGGGCGTCGAAGTCGACGACGACGCTTACGAAGTTAATATATCATATGGAGGAAGCCAAAGCAGTAATGCATCTTCGGGGTTAGCAGCGCCTCGCGGAGCAGCACAGCCAATGATAAGAAGGAACCTGTTATCGAAAAACAAAATAGGAGACTGTTTCATCTTTCTCGATGAGGATGTCTTTCCATCGGGCTACGCCGACATGATTGCGTATCTAAAAACAATCAAAGCCGATCTAGCTCCGAGCAAAGGGGTGGTTTGGAACAAGTTCTCGTTCATTATTCACACCCCGAAACAGCCACTCTGGACTGCCAATCAGCTTCAGCGCATCGACAATCATTTCAGAATGCCTCTGACTGTGTTCTATGTCGATGCACATGGCGGCCCTGGGTTTTATGGGGGTGTTCAGTTCAGCTGCGGTAATCATTTCTGGGAGTCTACCGCACATGCATACAACAACTCCTTCGGTCACTCACTCATGCCGACGCTCACGCAGTCAGCAAATTATGGAGTCGCCACCCCTCCTGCACTGGTTTTCATCGATAGCTGTGACTCCGCAGGTACAAGCCCAGGCCAAACAGACTTATCATTTGCCAATGACTTTGACATTGGTGACGGGCCTAGCGGCTTCATGGGCTGGTCGGAATATGCAGTTCAATATGGTGCGGCAAAGCAACCTTACGACGATTGGACCTTCTGGCGGTTGGACCTGTGGAGTCAGTTCACGAACGTCAACCAAACGTATGACACTGCGTATTCCCATTTGCTGAGGGACTACCAGACGCATGGGCATAATGCTACTGATCCTGACAAGTTCACGCCCGATCAAATAATGGTCACCGACTGGCCCTCCGGGTCCGCGTTCTAACGGATAGCGCCTACCATAGCGCTGAACAATGACATACTATTGTTCAGCGCTATACTGGTGAAGGTTATAACAGAAATGAGGAAATACATAACTATCGCTTCGATGTTGGCGGTATCTTGTCTCGTTGCGGTGTACTATGCACAGACACGCGCAACGGCCCAACGTGCTGAATACCGTTCTGATCTACGTGTTGCTGAGTTTGCATCAATCGCTATAGCGAACTATGCTGCTCACCACAAAGGACGATTACCAAGTTCCCATAATTGGGAGGATAGCATTGTGCCTTATTGGTCTGAGCAGCCTTTCAGCGTACTAATTCAAGAACACCCCGGTAACAGACTCGCTATGAACAGCAAATTATCAGGCGTGAAATTAGATACTATTGCCCTGCCTGATCGCACCATTCTACTTTATGAAACACGCTCGGACGTTAAAGATGCAAGTGGTTCCCCTCCCTGGAAGCAGTATCATCAATGCAACGCCTCAGCAAAAGGGTGGCGAATGCTTGTTTTTGCAAGCGGTTGGGCTTCCTCTTATGCTGAAGGGCCGGAGATTACTTTTCTACCAAAAAAATGACAAAGGCTTCTTTTCATTCACGTCTAGATTAATAGAGTGGCTTTTGTCTTGTGTGCAACCAGACTGTATGGTGCCTTCTTAATTGCAAATTACCTTCTAGATTCCTTTGACGGGCGTGTGGTAATCCAATGCTTCGCCAATGGTAGGCCAAACCTCTTTGAATGCCTTTAAACCGTATCTCATTAGGTCAATGATTGTAGGCTAGAGGTGGGTACATATAGGCCATGACAACCAACCACAAGCTGACCAGTTTGATTCAGGGCCGGACGATCTCCGGCACGTCCAACCAGGGCGATGTCCTCACCCTTCTTTTTGATGACGGCTCCAAAATGACCGTGCCGACGGCGGGGGCAGCGAGCAGATCGTGTTAATGACTCCCGGCACCCAGACCTTCCCGTTCACGCCCAGCAGCACGCAGTATCAGGACTACACCTTCGGCCCCGTCACCGCCAGTGCCGCCAGCCAGACCATCGGCTTCATGGCCGTGCCGCAGGCCTCCTCCACCGCCGCCACCGCCATGCTCGACAACGTGCGCGTCGCCGGTCAGCACATCCACGAAATGGACGCCTTCTTCCCCCAGGGACAGCCCCAGCACCTCCACCACCAGGTCAATGACGGCCAATGGGTCGCCGCCGCTGCTAGCCGCGCCGTTCACCCGCAGGATTTCGCGCCCTGACGGGCTTTTGATGCTAAAGCTGACCGGCAGGTCCGTCCGCAGGTTCGTCAGCGAGGCCATCAGGAACAGGCGCGGATGCGTCACCGGCAGGGCTTGGACGCCGACCGAGTTGAACAGGCTGACCAGCGTCTTGTTGCTGGTGCGCTTGTCCTCGATGATCTCGTTGCAGATGATGATGGCGACGCAGACAGGCTGGTCGGAGGATAAATCGGACGGAAGGGCGTTGCTCATGCCGCCATATTACCCGATTCCGGCCTGCCGGACGTCAGAGGGGATTAAGCGCCTGCCGGGTGGGGTACATTCCGGGACAGACGCCGTGTTCGCCTCAGATAGTTCTAGGGCGAACAGCCACCAGAGGAGACATCGCCCATGACACGCACCCCCCGCGCCTCGCGCCTCATCGCGCTGGCGCTCGTCGCCTCCCTCGCCCTGCCGACGCTGGCAGTCACGGCGGGCTGCGGCAGCAAGAACACCGACAACGGGCAGATATCCACCACTGCCCCCACCGACACGACCAATGCCCAGCCCAACGCCCAGCCGGACAAGGCGGGCCTGAGCACCAAGCAGAAGGTCGTCCTGCTGGCGGGCGCGGCCTTGCTATACTACATGTACATCCGCTACAAGAAGCAGGATGCTCAGGCGGCGCAGAACGGCGGTGGGGCGGGACAAAACGGCAACTCGCCTCTCTACCGCGAAGACAAAGGGCCGAACAAAGGTGCCATTTACTACCGCAAGAACGATGCCAATCACACAGTGGTCTGGCTGAAGGCTCCTCCTGGTGGCGTACAAGTTCCTACCGACCAGGCGCAACAAGCCCTTAAAGACACCAACTTCGACCCGAACAACCCAGGCGCTTTTCAGCCGCCGGAGCAGATTAATCCCAACCCACAGTCAGGCGTGAACGGCGGCGGAGTCGAGTCCGCCGACCAATATGCGGGCGCGTCCCAGTAGAAGCCCCATCCAGAAGACTAAAAGACCCTGCTGCGTTCGCGGCGGGGCTTTGTTCTGGCAGGGCAATTGCCTATGAAGGACAGCACGGAGAAGAAGGAGGGCAGCCACGGAGGGCTGCCCCTACACATCGCAGATTCGGGCGGTTCCGGTAGGGGCAGGCCCCCGTGCCTGCCCTCTGTCTCCGTGCTGCCCTCCCTAGGCAATTGCCCTGTTTATTCTGGCCGCCTGTTTGACAGCCCCGCCCGCATTCGGTATAATTGGCCCATCCTACCAACTTCCCTCATGATCGCGAAGGAGCCTTACTCATGCCGGACCCGAAAGACTACGTCCTCTGGTTTGTCACCGGAAGCCAGCACCTCTACGGCCCCGAAACGCTGACCCAGGTGGCGGAGCACGCGGGGCAGATCGTGGCGGGGCTGGAAGGCGACTCGGCCATCCCCAACCGGATCGTGTTCAAGCCGGTGCTCACGACGCCGGACGCGATACGGACGCTGTGCCGCGAGGCGAACGCGGACGACGGGTGCGCCGGCCTGATTACCTGGATGCACACGTTTTCCCCCGCCAAGATGTGGATCGCCGGGCTGTCCGAACTCCGCAAGCCGCTCCTCCACCTGCACACCCAGTTCGGTCGCGACATCCCCTGGGACAGCATTGACATGGATTTCATGAACCTGAACCAGTCGGCGCACGGGGACCGGGAGTACGGCCACATCGGGACTCGTCTGGGAATGGCCCGCAAGGTCGTGGTCGGATACTGGGAAGACCCCCACGTGCGCGGCGACATCGGCAACTGGGCGCGGACGGCGGTCGGGTTCACCGAGGGCAGGAACCTGAAAGTCGCCCGCTTTGGGGACAACATGCGCGAGGTCGCCGTGACCGAGGGCGACAAGGTGGAGGCGCAGATCAAGTTCGGGTGGTCGGTCAACGGCTATGGCGTCGGCGACCTCGTAGCCCGCGTCAACGGCTTTTCGGACGCCGAGGTCGCGCGGCTCCTGACGGAGTACGAAGAGACTTACGACCTCGCGCCGGATGTCCGCGCGGACGGCCCGGCGCGCGACCGGGTGCGGGAGCAGGCGCGGATCGAGCTGGGCCTGCGGGCGTTCTTGACCGAGGGCGGCTTCGGCGCTTTCACGACGACGTTTGAAGATCTGCACGGGCTGGCACAATTGCCGGGGCTGGCCGCCCAGCGGCTCATGGAGTCGGGATATGGGTTCGCGGGCGAGGGCGACTGGAAGACGGCGGCCCTGGTCCGCACCATGAAGGTCATGGCGGCGGGGCTTGCCCAGGGCACGTCGTTCATGGAGGATTATACCTACCACCTGGAGCCTGGCAACGAGATGGTGCTTGGCTCGCACATGCTGGAAATCTGCCCCTCCGTCGCGGCCACCCGCCCGCGCATCGAAGTCCATCCGCTGGGCATTGGCGGCAAGGCCGATCCCGCCCGCCTGGTCTTTGATGGGGCTTCCGGCCCCGCCGTCAACGCCTCCCTCGTTGACCTGGGCAGCCGCTTCCGCCTGATTATCAATGAAGTGGACGCCGTGAAGGTCGAGCGGGCCATGCCAAAGTTGCCTGTGGCCCGCGTGCTCTGGAAGCCGCAGCCCTCCCTGAGAGTGGCCGCCGAGACGTGGATACTGGCGGGCGGCGCGCACCACACGGGCTTCTCGCTGGCCCTCACCGCCGAGCAGATGATTGACTGGGCGGAACTGGCCGGGGTCGAATACCTGTTGATTAATAAAGACACCCACCCACTGGCCTTCCGCAACGAACTGCGATGGAGCGACGCCGCCTGGCGGCTCCGATAATACTCACCGCTTTGTTAGACACCTTTGACATTCACGGGTAGACCAGGGTTCACGATGAGTGAGCAAGAAGTTAGCATATCGGCCGAGCAGTTGCAAGAGATTGACATGGGCTTGGCCTCACCCGATGAGGACATACGTTGGCAAGCCGCCATCGCGCTTGGCACATTCTCGGCAACTGCTCCCGAAACCATTTGGCCTTTGATCGAGAAGTGGGGTTCATGTCCTGCTGAAGACACACGAGATGCTATTGCGGCCTGTGTTTTAGAGCATGTTTTAGAGGCGCACTTCGAGCCATTCTTTAGCCGGGTTGAGCGGTTAATTCAGCAGGGGAACTCCACTTTTGCTGAAACCTTTCTCGGATGCTGGCAGTCCGGCGAGGCAAAGTTGCCTGGCAACTCGGAGCGGTTTGACCAGTTGGGGGAGCAGGCATGGTGGATATGGCGCAGACGAAGGCGTAAGCGAAAGCTTAAAGCGTCTTTGGCGAAGCAGAGGTATAGGCAGCAGATGAGGCGGGAGCGGAATCACAAACTGGCCTTACTCGTTCGCTCTCAGGGTTCTCCCAGAGAGAAAGAAATTGGATTGGTATTATGAAAGCAATGCAACTGGTCGGGACGCGGCAGATGGAGATGCGGGATGTGCCCGCGCCGACCCTCTTGCGTGACACCGACGTCCTCATCCGAATGGCCCGCGTTGGCATTTGCGGCTCCGACGTCCATTATTTTGCCGAGGGCGGCATCGGCAGCCAGCGCGTCCAATACCCCTGGGCCGTGGGGCACGAAGGGGCGGGCGTCGTGGAACAAGTCGGTTCGGCGGTGACTCATGTGAAGCCGGGCGACCGGATCGCCTTTGACCCCGCGCAGCCCTGCGGGGAGTGCGACCAGTGCCGGGAAGGCCGCCCGCACACCTGCCGCGCCCTGGACTTCCTCGGCTGTCCGGGACAGGTCGAGGGGTGCCTGGCGGAGTATCTGGTTCTGCCGGAAAAAAGCTGCTACCGTATTCCGGACAGCATGACTTTTGAAGAGGCCGCGATTGTCGAGCCGCTTTCCATCGGCGTGTACGCGCTGGCCCTCTCGGTCCCCATGCCCGGCGCGACGGTCGGCATCCTCGGCGCGGGGCCAATCGGCCTCAGCGTGCTCCTGCCCGCCAAAGCGCAGGGCGCGGGGCGCGTCTACATGACCGACAAGATTGACGCGCGCCTCGAAATGGCCTCCCGCGCGGGGGCGGATTGGGTGGGCAACCCCGACACCGAAGACGTTGTGGCGGCGGTCAAGGCGCATGAGCCGGAACTGCTGGACGTCGTGTTCGAGTGCAGCGGCAAGCAGGAAGCGATGGACCAGGGCGTCGAGATGCTCAAGCCCGGCGGAAAGCTGATGCTCATCGGGATTCCCAGCGTCAACCGCGTCTCGTTCGACATCAACCTCCTGCGCCGCAAGGAAATCTGCATCCAAAACGTCCGCCGCCAGAACAACACTGTCCAGCGCGCCATAGACATGATCGCCAGCAAAGAGATTGACGTCGGCGTCATGGTCACGCACCACTTCCCGTTTGCGCGGACGCAGGAAGGGTTCGACATGGTGGCGGACTACCGGGACGGCGTGGTGAAAGCCATGATCGCGTTCCCTGATGAAGATAACAAGGAGCCTGCCCATGTCTCAGTATAGCATCGGCCTGGACTATGGGACGAGTTCCGTGCGCGGTCTGCTCGTGGATGTGCAGTCTGGGGAGGAACTGGCGTCCAGCGTCTTTCCCTACCCCCACGGCAAGGCAGGAATCCTGCTGGACGAGCGCGACCCTGACGTCGCGCGCCAGCACCCGCAGGATTATCTGGACGGGGCGCAGTCCGTCATCAAGGGCATTCTGGAACAGGCGGCGGAAGCTTATCCGGCGTTCACGCCCGACCAAGTGATCGGCATCGGCGTGGACACGACCGGCTCCACCCCCATGCCCGTAGATGCCGTGGGGGCCCCGCTGGCCCTGAAGCTTGAGTATGAGGGCAACCTGGCCGCGATGGTGTATCTTTGGAAGGACCACACGGCTCATGCGGAAGCCGCCGAGATCACCGCGCTGGCCGCGAAGACCCGGCCGCAATTTCTCGCCAAGTGCGGCGGCGCCTACAGCGCCGAATGGTACTGGGCCAAAGTCCTGCGCTGCCTCCATGCCGCCCCCGAAGTCTTCGATGCCGCCCATACCTGGGTCGAGCACTCCGACTGGCTGCCGGCCGTGCTCACGGGCGAGACGCACCCGGACCGCCTGAAGCGCGACATCTGTGCGGCGGGCCACAAGGCGATGTTTCACCCCGAATGGGGCGGCTATCCCGATGAGGAGTTCCTGGCCGCGCTGGACCCGCGCCTGGTGCGCCTGCGCCGGACGCTGCCCGACCACGCCTTCCATGTCGGCGAGGTCGCGGGCACGTTGAGCGCCGAGTGGGCGGAACGGACGGGGCTGCCCGTCGGCATTCCCGTCTCCATAGCCGCGTTCGACGCCCATTTGGGCGGCGTCGGGTCGGGCATCAAGCCGGGCGCGCTGGTCAAGAACATCGGCACCTCCACCTGCGACATGATGGTGTCCCCGCTGGACAGCGACCTGGGGGACATCCCCGGCCTGTGCGGCATTGTGCCCGAATCCATCCTGCCGAGCTTTTACGGCCTGGAAGCCGGCCAATCCGCTGTCGGCGACATTTTCAACTGGTTCGTCAGCGGCATCCAGCCTGCCGGGCAGGGGCATGAGGAGCTGACTGAAGGCGCATCCAAGCTGCTCCCCGGCGAAAGCGGGCTGCTGGCCCTGGACTGGCACAACGGCAACCGCACGATTTTGGTAGATCAGCGGCTGACCGGTGGCATCATCGGCCTGACGCTCCAAACAACGCCCGCCGAGATGTACCGCGCCTGGATCGAGGCGACCGCCTTCGGCTCGCGCATCATCATGGAGCGGTTCGAGGAATACGGGCAGAAGGTCGAAAGCATCATCAACTGCGGCGGCATTTCGGTCAAGAACCCGCTGGTGATGCAGATTTACGCCGACGTCATGGGCCGCCCGATCGCGATCTCCCGCAGCGCCCAGACCGCCGCCCTCGGCTCCGCCATTGCCGGGGCCGTAGCGGCCGGAGCCTACCCCTCGTTCGCCGAGGCGACGGCCGCCATGACGGGCTTGCACCCGCGCGTCTTCCAGCCGGACCCCGCCCGGCAGGCCGTCTACGACCGGCTGTACGCGCTGTACCACCGCTTCCATGACGCCTTCGGCGTCCGGGGGACGCGCGATGACCTATGGGACGTGATGAAAGAACTGCTGGCGATCCGGGACGAGGCGCGGCATGTCTGACGTCTTCATCGGTCAACTCAAAGAGGCCGTCTACCTCGCCAACAGGAAGCTGGTCGAATCCGGCCTGGTCGTGCTGACCTGGGGCAACGCCAGCGCCGTCAACCGCGAGCGCGGCATCGTCGCCATCAAGCCGAGCGGGGTCGCCTACGACAAACTCCAGCCGGAAGACATCGTGCTGGTTTCGCTCGAAACGGGCGAGCCGCTGCCGGGCGAGCGCCTGCGGCCCTCGTCGGACACCCCGACGCACGTCTGCCTGTACCAGCGCTTCCCCACCGTCGGCGGGATCGCCCACACGCACTCGCGCCACGCGACAAGCTGGGCGCAGGCCTGCCGCGAAATCCCCTGCTACGGCACCACCCACGCCGACAGCTTCTACGGCCCCGTGCCCCTCTGCCGCGCGCTGACGACGGCGGAGATCGAAGAGGCTTACGAGTGGAACACAGGCGTGGTGATCGCGGAGCACTTCCACTCCAACAATCTCGACCCCCTGCACTTGCCGGGCGTCCTGCTCTCCTACCACGCCCCGTTTGCCTGGGGAACAACGGTCGCCAAAGCCGTCGAAAACGCCGTTATTATGGAAGAAGTCGCAGGGCTGGCCCTTCGGACAGAGGCCCTGAACCCCGACGCGACGACCACGCCGCAGGCTATCTTAGACAAGCATTTCTTGCGAAAACACGGCCAGGACGCTTATTACGGCCAGCCAAAGGCATAGGTTGTGCCGCTGAACCGGAGGCTCCTATTAGGCGCGAGCAACAGCATGTCAGTCAATACATGGTATAAATGTATCACTCCTGCCCTCCTTGAACAACTCGTTGAGGAGGCAAGGCATGACCCGGACGCTCCGGCGAACTACCTCCACCCTGAGAACGAGGGTGACGATTATGAGAGGCCGGAGCCAGGGCTGTGGACGGAGCGTAACTGGCTTGGCCTGCACTCACTGCTGACCTACGACAAGTGGGCCAAGCAGCCCCTACTTGGTGATGCCATCACGGGCGGCACTCCAATCGGCAGAGATTACTGCTATGCCGACTCGCCAGTCCGCTACTTTACGGCAGAGCAAGTTCGCGACATAGCCCCGGCTTTGCAGTCGGTGCAGGAAGAGGTCCTACGCGACAGTTGCGACCCAGTTGCCCTGAATGCTGCTGAAGTACCGCCCGGCGGCTGGCAAGAAGGCGATTTTGTTTACCTATGGGAGACTTTCTGCAACATCCGTGACTTTTTCCGCAAGGCACAGGGACAAGGTTACGCGGTGCTGGTTTATCTCTGCTGAACGCAGATGAGAGTAGCATTCTCATGCACCCAGATGGTTGCGGGTACAATAGACCCGCCAACCGCTCTCGAACACACTTGACAGGTACACATGGACATCACACGCATCGCCCCGCCGGAGCCGTATAAGGCGCTGATTTTTGACTGTGACGGCACGCTGGCCGACACCATGCCGAACCACTTCAAGGCGTGGGCGGCTTCGCTTCAGTCGTTCGGGGCCGACCTGACCGAAGAAAACTTTTACCGGATGGGCGGGTGGCCGAACCAGGCCATCATCGAGGACCTGAACCGCGAGTTCGGCTACGGGCTGGACATCACGCGGACGCAGGAGGACAAAGAGCGGCGCTACCTGGAGATGCTGCACACGGTCGAGGAGATCAAAGCGGTCACGGACATCGCACGGGCGCATCAAGGACGGGCGCCGATGGCCGTCGCGTCCAGCGGCTTCGGGCGCGTCGTCCGCGAGACGCTGACCGCCACGGGCCTCCTTTCGCTCTTCGACGTGATCGTCACGGCGGACGACGTGACGCACGGCAAGCCCGCCCCGGACCTCTTCCTGCTGGCCGCCGAGCGACTGGGCGCGGCCCCCGCTGACTGCATCGTCTATGAAGACGGTGATCCGGGCGTGGAAGCGGCCCGGCGCGCGAACATGCGCGTCGTGGACATCCGCGTCCTCTGGCGGGACGGCGAGTAACCACCTCATGGCCCGCATCCGCAAAGGCATCATCACGGCGGCGGGGCGCGGGACGCGGCAGTTTCCGGCCTCGCGCACGGTCCAGAAGGAGCTGTTCCCGCTCGTGGACGTGGACGGCTACGCCAAGCCGACCGTGCAGCTTCTGGTGGAAGAACTGCTGGCTTCGGGCCTCGAGGAAGTCTGCATCGTCGCCAACTCCGCCAACGTCGAGCCGATGCGCCGCCACTTCCAGGCGCCGCTGCCGACCTCTTCGACACCCGAGGCCACGGCGGGCAAGGAGTGGATGACGCCGCTCCTGGACGCCCTGGCCGACATGGCGCGGCGGGTGACGTTCGTGGTCCAGGAGACGCAGGAGGGCTACGGCCATGCCGTGTACCAGGCGCGGGAATGGGCGGGCGACGAGCCGTTCCTGCTGACGCTGGGCGACCACATCTACTTTTCAGAGACAAGCGACCGCTGCGCCCGGCAGGTCATGGCGGCCTACGAGGAACACGGCGACCCGGTGACGTCGGTGACGTATGCGCCCGAAGCCGAGTTGTACCGCTACGGAACCCTCGCCGGCTTCCCGCTGCCGGACACGCAGCCGCCGGTGTACGAGATCAAGGCGCTGGTCGAGAAGCCCAGCGCCGAATACGCGCGCGCGCACCTGCGGACGCCGGGCTTGCCCGAAGGCCGCTATCTGGTCCATTTCGGCACCCACGCCTTCCCGCCCGTTCTCTTCGACTGCCTGGAGCACTTGATCCGGCACGACCGGCGGCAACGGGGCGAGATCCAACTGACCTCGGCCCAGGAACTGCTCCTGGAACGGGGGCGCTACCTGGCCTGCGAGGTCGCCGGCGTCCGCTATGACATGGGCATCCCGGAGGGGTTGATCGAGACCCAGATTGCCCTCGCCCTGCGCTCGCCGTTCCGGGAGCAGGCCCGCGCTCAGTTGACGGGCCACTGACTTAGGAGTCAAAGAACATGCCGCGCGTCAGCATTGACGGCCAAGACCTCCCGCGCGTCCTGCGGGCCACCGTGGTCATCACCCATAACGTCCCGGAGGCCGACCCGCCGCCCCCGGCCCAGCCCGCCCCGCACCACACCCACCCCGACTTCTGGAAACAGGCGGCGGGGGACGCGCTGGCGCGGAACGTCCCCCTGCTGCTGCCGGGGCACCATTCCCCGCCCTCGTCGGCGCTGGGCGACCTCCTGAAACTGGGGATGGCGGCGCACGAGGGCGCGAAGGAGGCCGCCGCTCAGTCGCCCCTTCCCGCTTCTCAGTCGTCCCTTCCCGCCGCGCAGCGGCCCCACGACCCGCTCCAGACCCCGCGCGCCGAGTTCGTCCTGCTGCTGCCGCTCGACCACGGCGTGGACATCGCTCGCTGGGCGCTGGCGCCGATGGGGCCGAGCCGGTTCCACCGGGTCACGCTCCAGACACTGGACCGTTTCGGCACCCCCAAGCACACCTGGATCATGTTCCGCGCCTATGTCCACGCCTACCGCGAGGCCGAGTACACGCCGCGCCCCGCCGACCCCGCCGACGGCCGCCGCTACGTCGAAGTCACCCTGCGCGGCCTCCTGCCGCCGCTGACCGCCTACGACGGCCAGAACCTGGTCGTCGTCGCCCCCGGCCTGGCGGACCAGACCGCCAACGCCCTGCCCGCCCTCTCCTCGTTTGAGGAGCCGCTGCTGGCCCAGACGCAGGCCGCGACGCAGAACCGGGCCGCCACGCAGAATCAGGCGGTGACAGGCGGCGGGGGACACCTCGCGTCGGCCTTCATACCGACCGCCGACGAACTCTCAGCGTTGAAGGCAGCCGCCACGGCACCCGCAAAAAGCGCTCCGCAGCCTTCGTGCGTGCTGACGGTTAAGGTTAATATTATGGGGGACAGTTCAAAACACTCGCATCAAACTATTGACAACTTCGGCGCCTCCGACGCTTGGTGTATAGCACGACTAGGGCAGGAGTGGGACAACAAGCCCCCGCACTCTAGTAAATCCTATCTAGATTCGCTTGCTGACTTACTCTTCTCCATGAAGGTAGGACAGAGGGGCGGTGATGGGCAGAGTCCTGATGGGATCGGTCTTTCCCTGTGGCGGTTCAACGTAGGTGCCGGCCCGCCCGATACCAGCCGCGCCCACCTCATCAATGGCTTAAACGCGGACGAAAAAGGCAATTACCTGTCCCCGACCTGGACGCAGACGGAGTGCTTTTATGACAGCAGAGCCGATTTGCAAAAGCCAATTAACACGAAGAAGCAACAAAGGCAGCAAAAGTTCTTGTCTTTGGCATACGGAGCAGGCGTTCAGAGGTTCGTTGCGTTCTCCAACAGCCCGCCTTGCTGGCTGACGGTCAACGGCTTTCCCTACTCCGACGAAGACCAAGTTAACAAGTTGCCGACCAACCTTAGGCCAGGGAACTATGGATTATTCGCCGAGTTTCTGGCAAAGGTCGTCCAACATCTGAGCAGCAACACGAAGGGCGCACAGTGGTACGTCAGCCCAATCAACGAGCCGGACGTCCCTTGGTTCGATAATAACCAGGAAGGCTGCCGCTACGACAACACGACGATCATCCAAGTTATTATCGCTTTGGACAATGCGTTGAGAAATGCCAAGGTTACTGCTCAGGTGACTGGTCCCGAAGCTAACAACCTAAACCATCTTCTGACATCCATAAACAGGGGCAAGAACGAGTATGGCAGTTACATCAACGCTCTCCTCTATCCTGACCGGAACCCTAAATACCAGCAGGGTACATCAATACTCAACGATGCGAACAAAGTAGCAGGCATCTTGAAGCAAGTGGGGCTGGCCGCGCACAGCTACGGCCTGGATGTTAATGGGGGTCCTCACAAAACGGAATGGCTCACGGTGCGTCAGGAAATCCGCAAGGAATTGGGTCCGAAGGGCTACTGGATGAGCGAATACACTATCAGGAACGGTGCCCCCCCACTCCCCTTGACGATCGTGTCGGGGAAAAATACAAACCTCGGCAGCACGGTTCTCAAAGACAACCAGCATTACGTCGACAACACAGGCATCCAAACCAGCGACAGCGATAGCCATGGCCATCCTGTGCAGGACAGTTTGGGGATCACAGCGGCGATAGATCTGGCGACACTGATACACTATGATCTGACGTTGGCAGAGGCCTCGGCTTGGCAGTGGTGGACAACCATCTCGCATCGGCTTGACGCCTCTGCCCTGATCCACACGACGTACAACCCGCACTCCGATCCAGACACGTTCGTAACGCGCATGGCTTCCACGACTCCAAACATACACTACAAGAATGACGACACACCGACCATCCTGCCGACCAAAATGCTCTGGGCGTTCGGCAATTTCAGCCGCTTCATCCGCCCGACGGCGCAACGGGTGGACATCACAGGGCAGGCTCAGATCGCCAGTCTAATGCTGAGTAACCCCGCCGATCCTCCCGGCACCCATCTCCTGGCGTCCGCCTATCTCAATCACGACCCTCATGCCCCTAACAAACTCGTCATCGTGCTGGTTAACCGGGGCGGCATCATAACAATAAAAAAGGAACAGACAATTTGCTGCAATGATCCAAAGATGCCACATTTCAAGGACTACTATGTGACATCGGCGCTGGATAATCTCAGACACTATGCCATTGACCAGAGCAAGGACTGGATAGTGCCGGCGCAGTCTGTCGTCACCATAGTCAGTAGCCATTAGCTGGACAGCGCCAGTGCCGGAGCTGCATGGCGCCAGGAGAACGTCGGAAGAGGAGTATCACCTTGCCTCAGCAATTGATCAAGTGGGCGCAGAGGATACAGGGGTTGTCGCAGACCGGCTTGACCTACGCGCAAGACCCCTACGACCGGGAGCGGTACGAGGCGCTGCGGGGGATCGCGGCGGAGATGCTGGCGGCCCCGCTCGGCGCGGAGACGGCGGAACTGGTCGGCCTGTTCAGGCGCGAGGAGGGCTATGCGACACCGAAGGTGGACGTGCGCGGCGTGGTCATCCAGGAGGGGCGGGTGCTGCTGGTGCGCGAGCGGTCGGACGGCCTTTGGACCCTGCCGGGCGGATGGGCCGATGTGGGCGATGGGCCGAGCCATGCCGTGGAGCGGGAAATTCGAGAAGAGACGGGCTACGAGGCGAAGGCCGCGAAGCTGCTGGCGCTCTACGACCGGAACCTGCACGATCACCCGCCGATGCTATACCACGTTTACAAGGCGTTCTTTCGCTGCGAGATTACCGGCGGCGCGGCCACAGTGAGCAACGAGACCGACGGCGTGGACTTTTTCGCGCCCGATGCCCTCCCGCCGCTTTCGGTAGAGCGCGTCACGGCGGTGCAGATCGCGCGCTTCTTTGACCACGCCCGCCACCCAAATTGGCCGACGGATTTCGACTGACTTTGCGATGCTCCCAGCCCGACCGGACGCCGCCGGTTGTAGAGGATTTGGCCTGACGCGCTCGGCTCCGCCGCGTGAAATAGTCGCGCAAGAGGTACAATCAAGGGTACGACAGGAGCATTGTCACGGAGACTTTCATGGGTACTGCGGGCTCCTCAGATGAGGCGGACAAGTCGGCCATTGTCCAGCAGACGTAACGCGCGTCTCTATCCGCGCCGCGCTCTCCTTTGGACATAGAAGGAGTAGACGCCGGGCTGACGCGGGAAGAAATACTGGAAGCGATACACGAAGGGCGCAACAGCGACCGCTGGTAAGCGGCGCACGAAGGAGAAACACAAACACGATGTCTACGGCAATCACGAATGTCCAGGCGCGGCAGATTTTGGACTCGCGCGGCAACCCCACCGTCGAGGTGGACGTTTATCTCGAAGACGGCACGCTGGGGCGCGCGAGCGTCCCGTCCGGCGCGTCCACGGGCGCGAGCGAGGCGGTCGAGCTGCGCGACGGCGACAAGAAGGTCTATGGCGGCAAGGGCGTCCTCAAGGCGGTCGAGAACGTCAACGAGCGCATCGCGCCCGAGCTCATTGACCTGGATGCAACCGAGCAGGTCGCCATTGACGAGCTGATGATCCACCTGGACGGCTCGGACAACAAGGGCAAGCTGGGCGCGAATGCCATTTTAGGCGTCTCGCTGGCCGTCGCCAAGGCCGCCGCGCGCGGGCTGGGGCTGCCCCTGTACCGCTACATCGGCGGCACGTCGGCCCGGCAGCTTCCCGTCCCGATGATGAACATCATGAACGGCGGCAAGCACGCGGACTCGAACGTGGACATGCAGGAGTTCATGGTGATGCCGGTCGGCGCGTCGTCGTTCTCCGAAGCGCTGCAATGGGGCACGGACATCTACCACGCCCTGAAGGGCGTCCTCCACGCGCGCGGCCTGGCGACGGCGGTGGGCGACGAGGGTGGCTTCGCGCCCAACCTGCCGTCCAACGAGGACGCCATCAAGGTCATCCTGGAAGCCATTGACAAGGCCGGCTACAAAGCCGGCGAGCAGGTGATGATCGCGATGGACCCCGCCGCGTCCGAGTTCTACCAGGACGGGCAGTACGTCCTGAAGGGCGAGGGTCGGACACTGTCGGGCGACCAGATCGTGGACTACTACGCCGACCTGGTGGCAAAGTACCCGATCATCTCCATTGAGGACGGCTTGGCCGAGGACGACTGGGCGACCTGGCGCAAGCTGACCGAGCGCATCGGCCACAAAGTGCAGCTTGTCGGCGACGACCTGTTCGTCACCAACACCAAGTTCCTGCAAAGGGGCATTGACTCGCAGACGGCGAACTCCATTCTCGTGAAAGTCAACCAGATCGGGACTCTGACCGAGACGCTGGCCTCCATCGAGCTGGCGAAGCGGGCAGGCTACACCGCCGTCGTCTCGCACCGGTCGGGCGAGACCGAGGACGCGACCATCGCGGACATCGTCGTGGCGACCAACGCGGGCCAGATCAAGACCGGCGCCCCGGCCCGAACGGACCGGGTCGCCAAGTATAACCAGCTCCTGCGAATCGAGGAATCGCTGGGCGACACGGCGACCTTTGGCGGCCTGAAGTCGTTCTATAACTTGAAGAAGTAGCAGTGCCCGGCACTGGAAGTGCCGGTCTACCCCGAGTGAAAACCGCTACGCGGTTGAGGAGAGGGCAGACGGCAGCGGTTCCCCAGTGCCGGAGGCACTTCCACTTCCGAGTAGACCGGCACTTCCAGTGCCGGTTCTCTCTGCTACTGCTACCTATGCTCACCCGCGCCAACATCGCCAATTTCCTGCAAGGCTTGTTCGTCCTGCCGCTCTGCGCGCTGTTCGGCGGGCTGATGGCCCTGCTGTTCCATGCGCGCGGCGGCGCGGCGGTCACCTGCGTCGTCGTCTGCGCCCTGTTTCCACTGGCCGGGGCCGTCAAGACCCGGCAGGGCGCGCTGCTGGCGGGCCTGCTCGCCGGCATCCTCGTGAGCGTTTTGGTCTATTTCGGAGTACGCCCCCACGCATGAAACCATTGCTTACCCTTGTCCTCCTTCTGGGCGCGCTGACAGCTCCTGCGCGGGCCGATGACGCCGCCCCGCTGCATGGGTTCATCGTCTGTCTCGACCCCGGCCACACATCCGAAACCAGCCAGGGCACGGCCAGCCGCGACGGCAAGCTGACCGAACTGCACGTCAACTGGGTCGTCGGCCAACGGCTCAAGTCGCTTCTGGAAGCGGCGGGCGCGACGGTCGTTTCCACCAAGACGCGCGAGGCGCAGGTCGTCGCCAACCGGCGGCGGGCCGAGATTGCGAACGCCGCCCATGCCGACATCCTGCTGCGGCTGCACTGTGATTCGGGCGAGCAGTCAGGGCTGGCAACGTATTACCCGGACCGTCAGGGGACGCGCTTCGGCGTCACCGGCCCCGCCCCCGCCGTCATCGCCGCCAGCCGCCGGGCGGCGCGCGTTTTCCAGCCCGCCGTCATCGCCGCCCTGCACGGGGCGCTGCGGGACGCGGGCATTAAGGGCGACTCGCAGACCGCCGTCGGCGGCAAGCAGGGCGCGCTCACCGGCTCCATCTTTTCGCACGTCCCGGCCCTCACCGTCGAGATGTGTGTTTTGACGAACGCCCACGATTACAAATTTATCCGCACCCCGGCGGGGCAGGACGCGATGGCGGCGGCGCTCCAGGCCGGGGTCGAAGCCTATGCCCACTTGAGAAAGCCGACGCCATGACTGACACTGTAGAAACCGACATCGCCTGGGACCTGAGCGACCTGTTCGCTTCGCCCGATGACCCGAAGATCGAGGCGACGCTGACACAGGCCCGCGACCGGGCGCTTGCCTTCGCGCGGGATTACCAGGGCAAGCTGGACAGCTCGGACCTGACGGCGGAGCGGCTGGCATCGGCTATCCGCGAGTACGAGGCGCTCTGGCAGGAGGCGGGCAAGCCGGGGACCTATGCCCGGCTGCGCTTCTCGGCGGACACGAGCGATGCGGCGCGCGGGGCGCTGCTGTCCAAAGTGCAGGCGGAAACGACGCGGCTGGGGCTGCCGCTCGTTTTCTTCAAGCTGGAACTGGCGCGCATCCCCGATGAGACTTTGACGCCGCTGCTCGATGATCTCGCGCTGGCGCCGTACCGCTATTACCTCTACCTCGTCCGGGCGGGGCGGCCGCATCAACTGTCCGAGGTCGAGGAAACGCTGCTGGCGCGGTTCAGCGACACCGGCCCGCGCGCCTTCGTCCGTCTGTCCGGCGAGATCCGTTCGGCCACCGTGTTCCGGCCCCGGATGCCTGACGGGACGACACCCGACCTGAACTTTTCGGGACTGGCCGCGCTGTATTCCTCCCCCGACCGGGCCGTGCGGCAGGCGGCGGCGGAGGCATTCGCCGTGGGCGCGCGGGCCAACCTGAAGACGCTGACGTTTATCCTGAACACGCTGCTCCAGGACAAGGCGGTCTCGGACGAGATCCGCCATTATGAGACGCCCGAAGCGACCGGCTTTCAGCGCGATGAGATGCCGGGCGAGACGGTAGAACTGGTCACGGACATCACGGCGGAGCACTACCCGCTGGCGGCCCGCTACTACGCCCTGAAACGTGAAGTCTTAGGCTACGAGACGCTGAAAGACTATGACCTGTTCGCGCCGCTGTTTTCCCTCGACGAGACCATCCCCTTTGACAAGGCGCGGGAGATCGTGCTGGACTCGTTCGGCCGCTTTTCGCCGGCCCTACACGACCTGGCCTCGGAATACTTCGAGAAGCGGTGGATTGACGCCGCGCCGCGTCCGGGGAAGCAGGCCGGGGCCTACTGCAACGGCGGGACGCCGGACGCGCACGGGTATGTTTTCCTGAATTATTTAGGGAAGATCGGCCATGTGATGACCCTGGCGCATGAACTCGGCCACGGCGTCCACGGATCGCTTTCGCGCGCGCAGACCTATTTCAACATGTTCGGGACGCTGCCGATGGCCGAGGTCGCCAGCACGTTTGGCGAGATGCTGGTCTTCGACAAGCTGCAAGAGGGCACCGCGCCCGAAACGCGGCTTTCGATGATCGCAGACAAGATCGAGGGCGCTATCGGGACGGTGATGGGCACGACGGGGCGCTACCGCCTGGAAAAGATCATCCACCGGCAGCGGCGCACGGACGGCGAGATGACGTCGGAGCAGATCTCGGACCACTGGCAGGCCGAGATGGCCGCCCTGTATGGCGACTCGGTGGAGATCACGGACCGCCTGCGGCTGTCCTGGAGCTACATCCCGCACTTCGTCAACGCGCCGTTTTACTCGTATCCTTACACCTTCGGCGAGCTGTTCGCGCTTTCGCTGTACCAGAAGTCCAAGACGGACGGGACGGCCTTCGCCGAGCAATACCTGCGCCTGCTGCGCGCGGGCGGCAGCGACTCGCCGCACACCCTCGCCCGAATCGTCGGCGCGGACTTGGACGACCCTGAGTTCTGGCGCGGCGGCTTCCGCGTCGTGTCCGGGCTGATTGACACGTTCGAGGAACTTTGGAAAGAGCAAGGGCATTGAATCTGGAGAACAGCGGGGTATACTGTCCCCGTCAGACAGACACAGATTCAACGGACACTCAAAGGAGAGAACTCATGTCCACCAACAACATCACGGCCGACAAGGTCGAAGACCAGACACTGGACCAGCAGCATCAGCATCTGCACGAGGTCCACGAGCATTTGCAGCATGCGTCCACTTCGGACTCGGCGGACGAGATCCGGCAGCGGATGCGCCGGGCCGAGCTGGCCTTGCAGCGCCACGAGCAGCAGCCGGGTGCGTCCCGCAACTAAGATTCTCATGGAGAAGCCCCGCCGGACTACATGGGTGTAGTCCGGCGGGGCTTTTTTCGTTAAGCCTCGTCCGGCTTGACCGCGAAGTAAAAGAGCCGGTCGGAGCGCTTCTTCGGCGGGTCCATGGTGTAGGCGTCGTAGATCGTCACCGACCCGAAGCCCGCCCCGCGCAGCCACTGCGCCAGCTCGTCCTTGCCATAGGCGCGCTGCCGATGGACTTCGAGGAAGCTCTCGCGCCCCCCCGTGCCGGGGTCGTAGGAAAAGTCCATGCGGACGGTGCAGAGCCGTGTTTCGGCGTCGTAGCGCGACCGCCAGCGGTAGCGGAGCGGCTCGCTGAGGCGCATGCAGCTTTGATTGAACATGCCTTCCGCCAATGCGTACTCAGTATTGACGTCGAAGATGAACGTCCCGCCGGGACGCAGGTGCGCGAAGACGCGCGCGAAGACGGAGCGCAGGCGCTCCGGTTCCAGGATGTAATTCAAGCTGTCGAAGAGGCACACGACGGTGTCGAAGCGCGCCGCGCCCAGGTCGAGTTCGGCGGCGTCCTGCCGGTGAAAGACGATCGGCAGGCCCGCCTCTTCAGCGCGGCGGCGGGCGACGTCCAGCATTCCCGCCGATAAGTCCACTCCTGTCATCGAATAGCCGCGCGGCGCGAGGAGGCGCGAAACGGTCCCCGTCCCGCAGGCCAGGTCCAGAATCGAATGCGGCCTTCGTCCGTGGAGCGCCCACAGCCGCTCCAGGTATTCCACCCAGAAGCGGTAAGGGACTCCGGCCATCAGAGCCTCATAGTAGGGCGCGACCAGGCCGAAAGCGGCGCTGTCGGACGGGGATGAAGACATGGTCAAGCCTCCGTGCGCGCAACTTCCGCCGGACGGGACGAGTCGGCTGGGTCAACCGGACGGGGCGGGTCAGGCGGAGGGGGAGGCTCGAAGTCGGCGCTGTTGAGCCGGCCCAGCAGCAGCCAGGCCAGCAGCCCGCACAGAACATAGAGGATGCCGAAGCCGCTGAAGATCGGGCGCAGGGCGCTAGAAGTCGGGAACAGCGCGGTCAGCCCGGCGGCGAACCCGGCGCCCACCGCGATGGAAAGCTTGTTGACCAGGCTAACGGTGGCGCTGACCCGCCCCTGGATGTGGTTGGGAGCGGTCGCCAGGAACAGAGTCATCTGGCCCAGATTGGAGAACGTGTTCGCGACGGTCATCAGAAAGACCATCGCGCCGCCGAGGTAAAGGTTCGTGGAGGCGGCGAACACCAGGCCGGTCACTCCCATCCCGCTGAAGCCGAACGCAAGCAGGCGCGCGGGAGGGGCGGTGCGAATCGGCCCCGCTGTCGCCGCGCTGGTGAGCAAGGCCGCCACGCCGCTCAGAGAGACGAGCAGGGCGAACTGCACCTTGTTCCCCCCCAGGAGGTCGCGGACGAACGGGAACTCCAGGGTATTGTAGACGGCCCCGCCCGTCGCCACAAGGGCCAGCAGGATCAGCGAGGGCCGCAGTACGCGGCTGGTCCAGACATAATCCAGCCCCTCCCGCGCATCCCGCCAAAGCCCCGCCACGCCCCGCGCCGATTTAGCGCCCGGCGGGGTCGAGACGTTCGCGATCAGCCGGACGAAAGCAGCCGACACGACGAACGTGGCGGCATCGAAGAGGAATACGCCGCGCGGGTGGAACAGCGCGATCAGCACGGCGCCCAGGGCGGGGCCAAGGAGCATGTTCGCTTGCATGGCGGACAGCATCAGCCCGTTGGCCTGGAGCAGACTGCTGCGCGGAATCAGGGCGGGCAGGAGGCTCTGCCGAGCCGGGGAGAAGAAGCAGGAGAGCGAGGCCACCAGGAAGGAGACGAAGCACACCAGGCCTATGTCGCGCGCCCCGAAGTGACGCGCGTCGGGAAGGCCGAGCAGCAGCAGCACGGCCAGGGCGCGGCCCAGGTCGGCAAAGATCATGGTGCGGCGCCGGTTCCAGCGGTCGGCCAGGACGCCGCCGACCAGGCCGAACAGCAGGACAGGCAGGGTGCCCGCGACCGCCGAGAGGCCGAGCGCCGTCTTGCTGTCGGTGGCGTTGTAGACGGTGGTGGGGAGCGCGATCAGCAGCGCAGCGTCACCGAGGTTGGAGATGACGTAGGCAAACCAGAGCCGGAGGAAGTTCCGGTCGCGGAACAGGGACAGGCTCGAAGCTTCTTTTTTTACCTCATTCTCGCTTACCATGGGAATTGTCTCTATTATAACATAATTTTACCGAAAGAGCCGTAAGGCCCCTGGATTTATCTATGGGGATATAAGGCTCCATGCCTTTCCGAAGTGAAGAATGAACGAAGACACGATATTCGTGCCTCCTGTTTTAGATGGGCTTGACAGTATACAGCCTCGTGTGGTATACTATTCACATGAGGACGGAACTGCGCTCGAACAACAATGTCGCCTACTCCTGCAAGTACCACATCATTTTCTGCCCCAAGTACCGCAGGAAGGTCTTGACCGCCGACATAGCCGAGCGATTGAAATCCATCGTTCACGAAGTCGCCGACGAAACCAGGTGCGAAGTCATTGAACTGGAAGTGATGCCCGACCATGTTCACCTGCTCTGCGAGGTTGACCCTCAGTTCGGAGTTCACAAGTTCATCAAACTGGTCAAAGGCCGCTCGTCTCGGTATCTGCGGCAAGAGTTTCCTGTCTTAAAGTCGCGTTTGCCTTCTCTTTGGACAAATAGTTACGCCGTGCTAACGGTCGGCGGTGCGCCTCGTTCGGTCATCAAACAGTATATTGAAAACCAAAAGCACATCTGAATACCGCTTGGCCTATGTTTTTCGCGCCTATCCGACGAAGGCACAAGAAACAGCCATGACGCAAATGCTGGAAACCTGCCGCCATGTCTATAACAGCCTGCTCAACTGGCGCAAGCACGACTACGACGTATTGGGCAAGTCGCCGTCTAAAGTAGAACAGCAGGCTGCGTTTCCCAAGTGGAAACAGGAACACCCTGAACTCTGCCATGTCTACAGTCAGGTCTTGCAGAATGTCGCCGTTCGCGTTGACCTTGCTTTTGACGCCTTTTTCCGCAGGGTCAAGAGCGGCGAGACACCAGGCTTTCCCCGCGTCAAAGGCGACGGCTACGACTCGTTCACCTACCCGCAATCGGGTTTTGGTTTCTACCAGGGCAAACTGCGTCTCTCCAAAATCGGCGACATCGCCATTCGTCAGCACCGCCCCATTGACGGCACAATCAAAACCTGCACCGTTCGCCGTGTCCGTCACAAGCGGTACGTCTGCCTGTCCTGCCAGGTCGGGGCCGAACTCCTGCCTCCGTCCGAGGAGGAGGTCGGCATTGAGGTTGGACTGAAAACCTTTGCGGCCCTGTCCAACGGTGACAACATTGCCAATCCGCGCTTCTTCCGCCGTGATGAAAAGGCTCTTGCCAAAGCACAGCGGAAGTTGGCGAAACAAGTTCGCGGCTCCCAAAGAAGTCTTCACAAGCGCAGGAAGGCCAAGAAAGTCGTCTCTCGTATCCATGAGCGCATTCGTAACCGTCGCCATGATTTTGTTCACCAGGCCGCGAGGCGTATCGTCAACCGCTTTGGCGTGATTGCCGTTGAAAAGTTAAACGTCAAGGGCATGGTCAAAAGAAATCCTAAGAACCGCTGTCTTGCCAAGTCTATCTCTGACGCTTCCTGGTCAATGTTTCGGAACGTACTCTCACAGAAGGCTGAAAGAGCCGCACGGGTGTACGCCGAAATCAATCCCGCCTACACATCGCAAACCTGTAGCGGGTGCGGACGCATTGCCAAGAAGTCCCTCTCGCAAAGGCAACACGATTGCCCGATGTGCGGCCTGTCTTTGGACAGAGATACGAACGCCGCCATCAACATTCTCTCTGTAGGGCAATACAGAGTCGCGGCGTAGACCGCGTAGAAGCCCCTCCCTTTAGGGATGGGGAATTGTCACCGTGGCTGAACTTCTCAACCCACTAAATCTTTGCAGGCGTGGCGCGGGGTATACTAAGGGCATCGGAGGAACGTCATGTCGGAGCCATCCCTGCCTGAACTCGTCTATTCCCGACGGGCCACCCGCGCGGTGCGCGTCGGCCCCATCGTCATCGGCGGCGGCCATCCGGTCGTCGTGCAGAGCATGATCACAGAAGAGACTCGCAACGTCGCCGGCTGCGTGGCCCAGATCATCGCCATGCACGAAGCCGGCTGCGAGATCGTCCGCGTCACCACCCCCACCCTGGCCGAAGCGCACTGCCTGGGCGAGATCCAGGCCGAAGTCCGCCGGCGCGGCCATTCCGTCCCGCTGGTCGCCGACGTCCACCACCAGGGGGGTGACATCGCCGTGGCCGTCGCGCGGTTCGTGGACAAGGTTCGCATCAACCCCGGCCTGTTCGTCTTCCGCAAGCCGCGCGGGCGGGCGGACGAATACACGGACGCGGAAGTCCGCGAGGAGCGGGAGGCCATCGAGGCGTCGCTGCTCCCGGTCATCCGGGTCTGCAAGGAGCGCGACATCGCCATGCGGATCGGGGTCAACCACGGCAGCCTCGCCGAGCGTCTGACCGTGATGCACGGCGACACGCCCGAGGGCATGGTCGAGAGCGCGTTGGAATACATCCAGATCTGCGAGGCGCATGACTATCGAAATTTGGTGATCTCGCTGAAAGCCTCCCGCGTCCCCGTCATGCTGGCCGCGAACCGCCTGATGGCGCGGCGCATGGCCGCACTGGGCATGGACTACCCGCTCCACCTCGGCGTCACCGAGGCCGGCGACGGGGAGTACGCCCGGATCAAAAGCACGGCGGGCATCGGGACCCTGCTGGCAGAGGGCATCGGCGACACCATCCGCGTCTCGCTGTCCGAGGACCCGATCAACGAGATTCCGGCCTGTTACGACATCTTGCAGGCGCTGGGCCTGCGCAAGACCAAAGTGGAGTTCATCGCCTGCCCGTCCTGCGGGCGGACCAAGTTCGAGCTGACATCGGTGCTGCGGCAGGTCAAAGCCGCGACGAACCATTTGGTCGGCCTGGACATCGCCGTCATGGGGTGCATCGTGAACGGGCCGGGCGAGATGGCCGACGCCGACTACGGCTACGTCGGCAAGGGCGGCGGCGTCATCACGCTCTACCGTGGCCGCACTCCGGTCAAGAACGTGCCGCAGGAGCTGGGCGTGTCGGAGCTAGTCAGCCTCATCAAGTCCGACGGCCGCTGGACCGACCCGCCGGAGGGGCAGGCGGCCCCCGTCTCACCGTTCGCCAAAGAGCTGGCGATGGTGGGGTAGCGGCAGGAGTGCCGAGATGCAGCTTCTCCGCGCGAAATCCGAATATTACGGGGATGCTCTGCTGCGCTCCTGCGAAGCATACGCCGTCAGGAACGGCTGTGCCAGCATCCGGCTTGATGTCTGTTCAGGAAACGCGGCGGTTCTGCGGTTTTACGAGCGGCATGGGTACGTCTATTGCGGCGGGGTTCGGTTCGCCTTTAAGCCTGCCGGACATCAGCAGTACCGCTGCTACGATAAGAAAGTGGAATGATCACGCGCAGGCACACCAGCCCTGCATTCACCCCGATGCCCGCCCCGCCACCAGCAGGCAGGCGTCGTCGGTGAGCGAGCCGCCGATACCTACAGCCTGACGAGCCTCATCGCCGGTTAGGGGGTCCGGCCTCCGGGCGTCTGCTCCTGGCTGGAGACGCCTGCCTGGTTCCGCCCATTCAGCGTGATGACGATGTTGCTCGACTGGCTGCTGCCCCCCATCGTGATCCGGTACGGCTCCGCCAAGATCGGCGTGTCGCCCGGTGCGCCCTCGGCGGGCTTGGTGTAGCGCCAGGAGACGTGGCCCGGATTTGGGTTGTCGTCCAGGTCGTTGTGCAGCATCTTGCCGTCAATGCGGCCCTGGGCGACGAGGTCCATCAACGTCTGGGGATACCGCCCCTTCTCCTGATGGTAGGCGATGATGGCTTGCCGCAGACGCGCGCCGTCCATACCGGCCTTGCCGGCGATGATGGCAACGCCCATGACGTCATTCTTGGACGGGTGGCTGATGCGGTCCTTGACCGTGCGGACCAGCAGCACGCCGCCGACCGCCGCCAGCAGGAACAAGGCCAGGCAGCCGAAGCCGGCGATCTTCCAGCCGCTGACGCCGGATCGTTTTATTGGGGTAGGATAGTAGCCGCCGGGCGGCGGGCCTGGGGGGATGCTCATATCCCATTATATCACGCCCGCCGCCGCGAGGCAAGCAAAACCGCCGTTTTTCCAAACCCCCGCACACCTCCCAGGCCGGTTGGCACGAATCTTGCATGATGGTACAAGCTGCCCCCGCAGATTCCCCTCTAGTTTTCCCTCCCCCTGCCAATAATCAGAAACAGAAATGTGATTGCCGCACGGCGCTGCCGTGACGGGAGGGATGTTCCACATGCTCGGACTCACGCAGGTCTTCGGCAAAGAAAAAGTCGTCGGCGTAGACATCGGCAGCCGCTTTATCAAGGTGGTGCAGGCCGAGGCGGGCCGCGCGCCCGGCGCCTGGCAGATCGTCAAGGCCGCCGTGGGGCCGACGCCCGCCGATGCCGTCCGCGACGGGATCGTCATGGACCAGGCCGGGGTCGCCGAGGCCCTCAAAGCGCTGATCCAGGGCGCGGGCATCGAGGCGAACGCCGCCGTGGCCGCGATCAGCGGGGCCAGCGTGATCGTCCGCCACGTCAAGCTGCCCCGGATGGCCGAGGGCGTGCTGCGCCGGTCGGTCCGCTTCGAGGCGGCCAAGCACATCTCGTCCTCGGTGGACGACAGCATGATCGAGTTCGAGATCACGGGGCCTGTGCCCGGCGAGGACGACAAGATGAGCGTCATGCTGGTCGCCGCGCCCAACGACATGGTCGAGTCGCGGCTGGCCGCGCTCGCCGGGGCGGGCCTGGAGCCGGCCGCGATAGACATCGAAGCGTTCGCCTTGCAGCGCGCGCTGGTGGACCTGTCCCCGACGCGCCCCGGCGAGGGCGCGACCCTGGCCCTGCTGGACATCGGCGCGACGACCACGGACGTCAACATCGTCACGAACGGGCTGTTCGCGCTGACCCGCAACATTCCCATCGCCGGAGACAGCTTCACGCAGGCGCTGAAGGCCGTCGCGCCGGGGGAGGGCTGGAACGCTTTGGAGGAGATGAAGGCGCGGGTGGAGATGACCGCCCTGCTCCAGCCGGACGCCGACCCCGAAGCCGCCGCCCTGGCGCGGGCGATGCAGCCCGCGCTGGACGAGCTGCTGCGCGAGGTGCGCCGCTCCACCAACTATTACCAGTCGCAGCTCGCCGACCCGGCGAACTCGATCCTGCCGGCTGGGACGACGTCGCAGACCAGCGGCCCCGTGTCCCGGATCATCATCACGGGCGGCAGCGCGAAGATGAAGGGCCTGGAAGCCTACATGGCGGCGCGTCTGGGCGTCCCCGTGGAGGCGTGGAATCCCTTCGCCAATCCGGCCCTGGATGCCGCGCGCCTCACGCCGGGCTTCACCGAAGAGAACCACCCCTTCCTGGTCACCGGGATCGGGCTGGCGCTCAAGGAACTCCTCGCCGTCCCCGCGCGCCGCGTCGGGCGGGCGGGCGCGCCGTCGCCCTTCCGCAACCCGCTGGCGAAAGCGGCCTGACCCGCCCTCAAGGCTAACGCGAAAGAAACCCCCATGCCTTCCATCAACATGATTGCCGTGCGCCGCGAAGAAAAGCGGCGTCAGGAACAGAACATCCGCAAGCTCCTTTACTCGATCCTCGGCGAAGCCGGCGCGGTCGTCGGGATCGCCTTCGTCCTGACCGCCCGCATCCTGGTGACGCAGAACCAGATCAACACGCTGAGTGACCGTCTCCACGCCTTGCAGCCGAGCGTCACCAGGATCCAGCAGCTCCAAAGCCAGACAGCGGCGCTGATGCCCAAAGTGCAGACGCTGGATGGGGCGAAGGCGGACACCCTCTTCTGGTACAAGAACTTCTACGCCGTCACCGCCAGCCTGCCGCCCAACACCTGGCTGACCTCGCTGGGGACGGGCAGCGGGGCCGCCTCCGCCCCGACGTCCACGCCGGGCGCGACCAGCGGCGACGACCCGACCCTGAGCCTGGCCGGGGTCGCCATGAGCCAGGGCGTCGTCGGCGAGACGATGCTGCGCATGAACCAGTCCCCCTCGCTCGACCATGTGGACCTGGCCTTCGTGCAGCAGCAGAAGATCGGCACGGCCGACGCCGTTTCCTTCCAGATGACCGTCCATCTCAAGCCGGAAGCCGGCGCGACCAAAGATAACAAAGATAATTCCAAACCCGGCGCCAAAAGGGACACGAAGACAGCCGCTGCCCAAACTGGGGATGTGAAAGGAGCCGTCAATGGCACAAGGTCTTAATCAAAGCCCCCTTGCCCAAAGCCCTCTGGGTCGAAGTCTGAAGGGCGTGCCCGCCGCAAAGCGGCTGATGATGGCCCTGATGGGCGGCGCGGGCCTGATCCTGCTCGGCGGCGGCGGCGCGCTCGTGGGGCTGAACTCCCACCTTGCCGACCTCCAGACCGCCGCCCAGCAAAAGCAGCAGCAGGTGGATGGCAGTGAGGACATCGCCAAGCGCTACCTCGCCACGCAGGACGCCTACACGCAGACCCAGAGCCGCATCCAGTACTTGGAAGCGTCCGTCTCGGACAAGTCCTATGTGCCGACCCTCCTGGGGCAGCTACAGGCGCTGGCGGCGACGACTCATCTGAACGTCACTGCCGTCCGCCCCACCGCGTCGGCCCCGCCGCCCCCGCCCGCCCCCGCCCGCCCCGCAACTGGGGGCGACGCCACGGCATCCGGGGGTGACGCGAAAAAGGCGCCGCCCCCGCCGCCCTACGATACGATAGACATCGCCGTGGACGTCACGGGCACCTACGCCGACACCGCCACGTTCCTGTACAGCCTGACCCGTTTCCCGAAGATCATCTCGGTGGCGGGAGTGCAGATGCACCCGAACGGCCAGGCGGACACGGCCAGCTCCTATGCCCCGCCGACCGTGACGACGAATCTGAAACTGACCGCCTTCATGTTCCATGAGGATGGCGCCGACACGCCGCCCGGACCCGGCGCCGCCGTGGCTCAGGCCGTGCCGCCGGTCGTCGCCGTTCCAGGCGCCGTCGTTCCGGGCGCCGTCGTTTCGGGTGCGCGGATAGCGCCCTCCACCACGATCCCGCCGGCCTCGGTCGGCACGATCTCCGGGGCGGCCGGTCGCGCCGCCGCCGGGGCGGTCGGGGCGACGAAAGCCGGGAACGAGCGCAGCGCCGTTGGGGTCGGCACGCTTTAAAGCCGGGGAAAGATTACCATGAACAAGCTCGAAAAAAAACAGATCCCGCAGTTCGCCGCCCTGTGCGTCCTATCCGCCGGCCTCTTCGGCTACTTCGTCGTGAAGATCGTGACGCCCTCTCCGGCCGCCGCCGGAACCCGGCGGCCGCCGGTCGCCGCAGCCTCTCAGGCCGTGCCGACGGCGTCGCCCTCCCCGGCCAAGGGGACAGGGGCCGGGCCGGACGCCGCCCCCGCCGAGGATGAAGCGCCTGTCCCGACACCGGGGATGCGCGACCCGTTCGTGGCCGGCTTGCTGCCTGGCGGATCGGCTCCGGCCACCGCCTCGGCGGCCCTTCCGGCCGCGCCGGTCAAGCCGAGCGCTCCCCCCAAGCCGGCCAAAGCCGCCGCAGTGCGGGTCGCGAGCATCCACGAGGTCGGTCCTGCGGCGCCCGCCTTTCCGGCCGCGCCCGCCCTTCCACTGGGCCTGAAAGGGTTTCCGCCCCTCAGAGCCGCGCCGGCTTCGGTCACCGCACACGCCGCACCCGCGCGGCCGGCGGCGCCCGCCGCGCCCGCCCCCCCCGCATGGACCGTGACCGGCGTGCTGCAAAATGAGACCGAGCAAGTCGCCGTCCTACGCAACGGCGAAGCGCGTCGCATCGTCCGCACCGGGGATTTCGTGGACAGCGCGTACCAGGTCGTGACCGTGACACGCAGCGCCGTAGTTCTGCGTCACGGCAAGACGCTTTATCACTTGACGCTGGGGGCGTCCAAGGCCGCGCCGGGTCCCGTCGCGGTTCCCGGCCCTGCCCCCAAGCCGGCCCGTGCGCCGCAGGACGCGGCGCTGGCGCCCACCGTTTACGCAGCGTCTCCGATGGCAGAGCTGGCGCAGGCGGTTCAGGCCGCGCTGATGCTGGCCCAGTTCCAAATAGACGCCTGCCTTGCCTCATTCCATGCCCGCACGGTCGAAATGCCCTGCGTGGCGATGCGCTTCCTGGGCAGCTCGGCCACCGCGCCCGGCGCGAACGATGCCCGCCACCAGGATGATTTCGATGCGAATGATTCCGACGCGGCGGACAAAGGCGGAAAGCTGCTCGACCGTCACCACTCATGACCTTATGACTTTATAACTTTTGATGACTTTCACGGAAGATCGCTCATGCTTCCCGCTGGGGAGCCGCAGAGGAGAATGCAATGCCCACCAATACCATCGCGCACGCCAAAACCTTCGCCCGGAACGCGGCGGCGCTAGCCCTGGCTTCCGGCCTTCTGGCCCCTCAGAACGCCCAGGCCGCCCCGCATCCCGCCGCCCCGGTGTCGGCGGCGCATGCCGTCCGCGCCGCCGCGCCGAGCGCTGCCGACGACGTGACGCTGGACTTCGTCGGGGCGGACATCAACGACGTCCTTAAGGCCCTGGCGATGCAGACGCACACCAACATCGTCTCGGGCACCGACGTCAAGGGGCCGATCACGGTTTCGCTGGCCCACGTCTCGCTGGAAGAGGCGCTGGACCTGATCACGAAGCTGTCCGGTTACCAGTACGCCAAAGTGGGCCGCACCTACCTGGTCGGCACGCCCGCCGCCGTCGCGACGCTGACCGCGTCGGGCACGGCGCAGTCACCCGCCGTTACGACCGTCATCTCGTTCAGCTACTCGGACCCCGCCGACCTCGTCACAGAGATCAAGCAGCTTTACCCGAACGCCAAAGCCTCCACCGGCAAGGCGGCGGGCGGCCAGGCCGGCGGCGGCGTCCTGCTGGTGACGGGCACGGCGGACGACGTCGAAGGCGTGCGCCGCCTCGTCGCCGATTCCGAGTCGGCCATCTCGCGCAACGTCGGCACGTCGCGCACCGAGGTTTACAACATCAAGTACGCTTCCGCCGACGACCTGCAATCGGTCCTGGGGCGGCTCGTCCCCGGCGTCATCATCACGCCCGGCCCGACCCAGCGTACTTATTCCCCCGCGCCGGCCACGGCGGACGCGGGCGGCGTCACCAGCACGACGACGTCTTTCGGCGCGAGCGCCGCCCCCGCCGGCGGCACGACGACGTCAGTCACCGGCAACCTCCCGGTGAAGGCGACCACGACCTCGCTGCTGCTGACCGGCTCCGACGCGGACCTGGCCCGCGCCCGGCAGGTGCTGACGACCGTGGACGTGCGCCCGGCCCAGATCAATTACGAAGCGCGAGTCATTGAGACCAGCGTGAACAACGATGACCAGTTGGGGCTGCTCTATAACTTCGGCGGCGCGCAGAGCACCATCGGTGAGCTGCTCCAGCCGGGGGAGACGCCCGGCAACAATCCCATCGTAGCCTACCCCGGCAAGATTTTGAAGGGGCTGACCGTGGGGCGCACGCCGATAACCAATCTCGTGACGGTCAAGCTGAACGCGCTGTTCAACGACCAGAACACCAAGATTCTGGCCTCCCCGAACATCTCCGCGATTGACGGCCAGCCCGCCGCGACGTTCGTCGGCGACTCGGTCAGCTACATCTCGTCCGTCACGCAGTCGCCGACCGGCCAGAACATCACGACCAGCACCGTCAACGCCGGCATCAAGCTGTTCGTGACCGGCAAGATCAACAACGACGGCTACATCACCATGAACCTGCACCCGGAAGTCTCGCTCGTGACCCTCAGCCTGCCTGCTGCGGGCGGGGTGCAGACCCCCGATGTGCGCGTTCGCGAGGCGACGACGACGGTGCGGGTGAGAGACGGCGAGATGCTGGTTATCGGCGGCCTGATCAACGACCAGGATGTCAAGTCGATTCGGAAGGTGCCCATCCTGGGCGACATCCCGTTCTTCGGGCAGTTGTTCCGCAACACGGAGCGCCAGCACACCCACGATCAGGTGATGATCTTCATCAAGGTCTCGATTCAGAAAGACACGGTGTAGCAGGAGAACCAGCAGCAGGAGAACCAGCAGCAGGAGAACCGTCGGCAGCAGGAGAACCGTCGGCAGCAGGAGAACCGTCGGCAGCAGGCCCGGCACTGGAAGTGCCGGTCTACCGAGAGTGGAAGTGCCTCCGGCACTGAGGAACAGTAGCCCCGTAGGGGCGCGATTCATCGCGCCCTCTTCATGCGCCCTCCTCTTCATCGCGCCCTCCTCAGTCGCGGAGCGACTTTCACCCAGAGTAGCCCGGCACTTCCAGTGCCGGGCTTTTCTCTACAGAAGGCGGCGCGATTCACCGATAATTCCGGCAGGGAGAAGGCTCCCTGCCGTTTTTTCCGACTCTCTTTTCGCGTTCCACAGGAAGTCTCATGCAGTCAACAGCGATGGCGGATGTGTTCGTCAGCAGCGGCCTGGTTTCGGATGAACAGCTCACGCAGGCCCTGGACAAGCAGCGGCAGCTCAAGACGCAGGAGCCGATCGGCGACCTGCTGGTCTCGATGGGCCTGATCACCGAGCGCGACCGCGTCCGCTGCCTGGGCGAACAGTGGGGCGTCACCTATGTAGACTTGACCGAGATCCAGATCCCCGAGGACGTGGTCAGCGCCGTCACGCAGGAGCTGGCGCGGCGCTTCAAGGTCATCCCCATCGAGCGCAGCCCCAAGCGCATCACGCTGGCGATGAAGAACCCGCTGGACATCTTCGCCATTGACGAGATCCGGCTGATCACGGGCAAGGAAGTCGAAGCCGTCATTGCGACGGAAGAAGACATCATCAACGCCATCTCGGCCAACTACCGGACGGAGGTCAACGTCACCGAGGCCGTCGCGGGCGTGATGAAGGACCTGGACGAAGCCACCATCACGCTGACCGATGGGGACGACGCGGACAACATCACCATCGAGCAGCTCAAGGAGCTGTCCGGCGAGGCCCCCGTCGTCCGGCTCGCCAACATGATCATCTCGCGCGGCATCACGGACAAGGCTTCGGACATCCACATCGAGCCGGCCAAGGACGGCCTGCGGATTCGTTACCGCGTGGACGGCATTCTGGCCGACGGCATGACGCTGCCCAAGAAGGCGCAGGCGTCCATCACCTCCCGCATCAAGATCATGGCCGACATGGACATCTCGGAAAAGCGCGCCCCCCAAGACGGCCGCATCTCGGCCACCATCGAGGGCCGCCCCTACGACTTCCGCGTCTCGACCCTGCCCGCCGTCTTCGGCGAGAAGATCGTCATGCGCGTCCTGGACAAGTCCAACATCTCGGTCGGCCTGCACAAATTGGGACTGCTGCCCTACACGTTCGAGATGTTCGAGTCCATGATCCAGCGCACCTACGGCATCATCCTCGTGACCGGCCCAACGGGATCGGGCAAGTCCACGACGCTGTATTCCGTGCTTGCCAAGCTCAATTCGGGCGAAAAGAACATCCTGACCATCGAGGACCCGGTCGAGTACGAGCTGTCCGGCATCACGCAGTCCATGGTCAACAACCGGGCGGGCATGACCTTCGCGTCGGGCCTGCGCTCCATGCTGCGGCAGGACCCGAACATCATCATGGTCGGCGAGATGCGCGACCAGGAAACGGCCATGATCGCCATCGAGGCCGCCCTGACCGGCCACCTCGTCCTGTCCACCCTGCACACCAACGATGCCCCCGGCTCGGTCGCGCGCCTGCTGGATATGGGCGTAGAAAGCTTCCTGATCGCCTCCTCCATCGCCGGCGTGCTGGCCCAGAGGCTTCTGCGAACGGTCTGCGTCAAGTGCAAGGAGCCGTACTCGCCCCCGAAAGACGCCATCAAGCGGCTGGGCATGAATCTGGACATTTTGGATAAGAGCGAAGTGACGTTCTTCCGGGGCCGGGGCTGCGACCAGTGCAAAGGGACCGGCTACAAGGGCCGCGTCGGCGTCTATGAACTCATGCCGGTCAACGACAAGGTGCGCGAGCTGATCCTGGCCCGCGCTTCCTCCTACGCCATCCGCGAGGCCGCCATCGAGGCGGGGATGCGGACATTGAAAGATGATGCCATGGAGAAGATCCTGCTCGGCATCACCACCCTGGAAGAATCGCTGCGCGTGATTTACGCGGGTTAAAATATAATGACGGTCTCGGAAACCTCCCCCAATCCTCTCGCGACCCTGGAACAGATTCTCGACGGCGCCGCCGATCTTGCGGCCTTGCCGCAGGTCGTCATGCGCGTCATGGACCTGACGACGGACCCGAAAGCGACGGCCGTGGATCTGGAAAAGGTCATCGGCATGGACCAGGCGCTGGCGGCTAAAATCTTGACGCTGGCGAACTCGTCCTACTACGGGATGCCGCGCCAGGTCACGACCCTGCGCGAAGCGGTCGTCTTCTTGGGGTTCAAGACCCTGCGAAACCTGGCGATGACCATCACCACGTTCAACCTGTTCCTGGGCCGGTCGGACACGCCCGCGCTGGCCCGGCGCGCGCTGTGGCGGCACTCGATAGACACGGCCCAGTGCGCGCGCGTCATCGTGGGCCTGCTGCACCCGGCCGCACAGGAAGCGGTCGGCGCGGACCAGGCGTACACCTGCGGCCTGCTGCACGACGTCGGCAAGATGGCCCTGGACCAGAGCCGCCACGCCCTGTCCGTCGCCATCACGGAAATGTCGCGCGCCCACCACGTCCGCTACTCGGTGATCGAGACGCAGGTGCTGCCGTTCGGCCACGGCCAGATCGGGGCGGCTCTGGCCGCCCGCTGGAACTTCCCTGCGGCCTTGTGCGAGGCCATCGCGTTCCACCACACGCCGCGCGCCGCCGAATTGAACCCGAAGCTGACCGCAACGATCTGCCTGGCGAACGAGGTGGCCCATTTCCTGGAAGAGACGGCCGTATCCGAGGATGAGACGGCCTGGGGCGCCCTGCACGAAGCCTGTCACGAGGCCATGTTCCCGGTGCGCGTCAGCGAGGACGGCCTGCGCGCGATGACGCGGGCCTGCCGGACGGAGATGGAGAAGGGCCTGAGCGCGCTGGCGTTTTGACCTAACCCCGGCGTTAGGTTTCTTCATAGTATCAGGAGTCATCGGTTGTAAACAACCGTCCCCTAAAGAAGACGGCTTTGACGCTACCCGCTAGGCGAGCACATCAATAGGCCCGTTTACGGCGGCCCGTGCCATACCGCTAAAAGCCAGAATACTGGCTCACGCGGAGGCCATTTCTTGAACAGTCCGAAGACTGTAAACAAGAACCTTCCGAGTCGTTTTACGCAGAAAGAAGGCGTGTGTTTCTGCAACTCTGGGAACGCTCGCTTATGGCTGCTTGTAAGCCGTGACTGGTCATAAGATTTTTCATCTAACCGTGTGCCTTACAGCCGCATTTATTTTACCCGAAAGGGCGCTCGACTAAACACGAAAGGAGCAGGAAACAAGAGCCTGCGGCAGCAAGGAAGTCATTGAAAATCTTTGATTCCTCTATCGCCTAAACATTAATCCTAAAGATTAATCCTAAAGGCGACAGTCTCCTGACTTGATTTTTATGATCGTCAACAACGAAGATTTGCTGCCTCTCAATAGTGGCAGCAGCGGCAACGGGAAAAGCAGCGGCGGCAGCGCGCCGGGCGCCTATACGCCGCCGGAAGAGGATTTCGGGGATTTCGCCGCGCGCGTGGCCGAGACCTTCGACAGCGTGGACCTGCTGCTGTCCGCCCGCGCCGAGGCGGAGGCGGCGGAGGCCAAAGCCAAGGCGGCGGGCGAAACCCCGCTGCCGTTCATCCAGGAAGACAAAAAGCGGGAGCAGCAGGCGGCAAAGGCGGAGGCCGCAGGTGTCAAGCCGGGCGGCCTGACGCTGAAAAGCTTCACGCTCGCCGGGGCAGCTTCCGATGACGAGTCGCCCGCCGCCTTGAACATGCTCGGCGGCGGTCTGGCGGCCCTCAGCGACGCTTCGGCCGTGCAGACGACGCTTTCGGCCAAAGATTTCCTGAGCGGCGAATTGGCGTCGGCGGGCTTCGAGGAGACGGCGTCGCGCGCCGTGGTCGGCGGCGAGACGCAGGACCTGGCCGATGTCCACATTGATGAGCTGCTGACGCTGACCGTGCAGTCGGGCGCGTCCGACCTGCATCTGTCGGTCGGGCTGCCGCCAATGGTGCGCAAGGACGGCAAGCTGGTCGGCCTGCCCTTCGAGAAGATGCAGGAGCGGGACACGCAGCGGATCGTCTTCGACGTGCTCAACAACACGCAGATCGAGAGGTTCGAGCGGACGCACGAGCTGGACTTTTCGTATGGCGTCAAAGGCGTGGGCCGGTTCCGCTTCAACGTCTACCGCCAGCGGTCCTCCGTCGGCTGCGCCATGCGCGTCATCCCCAACGTCGTCCCCAGCATGGAGCAGCTCAAGCTGCCGCCGGTCCTGCGCTCCTTCACCCAGAAGCATTCGGGCCTGATCCTGGTGACCGGCCCCACCGGGTCGGGCAAGTCCACCACCATCGCGTCCCTGATTGACATCATCAACTCGGAGCGCGAGGCGCACATCCTGACTATCGAGGACCCCATCGAGTACCTGCACTCGCACAAGAAGAGCATGGTCAACCAGCGGGAACTCGGCACGGACACGGACTCGTTCACGAACGCCCTGCGGGCCAGCTTGCGCGAAGACCCGGACGTCATCCTCGTCGGCGAGATGCGCGACCTGGAAACCATCGCCGCCGCCATCACCCTGGCCGAGACCGGCCACCTCGTCTTCGCCACCCTGCACACGCGCTCGGCCCCGGCGACCATTGACCGTATCGTGGACGTGTTCCCCGCCCACCAGCAGGAGCAGATTCGGATTCAGCTTTCTACCAGCATCGAGGCCGTCGTCGCCCAGCAGCTCCTCCCCCGCATCGGCGGCGGGCGCGTCTCCGCCATCGAGATCATGGTCGCCACGAGCGCCCTGCGGAACCTGATCCGCGAGGGCAAGAGCTACCAAATCTACTCCGTCATCGAGACCGGCCACCAGTACGGGATGCAGGCGATGGACCGCGTCCTCGCCGACCTGCACCGCAGCGGCCAGGTGACGTTCGAGGAGGCCGCCACCCGCGCCATAGACCGCGAGAACTTCAACCGTCTGGTCAAGGGGTACTGATGGGCTGACGCGGGGCTACTTTTGCATCTGTTCCGAGCTGCCCAGGATGACGGCGAGTTCCGTGGGCCGTGAGTCGAGCCAGAGCAGGTAGGAGGTGATGCGGATATGGCCTTCCAAGACCACGAGTTCCTCCGTGCGCGGGTTGTGCAGCAGGATGAGTTCGGGGAATCGCGTCCCTTGCGCCAGCGCCTCGGCAAACACGCGGTAGCAGGCCGCTTCGCCGCTTGGTATTGCGCCGCTGTGGATGCGCGCGACGGCGTCTTTGACCAAGCGCGAGCCGCCGGAAAATCCGATCCAGTAGTCGTCGTTAATATATTTGACCCGCTCCAAGTCAGCCCCGTCCAGCACGGCACGGAACCATTGCGTATCGCCGGGCAGATCGGTGAAGACATCGGCATTACGCCCGTAGCCGCGCCACTCACCGAGCAGGCGGGCGCGGTAGGCGTTCTCGCCGGCGCGTCTCAGGTCGGGCGCATCCAGAACGCGGCGGTCCTGCCCGTCCCGCGCCAGCAGGCGCAGAATCGGTCCGCCAAAGCGCGGCGAGTCCACTTCCGCCTGCAAAAAAGCGGCGACCATCTCATTTTCAGAGAGTGTTTCCTGTATCCGCACCGCACCTCACCCCCTCGGCAGCTCGATCCGGCGCAGGGCTTCGCGGAACTCGGCCTTGTGGCGCTCCTGGGTGCTGGACGTGTGCAGCTCTTCCGTGCGGTGCGTCTCTTTGTTGGAGCGGTCCACGATGAGGGCCAGGAACCGGAAGAAGCCTTGCAATTCGCTGGCGTAGCGCGGCAGGTAGATGATCCGCAGGCTGTCCTCGTAGACGCGCACCGGCGGCTTCAGCGTGTAGGGGGTCTGCAAATACGCCTGGTCGAACTCCTGGGTCCAGGCGTCGTTGGGGCGGCTCGACAGCCGGACGGTGAACTCGATGGCCTCGCGGTTCTCCTCGATGTTCTCCAGGTGGTCTGTGTCTATCTCGCGCAGATGGATGTCCGGCGACGCTACATATTGCAGTTCGTCTTGCGGTGCTTCTTGTCTCATTCCAGTTTCCCCTCGATCAACAGGCAGCGGCAGGGGCTGCCTTCCAGGCCGGCGAACTTGGGCGGCAGGGCCAGCAGCGTAAACGCGCCCGCGTCCACATCGTCCAGCACCAGCGTTTCGACGACCACGACGCCCGCGCCGAGCAGGATGCGGTGCGTCTCGACGTTGACCGGCCCGTAGGGGCCGACCGAGAGGTAGTCCACGCCGACCAGCCGGACGCCGTGCGTCACCAGCCACTGCGCGCCGCTCGGCGCGATCCCCACATAGTCGGGGTGGAACACGCCGTCGTGCAGCCGCCCCAACGGCGTGTTGTCCGTCTTGAGCAGGACCCGCTCCGTGCCGGGCGCGATCCCCGCGTGTTCCAAATCCGCCGCCGTGATCTGATCCCGCCCGAAGATTTCGACTACCACGGCGGGGCCGACGAGGACATTGACATCCAGCGCCTCGACGGACGCGCCCCCCGGCACGAAATGCAGCGGGGCGTCGAGATGAGTCCCCGTGTGCGTCCCATTCGTGAACACGGACAGGTTGCAGACCTCGCCCGATTCGCCCAGCCGCTCGGCCCACTGCATCGAGAACCCCTGCTCCGTGCCCTCCCAGGTGAGCGTGCGTGGCGAGGTCGTCAGCGTGATGTCGTGAATCTTCATGGGGACGTTGTACCCGCTTACAGCCCGAGATCGAGAGTGGCCGGCGGCACGTTCTCCGCCGACGCCTTGCCGATGACGCCCGCCTGATGCTTCGCCATGTCCACGTCCCCGTTCTCCTTGAACGCCACGCCCTCGGCTTCCAGCAGTTCCCGCTGCCGCTGCGCCAGATACGGCGACCGCTTGCCGATCCGCAGGCGCCCGTCGCTGCCCACCACGCGCTGCCAGGGAACGTCCTCCGCATCCGGCGCCTGGTTCATCGCCCACCCCGCCTCCCGCGCCGAGCAACCGACCTCGTCCCCCACCTGCCCATAGGACATGACTTGACCGGGCGGGATGAGGCGGACGCGGGCGTGGACAAGTTCCATCAGGGTTTCATCGCTCATCGGGTTCCCTTGTGTCGGGTTCCCTTGTGTCGGGTTCCCTTGTGTTTTATGCTTCATTGGTCCTCGGGGATGATAGGAAGAGCTTGCACACGGGGATTTGGCGGCAGTCTACTTTTGATCTTTCGGATCTGCTGTGCACGATCCTGAAGCAAAAGTTGGCGACTTTTACGGTACGAGCGACGATCACGCATCCACAGTGCGAACAGGAGTAGACTGATGATAAAGGCGAGAATGGAAACGATGACGAACAGCTCAAACGTCCGGTTAGAGACTATTGTTGTCGTCAATAGAGTAATCAGGAAGCTGAGAGAAATGGGGAACAGGAAAAGAGCGAAGTTCAAGTAAACTGATTCGGGAGGGTCCTTTGCTAAATCAGCATCAAGTTTGTCAAGACTCTCAAGTTCGTGCTCATAGATCACATAGGCGTTCAATTCACCGAGTTGAGCCACGCGAATAGGTATACGCGAAACAAGTGCCTGCTCGCTTGAAGCGCTCTCCTCATTACTCATAAGCATTGCCCTTTATGAATTGCTGGTTGCAGGTTCACCAGGACTTCGGCGAACTTTGGAGATGACTTGAATAGACATTATCGGGTTTAAGCGGGGCAAACGAAGTCCCGCACGTCGAGCGTTGTAAACGGGTGTCGGCAGGAGACACGCAGATTGTGCAGGCCACAGGCAATCTCCATGACCTGATCGGAGATGCCCTCCTTCGTCAACCGCAGGACGTCTTTGACAATCCGGCAGCGCTTGACGCCGGCAATCACGTGTTCCACGACGATGCGGACACTGGAGACAATCCCGTTGAACCACTCGTCACTCACACTCAGCGGCTTGCCTTTACACTTTTTTTCGGCTGCTGCGTCAGAGTGCCCTCCGGCGCGTACCCCTGGAAGCCGGTGTCCTGGTCAAGCGTGGCACAGGCAGGGTAGACGATCCGCGTCTCGTCGGCAGCCTTCTTGTCGTGCTTCTTGCCCGCCTCGGTGGGACCCAGATAGACGACCTTGCGGGTGTTCTCGTTAATCAAGAGCAGGTTCTTGTCCGTGTGCGCCTTCTTCTTACCGCTGTAGTGCGTGCGCTGGGCCTCGGCGTCCTGGGGCCGCTGCCGCCGCCGCTCGGTGCCATCTATGACCAGCGCCGGTGTCCCTTCTTGAGCCAGGAGGCTCCGGGCCACCTGGTCCGCCTGGCGCTCAGGCGTGAGGCTCAGGTCGGCCAGCGCCTGCTGCACGACCGGCAGCAGCCGGTGGATCCAGTGGTTCGCCTGGGGCTGGCTCAGGCCGAACTGCAAGGCGTGCATGGTTTGCAGCGGGTTGGTCTTTTGGTAGACCAGGATGAACAGGAGACGGTCCGGGGAGCCGGTGAGTCTGCCTTTGGCCCCCGCGCCCGCCCCCCGCTGGCGTGGCCTGCCTTCGCGCGTGTGATCGCCGGGATGAAGTCTCTGGTCAGCGGCCTCAAAGGCGGTGAGGAGTTGCAGAAACTCGCCCACGGTCAGGCCCGTCGCGGCCAGGAACTCGCGGTCTTTGTGTTTCAGGGTGTCGTAACTGAGCATACTTACAGTATAGCCTATTGCCGATAATGTTTAATAGAAGCGCGCACACTTCCAGCCCCGCCGCCAAGATCAACCGCCAGATGCCAATGCCCGGGACGTGGCGGCTGAATGCGGTAAGGAGAAACTTGGGCATATCCGCCGTGGTATCGGAACGGCTGCCCGGCGGCATAGTTCGTGTAGTTAAGCATGTCCAGCAGCAACACATTTGCGGCGTGGTCCAAGATCACCTCGATAACGTCTCCGGTTTGAGTATTAAGTTGATAATGTAGGTGCTCCATGATTGTCTCCCGAAAAGATTTTACCGCATTTTACCACTACCAGCGATACAGCAAGAAAAATTAGATCAGCATGAAATCATCTGGAATCAAGTCGATGACCGTCCGCCGACGAAACTACCGTGCGGGTGCGGGCTTCTTCAGTTCCGTCTCCAGCGGCGCGACCACGTCCGGCGAGAGGGGGTCGTGGCCGGCGAGGAAGCGGGCGACGACCTGACCGCTGCGGCCGATGAGGAACTTGGCGAAGTTCCACTCGATGGGGCCGCCGAACTGCGGGTCGGTCTCCTTGCTGGTCAGGAAGGCGTAGAGCGGGGCCTGGTTCGGGGCCTTGACGGAGACCTTGCTGAACAGGTCGAACGTGGCGTTGTACTTGGCGGTGCAGAACTGGCGGATCTCGCCATTCGTGCCCGGCTCCTGCCGGCCGAAGTCGTTGGCGGGGAAGGCGAGGATGCGGAGGCCCGCCGCCTTGTACTTCTGGTCCAGCTTTTCCAGGGAGGCGTACTGGGGCGTGTTGCCGCACAGCGAGGCGGTGTTGACGATCATCAGCACCTTGCCCTTGTAGCGCGACAGCGGGACACTTTTGCCGTCAATGTCCTGGACGGTGCAGCTCAGGACGCCGGTCGGCTTGGCGGGCACGGCGGTGGCTTCGCGGGGCGTCAGCGCGCCGAGCGTAAGCAGGGTCAGGCCGGCGACGAGGCCGGTAGTCAGAGAAAGGTTCATGTCGTTGTCCTTTTCTTGGCGGCGTTAGGCCGCACTCAGAACGCCGTTCTCGACGCCGAGTTTCTTTGCCTCGGCATGAGTGAGACCGAGAGCGGCGCTGAGGGTCAGGATGGCGCTTGCGCCACGGACGCGCTCGTAGGCATCTAAGATGATGCGGCTGCGGTCTTCGGGGGCGACCTTGCCCCAGAGGTCCCAGATGACTGTTACATGAATGCGGTCCGTGAGGCGTGTCTGCTCCTCGATGATGAGCGGTGCTTCGGGGTCGCCGTCCGGGCGCATTAGGTGCAGTTCTTGCGCGATGGCGTCCACATAAGTGGGATCAATCGCCGGTTCCACGGCGGGTATCAGCTTGTAAGGCATAGTTCATCTCCAAAGCAAGAAGTGGTTGAAGCGCAGCCAGTCTACGCTCGCGAAGACTTCTTCCAGTTCGGCTCCCGTGGCTGCGAAAGAGGTGTAGCGCAGCGACTCGCGCCAGTGTGAGTTTACGGTCAGGACGTGGCGCTCAATCGTAGTCGCCGTCACCGCGCTCCATGGGTTGCCCTGGATGGCGCGCACATCGCCTAACAGTATAACCCAACTCCGCAGGTTATGCAGGTTCCCGCCACGCCACGAGGCATGGGTCCTTGCTCCTTGCAGGTGCGATGTGATGTTCTGGCCGGTAGGGACGCTGACGACGCGAAAGTAGGCGGTCTTCAACAGCATCTCCGCGACGTAACCCAGTAGGTAGATCGCGCCGGCTTCGTGTCCGGCATCGCCCGTCGCCAGTGCCAGCGCGTCCCAGAAACGCTGCGCCGCCGCCTGCTCCATGCTGGGCCAAGTCTCGAACGGCTCTGCCACCGCCAGTCGCGTCAGGAAAGGCAATTCTACCTCATTTCTTGGCCGCCCGTCACGTTGATGGCCTGGCCGGTCATGTAGGAAGCCTCGTCGGAAGCGAGGAAGACGACGACGTTGGCGACGTCGTCGTAGGTGCAGCCGCGCCCCAGGGGGACCTGGGACTCGTACTTGGCGCGGACTTCGTCGGGCGTCAGGCCCTGCGTCTTGGCATACTGGTCGAAGAGCGAGGTCTGCCAGAGCGTCCCGTCGAGCAGGTTGCCGGGGCAGACGGCGTTGACGCGAATCTTGTGGGGGGCGAGGTCGAGCGCGATGCTCTGGGTCAGGCCGATGCCGGCGAACTTGGAGGCGGCGTAGGCGCTGTTCCGAAAGGAGCCTTTTTTGCCGGACTTGGAGTTGATCTGGACGATGGCGCCGCGCTTGTGGGGGATCATGGCCCGCGCCGCCGCCTGGGCGCAGAGGAAGTAGCCGGTCAGGTTGATGTCCAGGACCGTTTGCCACTCGCCGAGCGGCATCTCGGTAATGTCGTGGGCACGGACGATGCCCGCGTTGGCGACTAAAATGTCTAACTTGCCGAAGGCGATGACGGCCTCGTCCACCATCGCCTGCACGTCGGCTTCACTGGCGACGTTGGTCTGGGTCGCGCCCGTGCGCCGGCCCGTGTCGCGCTCGATGGCGTCGGCGGCGGCGCGCGCTTTGTCCCCGTTGATGTCGGCCAGCAGAACATCGCAGCCCTCGACGGCCAGGCGGCGGGCCAGCGCTTCGCCCAGGCCCTGGGCCGCGCCGGTGACGATGGCGGATTTGTTTTGCAGACGCATGGCGGTCCTCGCCCCCGCCATGAACGGCGGGGCTGTAAAAGAGCAACTCCCCGCCTGCGCGGGCAGAAGAGCAATCCGCAGAGACAATTCCTCGCCCGCGCAGGCGGGGGCTTGCACTTCTAAAGCCCTGGGGTTACCCCAATAAAGCCTTCAGCCCTGGGAGGAGAACTTCTCGCGCAGCAGCTCGTCTTCCGCCTCTTGGGTCCAGAACGCGCCGTCCCGCAATTTGGCATAGACGTTCGGCATCTGCGTTTGGAGGTCGTCAGTGGACATCAGCGGCAGGTCTTCGAGGTGCGGAAAGATCACGGTCTTGCCGGGGAACCGCCCGCTCTGGACGGCGGCTAGCCCGTCCCGGAAGGCGCCCAGCCCGCCGATGGCGGCCAGGCTGGCGTTGGTAGAAAGGCTGTCAGCCTCGACTAACGCCAGCGTGTGCCGCAGGTCGGCGATGCTCGACCCGGAGGTGCCGATGAGACGCTGGTTTTTCGCCAGGATCGTCCCCAGGTCAAGCTCCGCTGTGACTCCTTTGGCGACGCCCGCGAAGATGTTGTAAACGCCGCTTTCGGCCAGGTGCGGGATGGACTGGGCGACAAGCTCCGCGCTGGGCACCATGCTGAGGATGTCGTCGAATGGGCCGTAGGCGGTCGGGTCGCCGCCGGTCCCGGCATTCAGCAGAACCAGCTCGATCCCGCGCCCTTGCATCAAGTCCCCGAAGCGCGCCTGGATGCGCTCCAGGCGGTCGTCGTGCCGGTCGCTGACGACGACCAGGCTCGGCGGCGCGTCCAGCATGACGGCGCGCTGGAGGTGCATCTGCCCCATCGGGCCGCCCGCGCCGGCCAGCCAGACCTTGCCGCCCGGCCGGAGGTCACGGCGCGTGTTGCGGGTGTAGGCGTCCTTGACATGGGCGGGATCATCCGGGGAAACGAACAGGTGCTGTTCGTAATGGACTCGCCCGATGTCCACGGGGACGGTGCCGAGCAGGGGCCGGTCTCGCACGAGGTTCAGGACGCCGCGCGGCCCGAGCGCTCCCATGATCCGGGCCAGGTCTTCGGGTTCCGGCGTCCCGAAAACGACGATGTCGTCAAAGCCGCGCCCTTCCGTTTCGTCCTGCCGCAGACGGGCAAAATCCGCCCCGGCCACGTCGTCTACGGTGACAACCGAGGCGGATTGATGGCCCGGCCCGGTCAGTGCGCTGACGCCCTCGCTGCCCAGCGCCCCATTGACGCGCACGACCAGCAGGCGCCCCTCGTCCTTTAGCCCGTCCCGGTACGGGTATAGATACGCCGCCACGACGCAGGCCCACGGCTCGACCAGAGCGGCTTCCACATAACCCGTCTCGTCTTCCAGTGGCAGAAGGTAGCAGCCCTCGTCCCCTTGCAGGACTTCCTTCGTCACCACCCCGTACTGCGCCATGCCGCCGTCGAGTTGGTAGCCGTAGGCCGGGTTGGCGCCCTTGTAATAGACATCGGCCTGCACGATGAACCGCCGGCCGACTTGGAATTGGCCCGTCAGGTTCTCCCCCACCCCGGCCACCGTCAGCGCGACCTCGTGCCCCATGACGACCGGGTGCGCCGCCATGTCCCGCCCCTGCAAGCGCGGGTGCTGCGGGCCGAGGTTGATGATCTTGATGTCCGAAAAGCAGATGCCGCAGGCGTCATGCCGCACCAGCAACTCGTCCGGCCCGAACGCGGGCAGGTCCACCGTCGCCTCTTGCAGTGATTCCAAACCCGCCCCGTGCAGGTGCCAGCGCTTGATCGTCTCCGGCAGCGGCCCCGTGGCCGCTTTGTACCCGTCCAGCGTTTGCGTCATTAAATGCGTCTCCAAAACAGCCCCGTTGTTAGTAATGGGTTCGCCGTGTACCAAGCTGTTTCCTGCCTAGTGTCTACTAAAACGCCACAGCCCCTACCCCCCAGGGCAATTGCATATAGCCGTCAAGGCAGGGCAGGCACGGGGGACAGAGGGCAGGCACAGGGGCCTGCCCCTACGGATCACGAGGCGCGTAGGGGCAACCCCCCGTGGTTGCCCTTCTTCCTCCCCGTGGTTGCCCTTTATAGGCGATTGCCCTACCCTACCCCCAAGATGGTAGGGGCTGAAGGGCTTGTTTCTGTGTTATACGGCGAAGGCCAAGCGACTGCTCTCGTCCCTTGATGATAGGGCTGAAAGGTTTGTTAGCCGCTCAGAAAGAAAACCTCTTGATCTAATATCCGCCTCTGAGATAACACTTTGCATATCGAGACCTGTTAGCATCATCTCTACCGGCTGAGTGCCTCGGCGCTCATCCTGCTGGTTGTGCATGTCAAGGGCCTCCTCGTAATTTTCCCGCATCCAGCTATTTTCAGGAGCAAGGGAGACAGCCTCTCCAAGATGACGGGTTGCAATATCGCTAACCCCGTTTTCTCCAAGTTCAGCAAGTCCCAAAATTTCATGTGCATAGGCTCGCACTTTGTTAGGACCTTCTAAAGCCAATAGCTGTTCGGCCAAATGTGCGGCTTGATTATAACACCCAGCATTTAGTTCCTTTACTGCCAAATGCAAATAAGGCAATGGGAACCTTGTATTTAGCGCCACTGCTTGCTCAAATAATGAAAAAGCCTGATTTTGCTTGCTCTTAACCAGGATACTACCAAGCGCGATCAAAGCCCCAACATCACTCGGGTCCAGGCTATGAGCTTGCCTGTAACATTCTATGGCGGCGGCTTCCCTGTTCAACCTCTCAAAGATGCCGCCCAACAGCAGCAGTCCAAAAACTTCCACTTTAGGTTCTAGGCCGTTGCCCCTGCTTTGGTTGAGCACACGTTCCACTTGGCTCCTTAATCTTCCCAACACCGGGCGGGCTTCAGAGGGGGACAGAGATTGTGTAAACATGAACGCATTGCCAGCAGCAGTTAGGCAAATTACGGGCGTTGAGGCGGGATTGTTGAAAATATCTTCAACCAATCCCAAAGCCTCGAATAGATCACCCTGACTTGTAGCCTCATCCACCAGAAATAGTTTGTACACAACATTTTCAGGATCAAGCTGGGCAGCGCAACGCAGAAATTCTCGCCTGAGCTTCTTGTAACCTAATATCTCATACGCCCGCGCGCGGGCGTAAGCCACTCGCGATTGCGCCAAGAAGCCACGGTTGTGACGCAGTAACTTCAGGACTCTTTCCGGCTCTTCCTCTATGTTAAGCCAAGCCTGAGTCATACTCCGGGCGTATTCCTCTTCGGTCTGCTCAACAGGCTGCAATAGTTCCTCGCCGCACAGCATCTCTAAGTCGCTCGAAAGCCATTGCAACCACTGAACTTCAGCCAGAGACAGATGCTGTCCCAAATCTTCCGAGGCGTCACAAAGACGGTCCGCCGTTTGATTGTCCCCACGGCAAATGACGTGCTGCGTCTGAACAAGCAAATCCATGTATTCAAGAAACGTCGGGTTGTCCGCAAATTGTGCATTCATCATTACGTTGCTCATCAACAAGCCACTCATTTTGAGCCGAGGCTAAAGCGTTTTGGTAGTTACTCAAGGCCATAGACCTTGCAGGCTCCACAAAGCCATGCCCAGGTTTATTCGGGTCAGGATCGGTGCGTAAAGTCAAGTTTTCAGACACCAAAGAGGATACAAACGGGCCTTGCCCCATCCTCCAGACACGCCTACCATCATCCCCTGAGTTTTTTGCGCCGGGAACGATGTCCCTCAACCGTCTGGGGACCATCAGGGGAGGCATGGCACAAAGGCACATGTTTACCGACATCCCGCCCGCAGCCACAGGAACCTGCCCATTCACCTCAACGACATCAGGGTTGCCATCAGGCGCGGAACGCACCCCCAGCATGTTGCGCCCACTACCGACTTCAGGCTTATCATCCTTGGGAACCATTATCCGGTACATCTTTGGCATAGTCGCTATCAGTTTACCACAAAAAAGGCCGGGCGCACGATGCGCCCGGCCTTTCCCACGTTACCCGTCACTGCTCCTGCTCTTCCAGGAACCGCTCGGCGTCCATGGCGGCCTGGCAGCCGGAGCCGGCGGCGGTGATGGCCTGTTTGTATTCCGTGTCCTGCACATCGCCCGCCGCGAAGACGCCGGGGACGCTGGTGAGGGGGCGGCCCGGCGTGGTGATGATGTAGCCCTGCGGGTCCATCGCCAGTTTCCCCTCGAAAAGCTTGGTGTTCGGCGTGTGGCCGATGGCGATGAAGACGCCGTCGGTCGGGAAAAAGGTTTCGGCGTCCGTCTTGAGGTTATGGAGCGTCAGGCCGGTCACTTTGCCCGCATCGGGGTCGTGGATGGCCTTGACGGCGCTGTTCCAGACGAACTCGATCTTGGGGTTGTCCATCGCGCGCTTCTGCATGATGTGCGAGGCGCGCAGGGTGTCCCGGCGATGCACAACGGTGACTTTGGAGGCCATGCGGCTCAGGTAGTTGGCTTCCTCCAGAGCCGTGTCGCCGCCGCCGACCACGACGACCTCGCGGCCTCGAAAGAAGAAGCCGTCGCATGTCGCGCAGGCGGAGACGCCCTTGCCGTACAGGGCGGTCTCGGTCGGCAGCCCCAGCCACTTCGCCGAGGCGCCGGTCGTGACGATGGCGGTCTTGGCCCAGAACTCCTTGTCGTCGTCCGTCTGGATGTGGAACGGGCGCTGCGAGAAGTCTACGGCGCTGACGTTCTCCGTCAGAAACTCCGCGCCGACGCGGGCGGCCTGCTGGCGCATCTGGTCCATCAAGTCCGGCCCCATGATGCCGTCGGCAAATCCAGGAAAGTTCTCGACATCGGACGTGATCATGAGCTGACCGCCGGGCAGGTTCGGCGCACCGCCTTCAATGACGAGCGGGCTGAGGTTGGCCCGCGCGGCGTAGATAGCCGCCGTCAGCCCGGCGGGGCCGGAGCCGATAATGATCACGTTGCGCGGCTCGCTGGGAGTGGAAATAGTCACGGGATAGCCTCTCGTTTGGTCTTCGTTGTGGGTCAATTTTAGCACATGCTTATCGATTCAACAGACGGGTGGGGGGCGCAGTTCCCTGAATGCCTCCTTGATGCCTCCTTGACAGCCGCCCTCCCAAAATGCTATCGTATCGCCGTCATGCCCCTGAACGCCCACCACGCCCGGCGACGCCTGTCCCTCGTCGTCCTGCTCACCCTGCTGCCCTGGCCGGCGGTCTGGCTGGGGATGTACCGGCTGGACAGCATTGCCTGGACGTTCTTTCTCTACCACGGCTGCTGCCTGCTGCCGGCGGCGATCTGGGGCCGCCGGCTGTGGCGCGGGGCTGTCCGCTGGCCGACTGCCCGGCAGTGGGCGTGGCTGCTGGCTGCCCTGGTATGCGTCGTCCCGCTGTCGCTGTTTGGCTATGCCGAGATCGGCAAACGGGTTTTGGACACACCCGACATCCCTTCTGTCGTCACCGGGCGCGGCTTCCACGGTCCCTGGCTGCTGCCGTTCGGCGTTTACTTCGTGGCGGTGAACGCGACGCTGGAAGAGTTGTTCTGGCGCGGCGTCGTGCTGAACGAGCTGCGCGGGACGAGCGAGGCGGTCTGGACAGTCGGGGCGGCCTGGACGGCATTCACCTTCGCGGCCTGGCATTATCTCGTGCTGCGCCTGCTGCTGCGCCCCGGCTGGGCCGAGGCGACCGTGCTGGCGATCCTGGCGGCAGGCATCTTTTTCTCCTGGCTGTACCGGCAGACGCACTCGATCATCGTGCCGATTTTGTGGCACGGGCTGGTCTTTGACCTGGGCCTGGTCGTCGTCTTTGGGGCGGTGCTGCGGGCATAAAACCCGGCACTGGAAGTGCCGGGCTACTCGCGGTGAAAGCCGCTACGCGGCTGAGGAAAGGCTTACGCTGGCTTGTCTTCAGTGCCGGAGGCACTTTCACTCGCGAGTAGACCGGCACTTCCAGTGCCGGTTCCGAAATCGCCTGCGGGCAGGAAAGCGTCTATGTGGATCGGCATCTTTTCCGCCATCTTTTCCATCCCCGCCGCGCTCGGCCTGCTGCCGGGGCTTTGGGAGATCGTGCGCGCGCTCCGTGGCCGCCGCCCCGTCCGCTGGGGGCGGCTGGCCCTGCTCGTGCTCATCCTGACGGGCCGCTGGTGGATCGGCTATCTGCGCCGGGCCGATCCCGATGAGCCGAAGCCGCTCACGCCCACCCGGCGCGGGACGGCGGTGGGAAGGGGCGGCGTCCGGCTGGAATGGGAGCAGTTCGGGCCGGACGACGCGCCCGCCCTGCTGCTTTCGCACGGCTGGTCGCTGACGCATGACACCTGGTACTACCAGAAAAAGGCGCTGGCAGGCGAATTCCGCGTCCTCGTCTGGGACATGCGCGGGACGGGGCATTCGGACGCGCCCGCCGACGGGGACTACTCCATGGAGGCCGTGACCTCGGACCTGGCCGCCGTCTTTGACGCGACCGACGCGGGGCGGCACCCCCTGGGCTGCGTGCTGGCCGGCCACTCGGTCGGCGCGATGATCCTGCCCCTGTTCGCCGCCCGCTTCCCGGAGCGCATGGCGCGCGTGCGCGGGCTGGCGCTGCTGGGCGGCACGGACACGCCCCTGCTCGAAACGATGTGGGGACGCGGGTGGCTGGTTCCTATGCGGCCCTGGTTCTGGGAGCCGCTGGCCCGCGCGATGGCTCGGTTCCCCCGCCCGTTTGAAGCCTACGCGCGCCTGTGCTGGCAGATAGGGTCTGTCCACGCCGCCCTGATGTTCGGGACGCATCGGGGCCGCGAAAGCCGGGGGCAGGACGATCTGCTGGCGCACCGCTGCGCCCATTTTTCTATGCGCGCGGCGGGCGCGGGCGCGCTGTCCTGCTTCGCCTTCGACGCCCGCGACGCCATGCGGCGCGTCCTGGTCCCGACGCTGCTGCTGACGGGCGAGTCCGACCGCAACATGCCGCCCGACATCCAGCGAGCGATGGCCGCCCGCCTGCGTCAGCCCCACCTCGTCTTAATCGAGGGGTGCGGGCACCTGAGCCTGCTGGAATGCCACGCGGAAGTCAGCGCGCACCTGGGCGAGTTCGCGCGGCGGTGCTTTCAGGTATCATAGGCGTTATGAATCCTCTATCTTCTTCCCAACGCCTGCGCCGCACCATTCTCATCGCTGTGCCGGCCGTTTCCTTCATCATCCTCGTCGGTTTCTTGGTCTGGAAGTGGAACTACTCAGGCCGCGACAACTACCGGGACATGGTTTCGGCCTTCTACACCGGCGTCATCGCGCTCGAAGTCGGCGACGACGAGCACGCCTTTTCCGGCCTGACCCTGGCGACGCAGATTGACGCCCAGGAGCCTGCCGCCTGGGCCGATCTGGGGCTGTACTACCTGCGCCACAACAACCCCGATGAGGCCCGCAAGGCGCTTGGAAAGGCGCAGGCCCTCGCGCCCAAGAACGCCCGGATCGCCGCCCTGTTCGGCCTGCTGGCCGTGCAAAGCCAGCGCTATGATGAGGCCGTCGCAGCGTATCAGAAGGCGGTCGGGCTTGACCCCAGCGACCTGCGGGCGCGGTACGCGCTGGAGAAAGCATTAGAACAGCAGGCCGGGCCGGGGGCCGACGCTGAGATGCGAAAGCAGCTTCAGGCTATTTATGACGCCGCCCCGGACAACCTGTTCGCTGAGTTGGAACTGGCGATCCCCGCCGCCAAAGCCGGGGACGGGGACACGGCGCGGCGCGTGGTCGCGCGGGTCGCAACGCACTCGGCGTCCTGGTCGCCCGAAATCAAGGACAATCTGAAGCAGGCACAGCAGAAGTTGGCGGGGCCGGACCCGCGCGCGGCGGCGATTCCCTTGCAATTCCTGCAAAACCTGCTGAAAGAAACGCCTCAGTATCAGAACGACGCGGCGGCCATCGGCGGCGACGCCGGGACGCTGGGCGCCCCCTTGGACAAGTTCCTGGTCCTGCCCTCCCCGTCCCCAACTCCCGCCGCGCCCGACACGGCCCTGAAGTTCACCCCGCAGCCGCTCCCCACCCCCGCGCCGGGGCCGTGGGCCTGGGCGCAGACGGTGCTTTTGAGTGGGAGTGGCGCCCCGACGCTTCTCGTCGCGAACGGAAAAGAGGTGCGCGCCGAGAATGTTTCCGTGCCCTTCCCCGGCGGGCCGAAGGCCGTGCCGCCCGGCCCGGACGGGGTCGCCGCGTTTGACGCCCGCAACACGGGCCTCTTAGACCTGGCCTGCGCGGGCGCAGGCGGTTTGCGTCTGTATCAGCAGGGCGCGGGCGGGACGTTCGCCGACGTGACCGGCCAGGCGAAGCTGCCCGCGAACGTCATCAATGGTGTCTATACCGGCGTCTGGGCGGCGGACATCGTGACCGGCGGGCAGCTCGACCTCGTGCTGGGCGCGGCGGATGGCCCGCCGACCGTCCTCCGCAACAACGGCGAGGGGACGTGGACCGTCCTGCACCCGTTCGGGCCGGCAAAGGCAGGGCTGGCGCAGTGGGCATGGGCCGACTTGGACGGCGACGGGTTGCCCGACGCGGCGTATGTGGATGGGCAGGGCCGGCTCGTCGTCCTGCAAAACAAGCGGGCGGGCGCCTTCGCCCCCTGGCCGTTGCCCGCTGACATGGGCAAGGTCGCCGCCCTGTCCGCTGCCGACCCCGACCGAGATGGAACGCAGGACTTGATCGTTTTGACGACGGACGGCGCGATCCGCCGCCTGTCCCGCCGCGCGGATGGCGGGGGCTGGGACGTGGCCGACCTGGGGCGCGCGTCCGCCCCTCCCGCCGACGGCAGCGCGCGCCTCCATTGGGCCGACCTCGACAACAACGGCGCGCTGGACCTGATTGTGACGAGTTCGGGGGGGAGCCAGATGCTGCTCGGCGACGCGCAGGGCAAGCTGACGGCGCTGGCCGCGCCCACTGATGCCATCAGCGTCAGCCCGGACGCGCAGGCCGCCAAAGGCCGCCTGGACCTGATCGGTCTGGACGCGCAGGGCCGGCCCGTCCGGCTGGTCAACACCGGGTCGAAAAATTACGGCTGGCAGGAGGTGCGTCTGCGGGCCGCCTCACAGGGCGACAAACGCAACAACACTTACGGAGTCGGCGGCGAGATCAGCCTGCGGGCAGGGCTGCTGTATGAGACGCAGATCGTTTCCGGCCCGGTCACGCACTTCGGCATGGGCGGCTACGCCAAGGCTGACGGCATACGCATCGTCTGGCCCAACGGCGCCACGCAGGCCGAGTTCACGCTGAAGGCGGACCAACTGGCCGAGGCCCCGGAGCGGCTGAAAGGGTCGTGCCCCTGGCTGCTGGCCGATGACGGCACGGGAGCCACTGCCGATGCGGGCATGAAATTCGTCACCGACTTCATCTGGCGCTCGCCGCTCGGCCTGCGGATCAACGCCCAGGACACGGCGGGCGTCGTGCAGACGCGCGACTGGGTCAAGGTGCGGGGCGACCAACTGAAGGCGCGGGACGGCTATTACAACCTGCGGATCACGGCGGATCTGTGGGAAACGCACTTCTTTGATGAGGTCAAGCTGATGACCGTGGACCATCCCATCGGCACCGAGGTGAACGTGGACGAGCGGTTCTCCATCCCCCCGCCGCCGCTGGCCGTCGAGGCGATGACCCCGCCGCAGCCGGTCGTGCGGGCCACCGATGACCGGGGACAGGACGTGACGGACGTGGTGCGGGCGCGCGACGGGCGGTATCTGGACACGTTCGGCGTGGGCCAGTATCAGGGCGTGACGCGCGACCATTGGGTGACGCTCGATCTCGGCCCGATGCCCGCCGGACCCTCATGGCTCGTCGGCGTGGGCTGGATTCACCCGACCGACAGCTCCATTAATGTTGCCTTAAGTCAGGGGCATCACACCCCGCCGCGCGACCTCAGCCTGGAGGTCCCCAACGGCAAGGGAGGCTGGAAGGCCGCCAGGCCGCACCTGGGCTTCCCGGAAGGCAAGAACAAGACGGTGCTCATCCCGCTGACGGGTCTGTTTGGGCCGGGCGTGCCCCATCAAGTCCGCCTACGGACCAACATGGAGATTTATTGGGACTTTCTCGGCACGGCCCAGGCATTGCCCCCAAAGACCATGAAGCGGCAGATGCTTCCTCTCAGCGACGCGACCCTGCGCTACCGGGGCTTCTCGGCGACGCATCAAGCCAACTGGTCCTCCCCGGAGCTGCCCGATTATTCCCACCTGGCGCAGACAGGGCCGCGCTGGCTCGACCTGGAAGGCTACTGCACGCGCTTTGGCGATGTGCGCGAATTGCTCGCCAAGACCGATGACCGGTACGTCATTATGAACGCCGGTGACGAGATGGTTCTGCGTTTCGCCGCCCCGCCCCCGCCCGCCCCCGGATGGACACGGGATTATGTGCTGATCGGCGACGGCTGGGAAAAGGACGGCGACTTCAATACGGCCTTCTCGCGGACAGTGCTGCCGCTGCCCTCGCACCTTCGTCCTGCTTACAACACGCCGCCGGGCCGCCTGGAGGATGACCCGGTCTACTGGGCGCACAAGGCGGATTGGGCAACCTACCAGACGCGCTGGGTCTCGCAGCGGCGGTTCCATGAGGCGATGCGGCCGTGATTGGAACCGGCACTGAAAGTGCCGGGCTACTCGAAGTGAAAGTCGCTCCGCGACTAAGGAGGGGCGAACACAAGGTTCGCCCCTGCGGTCTTCAAACCCTGGGGTTCTTCGAAATGGATTAGCCATAAGGAGTCACACGAATATGGAAAAGGAACCTTTACCTCAACACGAAGCAGGAAGGCGTTTCGTTAGCATACTGATAAAACACTGCTATGAGGGAATAATCCCTGATGTTATGGAGGCCCTTCAAACTGGACCGCCTGGCGGCAGACCGCCTGTAGATGAACTCCGGCGATCCGCCTGGTTTCAGTCCCTACAAGTGTCTGACCAAGAGGAGGTGCAAGGTGTCGTAGCGTACTCTCTTGACCTGTGCTTGTTCCATCTGCTTAACATTCTGGACGGAACATCGCCCGTTCAGCCTATGGAGCAGGACTCCGACTTCGCCGTCTACTTGCAGACATATGCCAGCGATGAGGACCTAGATCGTAACAAGCCGAGAACAACTGTGCGGGTGAACCCCGTCATGCCGGTGTACGAGGAAGGTGACGAACAGCTCCACGACATTTTCTCCGAGATCATGGAGGAGAGGCTTGAAGAGCCGATCTCATCGGGAGAAGAACGCCTCCATTAGTTCATCTTCACCCGCAAAGTTGAAGAGGTGACGTGGTTGGAGGCAAATTGCTCTGAAAGGAGCACAGGGATCGCCCCCAATTTTGGCCGACAACTGCATGACCCCTATACAGGTCTTAGAGGAATCAGAGATGCCTGAGAGAAGTCTTAACCAAAAAGCTTCCGATTTGCTCGGTGAACGGCTAATGAGCGACGTGCGTGACCACGAAATTCAGTTCTGGGATGAATTCCTCGTCGGTCAAACAAGATACTACAACTATAGGAAAATATATGAGGGATTACGCCAATCGCTAGAAGCAGAACAGCTAGAGGCGGTGCGCGATCTCATTCCCTACGTCGTGGACAACGTCATCGCCAATTTCCTCGGAATGCTAGAGAATGTAGAGTTCGAGGTCGCTGTTCATGTGGAAGGCGGGACAGTACCAAGCCTGGACGACGTCACGGATGGGCTAGAGACCGCGCTCTACGGTGAGGAAGGATGGATCGTCCGATATAGCAAGAAGGGATATGATCCATTCGGCCTAGAGAAAGATCAGTGAAGCGGTTTGGTGGCCTCATAACGCTTTGACCCCAGCGGCAGCCCCGTCCACCGCATCCGCTCTATTAACCTGGCCCCGAAAGGCCGGTCTACTCTCGCCTCTGCCGGCGGGCCGCCCCCTTCGGGGCCGTGCTCTACGCCCCCGCCACTACCCGCAGCCACCGCTCCTGGCGCACCGCCAGTTCATGCGCTTCGGCTAAACCAATGGCCTCAAAAAGCACCGGATCGCCCGGCGCGAGTTGCCCGGCGCGGGGCAGATCGGCGGAGATGACGACGCCGATCAGCGGGTAGCCGCCAGTCGTCTGCCGGTCGGCCATCAGCAGGATCGGCTGTCCGTCCGGCGGGACCTGGACGCCGCCCAAAGGCATGGCTTCGGAAAGGATGTCGGCGGTGTCCACGCGGGCCACGGCGGGACCGTCCAGGCGATAGCCCTGCCGGTCGGAGTGCGGCGAAACAATGTAGGTTTGGGAAAAGAACGTGTCCCGGCCTTTGTCCGTGAAGGCGGGCAGGTGCGGGCCGGGCAGGACGCGCAGGACGGCGGGCAAGGCATACGCGGGAATGTCGGCGGGCCGCAGGCCGCGCTCGCCGGGGAAGAGGCATTGAGGGAAACCTTCCAGCACATCGCCCGCCTCCAAGCGACGCCCCGCGAAGCCGCCGAGACGCCCGCGCAGGAACGTCGCGCGGCTTCCCAGGACGGCGGGAACGGAGAAGCCGCCCGCAACGGACAGGTAGGCACGCGCGCCCGACCGGCGGCGGCCAAAGGCCAGAGTCTGGCCTTCGCGCAGCGTCATCGTCTTCCACGTCTGGACGGCCCGGCCCTCCACGGAGGGCGACAGGTCGCCGCCGCACACGGCCAGGCGCACGTCGGCCAGGGCGCGCAGAGTCGGCCCCAGCAGAGTGATCTCCAAAACAGCCGCCCCGCGCGGGCTGCCGACCAGCGCGTTCGCCACGGACGCGGCGAACGGGTCCATCGCGCCGGCCACGACCATGCCGTCCTGCTGACGCCCCCACCGGCCCTCGTCCTGCACCGTCGTCAGCAGGCCGGGCGATTCGACGCGCAAGAGCGGCACGGCCGTCATGGCACCCCCAGCGAGCGGACCGCGACGCCTTCGGCTTCCAGCGCCCGCCGGACGGTTGCCGCCAGCACGGCCGCGCCGGGCGAGTCGCCGTGCAGGCAGATCGTGTCCGCCGCCAGGGTCAGTTCTGAGCCGTCTGTTGCCGCGATTTTGCCCTCGCGCGCCAGCCGAACCATCCGGGCGGAGACTTGCTGCGGGTCGTGCAGGACCGCACCGGACTGGGCGCGCGGCGTCAGCGCCCCGTCCGGCTCGTAGGAGCGGTCGGCGAACACTTCATTCGCGACGCGCAGCCCCCGCTCCCGCCCCGCCGCCGCCAACCGTCCTCCCGAAAGCCCTACCAAGATCAAGCCGTCATCAGCCTCGCGCACGGCTTGGGCAACCGCGTTCGCAATCGCCGGGTCGCGCTCCGCCATGCCATACAGCGCGCCATGCGGCTTGACGTGCTGGAGGCTCTGCCCGTGCCGGGCGGCGAAGGCAGCCAGCGCGCCGACCTGATACGTCACCAGGTCGCGGGCCTCGTCCGGCGTGACGGCCAGCGCCCGCCGCCCGAAGCCGGCCAAGTCCGGCAGGCCGGGGTGCGCGCCGACAGCAACGCCGCGCGTGACGGCCGACGCGACGGCACGGGCCATCGTGGTTGGGTCGCCCGCGTGGAACCCGCAAGCGATGCTGACCGAAGTGACCGAATGGAGCAGGGCATCGTCGCTGCCCAGGGTGTAGACGCCGAAGCTCTCACCCATGTCGGCGTTCAGGTCAATGCGCTCCATCGGCCACCCCTTCCTGCATCTCCTCGAACTGACGCTCGGTGATTGGAATGAACTGGACCGCGTCGCCCACTGCCAGCAGGGCGGGCGGCTGGCGGTTCGGGTCATATAACCGCTGGGGAGTCCGGCCGATGATCTGCCAGCCGCCCGGCGTTTCCCCCGGATACACGCCCGTCTGCGCGCCGGCGATGCCGACCGAGCCGGCAGGGACGCGCGGGCGCGGCGTCGCCCGCCGGGGCGTCGCAAGCGCGGGCGGCAGTCCGCCCAAATAGGGAAAGCCGGGCAGGAAGCCGAGGAAGTACACGCGGTAGCGCCCGCCCGTGTGCCGCTCGATCACCTGCGTCGGGGTCAGATCGTGCGCGGCGGCCAGGGCGTCCAGGTCCGGCCCCCACTCCCCGCCATAGCAGACTGGAATCTCAACGGGTCGCGCTTCGGGAGCAGGTTCGCTCGCCCGCTGCCGGAGACGCCCTTGCAGCGCGCGGCACAGCTCGTCGTAGCCGACGGTCCAGGGCCGGTAGTAGACGGTCACGGTCGCGTAGCCGGGGACCCACTCGGTCACGCCCCGAATCGGCTCCGTCTGGAGGCGCCGGCAGAAGCGGTGGATGCGGTCGTTGGTGCGGAGGCTGATCTCCGTCCCAAAAGCGACGCGCACGGCGAGGTCGCCGACCGGCGCAAATTCGGGTGTCATGTCCGTGGGTACGACAGTCGTGGCGGAAAATCCTGCCGGGTCGTGCTTGACAGCTTACCCCGGACGTGTTATCGTGAAGCGACACGACGTCCTGGCGGGCATGATGAACGCCTACAAGGCTTACCCCGGACGTGTTATCGTGAAGCGACCCCACCCATACGAAGTAATGCCCTCCTGGGCATACAAGGGGTGGGGCTTCCTCTTTCAACGGGGGCCGCCTGCTGTAGCAGGTCTTACGCTCCCTCCAGAGGCTCTTAAAGTATCCGCACTTCCTGCGGCGACTGGGAGATTGAGAATTCTCAGTGTTTCGGACAGGATGTTGATGGCGGCGTTGTGATCTCGGTCATGGACGACCCCACACGAAACGCAGGCCCACTGCCTGTCCGAGAGTTCGAGGTGCTGGACATTCTGGCAACGGTGACAGGTGCGCGAGGACGGGAACCAACGCCCCACCTTCACGACCTGGCCTCCGTTCCAGAGCGACTTGTATTCCAGCATCCGCATCAGTGACCCCACGGCGGCGTCGCTCCAGGACTTCGCGTGTCCGCGCAGTTTGGTTTTCACGAGCGCGGACAAGTTCAGGTCTTCAACGCCGAGGGTGTCGTAACGGGCGACAAGTCCATGCGAGAGTTTGTGCAGGAAGTCGTTCCTGCGGTTTGCGGTGCGGGAGTGCTGGCGGGCGACGCGGGCTTTGGCTTTCGCCCTGTTCCTGCTGGCCTTCTGGCAGCGGGACAGCACGCGCTGGAGCCGCCTCAGTTTCCTCTGCCCACGGCGGTAGAATTTCGGCGGGCTGACCTTTGTGCCGTTGTCCAGCGTCAGGAAGGATTCCAGTCCCACGTCAATGCCGCAGGGACGGCAAAAGTTCTTATCACACGCGGGAACGGAGTCAGGTACTTCGATGTGGCTGACGAACACGACGTACCAGTGCTCGTCCGACTCCTGCTTGACCGTCGCGGACTTGACCGTGCCGACCATCGGCCTGTGGAGGCGGGCCTTGACCAGCCCGACCTTCGGGATGGAAACCTTGCCGCCCACGACGGTGACGTTCTGCGGGATGCGGAAGGCGTGGGGCGTCCTCTTGCGGCTCTTGAGCCTGGGGAACCTGGCCCGCTTCTCGAAGAACGACTTGAACGCCTTGTCCAAGTCCATGAGCGTCTGCTGCAACACCTGGCTGTGGCAGCCCTTGAGGAACGGGGCGGCTTTCTTGAGCGCGACCAGTTCGGCGGCGAGGGCGTTGTAGCCAAGGGCGTTATAGCCGATGCCCTTGCCCGTGGCCTCATAGGATTCCCGCTTGCGCGATAGTGCCCAGTTCCATGCCCACCGCCGACAGCCCGCGAACACCACGAAGGCGTGCTCCTGCGCGGGCGTCGGGTCGAGGCGGAACTTGTAGCAGCGGGCGGTGTTCACTAGTAACTCACCTATCGGACTGAAGGGACATACTGCTGGGGTGCTGTAGCCGAGCGTCTTGGGCTACTTGTGGGCATACACAGTGACAGTGTAATCCTGATTTGCCAGGATGTCCAAGTAGAATTCGCCCGCCCCATATTCCAGGTTCGACCCCGAACCGCTCCCACTGTGGCTCACGGCCATGCCTGTGGCTTCTGAATAGGGCGCATTCGGCGCGGTCTTGACGAACACCGTGATGGTGCCCTGTGAGCCGTACTTCCCTTCCTGCGTCGTCCAGTCAATTTTCCATCGTGAACCCACTCGAAACGTGACCGTTTTGGTATCGGGATTGTCGATTCCGCCCGAAAATGTGGCGATCCGCGACCATCCGCTAGGCGCGGGCTTCTCACGGGACACCACGGACTGAGCACCGAATGTGATGTACGGGAAGATGGACGCGGGGGCGGCGGGGTACTTCTTACGGGCATTGTCAGTCGGGTCTGTGCCCGTCCCATATCCCCAGTCCAGCACGCGCCACCCCGTCTTTGTTCGGCGGAGTAGCCCCTGGAAGGTGAAATCCAGGGGCGATCCCGAGAAATACCTGAGCGTGTGTCCCGACGAATCCCTTACATCGGCGCTGACATAGGCCCAGCCGTTTTGGGCCTTCACGAAAACGTCGTGGAAGACAACGGTTTGTTTCATCTCCTTATCGACTGGCTGGCGGAGCGCGTCCAGAATGGCTCTGCGCTCGGAGGAGCCAGGTGTAGGCGTATGTGCAGGGCTGGCTGACGCAGGTAGGCTGGAGAGGATGCCCACGAGCACCGTGCCAATCATCGCGACTGATCTTCTGTTCTTCCGCACATCAATGTCCTCTTATTATCGAGTCCTACTTCATCTTTGACGCAGGCGTCTTTCTGGCTCTCGATGTAGCATTTGATGATCTCGGCGGAGACGGCCCCCGCCGAGCCGTAGTAGCACCCGTCCGACCAGAGGCCGCTGCCCCAGAACCGACGCGCCTTGAGCGTCAGGAACTCGCGGAACACGGCGACGGCAGCGTCGGGAACTCGCGGAACACGGCGACGGCCAGGATGCTCTTGCAGGATGCTCTTGACGGTCTTGGCAATCGTGTTGGGCGCGGTGAGCGGCCCCGCCGAGACGAACAGGTGGACGTGTTCGGGCATGACCTCCAGGGCCAGCGTCTCCCACTCGTACCGAGCGCAGATGACTCGTACCGAGCGCAGATGACTCGTACCGAGCGCAGATGACTCGTACCGAGCGCAGATGACTCGTACCGAGCGCAGATGACTCGTACCGAGCGCAGATGAGCGGCACCTGCTCCTTGACGAACCGCTCGATGTCGCCCGTGAGGACGCGGTTGCGGAACTTTGTGACGAGGACGATGTGGTAGTTGACGATGTGGTAGTTGAGGTTGTAGACGCAGTGCGCCGCAGTCTTAGTCGGCGTCTTCATTCGAGTTCTCGACTCCGTCTGGAAGACCTGGCTTGGGCATCGGGTACACCTGCAAGACGGACTCGCGGATGAGGTCGGCCACGGTCACATCGGCATCGCGCTCGACGGCCTCATAACGGGCGACTCGCTTGAGGTGCTGAATGACCGTGGGTTCAAAGCGGATGCTGAGGGGCTTGTCCAGTGTCTCTGTCATGGGCTTTCTCCTTGTAGTGTTACGCTACAAAGATTATACCACAAGCCGCAGGGAAACGCAGGGCCAAAGAGAACGTCTTCGGAAAAAAGAGAACGTTTTCGGAAAGACGTTGCGCCATTCATCCCCGCCCACAAGGGGTGCGGTTTTCTGGCACTCGGATTATAAATAGGCAGACCTCATGGCGGACGTTCAATGCGATGTGCTCGTAATCGGCGCCAGCTTGGGTGGCGTCGCCGCCGCGCTGCGGGCGGGCGCGATCGGGGCCGCCGTCTGCCTGGTCGAAGCAAGCGGCTGGATCGGGGGGCAGATGACCGGGCAGGGCGTCTGCACCCCGGACGAAAACGAGTACGTCGAGACCGTCGGCAGCACGGCGGCGTATCGAGATTTCCGGCAGCGCGTCCGCGAATTCTACCGAACGACTTACCACCTCTCCGCCGAGGGCGCGGCCATGCCCCGCTTCAACGCGGGGCGCTGCTGGGTCAACGGCGGCTTTTCGGTCGAGCCGCTGGTGGGGATGCACCTGCTGGGGGAGATGCTGGCCGAGTTCCCCAACATCTCCCTTGTCCTCAACACCGCCGTCACGGCTGTCGAGCGGGACGGCGACGCTATCGCCGCCGTCAACGCCGTGGCCCAGGACGGGACAGGGACGCACTTCCTCGCCCCGTTCGTGCTGGACGCGACGGACACGGGCGACCTGCTCCTGCTTTCGGGCGCAGAGTGGACGGTCGGGGCCGAAAGCCGACGGGAGACCGGCGAGCCGGACGCGCCCGCCGACGCCCACCCGGAGTGGGTGCAGCCGTTCACCTTCCCCTTCGCGCTGGAGCGGCGGCCCGCCGGCGAAAACCACACCATCGCCCCGCCACCGGGCTATGCACAGCTCAAAGCGACTCAGCGTTACGGCATTCAAGATGGGCCGATCCGGCAGGTGTTCGGCGGCGCGTTCCCCTGGTGGACGTACCGGCGGGTCATTGCGGCGGAAAACTTCGCCGACCCCGCTTTTCCGCACGACATCGCCACCATCAACACCGGCGCGAACGATTACGAGGGCGGCATCGTGCCCTCCGGCTCGCCCGATGCCGACGCGCAGGCATTGGCGACGGGCCGGCTGGCCTCGCTCGGCTATCTCTACTGGCTCCAAACCGAGTGCCCGCGCGACGACAACCCTGCGCGCCGGGGCTACCCGGAACTGAGGCCGCGCCCAGATTTCTTCAACACGCCGGACGGCCTCGCCCCCCTGCCCTACATCCGCGAGTCGCGCCGCCTCCGGGCGCAAAAGACCGTCCGCGAGACCGACATCGCCGCCAAGTACAACCCCGGCCCGCGCGCGACTCTGTTCCCGGACACCTGCGGCATCGGCAGCTACGGCATAGACATCCACCACGGCAGCACGGGCGATCCGGGCCTGTGGGAGCCGACCAAGCCGTTCCAAATCCCGCTCGGCGCGCTCTTGCCCCTGGGGATCACGAACCTGATCGCGTCCTGCAAGAACATCGGCGTGACCCACATCACGAACGGCGCGTACCGCATCCACCCTTCGGAATGGGCGGTCGGCGAGGCGGCGGGCGCCCTGGCGGGCTTCTGCGCCGGCCAGGGCGTCACGACCGGGGCCGTCGCCTCAGACGCCGGCCTGCTCCGCTCCTACCAGAAGCTGCTGCTGGGCGCGGGCGTCCCGCTGTTTTGGTGGTCCGATGTCCCCTACGGCCACCCCGCCTTCGAGGCGACTCAGCTTCTGGGCGTGGAACAAATCTCCCACGGCAACGGCCGCGACCTCGCCTTCGACGTGAGCGCCATCTTCACGGCGGGGGACGCGCAGGCGTTGGCCGCCCGTGCCGGGCTGACGCAGCCCTTCCCCCAGCCGAACATGACGCGCGGCCAGGCCGCCATCTGGCTGGCGGCGCAGTTGAATTTGTAGCGCTTCTCTTGACATCTCCCTAGTAGAGCGGTATAATAGCGTCCGTATAGGCCGGGGTGGCGAAATGGTATACGCGCAACGTTGAGGTCGTTGTGGGGGCAACCCTGTAGGAGTTCGAGTCTCCTCCTCGGCATTCTCTCCTTTAGTCTTCCCTTCTCTCCATAGGTGCCCCGTGAACCCCAAGCAGATCGCCGCCGAGCGCGCCGTCTCCTATATCCAGGACGGCATGACGGTGGGCCTGGGGACGGGCAGCACGGCGGCCTTCGCCATTCACGCCCTGGGCCGCCGCTTCCAGTCGGAACCCCTGGCCCTGCGCTGCGTCGCCACATCGCGCGAATCCGAAGAACTCGGCCGCTCCTACGGGCTAGGGTTCGTGGATGTGGCCGACGTGGCGCGCTTTGATGTCACCGTGGACGGCGCAGATGAAGTAGACCCCGACTTTCGATTGATCAAAGGCGGCGGCGGCGCGCTGGTCCGCGAGAAGATGGTCGCGGCGGCGACAGACACGGAGATCATCATCGTGGACGAGGGCAAGGTCAAGGCGGCGCTTGGCAAGTTCCCCCTGCCGGTCGCCGTCCTCCCCTTCGCCTGGCAGTGGACGCAGGCGCGGCTCCAGTCCGCCTTCGGCGTTCCCGCCCCTCGCCGCGCCCTCCCCTCCGGCGACCCGTTCCTCAGCGATGACGGCCTGTACATCCTCGACATGGCCTTCGGCGCTCCCTTGCCCTCCCCGGACACGCTGGAAGCGCGGCTCAAAACCGTTGTCGGCGTGGTCGAATCCGGGCTGTTCGTCGGCCTCTGCCAGCGCCTCATCATCGGCTACGCCGACGGGCGCGTCGAAGAAAAAGCCGACAAAAAGACTGATGAAAAAGCCGCGCCGGCCCCGGTGGGCTGACGCGGCTTCCTCTCTTCCGACGATCTTTCCTAACGCTTGTCGTCTTGTAAGGCTTGCTGGCACTGGTCAATGGCTCGCTGGACCAGGTCCAGCGCCTGCTCCCGATGCCCGCCGAAGTCACGGGCGGCATTCTGGAGGTTGCCCTTCGCCTGCTGGAGATTGCGCAGGGCGCGCCGGATCTCCGGGTGGCGCTCGCCGCCACGGTGCGGACGGGTCATCGGCGGCGCGGGCGGCAGCGGCCCCTGAGCCTGCGCGGGCTGCGAGAAGGCGAAGCCGGCGGCCCCGAGTCCGGCGGCAGCGGCGAAGATCGCCGTGGTCTTGGTCGTGTTCATGGCCATGGTTCCTTTATGTGTGTGGGTTGATGGCAGTCAGGTGAGCGCTCAAATGACTACTGTGTTGCAATAGACGCAAGAGCAACGCGATTGTTCATTGGCGGCGAAAATTATTTTTCGTGTCCCGCATTAGGCCAGTGAAGCGGCGGCGGGCGCGGAAAAGTTCCCAGCGGCGAACGCGCCTCGCAACTCCAGCGGCTCATGGCTTAACATCGGCTTAACACTCCCCGGCGCGCGGCGTGGTACAATTGTCAGGGTGCCACAAACCCGCCGCCTAAAGGAGATCACCGCCCATGTTCGCAAAGAACCGATTCGCAAAGAACCGCTCCCGCCTCGCCCGCATCTTCGCGCTTGCCGCCGTCTGCGCCGCCTCCCCGTGGGCATTCACCGGGGACGCCCGCGCGGGGCAGTTCGAGGTCGTCTACTTCCCCGTCGGCAGCACCCACGAGACGATTGGGGTATACGACCCCTACGGTGCGCCCTTCGGCGGTTCGCTGGGGGAAAAGAGTTGGTCATGGTCTCTGCCGGTCGTACTCACCACCCACATTGACAACAACCCGGTATCAGGGACATCCCTCTCCTTCTTCGGCAGCACGACCACGCCGAACACGACAGACGCGGGGGAGTGGGCCTGGCAGCAGTATGACGAGTGGGGCAGCCTCGCCCCCGCCTACCTCGCCAACTCCACGAACCTGCTGTACCTCTACAGCGGCGGGACGCTCGGCGTCCACGTCTATTACTACCTCTCGCCCGGTCAGACGTTCGTTCCCGATAAGGGCGGGGTCGTCCCCGCCGTGACTGTCCAAAACTCTTGCGAGATCATCGGGCAGGGCGACGCCTCCTCCGGGCCTGCGGACAACGGCAAACTCCAAATCGTAGACTCCGACCTACTCAACCCCTCCGATGGGGTGCTGACCCTGAACGGGCGCACCTGGAACTATGGGATGCCCACGCGCGGACTTGTCAGCGGCCAAGAACTGATCAATCGGCAAACCACCCCAAAACCCTTCGTACAAACCTCCGCTTCCGGGCAGCAATACATAGACTGCGGCACTTACACCGTCAGCGCCTCCATCCGCCTGAACGCCCACCAGTGCTACCCGGCGGGCACTTATGTGTCAGCCCCGCCGATTGACCCTTACGTTCCCTCCCCCTACGCCGACACGTTTTTGCAGTTCAGGCCCTATGCACAGGCGAACCAACCGGACTCCGTTGGCCTGCTCCCTGTCCCTGTCAAGCGCGGGCATCCGAGAAGACCGCCTGCGGGAAGTCTGCCTACGGCGGCGACCTGGTACGACGCCACCGCCGGGCGCTGGCGCTTCTCCGACAAGGCGGCACGGACGCTCCGGGCGATGGGCGTCAACCCGGACACAGACCCACGATACCGGCCCGTCTACGGGGGCACGATCACACACAAGGACGGAATATCGTTCGCCCACAGCGCCGCCGACAACGCCCTCATAGACGAAGCGACGGGGGGCGGGGCCATTGCCGATCAGAAGATGCTCCAACAGATGAGGATGCAGCAGATCATAGACGCCGCCACGAACCCGGCCCCGGACTATGTGAACAACCTGCCGCAGACATGGGACACGGACACCGGAACCTACTCTGACTCCGGCGCAGGCGGCTATCCGGGCGCGGGCGGCTCGCCAGGGAAGTAACCAAAAAGAAGCAAACAAAAGGCCGCCGGCATAGCCGGTGGCCTTTTTCACGTCTGAACCTCAGCGGCTCGGATCGTTTCCCCGGCGCATACGCTCGGCTTGCGCGGCGGCGCGGTCCGCCTGCCACACGTCCCAGGCGACGGAGGGAGCGCGGCGCTTGCCCTGCATGGCTGCGCGGCGGGTCGGGGGCGTTGCCCAGCAGGACGGCGACAGGCGCCCGTTGAACTTCGGCGGCGCTTCGTGAAACCGCCCGCGATCTTGGCTTGGGCTTGTTCGGGTCCAGAGTTGGACGCGGAACCGCCGGTTTGGTCGGCTTATTGGAAACTGCCGCCTCAACAATTGCGCCGTCTTTTGTCGCGGCGTCAATGATTGCGGCCTCTATGGACGGTTTGCCGATCTTAGGGTATATTGAGCCATGTCCCTTTACGCCGAGCTTCATCGTCATTTGGGCGGCGCGGTCGTGCCGCGCGTCTTTTGGCGCTATCTCACGCGCAACGGTCACCCGCTGGCCGCCGAGTTCCCGGAATACGAGAGCTTCGAAGCCTTCGTCACCCGCCCCCGCGCCTCGCTGGCCGAGTACCTGGAACTGCACGCTCTCGTCGAGCCGTTCCAAACATTGGAAACGCTGCCTTACTTCGTTTCCAAGCTGGTGCGCGGCGCGTATGTGTTCGAGGGCATCTGTTACCTGGAACTGCGCCACACGCCTTACTACCGTACCGACGCGGCGCTTCCCCAGGCGGACAAGATCGCGCAGATGCGCGACGTCGTGGTCACCGTTGGCGAGGCCGGGCATGACCCGCGCTATCCGCTGCTGATGCGTCAGATACTCTGTATGCACTCGCAGCTTCCCTATGAAGTCAACCGGGCGACGCTGGACCTGGCCGAGCGCCTGCCGCAGTACGTCTGCGGCGTGGACCTGGCCGGGCCGGACATTTATTATGCGGACCGGATGGACGAGTGGGTGGGCCTGTTTCGATCCGCGCAGGAACGGGGAATCCACACGACGGGGCATTTATACGAGACGGCGGACGGCTGCCACCCGGTCCTGCTGCCCTACCTGTCGCGGATCGGGCACGGCATCCAAATCGCCCTGCGCTATCCCGAACTGCTGCCCGAAGTGGCCGCGCGCGGCCAGTGCCTGGAGGTCTGCCCGACGACGTATCTCAAAACGGGAACTTTATCGGACCTTTCGACGCTGAGGACGGTGTTCGAGCGCTGCGAAGCGGCGGGGGTGGACGTAGCGATCTGCACCGACAACGCCGGCCTGCACAACGTCCGGCTGCCCTGGGAGTATGAAAACCTGCTGACGCAGGACGTGATTGATTTTTCCCAGCTCGCCGCCTGTCAGGATGCCGCGTTCCGCCATGCTTTCGCTTGGCCGCACCCGCATCCGCCGCGTGTCCTGCTCGACCGACTGATCCAATCGCCCCCGCCCCCGGCGGGAAGTCCTAAAGGAGAACCTATCTGATGAGCAACTCTTCTCTCCGCGTCGGCATCGCCGCCGTCGCCCTACTCACCGCTTCTGTCCTGTCCGGCCCCGCCGCTCAGGCGGACAGCACGCTGGGCAAGGCCGGAAAGGCAGTCGCCTACCCCTTCCAAAAGGCCGCCAAAAATGCCGGACCGAGCGCCAAGATCGCCGGCAAAAGCCTCACCAAAGCCGGCAAAGACGTGCAGTACGGGGTGCGAAAGAACACCACCAACCTGAGCATCGACGCCCACCGCGCCACGGGTCACAACTCCGTCGAGCGCCGCAAGAACGGCACGAAGCGGCACAACACCGTGGTCACGCCCAAAGGTCACCTGTACCGCATTCACAATAACAAGTAGGACGCTGCCCAAGATGACGCCCGCCGGCCCTTAACGGGATCGGCGGGCGTTTTCGTTTCTTGGCATACGGGTACAGTCTTTTTGTAGGCTTGACGGTTCCAATCCAATCGTCCGGTTCGTTTGCGTTGGAAGGAGATTCAAGATGAACGTCTGGATCAAGTCCCTGGCCGCCCTGTCGCTGCTGACTGGCCCGGCCCTCCTGACTGCACCCGCCGGGGCCGCGCCTGTGGCTGCTCCGCCGGTAGCGGCCCTGCCCGCACCCGCCCCGGCGCAGGAGGCGCTGAACGCCCTGGCTACGCGCCCCGACAGCCCCCTGCCTTCCGGCACGAAGCTTCTTTCTGTCCGCGTTACCAACGGCCTTGCCATGACGAACTTCTCCCACGAGCTGCGCGACAATTTCACCGGCGGCGACAGCGGCGAGACGCGCACGGTGAACGCCATCTTGAGCACGCTAGGCCGGTTCCCCACCATCAGCCGCGTCCAGCTTCTGGTCGAGGGGAAGCCCGTGGACTCGCTCGGCGGCCTGCTGTCCCTGTCCGACCCGCTTCCCGTCATCCGGCCCGCCTCGGACGCCGCGACGGCACAGACTCCCAAGCGCTGGCTGCACCGCAAGCCGCCCGTCGCGTCCGTTCCGGCCCCGCCCGCGACCAAAACCCGCGCCCTCTGATTCCGCGCGGACGGCTTGACAGAACCCGGTGGGGGCAGTATAATAATGCTGTCCCCGCCGGGGTTTTCACGGACGGTTGGCTCAGTGGTAGAGTACTTCCTTCACACGGAAGGGGTCACAGGTTCGAATCCTGTACCGTCCATCTGCCCCAGCGCGACGCAGAACGCCTTGATTTTCATCAGGGCGTTCTTTTTTTGCCGCGTACCGGCCTTCCCCACGTTCCTCCGTCATGCTGCCTCATGGGGAGGCGGCCTCATAGCCTTCCGGGGGCACGGTTTGAGGCTTGTCAGGACAGGGAGCGTAGGCGGCGAACTTCTTTGTCCGTGTTTTCCGTACAATGGAAGGTGCCGAACGGCTTTTTTCAACGGCCTTCTGCAACTGAGGGCAGAACCATCAACACTTTTGTCAACACTTTTGTCAACACTTTCATGACCACTCTCACCTCCCAGCGGCGACGCCGCGCGTCCGTGCTGGGGCGGGCCTTGCTGTGTCTCGCCCTGCTGCCCGCCGGGCACGCCTGTCACGCGCAGTCGGGGCGAGCGCAGTCCGGGGCGATCCCCGCCCCTCCTTCAATCACCTCTGCTCCTTCGGCGGCCCCGGTGACATACGACCAGGACTTTGCCCTCTTGTGCAAGGCGGTCGAGGGCCACTTCTACGATCCCGCCTTCAACGGCCTGGACTGGCCGCGCGCGCGGGCGGAGTACGCCCGGCGTCTGAAGTCGGTCACGAGCGACGCGCAGTTCCTGGCGCTGATGAACGACCTGCTCGCCCGCCTCCATGCCTCCCACACCCGCCTCTACGGCCCGGACGACTTCGAGTTCTACCTGCTGCCGGAGATCGTCTACGGCCGGGTCACGCCCTCGCAGAGAGTCCTGCCGGGAGGCTTGCGCGCGCCCGCCGCGGGGCGGCTGTTCCAGATCGGGCGGCTGTTCCAGATCGGGCGGCTGTTCCAGATCGGGCGGCTGTTCCAGATCGGCTGCCTGGCGTCCCCGGACGATCGCGCGCGGGTCGCGGCGGTCCTCGACGGATCGCCCGCAGCGGCGGCGGGGCTGCGGGCGGGCGACGTGCTCGTCTCGGCGGACGGACGGCCTTACCACGGGCTGACCCAGTTCGGCCCGGCCCCGGTGCGGCTGGTCTACCGGCGGCAGAACGCGGAAGCCGCCGTCACGGTCGCGCCCGTCGGGCAGACGCCCCTGGACCTGATGCTGGCGGCCACGGAGAAGAGCGCCCGCGTCATCCCCCTGCCGGACGGGCGGCGGATCGGGTACGTCCACCTCTGGTGCATGGGCGACTTCCGCTTTGAGCGGGCGCTGGAGGGCCTAGTGCTGGGGCGCCTGCACGACACCGACGGCCTGGTGCTGGACTTGCGGCAGGGCTACGGCGGCTCCCCGGCAGGGTTCGCCGACCCCTTCTTCCGGCCCGACATCCGGGTCTCGTCGCGGAGCCGCCGGGAGCCGCACTGGGCCGAGCGCCACCAGGGCTACAGCAGGCCGCTGGTCGTGCTGGTGGACCAGGGCACCCGCTCGGCTAAGGAGTGGCTGGCGTGGACACTCCAGGCGTCGAAGCGGGCGAGGCTGGTGGGGCAGCGGACGGCGGGGGCGGAACTGGGGCTGGAAATCTTCCCGGTCGGGCCGGGGTTCCTGCTGGAACTGGCGGTCCAGGACCTGGCGCTCAACGGCATCCACCTGGAGGAGCATGGGGTTGACCCCGACATCGCCCTCGCGGGCAGCCCCTCCGAGGACGCTTATCTCCAGAAGGCTTTGCAGGTGTTCGCCGAGGAACACGCCAAGTCCTGACGGACCCAGATCAGGGGCGAAATCGGCCCGCGAGTCGTCCGCCGCCAGGGTGAGCCACCTGTCCCGTCCTTGTCATTCGAGCCGAAAATCCACTTCAAACGTCCGCCGCCAGGGGAGGCGCGTGCTGCCCGACTCCAGGCACAGACCGTTCCCGAGGCCGCGCGCCTGAAGATCGGCCAGCCGCGCGGCCAAGCGATCCTCAATGAAAGCGCACAGGGCCGCCTGCTCTTCCGGGCTGTCCGGGTCGGGGTCGCGCCGCCCCCACAGACGCTCGGCCTCGGCCCGCGCCTCGCGGCGGGTGACGGTTTGATAGCCCCAGTCTTCCAGAAAGCGGTGCGCCAGAAAGACGCGCTGCGCCATGGCGCGGGGGGCGCTGTCGCCGATCAGCAGGGCGCAGGCGGCCTGCGCGACGACCACGCCCAGCGTGTTGCCCGCCGTGTTCCACGCGCCGTAGGCCGCCAGACGCCCCGGCGCGAGCGGCGAATCTTCCGCCAGCAGCAGTTCCGTGAGGAGCGGGTCGGAGCCATTGGGATAGGCAACATCGGCCAGGGCGATGGGGACATGACGCGCCTGCCAGCATGACAGTTCGGCAAGGAAGAGGCGGTAGGTCTCGGTTCGCTCCCGGCGATCTTCGGCGAGGTATTCGGGCCGGTAGTCGGTGCGCCGGGGCGAGGGGGTGGCAACGCCGAGCACGAAGTCGCAGTCGTCCGGGGCGGCGGCCAAAACGCCGCCGCAGGCGCGGACCTGCCCTTCGACCGTCTCGCGCACGGGGCGGTCTTCGTAGGGGGCGACCAGCGCGTCATCGCCCGGATGGCTGTAAAGGATCGCGACGCGCGGCGTCTTCCCTGCCCGCTCCATCAGCAGGCGGGACAGCAGGGCGGAGCCGACTTCGTCCGCGCCGGGGTGCATCAGGACGCGGTCAGCCAGGGCCGGGCCGATCAGGGGAGGCCAGCGGCGCAGCCAGTCCCGTTCGCGGCTGGGGAAGCCGAGCGGGCTGGTGTCGTCGGACGTCAGCCGCAGGGACGTGATCTGCCCGCGCGCAGCCATGTCCAGCAAGCCCAAGTTGACCGTGTGGTTCCGCAGGCGGCGCACGAGCCAGTCCACCTTGAGGCCGGGCGGCAGCGTCGCGTCCAGCCGCGCCAATTCGTCCGCGTTTTCCAGTTCCCCCCGCTCCGCCTGATGCGTCAGCCGGGCGTAGCGGTAGAAGGCTGTCCCCCACTGCGCCCAGTAGTCCGGCTCCTCCACGGCGTCGTCGGCGTTGGAGACGCGGGTGATGAGCGAAAAGGCGTGAATGGGGCAGGCCGGGTTCAGGTCCGCCAGCAAGCCGAGGCGCGCGAGGACGCGGGCCGCGCCGTCCTGGGAGATGCGGGCGTTGATGAGGTTGCCGAAGCCGAGGAAGTCGCAGGAGACGACAGCCGCGTCTGCCGTGGCCGTTGCCTCTCCGAGCCAGCGGGCGACGGCTTCCAAATCGGCGGAGATGCGCTGCGAGCCACGGATTTCGGGCGGCGGCAGCAAAACATTTGCGCCGCCGATGGCGCCCAGCATCTGCGGGTAGCGCGTATTGACGGGGCGCTCGTCGAGCGGGACGAGGGCAATGGTGAGTGGTGTGGGCATAGGTGTTCCCCGCCGTTTAGGGCAGGGCCATCGCCAGGCTGGCCGCGCCAATCACAGCGGCCTCCGCGCCCAATGCTGCCGGGACGACCGGGCAGCGGGCGGGTCCAGGCAGGGTATACTGCCGTAAGACACGGCGCGCGGGGTCCAGCAAGTCGTCTCCAACGGCCAGAAGGCCGCCGCCGATAACGATCAAGTCCGGGTCCAGGGCATTGGCGAGGCTTGCCAGCCCAAAGCCCAGGCGCTCGCCGGTGCGAGTGACGGCACGCGCCGCCGGCCCCTCGGGATCCCGCGCGGCCTCCTCGCCGACGGTTTCTCCGGTCACTTCCTCATCCTGGCCTGTCAGCTCCCGATACGTTTGAACCAGCCCCGGCCCGCTCGCCCAGTCTTCCAGCGTCTTACGCGGCGCGGACGGGTTCGTCGTCAGCAGCAGGTGTCCGAACTCGCCGCCGCTCCAGGTCGCGCCGTGATGGATGCGGCCACCCAGCAGCAGCGCGCCGCCGACGCCGGTTCCCAGCGCGAGATAAACCACAGTTTCTAAGCCGCGCCCGGCCCCGAATCGCGCTTCGCCGGCGGCCAGCGCGTTGACGTCGTTGTCCACGGAGCAGGGAAGGCCGAAGGCTCGCTCGAAAGCGTCTTTGACGGGCGTTCCGGCCCAGCCCGGCAGGAGGCCCGTGGCCGAGACAATGACGCCGCGTTCCGCGTCTACCTGGCCGCCCGTGCCGATGCCGATGGCCGTCACCGGCTCCCAGGCGGCTTCCATCAGAGTCTGCGCCAGGCTCAGGGCCGCGTCCAGAATGGCCGCGCCGCCCGTCAGCGGCGTCGGGCGGCGGTCAGTCTGGACAACGCGCCCTTCCTGCGTGACTAGCCCGGCCGCGATCTTGGTGCCGCCGATGTCAATGCCGAGGGACAGGCTCATGGGCGCAGGGCACGCGCGAAGCGGGCGGTGATCTGCTGCGGGCGGGTGATGGCGCCGCCGACGACGACCGCCCACGCCCCGGCGTCCAGCGCGGCCCGCGCCTGTTGGGGCGTGGCGATGCGGCCCTCGGCGATCAGGGGGACGGTCAGAACGGCGGCAAGGCGGCGGACGAGATCGAGGTCTGGCTCCTCCATTTGTGGGCTGTAGGGCGTGTAGCCGGACATCGTGGTGGAAATGAAATCGGCCCCGGCGTCCTGGGCATCCCGCGCCTCGTCATCCGTAGAGATGTCCGCGAGGATAGGCTTGTCGGTTTCGGCGCGGACGCGGCGGAGGAAGTCGGCGGTCAGGCCCTCCGGGTGCGGGCGGGCGGTGGCGTCCAGGGCGATGATGTCCGCGCCCGCGTGGGACACAGCCAGGGCGTCGGCCACTGTCGGGGTGATATAGACATCAAAGCTCGGCACATCCACTTTGAACAGGCCGATGAGGGGCAGGTCGGTGGCGGCGCGGATGGCGGCGATGTCGGCGGGGCTGTTGGCGCGGATGCCGACGGCCCCGCCCGCCTGGGCGGCGACGGCCAGACGCGCCATGATCTCCGGCCCGAACAACGGTTCACCCGGCAGGGCCTGGCACGACACGACCAGCCCGCCGCGCAGACGGTCAGCGATTTCCGATGAAGTCATGCGGCGAGTGTACCGGGCGCACACCGGGTTTGTCAAGACGGGCCACCGGCACTTCCAGTGCCGGCCTACTCGCAAGTGGAAGTGCCTCCGGCACTGAGGAGAAGCGGCCATGTAGGGGCGCGATTCATCGCGCCCTCTTCTTCATCGCGCCTTAAGACTCCGGCAGGCCCGCGCCGGGTCGGTTCTCGCCGCCGCTGGCCGAGACGCTTTCCAGCGTTTTCAGCGTCTCCGGCCCCGGCGTCCGGCTCTTGGCGATGTCGCCGAGCGAGATCATGCCGATCAGCCGGCCGAATTCGACCACCGGCAGGCGGCGGATTTGACGGGTATTCATCACATGCAGGGCCTGCTCGATGGGGATGTCTTTCGGGACGCTGTCTGGGTCGGGCGTCATGCACTCACTCAGCGGCGTGTCCGGCCCATGTCCGCCCGCCACGGCCTTGACCACGATGTCGCGGTCCGTGACGATGCCGACGAGGGAACTGTCAGCGTCTATGAGGGGAATCACGCCGTAATCGTGGTCCCGCATCAGCTTCGCCGCCTTCTGGATCGTGTCGTCCGGCCCCAGCGCCTCGGGGTACGCCGTCATTATCTGTCCAACAGTCATGCTGTTAAGCCTCCGCCCCGTTTGTACCCACTATCTCTTGACGGTTAAGCCCCGCCGCGCGGCTGCGTCTCCGTCGTCAGCGAGGCCGTGACCTCGAACAGTCCTAGGCCGAGCAGGGCCGCCCGCACAGGCCCCGGCTCGCCCGCCATCAGCCCCGCCGCCGCGCACAGCGCCAGCCCGCTCGTCCGGTCCAGCGCGAGGTGGGCGGGCATCGGCAGGAGCTTGATCGGCCCCAGTTCATAACGGGTCGTGAGGCTGTAAAGCAGCGTCGCCAGGGCGGAGCCGGTCAGCAGGCTGGTGACGGGCCGGCTCCAGCCCAGCGCGCGGGGCAGGGCGAGCAGCAGGACGACCGAGGCATAGTCCAGGACGCCGTGCGTCCGCGTGGAAAACAGTTTCATGCTCACGCTTATACCCAATGCGGCCCATCATGTGTCATACTGAAGACAAATGTATTTCAAGATGTTGCTTGCCGCCCTCACGGTCCGTCCGGCTCATGCCGACGCACCCACGTCGCCCTTGCCCGGCTGGAGCCTGTCCCCAAACGCCGAGGCACGGGCGGCGGGCGCGGGCGGCGCCCTAACGCACAAGCCGGGTCGGGAAGGCCCGTTGCGGCTGGACCGGACGGTCCACTTGGAGGCGGGGACCCTGGCCGTCGTCCGGCTGACGGCCTCGGCCCCAGCGGGCGCGAAGCTGACGTTCGACGGCGACCCCGGTGATACCCACTACCCGCTGGGCAGCAGCCAGTCGTTCGCCGTCCAGCCCCTGCCGACGCCGATCGTCGCCGCCTGCCCGCCGCGACGGACGGCGACTGCCGCCTGCACCTGTCTGCTGACAGAGACGTGACGATCCAGGCGCTTTCCGTGACGACCGGGAAGCCGGACTGGCTGGAGGACGGCGCCGCGCCGGCCCTCCACGCCGCCGACGTCCCCGCTTTGCCCGCGCGCTGGGCGAACACGAACGGGAGATACCTGCGCTCGCTGGGCGGCACGGTCGCCTTCCAATTGACGCCGACCTGGATCACGGCCCTGAAGGGTAGGCGCGGGGGCATCTTCGACGCCTACGTCGCCCTGCGGATGACGGCGGACAAGAAGGACTGGACGACCTATTTTATGATCCAGCCGCCCGGCACGGACGCCGACAACGCGACGTGGGAGCGGTCACACTGGAAGCTGGACCAGCCGCTGCTGATCGGCGACTCCCCGGACACTGGCTGGGCGCCAGCCGCCCCACGCTTGGACGACGGCAAAGACCACTTCGTCGCCTTTAGCTGGAAGCAGTTCCGGCTGAATGACGCCAACTACCTGTACACGTCCTATTTCGTGGACGACCGCCCGTACAACGCCCGCGTGACGTTTCTCGGCGACCAGACCGTCGCGCCGGACCCGAAGGCACTCTGGCTGGGCAGCCTGGGCGGTCAGCCCGCCGGCTATGACGGCTCGCCGCCCGCGCCGCTGGGCGCGAAGCACCTGCTGGTCTACCGGGACGTCCTTTCGCCGCGCGGCCTGCTCGCCCTGCGCCGTCAGCTCCAGGCCGGGACCGTCGAGGCGTCGGGTGCGCCCCCAGTGGTGACGGACTCCCCTCTGCCCAACCGGGTCGTCAACGGCTCGTTCGCGCTGGGCGGCTTCGGCTGGGGCGGGCGCTTCGTGGACACCATTGCCGGGCATCCGCACGGCTCGTGGCACGGCCAGCCGGGGACATCCATCGGCGTCAACGAGGTGTGGCGGGCACACGGGGGGCGGAACGGCAGGCCGGGCCTGGTCTTCACCCTGCCGCAGTACGCGGACAAGCCGCTGGAAAGCGATGCCTTCGTGCTGCCGCCGGGTCAGCGGTTCCGGCTGACGTTTTCCGCCCATTCGGACACGCCCGGCGCAGGCGTCACGGTCGAGCTGAAGCGGCACGGGCCGGGCGAGCCGACCATCGCCACGGCCCAGGCCGGGCCGGACGCGGCCTGGGGGCAGGCATATGGCACCCCCATAGAAACGACGCCCGGTGAGAGCGACTGGTATTCGCTGGTCGTCACGGCGCAGGGGCCGGGCGGCGGCAGGATCGCCTTCACCGATGTCAGCCTTGCCGGGGCGGCCGGCCGCAGCCTCCGGGCCGAGGCGGAGGCGTCCGTCGGGGTGGGGGGCGCGGAAGACGGGCTGGTGACGGACGCCGCGCCCGTGCCGCTCGTCGTTCGGATCGCCCGCAGCCCGGCCGCAGCACGCGCGCCGCTCCTCGTCCGCCTGCGTATGCACGACTTCTTTGGCCGCGTCTTCTACGACAAGACCCGGACCCTGCCGGCGGGGGTCGCGCTTTTCAAGAACGAGACGCTGGCCTGGCCCATCCCCGTGACCATCCACGGCCTGTGCCGCGCCCGCGTGGACGTGCGCGGGCCGTGGGGCGCGAGCGTCGTCGAATGCCCCGTGACGATCGTAGACCGCCGTATCGCGACAAGCTCCACCGAAGCCGACTCGTTCTTCGGCAGCGAGTGGTTCCCCTCGGACCAGGCCAACGGCGTGTCCCGGCGGCTGGGGCTGAAGTGGATCAAGATGATGAACGTCGGCACGGGCTACGGCTGGTGGAACATGGTCGAAACCAGTCCGGGCCGGTTCACCTACGGCAGCACGCCCGGGCTGATCGCCACGCACCCGTTTATGAAGGACGTCGGCGACCGCACCGACTTCGTTGAGCGGCTGAGGGCGCTCCGAAAGCAGGGCGTCCTGCCCATGGTGACTCTCGTCGGCGCTCCCACCTGGGACAACGAGGAGCAGGCGAGCACGGGCGACAACCCCCACGCCTCATTCCCGCGCGACATGGCGGCCTGGGGACGGGCGGTGCGGACCATCGTCGGCCACTACAAGGGCCTCGTCCCGGCCTATGAGATCTGGAACGAGCCGGGCTGGTGGGACAACAACCAGCACCTGCAAAAGACCAAGACCTACTCGGATTACGCCCGGCTGGTGCAGACGGCGATTACGGCCATCCGCGAGACCGACCCGCACGCGCTGATCGTCTACCAATACTACTTCAACAAGATGACCGACGACGACAAGGCGCTGCAAAAGAAGATATTGAAGCAGGTGGACGTCATCTCCACACACAACTACTTCAACGACCTGCCGCCGGACGAGGACGGCACCGAGGACTCCTTTGCGGACATGCAAAAGGAAGTCCGGGCGTCGGGCAACCCGCATTTGCAACTTTGGAACACGGAGGGCGGCGTCCGGGCGGGCGGCTGGCACCCCTACCGGGCGCCGGACACGCTGCCCTTCCCGCGCCCCGTCCCGTTCGAGACCGAGCGGCGCGGCGCGCAGCTCGCCAAGGCGGACATCGAGATGCTGGCCCACGGCTATTCCAAATACTTCTTCTACATCAGCGGCGGCCCGGTCGGCGGGAGGGCGGACTTCGCGCCCGACGACTACTCGGCCTGGGCGCATTGGGGGTCGTATGGCACGCCGACGGTCGCGGGCGGCGTGTCGGCGGTTTATGCGGGACTGCTGCACGGGGCCAAGTACGTCAAGACGATAGAAAAGAACCCGCGCGTGCGCTTCTATGTCTTTCAAACGCCGACCGGCGCGCTGACCTTCTACTGGGGCCGCAACTTCGGCAAGGAGGGCGGCGACCTGCGGCTGGCCTCGGCCAAGCCGCCCGCCGTACTGGACATGATGGGCAACCCGGTCGCGCTCGCCCCCGCCGGGCCGGGCCGGTTCCAACTGCCCCTGACGAACCTGGTCAACAGCATCCGAACGCCCACAGTCGCCGAGGCCGAACGCCTTGTGGGCATCTTGCAGCTCAGGGCGCTGCCGGGCAACGACTTCGACGCGACCCTGGCGACGCCGTTTACGGAGAAATTCGCCTACGCGCAGACATTGGCTGGGGAGCAGTGGTATCAGGTGGACCTGACGGGGCAGGCCAACCGGGGCTTCGCCGACGACGTGGCCGGCGACGGTCGGGGCGGATGGACCGACGAAGGCCCGGACAACGACCTGCGCTATATGCCGACGGCCTGCTGACGCTGTACGGCGTCCCGTTCCGCGTCTTGGACCCGGCGGGGAACGGGGGCCGGTCGTGCATCGTCCTGCGCGCCGGGCCGGGGCCGGGGACGCGCACGAATCGCGACGAGTACCCGCGCTCCGTCTCGATCCCCGTGGGCCGCCGGACCAACGTCTTCTATTTTCTTCTGGGCGTGGGCTGGGGCGTGGACGGCGACGTCGCCACGCTGACCGTCCGTTACGCCGACGGGCAGGCGGCCCAAATCCGCCTGCGCGACGGCGTCAACGTCGCCAACTGGCACGACCAGCCGCTGCCGAACACGGACGACCACAAGTTCGTCCCGGCGCGCAAGGACCGATTCCTGTACGCCGTGCAGTGGGTCAATCCGCGCCCCGGCGTCCGCATCCAGGGCATTGACTTCACCAGCGCGAACGGGACTCCCATCCCGATCCTGCTGTCCGTCACCGGGCACGGGGCCGACTGAGCACGACCGTGCCCGCTTTCGGCCCGTCTTGCGGTACACTAATGGTTCATGGACCGCGTTCTGTCACAGTTTGAAGACGTCCTCGCCCTCCCCACGTCCGCGTCCGGCGCCGCTGCCTGGACGGCGCGGGAGCCGAACGGCGGGCGGCGCGTCCTGATCAAGCGGCTGCCCGATGACGAGGCAAAGACGCGGGCGACGCAGGCGCTGGCCCTGCGCCACCCGCGCATCGTCCCCACGCGGCGCTGGCTGCGCGACGGGGACGGCTTTTATGTCATCCGCGACTGGGTGAGCGGCTGCAACCTGCGGCTGGCCCTGTCCGACCTGGCCCTGCGCGCCTTTGACCGGCTCCACGCCCGCCTGCTGCCCCTGCTGGACGCCCTGGACTACGCCCACGGCGCGGGGCTGTCGCACGGCGCCCTCACGCCCGAAAACGTGCTGGTGGATGAGCGATTCCCCGACCTGGCCCTGCTGTCCGATTTCGCCCGTGCCCCTGCTGGCCCGGCCGGGACGGCGCCGCGCGCGGATTTCGTGGGCCTGTGCCAGCTTTACAAGGAATTTCTGCCTGCCCGTCCCGCCGACGACGAGGCCGGGACCGAGGCGCGCGTCCGCCTGCTGCGGAACCTGACCGAGACGCAGGAAACGACGCAGTCGGCGGAAGAATTGCGCTACAAGCTGGACGCCATCGCCCGCATGGCCGCTCTGCTGGGCTTTGATGCCGCCGACATGGAGGCGGCGGACGGGGCGAGGACGCGCCTGGGCGCGCGCCTGGTCTGCGCCCTTTCGCCGCCGACCGCGACCCTCGCCCCCGGCGGCGGCACGACGGTGTCGCTGGCTCTGGACAATGAAGGGGATGCGCCGCTCCACGTCGAAACGGTCGTCTCCGACGTGGTCTGGCTGAACCTGCCCAACCGCTTCGTGCCCGTAGACCTTGCGCCGGGCACGGGCGGCGACCTGATCTGGAGCCTGAGCGGGGCGCGTCTGGAGCCGGGCGCCTACCAGGCGACGCTGACGGTGCGCTCAAACGACGGCCTGACGTCCCTCGCGCCGCCGCCCGGCGCGGCCTGGCCCACGCAGACGGTGGCCGTCCCCGTCCTCGTCCGGGGCGCCAACCCCGAAGAAACCTATGTCGGCCCGGTGCCCCTGGCGGAGAGCCTCCTGCACCCAGCGCCCGCCCCGGCGTCCACCGGGCAGCCGGCGGGACAGGGGGCGGGGGGCGAGCACCCCGGCATTGCCTGCGTCCAGGAGCCGGACCCCGGCCTGGTGCGCTACGGCCAGAACGGCGTGCTGCACCTGGGCGTCCAGAACATCGGCCCCACCCGGCTGCGCGTGGACAAGATCCGCACGCGCCCCTCCTGGCTGGTCTACCCCGGCGAGTTCCGCGCCCTGTGGATCGAGCCGGGCGAAACGCAGTATCTGGGCTTTTCGGTGCAGGCGGGGGGCCTGGCCGGGGGCGACTACCGGGCCGAGGTGACGTTCACGACCAGCATCCTGACCGAGACCCTGCTCGGCCCCAAGCCGGTCTGGCGCGACATGACCTGCGAGGTCCGCGTCCGCGTCGTGCGCGGCGGCGGGGACGCCCTGCCGGGCGGCATCGGCAAGGCCGGCTGCGCGCCGCTCCTGCTCGCCCTGGCGTCGTCGCTGGGCCTGGTCGGCGCGTGGCTGCTGCACCTTTCCCCGCCCTGAACCGCAACGGGTTCCACGGGGCTGAACCCCCGTGCTGTAAAAGGGCAAATCCCCGCCTGCGCGGGCATGGAACTTTCTTGCGCCCGCGCAGGCGGGGGCTTGCACTTCCGAAGCCCAGGGGTTCAGCCCTGGGACATCCGAGGTCTCTATGAAGGCATTTGCTGCCGCGCTGACGCTCATTTTCTGCCTTCTGGCTCCCGCTCTCGCGCAGGACGCCCCGGCCCCGCTGTCGCCGGCGTCCATCGCCGCGCGGATCAAGCCGCTGAAGGCCAAAACGGTCATTTTCGTCTTCGACGTGACCGAAAGCACCCGGCACGGCGGCGTCTTCACGCAGGAGCGCGCGGCCACGGCCACCCTCTTGCGCCAGGGCTGCTCCCCTGGGGACCGCGTGATCCTCCTGCCCTTTGGGACGGGGTACACGACCGCCTTCGACAAGACGCTGGCCGGTCCCGCCGACGTGGACCCGCTGATTGACCAGATCCCGCCCGCGCCCGCGCCCGGCCACGGCACGAACATCCGCCTGCCCCACCACGAAGCGTTGAAACTCATCGCGCGCGCCCAAGCCTGCCCCGCCGTAATCGTCCTGCTGACCGATTCGTTCAACGACCGGCCCGATTTGACCGACCCGAACTACCCCAAGTATCTCGCCTACTACACGCTCAAGGGGCTGACCGTCTACCCGGACACGCGCGAGAACCGCGACTACGAGCGCCTGCTTCGCACTTTGACGGCCAAAGGCTGCCTGCACCAGTACGGCGTGGATGTCGGCATCGCCTCGGACGGCCGCCCCATCGAGCGCCTCCCCGTCGGGCCGGGCCAGGGCGACAGCGACGCCGGGGCGACGACCGAGATGCCCACCGTCCTCGCCCCCACCGGCACGGGCGGCCACGGCTCACTCCTACCCCTCCTCCTCGGGCTAGTGCCGGCCATCCTGCTGCTGGGACTGCTCCTCTGGTTTCTCGCGCGCCGCCGCCCCGTCCCCCTGCGCCTGAAACTCGGCGACAAGGGCCTGCCGCGCGACTACCGGCTCGTGCCCGGCACGAAACTGGCCCTCGGCGGCGCCCCCGGCACGGCGACGGGCAGCGCGGACGTCTTCCCGCTGGCCGGAGTCGCCGCCCCCGCCGCCTTTGTCCAGGCCGAGCGCGGCGGCCTGACGCTTGTTCCCGCCCCCCCCGGCGACGCTTCCCCCGCCCTCTTCCACAACGGCGTCGCCTTGAAGCAGCCCGCCCCCCTGCGCGTGGGTGACGACCTACGGGTGGCGGTCCCGGCCACCGCGTCGGAAATGGAGCGTGAGCACCGCGTCCGCGTGGAAGACCCGCGCGGGCCAGTGTTCTGAGTCCCCGGCGGTTTCGGAGTTTGCGGAGCGCGGTTGCCCCGGCACTGGAAGTGCCGGGTTACTAGGCAATGAAAGTCGCTCCGCGACTGAGGAGAGAGCAGGGACAAGCCTGGCCCCTACGGGGGTGTTCCTCAGTGCCGGAGGCACTTCCACTTCGGGTAGACCGGCGCTTCCAGTGCCGGGTTCCTCCGCCCCGAACCTTTGCAACCTTTTTTCCCGTTTTGTGTCACAATAAGAGAGAACCTTCCGTACCAAAAATAGCGTTTATCTTGTCGTCTTCATCCCGTCCCGCCGAGGAGGCCGCGCGCCCTTGAAACCTGTTTTGAAACCTGTCTTCACACAACTTGTTCTTGCCCTTAGCTTCTTCGTCATCGCCGTGGCCGCTGTCTCCGCCAAGCCGCCGACGCTGGAACCGGCGAGCGAGTTTCCGACCTCCGTGCTGGCAGGACACCAGTATGTTTTCCATCTGACCTACAAACAATCCGAAGGCGACCCGCCAGCCACACAGCAGATGATCGTGGATGCGCCGGGCGGTCCGATAAAACAAGGCGCCTTCCGGCCTGTAGGCGATCCGACCGCAGGTGAAGACATTAGTTGGAGCTTCACCCCACCGCAGAGCGGCCAGTACCAGTACCATTTTGAAGTAACGTCCTCGACCGGCGGCGTCGCGCGTTACCCAGCGGGCAGCGGCGAATTGCAGTTCGAGTCGCCGAACCCGATTATTAAGTACATCGTGCTGGCGGTCGGCTTGGTCATCGCGCTGTTCTTCCTGCCGTTCATCGTCTACATGCTGGCGCGTTCCGCGAACAAGCAGAGCGATCCGGCGGCGGCGGCTCGCATCGCGCTTCTGATCGGCATTCTGTCGTTCTGCGGCCTGGCCTGGTATCTGTTCCTGTACGACAACCAGGACTTTCCCTCCAAGATGTTGGGGATTGTCATTGAGGCGCTGGCTGTCGGCGCATTCCTCGTCGTGATGATCACCCGCCGCCGGGCGGTGTAAGCGCGTCGCATAAAAGGTCTGTCATGGAGATCTACCCGGAAGACTTGGGGCCGAGGCAGTGCGGGCAGGTGCTGGAACACCGCATGTGGTCTGTCGGCACGGACGGCGCCGGCCCCGCACCGACCGTGTTGCCTTTCGGGCGCGTCCAGACGCAGTCGCGGCCTAACGCCTTCGCTTGGCACTACCCCATCGGGAGCTTTCTCGCGGCAGGAGTAACGTCGGCGACATTCCATATCTCATTTTGGGTCGCGTTCCTCTTTTGCATAATCATTGCGCTCCTCTGGCGGCAGGGGCGGCGTGGGGAGGCTCAAGCGTTACCTTCCGTGCAACGGGGCTTTGCGGAGCCGAAAACGGCCACCTATGCGGCCCTGACCGAGCCGGAGATCGCCGTACTCCAGAACAATCTGCTGCGGAAGGGCGGGGACGACCCGTTGCTGGGGCTGTACCTGGACCTGGTGTGGGCCGCGATGAGCCTCGCCCCGCTGCCGGCGGAGCAGGCCGAGACCGAGCGCCACGCGCGCGAGGCGATCCGCGCGCTGGGCGGGGCCATCGAGACCCTGCCGCCCCGGACGCTGGACGGCGTCCCGGACAGCTTCGCCAAGCTGCAAGCGACGGCCACGCGCCTGGCCGCCGAGGCGCCGGACGAACCCGACCCTGTGATCGCCGCCAGCCTGACTCGCCGCGCCGAAGCCCTGCGCGACCAGGCCGAAACCGTGGCGCGGGTCAAGGTCCTCCTGCGGCGCAACGGAGCGCTGCGCGAGGAACTGGCGGACCAGATCGGGGCGCTGCGGACAAGTCTCGCCGCCGCCGCGCTGGGCGGGGACGGCAGCGGGCCGGGACTGGCGGGGCTCGCCGCCCTGGCGGCCCGCATCCGGCGCGTCGTCCTGGAGGCCGACGCCGTCACGGCCGCCCGCGTCGAGGTGGACACGCTGCTGAGTCAGCCGATGGCCCGCGCCGCCGTCCCGCCGGCGGAAGAACTGCCCCCGCAGCGGTTGGGCCTTGATGGAGAAGCGTTATGACATCGGCCTCCTCGCGCCGGGTCGCAGGAGAGGAATGGTTCGTGGACCTTTACCCGCACAATTTGGGTGAGTGGATCAACCGGGAAGTGCAGCAAGAGCGTTCCCAGGCGTCTCTGGAACCCGGTGACGGCATCAAGCCGAACTCTTACGGGGGATGGGCGTTGGGTTGTCTCACCCTCGCAGGCTTGTTCTGGGCGATGCACGGCACGGTAATCGCTGTATTTCTGGCCGCTGTCGCCGCCTTCTGCTTTGTTCGCTACGGGTTCCTGGCGCTACGGGCGCTGGACGCTGATGCAGGTCGGCAAAACCCGGTTTCCCCCGCCGAATTACAACTCGTGCGGCAGCGGGCGTCCGACGCGCTGGCCCAGAGCTATCTCGATCTGGCCTGCGCCGTCGTGAAGCTGCCGGCGACGCAGGACGCGGCGGCGGACCGGGAGGTGCGGGAGGCCGTCACCGCGCTCGGAGTCGCCGTGGAGGCCCTGCCGCCGGAGATGAAGGTGGTGACGGACGACCCCGCCGCGCTGCGGGCTGAGGCGCAGGCGCAGGCGGCGCGGGCGCAGGACGAGGCGGACGCCGTGATCGCCGCCAGCCTGCGCCGCCGGGTCGAGTCGCTGCTGCGGCGCGCGGACACCGCCGCCCGGACGCAGCTCCTGCTGCGCCGCAACGGGGCGCTGCGCGAAGAAGTCGGGGAACAGATTCGCGCCCTCCAGACCAGCCTGACCGCGCTCCAGGTCGGCGGGCGGCAGTCCGTGCCGGAGCTTTCGGGCCTGGCCGCCAGCATCCAGCGGGTCGCCCTGGAAGCCAACGCCGTCACCGTCGCCCGCGCCGAGGTGGACACGCTGCTGAGTCAGCCGGCGGCGCCTGTGGGGGCGATGGCGCAAGAGGAAGAGAACGGGCGGCAGGCGCTTCGCCATTGATATCAAGGGAGCGGCGACCGGCATCAGTCGCCACGGGTTGAAACCCGTGGCGATTGGCCTTGCATCACTAACCTACACAAAATAAACAGAACACACATGGCAGATAACACACAACCAATCATAGACACAATTGTCAACAACATCGCAGGAAATACGAGCGCCGCGCCGGCGTCTACCACCGGGCCGCAGGCGGAGGACGGGCGGCTGCGGGGGGTCTCGCGGTCGCTCATCGTCGGGGTCGGCGGGACGGGGCACCAGATTCTGCTGGATGTCCGTCGGCGGCTCACCGAGAAGTACGGGTCGCTGGACAAGCTGCCCATCGTCTCGTTTTTGCTGCTGGACACCGATCAAGTCATCTTTGCCAAGAACCCCGACTATGACGACGCCGTGAACCTGGACAACGCGGACAAGATACACACATCCGTGCATGGCGTGGACTCGCTCCGAAAGAACCTGCGCGAGCACCCGCACCTGCGGACGTGGCTGGACCCGCGCGTCCTGACCGGCGACATTGACCAGGGCGCGGGCGCGGTCCGGGCGCGAGGGCGGCTGGCGTACTTCTGGAACTACAATCAGATCGCGCGGCGGCTGGAAGAGCAGATGCTCCAGATCACCAAGGACTCCAGCAAGGAAACGGCCATTCGGAACGGCCTCCAGGTCGGCGAGGGCATCACCGTTTATATTGTGGGGTCACTGCTGGGCGGCACGGGGTCGGGGATGTTCCTGGACCTGGCCTACACCGTGCGGAACAAGTTCAAGACCCAGCGGATGCTGGAAACGGTGGGGATGTTTTCGATCCCGCCGAACTCCGAAGCAGTAGCGGTGGACAACCGGCCCAACGCTTATGCCGCCCTGCTGGAACTCAACCACTACACGGACGCGACGACGACGTTCACGGCGCAGTACCAGGCCGATATACCCATCATGGAGAGCGCCGACCCGCCGTTCCGGTATACGTACCTCGCGGACACGTCCTCCCCGGCGGCGCAGCTCGACTCGGTCAAAGACCTGGTGGAGATGATCGGGCACTCGATCTTTCTGGACCTGACTTCGGAATTTCAGCGGCAGAAGAAGTCCAACCGGAACAATTTCGACCAGTTCCTCATCACAACGGACGGGCTGGGCTGCCCGCAGAACTACATGGGCTTCGGGCTGTCCGCGATCCAGTTCCCCAAGGACAAGGTGATGGCGGCCTGCGCCAATCGCCTGGCGGGCGACATCGTGCGCCGGTGGACGACGCCCTTAGAAAGAACCGTCAACATCGGGGCATTCACGGATCAAGAATTGGGGCGGCTCGGATTGACGCCCGAAGCCATCCAGCGGCAGGTACTCTTAGGAAACTCCGAGACGGGCGAGACGCTGCGCGACGGGGCGATGGCCTACTGGCAGGCGGTGGACCGGCAGTATCTGACCGCCTATCCCGGCCATGGGAACGTCGTGCAATACCTGATGGCGCGGCAGAAGGAGTCGGAAGCCAAGCTGGCCGACACCGACCCGAACCCGGACCTGATGGCGAAGCGGCGGACGAATTTAGGCGAGTCGGTCTATCAGATCCAGCAAAATCTAGGCGCGACGATCCGGGCCAAAGACAAGGCGCTGCGCGAGTGGGTCTCGGCCCGCGTCAATGACCCCAACCACCGCCACTCGGTCGCGGCGGCGGCCCTGGACACGATGACCGAGCGCTTCCGGAGCTACATCGCCCAGATGGAGAAGCAAGGGGATGAACTCTTGGGCGGCTCGTTCCCGCTGACCAAGCAGCGCGACGACTCGCTCCAGCGCATCCACAGCCACGCGGGCGACTTCATGCTCGGCCTGATCGCGACGGCCAAGCGGCGCGAGATTGACGAGGCCAAAGACGCCTACATCGCCGCCCAGCGGCGCTTGGACGCCGAGGCGCTGGACCGCAAGGCGGCGGGGGCGGCCATCGCCTTCTACAGCCGCCTGCTGGAGACCGTCGCGACCCTGCGGGCCGAAATGGACCGCTACGTCGAGCGCATGGAGTCGCTGCGCGCCCGGTTTGAAAAGGCCGAGCGCCATGCCGTGCAGGAGCCGGTGGATGTCAACGGCGAGGTGCTGTTTAACCCCGGTCGGCGCGAGACGGACCCGAACTCCGGCATTGATCGGTATGTGGGCGGGGACATTGACGAGCGCTACGGGCACTATGTGGGGAACGCCCAGGACCCGAACAACCCCGTCGTCAACAACCTGACGGCGGACATCCTGGAGTCGCTGGGGACGCGCAACGACGTGTGGGGGGTCAAAGACAACGAGCTGCTGCGACTGAGCCAGGTCATCTTAGAGCACGCGCAGGCGGTCTTCAAGCCCGTCGCCGAGGAAAGCGTGCTGGACAAGTTCTACGCCAAGTACGGCCTGGACACGGACCGGACCACCCAGACCCTGCGGCGGGTCGTGTCCCTGTCGCAGCCGTTCCTGCACCTGCAAGAAAACGCGCCCAACTACACGCACAACATGAACAAGGAGCAGACCATCGTCGGCATCCTGCACGGCGCGGCGCCCCGGTCCGAAAGCGAGCAGCGGTTCCAGGCGATGCTGACCGAATCCGTCCAGAACGTCAAGGACCAGCAGATCACCAACTCCAACGAGCCGGAGCAGGTGCTGTTCTTGCAGGAGCGGGCAGCCTTCCCGCTGCGCCTTCTGCAAGGCATGGACTCGTACCGCTACGCCTACGACCAGGTGAAGGCGCAGGGCGCGGCGGCGAACCCGATCCACACGCGCACGGACGTCAAAGACTGGGTGCGGATCGCGCCGCCGTCGTTTGAGGACCAGCGTGAGGCGTGGCGGACGTTCGTCGTCGGCTGGGCCTCCGCCGTCATTTCTGAGGAGCAGGAGTCGCGGTACACCAGCGTCGGCACGCGGGTCGAGACGCGCTTCGTCGCCAACTATGTGGACAAGTTCGGGATGCCCAAGAGCGACGCCCTGGGTGGGTTCAACACTGTGGAAACGCCGATCGCCGGCTTCAAGGCCGAGGCGGGCAACGCAGACCGGCCCCCGCTGGAAGCGCGGGACATCATCCAGCGGCTGTGCGACGACCGGCGGATGCAGGCGCAGATCGCGGCGGCGATTGACGAGCGCCTGCGAGGCGAGGGCGTGAGGGCGCTGGGGGACCGACTGGTGGCCCACGCCAACAAGCAAAAGGCGGCTTGGACGCCGGGGTTTTACAATGCCTATTACAAGGTGCTGACGAACTACTTCGAGGAGATCAACTACGCCGGGATAGGGAACCCCCTAACCCCCAATGCTGGGGGGACCGGAGGGGTAGCCCTGCCTGCTGTGATTGCTAATCTGGCTCCCCCAGCATTGGGGGCGGGGGGGGCCGCCGTACCCGCCATCATCGGCAATGGGAACGGCCAGACCGCCGTGGCCGCCGCGCCGCCCTCCACACGAACGCTCAAGGAGCGGCTGGCATCGCTGAAGGAGCTGCTGGACGAGGGGCTGGTCACGCAGGAGGAGTTCGACGCGCGGCGCAAGGAGATACTGGCGGAGGTGTGACTTTAGAAGAATCCACCCCAGCCTTTCGGTGTTGGGGACATGATCGTTGGGAACATACTCCGGGGCCGTGCGGCGCGTGCGGTTGAAGGGGAAAGGGACGCAAGGGATGACATTAACACTCAATCGCGAAACCGAGGCCCGCCTGCGGCTCGTGGCGGAAGGGCGCGGGCTGGACCCGCAGCAGCTTCACGAGGACCTGCTGCGGCAGGCGCTGGCCGAGGCCGAAGCCGAGCAGGAGAAGGAACAGCGGGAAACGCTGGCCGGGCTGGACGAAAGCGTTGAGGCGTTCGCGGCAGGGCGCTGGATCACTCCGGATGAACTCGACCAGCGGCTGACGGCACGGGCGGCGACAGCTCGACAATCCGGGACGGCCCGACCATGATGGGTTCGGGAGAAGAGGAAGAAGGCGAGCCGCCGGTTTATGCGGTCCGCCTCTCGCAGCCGGCCGCCGCGCAGGCCGACGCCGTGTTCGAGCGGCTGATCGAGACGGCCGGCGTGGACGCGGCGGAAGATTGGCAGGAGGGACTGCGGGCGGCGTGGGGGTCTCTAGCGACGCTCCCTCACCGTTGCGCAGTCGCTCCCGAGAACCGACCGTTTCAAAAGAAGCATCCAGGGCCGCCCCTGCGCGTGTTGCTGTACCGGCGCGGACGTAGTGCCTGGCGTCTCCTGTTCACGGCACACGCGGCGACGGACGACGACCCGCCGCTCGTGCGGGTGCATCAGATCCGGCACGGCGCGCAGAAACCGCTGAGGGAGTGGCCCGCTGAGGGCAAGGAATGAAACGATTAGGAGCTACCGTGAGACGAAGTCTGTCCCCATGGCCTAAAATAGCGCTCGCCGCCCTCGGCCTGGCCCTGCCCGGAGCGGCGGGGGCGGAAGGGTCCGCGCCGCCCCCGCCGCCGCCTGCCCCGCCGAGTGTGCCCGCCCCGCTCAACCTGCTGACGCAGCACAACGACAACGCGCGGACGGGGGCCAACCTGCGGGAAACGATCCTCAACACGTCCAACGTCAACGCCAAGACCTTCGGCAAGCTGTGGACGCGGGACGTGGATGGCTACTTGTACGCGCAGCCGCTTTACGTCCAGAACCTGCGAATCCCCGGCAAGGGGCTGCACAACGTCATTTTCCTGGCGACCGCCCACAACAGCGTCTATGCCTTCGATGCCGATGACCCCAAAGCCGCCGACCCGCTGTGGAAGATCAATCTCGGCCCGTCCGTCCCCGCCGCCGAAGTTTATACGACCCGCTGGACCGACATGCGGGTGGAGATCGGCATCACCAGCACGCCCGTCATTGACCTGACGAACAAGGCCATTTATGTCGAGGCCAAGACGAAGGAAGGCGGCACGTATGTGCAGCGCCTCCATGCGCTGGATATCGCCACGGGCAAGGAGCGGGCGGGCAGCCCCGTCGTCATCAAGGCCAGCGTGGCGGGCACAGGCGAGGGCAGCGCGAACGGGCGCGTCGTCTTCAACCCCGTCAAGCACTTGCAGCGGGCCAGCCTGCTCCTGGCAGGCGGCGTCGTTTATCTCGGCTTCGGGTCGCACGCCGATGACCCGCCGTTCCACGGCTGGATTCTGGGCTATGACGCGAAGACATTGGGCCGCGTGTGCATCTTCAACGTCACGCCCAACGGCACGGAAGGCTCGGTCTGGCAGGCGGGGATGGGGCTGGCCGCCGACGCCGCCGGCAACATCTACGCGATGACCGGCAACGGGACGTTTGACGCCGACACGGGCGGCACGGACTACGGCAACAGCCTGCTGAAGCTGCGGCCCAAGTCGGGCACGCTGGCCGTCGTGGACTACTTCACGCCCTACAACCAGGCCCAGCTGAACATCCACGACACCGACCTGGGCGCCTCCGGTCCCCTGCTCGTGCCCGGCACGACGCTGGTCATGGGCGGCGGCAAGAACGGCTGGCTGTACCTGACCCACCGGGACAACCTGGGGAAGTTCCACCAGGGCGCGGACAGCCAGATCACGCAGACCTTCCAGATGACGCCGGGCAACATCCACGGTGCCCCCGTCTACTGGAACGGCCCCGGCGGCCCGATGGTCTACATCTGGCCCGAGTACGACCATCTCAAGGCGATGAAATTCGACGGCGGCAAGCTGATCGAGGCGCCCGCCTCGCAGTCCGAGGTGGTTGTCCCGGACGGGATGCCCGGCGGCTTCCTGTCGGTCTCCGCCGACGGCGGCAAGGCCGGCACGGGCATCGTGTGGTCGTCCACGCCGTTTGATGCCAACGCCAACTGGGAAACGGTGCCGGGCATCGTCCGCGCTTATGACGCCTCGGATTTGAGCCATCTTCTGTGGGACTCGAGGCAGAACGCGGGCCGGGACGATGTCGGCATGTTCGCCAAGTTCTGCCCGCCCACTGTGGTCAACGGCAAGGTGTACCTGTCCACCTTCTCCAACCAGTTGCAAGTGTACGGCCTGCTGAACCTCCTGCCCGCCATCCAGAAGGCCGGCGCGGGGTCGGCCAGCGTGACTGTCACCTACCAAAAACCTGTGGACCCGAAGACGGCGACCCTGCCCGCGAACTACGCCCTGGACTACGGCGCGCGCGTCCTGCGGGCGACCCTGGGCGCGGACGGCAAAACGGTGACGCTGGCGACAACGCCGCTCAAGCCCGGCCTGACCTACACCCTGACGGCGGGCGGCGTCCGCGACGCCGCCCACCCCGCGCTCGCCCTGCCCCCCGCCACCCACGCCTGGCTCCAACCCGTCCCCACGACAGCAAGCCGCTGACGGCTTGTTTTTGCGCCAGTGACAGTTACAGTTTCATTTACCCTAGGGAGTAAATGAAACTGTAACTACGGCCCCGCGATTTAGGGAATAGGATCGCCCCCGGCCCCGACGCGCTAGTGCGAGTAGGTGTAGTAGGTGTGGACGTGACGGACGAGGTGCGTCCCCTTGACCGCCTTTTTGGCCGTCGTCTTGGTCACGGTCTTGACCGTCGCTCGGGGAGCCTTGTGGTAGTAGCGGGTGCGGCTGTCCAGGCGGACGCCAAGCTCGGTCCCTGGCGCAAGATCCACATCATGGACCTGCTGGGGGCTTTTCAGGACCGACCCCGCGCCGTAGCCCGCCAGGCCGCCGAGGAGGATGTCCTCGATCTTGATCTTCTTGTCGCCCGTCAGCAGGCCGACCAGCAGGCCCGCTCCGGCGCCATACCCAGCGTAGGTCAGCCGGTTGTCTTTGCTGGTGTTCTTGGCGACCAGAACGCCGTCGGCGCGCGTGGTGAGGTTTTTGCTGTCCAGGCTGGCGGGAGAGCCGGTGATGGAAACGGTGCGGCCGTCGGACAGGCGCAGCCGGGTGAAGGCCAGGTCCAGCGTGCCGGGCGCGTCCCCCGATTGGGGGGTCACATGGCGCACGACGCCTGTCACCGTCGCCCCGTGCATGATGCTGTTATAGGCTTCCTTGCTGTCGTCCACGGCGGCGGTGAAGGCTTCCCCTTCCTGAGACTGGTTCGAGGAAAGCTCGGTGCTCAGTTTGACCGGGATTACGGTGCCGGGATAAAGGTCTACCTGGCCGCCGCTGTTCGTCTGCGCGCGTCCGACCGGCGCGCTCGCGCCGAGGAGGACGGCGGCGAGGGCGGCGATGCCCAGCGCGCCGCGCCGGTTGTGGTTTATGCTCTTTTGTGCGTTCATCATGGGTCTTGCTCCTTTTCCGTTACAAGGCGCTTGACCGGCATTGCGGCGGGATTGTTCCAGGCAGGCCCGCAGGCCCAAATCATTTCCCCCGCATCGCCGCCAGTCGCCGGCCCGGCGCAGCCAGGTTTTCCGCACGAACGCGCGTCACCAAATCCCATTTCGGCGTGTCCGTCACGTCCACCAGGCCGAAGGCGTAATGCTCGCCATAAACGAGATCGGAGCCGTGGCCCGGCCCGCGCCCCGTGACAGGTTCGTCGCGGTACTGGAACCAGCAGACGCCCACGCAGGCGGGGTTGCGGGCGGCCTCGCCCACCCAGCGCCCATACTGACGGCCCGCGTCGGCGTCGTCCGTGGCACGGGCGTTGCCGTAGACGCCGAAGCCGCGCGCGGCGTTGTAGGTGGGCGGGAAGGAGAACTCGCCGCACAGCGCGGGCTTGCCCGTCTCGCGCAGCAGCCGGGCGAAGTCCGGGGCGGCGAAGGGCTGGCTGTAGTTGTCGTAGCCGACGACATCGCAGTGGCGGGCGATCAGGCGCCAGTCCTCGTCGTTGACCCACCAGCCGATGGCGATCCAGAAGCCAAGGTAAAGGTGGTTCGGGTCTAGGGTCTTGACCGTGCGATACAGGAAGTCGTAGTAGCGGTCGGCATAGAAGCGGCGCAGATGCTCTAGATCGGCATCGGTGAACTTCGCCGGGTCGCTCTCCGACAGGTGCGCGCGGGCCTCATCCAGCAGCGCGCGCCGGGCGGGGACAGTGTCCGGCATCGCCAGGATGCCCTTGATCTCCGCCGGGGTGATGATCTCGTCGTACTCGTTGCCGATGGACCAGCCGACGACGGCGGGGTCGGCCCGGCGCGGCGCGATGGCTCCTTCCAGCTTCGTTCGGATCGCGGCTTGGATGGCCGGGTCGAAGATGTCCGGGCGCCGGGCGACTTTCGGGACGCCGTCCACGTGCAGAACGGGAATGTCCGGGACGCCCGGCAGCGGATCGCACCACTTGCCCAGGCCGCTGAAGCCCCAGGACTGGAGGCAGCGGGCGGTGCGGGCCTTCTCCAATGCCTGCCAGTCCGGCCCGTACTTGCGGGCCATGTTGACCGAATGCGGCGCGAAGTAGTCCGTGTCGCCGCCCTCGCCCCAGGCATTCTTGCCCCAGGCCGCCGCCGTGTCTCCCGCGCGGGGCGGCAGAGACTGCCAGAGCCATTCGCGGCCCGTCGTCGGCGTCTTGTCCCAGGCCAGGGCCGGGGCGCTACACAGCCCGGTGTAAAAGCAGGGATTGCCCAAGGGCGTCACAAGCCACCAATAGCCGTTTTTTTTGACCGTGTGATAGTAGCCCGTCCCCGTCTCATGCCAGCCCGCCCGCGCGTCGCCGCCCCAGCGGTCAAGGCCGCTGGGCGTTCCCCAGGCCGCCGTCCGCCGCGCCTCATCCGCCGCCGTGGCGGTCAATTGGGCATCGCTCGTGACTTTGCCGGAATAACGGGCGGCGAGCGGCTGCCCGTACTTGTCCACAAAAGGGGCCAGTGGGCGCAGGTCGGTTGGGCGCGGAACGATGCGAAAACTCGCGTCAATCGTCAGCGTCCGGGCCGGGTCCGGCTTGAACGGGACTTCGGCGGGCGCCTGCGGGTCGAAGAGCGTCAGCGCGGGCGGCAGCGTCGTCAGGTCGGTGACCGGAACCCTCAGCGGCTTGCCTCCTCCCAATGTGAGCGCGCAGGACTTTTCGAGCAGCAGGTACTCGGCAGGCGCGCCGGCCCAATCGGGGATCAGCCCTGCCGTCAGCGCCTCGCCGGGGTCCGGCAGCAGCGTCTGGGCCGCCTCTTTGATCTTTTGCCCGTCCAGCCACAATTCGGCATGGCCGGGCGCAATGACGGCGCGGGCATGGTAGTCATGGCTGTACCGCCAGACCGGCGTGTCGTCCAAGAAAAGCCAGCGCTTGCCGTCCGCGACACCGAGGATCAGCCGCAGGGTCGTCAGCTTGGGCGGCGTCCCGTCCGGCGCGTGGTTCTCGAAGTCTAGGTAGAAGCCGCGCTTGCCGCCGAAGTCGGATTGGGACGCCAGCAGCAGCCGGTTCTCGCCGGCCACAGCCCGCAGGGCGGGCAGGAACAAGGCGAGAAAGAGCAGGATGGGGATCAAGGGCTTGGGCGTGGGATTTGGCATGGCGGGTACTCCGAAGTGACGGGGATAGTATAGCACACAAGCCTTGTCAAGAGGCCCCCGGCACTGGAAGTGCCGGTCTACTCTGCGTCCAAGTCGCTTCGCGACTGAGGAGAGGGCGCGATGAAGCAGAGGGCGCGATGAATCGCGCCCCTACATTGGCTTGTCTTCAGTGCCGGAGGCACTTCCATTCCAGAGTAGACCGGCACTTCCAGTGCCGGGGGCCTCTTGACTTCCCCTCCCACCTCTGCTATAATAGCCAAATCCACAAACTACTTTGTGAAATAAAGCGACAAGCCGGGTATAACATTGACAGACGAAACCCGACTAGGTATTATTTACGCTTGCCATACGCCCATACCTCCTCCCCGTTTCCCGGATGGAACTGCTCAGAAAGAAGTGCCCCGCATGGAGAGCCAACCCGCGCCGCCCGACGCTCGTTTTCTAAACGAAATCAACAGCCCGGATGACATCAAGCGCCTGTCCCCGGACGAGATGCACGCGCTGGCGCAGGAGATACGCATCTATTTGACCGAAACCGTCGCCAAGACCGGCGGCCACCTCGCGCCCTCGCTGGGCGTCGTCGAGTTGACCCTGGCCCTGCACAAAGTCTACGACATCCCGCGCGACAAATTGATCTGGGACGTCGGCCACCAGGGGTATGTCCACAAGATACTCACAGGCCGGCGTGAGCAGCTCCCGACGATCCGGCAGCACGGCGGGCTTTCCGGGTTTCTGCGCATTGACGAGTCCCCTTACGACCTGTACGGGGCGGGCCATGCGTCCACCTCGATCTCGGCGGCGATGGGGTTCGCCAAGGCGCGGGACTTCCGGGGCGGCAAGTCGTCCGTGCTCGCCCTGATCGGCGACGGCGCGCTGACGGGCGGGATGGCGCTGGAAGGCTTGAACAACGCCGCCGACGACGGCACGGACATCACCATCGTCCTCAACGACAACGAGATGTCCATCGCCGAGAACGTCGGCGCGCTGGCCTCCTACCTCGCCAAGCTGCGCATGGAGCCGCTCTATCAGGCGGGAGAAAACACGGCCAAGCGGGTGATCGCGGGCCTGCCCGTCGGCAGCCGGATCATGAAGAAAGCCGCCGTTGCCGCCAAGCACACGGCGACCCACTTCGCGACGCCCGCCCACACAGGCCTGCTGTTCGAGGAGATGGGTTTCACCTACATCGGCCCGATTGACGGCCACAACCTGGACAACCTCATCAATGTCTTCGGCCACGTCAAGCGCCTCAAAGGCCCCGTCCTGGTCCATGTCCTGACCGTCAAGGGCAAGGGCATCCCCTACGCCGAGGCGAACGCGCGGACGTATCACGGCCTGGGCAAGTTCAGCCCGGACGACGGCCGGACCGAGCCGAAGGCGCCCGGCGTCACCTATACCGATGCCTTTGTCGAAACCCTGAACGACCTGGCCGAGACCGACGACAAGATCATCGGCATCACGGCGGCCATGCCGGACGGGACGGGGCTGAACAAGTTCGCCAAGCTGCACCCCGAGCGCTTCTTCGACGTGGGTATCGCCGAGCAGCACGCGGTGGTTTTCGCGGCGGGCCTGGCCGCCGAGGGCTTCAAGCCCGTAGCGGCGATCTACTCGACCTTCTTGCAGCGCGCCTACGACCCGATCATCCACGACGTCGCCTTGCAGCGCCTGCCCGTGCGCTTCTTCCTGGACCGCGCGGGCCTGGTCGGCGACGACGGCGGGACGCACCACGGCGTCTTTGATCTGGCCTACCTGCGCTGCGTCCCCCATTTAGTGGTGATGGCGCCGAAGGACACCGACGAGCTGCGGGCCATGACCCGCTTCGCCCTGGCCTACGAAGCCGGCCCGGTCGCCGTCCGCTACCCGCGCGGCGGGCAGGACGCGCTGGCCCCCCCCGCCCCCAATAATGGGGGAGCTATCCAGTTGGGCCGCTCCGAGGTGATGCGCGAGGGCGGCGATGTGGCCCTGATCGCCCTGGGCGCGGGAGTCAAAATCGCCCTGGACGCGGCGGACAAACTGGCCGCGTCCGGCGTCCATGCCACCGTCGTCAACGCCCGCTTCTGCAAGCCGCTGGACGCCGAAACCATCCTCGCCGCCGCGCGCCGCTGCGGCGCGGTCGTCACGATCGAGGACGGCGTCACCTCCGGCGGCTTCGGCTCCGCCGTCCTGGAACTGCTGGCCGCAAACGGCGTTCCGGTCCCGGCGACACTGGTCGGCCTGCCGGACGACTTCATCGAGCACGGCCCCGTCCCCACCCTGCGCGCCCTCGCGGGCCTGACGGCGGACGAGGTCGCCCGCAAGGCGCTGGCGCAGATGCCGTCACGTCCCATGACATGGACGAACGGCAGCGGGAACGGCAAGGGCGCCCTCGTCCTGGACAGGATGCCGGCGGGAGCCTTGTCGTAGTGGCGCGCAAGATCAGGAAGGCCCCCCCCGCCCCTGTTCATGGCGGAGGAGCAGGAAGAAGATGGGCCGGGTATGTGGCCGTAGGCATCGCCTGCGCCGCGCTCGGCTCCGGGGGCACCTACCTGGCCCTGCGGCCCGCGCTGGCGCAGGCGGGGTCGAGCCGCGCCGTCACCGCCCAGGCCGCTCAGGACCTGGGCAACTGGTACGAAGACCACGGCCAGTGGCCGCAGGCTGCCGCCTCCTACACCCAGGCCATTGCGGGCGGCCGAGACAACCCCGACATCCGCACCGACCTGGGCGTCGCCTACTTCAAGTCCTCCCAGCCCCAAAAAGCGCTCGAACAATACACCCTTGCCCAGCGCCAGAACCCCGCCCACGAGAACAGCCTGTTCAACGAAGCCAGCGCCTACGCCGTGCTGGGCGACAGCGCGCGGGCCATTTCCATCTGGCAACAGTACCTTCAGCGCTTCCCCCAGGGCCAGCACGTCGCCGATGCCCGCAACTTCATCGCCCAAGTCCAGGCGCACGGCCCCGCGCCCACGCCGGCGGCGAAGCCATAATCCACCGTTCCCTTCCGCTCACCGGTCATATCGCAGGCCGCTGCCGGCAACTAGGAGGCTCTGCGCCAGAGGAGGACTCGCAGCATCGGGGCGCTGCCGCTTGACTCCCGACACTCGGCAGGGAAAATGTGATATAATAGAGTGATAATCATGCAGGCGTGAGGAGAGAACCAATGGCATACGACGAGCAGGAAGACGACCAGCAGGGCGAATATCAGGGGGACGCGACGCAGGCGATGGCGCAGGCCGACCCGGAGGCGCAGGACGCGCACAAGGACATGTTGAGCGAGGCGCTGGGGCATCTCGGCGGGCAGGGCGTGGACGTGCAGGGCCTGCTGGGGCAGGCGGGGGTGGGTACGACGGACCCGAGCCAAATGTCGCACGGCGATCTGGTCAGCACGACGCTGGCCCTGGCGCGGTCGCACCCCGAAGTGATGCAGATGGTCGCCAGCCGGTTCCCCGCCGCGCAGGGGCTGCTCGGCTCCGTGCTGGGCGGCGGCGCGGCCCAAGGCGCCGAGGGTCAGGCCGGCGGGGGCGGGATGCTGGGCGGGATGCTGGGGCGGTTTGGACTCTAAGACACCATGCAGACATTGATCGTGACGGGCGGCGCGGGCTTCATCGGCTCCCACTTCGTCCGCTATCTCCTCGGCAAGTACCCCGACTACCGGGTCATCGTCCTGGATGCGCTGACCTACGCGGGCAATCGGGACAATCTGGCCGACGTCTGGGCCAACCCGAACTTCACCTTTGTTCAAGGCGACATCAACGACGCGCCCCTCGTCGAGAACCTGGCCCAGAACGCGCAGGCCATCGTCAACTTCGCTGCCGAGAGCCACAACGACCGTGCCATCCTGAATCCCGAGGCAGCCGTCCGCGCCAATTTCAACGGCGTCTGCGTCCTGCTGGAAGCCGCGCGCAAGTTCAAACATGAGCGGTTCCATCAGGTGAGCACGGATGAGTCGTATGGCACGACGGACGGCGTCTTCCGCGAGGGCGACCCGCTGGAGCCGAACCAGCCTTATTCGGCGGCCAAGGCCGGCGGCGAGCTGATGGTGCGGGCCTATCACCAGACATTCGGGCTGCCGACGATTGTGACGCGCGGGTCGAACACGTTCGGCTCGCACCATTATCCCGAGAAACTCATCCCGCTGTTCATCACCAACCTCATAGACGACATACCCGTGCCGGTTTATGGGGACGGGCAGCAGGTGCGGGACTGGCTGTACGTCCTGGAACACTGCCGGGGCATAGACATCGCGCTCCATCAGGGGACGCCGGGAGAGGTCTACAACGTCGGCGGCGAGAACGACCGGCCCAACATGGAGATCGTCCGGCTGCTGCTCCAGGCCCTGGACAAGCCCGAATCGCTGATCCACTATGTCAAGGACCGGCCCGGCCATGACCGGCGCTACTCGCTGGACTGCGCGAAGCTCCGGGCGCTGGGCTACGCCCCCCACCCGGACCGGTTCGAGGAACGCCTGCGGGAGACGGTAGCGTGGTATCAGGCAAACGAGGGCTGGTGGCGCGCGATCAAGGAAAGAGGGCAGGAGTATCAACAGTTCATGCACCAATGGTATGCCGAGCGCCAGTGACTCTCTCGCCCCTGAGTCGAGGGAGGCTTTTCCGCGCGTCCTGTTCCTCGCCAGCACGAACAGCCAGGGGGGGATCGAGCGGCATTCGGTGGAACTGGCCGCCGCGCTCCGGGCGCGCGGCGTCCTGCTCTCTTTCGCCTGCCCGCCGGGCAGCTACCTTGCCGCCTGGTGCCGCGAACGCGGCATCCCCACCCAGCCGTTCAGTGTTCGCAACAGCGGCGACCTGGACGCGGCGGGGCGTCTAGCCCGGCTCATCCGCTCACACGCCATCGGCATCGTCCATGCCCACTCGCGCCGGGATTATGTAGTCGCCGTGCTGGGCGCAGCCCTGGCCCGCCGGGCGAGACTGATCCTCCACGCTCACATGGTCCGGCCTCTGGGCGACCCGCCGTACCTCGCGGGCCGGTTCTTCGCCTGGGGCGCGGACGCCGTGGTCGCCGTCTCGGAAGCAGTCCGCACACGGCTGTACAGTGAGCATGGCTTCTCACCCTCTTTCGTGCGTCTCATCCACAACGGCGTCAACTTGGGCGACTTCGCCGCGCCCGGCTCGCCCGAAGCCTCAGCGCAGCGCCGGGAAGCGCGGCGGGCGTGGGACATCCCCGACGATGCGCCCGTGCTGGGGATGATCGGACGATTGGACGCGAAGGGGCAGAGCGACCTGCTCGCCGTTGCCCCGGCACTCGCTTCGAAGCACCCTTCCCTGCGCCTCGTCTTCATCGGCAGCGAGGGGCAGCCGGGGGACGGGGCGCGGCTGACGGCCCAGGCGGAGGCGGCGGGACTGGCCGGCCGCCTCCTCTTCACCGGTCCGCGCGAGGACGTTCCCGTCCTCCTGCCCGGCCTGGACGCGCTGGTCCACTTGCCGCGCGACGAGTCGTTCGGGCTGGCCCTGGCCGAAGCGATGGCGGCGGGCCTGCCCACCGCCGCGACAGCCATCGGGGGCTGCCGCGAGGTCGTGCGGGACGGCGTGACGGGCCTGCTCGTGCCGCCCGGCGACGCGCCCGCCTTGACCGAGGCGCTGGGGTGGCTGCTGGACCCCATGGAAGGCCCCGCCCGCCGTGCGGCTCTGGGCGAGGCTGGGCGGCGCATCGTCGCCGAAAGCTTCTCGCGCGAGCGCCAGCTTGACCGGCTGCAAGCGCTCTACCAGGAGATTTGCCCCACCCCCGCCGAGGAACGGACATGACAACGGCCGCCTATGACGCCATCGCGGAGTGCAAGGTAAAAGCAGATGACCAACGACAAGCGGCTTATTCCTGAACTTGATGATGAAGTCAACATGGGGCATCTGGAAAACGTCCGCCAACTGTTACAGCAAGGGGCGGATGTTAATGGCAGAAACGCCCTCGACGATACCCCTCTGCTCGCGGCGGCGCACACGGGGCAGGCCGACATGGTGCGCCTCCTGCTTAAGTTCGGCGCGGACCGAGCGGCAACCAGTTTCATTTATGGCAAAACCGCGTCACAATGGGCCTACGAACTAGGCTATGAGTCTGCGATACAAGCCTTCGCGGAATGGGACGCGGAAACGTCACGGGGATGAACTCCGATGATCTGCTCTTCCGTCCCCTGGACGGTGGGCACTTCCAAGCCTCGGATTTCAATCCGTGGCGACGGGTATGCTATACTTGCGTCAGGGGAGGGAAGAAAACGATGTCACTCACCGCTCCGCAAACGCCGCCGGAAGCCGAGAAGCGGCGCGCGCTGGTGGAAGAGCTATACCATGTGCCGGAGAACGGCAAGGCGGAGATTATCCACGGAAGGGTGGTACGCATGAGTCCGACAGGAGCCAAACCAGGCCGCACGGCCTTCAGAATTGCTTCGAGCCTCTCGCAATATGAGGAGCAGCAAAGCCAGACAGAGGAGGGCGTCGGCTACGCCTTCGGCGACAACGTCGGCTTCCTCGTCCGCCTGCCGAACCGCGACTCGTTCAGCCCCGACGCGGCCTGGTACACTGGCCCGATGGGCGAGGATGAGATGGATTTTCTGCCCGTCGCCCCGGCCTTTGCCGTCGAGGTCCGCAGCAAGGGCGATTATGGCCCGAAGGCCGAGCGGGCGATCGCCGAGAAAATCCGGGACTATTTTGCGGCGGGCACACTGGTCGTCTGGGATGTGGACACGCGGGGCGCAGACGTTGTGCGGGTCCACCGTGCCGCGTCCCCGGATGCGCCGACGGTTTATCGGCGCGGCGAGATCGCCGAGGCCGAGCCAGCGGTTCCGGGCTGGACGATGTCCGTAGATGATCTGTTTCCACGGGGCTGAACCCCCGTGCTTTAGAAGTGCAAGCCCCCGCCTACGCGGGCGAAAGATCAAATCAATCCAGAGGGCAGGGGCAAGCCCTGCCCCTACTCTTCATGCCCGCGAAGGCGGGGAGTTGCTTTCTTAAAGCACGGGGGTTCAGCCCCGTGGCTCCCGGACTCCATCCCAACGGCCCGACAGATACGCTATGCCTAACCCCTGGACGCCCGTTCCCATCTTGATGTACCACGCCGTCGAGGGTGCCCTGCGGCCCCCGAAGTACAAGCACTTTTATGTCCTCGCCGATGAGTTCGCCGGGCAGATGCGGATGCTGAAGAGGGCGGGCTACACGCCCATCACCTTTGAGGCGCTGGCCGCCGCCCGCGCGGGGACGGCGGCGCTGCCGCCGAAGCCCGTCCTGCTGACGTTCGATGATGGGTACGCCAACCTCAGAACGAACGTCCACCCCTTGCTGAAGGAGTTGGGTTTTCCGTACACGGTCTTTCTGGTGTCCCAGCGAGTTGGCAAAACGAACGATTGGGTGATTGCCGAAGGTTATGAGGCGACGCCGCTGCTGACGTGGGAAGACATCACCGAGATGCAGGCAGATGGAGGAGTTGTCTTCGAGGCGCACACGGCGACGCACCCGAAGCTGGCGGAGATCGGCCCCGCCGAGGCGCGACGCGAGATGGCGGACAGCAAGGACGCGCTGGAGCAGAGACTGGGGAGGCCGATCACGACGTTGTGTTACCCCTACGGCAGCGTCAGCGAGGCCGTGCAGGACATGGCGGGCGAATCGGGGTATACCCAGGCGGTGACGACCGAGTTCGGGCGCGTCCGGGCGGACGACTCGCCCCTGCGCCTGCCCCGGATCAGCGTCTACCATGTCCCGCCGGTCTCGCTGACCTACGGCCTCGGGCCGCTCAACTTCCGCTGGCGGCTCGAAGCGCGAAAGGACGGGCGCCCGTGAAATCGTCTTCCAAAGCCTTGCTCTGGGTTGCCGCCCTGCTCGGCTTGATCGTGGCCGGCGTGGTCCTCCTGCGCGCGCCGAATGTGCCGGATCAGGTCCAGATCGCCGACCAACTCGAAGCCGCCCGCGCGGCGGGGGAGGCGCACGACGTGAACGGCGTCATGCGTATCATCTCGGAGCACTATCACGACCCGAACGTCCCCAGCCCAGTCCAGCTCCGCTTCCTGCTGAACAAAGTCCAGGGCAACAATCCAGTGACGATCACGCAGTCCCTCCCCGTCATCAGCGTGCAGGGCGACATGGCGACCTCCACCAGCCACCTGCGGATTGTTTCGGCAGTGGACAACCGGGTCATCTACGACCATGACGTGACGGCCCAATGGGCGCGCGAGGACGGAAACAGGCTGGGCGTGATCCCGACAAAGGTCTGGCGCGTGGTGAATGCGGACTACGGCAGCTTTTTCGGGGACTGAGCCTGCTTGGAAAACAGGAACCGGCACTGGAAGTGCCGGTCTACTCGGAGTGAAAGTCGCTCCGCGACTGAGGACAAGCATCCGGGGGCGTGTCTTCAGTGCCGGAGGCACTTCCACGTTGAGTAGGCCGGCACTTCCAGTGCCGGTTCCCTCTTCACTGTGTCCGCTTTCTGTCCCTTTCCCCCTTACGGCGCTTCCACCATCTCCACGTCATCCACCCAGACCTTCGGCTGATGCCCCGCCGCCTGCGTCACCAGTGACAGCGAGACGGTCGCCGCCGTCGCCCCCTCCGGCGCCGCATACGGCACGGCCACGCTGTAGTAGTTGAAGCGCGCGTCGGTCAGCGTCTTCCAGCCCTCGGGGTCCGCCTGCTCGTTGGCGACCCAGACCGCGCCGCCGGGCCGCCCCGGCGGGACGCGCCAGGAGACCCAGACCTCCAGCGCGGCATAGCCCCGGCCCGGACCCGGCTCCTTCTTTTCGGGGGCAAGGCCCTCGGCGCGGAAGTGCAGGCGCAGCCGGTAACGCTTCCCGCCCGTGATGGGGACGGTCTGGCTCACGTTGACGCCCCCGCCGCCCTGCCCGCCGTTCGCCGCCTTTTGGAAGTCTTCGTACTTCGGGAGCGCGTAGGCTTCGGGCGGGTAAGAGACGGGCGTCGTCTGCTCCAGCAGCAGCGACTGCGTCCCGCTGTGCGCCCCGCCGGGGACGAGTCGGGCCGCCGCGCCATTCCGCTGCTCGCCGATGGCCCAGCCCCCTTCGGGATTGGAGGCGAGGGACGTTTCAAAGCCGCCGTTGTCCAGCAGGTTCGGTCCCAGCGGCAGTTCCAGCGGCCCCCAGTTGCCCGGCTGGAGCGTGGCTTCCGTTGTCAGGTCGGCGGTGATCGCGGTGTCGTGGTTGTAGTGGTAGAGCCGTAAAGATCGGCTGCGCCCCGTCTCGTCGGCGTAGACCACGCCGACATCGCCGCGCAGATCATCCGTGCGAGCCTGGTCCAGCCCCAGGTCGGCCAGCGGCACGGCGGCTTCCAGCGTGTAGGAGCGTGTGCCGCGCTTGAAGGCGACACGGGCGTCGGGCAGTTGGACGATTTTGTCTATCCGGGCGGCCATGAGCAGCACGGGCGTCTGGGTTCCCGGCACGACCGGGCGGTACAGGACGGCGACCGGCTTGCCGCCGTACACGCCGAGCAGCAGGCGCTCGTCGCCCTCCGCGGGGGCGTAATAGACGCCGGGCCGCGTGGACAGCATCAGGTCTACGCAATCGCCCGTGATGAACAGCGTCTGCCAGTTTGTGCCTTTGTTGACCAGAGAAGCGCCTCGGACGTCGTAGGCCAGATACAGGTTCCGGGCATCCCGCGCCAGCGTGATGCGGGCCGTGCGGCCATTGCTCCCATTGAGGGCAACGCCTGCGGCCATGTCCCAATCGGCTAAGTCGCCGTCAATCGCGGGCGGCTTGGGCGCCCAGGCGACGTGCAGAATGGGCGGCGGCGCGGCGGGTTTTGGCGGGGGCGCGGCCCGCGCCGCGGCGGCTGCCTGCACGTCCGCCGCCGTCAGCCTCAGCGTTCCCCCGAAGCGCCCGCCGGTCAGCCCGGTGATTCGCAGCAGGTGGTAGGCATCGTTCGCGCCGTTGATGAGTTCGGGCGTGCCGTCCGGCGACTGGTAGGCGTACCGGTAGGACTCGTCCCACTTCGCCGCCGGCCCCAGGCGCGTGTCTTCCAAGAGGGTCCCGACGTACAAACCATCCGTGGTCAGCAGGTACGGGCGGTAGTTGCCGTGCCACAGCCAGGTCGCAACCACAGGCCCCAGGCCGGGAACGGTGAACTCGCCGATGACGTTATCGGCCAGCACGTCTTCCCTCCCCTGCTTGGATGGTGGGACGCGCGGGATGCTCCAAAGTTCATGGCCGTCCCGGTCGAAGCAGGCCAGGGCATCGTGGCCGGGGGCGTTGTACTCGTACCCGTAAGAGACGAGCAGCTTATCGTCGTTGGTAACATACAGCCCGCTGATGTTGCCCGGCTCGTCCGTCAGCAGCACGCGATGCGCCCCTTTGATGTCGTAGATCGGCGCCCCGCCCGGCGTCCACCCGGACACGTCCACGCGGTAAACGACTTCCTTGTCCCTGGTGAAGCCGGCGAAGGTGACGCTGCCGTCCGGGCCGACGGCCGCACCCCAGCCCAGCGACCATTCGGCCTGCTTGCCCTCAGCCAGCGGGTCAAAGCGGCTGACAGTGGGCGCCCAGTGCATCTCGCCCGGCTGGACCAGGCCGTCACCGTCCGTGTCCGTCCAGGAAAAGTTGTCCCCGGAGTGGCCGCGAAAGAAGTCGGGATACCAGTTCGGGTACGAGTGGGTGTGCAGGTCGGAGTCCCAGTCCTGCATGACTGTTCCGTCGCCCGCAACCAGGCGGCTCAGGGCGGCGACGGGCTGGAGCCGGTCTCCGTCCCGGCGCAGGACGGTGACGATGCCCCGGTTGCCGACGAGCGCCAGGTACTGCCTGCCGTCGTGCGTGAACGCGCGCGAAACGGGCGCGCCGCCGTTGGCGCTCGGCAGGAACGGCTGGCCGCGGTCCATCCGGCGCAGCGGCGTCGCCACAGGGGTCGCCGTTTTGTGCGCCTCGTCCACGCGCCACAAGACGCCCTCGGCGAAGACGCGCGATGGGTCCTGGGGATCGCGCCAGAACGGCGGAGCGCCGCCATAGGGGGCGGGGCCGAGGTAGTCGCGGACGAACGCGCCCGTCGCGGCGTCCCATACGCTGACCCGGCAGGGGGCATTGTCGTCCTCGGCGACCCACAGCCGGCCCGCGTCGGTGACGGCCAGGCCGCGCGGGACGAGCATCCCGCTGGCGTCCCACGCCCCCACCCAGGGCCGCCCACCCGCTTTGCCGACGGCCCGCAGGAGCTTTCCCGCCGGCGAAAAGACTTTGACCTGGAACGACGTGCCCCAATCGCCGACATAGATATCGCCGCCCGCGTCGGTGGTCACGTCATGCGGGGCGACGAGGTCATGATCAATGAGCGGCGTGACGCGCTTGGTGGCCGGGTCCACGCGCACGACGGACGTGCCGCTGACGGCCAGCAAAACCCCGTCCGGCAGCGCGCGCAGGCCGACGGGCTTGGGGAGGGGGATTTCATCTACCTTTTGGGCCGTGGCGGCGTCCAGCACGAGCAGCTTGTCGTCATAGTTCATCGCGAGGTAGACCCGGCCCGCCGTGGCGGCGACGCCGAGCGCACCCGTGCTTTCCCCAACGTCCGTGCTGAAATAGCGCGGCTGGCCGCCATAGTGGGCGGCGTCGAACGTCTTGTCCCGGCGCATCTCCCACAGCGGCGTCACGGCCTCGCGGTAGGGCCAGGTCGCGACCCGCGTCTGGGGCGCGGCGGCGGAAAAGCGCGCGGGCCGGCCGGTGCGCTTGTCCAGGCAAACCAGGACGGCCCGCTCGATGGCGTTGTGGCCGTTGTAATCGCCGCCCGAAGTCAGTTCCGGCCCCGAATACAGCGCGTACAGGTAGTCGCCGCTGACGGCCAGCGAGACGCAGCGCGGGTAGATGTCCTCCTGAAAGCCCCACTGCCGCCGCCCGTTTTCGTCCACGGCGATGATCGAATAGCCTTTCTCGGAGCCGGGCGCGGCCAGGAAGACCCAGCGGCCGTCGGTGGCTGCCCCCTGTGGGTCCGACTCGTCAGAAAGCCAGTCGCCCCGGTCGTCCGCCGTCGGCCAGGGCGGGCTGCCGGGGTTGCCCAGCGTCATCTGGTAATCCAGCCCGAGCGGCGGGTGGTAAATCGCCTTGATCTGGTAAGAGCCAGCGGGAATGGGCTTCCCATACTGGTCCAGACCGTCCCACTCTTCGGCGCTGCGCCCCGCGCGCCGGTGCTCGCCCCGGACGATCCAGCGCAGCAGATGTCCCGATATGTCGAAGACGCCCAGCGTCAGGCTGCCTTCGGCGGGCATCGTGTAGGCATAAGTCAGCGCCCCGCGCGGCTGAAGCATGGACTCGGCAAAGGCCGTGAACTGCGGCTCCAGCCCGGCCCACCAGGGCTGGAAGGTCGCCTTCCACCTTTCCCCCGCCTGGGGGGCCGTCCGGCCCAGCGCGCGCCAGGGCAGGACGATCTGCTGGACGTAGCCGCCCGGCTCCGGGCGGAACAATTCGCGCGCCCCCTGCTCCAGCAGAAAGGGGTGCGGCAGGTCGCTGCCGTCCGCCGCGAGGGCCGGCTTCCGCGAGGCCGAGTCGTACCAGCCCGCCAAGTTGATCGTGCGCGCGCCGTCGCTCAGTCGGATTTGCAGGCAGTCGCCGCCCGCGAAGCCCATCCGGGCGGACTGCGGCTGGGTGTTGAACGGACCGCCGGGGGCGCGGACACGGGCGGCGAGATACAGAGCGTCATCGTCATATTGAGCAGCGATGCGGGCGCTGTAGCGGCCTCCCAAATAGCCCGGCGCATAGATTGCCTGAGCGAAGGACGCGGCGGGCCAGTCGGCGGGCGTCTGGGGCGGATGCGGCGCGCGGGCGACAGGCAGCGCGCTCACGCCCGAAGCCATCGGCGGCGACAGGACCGCCGGAGGTCGAGGCAAATCCATGAAGACCAGATCGCCCCAGCGCGACGAGTCCGGCAGATAGCCCTCCGGGTGGCCGATCCCATCGGCGGACGTCAGGAAGCTATAGGTCACGGCAGTGTTGTGCCAGCGCACGTCGCCCGGCAGTTCCCGCAGCAGGGCGGCCGTCAGATCGGGCCAAGTCAGGTCCACCATCCAGGGCAGCGCTGTCCCCACCGGCGGCTTTCCCGCGCGCGTGAGCAGCGCCCAGGGGATGCGGATTTCCTGAGTGCCGCCGCGCCCGTCGGCATCAGGCCGGAACACCGAACGCGCGCCCGGCGCCGGCGGACCTGCTCCCTGCCAGGGAAAGGCGAGGCTGACCGTTCGTTCTCCCGCGAAGTGCATGGTCGCCGCCCCGCCCTGCGCGCCGCGGCGCGGCCCCTTCCAGCGGATCGCGACGTATAGCGCCCGCGCGTCGTAGCACAGGCGCAGGGCTGCGGAGTGCTCGGTTTCGCTGAGGGTCCGCAGGGCCGCCCCGCCTCCGGTTTCGACCCGGAACCCGGCGTCCAGATCAACCGGGACATATTTGACCGCATCGCCGCCGGGCCAGTCGCGCAGATCCCCATCAATCGTGATGGGGCCGGCCGCAGGCGGAATTTGGGGGAAGAGCAGCGGGCGGACGCCGCCGGCATGAACGCCCGAAGCGAGCGCGAACAGGGTCATCAGGGTCAACAAACAGACCCGCCGCAGAGGGGACATCATAGGTTTCTTCTCTATAGGTTTCTTCTCTATAGGTTTCTTCTCTCCGGGAAATCGGCGGAAAACGTGTAAGTCCGCTGCCATGAGGAAGTCTCGCCGGGCGGGACGCGGACGGCGACGAACGCCTCCGGGCTGACGACCGAGTCGGTGCCCCACAGCGCAAACGCCATCCAGGGCCGGTCGGTGCATTCGCGGACGCGCAGCCCGCCGCCGGTCAACACCCAGCATGAATCGGCGGCGGCCAATGCCGACGTGCGCCCGTAGAACGCCTCCTGGGGCGTCTGCGCCCAGGTGATCTCGCCCCCGTCCGCCCGCAGCGGCGGCGTCAGCCAGTCTCGGCTCGCCGTCGGGACGGCCAGCCGGTAGCCCGCGCCGACCGGCAGCCCGTCCAGGGACAGGAAGTTGTGGACGTATTCGTGCGTCTCCAGCGGCCGCGTCCCGACGTTCTCCAGTGCGTAGCCGATCCGCAGCGTGTCCCCCTCCACCGCCAGGCGCTTGACCAACTGGGCCGCGTACCCCCGGCACGCGCGCGGCTCGACGGTGAACTCCGCCGCGCCGGTCATCGCGGACGTGCTCATCACGAACGGCGCGATCTCATGCGGCCGGGCGAACTGGTACGGCCCGTCTTCCGGGCGCGTCAGCAGCCCGACGCCCAGCTTGGGGAACGGCTCGCCCGGCGCGGCCTCGTCGTACCCGATGGCCGCGAAGAGGCCGAACTCGTTGTGCAGCCCGACCCCGCCCGTGCCGCCCGGCGGCTCGGCCCCGCAGAACGTGTGCCGTCCGTCCAGCGTCACCTGCGTCACCGTCCCGGTCCAGTCAAAGCGCGAGCCGCGATAGACCGCCCCCGGCTCCGCCACGTCCACCGCCAGCCGCTCGCTGCTCAGTCTCACGCTGCCTCCTCCGTCACCACGCCCGTCGCGGCCCATTCCGCGCCGCGTATCAACGTGGTCTGGAAGCCGGGGTTTTCTAAGGCGATCATTGTGGAGCCTTTGTCCTTGTCTGGGTCGCCGGGCCAGACGTGGCCCAGGATCTGGTGGAAGATGCGGCCCCGGCCATAGGTCAGGGCGATCATCATCGGCTCATCCCGGCCCGTGCCGCCGGTTTCGGGCGCAGAATAGGCCGTCGCCAGCACGTCATAGTGGACGCCCGGCGTCACGGCCAGCCGGTGGTACAGCTCATCCGAAGTACGAAAATCGGCGACGCCGCGCGTGACGGGGTGTTCTTTATCGGTGATCGTGACCGGGAATTCGTGGAATTGGCCGTGCCCCGTGCCCTCGCGCCAGGCCAGGGCAACCATCCGCTCGTACTCCGTCCAGCCCTCGAAGCCGTTGTTGGAGGCATGGAGGATGACGACGCCCGCGCCCGCGCGCACGGCGGCCTCGAAGTTTGCCTTTGCGCGGTCGCCCCACATCGCGCCGTGATAGTCCACAAAGAAAAGGCCATATCGATCCAGCCCCGCCGCGTCGGCCAAGACCTCATCGGGCGTCTCGGTTAGGTCTACGGCGAACTTGCCGGATCGGGTCAGCAGGTCGCGGCAAAAGGGCGCCGACCGCCGCCAGTCGTGGTTGTTTTCGCCGGTCAATAGCAGTGTTTGGATCATTTTTCTCTCCCGGTTCGTGGAACGAGTAGCACTTGTCGTATTATAGGGGTCGTTGGAGGGCCTGTCAACTAATGCCCCAGCGCCAGGAGATCGAAATAGAGGTGCGCGAGGATGATTGGCAGGACTAGCCGCGTCCGGGCGTAGTAGAGCGCGAACACGAGGAACAGCGCGACATAGCTCAGGGCGGCAAAAACACCCTGATAGAAGTGGTAGCAGACCTGTAAGCCGACGCTGGCGACGACGGCGACCCAGGCATGGCCCGTCAGCGACCGCACTTCGGACATGACGTAGGCGCGGGCGATTAGTTCCTCCTTGATGGGGTTGATCAGCGCATAGATCAGCAGCAAGGGCAGGCTCCAGCCGCGATCCGCTCCGTGGATGAACTCCACGTTCGCGTGATGGAGGGAGAGACGCCCCCCGGCGACAAGGCCGTAGCCGAAGCCGAGCAGCATTTCCCACACATAGGATGCAAGATAGGCCGCAACGAAGAGCACTAACGAGATTGGCAGGGCCTTCCAGGATAGCGAAAAGCCGATGTCGCGCAGGCCGCGCCCCTGCCGGAAGAGCACATAAGCCAGCAGGGCCAGCGGGCCAATCTGGTTCAGGATGGCGAGACAGGTCCGCAGGGACGGGGCATCGCCGTATAGCCGCACGTCGGGATGGAGGAAGCCCGCATAAAACGAGGTCAACAAGCTGCTGGAAAAGGCGATCCAGACCAGCAGCAGCAGTTCCAACAGGCGAAGGCGCTTCTCAGAGGGCATCATGCGGTCATCTGGAGGTAGCTCTCGTAGCGGCGGCGGTCAATCTCGCCTGCGTCTACGGCGGCGCGGACGGCGCAGCCGAGTTCCGTGTGATGGCGGCAGCCGGCGAAGCGGCATTCGCCGAGGTACGGCTGGAACTCGGGGTAACAGAACTGAATCTGGTCTTTGTCCACCTCCCAGAAGTCCACTTGGCGCAGGCCGGGCGTGTCCGCCACCCAGCCGCCCCCGTCCAGCGGCAGCAGCTCCGCCGTCGTGGTCGTGTGGCGGCCACTCAGCATGGCGTTGTCTATGTCGCCCGTCTTGAGCAGCAGGCCCGGCTGGAGGGTGTTGAGCAGGCTGCTCTTGCCGACGCCCGACGGGCCGGCCACGGCGGAGATGCGCCCGGCCATCGCCGCCCGCACCGCGCCGATCCCCTGCCCCGTCTTGGCGCTGACCCAGAAGACGGGGTAGCCGATCTTTTCATAAACGGCCACGTTGGCTTCCAGGGCGGGACGATCTTCATCCGTCAACTGGTCTATTTTGTTGATGACGAGGCGCGGCGGGATGTCGGCGGCTTCGGCCAGCACGAGGAAGCGGTCGAGCAGCCAGAAGTTGGGCGGCGGGGAGGCGGCGGCGATGAACAGGAAGGCTTGGTCGAGGTTCGCGACTAATGTGTGCTGGCCCCGGCCCGAAGGCGAGTCGCGGGACAGCTCCGAGTGGCGCGGCAGGGTTTCCACAATGAGGGCAAGGTCAGCGTCCACACGCACCCGGTCGCCAACCGTCAGCGGGTCCGTGGTGCGGCGCTTCCTCGCCTGGTCCACCCGGCGCGGGTTGCTGCCCGAAGTGGAGTAGACCAGTTCTTTCTTCAGGTTCCCGCGCAACTTGCAGACAACCACGCCCGCCGCGTCGGTTTGGACGTAGTAGTTGCCGCTGTGGGTGCGGAAGACGGTGCCTTCAATGAGCAAACGGGTTTCCTTTTATGGGCAGTATGATGGACGCTAGCGATGTGCGTGGCGGAGCGCGTAGCTCTCGGCGAGTTGTTCCGACTCACGCCGGCTTGGCCGAAACTCATGGCCTTGCTGCCGACGCCGCCAGTGATAGACGTGGTGGCCGACCTCATGCAGCAAAACGTGCTCCAAAGTAAACCTCTTTAGGCCGGCGGCCTCCCAGCGGCAGACGTAGCGCCCGCCGACCTGTTCAACGCACATGCCGAACTCCCGCTCAATCGCCAGGCCCTCGTCAATGTCGGCTCGCTTCGTGTGCGGCGGCTGCCGGTAGGTGTAAGTGGCTGGATAAGAGTAAAGGCGGATGGTCGGCTTCTCACCCAAGCGGTAACGCCCATTGGCCCGGCAGTCCCTCCGGGTAGCCGCCGCCAGGCCGACCGCCCACAGTCCCGCCAGGTCGGCTTCCGGCAGGTGAGCCAAGCGGTCTCGGATGTCTTCCAGGGAGCAGGGATAGACCCAGCCGCCGGGAAGGGGTTCTTCAAACAGCCTGACTGTCATGCCAATGCTGCCACGATCAACTGCTTCCGGGACGTTGTCGTAAACGGCGCCAGGTCGTAGCCGCCGTACTTTTCCTCGATGACGAATCCGGCGCAGGACAGCAGGGCATCGAGTTCCTGCGGGAAGTATACCCGCATCGGCAGGTCGGAGACGACTTCCTCGTCGCGGCCCCCGAAGCGCCAGAACCAGCGGACGTGGTTGATCTGCGTCGCCGAGTCATAGGCGCTGCTTTCGGTCACGACGACCTGTTCCCCGGTGTCCGGGTGCAAAAAGGCGGCGACGGGGTGGCGGCTTGTCGGGTCGCGCATCAGCAGGGGCAGGGAAGGGTTGAAGTAGTCCAGCCCAAACCGCCCGCCGACGGCGAGGTGCCGCCGGACACACGCCAGGCAATTTGCCAGGTCCTGCCGCGTCAGGAGATGCGCGAGGGAGTTATTGGGTAGGAAGATCACTCCAAAGCGCCGCGCCAGATCAAAGTCGGTGCAGTCGGACAGGGACCAGGAGAGTGTCAGCCCGTTCGCTTCTGCCTTTTGCCGGGCCAGCGCGAGCATAGCGGGCGAGATGTCCAGGCCCTCGATGTCCACGCCCCCCTCGGCCAGCGGGATCGTCAGCCGCCCGCTCCCGCAGGCCAGTTCCAGGACCGGGCCGCTCGATCGGGCGCACTGCCGCTTCCAATAGGCAAGATCACCGCCCCCGAACTGCGCCTGGCCCAGCGCGTCATAAAGCCGCGCGTCCTCATAAATGTCCGCCATTGTCCACTCCCGCCATTGTCCACTCCCGCCATCGCTCTATCGGCGGCGACCCGCTGCTTGCTAAAGAACTGTTGGGCGAAGATGACCGCGCGGTCACTTCTTGTCAAGTATCGCGACTAGCCCGGCGACGAAAGCGGTCCGCGCATCCTCCCCGGCCAGCAGATCGGACAGCAGGACAACATCGTGGAACATTCCGTCTTCGCGCCGCGCTTCCTCCAAACGCCGCTCGACTTCCGGTGTGATGCAGCTTGCGACGTAGATAGTATGGACCGCCGGGTTCTGACGCTTCGCATGGCTGAACGACTTCTGCGCCGCCCCGAACCGCTCCAACGCACCCGCTTTGTCCTTCCCGCCCTTGACTTCGACGGCGGCCACCAACTGGCCGTTCTTTGCCAGCAGGGAAACATCCAGCTCGCTGCTGAACCGGAAGCCGCCCCCATTGGTCAGGCTAAAGCTCCGAAACGTGTCGAGTCTTGCCAACGTGTCCTCATCCGCTCCTGCCAGGCTGCGCGAATGGCCGGTTTCGTCAATATAGGTGCTGAGGCTGCCGTCTTTGACCAGTCCTCGCACGATCACACGGCGAACCACCGACTCCGCCTCTTGGCCGATGGCGTTACGCCAGGAGCCGTCGATCTGCGCCCCGGCGGAGGCCAGCAGAAGCGCATCCAGATCGCTCCGCGAGAAAGTGAGCGTGCTGTCAAGAATGGCGCTGATATGCTGGTTGAACAACCGGCACATCGCCAGCGCCCGGTCAGGAGGCAAGGTCGTGCGTGTACCGTCTTCATAGGCCGAAGCGGCGGAGGCCGGCAAATGCGATTTTTCGCTTCCCAACCTAGCAAATGTTCAACCTTTGGATCCGTCGGGCAGAGCGCCGAGGTCAATGCGTCAAGATATGCCGTAAGGCTTGACACCCGACTCTGCTACCAGTATACTTAATTCGTAACACATCTTCAACAAAAGACTCCGTTACGAATCATGGATAGAAAGTCGCGGCGGCTAGGAGGGCCGGTAATGAAAGATGTTCCATCAGTTTCCGACATGCTCAAATCAAAGCCTATCCCCATCATTGATCTCTTCTGCGGTGCCGGCGGCATGACTCTGGGGTTTACCAGCCTATCCAAAGGCCGGTTCAAGTCGGTTTGGGCCAACGATAACAACCAACTTATAGACCTATCAGATAAAAGCCGCATAATCGAAATACAAGGGCTTGCGCCGTGTTCTTCATCGGACAAGAGGCTGATAAGTGCGAAGTCTATCTGATAGGTCTATTAGACCGTAACCTATTCACTTTGCTGTACCGGAAGACAATGGAGCGGATTACCGCACGGCGGAATGCCCTACCTCTGGATTGCCGATGCCGACTTCTACAAAAAATGTATATGGAACACTGTGGGAACGGGATGAATTGGTTCTTGCGCTCTACCTCTACTGCCAAATCCCGTTTGCCCAGACTAAAGCAACGAATCCAGAAGTGATGCGGCTCGCCCGACTTCTTGGGCGTACTCCAAGTTCGGTCGCGCGTAAGCTCGGCAACTTCGGCGCTTTTGATCCACTACTTGCACAAAAGGGCATAACAGGTTTAGTACACTACAGTAAGGCCGACAAGGCAGTTTGGAATGAGTTCTACAACCGCTGGGACTTGCTGATAGAAGAGAGCCGACGCTTACTCGCAGCTAAAGAAGCAGAACCCGCTCCTGAGATCAGTACGGATCAGGAAAACAGCATTGAATTACTGCCTATTCTATCATTGCCAACGGGGCCAACAGACCAACCGCGCGTTGTCATAACACGTCTATATCAGTCCTTCTTTAGAAGAGCAGTGCTGTCAAGCTATCAAAACCGCTGTTGCGTCTGTGATCTTGATTTGCCCTCACTGCTGGTTGCGAGTCACATTATTCCCTGGTCAGAAAACTACGACACCCGAACCAATCCCGAGAACGGTTTATGCCTTTGCACATTGCACGACAAAGCGTTCGACAGAGGTTTGATAGGCGTCAAGCCTGATCACCAGATCGTAGTTTCTTCTTCCCTTGCAAGATCGCGCTCTCAGTTCGTTGCTCTCACTTTATTATCTTTTGAGGGAAAAGCAATCACTTTGCCTAGCCGGTTCGCGCCACAGTCTGAGTATTTGCAGTGGCACATCACTAACATCTTCAAGTAGGGCCAAAGCATGAAACTAAAGCGGCTTCCTCTCGCTCCGAAACATTTACAACGCCTGCGCTCAGAGTTCCACGCCGACATCTGCACCAATGTGTTGGGCTACGAGGCAGATAAGCAAGCCTATTCTAATGCGGACAGCCGGGTTAGTAGAAGTGTTGATCTAGCCGAAGGCATGGCAACGAGGATCAAACATGAGTGCTCTGGGCATTCAACTAATGGCGATGCTGCTGAGTTGCTGCTAAAGCAGCACACGCTCAAGTTTCTGAGGGCTGCGTTCGATGAAATCGGGTTAAAGTCTCTGAATGGCCCTTTCTTTTCGGTGGAAGACGCCGTAAAGTCCATGACAAGATTTGAGGGCTACAAGCCGCTTGCCAAGCTGGTAAAACATCTCAGCAAGGAAGCGGAGCTGAGAGCATCTTTAGGAGGCGACTATCTAATCACTCCTGACCTCACTGTGGCAAGGAGACCGTTTACTACCTCCTTACCTGACGCGGCTGAAACAACTACTCCCACTGCTGATAACAGTGTTGAAGTGCCAAAACAAAAGCTCCCACGTTCTACGAGTCTTGCGACGGAATACAACGCGCTCCACGCAAGCATATCCTGTAGGTGGGTCATCAGAAGTGACAGGTCGGTAAGCGGGCGAAATGAGCCTCTTAACCTCACGCGCAGCCAAAGTGGCACGAAGCCATACCTAGCAGTCGTTACACTTGAGCCGTTACCCTCACGCATCGCGTCTATCGCGATGGGGACGGGCGACATTGACTGTACCTATCATGGAGCCTTGTATGAGTTGCTGGCTGCTGCTCACGCGGGGCCGTATCCCGATGCGTTGGACACCTTGAATACCCTTGTCAACGGCCGTCGCCTCCGCGACATCAGCGATCTGCCTTTTGACCTCGCGGCCTAACTTCGGCCGGTGTACCCAATCGGGTCGGTGGAATGGTCATTTAAAGAAGGTGGAGCGGAGGCCGTAATCCGTGGCCTGCGCTTCCCGCAAGAGCGGATCGTCTTGACGGCTCACGGCTTCCTCCAGAACACGATGCTCTCGCGGACCGGAACGCGCCCGAAGCGGCCCATCTGCTGGCTGCTGTTGCCTTTGTAGCGCGTGGCCCAGATCTGCTCCGTCACAAACCCGGCGGCCTCGGCGAGTTCAGACAGCAGCAAATCCACCGGCGTCAACTCGCCCTCGAATCGTGCGTTCGCCACCACCAGGGCAACGCGCGCACCGGGTTTTGCAAGGCGGTACATCTCCTGAATGACGCGGTTCATGTCTTCAAAGTAGCCCTTGATCATAATGGGAATGCGCGGGTTGTTGAGACGCTTCGGGGCGATGTTTTCCAGTATCTCGTCCAGCGCGGGCAGATGCACGTCATCCGTCGGAGCCGGTCGCGACTCGATGTGCGAGCGGAGCAGGCTGTGCCGGACCTGCTTCAATGCAGCAAAGTCTTCGGAGAACAGCAGCAGTTCCAGCGCATAGGTTCGGGAATAGTCATAGCGATTAAGGTAAGGGGGCGAGGTGATCACGGCGTCCACCGAGCCATCCGCTTCCGGGCCGTAGGGTAGCGCGCGCGCGTCGCCCTGCGCGACCTCCGCCGGGTGTGTCGCCGCCACCGTGCCGAACAGGGAAATCTCCACTTGTAGATCGCGCCGCATTTCCTCGTAGCGCGCAGCAAGCGCAAGTTCGACAGGAGGCGCCTTTCGTTCTACCAGCCTCAGGAACTGCCCGTCTTTGGACGTAGTGCTGACTTCCTCTAAGATGGAAAGCAGGCCGAGCAGAAGGAAATTACGAGTTTTTTCCGAGACCTCCGGCATCTGGAGGATCGTTTCCCGGAAGAATACCAGGCGGTCTTGAATCTCGGCGGTAAAAGCCAGCGCGATGATCTTCACGGGCGGCAGTTCCCGCTTGCCGGGTGTGTAGAGGGCACTCAGGACTTGCCGGACGCCATCGGCAAGCTCATCCAGGTCGTAATCCGTTTGCAGCTTGACGCGCGAAACGAAGACCGAGATCGGCATGATCTCCGTGCCAAAGGCACGGTAGCCAAGCTGCTGGCAGGCGAGCAGGGTCGTGCCTGAGCCGGCGAACGGGTCGAAGACTACGCTGTCCGTGGCAAGCCGCCATTCCTCGGTCAGCAGCCGCTCGACGAGCGCCCTGGAAAATCCTTCCTTATATTTGAACCAGCGGAACACCGGCAGCTTTTTGTTGGGGACATAGGTACACAGGCTGCCGAAGTCCAGTCGCTCCCGGAGGCGCTCCCGGTATTTGCGCTCGAGCGCCTGGCGGGCTGGGTCTGGGCCGCTGCATTCTTTTTCTACTACCGGGATCGCCTCGGCGGCTTCGCCGGCCTCATCGCCGTAAGCCAAACGGAGTTGTTCTTTGAGCAGTTTCGTCTGCGATTGATCTGCCGGGATGTAAACCGTTTCCATGTCTTCTCCACGCGGCCTTTAAGGATAATCTATTATAGCACACGCGCAAAAGAGTGATTTTTATATAAAGTGTGGTATGATAAAGGTAATAGTTTCAATGGTTCCGCTTGTTCTCGCCCTTTTGCGCCCCCGGTCTTAGCCTACATAAAAAAGACCCTTGCCGTTTCTGCGTACTTGTCGAGAAAGTGCCGACGTCCCCCAGGTTTCCCGCAAGCCGTTTTTGCCCAACCTTCCTGGATGACTTCCGCGCGTGAGTGGAAACTTGGAATGCGCCGCCTGTGTCCAATCAAAGATCGGACGACTCAAACAGACGGGCGGCATCCCTCCACGACACCGGAGGAAGAAAAGGAAGAAAATTTTGCAGACATTCACCGAACTTGGCCTGCGCGACGTCATCCAGCACAACCTGGACGCCGCCGGCCATACCACTCCCACCGAGATTCAGGCACTGGCCCTGCCCGACGCCTTGAGCGGCCGGGACCTCATCGCCTGCGCGCAGACCGGCGGCGGCAAGACCGCTGTCTTCGCTCTGCCCATCCTCAACAAGCTCACCCACAGCGAGGGCCGCAGCCCGCGCGCCCTGATCCTCGTCCCGACCCGCGAGCTGGCCGTGCAGGTCGAGACGCAGTTCGCGCTCTATGGCAAAGGCACCGGCCTGCGTGGAGCCGCCATCTACGGCGGCGCGGGCATGTCCCAGCAGGTCGCGAAGCTGCGGCGCGGGGTGGACATCATTGTCGCCACGCCGGGCCGTCTGTTCGACCACTTGGAGCAGGGCTACCTGGACCTGTCCGAAGTCGAGATGTTCGTCCTGGACGAAGCCGACCGAATGCTGGACATGGGCTTCCTGCCCCAAGTGCAGCGGATCGCCAAGCACCTGTCGAACGGCACCCGCCAGACCATGCTGTTCTCGGCCACGATGGACGGCGACGTCGAGGTCCTGGCGCGCGCCTACCTGACCGATCCGGCCATCATCAATGCCGGGCCGCGCTCCACCGTGGTCGCCGAGATCGAGCAGATCGTGCATCGCGTGACCGCTGCCGAGAAGGGCGACCTGCTGCTGTCGCTGCTGCACGAGGCCCGCGAGGGCGGCGGCGGCGCGCTGGTCTTCGCCCGCACCCGGCACGGCGCGGACCGGCTGGAAAAGACTCTGTCCCAGGCGGGCCTGCGGTCGGGCTGCATCCACGGCGACATCTCGCAGAACCAGCGCGAGCGCGTCCTGGCCCAGTTCCGGGGCAAGCGGCTGGACGTGCTGGTCGCCACCGATGTCGCCGCGCGCGGCATTGACGTCCCGCACATCACGCACGTCATCAACTACGACGTGCCGGTCAACGCCGAGGACTACATCCACCGCATCGGCCGGACGGGCCGCGCGGGCCGGTCGGGCAAGGCGCTGACATTCGTGACGCACGGCGACACGCCGCAGCTTCGGGCCATCGAGAAGCTGGTCGGCCAGCGCCTGGACCCGAATCCCGTAGACCCGAACGAGAACCGCCAGGGCGCGCGCCAGCAGGTTCGGCGGTCGCAGGGCAGCGGCCGGACGTATGGCGGCGGCTGGGACGGCGGCGCGATGTCCAGTGGTCGGCGCGGGCCGGCGCGGCGCGGGCGGTAACAAAATGCCCAGCCCCGAAGGGCCGGGGTACTCTGGAATGGAAGTGCCTCCGGCACTGAAGATAAGCCAATGTAGGGGCGCGATTCATCGCGCCCTCTGCTTCATCGCGCCCTCTCCTCAGTCCCGGAGCGACTTTCACTGGGAGTAGCCCGGCCCTTCAGGGCCGGGTGCTTTTCCGCGCCAGCCCCGCCGCCAGTCCCGCGATACGACCCGCGTTCGGCCACTCCGCCGCTGTCGCCTCCACCTTCCCCAGCGTCTCCGGGTACAAATACACCATGTCGTGCAGAGCAGCGATCAGCACACGCGCCGTCTCAATGTCGGGGCGAACGTAACGGGCCATGATTAGGAGCGCGTCCACGATTTCCACCGCCGTGCTGCCCTTCCAGACACGCACGTTCTGGCTATCCATGTACTGCGCGAGCTGCGACAGATAAACCGGCGGCGTGTACAGCGGCAGGTCATACGCCGTCAGCGGCAAAGCGCCGTCGAACAGCAGCCTGCCCTGCGCCGCATCTTCTACCGACACCCGCGCCTGCAGCAGTTCGCGCAGTTCGCGCAGGCCCTGGGTCAGCGCAACGATGCCCGGAATGGAGAGTTCCTTGACGGCGGCCTCGAACGACAGGTTGAGCCGCCGGTCGAACAGCAGGTCCGCCGCCTCGTCGAAGCGGGCGAGGATCGGCAGGAGCGCGTTTTGCACGGCGAGCGGCAGGCCGTCCCAGTTGTCCACATAATCCGAGGTCATTTCAGCAGGTTCCGCAGGATAAAGGCGACGTTCGCGGGCCGCTCGGCCAGCCGGCGCATGAAGTACGGATACCAGGACGCGCCGAAGGGGACGTAGGCGCGGACGTGGTAACCTTCCTGGGCCAGCGTCTCCTGCAAGTCACGCCGGACGCCCAGCAGCATCTGGAACTCGTAGCGGTCGTTGTCCACCCGGTTCTCGCGCACAAAGCGCTTGGCCTCGTGCAGAATGGCCTCGTCATGGGTGGCGATGGCCGGATGCCTGCCGTGCCGTAGCAGCTCGCGCATCTGCCGGATGTAAGCCGCGTCCACATCCGCCTTGTCCGGGAACGCCACGGCGGGCGGCTCGGCATAGGCGCCTTTGACCAGGCGAACCGGGATACCCTCGGCGATCAGCGTCGCCAAGTCCGCGTCGGTGCGCCGCAGGGCGGATTGCAGGACGGTCCCGACGCTGCGGAATTCCCCCTGCGCCGCCCGCACGAGGTCCAGAGTCCGCTGCGTGTACGCCGAGCCTTCCATGTCCACCCGGACAAAGGCGTCCGGGTGCGCCCGCCCCGCCGTCAGGATGCGCCGCAGGTTTTTCGCGGCTAGGTCGTCCCCCAGATCCAGCCCCAGCGCGGTCAGCTTGATGCTGATGTACGGGTAGGGCAGACCAGCCTCGGCGACGGCGTCCAGCGCGCGGACGTAAGCATCGGCAGCCTCCCCCGCTTCCGCTTCCGTCGCGACGTTCTCGCCGAGCAGGTCCAAAGCCGTGCCGATTCCTGTCTCCTGCAAGCGGCAGGCCGTGGCGAGGGCGTCTTCCAGCGTTTCGCCCGCGACGAACCGCTGGACGATGCCTTTGGACATCCCATTCTGGACCAGCGTGCGCTTGACGGTCTCGTTTTCGGCCAGCGCCAGCATCACGGCGCGGCTGTTGAGGGGCATGGTATGTTGTCTTTCTACTGCGGCGAACTCAAAACTGTGGAGGCGCCGGCCCCATCCAGAGGTGCTTCCGGCCGTGACTAAGGACCATTTGAGAGAGCACGGAGCCGGATGGCAGGCCGGCAACAGCGGCCAGGGCGGCTTCCTCCCCGAGCGCCCATCTCGGCGCTGTAAGCGCCTGTGGGTTCGCATCCGCGTAGCCCGCAGAGGCAAACGCGAACCAGATGATCCTCGCAAGCCCAGTAGGCATGATGCCGTGCTTCAGGCACAGATTGGCCGCGCCGACCAATCGGTCTTCGGGCCGCAGCTTACGCAGGGGGTCGGCGGCAACGCGGGCGACGGTGTCGCCCAAAGCTTTGTTCGCGAATCGGCCCAACAGGTCGTCCGCGAACGCCGTGAGGTCGCGCGGCGACAGGACGTACTCAGCGGCAAGAGCCGGGATGACCTCCGCCAGCGCCTGACGGCAAGTATCTAAAACGTCTGCATCAGCAGCACACTGCCAGATAAACTTATGGCCCTGCTGGTAGCCCAGGTACGCCAGCGCCGCGTGGCTCATGTTGTGCAGGTACAGCTTTCGGGCCTCATACGCCTCGAAATGGTCCGCCAGGATCAGGCCCGGCAGGGGGGGCGGCTCGCCCCGCAGCATCGCCCGCGCGATTGGCAGTTCTTTGTACGGCTCGGCGACAATCAGCAGCGAGTCTTCGGTACGCTGCTGGTCGGTCGTCATCGGGACCATGCGGCCGATGACGGTCTCGACCAGACCGACCTGCGTCTCGAAATACTCCAACGCTTCCGGCGCGAGGTGCGGGGCGAGCAGATCGCGCATCAAAGAAGCCGCGTGCCACTGGTTCTCGCACAGCAGGATGTCGAGCGGGCCGCCGCCTGCCGCCGCGCGGGCGTTTAGGCCGGCGGCCAGGGCCGGGGCGACATGGGGCAGCACGTTCGCGCCGACAGCGACGCTCACCAGGCCGGCCTGGACCACGGCCTGCGCCACCGCGTCCCCATCCCGCCGCGCGTCCAGCGCGCGCAGGCTGCCGATCCGCAGGGTTTCCGTTTCCACGTCGGACACTAGACGCAGCGGGTAAGCGCCGCGCGCGTTCAGGGCATCCACGAGAAGGGTGTCGGCATCCACGAACGTCGTTTGGCAGCCGCCCTCAAACAATAACTGGCCGAGAAAACCACGCCCGATCTTGCCCGCGCCGAACTGAACTGCCTGACGCATATGCTTCACCCCCCAGCCCCCAATAATGGGGGAGTAAGAGAAGACAGGCCCTTCCATTCCTACTCCCCCATTATTGGGGGTTGGGGGCGGCCTCTCCCTTGACATTCGGCCCGTCTGCGGCCTATAATGGTGGATAATGTCCGTCTCCGTGATTATACCCGCCTACAACGAAGCGCAGCGCCTGCCGATGACCCTGCGCGCGACGGCAGACTATTTCGCCGCCCGCATGGAGCCGTTCGACCTGCTGGTCGTGGATGATGGCAGCACGGACGGCACTGCCCAACTCGTCGAAGATTTCGCGCGGCAGCACCCCGAATTCTCGATCCAATGCCTGAGCTACGGCGGCAACCGGGGCAAGGGATATGCCGTGCGCTACGGCATGCTGCGCGCGGGCGGCGACCTGCGCTTGTTCTGCGACGCCGACCTGGCGACGCCCGCGGAGGAGTATGAAGTCGTGCTGGCGGCGATGGCGCGCGAGAGAACGCCCATCGGGATCGGCTCACGCCCGCTGCGGAAGTCCCACCTGCTCGTGCATCAGCCCTGGTATCGGGAATGGCTGGGCCGGAGCTTCAACAAGGCCGTGCAGCTACTCGCTGTTCCCGGCATCGCCGATACGCAGTGCGGGTTTAAAGTCTTTACCGCCGAGGCCGCGACGAATGTCTTTTCTCAGTGCCGGCTGGACGGGTTCGCCTTCGACAGCGAGGCGCTTTATGTCGCCCGCCGATTAGGGTACGCTATTGCCGAAGTGCCGATCCGCTGGTCGCACAAAGCAGGCTCCAAAGTCAACATGGTCCGCGACGGCCTGAAAATGGTTCGCGACCTGTCTCTGATCCGCTGGATGCACCGGCAGCTAAAAAAAACGGGTAAGATCACTTCGCCCGCCCCGACCGCTCACCCCGAGTCGTGATAAAGCCTGCATGAAACATGAAGAATACGAGCGGATGTACCGCTTCGAGGACCGCTACTGGTGGTTCGTCGCCCGCCGCCATCTGATCACCAGTCTGCTCCAGACATATTACCCCCGTGACGGTCGTCTGCACATCTTAGACATCGGCTGCGGGACCGGGGCGATGCTGGACGAGCTGGCCCCCTTCGGCCCTGTCGTCGGCGCGGACTTTTCCCCCGAAGCCTTGCAGTTCTGCGTCACGCGCGGCGTCGGCGCGAACCTCGCCCGCGCCGACGTCCGCCGCCTGCCCTTTGCCGATGCCTCGTTCGATGTGGTCACGGCGATGGACATCGTCGAGCACATTGACGACGACAAGGCCGCCTCCTGCGAGATCTTTCGCGTTTTGAGGCCCGGCGGCCGGCTGCTCGTCACCGTCCCCGCCTTCTCGTCCCTGTGGAGCGAGCACGACGAGGCCCTGCACCACCACCGACGCTACACCGTGCCGCGCCTCAAGGACCTCTTCCAGCGCGTCGGGCTGACCGTGGATAAGGTTTCTTACACGGTCACTACTCTGTTCCCAGCCATTTGGATGTTCCGTCAGGTCAGCAACCTGCTTCCGAAACAACGCGCGGACGGTGAGAAAAATGCCAACCTGATCCACTTCTCCGCCCCGGTCAATGCCGCCTTGCTGGCCCTCTCGCAGTGGGAAACGCGGCTGGTCCACCGGCGGAACCTGCCCTTCGGCGTCACCGTCGTCTGCATCGCCCGCAAGCCCGCAGACACGACGGGCAACGTCCGAAAGATCCTGCCATGAGCCGCCTGCCACCCCCGACCCTGGGCGCGCTGGCTGGGGCGACAGCCCTGAGTCTTGCAGGGGGACTGCTGGCCTATTCGGTCGGCGTCGAGCCGTACCTCATCGAGACGGTCCACCTCGATCTGTTCGCCCCCCGCCTGCCCGAAGCCTTCGAGGGCTACCGCGTCCTCCAGGTCTCCGACCTGCACATGCGGCAGATGGGCCGGCGCGAGCGCCTTTTGGAAACCCTCATCCGCGCCCTGCCGCCCGTGGACCTCGTCGCCGTCACCGGCGACCTAATCCATACTCCCGATGGAACAGAACCGTTCCTCCAGCTTGCCCAGGCGTTCCAGTCCCGCGACGGCGCGTATGCCATCTTCGGCAATTCGGAGCATAAGAACGGCGTCCGGCCCTACGCCTTCTCCCGGACGCTGGCCGAGCACGGCATCATGCCCCTGCTGAACCGCCATGTTCGGCTGACGCGCGGCGGCAGCCAGATCGTCCTGGCCGGCGTGGACGACCCCGTCAACGACAAGGACCGCCTGGACGAAGCGCTGGCTGGCGTCCCGCCCGACCTGTTCACCCTGCTCCTGATGCACTCCCCCGACGGCATCGCCGAGGCCGTCGTGCGCGGCGTGGACGTCGTCCTGGCCGGGCACACCCACGGCGGCCAGGTCCGCCTGCCTTTTTTCGGCGCCCCCTACACCCATTCCCTGCTGGGCCGCCGCATGAGCGACGGCTACTACAGCCGGGGCCGTCTGCGCCGCGCCATCGGCATCCGCCCCGGCCGCACCCAGCTCTACGTCACGCGCGGCATCGGCGTCAGCGGCCTGTCCCTGCGCTTCGGGGCACGCCCCGAACTGACCGTCCTCACCCTCCGGCGCGGCTCCCCGCACATAAAGAGGCAGCATTGAGCAGCGAAAAGGTCTACGGCGAGTTCAAGGGACCTTATCCCCAAGGGAGCGTCAAGAAGCGTATCGAGGCTCTGTTTCTGGATAATCTCGGCAAGATACTGGATCGGGAACAGATTCAAGAGGCTGCCAAAGACCCCAAGACGGGCAAAATCCCAGAAAACTGGCATCAACGGCTTTCGGAGCTACGCACGGATGACGGCTACACGATCCTGTCACGCAGGAACAGAGGCTATCTCAACGTGCAAGAATATGTGATGCCGTTCCCCGACAAGCGTTCCGGCGCCGCGAAACGTGTCAAGCCGAACGACAAAACCTGGCTTGCCGTCTTGGAACGTGCCGATTATCAGTGCGAATGGAACGAAGGCGGCCAAACCTGTGGGTTGCGGGACGGTGAGGTTGATCCCGTCGGCGGCGGACGAGTAAAACTAACTGCGGACCACAAACGGCCGCATTCCGTTGATCCGAACGCCGATCCCAATGACCCGACACAATGGCAGGCTCTGTGTGGCCGTCATCAAGTCGTGAAGAAGAACTACTGGGACAACAGCACCGGCAAATTGAACGTGTACGCCGTGGTACAGGCGGCTCCTGGAGCAGATAAAATGATCGTGTTCCAGTTCTTGCTTGAGCACTTTGGGTACACTTTGAACGAGGACGGAACGGTCACAAGAGGGAAAACTTAACCATGATTGCCGAACGCCCTTTGTTGAAAGAAACCGAAGTCCCGGAGGCCCTCACCGAAGCTAGAGGAATAATCCAAGCGGCTCTGGCCGCAGACGGCGTAGCCATCCTGCCGCCGATGGACGTCGAGGATAGCTTGAAGCTGATGACAACGGTGTCCTTCCAGCCGAAGGCGACGATCATTGACCCGTGGTACAACAAGGGCGTCGGCGGCGTCCGCGAGGATTACAAGAGCTATATCCTCAATCTGCTGTCTCTGTCGGGCAATATTTCCACCCATGTCTTTTTTTGGGGCTTCCCGGAGATCGTGGCCCGCTTCATTGACGACATCCCGCCGCCCCTAGAACTGGTCACCTGGCTCACCTGGTACTACAAAAACAATCCCTCCGTGATTCGGGGATGGCGGTCCAGTCAGAACGCCTGCCTGCATCTGGCGCAGCCGGGTGCCGCGCTTTATCCAGAGCATTTTCTCAATGAGGCTCAAAAAGGGCTGCAAGCGCAGGGGAAACTGAGGTATATGCCGGGGCCAACCAGCGTCATTGAAGAGACTTTGCCCTGCCCGCCCGATGTCATCGAGCAGGCGCTGCTCGTGGGTTTCGTTGGGAAGAAGGAACAAACAGGCCACCCCGCACAAAAGCCTTTGGGCGTCTTCGAGAAGCTGTTTTTGATGACGACGAAGGAAGGCGATCTGCTGTTCGACCCCATGAGCGGTTCGGGAACGACGGGGGAAGCCGCCCTGAAGATGGGCCGTACCGCGATTATCGCCGACCAATCGGAAGAGTACACGCAGCTTGCTGAAAAGCGGCTTCAGAGGAAGCGCATTTTGCTCCCCGCAAGCGTCCTTGAGGCGAACCATCCCTGCGCTTAAAGGACGATAACTGACGGACAAGAAAAAAGCCGCTGCATCGGGAATGCAGCGGCTTTCTCGTGCGGCGAACGGTTGACAACCCGAGGCCCGTATGTTACTATTGGCTACAATCACAACGCCGCGCCCTGGAACCTCGGAAGCCTTATGTCCCTGACACAAAAACGCCCCCCTTCCGCCGCACCGCCCTCGCCGCAGGCGGCCCGCTGGAGCGGCATCACGCCGCGCGCCTGGATCATCGGCCTGCTGCTGATCCCCCTGCTCGACTTCTGGCTCGAATACACCGAGATCGTCGCGGCGGGGCCGGACCTGGCGGCGATGTCGCTGCCGATGGCCGTCCTGTTCGCTCTGCTCGTCCTGATCGGGATCAACCTGGGTATCAAGAAGTTCCGGCCCAAGATGGCGCTGTCCCAGGCCGAACTCATGTTCATTTACACCATGAACACGGTCGCCATTTACATCGGCGGCATCGGCATGATGCAGTTCCTGACGCCGGCCCTGGTCGGCTGGAAATACTTCGCCACCAAGGAAAACAAGTGGGAGAACTGGCACCACTTCATCCGTCCCTGGGCCGTCCCCGATGCGAGCGTCGCCAAAGACTACTATAAGGGGCAGACGACGCTGTTCACGCCGGAGCATTTGCTGGCCTGGGCGGGGCCGGTCGCGGTCTGGACGGGGTTCATCTTCACCCTGCTGTTCTGCTTTTACTGCATCGCGGCCCTGCTGCGGCGGCAGTGGGTGGACCGGGAGCGGCTGATCTTCCCCATCGTCCAGATTCCCCTGGAGATCACGCGCGACGGCGGTTCTAACCCGCTTTGGACGAACCGCCTGCTGTGGCTGGGGGTCGGCCTGCCGGTCGTGCTGGAAAGCCTGGCGGCGATCCACTTCACGCTGATCCCGACCTTCCCCTACATCCCCATCAAGCCCGAGTTCGGCCTGCAACTGGAGCAGGGCATCAAGACGCCGCCGTGGAACGCCATCGGGTACACGACGATGGCGTTTTACCCGCTGGTCATCGGCCTGACCTATCTGCTGTCGCTGGACGTGTCGTTCTCCTGCTGGTTCTTTTACCTGTTCACCAAGATGCAGAACGTCGCCGCGACCTCGTTCGGCTTCCGCGATCCGGGCGCGGGGCCGACCCTGGCGAACATGCCCTACATCGCCGAGCAGGGCGTCGGGGCGTTCGTCGGCCTGGCCCTGTATTCGTTGTTCCTGGCCCGCCCGCAGCTCCTCGAAGCCTGGCGCAAGGCCTTCCGGGGGGCAACAGATGTAGACGATTCAGGCGAGCCGATGTCCTACCGGGCAGCCTACGTCGGCCTGTTCGTCTCGTCCCTCCTCCTCGTCGGCTTCGGCGTCGCCCTGGGCCTGTCGCTGTGGGTGTCGCTCGTCTTCTGGACGGGGCTGCTGCTGCTGGCCCTGACCTTCACCCGCATCCGCGCCGAGGCCGGCCTGCCCTGGGGCCAGGCGCCGTACAACCTCACTCATGGGAACATGGTCCATTTCGCGGGGACTCAGGCGTTCTCGCCGCAGGAGCTGACGGCGTTCTCGTTCGTCCGCTGGTTCGACTCGGACTGGCGGTGCCTGGCGCAGCCCGCCGAGATCGAGGCCATGAAGATTTCGGACTCGACCCTGCCCCGCCCGATGAACCCCCGGCATCTGACGGCGGCCATCTTCGTGGCGATCCTGGTCGGCTGCCTGGCCGCCTGGGTCTCGTGCCTGGGCATCTACTACCATTACGGCGCGGCTTCCGCCCACGTCAACGATTGGCGGACGGGGCAGGGCCATTACGGGTTCGACGAGCTGCAAGGCTGGCTGAACGCGCCCAAACAAGCCGACAGCGCGCGCATCAGCGCCGCCCTGGCCGGCCTGTTCGTCGTCACCGTCCTGGGCTTCCTGCGGACGCGCTTCACCTGGTGGCCGCTGCACCCCATCGGCTACGCCGTGGGCAGCACGGACACGATGACCTGGATCTGGTTCCCGGTGCTTTTGGGCTGGCTCGCCAAGACGCTGATTTTGCGCTACGGCGGCGTCAAGATGTACCGGAGCGCCCTGCCCTTCTTCATCGGCCTCGTCTTGGGCGACTACGCCATCTCCGCCCTTTGGTCCCTGTATTTCCTGGCGACCGGCCACGCGGGGTATCGGACGTTCCCAATTTAAGACACAAGCAGCCGCCACGGGTTGAAACCCGAGGCTCGGAAGTGCCCGTCGTCCAGGGGACGGAAGATGGGACGAAGAGGAGACGGCCCCTCTTGTGTCTTGCGTCCTCTGGACGCTGGGCACTTTCAAGCCTCGGGTTTCAACCCGTGGCGGCTGTTGCGTGATCGCTACCGGCTTTGATCACTCGTGGCCTGCATGACGCCCCCGCGCAATTCATTGCGGAGAGTGACGGCATCCGGCGTCAGGGCCTCGTCAGGCTCATCTGTCAGGCCATCGTACAAGAAGGCGAATTCTTCCTGAAGCTGGCTCAGGGCCTCCTCGCGGCTGGCGGAGAACGCGGACAGGCCGTAGGCCGGGCACTCGAAAACCCACAGCCCGTTTTGACGGGCTGACAAAATCTGCACGGGCTGCCGCAGCAGGTAGTTGCGGTCGCCCCACAGGAAGGAATAGGTCTCAAAAGGGCGCACTTCGGTTTCGGGTTCCAGAACGGATGTCGCGTGCATGGTCAGCCTCCTCTCGCTGACCTGATTATAGCATAAGGGGAAACCAAATGCGGGTGAGAGACTGGCTGTTGCTGAGTGTTTCAGCCTTGTTCCTGGCTTGCGGGGTGACCCAGGCTCAGGCCAACTATGCGCCGGGACTTTCCCGTTTCGCCGTCGCGCGCTCCGTCACCGTCATCCGTGACATCGCGCTGATTCGGAGAGGCCCCCGGCCCGACAGCCCGGAGTATACGGACTGCGGGCGTGGGTTCACGGCGGGCGTCCTCGGCCGGACCCGAACGGCGTTTCGGATCATCTTCGGCGACATTTCCCGCCCTGAGTATGGCTATATCGCCAAAGCAGATGTGCGCCTGCTGCGCCGGCCCTTCCATTTGGAGAATGAGGCATTCTACGCGCATGACCTGACCTCCCATCGGATTTCCTATCATACGGAGGCGGGGCAGCGCTTCGCTGTCGTGCAAATGCACCTGGACGCCTGGGACGAGATCGGCTGGGGGAGCGGCTCGTTCCGGGCGTGGACGCCGGAGGGAACTGTTTCTGTGCGCTGGCGCCGGGAGTGGGCGGACATGGGCTTTGACGAGCTTGGGCGTCCCCAGGCGCCGGAGTTCTCGGCGCACCCGATCTACTCCCTGACGGTTGACTCGCCGAGATCAGTTTCGGTCCATCTGCGAACGCGGGAACACGGCATCAACGCGGCCTATGTGAACGGTGCTTGGCTGCCCTTCGGCCAGGAGCCGGGCGGCCCGATCATCTATGCCCCCTATGTCCCGCTGCGGCCATACATCTGGGGGAGGCAGACAGGCCCCGGCGACAAGGAGAGATTCGCCCTAAACCTGTCCGGCGGGCAGACGCGGGTGGTGCTGCGAATGGACATATTCTGGGCGGAGTAGCCGCCCAGGACAATCGCCTAGGGATGACAGACGGAGGGCAACAAGGAGAGGAAGGAGGGCAGGCACGGGGGCCTGCCCCTACGGATAACGGGGCGCGTAGGGGCAACCCCCCGTGGTTGCCCTTCTCCCATGGTTGCCTTCTCCCATGGTTGCCTTCTCCCGTGGTTGCCCTTCTCCCGTGGTTGCCCCCTTGCCAGCGGCTCGCCGGTGCGCTATAATAAGGGCACGGAGAGTTTTATGGCAGCGCAACAGCATTTTCTGGCTTTTGATCTCGGCGCGGAGAGCGGGCGGGGCATTCTGGGGGCGTTTGACGGCGAGCGCCTGACCCTGGAAGAAGTGGGGCGGTTCGCGACGGGGCGGGGGCAGGACGACATCGGCCCGGACGGCGTCCGGCGGTGGGACATCGGGCGCATCGGCGGCGAGATTGAGAACCTGCTCCGGCGCGCGCAGGCGCAGGCGGGGACGCTGCACGGGGTCGGCGTGGACACCTGGGGGGTAGATTTCGGGCTGCTGGACGCGCAGGGAAAGCTGCTCGAAGCGCCGACCCATTACCGCGACGAACGGCATCCGCCCGCCATGACGGACGTTCATGCCCGAATGCCGCCCGTCCAGATCTGGGCCAAGACGGGCGTGCAGTTCCTGCCCTTCAACACCCTGTACCAGCTCCACGCCCTGCAAGCGCGCCGCCCCGGCCTGCTGGACCGGGCGGCGCACCTGCTGCTGATGCCCGACCTGTTCCACCACCAATTGACGGGGGGCCGCAGCATCGCCAATGAGATGACCGAGGCCAGCACGACGCAGTTGTTTAACCCGACCACACAGTCGTGGGAGCCGTCGCTGCTGACCAAATTAGGGCTGCCGTCACACTTCCTCGGCGAGCTTGTCCCGGCGGGAACGCGCGTCGGCGAGACGGCAGGGGGCGTCCCCGTGTACGCGCCCGGCTCGCACGACACAGCCTCGGCGGTCGCCGCCACGCCCGCCGCGCCCGGTACGCGCTGGGCGTTTCTGTCGTCCGGGACGTGGTCGCTTTTGGGCGTCGAGCTGCCTACGCCGAACCTAACGACGGGGGCGCGGGAGATGGGCTTCAGCAACGAATTCGGCGTCGGCGGCACGGTCCGGCTGCTCAAGAACATCATGGGCCTGTGGCTGGTGCAGGAATGCCGCCGGTCGCTCAAAGCGACGAAAGGCCGCGACTATTCGTATGACGAGTTGACCACGCTGGCCGAAGCCGCGCCCGTCGGCGGCCCGCTGGTAGACGCCACCGCGCACCGCTTCCTGGCCCCGCCCGACATGGCCGGGGAAATTCGCGCCGCCTGCGCCGAGGCGGGCCGGCCCGCGCCCTCAGACGCTGGGGCGCTCATTCGCTGCTGCCTGGACAGCCTGGCCCACGCCTACCGTCAGGCGCTGGACGGTTTGGAGCACTTGCTCGACGCCAAGTTCGACGCCCTGCACATCGTCGGCGGCGGCTCGCAGAACCGGCTGCTCAACCAACTCACGGCAGACGCCTGCGGCATCCCCGTCATCGCCGGGCCTTCCGAGGCGACCGCCATCGGGAACGTCCTCGCCCAGCTCGTCGCGTCCGGCGCGGTCGCGGACTGGGCACAGGCGCGCGCCCTCGCTCGGCGCTCGTTCCCGACGGAGACGTTCGTTTAAGCGTCCCCGGCACTGGAAGTGCCGGGCTACTCTGAGTGAAAGTCGCTCCGCGACTGAGGACAAGCGTCCGGGGCATGGCTTCAGTGCCGGAGGCACTTTCATTCCACAGTAGCCCGGCACTTCCAGTGCCGGGGGCACACTGCCCATTATAAGGAGACACCACACCCACCATGTCCGACCGCGACATCACACCCAATACCAACTTCACACTCGATACCAACTTCGATGCCAAACTCCAGGAACTGCTCCAGCTCTCGCACGACCTGGGCGACCCCATCCATGACTGGGCTATCCTGGGCGAAGGCAACATGTCCACCCGCGTAGATGACGAGACGTTTCTCGTCAAGGCCAGCGGCTCCGAGCTGCGGACACTGGCGGCGGAACAGGTCAGCCGGGTCCGGTTTGCGCCCGTCCTGGAGGCTCTGAATCAGACGCGCGACTATTCGGACGCGGAAGTCAAGGACCTTCTCCTGAGCGCCTGCGTCGGGGGCCAGGGCCGGATGCCGTCCGTCGAGACCCTGCTGCACGGGTTTTTGCTGACATTGCCCGGCATTGACTTCATCGGGCACACTCATATCGTGTCCGTTAACGGCCTGCTCTGCTCGCGCGAGGGCTGGGCAGCCATCCAGGGCGGCGGGCGGCTGTTCCCCGATGAGATCGTCGTCTGCGGCGTCGCGCCGTGCTGCGTCCCCTACACCGACCCCGGCATCCCCCTCGCCCGCGCCCTGCGCGACGGGGTGCAGGACTACATCCAGGCGCACAGCGCCGCGCCCAAGACCATCTATCTGCAAAACCACGGCTTCATCGCCGTAGGCAAGTCGGCCCAGGAAGTGCATAACATCCACATGATGGGCGACAAGGCCGCCCGCATCCTGCTCGGCGCGCTTTCCTGCGGCACGGCGAGCTGCCTGACGCCCGAAAACGTGACGCGCATCCAGACCCGCCCCGATGAGCACTACCGCCAGCTCGCCCTGGGCCTGCGGCCCGATCAGCCCGCCTGAGAGGGACCCGCAGCCATCAACTCAATCAACTGAGCGGGATCGTGAACAGGAACCGGCTGCCCTTGCCCAGCTTGCTTTCGACCCAGATGCGCCCGCCGTGCGCCTCGGCGACCAGCTTGCAGAAGGTCAGGCCCAGGCCCGTGGACATCTTGCGGCCCGCCTTGCGGCTTTCGACCTGGCCGAACTTGTCGAAAATGCGCCGGACCTGGTGGGCGGGGATGCCCTCGCCCGTGTCGCCGACCGCGAAGACAACGGCCCCTTCCGCCGGGTCGTAGGCGGCTGAGACGGTGACGATGCCCCCGCGCGGGGTGAACTTGACGGCGTTGCCGAGCAGGTTGGTCAGCGCCCGGCGCAGCAGGTCCCGGTCGGCCTCGATGGGGGGCAGATCGGAGGGCAGGCGGCGGGCGACCCGCAGACCGTTCCGCCGAGCGAGCGGAGCGGTCTGCGCCAGGGCGTACTCGATCATGTCGGCGGGATGGAGCGGCTGTTTGTCTAGGACCAGCGATCCGCTCTCCCATTTGCTGATGTCCAGCAGGTCGTTGATCATGCCCAGCAGCGTCTCGCCGCCCCCGATGGCGTTGTCCAAGATTTCCTGCTCGGCGGCTTCGCGGCCTCCGACGAAGCGGAGCGCTCCTAAGCCCGACAGCAGCGAAGTCAGCGGCGTCCGCAGGTCATGGACGATCATTCCGGTCAGGTCATCACGCAGCGTCTCCGCCTCCTTGCGGTCACTGATGTCCGAGAAGGTCACGACCGCCCCTTGAAGGCCGCCCGCCGTGAGGATCGGCGAAGCGAGCGTTGCGGCGGGGAAGCAGGAGCCGTCCCGCCGCCACAATAGGTCGTCTTCGCGCCGGACGATCTCGCCGGTCCGCAGGACGGTCTGCACCGGGCCTTCTTCGAACGGCGCGGCATCCTCCTCCGGGTTCCGACCAAGAAGCTGGGCCATCTCCTTGCCCCAGATTTCCTTCGGCTGATACCCCAGCAAGGCCGCGCCGGCCGGGTTGATGTAAGTACAGCGGCCCCCGGCGTCCACCTGATAAATCCCCTCCCCCGTCGCCTCCAGCAGCGCATCCCGCTGCTCCAACTCGGCCTCCGTCCGAGATATGTCCCGAACGCGCCGCTGAAACAAGACCGACGCGCAGGCGAAAAGGACGAGCAACGGGCCAAGCCCCAGCGCGGACACTATCCAGGAAAGACGGCGGCGTCCGTCCGCGCGGGCCTGGAGACGGCCGGCGAGGGTGCGGCAGGCGGCGCCGAGCGCGGCGGTCTGGGGCCAAGTCACCTGGCCGTACTGATGGAGGGATTGCTCGAACCCGGCCCAAGCCGTGTTCAACGCCCGCGTTTCATGGGGATAAAGCGCGCGCAGATGGTCATGCCCGATCCTCATCCCCGCGAAAAGCTTCTGCCAATCGCCGGAGGGAGGTGCATCGCCAGGCAATGTTGAGGTGGGGACGGGAAGCGAAGACGGCGCCGGGGGCACGAGCGGCGCGGGGCCGGGCACAGCGTCCGGCGAGAGGGGATCGGCGGGAAGCACGAGGTCCGGCGGCCGCACAAGAACCAGCGCCCCGGACGAGGGTCCGGTGGATGGGGCGGGCGGCGGATGCGGCTGCGTGACACCCCAAACCCAGAGGCTGTCGGCGGACAGAAACGCGCACTGCCGGGCGGCGTCCAGGTCACGCGCGGCGAGGCTGTTCTCCACCAAGGCGAATAGGAGCAGACCAGCCGCGCAGACGACCAGGGCAGCCAGCAGCCCGGACAGCCGTTGGCCGTCGCGCTCCCAATCTCGTTCGGAGGTGCCCATAGTGAGCGTGTTCCTCGCCCTTTTTGGCTACCCGCGCTCCGGGCGCAGGAGCGGGAACAGGATGACGTCCCGGATGGAGGGCGCGTCGGTGAGGATCAGGGCGAGCCGGTCCACGCCGCTGCCGAAGCCGCCCGTCGGCGGCATCCCGTACTCCATCGCGCGCAGGAAGTCCTCGTCCATCGGGTGCGCCTCCGCGTCGCCGCCCGCCCGCAGGTCGGACTGCGCGGAAAACCGCTCGCGCTGGTCCAGGGGGTCGTTGATCTCGCTGAAGGCGTTGCCGAGTTCCGCCCCGGCTATGTAGACCTCGAAGCGTCGGGTGAGGGCCGGATTGCCGGGCATCTTTTTGGCGAGCGGCGACGTCTCGGTCGGGAAGTCGGTGATAAACGTCGGCTGGATCAGCGTCGGCTGCGTGTATTTCTCATGCAGCTTCTCGATGATGCCGCCGACGGTCGGTTCGTTCTCAGTCGGCAGGCCGAGCCGCGTCAGAACGGCATGGGCCGCTTCCAGTGTCGTCAACTCTTCGGGGTCAACATTGGCGTTCCGCCGGATGCCTTCCAGCATCGGCAGGCGGGCGAAGTTCGGCGCCAGATCAATCTCCTGCCCCTGATAAGTAAACTGCTCCCGCCCGTGCAGGGCGCGGCAGACGTGCCGGTACATCCCTTCCACCAAGGTCATCATGTCGTCCAGATTGGCATAGGCGGCGTACACTTCCATCATCGTGAACTCAGGGTTGTGCCGCGTCGAGATGCCCTCATTACGGAAGACCCGCCCGATCTCATAGACCCGGTCCAGGCCGCCGATGACCAGCCGCTTCAGATAGAGTTCCAGCGAGATACGCAGATGCAGCTCTAAATCCAGGGCGTTGTGATGGGTCAGAAAGGGCCGCGCCGCCGCGCCGCCCGCGACCATTTGCAGCACGGGCGTCTCGACTTCCAGATAATCGTGCTTGTCTAAATAGTCACGCATTGCCCGCGTGACCTTTATGCGGCCCAGCAGCCGCTCACGCGCCTCCCGGTTGACCAGCAAGTCCACCGACCGCTGCCGGTAGCGCAGTTCGGGGTCCCGCAGGCCGCCCGCGTGCTTCTCCTCGCCCGCCTCGGTCTCGTACTCCTTGCCCAGCGGCAGCGGGCGCAGGGATTTGGCGAGCAGCGTCCACTCGCGGACATGGACCGAGACCTCGCCGGTCTTGGTCTTGAAGACGAAGCCCGAAACGCCGGCGATGTCGCCCAGATCGAGGTGATGCTGGATGTCGCCGTAAAGCTCGTCGCCGATCTCGTCCCGGCGGACGTAAAGCTGGATGCGCCCGGTCGCGTCGGTCAGGTCCAGGAAGGCGGCCTTGCCCATCAGCCGCAGGGAAGTGACGCGCCCGGCGAGGAAGACGGTGTGCCCGTCCAACCGGTCGAAGTCGGCGACGATCTCGGCGGCGTGGTGGGTAACGTCGAACCGCTCGGCGGCGAACGGGTCCCGCCCTGCCGCCCGCAGGGTGTCAAGCTTCTGCCAACGGATCGGGTCAATGCCGTCCGTGGGCGGCGTGTTCTGGCTTTGTGTGTCCTCGGACAAGCGGGACGCTCCTTTGCAATCGAATGATGAACCGCAAGCAAAAGGGCGGGGCAAGCCCCGCCCTGCGGTCGCTCAGTAGTTGTGCATATGTTCTCCGATGTTCTGTCCCGGCTATTCAAGGCCGAGCTACTCGGAGAAAGCCCCTCCGGGGCTGAGGAAAACCCTATGTTACTTATGCACAACTACTTAGTCTAGTATCGCTGTATTAACAGGTCTACCCAATGGCCGAGTGGGTAGGCCATTGCTAGACGCTCCCCTGCAACAGAACGCCACAGCCTGAACACCTCTTGGGTTTCCGATAACCTGTCGTCCGCTTGGCTGAGAGCAGATATAGAAGGCTGCATCAAATGATCCCACTGCCCAGCGTTCTCTGGTGAGTCTGCTGCTTTCTTCTGCTCCATGATGCTTACGAAAGCACGATGACGTTCCATGCCCAGACGATGTTCCGTCTCATCGGCCTGGTGACGGAATGTTTCGTCCACCATATGTAGCAGGCTGACAACAAGGAAGCTTTCGGCAAGACCATGCTGAGTGTGTGACTCTATTGCTTGCTTTATATCTTGCCACGTTGGATTGGGAAATCCTGGAAGGTCACGCAGCCGCGTATTTCGATGCCTTTCGTCCTGATTTAAGGCTGTCAGTAGGTTACTCTCTTCGGGAGGCGTGGGCTTCTTGTGCATAGGGTAAGCTATCAAAGCCAGACCCATGTTGAAGATAACATCTTTTTGGATTGGCTCCGGGCAGGCCATTGTGATCTCCTGCAACACATCTAGAGCCTGTTATGCACTTTAGACCGTCCGAAGGGCCTGTAAATGCCGGACAGCCTAAGATGTTGCGCTGTGGCTCCGTACCTCATACCACCGGTGAGGGATGTCATCAGGCAGACTGATATTTATTTATATTAGATGCTATTCACTGCTGTAATAAAATCCATAACAGGCTCTAGGTAGTCTCCCATAAGAATCTCTCCCCCACACCACAAGAACTTGTCTGCTTCTTGCAGACGACCTTGGTTACTTCCATTATTTGCCGACTAAGAACCTATCTCAAAACAGCAAACTCGTGTGGGCTTGCCTCTGACGAAAGTGCCAAATATGGCCTTTGAGATAGGTTCTTACAAGCTACTTGCGGATGGCAACGATCTGGTACTTGGTCTTGCCGGCGGGCGTGGAGACGGTCACGGCGTCGCCGACTTTTTTGCCCAGCAGGGCCTCGCCGACGGGGGATTCGTCGCTGATTTTTTCGCGGTTGGGGTTGGCCTCGACGGGGGAAACCAGCGTGAACTCCCAGTCATCCTCCTCGTCGTTGACCGTGACGACGGAGCCAAGCCCGACGTGATCGGTCGGAATCTCTTCCAAGTCGAGCGGACGGGCAATTTGCATGATGTGTTTCAGGTCTTCGATGCGGCCTTCCAGAAACGCCTGCGCGTTTTTGGCGTCCTCATACTCTGAATTCTCCGTCAGCTCGCCATAAGTAATGGCGTCGCGGATGCGCTCGGCGACTTCGCGCCGCTCCGTAGTGCGCAGGGCTTCTAGTTCGTCGGCCAGTTCTTTATAGCCGGCGGGCGTCAGCACGATCTCTTCAATGTCACCCAAATCAGTCATTCTCCTTGCGCGGGAGGTTATTTTTTCGTTCGATGGTCGTTCGATGGCATGGGGCCATAACACGGAAGCACTGCCCGTTCCGAAGCCCCGGGGCAAGACCCCATTCGGCACACGAAACGGCCAGTGCTTCCTATACGTCGTGTTCAGGAGCGATTGTTGCCAAAGTTTGCGCGTTATTATACCCGCGCGTCGGCGGATTTGTCAACCGTCGGACGTGTCTTGCCCCGGCGCAGGAGCGGTCGGATGCGGGCTACGGCGTCTTTGAAGGCGTCGTTGTAAAGCTGGCGCAGCCGGGACGGTGACAGCGTCTGGCCGGTGCTGTAATACACGGCGGCGGCCTTGCCCACAGTGTACGTCCCGGCATAGGCGATGCAGCCCTTGACGACCATCCCGATCCCGCCCGGCACCAGGCCGATCAACTCGCGCGCCGCCGCGCGCCAGCCGAAGGCGCTGCCGACCACCGGCAGCAGCTCCCGCGTCCGCGCACGCAGGTCCATGTCCTTGCCGTAAGCGGCGGCGATTCGCAGGAGCAGCAGAATTTGGTTCTTGGTCAGGAGCACCATGTCCCCCAGGGCGGTCGTGGGCAGCAGGAATCCCGTGAAGGGGACGGCGCCCGGCAGGGCGGAAAGGAGCGCGATCTTGGCATTGTCCTTTGCCGCCTCGGCGATCAGCAGCGAAACCACGGCGGGCCGGAAGGCGGGAACGTGCCGGGCCAGGGCCAGCCGCAGATCGGGCTGCTCGGCGGTGAGCTGCGCCAGGGCGGCGGCCAGGCTTGCCTCGTCCGCCGCCAGGGCGGCGGCCAGGCTTGCCTCGTCCGCCGTCAGGGCGGCGGCCAGGCTTGCCTCGTCCGCCGTCAGGGCGCCGGCATCCAGCGTCAGACTGCCGGGCGGCGCCTGGCGCCGGTCGGCATACCAGGCAACACAGGGCGTAATGTCCGCCGGTCCCTGCGGCCCCAGGTCGCGCGGGGCGGAGGATTCCAGGGCGATGCGGGCCATCAGCAGGCGGGCGTGGTCCTCGGTCCCGATGAGGGCAATGTGGAACGGGCGCTCGGCGGCTTCGGCGATGTCCTGAACACGCAGCGACTTGAAGAGCGTCCACAAACGCATCGCGCCGCCGACCTGTCTGGGAACCGCCTTCAAGGCGCGAGGGGCGAACGGTAATCTTGGCATACGGGCCTCCTGTCGCCGTCCTTATACCCCGAATCGCGGCGGGTATGCAGGAAATCACGTCCCGGCGTCGAACAGGGAGGCGAACATGACCGTGTTGACTCAACTGCGACCCGTTCGCCGCCGCGCCGCCCTGCCGGTCGCGCTTTTGAGCGTCCTATCGGCCGGCTGCGCGAAGCCCGCCCCTCCCGCACAGCCCCTCGTGGGTCACTGGCAGGGAACAATGGCGGCAGGGAATGTCACGATCCCGTCGGTGTGGGAGATACGGGCCGACGGCACGCAGTCGCTGACACTCACACTGCCGCAGGGCGCGATGACGGCACAGGGGACGTGGACGGCCTGGAACGGCGTCCTGACCGAGCGGACGACGGCCCGCGTCATCGTCCTCGGCGGCGAACAGAAGGTCATGCCGCTCGTCAACCCGATGGAAACGGCGTTCCCGTATCAGCTCATCGGCGACACGCTGACGTTGACGCGGCCCGACACGCACCAGACAATCACGCTGGCGCGGGAGCCTAAAGCGCCTCATTAATGGGTCAGGCGCTTCTTTTCACCCCCTGGCAGGGATTTCCCGGCAGCGCGTGGAACAGGCGGACGGAACCAGCCTATGAAAAAGTATTACCTGCGCCGTCGCGCGTTCGTGCGGCTGCGGTCACGCCACTCCCGGTACGGCCTCGGCTTCCATCGCGCGCTCGCGCTGTGGCGGAACGATGAATACGGACCGGACTACCGGCACACGGAGAACTTTGGTAATCGCTTTCGTGAGCGCGCCGGAGAGACGCCCTACTGGCGGCGTTTCCTGCGCGAGACGGACCCCGGCGTGTTCTACCAGTCGCCGTTCGTGCCAAAGCCGCACTATGCCCCAGATCACTTTCTGCCGAACCGCAGACATTAGGAGGCGGCACAGCCTTGATCCGACCGTTCACCCCCGAAGACTACCCCACCCTCGCCCGCATCGCGAGTGCAACGTTCCCCGACTACCCTGCGTCCGCTGAGGAGAAGGAGTTCGGGGACACACGCCGGGACCCCAAGTGCCTGCACGCGCGCTGGCTCGCCGAGCGGGAAGGGCAGCCGGTCGGGTACGGCGAGTACGGCCAGCGGTCCAGCGCCTACCACCCGCGCCGGTTCCACATCAACGTCATCGTCCAGCCGGACTGTCAGGGTATGGGGCTGGGCAGGGCGCTGTATGACCAGGTGCTGTCGGCGCTGACGCCCTTTGACCCTCTTTCCGTCAGGGCGCGGACACGCGAGGACAGGACGCGGAGCGTCCGGTTCCTGCAAGAGCGGGGCTTTGCCGAGGACATGCGCTCCTTCGAGTCGCGGCTGGATGTGGCCGCGTTTGACCCTGTCCCATTTGCGGACGCCGAGGCGCGGGTGCGGGCGCTCGGCGTTGAGTTCAAGACGCTGCGGGAACTGGAAGACACGCCGGGGCATTGGCAGAAGCATTACGAGATGGGGGAGGAACTGAGCGCCGATGTGCCCTCCGCCGAGCCGCGCACCCGAGTGGAGAAGGCCGTATGGATGGCGGCGCGTATCCAGAACCCCGGTCTGCTGCGCGACGCTTATCTGTTCGCGGTCAAAGGCGAGGAGTATGTCGGCGTCACGATGCTGAAGGCAAGCGGGGGCGACGACTTGGTGACGGGACTGACCGGCGTGAAGCGCGCCTACCGGCGTCAGGGGATCGCGCTGGCCTTGAAGGTCAGGGCCATCGCCTGGGCGAAGCAAAACGGGTATCCTCTCATCAAGACCTGGAACGAGGCGAACAACCGGGGGATGCTCGGCATCAACGAGCGGCTGGGCTTCATCCGGCAGCCCGCGTGGCTGGATATGGTGAAGGTGCTGAAAGAGACGTTTCCCGGCACTGGAAGTGCCGGTCTACTCCCGAATGGAAGTCGCTCCGCGACTGAGGAACAGCGACCGTGAGCCAGTCTGGAGTCGCGGAGCGACTTTCATTCACAGTAGCCCGGCACTTCCAGTGCCGGGAACGCCTCTCCATGCTTTGCAGAACAGAAAGAAGAAATCGAATGACACTGCCGATCGTGCATCTGGCGGGGACGGCCTATGAGCAGGGCGTCCAGCACGGACAGGCCCTGAAGGACCGCATCGCCCATAATTTAGACGTTTATTTCGCCCGCTTTGAGCGGGAAACGGGGCTGGCCCGCCCCGAAGTCCTGGACCGGGCGCGGCGCTACGCGAAGGCCATTGAGGAGCAGAACCGGGACTACTTTGACGGGATGCGCGGCGTGGCCGCAGGGTCGGGCTTTGCGCTCGACGACATCGCCGCCTTGCAGGTGCGCTACGAGATTTTGTACTACCAGTTCGGCAAAAACGCCATGAGCGAGGACGTGGACGGCTGCACCGCCTTTGCCGTGCTGCCGGAAGCGTCGGCCAGCGGGCGCCTGCTGGTCGGCCAGAATTGGGACTGGATACCCCAGGTGCAGGGCGCGGTCCTGCACACGACCGAGGCGGATGGCCTGCAAACGCTGGCCTTCACCGAGGCGGGCATCGTCGGCGGCAAGATCGGCCTCAACAGCGCGGGGCTGGGGCTGGCGATCAACGGCATGACCAGCACGGACGATGACTGGTCCACCCTCGCCAAGCCGTTCCACGTCCGCTGCTACGAGATTTTACGCGCCCGCGACTTCGACGCCGCCGTCCAAGTCGTGACGGGGGAAGATCGCGCCTGCTCCACCAATTTCCTGATCGCCCAGACGCCGAACAAAGTCGTGGACATCGAGGCCGCGCCGGACAAGCTGCGGCTGCTCGGCTGCGAAGTCGGCTGCCTCGTCCACACCAACAACTTCACCGACCCCGCCGAGATCGGCGTTTCGGAGCCGCCGAACCCGAAGCGCCCCTTCTCCGTAGGCCGCCGCTCCCGGATGGGCGAGCTGCTGGGAGCGCGCGAGAAGATCGCCGTGGAGGACATCCAGGCCGACCTGCGCGACCACCTCCGCTACCCCTACGGCATCTGCCGCCACGCCGCTGTCGGTCTGGAGCCGCCGGAGCACCACTACATCACCGTCACCTCCATCATCATGGACCTAGACGCCAAGACCTTGCTGCTAACCGACGGCGTCCCCTGCGAGAACGAGTACCAGACGGTGACGCTTTGAGTTACAAGGACAGCCCATGTTTGAGGACACCTCTCAGGAAGGCTGGAATTGGTACGTCTTCCATGAGCAAGCAACCGACACAGTGCGGCAGGGGCATAAGCCGGAGCACATCTCAGGATACTCGGATCACTTGGAACTCCAAGTCCTCCAGAAGCCGTCCTTCGCCTCGTATACAGGTTGGCAGATATACCGCCGTCAGCCGATTGAGTATCACAGGCATCCCATCGAAAACAACGGGAAAGCGCGTTTTCTGGGCTGCCGAACCGAGTGGCTTCAATCAGAGGATGAGCAAAAGTTTTCCTCACCTCTCAAACGCCTGGAATATCTCAACAGGCTCTCGCCCTCCATGAAGTTCCGTTCCCTAGAACTTGATCCTGAATGGATACAGGGAACCCTCACAAGACTGTGCAGCCTCACGCTACCTCTTTTTGTAAAGTCACACTCTATCGGGATAGATGGCGTGAGCTACGAAGTCCATTATGGCGACTACATGGCTGGCACAAAGCTGATTTGGTGGGGCGATGGACCTGCCGAATGGCTTCCTTTGACTGATGCGATGATGTCTCTATGGACGACTTTGGAAACATTGGCAACCAATGAGTGAAGGCTTTCTTCCCCAAGTTGAACATGACGGTTTCGCCCTCGTGCCGGAGGTTCTGGGTACTGATGCGGTTTCCCCGCTGATTGCCGCCATAGGCAGAGCGGGAGAGGGGACGGGTTCTCAGAGGCGGGGGAGCGTCTATGCTCTCCGCAACCTTCTGGAAGACGTGCCCGAGGTGGCGGAGTTGGCGGAGTCGCCTGCGGTGCGCTCACTCGTCGCCCCCGTGCTGGGGCCGGGCTGCTTTCCGGTGCGCGGCATCCTGGTCGACAAGACGCCGGAGGCGAACTGGAACGTGGTGTGGCATCAAGACCTGTCCATCGCCGTCCGTGAGCGCAAGGAGGCGGATGGCTTCGGGTCGTGGTCAGAGAAGGCCGGCGTCGTCCACGTCCAGCCGCCGGCGCGTATTTTGGAGCGGATGCTGACCGTGCGCCTGCACCTTGATGACTGCGACGAAACGAATGGCCCGTTGTTAGTCCTGCCGAGGTCGCACCGAGACGGCAGGCTGACGACGCCCGAAATCCAGCAGCGGCGGACGGTGATGCCCAGCGTCGCTTGTCCCGTCCCCAGCGGCGGGGCGCTGCTGATGCGGCCCCTGCTGCTCCATGCGTCCTCGGCTTCGCAGTCGCCGCGTCACCGCCGCGTGATACATCTGGAGTACGCCGCCGAGCCGCTGCCGGCGGGCCTCCGATGGCATCAGAGAGGCAGGGTGACAGCGGCATGATACTGGGGCTGCACCACGCGCAGATCACGGTTCCGAACGGCGCGGAAGAGGACGCGCGGCGGTTTTACTGCGGCGTGCTGGGCCTACGCGAGACGGAGAAGCCCGCATCGCTGGCCGGGCGCGGCGGCTTCTGGCTGCAAGTCGGCGGCCAGCAGGTGCATGTCGGGACCGAAGAAGGCGTGGAGCGGGCAAGGACGAAGGCGCATCTGGCCTACATCGTGGATGACCTGGACGCCTGGCGCGCGCGGCTGGCGGGAGAGGGCATCGAGGCGCTGGAAGGCGTTCCCATTCCCGGCTGCGCGCGGTTCGAGTTCCGGGACCCGTTCGGCAACCGGGTGGAGATGATCCAGGCGCTGCCGTCCGGTTGAAGTCCCGCCGGAGCGGGGATAACTTCCCATGACGAAAGCAGTCTTTTTCGGGGCCTCGACGGTCTATGGCGACGGGGCCTCTTCGCCCGACAAGCGGTTCTCCACGCTGATCTGTCACACGCTGGGCTGGGAGGAGATCAACCTCGGCATCGGCGGGACGACGATGACCGGGCGCGACGACAAGGGCATGATCGTGGATGAGGAAAGCGGCATCGGGCGCGTCCCGGACATCCTCCACGCGGCCCCGGACAGGGTGATCATCCTCTATGGGGCCAACGACTTCGCGGGGGGCAAACCGCTGGGCGCGTCGGATAAGTTCCAGCAGGGGACGTTCCTGTGGGACTATGACACCGTCGTGCGCGGGCTGATAGAGAACCTGCCGGACGCGCGGATCGTGCCGGCGACACTGGCCTATCGCGCGGACGCGGAGACGCCTAACGCGCAGGGGTTAGTCTTGGAAGACTACAACGGCGCGATCCGGCAGATCGCCCAGCGGTACGGGCTGAAGCTGGCCGATGCCTGGGCGAACGCCGGCATTGACGCCCGCAACTTCGCCGCGCTTTCCGCCGATGAGGCGCACCTGAACGACGACGGCCACCAGCGGCTGGCCGCCTTCTTCATCGAATGCCTTCAAACGGACCGATGCGATTAAGCAGCGTGTTCCAAGCTCTTGCGGGCGAATAAATTCGCGGCAAAAAGGCACAAAGTCACCCCAATAAAGCCTCCGCCTGCGCGGACTCAGAGTGCGGACTTAGACTCTTAACCTGCGGAGGCAGGTTTCGTGCCCTTGTTGCCGCGAATTTATTCGCCCGTCCTGCGAAGCCTTATGCCAGGTTACTTAGAAGACATCCTCGAACAGTATTTCCGGCGGCAGGACGAATCCTCCGACTTCCAGTTCTACCAATCGCCGCGCCTGGTCGCCCACATTGACGACGCCGCCATCACCGCGCTGGGCGCGTTCTTCCGCCCGCGCGTTCCCGACAACGCCGACGTGCTGGATCTGATGTCGGCCTACCTGACCCACCTGCCGCCGGATGTCCGCGCCCGGTGCCGCCGGGTTGCGGGCCTGGGCATGAACGATGCCGAGATGACGGCGAACGCGCACCTTACGGACCACGTCGTCCACAGCTTGAACGACGATCCCACCCTGCCCTACCCCGATGAAGCGTTTGACGTGGCGCTCTGCACGGTCAGCGTCCAGTACCTCCTGCATCCCGTCGAGGTCTTCGCCGAAGTCCGCCGCGTCCTGCGCCCCGGCGGGCAGTTCATCGTCTCTTTTTCCAACCGCTGCTTCCCCACCAAAGCGACCCAGTTTTGGCTCGGCGCCGGCGACGCCCAGCGCGTCGCCCTCGTCCGCCTGTATTTCGAGCAGAGCGGCGGCTGGGAGCCGGTTGAGGCATTTGACCTCAGCCCCCGCCCCAGTCGCTCCGACCCGCTGTATGTGGTGATGGGGCGAAAAGCAGACGATTAGGCAAATGGGTTTCCAGCACTGGAAGCGCCGGTTTACTCTCCGTGAAAGTCGCTCCGCGACTGAAGACAGGGACGGCAGGGACGGGCGGTTTCTCCGTAGTCGCGGAGCAGATACGCAGTAATGCCGTCCTCGCCATACTTTCATTCCAGAGTAGACCGGCACTTCCAGTGTCGGGATTTCTACCGCCCCCTCTTTTGTATGGCTTTCGGGTATAATAGATGCCAGCAAATCTCAGCAAAGCGCAGATTCTGGCATCATGTTTACGCTCAACGACATGCAGCGCGCCCGGCTGGCGGCGATCCGCGCCGGGCAAGAGGAGGGGGAGCGGCGCTTCGACGTCTGGACCCGGCGCGAGACGCAGGCGCGGGCCGCGCTGTCGTTCGGCGGGGCATTAGCCGGCAGTGGTCTCAAGGCGGGCCGGGCGCTGACCGAGGAAACGCGGGCGCGGCTGCTGCGGGCGGCGTCGGAGCTGGCTCCGAACGGCAACCTTTCAAGGCGGCTGTATGCGGGCGACCCAAAGGGGTTTGACGACCGCCTGCGCCGCCTCTTGTTCGGCGCCGATGCCCTTGTTGACCGTCTGCGCGCGTTTCTGGATGTGCGCGGCACGGGTATTCAGACGGCATCGGGCCTGCTCTGCGCCTTCGCTCCCGACACTTATCCCCTGGTCACGCGCCCGGCTTTACGCCGTCTGAATCTGACGCCGGAGCAGCGGCGCGAATCGCTGGCCGAAGCGAGGGAGCGGTACGGCTTCGACGTGCCCGAGTCGGGGCGGCCGGACGGGGCGCAGACTTTGCTGGCTCTGTTCGTGGTCTACGAGCAGATTCGCGAGGCGCTGGGTCTGGCGACCTACCCCGAAGTGGACGAGGCGCTGCGGGCCGATGTTCCCGCCGTCATGCCTGTGACGCCGCCCGCCGCGCAGGTTCGGGAGCCGGGCGCGTCCTATGCCACGGACGGGCCGCCCGCACTGACCGAGGCCGCCCTGCTGGCGGCTCTGGAAGGGTATGCTTTGGGCCAGGGCTTTACCTTCCCCCCCTACCGTCTTCGCTCCTACTATATCGCGCTCAAGACGAAGCCGTTCGCGATTCTTTCGGGCGTGTCGGGAACGGGCAAGACCCGTCTGGCTGAACTGTTCGCGGAGGCGATGACGGGCCACAACCTGCGCCAGTTCCGGTTGATCCCCGTCCGGCCCGACTGGAACGACTCGGCGGCCTTGTTCGGCTATCACAACCTCCTCGCGAACCGCTACGTCTCGACGCCGTTCTTGGAGATCGCCCGCCGCGCCGCCTTGCCGGAGAACCGGCAGCGCACGTTTTTTATCTGCCTGGATGAGATGAACCTGGCCCGCGTCGAGCACTATCTGGCGGATTACTTGTCCGCCCTGGAGTCTCGTGCCCATCGAATCCCGCTGCATGAGGACGTGCCGGATTTGGTGCTGCCGCCTAATTTATTCGTGACGGGGACAGTCAACATAGACGAAACGACGCACGGCTTTTCGCGGAAAGTCTTGGACCGGGCGAACACGCTGGATTTCGACGAGCCGCCCATCCTGGCCGGGGCCATCGGCGGCAAGGGGAGCGCGCGGCTCGACGAGGACCTGGGCGCGTCGCCCGCCGCGCGTCAGGCCCTCTTTTTGAACGCGCGCGCGGCCAATGTGGGCCGGGCGCGGGAGCGGCTGTCGCGGCTCGACGCCGCGTTCCCGGAACGCGCCCTGGCCGCGCTTCAGGCGGTCAACGATCTGCTGTACACTCAGCGCCTGCACTTCGCGTACCGCGTCCGCGACGACGTCTTGATGTTCCTCGCCAACAGCTTCGATGGGGAGACGGGCGCGGGCCTCCTCCTGCCGGAGCAAGAGGCAAACTTCCTGCTCGCCCTGGACTTGCAGATGACCCAGAAGGTCCTACCCAAACTGCACGGGCCGAGCGAGACACTGGCTCCCCTGCTGGCGCGGCTCCAGTCCTGGGCGGATGCAAGTGGGCTGCGGTTCGCGTCGGCCAAGCTGGCCCGGATGCGCGCGCATGGCGAGGAGACGGGGTATGTCCGGTTCCACGAGTAGGCCTGTTGCCTTCGTGTTGCTTTATGCGCGACCCAGGGCTGAAGGCTTTATTGGGGTAACCCCTGGGCTTCAATAATGCAAGCCCCCGCCTGCGCGGGCGCGAACACTGCTATGGTGGCTGTTCTTATGCCCTTACTCTCGGGGATTTGCTCTTTTTAGCCGCGCCGTTCAGGGCGGGGAACTGATGTGGGCATCGGCAGATAAGGCTTATGAGTGACGGCGAACAACCCGACTGGCGGCTGCTGCTGACGCATGGGGAGCGGGCGCGGATGCTCGGCGACATCGCGCGCGTCTCGCTGGCAGCGGGCGCGCGGCTGTTTCCGGGCCAGGTGTGGCAGGATTTGGACGTTTCCGCCGGCTCCCTGGCCGCTCGAAAATCCCCCGTCGAGCGGCTTGGCTTCATCGAGCGTGCGCTGCCGCTTCTGACTCAGGCCGTGGCGCAGATCGGCCGCGATCCCCTGGTCGCCGCCGTTTCGCGGTCCCGCCCGGTCATTCCCGCTCTCCGCGCCCGGCGCGTCACCACTCAGGCCCTTCTGCAAGCCGCGCGGCGCGGTTCCGCCCTTCGCTCTTTGAAAGAGACCGTGACTGCCCTTTCCCCCGACACGCCCGAAAACCGCGCCGTCGTGTCCTTTTTGCGGACGCTGGGGCGGGACAGCGCGGTCATTCTGACCATCGCTGAGGCGGAGGAGGAAGCCGAAGCCGCCGGGCGGGCGGACCGCTGCACCCGGCGTCTGCGCGGCCTGCTCACTGCGCCGCTCTGGGAAGAGGTTTCGATGGACGGCCTCGCCTGGACCAAGCCGCCGACGCTGCGAGCGACACTGAGGCCTGAGTATGCCCGCGTCTTCCGCGAAATGGCGCGCTACCGCGCCGGCTTCGGGTTCGATTGGGACCATCCCTGGCTGACACTGCCGCCGCGCGAGACGTGGCGGCTGTACGAAGCCTGGTGCTTGTTCGTGGTACTGGATGCCCTGGGCGCGCTGGGCTATGTGCCGGTCGCCGGACAAGAGGGGGGCACGCCAAGCCCGTTCGCCGTCCGCGAAGGGCGCCTGACGTTCACATTGGCGACGGGCAGCGCCTCGCGTGTCACGCTCCGCTCCCCCGAAGGGCGGCGGCTGTCGCTGGTCTACAACCAGACCTTTGCCGAGGGGCGGCATTCGCTGTCGCACGCGATGCAGCCGGACATCACGCTGGCTTCCGATACAGACCTCTGGATACTGGATGCCAAGTTCAAGCCTTACGCACTGGGCGGCGAGGAGGGCGAGGACATCAACCAGATGCACGCCTACCGGGATGCCATCGTGGACGATTCGGGGCGGCGGGTCGTGGCCCGCGCCTGGTGCCTGTATGCCGGGCGGGTGGACGCGCCGAACCGCCCAGACATCACCTATGGCCGCGCCGAGGACGCGCCCGTCGGCGCGCTCTGCCTGCGGCCCGGCGACGAGGCGACGCTCACGCTGCGTGCGCTTCTGTCCGGTTGGCTTGGGGCAGGGCCGACGACACCAGCGCGGCCAGCGTCTCCACGAACTTGACGGAGGCCCCGGGGAATGGCGCATCTCCGGCCCGATACACCGTCAGCGCCCCCTGCCCCGCCGCCAGCGGCACGGCCAGGACGGAATGCCGCCCGGACTGCCCGGCAAAGGCCCGCCAAACGCCGGCGCTGAAGGGGGGATTTGCCCGGCCCACGCGCTGGGTCGTCTTCCCCGTCCGCGCCGCCTTCGCGCCATCCTCGGTGAGCGCCGGATCGTCCGGCGCGTGCCGGTCAGGGGACGTTAGCGCGTCGCGATAAGCCGTGCCGATCAGGCGCAGGTCGTCCGCGTCCTTTAAAGCCAGCGTACAAACCTCGGCGCCGGTCACGCGGCAGACACGGCTGCCGACCAGATCCGCCAGGGCCTCCCGATCATTCCGCTCCCCAACTGCCTGGATGACTTCGCGCAATGCATCCACCTGCGCCGCCAATTGCGTTGCCTGCGCCGCCTGGCGCGGCCCCGCCAGGGCGAGGGCGGCGACGGACGCGAGCAGGGCTACTGACTCCCGCAGGTCCCCATCCGTGAGGGCATCGGCGTCGGGGCAGATGACGGAAAGATGGCCCAGGGCGATGCCGCCCGCCAGAAGCGGCACGGCATAGGCGGGTGCCGCCTCATCGCTCCCAACGTCGTCACCCATGACCGGCTGACGCTCCACATACAGCGACCACAGCGTCTGGGAAGCGGCGTCGAAGGGGAACGCCGGCGGCTGCGCCTGCCGGTGCGATTTGGGCCGCTTGGGACGGTCATCCGGCGCGGACGCCAGCCGCGTGAGCCGCTTCGCGTCACTGTCATAAGCGTATAGCCGCGCCCGCGCCTCCGGCAATTCCCCCACCAGCGCGAGCGCGCTTTCGACTACTGCCTCGGCCAGTGTTCCGGCGTCCGGCGCGGCGCTCAGGCGGCGGCACAGGTCGCGCAGGACCTGCTCCCGCTTTTGCATTTTCGCCTCCCGCGCCCGACCTTCCTCAAGCGCCGTCACGTCGCGGACGATTGCGACCGCCCCGCCGCCCGGCAGCGGCCTAGCTTGTATGTCTAAAACGTGCGCCTTCCCCTTGGGTGACACGCACCCATAGCCCGCGCCCCCCGCCGATGCCCCGGTGCGTCGGGCGCGGGTGAGCGGCCACTGGCCCGGCGGCACGGGCTGGCCGCTGGGGTAACAAAGTCGGGACAGGCCCTCGCCTTGCGAGCCGAACAATACCTGCGCGGCGGCGTTGGTGTAGGTAACGGCGCCCGACGTATCGCAAGCGACGACGGCGTCGCGGACAAGGTCAAGAAGCGGGTCAGGGGGGATAGAGGCTGTATAAAAAGCCCTGAAGAAGCCCCCTAGCCCCCAATTCTTGGGGAACCGGAAGGACCGTGACAATGGCTTCCCCGCTCCTACTCCCCCAGAATTGGGGGGCGGGGGGTGATCCGCTCCGTTCTTATACAATTCCTTCGGACGGGGCGGCAGCCGGAATCGGCTCGCACCGAAGGATGCCAGGCCGCCGAGCAGCAGGCCGAGCCAGAACGGAGTGCGCTTGAACATAAGGCGATTGTACCTGCCAAAAAAGCCCCGCGCCGGGCGGCGCGGGGCTTTTCGCATGAGAATCCGGGGGCTATTCGGTCCGAATAGTCGCTTCCAGGACGGTTTCGGCCATGTAAATCGGGGCGCGGACGCGCAGGGCGAGCGCAATGGCGTCGGACGGACGGGCGTCTATGTCCATCGTCTCGCCGGTGGCCTTGACCAGCCCGATCTTGGCGTAAAAGGTCTCGCTCCACAGGTCATCAATGACGACCCGCTCAATGGTGGCGTCCAGCCGCTCCAGCAGCAGGCGGATCAGGTCATGGGTGAACGGCCGGTCCGGGGCATCGCCCTCCAGGGCCAGCGAAATGGCCCAGGCTTCAAACTGGCCCACAAAGATCGGGACGCGGCGGCCCCGGTTGTCGCGCAGCAAGACGAAATGGTTGGCGATAGTCCCCTGGTCCTGATGCGCCCAGACACCCATCACCTTGACTTCTTTTTCGTTCAGGGAACGTGGCGTGCGGTTCTCATTTTCAGAGGTAGACTCGCTGCTCTCCTCGCTTTGCCTGCGCAGGGAGGCAAGGCCATCAGGGTCGGACTCCTGGGGCCGCCAATCATCGTCGAACAATTTATCGAAATCGCCTGGCACCTTTTCCTCGCTTCCTTAAAACGTCCTTACAGGAAGGAATATCTTGATCCGTTGATGGACTGAATACGCATCAGGACAGAGTACTTCTCTGTCTCCTTCGGCGGTCGGACCTGCCCCATGATGATGTCGCCCGTCTTGAGGCCGGCTCCGCTGATCTCAGCCTGGGCGACGTAAATGTCCTGGCGGCTGGCAATGTCATGCTTCCGACGCAGGAATCCCCACCCTTCCGGCAGGACCTCCAGCACGCCTGAGACAATTCGGGCGCACTCGTCATCAAACAGGTTGTCGAAATCGCCCGGCACCTTCTGCTCCCTGCCGCCTAATCCTCGCGCCGGCCCGTCTTGCTGATGACCTTCAGGAACTCCTTGTTGCTCTTGCTGTTGTTGAGGCGATCAATCAACAGTTCGGTGGCCTCGACCGTTCCCAGCCCCGCCAGAACGCGGTGCAGTTGGTAGACGGCCTTCAGGCTGTCTTCGTCGTAGAGCAGCTCCTCCTTGCGCGTGCTGGACTCCTTGACGTTGATGGCCGGGAAGATGCGCCGGTTGGCGATCTCGCGGTCGAGTTTCAGCTCCGAGTTGCCGGTCCCTTTGAACTCCTCGAAGATGATGTCATCCATGCGGGAGCCGGTTTCGACGAGGGCGGTCGCGATGATGGTCAGACTGCCCCCCTGTTCTATGTTACGGGCCGCGCCAAAGAAACGTTTCGGGCGGTAGATGGCGGCGGGGTCCAGACCGCCCTGGAGGGTACGCCCGGACGGTGTGACCGTCAGGTTGGACGCCCGCGAAAGCCGGGTGAGGCTGTCCAGCAATACTACCACATCTTTGCCGGCTTCGACAAGCCGTTTGGCCTTCTCCAGCACCATATCGGCGACCCGCATGTGGTTTTCGGGCAGTTCGTCGAAGGTGGAGGAGACGACCTCGCCGTTGACCGACCGGCGGATGTCCGTCACCTCTTCGGGCCGCTCGTCAATCAGCAGCACGACCAGCTGCACCTCCGGGTGGTTGGTCGTGATGGAATTGGCGATGGACTTGAGGACAGTGGTCTTGCCGGCCTTGGGCGGGGCCACGATGATGGCGCGCTGGCCTTTGCCGATGGGGGCGATGAGGTCAATGACGCGGGCGGTGAGGTTCTTCGGGTCGGTTTCGAGAATGAAGCGCTCTTCCGGGTAGATCGGGACCAGGTCGTCGAAGTTAGCCCGGCTGCGTGCCTGGTCCGGGGACGCGCTGTTGACGGATTCGACGCGCAGCAGCCCGTAATACTTCTCGGTGTCTTTGGGCGGGCGCACCTGCCCGGTGACGGTGTCGCCGGTCTTGAGGTTGAAGCGCTTGATCTGGGCCTGCGCGACGTAGATATCCTGGCTGCCCGGATCGAAGTTGTTCTGGCGCAGGAACCCCCACCCTTCCGGCAGGATTTCCAGCACGCCCGACTTGGTCAGCGCGCCCGCCGCGTCCGCGTCGCGCGTGGCCCCGTCTTGGGGCATCGCGGCGGCTTCCGGGGCCACGGCGGGCGCTTCTTTCGCCTCTTGGACGGCTTTGTTGTCCCGGCTGCCGTCTTTGCCGTTCCGGGGCGGGCGCGGCGTCAAGGGGGGGATCGGGTTATCGCCCCTGGGGGCTTCCGCCTTCGGACTGTCGGCTTTCGGACTGTCGGCTTTCGGGGTTTCGGTCTGCGGGGGACGCGGCGTGATGGTCTCGGAGTCGTCTTGTGCCATTGTGCTGTGTGGTTACCTTTGGTAAGCGAAATCGGGAGTACGGTTGGATGGATCGAAATAGATGATGCCGGGAAAATGCTGTTGAAAAGATGTTGAAAAGATGATGGTCCGTCGAGGTGCCCGGCGGCGGGGGTTCACGAAGCGCCTGAAAAGATAATCGTTGACAGATAATCGTTTACGGGCAAAAAGAAGTCAGGCCGCAATCAAAAGTCGGATCGAGAATTGGGGATGATGGCGGGCCGGGCAACCCGGAACGTGTTGGGGAACCAGTCGGTCACATTAGGAATTCCAGCGTACAAGCCGGTTCCGAAGCTATTATACCACAGGCGGCGCAAAAACAAACACGAAGTTTTGACATGAAGTTTTGCGCGGCCTCTGCTACCCGCCGCCATAGATTTCCGGCTTCAGGATTCCGATGTAGGGCAGATTGCGGTATTTGCCGGCGTAGTCCAGGCCGTAGCCGATCACAAATTTGTCCTCGACTTTGAAGCCGAAGTAATCCACAGGGACATCCATCCGGCGGCGCGAGGGCTTGTCCAGGAGGGTGCAGATTTTGACTGACGCGGCCCGGCGCGAGCGCAGGTTTTCCAGCAGGTAGGACAGGCGCAGAGTCAGACCTGTGTCCACGATATCCTCGACAACCAGGACGTGCTTGCTTTCGACGCTCTCATCCAAGTCTTTGAGAATCCGCACGACGCCGGACGATTTGGTGTCTGCGCCGTAAGAGGAGACGGCGACGAAGTCATAGGAGAGCGGGATGGTGATCTGCCGGACCAGATCGGACAGAAAGATATTGGCGCCTTTGAGAATGCAGACCAGCATCAGCTCCTTGCCCGCGTAATCCCGCGAGAGTTCCGCCCCCAGCTCGGCGACGCGCTGCCGAAGCTGCTCTTCGGTCAGCAAAACCTGCGCGACGTCCTCTTCCATCTCCCTCTCAACGGTTGGCATGAACTCTCAACTCCCCTAACTGACACCGGACAGGCGCAGTCGTATCAAAAACTCACTCAGCGCCGCCCGATTCGGCACGTCCTCGGGCAGCGGGGACGATTCGCGGGCTTCGTCCAGCCGCTCGAACAGCCCGCCGACAGCCTGGGTATAGGCCGCGTCGTCGCCCGCCACATCCGCCTGCTCCCGCGTCTTCATCGCCAGCAGCGGGTCCAGGTCCAGCCCGAACCGCTCGTTCAGCCGGTGCAGGTTCGCCTCGACGACACCCTCGGTGAGCAGCACGATCCCGGTCATCAGGACACGGTGCAGGTACAGCAGCCGCTTGACTGTCTTACCCACCCCAGGTTTTTGGTAATCCCGCCACTCGCCCCGCGCGAAGCCCGCGTAGTGATGGTACAGCCGCTTGCTCAACCCCGCCCGCGCCAGCGCCGCCAGTTCCTCGTGCGCGGGCGAAGTACGAACAACCAGGGGCGAAAGTATCTGCTCCAAGACATACCCGTTGGGCTTGACCAGCAGGCGCAGGTACTTGGCGATTTCATGCCCGACCAGCTCGACCTCGACGCCGCCGACGATCCCCTCCGTCTCCACCGTCTCGCGCGGCGTGTCCAGCCCCAGCACGTCGGCCAGCGGCGCGGCAAAGCTCCCCCGCAGGTCCACATCGCTGTCCGGCGACGGGAACCCATACAGGTGCGCCCCGCTGACCGTCACGAGCAGCAGTCCGGGGATGTTCTCCTCGGCGTACCGCCGCAGAGCGTCGTAATCCAAGTCAAGCGCGCTCAAATCTGCCGTTTCCTTCGCCGGTTAAACAGCCATCCAGAGAAGCCGAACCAGTCGGCAAGGAACAGAGCAGCGGACAATAGATACAGCCCGCGCAAGGGCGGCCAAGCAGCCCAAGCGTTCTGAATAATCGCCGGCCATAGGGCCATCAGAACAAAGCCTGACGTGAACAGCGCCGAGACGACAAGCTCATAGAGACGCTGCCACTCCCTGCGCCGAATCGCCTTCACCAGTACGACCGGCACGAGGACGACGTAGAAAATGCCAAAAGCCAGCATGACCCAGTGAAACCAGTCCATGTGTTTTGCCTTCTTCGTCATTCCCCCCGGCTACCGCAGCACCTGGCAGCGATTGGGGGCCAGTAGCAGGCGACAGAACTATGCTGCCATTAGATGTTTCTGCCGCAAGGTCTGCTCGAACTCATTTCGCAATGCGGCTACGTCCTGCTCTCCCAGAACTTCCTGGGGGGCTTTGACCTGCCGGAGCCAGAGCCAGAAGGGGTAATCTGCGTCGGACTGTTCGACCGTCAGATACTCGATCCAGTGCGCCGTATCTTCATCATAGGCAGTTGCCTTGATGATGAGTGCGCCGGTCTCACTCAGCCGAATATGCCGAGGCCAGTAGAAGCGTTGCACAGTCATGTCGTTCCCCATTATTCGTAAAATCCCATCGCCCGCATTTGGCGGTCTACGTCTTTCTCTAACGCAACGGATAGCCGGTTCCACTGCGGGAGGGAATATCGGGACAACCAACCTTTCGGCTGGCCGAACACTCCCGCGCGCCGCGCTTGCCGGAAGTGGATCAGTTCCTCCACCAGAGCCGCCAGTTTCGCGTCGGCCACTTCCGACCGAGAGAGATTGATCGTTCGAGTTGCGGCATTGAAAGAGGCGAAGCCGCGCATAACTGAGGGAGCGCGGAAGACGCCGCCCCTGGCTCGGAACTCGGCAGAAGCCTCTCTTGCGAACGCCACTATTCTCGGCCTGGCCGCCGGATCATAACGGATCAGATTCTCTTGGGCGTGCTGCCTCATCCCATGTTGCATTCATGCGGCATCATTCGTCCGCTACCGCAGCACCTGGCAATGGCTGGGGGGCCAGTAGCAGGCGACGGCGCGGCCAATGATGTCATGGCGGGGCAGGTCGCCCCAATAGCGGCTGTCATCGGACACGTCCCGGTTGTCGCCCATCACGAAATACTGGCCCGGCGGGACCGACTGGGCGGCCATGCCGCCGTGCGCGGCGAACGCCTTGTACGGTTCCGGGAGCGGCCGACCGTTGATCGAAATCCGTCCGTCCTGCATGGCGACGGTCTCGCCGGGCAGGCCGATGACCCGCTTGACGTAAATCTGGCGGGTATCCTTCGGGTAGTCAAAGATCACGATGTCACCGCGCCGGGGCGATCCGAGGTGGTACGCCAGCTTGTTTGCCAGGACGCGCTCGCCCGTATAGAGATGCGGCTGCATACAGTCGCCGGAAACGCAGAAGCCCTGCATGACGAACAGCGTGGTCGCGACGGCCAGCAGGAACCCCAGCAGAACTTGCTCCCATTGCGAGACCGAAGCGGAGCGGCGGGGGCGCGGCTTCCAAAAGCGTGTCGTCCAGCGCGTGGCGGGCAAGGGTATCATGCGGTTCTATTGTGCATAAGTATTGCCAACCGGGTGGGTTTGCGTTCGTTTTGGCAAATTCACACACTGATGTTACGCGCAGTTACGCACAGTGTTCGCCACGGATTGAAATCAGAGGCTATCAAGTTCCCACCGTCGAGGCGACGGAAGAAGCGGAGGGAGGATTCCCTCTCTTGCGTCTCTCTTTCTTGCGTCCCCTGGACGCTGGGCGCTTCTCAGCCTCGGATTTCAATCCGTGGCGGATGGCTCCGCCTTTCGCCCGGCAGTTTGGCGCAACAGCCTGGCGTTTACAAAGGGGATTATACCCCTACTTGACCGGCTTCAGCACCAGGGCATCCAGGCCGAACAGGGTGTTTGTGGCGGCGGCGTTCTTGCCGTGAATGGTGACGACAAGCTGGCTGGGGCTGTCCGGCAGGGTGACACGGCCCAGCGCGACGGGGCCGCTGGCGATGACGCCGTCGTGGTAAGCGTCGTAGACGCCGCCGATGGGTTGGCCGTTGAGGGCAAAGGTGAACTGGCCGTAGTCGGCGGCCTGGGTGAAGTAGGCGAGGAGGTCATAAGCGCCGGGGCGGGGCGGCAGGGTCAGGGTCAGCGTGTCGCCGGACTTGCCGCCCACCCACCAGAGCTGGCTGTCGCCGCTCCACGCGCCCTCAAAGCCGCTCATGTCCTGGGTCTGGACTTTGCCCGCCGTGGCCTGGGCGGAGGGAACCAGAGCCTCGCCCTCAATGGGGTCTTTCAAGGTCAGGATGGGAAGCGTGACGGGGCTGTGGGGCGGGTTGATTTGGGCCGCAGGGGGGGTCTGAGACCAGGGCTGGGTCGGTCCCGCCGCGTACCAGTAGGCGACGGACGAGTAGTAGGTATTCGGGGCGTCATTGGCGCCGCCGTGCTCGATCTGGGCGTCCAGGGACTGCTGGAACACGGGGGCGTCGTTGAGGAACCAGCGGTAGGCGTTGATTCGGCCCATCCTGCCGGCTTGGTCCTTGACCAGCGCGCCGTTGACGGGGAGCGCGTTCGGCCCCTGGTTGAAGTACCAGCCGCTGTTGAAGCAGTCCTCGGTGCCCGTCCCGTTCCAGGGGCCGACGACGGTCGTCGGGACTTTGCTCGCGCCCCACGTCTGGGCATCCACGCGGAACTGCTCGTCGCCTTCCAGAAAGCCCAGCCCGCGCGCGCCGGCCATCGTCTGCACGACGCCGACAAAGTGGCCGCGCTGCCCCTGCACCTTGGTCCAGACATGGGGCAGGCCGCGCTTCGTCACTTCCTGGGACCATTGGGCGTGGAAGTAGCCCGTGTCATCGGGGTGGAACGAGTCGCGCGTCGCCCCGACGTTCCAGACGATGCCCAGCACGCGGCCCGTTCCGTTCTCGACGGTGAATCGGGCGGAGCGCGCGAACGGCATCGGGAAGCGCGCTTCCATCGCCCCGGTTTCGCTTTGGCTCAGGAGCAGGGACGTGAAGGGCCGGAGGCCGTAGCCGCTGCCGAAGAAGTCGGCGACCGGGGCCTCGATGTCCGGCGTCGGGCGCCCATCGAAGTAGCCCCGAAGGACCAGCCGGCGCAGGTCGGCGGTCTTCGGGGCGACGAACTCCAGATAGCGGATCGTTCCGGGACCGCGATACTCGCCCAGCGTCTGCGTCCGGCCCGCGTCCAGCGTTACCGTCCGTGGGGAATACTCAGCGTTCAGCAAGGCAAGAGTGGATGCAGGCGCTTTCCAGGCACTCACAGCGGCCTGGAGCGCGGACTGATCGGCGTCGGTCAGGGGCAGCGCGAACGGGCGAACGGGAGTTTCCGGGGCGAACGTCAGAGAGTTGACCTGGTAGTAAAGCCCCTGCGGGTTGTCTACCGTGATCCGGCAGTGCTTGGCGTAGGGGATCGGCAGGTAGCAGTAGAAGCCGCCCGATGAGCCTTGGGTCAGCGGCGGCGCGAAGGCCGGGAGAGAGCCGTCAAACAGCTTCGCGAACGGCATGTCAATGACAGGCGTGGGGGCGTCGTCAATATAGACCTTGAGCTGCCCGTTCGCGTTGGCGGACCACAGGCGAACGACCGCGCCGGGTCCGGTCCTATCGGCCAGCGTCGCCGTCGCGCCGGTCTGGGAGAGGAAGTTCTGCGCGTCGCCATTGCCGCCGCTGCGGTCATACGAGGACTGGAGGTTTGAGGTCCAGTCTCGCAGCAAGGGCAACTGCGCCAGGTCCGACTCGCGGCGCAGCAGCGTGTCTACGCCGACGGCAGCGGGCGCGGACCGAGCGGGCAGCGCAGGCAGCAGGAACGTGAGCAGCCCGAAGGCGGCGATCCAGTTTCGCATGACATGATCCTCCAGGGATGAGGGCAAGAAAAAAGCCCGCCCTTGGGCATCAGGGGAAGAGCAGGCCGGCAGAATGGAAAGCAGTTGCCACGGGTTTCAACCCGTGGCAACTGCCTGCGTAACGTCAGTTACAGAAGCTCGCTCAGGTCGGCATCGCCGATGGGGACGCCGCTGACTTTTCTTTTGATGCGGGCCAGGGCGTTGTCCACGCTTTTGGTCTTGCAGCGCAGTTCGGCGGCGATCTCGCGGTAGGACTTGCCAAGCTGGTAGCCGGACAGGACGTGCCACTCGAAGTCGGACAGCACCTGCTGCAAGGTGTCATGGAGCAGTTTGGTGTCCTCGTTGCGCAGGACCATGTCTTCGGGGTCCGCGCCGTCGAGGTTGGGCAGGATGTCGGAGAGGTTCCAGTCGGTGGTCGGGTCTTCGGAGGGGCTTTCGAGTGAGAGCGACTGGTTCAGGGGCATCTGCTTCTGGCGGGTGGCTGTCTTGATGGCCGTGATGATGTGGCGGGTGATGCAGACTTTGGCGAAGGCGGGGAACGAGATGGCCTTGTCGGCCCGGAAATCAATGATGGCCTGCCACAGCCCGATCTGGCCGACTTGCAGAAGGTCTTCCTTTTCCGCGCCGACGAGGAAGTAGGACTTGACCTTGGTGCGGACCAGGTTGCGGTACTTATAGAGCATGTACTCGGCGGCAGCGTTCTCGCCGCGCTGGGCGCGGGACACGATCTCGCGGTCGGACATGTCGGCGTATTTCAGTTGGGACTGACGCAGGCGGTCGGAGATGTCGTTGACGATGCTCCAATCGCTGGATTGGGTTCTAATCAAGGGGGAGCCTCACTGGCACGGATGATTGGCGAAACGGCTAAACGGATGAATGGCGAGATTGATGGATAGAGATGGATAGAAAAGACGGCGGCCCCGAAGATGGTTCGGGCGCCGCCGGGGGGAGTCAACGAGACGGCTCGTGATCCACTTCGATAGTCATCGTGCTGACGACGACCGCCAGCAGGACCAGCGCCATCGTCGCCACCGTCGTCAGGGGGCTGACGGGGATTTCTTTGAGCACATGGCTGCCGAGCTTGAGCCGCAGCGCGCGCACCTTGCTGGTGCCGGTGATTCGCTGGACTTGGCCGAAGAGGTCCACCCCCAGGCTGAACAAGTTGGCGGCGGGAACATTACCTTGCATGATTGCATCCTCGGGTACGACAGCATTTGGGCTCCTCCAGGGGCGTCGGGAGAGGGAAGAAGCCGGTCGCACGAGGTCATTATACACGGTCGCTCTCAGGGCGTCAACCCTTTTTAGCCATTCTTTAACCATTCAAGGGCGTGTTTTCGCGGATTGCCCCCCAAAGAGGACAATCCGGGCGGAAAGGGGGTGGTTTGGAGGAGTTTCGGTGTTTTTGCGGGCTACTTGCCGCCGACATTGGGCAGATCGCGCCGATAGGTCGTCGCGCCGGTGATGGTGTCAATCACGGAGTGGTAAGCGGGGAAGGAGTACAGCTCGGTCCCGACGGCGCCCTGGCGGACGGGGGCGGCGGAGGCCACGCGCTGCGGGTCGGCGGTGACGAGGGTCGAGACCAGCCCGTGGGCCACGATCATGCCGGCGGCGACGCCGCCGGCCAGGCCGAACAGCTTGTCGAACAGGCCGGCGTGGAACTGGGTCAGGCTGTGGCAGTACCAGGCGATGCCCAGGCAGAGCGCGCCGGAGGCGAGGAAGAGCAGCCCGAAGGCCCAGCTCCGGTTGACGCCCGCCCCGCCCGCGTGGAGGGTGAGGCGGGCCGCCAGGAGGGGCGCGAGGGCGGAGGCGAGCCAGAGGGCGCCGTACAGTCCCAGGGCGTCCAGGGCGGCCCGGCCAAAGCCGCGCGTCAGCCCCAGCACGCCTGCCCCAGCGATCAGCAGCAGCAGCAATACGTCCAGCCAGTTCATGCCGTCATTGTCGGCAGAAGGGCGGGGGAACTGGAGGTTCTTTGTGCTATAATAATCCCCGAAGTCATCCGGGTGGCCGCTGCGCGCGCCGCCGGGCGCGTGTCAGAGGAAAGTCCGGACTCCCCAGGGCAGCGATGCCGGCTAACGGCCGGGCGGGGCGACCCGCCGGAAAGTGCCACAGAAACATACCGCCCCCCCCGCCCCCAATAATGGGGGAGCTAGAAGGAAGGCCCTTCTTATCCTGCTCCCCCATTATTGGGGGGCGGGGGGGGTAAGGGCGAAATGGTGCGGCCCTTCGGGGCTTAAAGTAAGAGCGCACCGGGTCGGCGGAGACGCCGGCGCCGGGTAAACCCCATCGGGAGCAAGGCCGGAGGGCGCGGCTTGAACCCTCTCGTCCTCGCCTGGAATGACGAGGGGGCGACGCGCCCGCGAGCGCCGCTAGAGGCGTCGGGCAACCGGCGTCCCAGAGAGATGGCCACACAAACACAGAACCCGGCTTATAGGGTGGCTTCACCAACAAAGAAGGCCCGCGCGTCTCACGACGCGCGGGCTTTCTTGGCTTTTCGATTCTACATCGTAAACGTTGATCGATGAGTAGCATCAGGTATAATATTGGGTGGATTGATGTCTCTCTCCGCTCTCAGCCGCTCGTCATAGCGATTTACTTCCATAAAGGTCGCAGAATGACGTGCCGCCGCATGGATTGCTTCTTCAGAGAGGAGCACAGTTGCATGAATCCCTTGCCCGGATTTTGGGTCAAACGTGCTACTAGTGAAGCGGTTGTCCATCCAAAAAATGTTCTTCTGGCCATGCCGACTGACACGGGCAAAACCCATAACTCCTTGACGCCAAGGAGAACGTCCAGCCAGGATGCATACCGACTTTGCTTCAGGATGTTTTATTAGCTCCAATGACAACCTTTTCAGCGCGGCCCTCTCTTCGATCTGCTGAGTCGAACAGGGTCCAATATCCACAGTCACTGTCCCTGACTGCGGTTGCCCAACATGAAGAAACAGCCCCCCCATTAATATAACTAAGGCGCAAAACAGCAACGTTCTCGCTTTCAATGTGGTCTTCATTTTCCTGTTGCCGAATGAGAGGTTATATACTGGATGATGCTTTCCGCCTGCCGCCGCCACGCATAGTTTTGTGGTGCGACACGCAGATAATGCCGATATGCCAACACTGCTTTTTCTGCATCCTCTTTCTCATGGCTGACCATCCACGAGTTGAAGTAAACCCCACCCAATGCTGAGTATGAGCCTGGACTGTTTGGTGCAACATGAACCAAGCCTTGAGCAAGCGAGACAGCTTTTTGCTTCTCCAAAGTAGAACGCCAAGGCTTGTAGCACTGTATCAGGTAGTATTTTACATCATTGTCATCAGGCTTGTGGTTTAACAACCTTTCACCAACCGTCTGAAGATGAACATCTGGGTTATAATGTGCCCACACAAGAAATCGAAGCCGATCATATTCGTAAGTATGCGGAGACGGGGCTTCGTCAAAGTCATAAGGGGCAACCACCTGTTTCTGTGCCGCCGGCGGATTGGATTGTGTTGCCTGAAAACTTGCATATGCCCATCGAAATAGGGAAACAGGATCATTAGTTTTCTTTTGATGAATGTTTTTATACTTTGATATGGTTTCTGTGGTGAGGTCGCCGTTGCGTTTACTCCTGTCAATGTCGGCACGAAGTTTTTGGTAAAGCGCATCGTCTCCTGTCCAATCCTCTTCCACCCATTGCCAATGCGAAACACCTGTTTGGCTGTAGACTTGTTTGTTCGTTTGTGCAAACAGGTGTGAGCCACTCACGATTAGAAGCAGGCACAGATACATAAGCGTCATCTTAACACGGTTTGCTTTCATTGACACGCCCTCACATGCTGGTGGAGGCGGCAGGAGCTTAGTTCCTCCTGCCGCCTCTAAAAAGCTAGTGCCCCCCCGTTGGGTCAGATGTGACGAGAGTGAAGTCACCTGCTGTGTCGGCCCTCAGGAATTTATTGAACGCCGTTTGTACTCCCCCAGTGTAGCCGCTGGCAGCATAGGCATCTCCACGCCAGGTTTGTTCCTGGTACTGAATGTAGAGTTCTGGAACCATTTTGTAAAGCTCCATCGTCGCCGGTGTGCTGTCTGCTGGCTTTGGATTGAATGTTGCGTTACTGTCAGTCCAAGCATCATTGAAGTTGACGGTTTGTTGAAGAGTCGTCGGTTGGGTTTGGGAGAACGCTATGCTTGCGGTAGCACACAAGCCCGCCCAATATGCGTTCGGAACCATGTTTCCGCCGACAGAAGTGAAAGCCGTTGCAGCCTGTGCCCAGAATGTGTCAGTGTATTCCCAGGTTGCTGTGATGCCTGAGTTGTGTAGAGCAAAGCCCGGACTTGCTACGTTGTCAGTAGTGGCTCCTTGCCAGAAAGGATTCCCCTTATCCCAAAGATGCCAGTTCTCGGTAGGAGCATGGAATGTGATGTTGTACCAATTGGAAGCAGTTGCCCCGTCAGTGGCGTCGTTCAACATGATAGATATGCTCTCCGTCATACCAGGAGCTACGTTACCAAACGCTTGCCCCATGGTAACGTACTCTGGGTCAATGTCATAGGGAGGATCGTATGGCAGATCAAATGTACCATCAAGGGGATGTTGCATTCCACTGGTGTCCCCCAAAGACACTTGCCAATGGTATGGTGAGTCGGCTGACCATGAACCAGCAGGATTCGCATGGAAATCGATGACGTAGGTCCAGTAGTCGTTTGCAACGTAGGGAGTTTCTTCGTTAGGCACTACAGTAGTAGCAAACCCTCCGCCGTTCCACAACGGGGTGTCTGCCTCTGGCAGAGCAACGCCATGAGCGTCTGACTGCGGCCCCTTGTGGTAGGTTTGGCCGAGACTAGAAGTGATAGTCACCGCGCGCGTATCAAGGGCAGCAGTGAAGTAGCAGCCCGCATTGCCGTAGAGGGAGCCGCTGCCGCCCGAACTGGGATAGCCGCCGCCGGGGTAGCCGCCACCAGGATAACCGCCGCCGGGGTAGCCGCCGCTAGACTTAGGCTCCGACAGGTCGCACTCCGCTTGCACCGTCCCGGTCACCGTGAGGGTGCCGCTCGAACCGTCCATGGTCACGAGCTTCGACCCGCCGAAGCCGTCGCTGTGCGACTGCGTCTTCCCGTCGGCGGAAACGCTGTCCACCTTGTTCTCCTTGCCGATGCCGCCGTCGCTGGCGGTGGCCGTCACCGTGCCGCTCGCGTCGCCCCCGCCGAAAGCCCCCGCAGTGGCTGTTTCGCGGACGGATTGGGTGGGAGGCGGGGGCACATTGTTGGGGCCGCCGTTCCACTTCCACGTGTATACGACCTTGCCGTTCACCGCGTAGGTGAGCGACTCCCCGGCGTTCACGCCCAATGGGGGCGGGGACGAGCCATCGTTGTGATAATCACCGGTCCCGTTCGTGACTTTTCCATAGGCGTCAGTGAAGGTGCTCTTAATGGTGCCGGTGACGACGGCCGGATATGTTACTCCATTGACGACGGCCGGCTGGGCCACCCAGCCGGCGCTGCCGGGGTAGCCACTGCCGCCTGAGCCGCCGGGATAGCCACCAGGGTAGTTATCGGCTTGGGCTGCAGGTGAGCAGAGCAGAGGGGTGAAGAGACTGAGGCTCATCAGGAGGACGGCTTTTGCTAGAGCAGGGCTAGGCCGAGGCGAGAAGGCCGAGGCGAGAAGGCCGAGGCGAGAAGGCCGAGGCGAGAAGGCCGAGGCGAGAAGGCCGAGGCGAGAAGGCCGAGGCGAGAAGAGTGGCAGGGGTGGATAGCCGTGCCTGTCGCGGATCGATTCATCAGGATAGTCTCCTTCCAAAACGCGCGGTAGACACTTGGTTATTTCTACTATGACAACAGTATGGGGCTTCTGCACGGCTTTGTCAATGTTTTGTAGAAAATAAACCAACAACTTTTATGATGAGTGGCGTCTGCCACAGGCGCCTCACCATTCGACGACCGCGCCGTCCGCCGCGCGCCACAGCGGGTTACGCCAACGGTCCAAGACGGCCCACACGTCTTGGCATACAAAGCCATGTTTGGGGCTTCTCGGAACGGGCTAGGATTGGGAGACACCGACGTGAAAAAGAGACCGTGATGGACCCAACAAAAGTGGCGAGCGGGCTGGCCTGGTTCAGCTTGGGGCTGGGCCTGATTGAAGCACAGATCAGGCCCGGACGCGCCTAAAAGGCAGGGACATTCTGCCGCGTCGGCAGGACCAGCATGTCGGTGATGTTGACGTGGGCCGGCTGGCTGAGGGCGAACACGACCGCCTCCGCGATGTTCTCCGACAGCAGCGCCGTGCCCTCCTCCGACTGGCGCCGCTGCGCCTCCGGGTCCACCCCGCGCTCGCCCCAGAACTCGTTCAGGGTGTAGCCCGGCGAGATCACCCCCACCCCCACGCCGGCGTCGGCGACCTCCTTACGCAGCCCCTCGGCGATGCCGTAGACGGCGTACTTCGTGGCCGAATAGACCACCTCGCCCGGCCACACCGTCCGCCCCGCGATGCTGGCGGTCAGCAGGACCTGTCCCGACTTCTGAGCGACTAGGTGCGGAACCGTCGCGCGCAGGGTCCGCAGGACGCCCATGACGTTCAAGTCCATGCCGCGCGCCCAGGTCTCGGGATCGCCGTCCGCGATGCGGCCGGGGATCGCCGACCCCGCGTTGGCGAACACCGCATCCAGCCGCCCATACTTCTCCAACGCGGCCGGCAGCAGCCTGTCCACATCGGCCTGGCGGGTGACGTCACCCGGCACTGCCAGGGCATGGTCCGCGCCGAACTCGTCCTGCAACGCCCGGAGCTTCTCCGCCGAGCGGGCGAACAGGACCACCCTCGCCCCCGCGCCCACGAGGGCGCGCGCCGAGGCCGCCCCGATGCCGCTCGAAGCCCCCGTAATGAGAACAACCTTGTCCATTTTTCGTCCTTTCCTGGGGCCTTCCGGCCCCGCCAGCCTTCGCAAGAGAAACCGCCGATACGGACGCTGGCGGCTTCCATTTCCTACCCGCGCGGATGTCCCCACAAACTTCTACCACTCGGCGACCGCGCCGTCCGCCGTGCGCCACAGTGGGTTGCGCCAGCGGTGGCCGAGGGCGGCCATTTCACGCACTTTGGCCTCGTCCACCTCAATGCCCAGCCCCGGACCGAGGAGACGGGGGACGTAGCCAGCCTGGTAGTGAAAGACGGGCGGGTCGAGGAGATAGTCCAGCAGGTCGGACCCCTGGTTGTAGTGGATGCCTAAACTTTGCTCCTGGATAAAGGCATTGGGGGTGCAGAAGTCGAGCTGCAAGGCCGCCGCCAGCGAGATGGGGCCGAGCGGGCAGTGCGGGGCGACGGCGACGTCGTAGGCTTCGGCCATCGCGGCGATCTTGCGGGTTTCCCAGATGCCGCCCGCATGGCTCAGGTCCGGCTGGATGATGTCCGCCAGTCCGCCGGCCAGAAGCGCCTTGAAGTCCCAGCGCGTGAACATCCGCTCGCCCGTCGCCAGGGGAACCGACGTGTGCCGCGCGATCTCGGCCAGCGCCTCGTTGTTCTCGGCCAGCACCGGCTCTTCAAAGAACAGGGGCGCGAACGGCTCCAGCGCTCGGACCAGCATCTTCGCCATCGCCTTGTGGACGCGCCCGTGGAAGTCAATCCCGATGCCGACGCCTGGCCCGACGGCCTCGCGGACGGAGGTGAGACGGGCGACGGCCTCGTGGATTTTCGTGGTCGAATCAATCCATTCCAAAGCCCCCGTGGCGTTCATCTTCAGCGCGGTGTAGCCCGACGCGACCAGGCCCCGCGCGGACGCGGCGGCGTCGGCGGGGTCGTCGCCGCCGATCCAGGCGTAGACGCGCATCTTGTCGCGGACGGGGCCGCCGAGCAGGTCGTAAATGGGGACGCCGAGCCGACGGCCCTTGATGTCCCACAGGGCCTGCTCGATCCCCGAAATGGCGCTGGTCAGCACGGGGCCGCCCCGGTAAAAGCCGCCCCGGTACAGCGTCTGCCACAAGTCCTCAATGTGGTTCGCGTCCCTGCCGATCAGGGCGTCGCTCATCTCCTCGACGGCGGCGCGGACGGTCTCGGCGCGGCCCTCGACAATGGGTTCCCCCCACCCCGCCAGACCGTCTTCGGTCGTGATCTTCAGGAACAGCCAGCGGGGCGGGACGAGGAACAGCTCCAGGCTGCGGATACGGCTATCGTTCATAGGGTTGTTTTGCCTTTCAGTTGGTTTACCGGCACTGGAAGTGCCGGTCTACTCCCGGTGAAAGTCGCTCCGCGACTGAAGAAAAGTGACAGACGGCTTCCCCTAGTCGCGGAGCGACTTCCATTCACCAGTAGCCCGGCCTTTCAAGGCCGGGAGTTCAAAGCCCGCGCTTCGGCCAATGCCTGCACATACGCGCGCGCCGTCGCCGTCAATCCGGCCCAGTCGCCGTCGCGCAGGACGGCTTTGCTGACCAAATTGCCGCCTAGGGCGACGCCGACGCTGCCAGCCTGGATGTAAGCGGCGAGGTTGTCGAGCGAGACGCCGCCGGTGGGGATGATTTTCAGGAACGGCAGCGGGGCAAGCAGGGCGCGAATGTAGCCCGGCCCCAGCGTGTCGGCGGGAAACAGCTTGGTGAAGTCCGCCCCGGCCTGATGCGCGGCCAGCGCCTCGGTCGGCGTCAGGCACCCGCAGGCGATGGGCAGGCCGTGCTGTCGGCAGAAGGCGACCGTTTCGGGCTGGAGCGTCGGCGTGACGATGAACTCCGCCCCGGCCTCGTGGGCGTCGCGGGCGTCTTCGGGGCCGAGGATGGTTCCCGCGCCGACGCGCAGGGCGGGCGAGAGCGCGCGGCGGATCGCGCCGATAGCGGCCAGCGCGCCCGGCGTGTTCAGCGTGATCTCCATTGCCCGGATGCCGCCCTCGGCCAGCGCCTCGGCGACGCGCCCGAAGTCCGCTTCCAGGTCGGTGCGGACGATGGCAATCAGGCCGATCTCTTCTAATTCAGCGGCGGTCAATGTGTCTGTCATTGTCACCCTTGTGCTCCCCCAGGGCTGAACCCCTGGGCTTTAGAAGTGCAAGCCCCCGCCTTCGCGGGCGAAGATTCTTGGTTCCCATGCCCGCCCTGAACGGCGGGGATTTGCTCCCCTACAGCCCCGCCGTTCAGGGCGGGGTGTTTCACCGCCATGCGGTGCGCTGTTCCTGCGCCAGAACCGCCTCGACTTCGGCGCGCGTGGCGATCAGCATGTCGCCGAGGATGGTTCGCTTCAGCGCCCCGGCGGCGGCGCCCATCCGCAGCGCCCCTTCCAGAGACGCCCCGGAAAGATATTCCGCCAGAAAGCCCGCCGCAAACGCATCCCCGGAGCCGATGCGCTCCAGGGTCGCCGCGACCGGGACGGCGGGCACGGCTTGGCAGCCGCCCCCGTCGCAGCCGACCGCACCGTCCGCCCCTGCCGTTAGGACGGCGACGGGAACGCCGAAGCGAGCGCGCAGGTCGGACGCGCGGCAGGCGTCATCCCCGGTCAGGCCGAAAAGCCGGGCGGCGTCGTCCCGCGCGCAGAACAGCACGTCTACCTGGGTGCAGAGCGGGGCTAGGGCGGCGGCGGCGACGGGGGGCGACCACAGTTTGGCGCGGTAGTTGATGTCCAGCGAGACCGTCCGCCCACGCGCCTTGGCCCGCGCAATGGCATCGGCGACGGCGGCGGCGCAGGTGGGGGACAGGGCGGGCGTGATGCCGCTGACGTGCAGGTGCCGGTGCGTGTCGAACAGCGCATCCGGCAGGTCGGCGGGTGACAGGGAGGACGCGGCGGAATGGGCGCGGTCGTAGACGACGCCCCCCGCGCGCGGCTCGGCGGCCGGCTCGGCGTAGAATAGGCCCACGCGGTCCTCCGGGGTGGTCCAAACGATGTGGGAGACGTCCACGCCGACGGCTTGCAGGGCGGCCTCGATCTTGCGCCCCGGCGGGTTGTCCGGCAGGCGGCTCACCCAGGTGACGGAGAGGCCGAGCGCGCACAGGGCGGCGGCGACGTTGGACTCGCTGCCGGCTACCCAGACGTCAAAGGACGCGGCCTGGGCCAGCCGCAGCCGGCCCGGCGGCGACAGGCGCAGCATGGTCTCGCCGAATGTCAGCACGTCTCGCTCAGGCATGGGAGACGACCTCTCCGGCGCAGACCGTGGCGGCGATCTCCAGCGGCCCCGTTTCGGGAATGCGGAACAGGGTCAAGTCGGCGTCGTGTCCGACCCGCAGATGCCCCTTGCGGCCTTCCAGGCCCAGGATGCGGGCGGGGATCGCGCTGACGCAAGCCATCACCTGCGCCCGTGACAGGTCGGTGAAGCGCAGGGCGTTGGCGACGCACACATCCAGCAGCGCGCCCGCGCCCGCGAGGTAGGGCGTCCCGGTCAGAACGACCCGGCCGGACGGCAGGACTTCGTGGCGGCCGCCGTCATAGAGGCCCGGAGGCAGGCCGCCCAGGGCGACGGCGTCGCTGACCAGGGCCAGCCGCCCAGCGCCCTTGACGCGGGCAAAGCACTTGACGACCGACGCGGGCAGGTGCTCGCCGTCGGCGATCACCGTCGCGTACAGGTCGTCATTTGCCAGTTGTTCCCAGATGTAATTGGGGTGGCGCGGCAGCAAAGCGTGGGAGCCGTTGCCTAAATGCGTGGACAGGCGCGCGCCCGCCCGGCCTGCATCCCGGAGGACTTCGGGCGAGGCGGCGGTGTGGCCCAGGGCAACGGCGACGCCCGCCTCGACCAGCTTCTCGATGAACGGCAGCGCGCCCGCCCGTTCGGGCGCGAGCGTGCAGAGCTTGATGCGCCCCCCGGCGGCGTCCTGGAAGCGCCGGAACTCGTCCCAGCTTGGGTCGCGCACATGCTCCAGGGGGTGCGCGCCGCGCGGCCCGTCTTCGGCGGAAAAGTAAGGGCCTTCCAGGTGGATGCCGGGGACGCGCCTGGCCCACGACGGCTCACGGTCCAGCGCGCGGGCCAGATGAGACAGAGCGGCGCGGATGCGGGCGGCGCTGTTGGTGATGACGGTGGGACAGAACAGGGCCGTGCCGCTGCGGGCCAGCGCGTCGAAAAGGGGGCCGAGTTCGTGACGCTCCCCGCTCGCCTTGTCGGAGGCGCCCAGGTTGAAGTCGCGCCCGCCGTAGCCGTTGACCTGGAGGTCAAGAAAGCCGGGCGCCAGCCACAGGTCCGGCCCGCCTAAGTCAGCGCCTTCGGCCCCAGCGCGGAAGCCGGCGATGCGACCCCCGGCGACGGAGAGGGTCACGACTTCGCCGGTCTCGCACAGCTTGCCGCAGACGTTATGGAGGATCATCGCGCCCCCTGCCGCCCCAGCAATGAGGCTGATGCTCGGTCGAGATACATGGTCGTGTCGGGATGACGCTGAAGGGCGGAAGCGGGAACCAGCGGGGTGACCGGCCCTTCCAGCGTCGCCTGGACGGGGCGGGCTTTGCGTTCGTCGGGAGCGGAGCAGAGGATCTTCTGCGACTTCAGGATCTGCTGGATGGACATGGAGATGGCTTGCTTGGGGACGTCTTCCAAAGTCGGAAACCAGCCCTCGCCAAGCTGCTGGCGGCGGCAGGCGTCGTCCAGGTCCACCACGAGGTACGGCGTTTCCGTCTCGAAGTCGGCGGGCGGGTCGTTGAAGGCCAGGTGCCCGTTCTCGCCGATGCCCACGAAGGCCAGGGCGATGGGATGGCCCGCGATGATGGGGTTCAGGCGTCGGCACTCCGCAGCGCAGTCGCCTTCGCCGTTGATGAAGTGGAAGGCCCGCAGCGGCTGGGGCAGCTTGTCCAAAAAGCGCTCCCGGAGATACCGCCGGAACGAGGCGGGGTGTGAGAGGGGCAGCCCGGCGTACTCGTCCAGGTGAAAGCCGGTGACTCGGCTCCAGTCAATGCCTTCCGAGGCGGCGAGCGCGGCGAGCACCTCGAACTGGGAGGCGCCCGTCGCCAGGATGATGTTCGCCTCGCCCCGCTCCTGAAGGGCGCGGCGGATCGTCTCGGCCCCGACGGACGCGGCCTGTTGTCCGAGGTTCTGTTTCGTGTCCGCAATGATGACTTGCATTTATGTCTGCTCCTGTTTGAGTTGCCGGGCCAGCCAGGCAAAGGCCGCGTCCTGCATTTCCAGGTCGAACTTGTGCGGGCCGGGATAGAACTGCCCCTCATACGCCTCCGGCCGCCCCACAGACTCGTAGTGTGCGGCCAGGCGGCGGTGGGCCGCTTCCATGCCTTCGGGTGTGAACAGGCCGTCGTCGCGGTCGTACTGCACCAGCAGCGGCGAGGGGGCGCGGCAGGCGGCAAGGTCTGTCCAGTCGCCGTGCCGGCCCCAGCCCTGCGGGAAGAACATCCAGGTGTGGCTGACGATGTTGTGGTCCAGCAGTCCCTCATAGGTGCTCATCATGCCGACCACGACCGTGGCGCGGACCTGGTCGCAGGTCGCCCCCAGCAGGGCGGCCCGGCAGCCGCCGCCCGACAGGCCGAGACAGCCTAAAGATTTGCCGTCTACGTCTTCCCGGCCCGCGAGGTAGGCGGCGGCCACGCGGTCCTCGAAACTGACCACGCCGGCCAGCGTCGTGCCCAGAACAGAGCAGTATTTCTCGACGACGTGCTCATGCGGGCCGGCGGCGGCGTTGTAGGCGGCGGCCTCCTCGGCAGCCCCATCGCCGCCGCTGACGATCTCCCACGGGAATCGGCGGCTGCCCCAGAGGAAGGTGTCCGGCACCAGCACGGCGAAGCCCTCCCGCGCCAGCGCGTTGGCCCAGGCGCGGCCGCCGTAACACTCCAGGCGGAAGGAGGCGGGCAGCGCGGGCGCGTCGCCGGGGCCGTCGGCGATCTTTTCCTTGCCGTAGTATTTGAACCCGCCGTGGTCGTGCAGGGCCACAATGCCGGGCAGCCGGTCCCGCGCTCCCGCAGGGCGCAGCAGCCAGGCGTGGGTGCGGGGGCCATAGCCAGGCGACCAGGAGACTTCTTCCCCGGCGACCCCGTCGCGCTCCCAGGACCGCGCGGCGGCCACGGCCTGCGGCTGGGCGGGGCCGGGGGCGAATGAGAGCGCGTCCAACACCGCGCGCTGCGTTTCGGGGCCGGGCGGGGCCAGGGGGAAGGGCGGGCTGGAGCGAGCGGCGGCGGCCACAAAGTCGCTGAACGGCCCCAGGTGCGTGTAATCGCTCATGCCTCGATCCCCTCAATGGTAACCATACGATGCTCGCGCCAGGCGATCTCGGCGGCCTCTCCCACGGCGACCGCGCGCAGGCCGTCCCGCAGGCCGGACAGGGCGGGACCGTTGCCCCGGACGCTCCGTAGGAAGTCCTCCAGCAGCAGCGGGTCCGCGCCGCCATGCATCCCATCGGCGGCAGGCGGGACTTGGATGATCTGGTCTTGGCCCCAGCGCGGGCGGAACTCGATCCGGGTCGGGTCGGCAACCGAAGCCATCAGCGTCCCGCGATCCCCGACGATCGTGTAGCGGCGGTCGTCGAAGTTGCAGACGAAGCACTCGCTGTGGCTGGCGCGCACGTTGTTGTCGTACTCGACGAGGGCGATGCCGTTGTCGTGGGTGTCCTTGTCGGACAGGAAGACGCACAAGTCTTTCAGGTAGCCGTCCTCCCGCGCCGCCTCCATTGTGAACAGGCCCTGCCCGCCGTCGGGATCGTAGAAGTCCGGGCAAATCGTCTGGTAGGCGCAGGCGCGGCAGTTCGGCCCAATGGGGATGTCCGGGTCTACGGCAAAGGGAATCTTGTCCGGGCGCAGGGCGTTCACTCCGGCGAAGGCGGCGACCCGGACCGGATTGCCCCCGGCGTTCCACCAGTTGAACACGTCGAAGTCGTGGGTGCCTTTGTGAATCCACAGGCCGCCGGACCACTCGCGCCTGCGGTTCCAGCGGGCCATGTAGGTGCGCCCACCGTCGTAGAACTCCTGGTTCTCGATCAGCATCAAGTCGCCGATCAGGCCGTCCTCAATGACCTCCTTGATCTTCCGCATCAGCGGCAGGTGCCGCAGGTTAAAGCCGATTGCCACCTGCCCGCCGGTTTCGGCAGCGGCTTCGGCGACGCGGCGGCAGTCCTTGGTCGTGGTGGCGAGCGGCTTGTCCACCAGGACGTGCGGGACACCGGCGCGCAGGGCGGCGACGGCATGGCCGGCGTGGGAATGGTCGGGGCTGGTGATGACCAGGGCATCCAGCGCCTCGCGGGCCAGCATCTCTTCGGCGTCGGTGTAGCGGGCCGCGTCGGGTCCCACTTTCGCGGCGGCGGCTCCGAGGCGCACCGGGTTCGGGTCCGCCAGGGCGGCGACCCGCGTGTCAGGGCACTGCGAGAGCAGCGCGCCGAAACAGCCGACGCCCCGGCTGCCCGTGCCGATGATACCGATGTTCAGCACACGATCCGTCATGTCCGTTTCCTCTTCCCCATTTCGCCGAGCAGCGCCTGCGCGAGAATCCGTTCGGCGACTTCCATCGTCTTGACGGCGTCGCCGAAGTGCGAGCCGGGCCGACCGCCGGACCGGACGCAGTCGAGAAACTCGCGGCTTTTGTCCCGGAAGCCGCCGAAGGCGTATAATTCGTCGCTGCCCGCCACTGCGCGCGTGTCGTAGGAGACGCCTTGCGTGTCCCCGTCGGCATAGAGATAGCCTTGTCCTTCGGGGTCGGCCTCGGCACAGATGTTGGGCGCGTGCATCTGGACGCGGAAGATGCGCCGCCCGCTGGTCCAGCTATTGACCAGGATGCCGGTCGCGCCGCTGTCGAAATGCAGCAAGGCCGACAGGAAGTTGATGTCGGGCGTCCCGACCGTCCGCGTTTGGCTCTGGATGTCCACAACCTCGCCGCCGCAGAGCCAGCGCAGGGTGTCAATGGCGTGGACGCCGTCGTCCATCATGTGGTCGCGGGCGCCCAAAAATGGATCGGGGCTGCACTTGTAGAACTCGCAGACGGCGTGCGTCATCGGCCCGCGCTCCAGGCACGCCGCGCGCAGACGCACGAGCAGCGGACAGGCCCGCCGCTGGAAGCCGACCTGGGTGATGCAGCCGTTCTTTTCGGCCAAATATGCCAGGGCGCGCGCCTGATGCATGGTCAGCCCCATCGGCTTCTCGATAAACAGGTTCAGGCCGCGCTCTAAACACCCTACCCAGACGGGGTACATTACGTCCGGGTCGCCGATGGCATAAACGGCGTCGGGGGTGATCTCTTCGGCCATTTGTTGATAATCCGCGTAGCGCGCCGAGACGTCATACTGCTCTGCCGTGCCGTTCAAGCGCCCCACATCCCGGTCGCAGATCGCCGCGATTTCCACATCCTCGAAGGACGCTAGTGAGGGGTAGTGGACGCGGTTCGCCATCGCCCCCGCCCCGATCATCGCCACGCGCAGCCTGCTTGTCCCTGTCATTGCCAAACTTTCAACGATCTCCCTAGCTTGATGCACAAGCGGCATAGGAAGGCCCGAAGCCGTCAGACTTCGGGCTGTCGGCTGAACGAAGGCCGTTCGGGTAGCGGCCCTTATGCCGCTTCTTTCTGATGTTCGACCTCAACAAGACGGCCTGTTGTTGTGCCGGGCTTGCTCTTCAGGATCGCCTGGATGTCATCCGGGGTACAGCGATAGTTGATGTTGTTCAGCTGCATGATCGGCGACCAATGGCTGGGGGGGCGTGAAGCGGCTCCACCATTGCGCCTGCTTCTCGTGTATCCACCGCTGCCTGAGCTGCTCATGGGTCGCCTCGACGTCGGTGTAACCAAACTCAGTCCCACAGGAGGGACAGACGGAACCATCAAAATATGGCCCGTCGTTGACGACAAGCGCATCAAGGGAATCATATCCACAGACGGGACAAATTGTTATGGTCGTAAGCATTGCGCTCTAAAGTAGGCTCTGAGAATCGGCCTCTTCTAAGCCCTTCTCCCAGGGCTGAACCCCTGGGCTTTAGCAGTGCAAGCCCCCGCCTACGCGGGCGAAATACGAGGACGAAAGCAAGCCCTGCCCTTACTCCCCTGCCCGCGAAGGCGGGGAGTTGCTCTAATACAGCCCTGCCGTTCAGGGCAGGGGCTTAGGCAAGAGGTCTGATGTATTCCTAAAGGTTGCTTTCGGCATCAAAAGCCCTTTTTCCTGCCGCATTCTCACCGTTACCGTGAAGGCTTCTCCACTCAGTTCATGAGGAGTGACCGGGCGAACGCCAGGTCTTCGGCAATCAGGCGATCCACCGAATGCTCGTCGGTGTATTCCGACGTCAGGCAGACGGTCCCGACGTAGCCGCGCCGCCCCAGTTCGGCGGCCACGCGCGGCCAGGAAGCCAGGCCGTGCCGCCCGTCGGTCCAGTAGGCTTCCCATTCGGTCGGGGTCGTTTCGGGGCCGGAAACGGGCCGCCAGAAGGCGTTTTTGAGATTGACCAGCGCGAGCTGGGGCCAGATGATCTCGAGGGCAAGTTCCGGCTCCTCGCCGTTCAGGGCGGTGTGGGCGGCGTCCCAGACCGCGCCGACATGGCGCGGGTCGTAGCCGTCCAGCAGGCGGCGCAGGCCGAGGGCATGGCAGACGTAGCGGCCAGAGTGGTTCTGGACGCCGACCGTGACGCCCGAGGATTCAAGCAGAGGCAGCAGCGCGTCGTACTCGCGCCGCGCCCGCGCCTCCGCCGCGAGGTAGCCTTCAGGACCGACGGGAACCATCGTTCGCAGGAGGGGGACTCGGCACTCGGCGCAGGCCGCGATGGTCGCTGCGTCCGTCGTTCCGGCGACGCTGGTAATCGTCAGCCCGAAGTCGGCCAGCAGGCGGACGGCTTGGGGGAGGTTCCTAGCGATGTGTTCCGGCTCGACCTGGAAGCCGGGGCGGACGGGCAGCTCGATGCCGTCAAACCCCAGGCCGCCGACAAAGCGGGCGAGGTCGGGCAGCGGCGTCCGCCAGGGCTTGGTGAACACGGAGAACTGGATGGCAGGGTTGTTCGGCATGGGCACTCACGCCTCCACAGGGATGTCCGGGCGGCGCTCCTTCCAGGTGCGTGCCCGCATGTCGCCGATCCAGGGCTGGTGGAGGGGCCGGTCCAGTGCGAGTTCAGCGACCGCGATGGGATCGGCGTCCGTCGCTTCCGCCAGCACCGCCCCGGCGGGGTCCAGGATAAAGGAGCGCATGTCATAGGTGGACGAGACTAGGAAGACGTGGTTTTCGATGGCGCGGGCATGGGCCAAGACTTCGCTCCCGCCCCAGATCGGCAGCAGGATGATCTCGGCCCCGCGCCCCGCCAGCGCGCGGGCCGGCTTGGGGAACTGCAAGTCCCAGCAGATCATCATCCCGACCGTGCCGAAGTCCGTTTGAAAGACCGGGTACGAATCGCCCGGCGTCAGTCCCGCCTCGACCTCCTCGCGCGGCAGGTGCGTCTTGCGATATGTCCCGGCGACCTCGCCATCGCGACCGATCAGGACAGCCGTGTTGTAGACGAGCCGCCCCACCCGCTCCAAAATCCCCGCCACGAGGTAGCAGCGTAGGGACTTCGCAACCGCCCCCAGCGCCTGCGTCGTCGGCCCCGGAACGGGTTCACCGACTTCGTGCAGCTCTTTCCCCGTGCCGATCAAGGTGATGCCTTCCGGGAGGCAGAGGATGTCCGGCCTGTGTTGGGCCGCGCGGGCGGCCAGGCGGCAGAACTGCGCCACGCTTTCCGCCGAGGACCGGGTGTTCCGGGGCCGGTAGTGGACCGTCACGGCCCGCACCAGGCGCTCCGCGCCCGGCGCCTCTTCCGCCAGCGTCACGTCGTCCCACCAGACCGTGCCGGAGGCGCTCCAGGCCAGCGAAAGCTCAAGGACGATGTGGCGGGCGTCCGGGGGCGCGCACGAGGCATATTCCAGCGTCGCCCAGCCATCCTCCGTACCGGCCTTGAGCGCGTGATCCGGCTGGCGAATCCGTTCCCCATCGGCGTCCAGCCAGGCCAGCCGGGCGGAGACGGATTGAAGTTCGTGGGGGACATCCTGCGTGCGATAATGGGCCGTGAAGCGGTAACGGCGACCGCCGGAGACTTCCAGGCGGCGTCGCCAAGCGCCCAGGCAGGCCGGGGCGCCGCTGCCGTGGATCACCAGCGCCTTGCCTTCCCGGCGGAATCGAGGCGCGATCTCGGCACGAGGCGCCCAGGTCGTCCAACCGTCCGCCGTGTCCAATCCCGGCTCGGAGATGCCCTGGGGGCCGGAGGGAAAGCTCATCGAGTGTGGTCCTTACAAAATTAAGATCGCCCCCACCCCCAGCCCCTACCCCCGCTACGCGGGAGAGGGGTGAAAGACAGAGACAGCGGCCTGTCCTCCTTCCTGCTCCCCTCTCCCGGTACGGCCCCTAGTCGCAGAGCCTCCGCAGCGGGGTGAAGGGAGGGGCTGGGGGTGGGGGCGGCCTGGCGCTTTTCCCTACAGTTTAGCCTAGAAGCTCATGCGGTCATACGTTTCGAGCGAGATCGGGTACAGCGGCGGCAACCCGCCGAGGACGCGGGCAAGTTCAGCCAGGGCCAGGCGCGTCATTTCGGGCAGATCGTCGTCCGTGGGGCCGGCGATGTGCGGCGTCAGGAGCACGTTCGGGAGGCCGCGCAACGGGTGGTCCGGCGGCAGCGGCTCCGGCTCGGTGACGTCCAGGGCGGCGGAGAACCGGCCCGTTTCCAGCGCCCCGGTCAATGCGTCCATGTCCACCAGGCGCCCGCGCGCCGAGTTCAGGAAGACAGCCCCGTCGCGGATCAAGGCCAACTCGCGCGCGCCGATCAGGCCGCGCGTGGCGGGGATGTCCGGGGCGTGCAGCGAGATGACTTTGGAGTCGCTTAAAAGAGCCGACAAATCGGCGCGCTCGACGGCGAAGCGGGCGGCGTCTTCGTCGCCGAGGGCGGGGTCGCAGGCGAGGACGCGGCCGCCGAAGGGCGCGAGAAGCGCCCGGAACAGGCGGGCGACATGGCCGAAGCCGACCAGTCCGACCGTCTTGCCGTAAAGCGTCTCGGACGGGGACCGGCGGCGCAGCAGCGTGATGGCGCTCAGAAGACAGTATTCGGCGACGGTGCGCGCGATGGCCGCCTGCGCGCTCGTGACGACGATGCCCTTTTCCAAGGCATAGCGCGGCAGCCAGCGCACGGACCCCGCCGTGTGGCTGATGACCCGCAGGCGCGGGGCGCCGTCCAGCATCGCGGGAGTCGGCGGGCGCGTCCCCCACCCCGTCAGCACGGCGTCTGCGCCCGCCCAAAGCGCGGCGTATTCCTCGTCGGGGAGCGGCCCAGCATCCAGGCAGAAGACGACCGTGCCGAGCGCGCGCAGAGCGGCTTCGTGTTCGGAGAGCCGCATCCGCTGGTAGGTCTGTTCCGGCATGGCGCACAGGATGGTCGTCATGGTTTGGTTATTTCGCGCTGGCCTGCGGCTTGCCCCAGGCTTTCTGCGCCCACACGTCCATCGGGGCGTAGTTGTCGTTCCAGGTCGTGTACATCGCGCCGACGACGCCGCGCAGGCCCTCGGAACCGGCGATCCACTTCTGGATGCCCTCGCCGTTCTCGTCGCCGTCATAGTACCCGGACAGTACCTGCTTCAGCCCCAGGTCGGCGAAGAATTTGACGTCTTTGGCCCCGCCGCCGCCGTTCCAGTTGACGATGCCGACGTCCTTGCCCAGCCCCTTCCACGAGCCTTTCAAGGAGCCGTTGACGAGGTAGAAGTGGTCGGTGGCATTGTGGTATGGGTCGAACATGTCGCTCCAGACCCAGATGCCGGCGTCGGGGCGGATCGCCCGGATGATGCCCGCCGACTTGTGGATGTTCCAGGCCAGGAGCTGGCCGGGCGTCATGTGCTTGCTCTGGCAGAGGGCGCACTGGTCAATGACCCTCAGCTCGTCGTGCTCCATGAGGAAGGCGTCCGGGTGAAACAGCGTGTTGGCCGTTTGGACCTCGTCCCGCCAGTCGTCGAAGATGCGCGGCTCGCTGAGGCACTGCGTCACGCGGTCCTCGTAAATGATGGTCGGATGGTAGTAGCTCACGCGCAGCCGCTGGCCGTCCTTGATGCGCGAATTGGCCGTGAGGTGGATGACGGGCATGTCGTGGTAGGCCACCCAGGGGTGCAGCAGCGGGTCCACGATCTTTTGGAAATCGCGCCCTTCCTCGTAGACCATGCCGTCCTCGCCCCGCACCGAAACGGGGCAGCCGGGGCGGCGCAGGACGTTGACCAGGCCGATCTCCTGGACGCTGAAGTCGTCCCACCACGCCTTGCCGGTCGTGCCGCCCCAGGAGCCGAGGTAGAGCAGGGCTTTGGTGTTGTCCAGGCTGTTGAAGCCCAGGTCGTAGTGCTTCCAGTCCTGGGTCGCGTCGCAGTGGAAGGTCTGGTAGCTGATGCCGTTGTCTTGCCCGTCCGCCGTCAGCACCTTGACTTCGGGCGAGAACCCGCCGGCCAGGCCCTCGGTCTTGACCCAGAAGGAGATGCGATACTGGCGGTGCGGCTTGAGTTGAAGCGTCTGCATGACGCGGACATGCTGGCCGTCGTTCTTGCCGGGGTTCTCCATGCGGAGCGAGGTCTTGCCGCCGTGCGTGACGTCATGGTCGGCGAACGTCGTGATGCCCTCGTTGTCCTGGAACGACCAGCCGCCGAAGTGGTTGCCGGTCGCATCCTCGAAGTCGCCGTTGCCCACCTGGGTGGGGTTGTCGGGCTGGAAGGCCGCCGTGCCGCCGCGCGCGACGAACAGCGCGTCCTGGGACAGCAGCCCCTCCTGGTAGTTGCGGTCATGCGCCCCGCCCATGACCATGGCGACGATGCCCAGCCCGTACTTTTTGGCGGCTCCTTTGAGTTCCGCCGCCTTGGCGGGCGCGACGTTGGCCCCGATGACGACGGCGTTGTAGCCGTCGGCCTGGGCGCGGGGGAACTGGGCGATGGTGCGGTCCACGTCTTTAGGGTCGCCCATGTTCCGCCAGAAAAACAGCCACCGCTTCTGCATGGCCGGCGACGCCGGCAGTGTGGCGGCTTTGGCGGCGGGTTTGGGGGCCGCTTTCTTCACAGCGGGCTTCGGCGCGGCCCAGGCGCCGGCGCAAAGCAGTGTGGCGGCAAACATAGCGGGAAACGCCTTGATGGCGATACGAGTGTGGATCATGGAATATCTCTCCTTGCGCCCGATAGCAGTCGCCACGGGTTTCAACCCACAGTTGTCGAAAGTTCCGTCCTCTAGATGGGCCAATAACATCAAGTTAGGCAGCCAGATCTTGGCGCTCACTCTGAAATGCTCTTGATGCTTGCCTCTTAGAAGATCAGATTAGCAGACGGCCACAAAGTAGTTTCTAGAGAAAATGGCGAACTTTCGACAACTGTGGGTTGAAACCCGTGGCGATTGTCCTAGTCAGTGCCGAAACCGACGCACCCGGCAAGGCCGCTCCGACGACCAGAGTGTTCTTATTGGAAAGATTCGCCATGCAGTGCGGATTTTCCTTCTTTGGTCCGCCTGGCAGAGTTGACAGATTTTCGCATCTCCCTTATAATCACGGGGACGCAAGGGTGTGAGGGTCAATTACCATGACGTATCGAGTCGCGTTGGTCGGGGCGGGGACGATGGGCGGGGAGCACGGGCGGCAGTGGGCGTCCGTGCCGGGGGCGGAGGTCGTCGGGGTGCTGGCGGAAAGCCGGGAAGAGGCGAGGCGGGCCGCCGAAGCCGCGTCCTGTCCGGCGTTCGGGCGGGATGAGTTTGACGCCCTGCTGCGGCAGACGCGGCCGGACATCGTGGACGTGTGCGTCCCGACGCCCCTGCACCGGGAATATGTCGAGCGGGCGGCGGCGGCGGGCAAGGCGGTCTTTGTCGAGAAGCCGCTGGCGCGAACGCTGGCGGACTGCGACGCCATCGTCCAAGCCGTCGAGCGCGCGGGGGTGCCGCTGATGGCGGGGCATGTCCTGCGCTTTTTCCCGGAATATGCCGCCGCGAAGCGGCTGGTGGACGCGGGCGGGGTCGGCAGGCCCGCCGCGATCCGCACGGCCCGCCTGGCGGGGATGCCGCATGGGGGGAAGAGCTGGTACGGGGATGGGGCGCAAAGCGGCGGGGTCGTGCTGGACATGATCATCCACGACTTCGACTGGCTGCGCTGGACCTTCGGGCCGGTGGCGCGGGTCTTCGCCCAGGGGCTGTACGGCAGGCCGGAACACGCCGGGCAGCGGGACTACGCGCTTGTGACCCTGCGGATGGAGTCGGGCGCCGTCGCCCATGTCACCGGGTCGTGGGCGCATCCGGGCGGCTTCCGCACGAGCCTGGAGATCGCCGGGGACGCGGGACTGATCGAGTACGACAGCGCCCTCAGCGCCCCGCTGACGCTGGCGCAGCACAAGACAGAAGGAGGCGGGGGCGGCGTCGCCGTGCCGGAAAGCCCGCTGGCGGCGGGAGACAATCCCTATTTCCTGGAACTGAGCGCGTTCGTCGAGGCGCTGCAAGAGGGCGTCCCGCCGCCGGTGACGGTGTATGACGCCCGCGAGGCGGCCCGGATCGCCCTGGCCGCATTAGAGTCCATCGAGACGGGAAAGGCGGTGACGCTGGCATGACACGGAAAATCGGAATTCTCTCGTTCGCGCACATGCACGCGGCCTCTTACGCCGCCGCCCTGGCCGCCCACCCCGACGCGACACTCGTCGGGATCGCCGACCCAGACGGCGAACGGGGCCGGACGATGGCGGCCCGCTTTGAGACCCCTTTCTTTGACTCCGACGCGGCCCTGTTGGAACAGCCTTTGGACGGCGTGGTCGTCACCAGTGAGAACGTCCACCATCGCGCACTGGTCGAACAGGCCGTGGCGGCGGGCGTCGGGGCGATCCTCTGCGAGAAGCCGCTGGCGACGACACTGGAGGACGCGCGGGCGATGACGGCGCTCTGTGCGGACAACGGGGTGCGGCTGGCGACCGCGTTCCCCTGCCGGTATGCGCCGGCATTCCAGCGGCTCCGCGCGCGGGTGCAGGCGGGGGCCGTCGGCGAAGTCCTGGCGATCCGGGGCACCAACCGGGGGAGTATGCCCGGTGGCTGGTTCACGGACCGCGCGCTTTCGGGTGGAGGGGCGGTGATTGACCACACCGTCCATGTCGCCGACCTGAACCGTGTGCTGCTAGGCCGGGAAGCGACCGAGGTTCAGGCGGAGATCGGCAGCGGCTTTTATCACCAAGAATGGGACGACACGGGGCTCCTGACAATCCAATACGAGGGCGGCGTCTTCGCCACGCTGGACACGAGCTGGTCGCGGCCCAAGACGTACCCGACATGGGGGGATGTGACCATGCAAGTCGTCGGCACGGAGGGTGTCCTGGACATGGACATGTTCGCCCAGAACCTGGTGCATTACGACGACGCGGCGGGACATGTGAGTTGGTCGAATTGGGGCAGCGGCATGGATGCGGGCCTGGTGGCCGACTTCCTGCGCCTGGCAGGGAGGGAGGACGCGCCGGACCTGGCGACGGGCGAGGACGGCCTGCGCGCGCTGGCCGTTGCCTTGGCCGCCTACCGCTCCGCCGAGACGGGCCAACCTGTGAGCGTGGAGGCATGACATGAAAATCGGAATCAACCGCTGGACCATGCCGCCCGATTGGAGCCTCGCCGAGTGCTTTGGGGCCGCCAAGCGGGCCGGGTTTGACAGCATCGAGATCAACCTGGCCGAAACGGGCGAGCTGACCCTGACCAGTACGGAAGCGGACGTTCGGAAGATTACGGACAGCGCCCGCGAGGCCGGGATCACGCTTTCCAGCCTGTCCAACGGGCTGGGGTGGACGTACCCGCTCACGGCCAACGACCCCGCCGTGCGCCGCCAGGGGGTCGAGGTGCTGCGGGCCGCGCTGCGCGCCGCCAAATGGCTGGATGTGGACACCATCCTGTGCGTGCCGGGCGTCGTGAGCGCCGATGTCCGCTACGATGTCGCCTACGAACGCGCGCAGGCCGCGCTGCGGGAATTGGCCCCCGAAGCCGAGACGGCAGGTATCTTCATCGGCGTGGAGAATGTCTGGAACAAGTTCCTGCTGTCGCCGCTCGAAACGGCGCGGTTCGTGGACGAGATCGGCAGCCCGGCGTTGGGCGTCTACTTCGACGCCGGCAACGTCCTGGCTTACGGCTACCCGCAGCACTGGATCGAGATTCTGGGGCCGCGCATCAAGAGGGTGCACGTCAAGGACTTCAAGACCCAGATCGGCAGCATTCAGGCGTTCGCCAACCCGCTGCAAGGGGACGTGCCGTGGGTGGAGGTGCGCGCGGCCCTGGACGGCATCGGCTACGGCGGCTTCGTCACGGCGGAAGTGGACGGCTACGCCGCCGCGCCCGATCTCGGTTTGAAGCACATCGCCGAGTCCCTGCGGCACGTCTTCGGCTAAGGGATGCGGCACGTCTTCGGCTAAGGGAAGGGATGGATGCGGCGCTCACAGCGAGATCATCTGCTCCAGCCGGACACGTTCTGGTGGGCCGTAGGCATCGAGGATTCGTTCCTGCCGACGCCCCTGCCCCGCACGGGGCGGACGCTGGACGAGTACGCGCTGACGGACCATTATGGCCGCTGGCGCGAGGACATTGACCTGATGGCGGGGCTGGGCGTGCGGACCGTCCGTTACGGCATCCCCTGGCACCGGATCAGCCCCTCTCCGGGACAGTGGGAGTGGACTTGGGCCGATAGGCCAATCGAGCGGCTGCTGGCGGCGGGCATCCATCCCATCGTTGACCTGGTGCATTACGGGACTCCGGCCTGGATCGAGGGCGCTTGGGCCAACCCCAGCCTGCCCGAACACATGGCCGAGTACGCCGCGCGGGCGGCGGAGCGCTTCGGCGGGCGCGTCCACCTGTGGACGCCGCTCAACGAGCCGCGCATCACCGCCTGGGGCTGCGGCATGAGCGGCGTCTGGCCGCCGTATCGGCGGGGGTGGCGCGGCTTCGTCGCCGTCCTGCTGGCGGTCTGCTGGGGCATCGTCCTGGCGGGGGAAAACCTGCGCGCCGCCGACCCCGAAAACGTCCTCGTCCCCATGGATGCCGCGAACCGGTGGCTGCCGCCCCACCCTGCCGAGCCGGCGCTGATGGCGGCCACCGAGTTCCGCCGGGACCTGATGTTCCTCGCCCTGGACCTGCTGGCGGGGCAGGTGGACACGGCCCATCGCCTGTGGCCCTGGCTGCTCCGGCACGGCGCGACCGAGGGCGGGCTGGCGTGGTTCCGGGAGCGCCCAGTCACGCCCGACATCCTCGGCATCAATCTGTACCCGATGCTGTCGCAGAAGCAGTGGGTGCGGACCGCGTCCGGGCGGGCGCGCCTCCGATTCCCTTATGGCTCCGCCGAGACGGTGGAACAGATCATCACGGACTATTGGGAGCGCTACCGGCGGCCGATGCTGATCGGCGAGACGGCGGGCCGTGGCTCGGTGGCGCGGCGGCTGGCCTGGCTGCGCGAGTCGACCGAAGGGGTGCGCCGCCTGCGCGCGCGGGGGATTCCCCTCATCGGCTATACCTGGTGGCCCATGTACGATCTGATCGCCTGGGCGTACCAGCACAGCCAGGCCCCACTGGGCCGGTTCGTCGTGCCGATGGGGCTGTGGGGGCTGGACCCGGACACGCTGGATCGCACTCCCACGCCCCTGGTGGATGCCTACCGTGACTTGGCTCGCAGCGGCGCGGAGGCCGCCGGGCCTCTGGCTGTTGCGCCGCCTGGTTCCACCCCCTAAGCGAGCAGCCGCGCGGCCCTTTCAGCCACTGGGGGCCTCGTTCCCGCTGTCGGCATCAGCACCGCCAGTCCCGGCCTCCGTCTCAGCGCCCGCCATGCCGCTCAACCCGGCGCCGCCGGTCTCGCCGACGCCTGTGTCGCCGGGGAGCAGGCCGCCTGCCCCCGTTTCCTGATCGGCCACGGTTTCCCCGTCGAAGCCAGCCTACTTCTTAGCAGAGCCGGGTTCGGACATCTTGCGGTGCATCTCGGCGGAGGCGGTCGGAGGGATCAACTCGGCCGTGACGCCCTGGACTTTCGTTTTCAGGCTGCCGGCGATGACCTTGTCCTTGCCGGCCATCAATGCCTCGAAGCCGTCCTTCGCCACGTCGGCGGGGTCGTCCTTCTTGCTCGTCCCCACCATCGTGTCGTCCATGTCCGCCCGATGGAAAAAATTGGTCTCGGTCGGGCCGGGCAGCAGGGCCGTCACGGTGACGCCCGTATCCTTCAGCTCGTTCCGCAGCGCTTCCGAGAAGGAGAAGATGAAGGCTTTGGACGCCCCGTAGACCGCCTCGAACGGCGCGGGCATGAGGCTGGCGACGGAGGCCGTGAACAGGATGCGGCCGCTGCCGCGCGCGGCCATGTCTTGGACGATGTGCTTGGCGAGGTGGACCGTCGAAACGACGTTCAGGTTGATCAGGTTAAGTTCTTCGTCAAGGTCGGTTTCGCGGAAGTCGCCGCCGACGCCCACGCCCGCGTTGATGGCGATCGCGTCCACGGGGCGGCCAGCCGCCTGGATTTTGGCGTAAAGCTGATGCACGCCGTCATGCTCGGCGAGGTTGACGGCAATCGTCTCGACATTCACGCCCAGGGCCTGGATTTCCTGAGCCGCCTGAGCGAGACCCTCCGGCTCGGCGGCCAGGAGGAGATCAAAGCCGTTCTGGGCGAATTGCTTGGCGAGTTCGTAGCCGATGCCGCTGGAAGCGCCGGTCACGACAGCGAATTGTTTTCCCGATGAAGCGCTCATGGGTGTAGTTCCTTTCAAAGTGCTCAGTCAAAGTGCGTCGCGAGTTGTTTATCCCGCGTCGCGTTTGTGGCTAAACGGGCCGGGCACAGGGTTCGTCCCTATGAATTAGCCGGCGCCGAAGGGCGGCAGGGGGACGGGCGCAGACGCCGGGGCGACGCCGCGAACTGCCAGACGGCGCGCGTACAGCCGGCCGCCGCAGACGACGTAGAGGGTGTCGAAGGACTTGCCGCCGAACCCCAGACTGGTGATTTGGCCCCCCGGCAGGGTCAGGATGCCCTCCACGCGGCCATTCCGGTCGCAGACCTGGACGCCCATGCGGGTGGCGACGTAGAGGTTCCCCTGGGTGTCCTCCGCCATATCGGACGCGCCGCTGCCGTCCGCCGCGTCATCCGCGCTTTCCGCCGTATGCAGCCAGTAGAAGCGCTGCTTGTCCCGCGTCCGGCCATCCGGTTGTAGGACATAGCTGTAGACCCAGTGCGTGTCCCCCTCGGCGGCGAAAAGCAGGTTATGGTCTGCTGTCATCGCCAGCCCCGTCGCGTGGCGCAGGCCGGTGTCTATGACCACTTTCGCGCCGCCCGGCTTGACCAGCCAGATTTTGCTGGGCAGTTCTGCATGTGCCCCCGGTTCCGTAGCGTAGAGGCAGCCATCGCTGGACACCAGCAAGGCACGGGCACGGATGCCGGCGGCGGCCACGGTCGCTCTCCCCGCCGCGCTGTAGGCTAGGATTTTCCCATCGCTGGTCGCCGCGTAAAGCCGCCCGTCCGGGCCGCAGACTTGGGCGGTGATCGGGACGGCGCTGCGGGCGAAGACCGTCGGCACGCCGTCCGCGCCGACTTTGTAGATAGCTTTCGCGATGTCGAAATACACGTCGCCCGATACACTCACCGCCAAGCCCGTGGGTGCTTTGTAATCCACTGCCACAGGCTGCCACTCTTCTCCCTTAATCAAGACCGCGCGCAACATGCTGTTGCCCGACCATCCGGGCGTGATCGGCTGCGGGTAGTCCCGCCAGAGCCATTTCAGCACGTCCGGGAAGAGGGACTGCGCGTGTGAGCCTTCATGGCCTAACGTCCCCCAGGAGTGGTTGACATCATAACCGGCGAACCTCAGCGACTCTTCCATAGATCGGTTCTGCGTGTACCAATTGTCGAACAAGGGGTTCCAGGTGTCCTGCGCGCCGTCCTGCAAAAAGATGCGGATCGGCTTCGGCTCGGTCTTTCGGACCAGCGTCGGGTACATATCCGCGCCGCGCATCCCGACATAGGTGCCGATGGCGGTGAAGACGCGGCGGAACAGATCCGGGCGCTGCCAGGCTGCCGTCCACGCGCAGACGCCGCCGCTGCTGCCGCCGTAGATCATGTGGCCGTTCGGATCCGTGGAAAGGTGAATGGCCTGGCCATTGGGCGTCCGGCGCTGCTCGACGGCGGGCAGGACCTCTTCGGTGAGGAAGCGATCAAAGGTGTCGTTGGTGCTGTCGAACTCGTAGCAGCGGTCAAAGCGCAGCGGCTCGTTCGTCCCCGGCTTGGTCACGGCGCCCGAAGAAAGGAACACGCCGATGGTGACGGGCATCTGCTTCTTGAAGATCAGGTTGTCGAACACGGTCTGCGGCAGGTAATTCGGCCCGTCCAGCCCGACGCAAAGACACGCCGGCTTGTCGGGCGTATACTCCGCCGGCACATACACCGTAACCGTGGATTTCGTGCCAGGATAGTATTTCGGGGAGGCAGTCAGGTCGAACTGGAATGTCGTACCCTGCGGCACACCAGCCTGTTTCTGCGAGTCCGGCCCGACGAGATACTGCGTCTGGGCAAGGCTCCGGCAAATGCCGCTCCCGAAGAGCGCGCCGCAGACGAGAAGCAGCAGGAAACCTCTTGCATAAGCCCGCCCGACCCTGAAGGGCCGGGCTATGCCCCGCTCCGCCGGTGGGCCGCCCCTCCGAATAGACCTGGCCTTCAGGCCAGGTAAGACCTTAAGCCGGAGGTCTAGTAAAGGTCGTAGGAAGAGTGTCAAAGGTCGTAGGAAGAGTGTCAAAGGTCGTAGGAAGAGTGTCATAGATGTGGTTCTCACTCAGGGCGCGGGCGTGAGCGTCCATTCGGTGTGCGGGTCGCCATCCCAGCGCTCCCAGAGGTCTATATGGGCGGCCGGGGTCGCGTTTCCGCCGAAATCGTCCAGCCCGCTGCCGGACACGCACTGCGGGACGAGGCCGTACGTCCCGTTGGCGTTGGGAACGACGGCCCACCGCTCCGAGGGGAGCTTCCGGTCGGCCTCGGTCACGATTCGGGTTCCATCGGCGGAACCGCCGCCCGCCACGGCCAATACCCGCGAGCTATCGTTGGATGGGTGGATGGCGTAAAGTCCGCCGCTGCCCGTAAAAACCCATTTTGGACCGGGTGAGCCGAGCGTCACCCCAGCGTCGGAGGCATTTAGAACCAGGGCCGGGGCGCCGGCGGGCACGATGGCATATGGCCCATTGTCCAGAAGAGGCTGCAACCCTATCGCCAAAGAAACGTGATCGAAGGTCGCTCGGCAGTTCGTCCCCGGCGATTGGCTTGCCAGGCAAAAGCCGACGTAGACCATTCCCGACGCGATAGGCTGGCCGCCGCCGACCTTTTTCCAAGTGCCGGGAGCGTTGTTCGCGTCGGCGGCCAGGTAGCCGTCCACCATTGTGCCCCGCTTCACCAGCCGTATCCAGACGGGGCCGGAAGCGCCCGCCGCGTCCGTGGCGACACGGGAAGCGCAGGGAGTTCGGTATTGGAAAAGGACGCCAGGGCGGGGCGTCCGGACGATGGCGACGAAGTTGGAGGTGGCGGCCAGCGCGTCCCGGACCATCAGCCCGGCTTCGGCAGCATCATTGGAACCCGGCGAGAAAGTGACGCGCGCAATGAGCGCAAAGTCGCCGGTGACAGATTGGTAGACGTAGTGGAACTGATCGGATCCGCCGGAAAGTCCCGCCCCGCCCGCCGTCACCGTGAACGTGCCATTCTCGGCCTGAGAACCGCCGGTCTGGGTTGGGCTGCCGATGTCTATCCCATTCCACGGCACCGGCAAGTGATCGTCGGCACGAGCGCCAGTCGTGCTCCACAAGCCGGCAGCGACCAGGGCGGCAAGGAGGACGAAACGCCGCAGCACCGGGAGCTCGGAACGGGAACGCATTGGGAGGATGCCTGTGTCTTTCATCGGCTTCTTTCTCCGGCAGGCCGTGGGAGGAGGTTGAAGGAGACCAACCCCGCAAGAATGAGGACCGAGGCTCCCAAAATTGGGAAGCCGCTCCCGCCGAGCGCGGCGACTCCCGGCTTGGCGGCTGTGAAGGCTGCCGGCGGGAGCGGCGGGACCATGCCTTGCAGGTAATACGCCTGAGAACCTGTGTAAAAACCTGGTCTATGTCTCCAATTTTCGCAGGACACAGCGGATCGCACTGACATCGAGCCAAGCCTCGCTGCTACTGGTGGTCTGCTCATAGTCCTTAGACAAGCGCCGTGACCAGTTCAGCCAGTGACCAGTTCAGCCAACTGATCGTCCGCTCCACGATCCAGCGCTTGGGCTGAACCGCGAACCCCTTCTGGCCGGCACAAGCGCGCACGATCTCCAAGACGCAGTGCCCGCCCGTGACGCTGACCAGCCAAGCGGGCAGACCACGATAGCCCTGGCACGATAGCCCTGGTCTGCGAAGACACGAACCACGCGGCTGAGACACGAGAGCACACTCAAGAAGGCCAGACGGAAGCCCGCTTGATCGGACGTGTTCGCCGAAGTGACCTGTCTGGCCCAGAGAAGCCCGAGCGTGTCGGTGAGCAAGTGGCGCTTTCTGCCCTTGATCAGCTTGCCGCCGTCGAAGCCGCGTGCCCCCCTTTTTGCGCCGTCTTCACCGACTGGCTATCGGCAATGACGACGGAGGGCAGGGATGCCTTGCCCGCTCCCTGGCGTACCTGCCGGTTGAGCGCCAGACGAATGTTCTCGAGCGTCCTGTCATCGCGCCAGCGCCGGAACTGTTGCCAGACCGTCCCTTTCCAGACCGTCTCTTTGGGAGGGAAGCCTTGGGGCAGCATGCGCCACTGGCAGCCCGTCTTCTCGATATAGAAGATGGCGTTGAGTATCTCACGAAGGCCCCAGAGGCGAGGGCGCCCTCCTTTTTTGGGATCATGCGCGGGCAAGAGAGGTTCGACTCGCTTCCATTGTGCATCGCTTAGGTCGCTCGGGTAATAGGGTTCCATGAGCCGTTATTGCCAATAACAGAAGGTTTTTACACAGGTTCTGAAGGTAGGTGAGGAGGCAGACAAGACTGAGCAGCCCCAGACTGTGCGGCAGGGCCAGCCGAAAAAGCTGTCCTTCCTGGCCGGTCAGGTGACTGGAAGCCGTAGCGACCGCGATGCTCTGCGGCGAAATCATCTTGCCGATCACCCCGCCATCGGTATTGGCGGCGATGGTCAGAAGCGGGTTCAGACCGAGATGGGTGGCAGTGGCGCGCTGCATGTTGCTGAAGAGGGCATTGGAAGATGTATCGCTGCCGGAAACGAAGACGCCGATCCAGCCGATGATGGGGGCGACGAGCGGAAAGAAATGGCCGGTGACGGTGAGCGCGTTCCCGAGAGCCAGACTCATGCCGGAGTAGTTGGCGAGGTAGGCGAAGCCGACGATGGAGGCCAGCGTGACGAGCGGATTGCGCAGACTGCGCAGCGACTCGCCGAACACCTCTCCGACCTGGCGGGCGGGCATTCGCAGCAACAGCGCGGCGAGAACCGCCGCCTCAAAGATCGCTGTACCGGCGGCCGAGAGCCAGGCAAACGAGTAGGTGATCGTCAGCGCTTTCCCGCCCGCCGCGATGGCATGGTTCAGGCCGCTCATCGGGAGTTTGAGTGTGACCTGGTCTAAGATCGCTTTGGTGCCGGCGACACCCCAATTCCCCACAAAGAGAATCAGAAGCACGAACGGCGTCCAGGCCCTCAGCAGCTCTCGCGAGGAGGCGCGGGCGGACACCGGGGCAGGCGCGTGGGCGGCTTCCTGCGGGAAGCGCCAGATGTTTTTCGGTTTCCAGACGCGCAGAAACAGGACGAGACAGCTCAGGGAAACCAGGGACGCGAGGATGTCGGGCAGCAGCGGCCCGAGGAAAGTCGCGACCAGGTAGATGGTCAGGCTGTAGGAGCCGGCCGTCACCAGAATGGCCGGCCAGACCTCCCTCATCCCCTTCCAGCCCGACATAAAGAGGATCAGCCAGAAGGGAAGGATGAGGGACAAAAGCGGCAATTGATGGGCGATCATGTGCCCGATAAGGACCGGGTCTACCCCGGACGTTTGCCCTGCGGTGATGACCGGGATGCCGATACTGCCGAAGGCGACCGGCGCACTGTTGGCCAGGAGGCAAATACCGGCCGCGTAGAGCGGCTGGAAGCCCAGCCCAACGAGCATGGCGGTCGTGATGGCGACAGGGGCCCCGAAGCCGGCGCAGCCCTCCAGAAACGCGCCCAGGGAAAACGCGATCAGCAGCGCCTGTAAGCGCCGGTCGGCGGTGACGGCCTCAATGCTCCGGCAGACCGTGGTAAAGCCGCCGCTTTTGACACTGAGATTATACAAAAAAACGGCGGAAACGAGTATCCAGCCGATCGGAAAGAGGCCGTTCAAAATGCCGTACAGCGTCGAAAGAGCGGCAAGCTTGACCGGCATCCCAAAGGCCAAAACGGCGACGAGCAGAGCCAGGATCAGGGTGCAGACGGCGGCGAGATGGCCTGAAAGCTTCTTGGTGATCAATAGGAAAAACAGGGCAAGGATGGGGACAGACGCCGCACCGGCGGAGAGCGCGAGATGATGGAAGGGGTTCGTTTCTTGCTGCCACATAAGAGGTCCGCTTTGTGCGCCTGTGCTAAAGACTCAGGTTGTCGGCCTGCGTGATGGCCTTGCTGCCGGTTTGGAGGCTGACGCCCCCGGCGCAGAAATTGCCGGTCGCCAGGAACTGCCGCGTGGCGGGGCTGGCGTAAAAGTCCGGTCTGCCGTCCAGCCGGAAGTCGCACCCCAGGACGCGCACGTCGCCCCCGTTGGCCTGGATGCAGGCGTCGCGGTTCTCCTGGATGTCCCAGGTCTGGAACTGGCAGCCCGTAAACGTCGCTTCGGGGCTGGAGACGTTCGGCGGCCCGTAAGGCGCGGCGTTGATGACGACAGCCGCTCCAAAGGCGTTCCAGAAATTGCAGTTGACGAACGAGAGCCGCCCGGTGAACGTCGGGGCGGTATAGACCAGATGGTTGTCGGCGGAGTCGTCCAGCCCGGCGAAGTCGCAGTCCGTGAAGGTGATGCCGAGGATGTCCGTGTCGTCCACAAAGCATGGCTGGGCCGTCAGGTCCGCCCCGCAGCCGATCAGCCGGCCATAGGGGCGATTGCCCTTGTTCGGGCCGGCGCTCGGGTTGACGGCGAAGTGGAAGCCGCGCCAATATCCCAGGCAGAAACAGTCGAGGAGACGGAACTGGTCGTCCCGCCCGATCTCGAAGGCCGTCCCATGCTGCTGCTGCCACTGCCAGA